>RCUH01000005.1_pt1 | contig 577629 bp, 437 predicted proteins | sample 2166191 | NCBI WGS metagenome assembly RCUH01 (sample SAMN09932848, study PRJNA488358) | compost metagenome | feature: garden; material: soil; isolation source: compost soil in an enriched community after 214 h of incubation | place: Germany: Experimental Botanical Garden Goettingen | collected... | reverse complement strand
AGAAAGCCGGTAGTCCAATAGACTATCGGCTTTTCTTGTTTATAAGGTTTTTTGAGTCTCTGCTGTTCGTTTTAAAAACGATTTTGGCCCTACTTTAGGTGCTTTCATGACTGGCTTTATATGCGCTCATAATTAGCATGCAATCGAGTAATTCTAGGTATCGATAGGGAATTAGATCATGGCAGCGCGATTAGATATACGTGTACTGATTTCTAAATAGACCTTGAGGATCTTTAAAACATTAAAATATGGCCAGAAAGGTGAAAAGCACTTTCTGGCCATATTTTAACTATTTTTTTTGCAAGGATAAAAAGGTAACTAGTGATGCAAGTTCATTGTATGATAATGAATTGGCAAGACCAGCTGGCATCATAGAAGAATCCATTTCTTGACGCGATAAGATATCTGAAGCTTTAATGTTAAATACTTCACCAACAATGTTTCGCATAACGACTTTGTTGGCTGTTTCTTCAGTGATGAATCCCATATAGGTTTTATCTCCTTTTGCAGATATCATTACGGTTGCAAAGCCTTGTGAAATGGAGGCATTAGGTTTAAGAATAGATTCGGCAATTTGTTCGCGGTTCATAATAGAACCAATTTGTCCCATAAAAGGACCTTTCATTTTTTCACCCTTGCTAATGCTGTGGCAAGCAAAACATCCCTGACTAGTAAATAAGGCTTTGCCTTTTACTGCATCACCTGGTAATTTGGCTATGGCTAAGAGCACATCTTCGATAGAATTGTCTCCAACTTGCCCCGGTTTATTCTTAATTTTTTCCAGATCTACTTTAGGTTCTTCAGCTGCAATTATTTTCTCTTCAGTTGCAAATGCAGGAATATCCATACGGTGGCGTGCATTTAGATCTGTAAAGAATTGTTTTTGACTGGCACCTGCTTTTTCAGATTCACTTACTAGAAATTTTTCAATAGCTGGCGAAGCGGACCAAAGAACAGCCTTGAAATAAGGGCCATGGGAATCTGGTCTCGTACCCCACCACCAGGATGCATCATAGGCATTTTCTTTTTTGTATAGACGCGATAAGGTAATTAGGATCTGTTTTTTTAGTTTTTCATCTTTGTTTAAAGAATAGGTGTTTATCAATCCATCAACTGCTTTTTGCTGATGCATGTAGCGAAGTGCCCATAATGCAAGATTTGAATTTTCAGATCCAATTGCTGCTACACATGCGTCTACTGCATTTATATTTACGAGTGCCTGGACTGCAAGATGTGGGAGTATAATACTCGAATTAGGTGTGGCGTGTGGCCCTTCTACATCTTTTGCTGGTTCTGTAAATGAGTCAGGCACTTTAGTTTGTAATAACGCATTGGCTGTTTCTATATGTCCCAAGCGACCTAATGCTATAGTTGCTATTGCCTGAACACGTTTGGATGGATCTTTAAGTGCTGCTAAAAAAGGTTCAGTGGGAACGTTTTTTAGATAAGACTTACGGTCGGCCAGTGCTCGTAATGCGGATTCCTTCATTATATCGTCAGCAGTCAATTTAACTAAAGTCGGGATCGAGTTTTCTCCAGCGACCTGTGCAAATGTATAAAGCGCAGCAATGCGGGATTCTGAAGAAAGGTCTTTGTTTGAAACAACTTTTAGTGTTGTTGAAGCTACTTGTTTGGCTGGACGGGTAATTAATTCTTGTGATGCAGTGATTCGTGCTACAGCACTTGGAGACTTTAATAATTCAACCAATGCTTTGATTGATGCTTTCTTTACATCTGGAAATGCTTTATAGGTCCAGTTTTTAGGTACTGCACGAACGACATATCCTTTACTTGGACTGCCAGAATAGCCGGCGCCATCCCAGGCTGATAGATAAAGACGACCTGAACCATCCACATCCAGATCTGTAATTTGCGATAGTTTTATAAAATCCTCATCCTTTTGTGTAAAGGTAGGTCCATCGGGACTCACCCTGTGTATATATAACATACTTTGACCCCAGTCGGCCATCATTGGTACTTTGTTGTACTTTTCAGGCCAATTTGGTTCGTCCATATATAATGCACCAGTTCCCGAACCTCCGCCTAAGTCGGCAAGGGCTGGTACTATTTCATCTGTAAAATGTTGAAACAGTACTGGGTATCCATATTCCCCGGATTGGATATGATGTGAAAATCGCACATTCCATCCGCCACCATCATTTGTGTTTTCTCTGGTGAAAATATTCATGTTGGGATCGATTGCCAAATCGTAGACATTGCGTGTACCATGGGTGTATATTTCCATCTCAGTCCCATCGGGGCGTACACGAACAATGCCGCCACCTAACATAGTTAGTTTTTTGCCGCTTCGATCAACAGCATTATGAAAGCCAAAATCACCTACCGCGATGTATATCCATCCGTCGATACCCATTCTGATTCCATTAGTTGCATGATCAGTTCCTCTTTCTGCGATGTATTTTGCATTGCTGATATTTTCAATTAGCGGTTTTGCAGGTCCATCTGCGATTCCATCGTTATTTTTATCTTCAAAAACGACAAGATCCATTCCTGAGGCTTTACCTGTTTCCTTTGAAAATGTAGTGTGCAATACAAAAACTTTGTCTCCTTGAGCAATGATGCCTCTTGGATTGTCGACCATCGCAAATTCTATGTGTTGGTCCATTGTACCATTATTGTCTTTGTCAATGAGCTTGAGTATACGTCCTTTGTTTGGAGCTTTCCCTAACGATCCCATCATATCGATCCCAACAAATACTTCACCTGTTGGGGCGACTGATAAGCAGGCTGGACTTGGTGTGACCTCAGGGCCTGTAAAGCGTGTGATTTCGAGCTCGTCTGGACCAGCAAAGGCTGCTTTAGGTTTGTCTTGAAAGAAATTGATTCCCCCGAAAAATATAAAGGAGCAGACGAGACTTAAAGAAAATTTAATCATTTGTGTGTTTGGAGTATTGGTTTGTAAGTATTATATAGATTGCGTTTATCTTTGTGGCTTTTTATTACGTTTTTCTAAATTGATGATTCGCACTTTTCGAAAGTCAACAGGTTGACCTTCACTTTGAAGAGCTATAAATCCTTCTTTCAAAAGTTTGCCATCAAGTTTAACGGCAGGATCGAAATTGTTGACTACACCACCGCCAATTTGTGGTTTTGAATATTGCAGTACAGTATCGCCATTAACAAGGTGAGTGATCAGCGAGTCGCCCAATACAATTAGTTCGGCTCTTACCCATTCCTCTTTTTTATAGGTTTTAGATTTAGAGTCAATACAATGCCGACTGTCTATTTTTCCTTCATATATCACATCTGTACCAGGTGAGCACATATTGCCAGTAGGTCTTGGTTTTCCATCATTTAAGCCAGCTAAGAGTTGATATTCAATTGATATAGGCCAGTCCTGGTCTTTGAGCATTGTTTTTGGATCTTGCGAATGGAACATGATACCACTATTACTAATGGTATAGGATGGCGCATCAGTTTTCCATTCGCCCGTAATTCTATATTCTACCAACAGATGGTAATGTGAAAAAGGTTGTTTATAGTATAGATGGCCAAATTGATTGTCGTAAGCACCGTACTGGTCATATCTAACTTTAATCATACCGTCTTCAACCCTGAATGTATTGGCATAATTATCACCAATTTCATGGTGATTGATTTTTACATTCCAGTCTTTAATGTCCTTTCCATTAAACAGATCTTTCCATTCGGGATTGTTTTGTGATTTAAGGGTTGAACAGCCAGTAATAGCTAAGACTAACAGCAATAAATTTGGAAAAATTAGTTTATCTGATTTAGTTTGCAGCATTGTAAGGTTATAATGGTTTAAGGGACAAGATATCAATATGTTGTTAAAAAATGCTAAATCTGTGCCCTAAATATTATAAAACCGTATTATTGTATTTTACCTTAATTCATAAATATTCAGGAATGAAACTTAAGCATATATTATATTTTACAATTTTTCTTTTTGCCAGTTCAACTGCTTTTTCACAGAGTAAGGATGTTAAGTTACCTCCAAATTGGTATAATTTAGATTTACTGAAGGACGGGTATTTTGGCATTAGCACCGAAAAGGCTTACAATGAATTGTTAAAGCATAAAAAGCCTAAAGAAAGTATAATTGTAGCTGTCATAGATGGTGGTGTCGAAACTAAACATGAAGATTTGAAGAACGTTTTGTGGACAAATAAGAAGGAAATTCCGGGAAACGGGATAGATGATGATGAAAATGGATATGTTGATGACATACATGGTTGGAACTTTATAGGCTCGAAAAAAGGGGACCTTGCCTATGATAACTTAGAATTGGTTCGGATTTACAGGAAATTGCAGCCTAAATACCGTTCAACAATTAAATCTACTGTTCTAGATAGTACTGAAAAGGAAGAATTTGCTCTTTATACAAAAGTTACTGCTGAGTTTGGAAAGAAATATGACGATGCGCATCAGACTTTTGCCATTATTTCTATTATAAACAGAATGCTTGATTCTGTTGGACAGATAAACCATAAGACTATTCCTTCATTAGAGGATATGGAGCGTTATAAAGCCGATAATGAGGAAGAGGAGCAGTGTAAAAAGATCATTAGGAGAGGCGCAAAGGAAAGTGGATCTATGGAAAAGTTTCATAAGGAAATGAAGGATGCTTATAAACAATATGATGTAATGTTGAGGTATAACTTAAATCCTAAATATGATGAGCGTGCTGAATTGGTTGGAGATGATTATTCAAATGCGCGAGAGCGTAATTATGGTAATAACGATGTCATGGGGCCAAATGCAGATCATGGATCACATGTGTCGGGTATAATTGGCGGAGAGCGAAATAATGGGATAGGGATAAATGGTGTTGCTGATCATGTTCGTATCATGTGTATAAGAGTTGTACCTGAAGGGGATGAGCGTGATAAGGATGTGGCAAATGGTATTAGGTATGCCGTAGATAACGGGGCGCGCGTGATTAACATGAGTTTTGGTAAGGGCTTTAAGTGGGCTAAGGATGTTGTAGATGAGGCCGTAAAGTATGCTGAAGAAAAGGGAGTTTTATTGGTGCATGCTGCAGGTAACGACAATCAGAATAATGATGTAGATGAGAATTATCCAACTAAATATTATGATAGTCCAGAGGCGATAGCTTATAAAAAAGCACATAAGAAAGTTGAGGTTAACCCTATGATATTTAGACCTGGTCAAAACCCTATGCCAGGGAATGGTATGGGTAGGAATTATCCTGTCCCGCCTGCAAAAGTGGTTTTGGATACCACGAAGTTTAGTTTGCCTCATGCTAACAACTGGCTCGAAGTAGGGGCTAGTGCATATAAAAATGATGCGAGTTTAAAGGCTTCTTTTTCTAATTATGGTAAACACACGGTAGACGTATTTGCTCCTGGCTTTATGATTAAGTCAACTGTTCCTGAATCTAAATATGAAGAGTTTGATGGAACAAGTATGGCTGCTCCTGTAGTTTCGGGCTTAGCTGCTTTAATTTTAAGTTATTATCCTGAATTGAAAGCTCAGGATGTGAGAGCCATCATTATGCAATCTGTGGTGAAGCCAGAACAAAAGGTAAGACGCGAGAATGAAAAGGGGGAGACCGAGCGTGTTAATTTTAAGGAGTTATGTGTGAGCGGTGGAATTGTTAATGCTTATCAGGCTTTAAAATTAGCCGAAACTTATAAAGCAAAGTAGTTTAGATATTTTTACATTTTATGAAACGATTTTTTTGTATTCTTTTAAGCTTAACAGGCCTTACTTTTTCAGTAAAACTCTCGGCGCAAAGCAGTCTTCAACAGAAAATGGAGACAATCATCAACGGTAAAAACGCCGATGTAGGGGTTTCTGTATTGTTTTTAGGAGATCGTAGATCGGTTTCTGTAAATGGAGATAAGCATTATCCTATGCAAAGTGTATACAAGTTTCATCTTGCCCTCGCGGTGCTGGATCAGGTTGATAAAAGAAAATTATCACTTCAGCAAAATATTTTTGTAAAAAAGAGCGACTTATTACCCAATACCTGGAGTCCATTAAGAGACAAATATCCTAATGGAAATGTTGATTTGCCATTATCTGAAATTATTAAATTCACGATCGCTCAGAGCGATAATAATGGTTGTGATATTTTGTTTCGACTAGTAGGCGGACCTAATAAGGTGCACAAGTATATAGCTAATCTCGGGATTAAAGATTGTGCGATTGCAGCAACTGAAGAGGAAATGCATGCAGATGATAAAGTGCAGTTTACGAACTGGACTACGCCAAAAGCAGCGAATGCATTATTACTAAAGTTTTGGAATGGGACGGTACTAAAAAAGAACACTACTGCTTTTTTAAAGAAAACCATGGAGGAGACTGTTTCGGGACCTAATAAAATCAAAGGACTGCTACCTGCAGGTACCATCGTTGCACACAAAACAGGATACTCGGGCGTAAATAAAGAAGGGATTACTGTAGCTACTAATGACATTGGGGTTATCACACTCCCGAATGGAAATGGTATGCTGATTTCGGTTTTTGTATCAATGTCTAAAGGGAATGAGAAAGAAAATGATCTGATTATTGCCGAACTGGCCCGTGCCGCATGGGATGAAGCAATTAAATACTAACTTATTCTGCTTTCCGAAATCAAGGTCTTGGACCATTGTCTAATACCTTCTTCATAACTGCTCGGTTTAAAATTAAAAGCTTTTTCAAATTTTGAAGAATCTAAATTATAGTCGTGATCATATTGATAATACATTTCAACTGTTCCTGCAACGACTTTCTTAAATAGGCCAACCATTTGTAGCATCAATTTATTTACCTTGGTAAAGTTGCCCTTAGTACCAAAAATCTCCGCTGCCAGCGCGATCATCTCTAAACCGGTTATTGGTGCGGCAGTTGGTAGATGCCAGATCTGATTTCCAGATGATTCATCTTGACCCAACAAATACATTGCTTTTCCGGTGTCGGGGACATAAGTGAAATTGTGGAGTTTCTTAGGATCGCCAATCCATTGTGCAGTTTGATGTTTGGCAAATTTATTTAGTACCATGCTATCCAGAAAGCTATTCATAGAATCGGTGCCGTAAAAATCAGCAGCTCTGGCAATCGTAGCCTGGATGTTGCCCGATTTCACTTCGTCCATCAATTGCGTCGCAATTTTCGCCCTGACTTCACCCTTTACACTCACTGGATGGTAAGGGGTACTCTCCAACATTGGGCCATTAACCAATCCATACATATACACGTTATCAAAAAATAGCAGTCTGGCTTGTGTTTCCTTTGCCACATTGATTAAGTTCTGCATGATGATCGGCCATTGTTGCTTCCAGATCTCTTTGTCATAGACCAGTCCCGCGCACATATAAATAACTGTTGAGCCTTTCACAGCTTCTAATACTTCCGAGTAGTTCAACAAATCTGCCTTTCTCCAGGTCATTCGATCACCGATAGTCTTTACTGGTCTTCTGCTAACTAGTCGTACTTCTTCATTATTCTTTAACAATTCACGTGTCAGCGCATTTGCTGATGGCCCGCCGGCTCCTAAAATGGTATGCATAGTTTTATGTTTTGATCTAATCAAAGGTAAGTGACCATAGTTATTCAAAACGTTAACAAAAGATAAGCGTTTTAGTTATTTACAACTCCTCTTATAGTCCTTTTACGGATTCTTGAAAGGGAAACCGGGGTAATGCCAAGAAAATTGGCCACATAATGTTGGGGAATACGCAATAGTAAACCGGCTTGATTTTCAAGCATGGTTAAATAACGTTCTTCTGGGCTTTGCACAATAAAAGCCGCAATTCGATCTTCATAACAACAGATATAATATTCGGCTACTAACCTGCCAAACTGCTCCATCTTAAAGGCAAGTTTAGGATGAGCTAATAGTTGCTGCATATCTTCATAAGCAATCAAAATCAATTCCGTATCCTCCATGGCCTGGATACAGGTGAGGCTTGGCTCTTGTTTCAGATAACTTTTATAAGAACTTACAAATTCATTCTCAAAGCAAAAATATCCGGTAATTTCTGCTCCATCCTTTATATGGTAAAATCTTAGAGAACCCTTAATTATGAAACCTACATGTTTGCAAACTGTGCCATGAACTACAAAGTGATCTTTCTTTTTAATGCTTGAAGTTGTTAAATAAGGGATAAGTTCGGCCCACTCTACATCGGAAAAAGTAACGAATTTTGCGAGGCCTTCTCTAAATACCTGCAATGCTGTTTTCGAAATCATTTGATTTTTCATGATTAAACCGAATTCTAAGTTTATAAAAGTAAAGAAAAATAAACATTGGTTATATTCATATACCCGCTTCATTTAACAATTTGTTAATATGTCCGTCATTTGGCAGGTCTAATTTTGCTACATATTTTATGGGCGAAAATAATACTGCCGGCTTTAACGAAGATGATGTACGTATACTCGATGACAAAGCATTCGAGGATCTTTATCGTCGTATGTATCCTACGCTTAAAAAGTACGCGATATATCTGGTCAAAGATATGGAAGAAGCGCAGCTCATTTTAAACGATGTGTTTATTGCCATATGGAAAAATAAGATTCTGCTCATCAATGAAAAAGCTTACCTGTTTCGCGCTGTAAAAAATGGAGCCAATAACTATTATAAAACTTCCCGATTAAATTTTCAGCATCTGGAGGAAGAGGAAGTTCAGGAAATCGTAGATGTCGGGGCTGATCCTTTTCAAACGTATATGTATAAGGACAGAACGCGTTTGCTTTATGATTTGATAGATCAAATGCCAGAGCGTAGGCGTCTTATTTTCTATATGTATAGAATTGAAGGCTTCAGTTATAAAGAAATTGCGGCCTTGTTGGATATTTCTGTTCGCACAGTAGAAGATCATCTGGTTAAAGGATTTCAGTTTTTACAGGAAAGAGTCTTGAAAAATGAGGCTGAGTTCAGATAAATTATGCTTAACGATTTCTTAATAGAATCTTAACGTCTTTGGACCCGTAGTCGCAGCCTGAATCTTGTCTTGTAGTTATAAAAGCATAACCATGGACCAAGAAAACTGGAAACTAGTACTCGATTATTTATCTGCACAAGAGCAGGGCAATGTGCAGGAGCTGGCAGATTTGGAGGAGCGTTTGCAAAACTGGCTTCGTAAAGACCCTCAGCACCAACACGAGTTGGATCAGGCGATGTGGCTTTGGCAAAGTACGGCTATGGCGCCTCAGGATGAATCCTGGAAAGCAAGTTTTGCAGACATCCAGACTTCATTGCAAACACAAAGACCTACAAGAAACAAAATATTTAGAATCTGGTCAGCAGCAGTAGCTGCAGTTTTGGCTGCAATAGCCATGTTTATCTTATTTAATAAAAGCGAGGAAAGGCTTTTACCAACTCATCAAACAGCCTGGATCACGAAAGTATCGGGACCTGGAAAGATTACCAATATCATGCTTCCGGATAGTACCGAGATTTGGCTAAATGCCGGAAGTAGCATCAGCTTTCCCAATAATATTAAACAGGCTTCTTTTAGATCAGTTAAACTGAATGGCGAAGCCTTCTTTAAAGTGAAGCGCGACCCTAAACATCCTTTTATCGTACATAGCTTAAATATCCAGACCCGGGTATTGGGGACAAGTTTTAATATCCGTGCATGGGGTAAATCTAGTCCTGAAGTAACAGTGCTTACCGGTAAAGTCGCTGTATCTCGGGATTCAGCAGGATTACAGTCGAAAGCGATTCACCTCATACCCAATCAAAAAGGTATTTGTGATTTAAAATCAGGGTTGCTACATCTTGAAAATGTAGAAGATGCGCATTCTGCCATTGGTTGGACCGAAGGGAAAATGACATTTGATCAAACCCCTATGGAAGAGGTGTTTGAAGCAATAGAACGCCGATATGCAGTTAAGATTAAGACAGATCATTCTTTCAAGCCTTGCAAGCTCACCGCAAAATTTGATAACGTCAGCATAACTGAAGTATTGAAAACCATTCAAATGACTTTAGATATCAGTTACACCATTAACAAACAGACAATTTATATAAAAGGAGGTAAATGTAATTAGACACCTATACAAAAATAGCCGAAGCATGTTGGCGCACGCTTACGGCTAAGAATTTCAATTTTATTTTAACCCATCAATGATTAAAACATTCAAAGTTATGAAAAAGTCCGCAGTGACTAATCAATTAATTTTTAAAGCAATGCGTTTTTTTACCCTGATCTATATTTTTCTTTCTGTAATGCTCTTTGCGGGGCAGGCTTCGCCTGTGAAAGCACAGGATCTAAACAGTAGGATTAGTTTCAGCTTTAAACACGGTACCTTAACCGAATTACTTAAAAACATCGAAAAGAAAACTAATCTTTCTTTTGTTTACACAAATACTGACGCCATATTGAGTCGTCGCGTTGAAACCATTAAGGCCGATAATGAGTTGGTCAGTAGTTTGCTAAATCGCATATTGACACCTATGCAACTCACTTACCAGGTTCAAAACAACCAGGTTATTATTAAAAAAGCACTTCGCATTAAAGGTAAGGTAACTGATGAGAAGGGCTTACCTATACCTGGTGTGAGTATCATTGAAAAAGGTGTGGATAACGCAACTATAACCAATTTAAGTGGAGAATATAGCTTAAATGTAAAGGACGGTTCAGCTACACTTCTTTTCAGAATGATGGGATATCAGACCCAGGGGATCTCTCTAAACGGTCAGGCAGTAATTAATGTGAGCCTTATACCCGATCAAACTGCACTTTCAGAAGTTGTAGTTACCGCATTGGGTATTAAACGTTCTGAAAAGGCTTTAGGTTATTCTATCGCAACTGTTAAAGGAAGTGATGTAAATACGGTTAAAGAAGTCAATGTGATCAATTCATTGGCTGGGAAAGTAGCCGGTGTGAATGTAGTGAGTGCGGGTTCTGATCCAGGTTCTTCTGCTTTTATCACCATTCGTGGACAATCTTCTATTGCGACAGACAACCAACCGCTTTTTGTGGTGGATGGTGTTCCAGTGGCACATTCCTTACGTGCAACATCGGAGGTGGGACGTTCTTCAGTAGATTATGGTAGTCCCATTTCTGATATTAGTCCGGATGATATTGAGAGTGTTACCATATTGAAGGGTGCTAGTGCAGCGGCTTTATACGGCAGTAGGGCTGGAAGTGGCGTGGTGCTCATTACCACTAAGAGTGGTGCGACAAGCAAAAAAGGTTTAGGGGTGAGTTTCAGCTCCAATGCTATGTATGACAAGGCCTGGCTGTTTCCTCATTTCCAAAATCAGTTCGGTGCAGGAGAATATACCGATGATCCGGCCGTTTCTATAACCTCAGCTTGGGGGCCGCGCCTGGATGTAGGTACCAAACACTTACAATGGAACAGTCCACTTGATGCCAATGGGAAACCAATACCTACGGATTGGGTGTCTCATCCCAACAATGCCAAAGATTTTTATGAGACTGGCTCAACTTATACCAATAACATAGCCATCACTGGTAAAAATACAGATGGCAATTACAGGCTTTCTTATACCAATTTGGTGAATAAGGGTATCGTTCCCAATACAGATTTGAGTAGAAATACTTTGAACCTGGCAGCCACTTATGTATTGCATCCTAAAGTTAAAATTAGCACTAACCTGGGGTATGTAAACAATAAGAGCGATAACCGTCCATCGGCCTATCGGGAAAGCGTAACACAAATGCTTTATTCGATGCCTTCGAATATGAGCATTAAAGATTTGAGGAATTATTGGAAACCAGGCCGGGAAAATATAGAGCAATTCTCGCCAGACGATTCGGATAACCCATATTTTGTGGCTTACGAACATACCAATGGTTATGATAGAAACCGCATAACCGGAAATATACAGGCCGTAATTGACCTGACTAATGACCTGAGTTTGATGGCGCGTACTGGCCTTGATATGTATAATGAACAACATGAAACAAAGCGTCCTTTTAGCTCTAAACGTTTTAAATTTGGTGGTTATGGCGTAGATAATAGTTTCTTCAAGGAGCAGAATACTGATTTTCTATTGAGTTATAAAAAAACTTTAAATGAAGACTGGTCATTTAGTTTATCGGTAGGTGGAAACCAGATGAACCAAACTGCCAGAAGTACTGCTCAGCGTACGGAAAGCTTAAGTATTCCAGGTATTTACAACATTAACAATGCACAAGCAGGTACCATAACCAATTCTCAATACAACTCCCGCAAACGGATCAATAGTTTGTATGGAATGGGACACGCTTCTTTTAAAGATATGGTGTTTCTGGATGTGACTGGAAGGAATGACTGGTCTAGTACACTTCCTGCCGAAAACAATTCTTATTTCTATCCTTCGGTTTCCTTAAGTACGGTGTTAACAGACGTGTTTAAAATCAAGTCCGATGTGTTGTCTTTTGCTAAAATCAGAGCAAACTGGGCGCAGGTTGGTAGTGATACTGATCCATACCAATTGTATAATACCATTCCTTTTAACCAGGATTGGGGTGATGTGAAAAGAGCTACTATTGAGTTTAACCTCAAAAATAATTTCTTAAAACCAGAGATTGCTACTTCGTATGAGTTTGGCGGAGATCTGCGTTTCCTCGACAGTCGTTTAGGACTGGATGTAACCTGGTATAAAACAAACAAAAGGAACCAGATCATCAACATCCCAACAACCATTGCGTCTGGTGCTTCTAATCGCTTGATCAATGCTGGTAACATTCAGAACAGTGGGTGGGAAATAGGCTTCTTTGCCGTTCCTGTAAAAGCAGCCTTGAAATGGGAAATGAATGTAAACTTCAGCAAGAATGAAAATAAAGTAATCTCATTGATGGAAGGTTTGCCTGAATACTCTATGGGGAGTGCTGATGGAGATAATATCCGTTACTTAATTAAAGAGGGCACCAAAATTGGAGACTTTTATACTCCGAGTTATACCAAGGTACCAACTGGGCCAAACGCTGGCGCGGCTTTATTAGACAAAACCGGGCATTACATTCGTAACAATGCCGAATATATCAAAGTGGGTAATTACAATCCGGATTTTACCGTGGGCTTTAACAATACTTTTAGCTATAAAAGCTTTACCCTTAATTTTCTTTTAGACTGGCGTAAGGGCGGTAATTTTTACTCTTATGTAGTTAAAAGTTTAATCAATGCAGGCCTAACGGATAATACCATTGCTGGTAGAGATGCCGCGACTGGTGGTTTGCCATGGGTGGATTCGCAAGGTAAAAGTCGGAATGACGGAATGATTATCCCAGGTTATATCGCCAATGGTGATGGTTCATTCAGTGAGAATAAGGTCATCATTGCTGCCTCTGATTTTTACAACAATACTTACAACAAGTATTATGAACGCTTAACCTATTCTGCAACTTTCCTCAAGTTAAGGGAAGCATCCTTGACTTATGTGTTTGATAAACAGTTATTACGTAAGCTTCCAATCAGCAACCTTTCTCTATCCTTAATCGGGAGAAATCTGTATACCTGGGCATCAAATGGTTTGGGCTATGATCCTGAAACTACCATGAGTGTTACTGAAGGCTTTAAATTGGGGGTTGGACACTGGACACTACCGGGAACACGCTCTTTTGGCTTTAAATTAAATTGTAATTTTTAATTACCAGCAGAAATGAAATTAGAATATAAAACCATTCTGGTGCTGTTTATGACCCTATTGGGGGCCTGCACTAAAGATTTTGAAAAAATCAATACCAACCCAAATTCTCCGGAAACCACTAATACTGAATTTCTGATGTCTGAAGTGGTATTGTCTACTGCTTATGCCTATCAGGAAAATGCAGTAGGTAGGAGACCGGCATCTGCAGCACGCTACCTTACACTGGTCCGCAATACTGGTTACGACCTTTTTGATTGGGGGCCTGTGGATTGGAATGATATTTATGCCCGTTTGTCTGTCAATAAGACTTTCATGGAAACTGCGCAGAAGCGTTCCGAAAATCAATATGTTGCGATCAGCAAAATTATAAAGGCTTTTAATTTCAGTTATTTAACTGATTTGTATGGAGATGTTCCATACTCTCAGGCACTGAAATCTAAAGAGAGCGGTGTAATTTATCCGGAATATGACCAGCAACAGGTGATCTATCCGGATTTATTAAGGGAGCTTCGTGAAGCCAATGAGCTTTTAAAGGGTAGCCCTGGAGAAATTAATGCCAAAGCTGATGTGATGTTCAAAGGTAAGGGCTTGCAATGGCGGAAGTTTGCCAACACGCTACGTTTAAGGATGTTGTTGCGTATTTCCAAAAATTATGCTCCTGCCTTCACCGAAATGCAGGAAATCATCAATGATAAAACGGGCTTTCCCATTTTTGAAAGCAGTGCTGATAATGCTGAAATCCCTTATCTGGGCAATTTAGCTGCATATAGCTGGCCTGGTGGGCCTCTGGCGATGATCGATTTTGATTATCTGAAAACAAAAGTAAGTAAAGAGTTGGTTGATCGACTTGTTCAAAGAAACGATCCTAGATTGGCTGTTTGGGTTGAACCGGTTAAAAGTACAACAGGGTCAACAGTAGATGTCAATAGATATGTTGGTGTACCTAATGCGATTGATGCACCTGCTGCTTATAACGGTGGTGAAGATCATGTATCTGTTTTTTCTTCTACTTTTTTCAGAAAGAATGGTGCTAGTTCAAATCCTTTGTTGAAAGCCAGTTTGGTAACCTATACAGAGCAATGTTTTGTTTTGGCCGAAGCTATGCAAAAGGGTAAGCTAAATGTGTCTGGAGAAACTGCGGAGTCCATGTACTACAAAGCGATTAAAGAGTCGATGAGTAGTTATGCGGTAACGGCTCCTGTAAGTTATTACGACCAGGCTATCGTAAAGTATGACGGTTCATTAGAGCAGTTGATTACTCAAAAATGGATGGCCATGTTGTTCAAAGGCGCAGAAGGTTGGTTTGATCAGCGTCGTACTGGTTACCCTGCTTTCGTAACGGGGCCGCTTGCTGCTGGTCGTGGAATCCCAAAACGTTATGTTTTTCCAGATTCCGAAAGTGCCAAAAACAAACTCAACTACCAAAAGGCGGTATCTGCTTTCGGAGCGGACAAGGAGTCTACATTAATGTGGTCCCTTAAATAAATTAAACACACGAAAAATAATATGAATAGCTTAAAAAGATTGATAGGACTGATGATCCTGCTTGTTGTGGCGGGCCTCAATAAAACAAATGCTCAGGATTTTAATCCAAAACCTTTCCCAGACCGGGTGATTTTAACCTGGACAGGAAATCCTGAAGTGAGTCAGACTGTTACCTGGCGTACAGATACCACCATTACAGCTTCTAAGGCACAAATCAAAGCTGAGGATTCTAGTCCAGCTCTGGAAGAGTCTATCACTACCTATGATGCCGGATCTCGTATTTTGTCTGGTGGAAACAATTATGCCATTGCAAAATATCATCAGGTTACTTTTACCAACCTGAAGCCTGGAACGGTATATGCTTATCGCGTAGGGGCAGGGGATTATTGGAGTGAATGGTTTCAATTTACCACAGCATCTAGTACCAATAAACCCTTTTCTTTTATTTATCTGGGCGACGCTCAGAACGATATCCGTTCAAAATGGTCTCGCGTAATCCGTAAAGCATTTGCACATCAGCCAGATGCCCGATTCATTATTCATACTGGTGATTTGATTAACCGTTCAAATAATGATAAGGAATGGGGAGAGTGGCATTATGGTGGTGGTTTTATTAATGGGATGATTCCTAGTCTACCTTCGCCGGGTAACCATGAATATGTAAGGGACGACAACAGAAAGTTGATTCTGGATCCGCACTGGGGTGTACAATACACCTTGCCGGGTAATGGCCCAAAAGGTTTAGAAGAGTCCGTTTATTACGTCGATTATCAGAACATGAGGGTTATTTCCCTGGATTCTCAAATGATTATTCTTGATGAGGCTTCTGCAAAGATTCAATATGAATGGTTAGAAAAGGTTTTAAAGGAAAACACGAAATTATGGACGGTCATCACTTTTCATCATCCTATTTTTTCTACAGCCAAAAGCAGAGACAATAAAGAATTCAGAGAAAGGTTTAAACCGCTATTTGACAAGTATCACATAGACCTTGTTCTGCAAGGGCATGATCATACCTATAGCCGCGGACAAAACCTGCCACGTGGATTGTCGGGCAGAGAAGCCAGCGGACCAGTTTATTTGGTTTCTGTTGCCGGTCCTAAAATGTATAAAGTGGATGGCGCCAAATGGATGAATGTTTCATTGGAAAATACACAATTGTTTCAGGTTATTCATGTTGAGGGTGGTAAACTAAAGTTTGAAGCTTATAAAACCTCGGGAGAATTATTTGATGCGTTTTCTCTGAAAAAATCAAGTAAAAATAAAGCTGCAGAATTTACAGATATGAACCCTGCTGCAAAGTAATAATGATTTAAATGATGAATTATAAAACTAGCTTGTTGACGCTCTTATTTAGCTGTTTTGTTTTTATCACATTTGGGCAGCGGACATTAGCTCCGCTCCCTGAATGTAAAAATGGCTTTATCGTGATCGCGCATCGTGGAAGCCATCTGACAAAACCCGAAAATAGTATAGCCGCAATTGAGGAGGCGATTGCACTTGGTGCTGATTATGTTGAAATAGATCTTCGCACAACGCGTGATGGTCATTTGGTTTTAATTCACAATGAAACCGTAGATCATACTACAAATGGTAAGGGTAGGATACAGGATCTGAATCTGAATGAAGTTGAAAAACTTGCTTTGAATGCTAAGGATGGTCAGCTCTACAAGTTGCCTGATTTTAAGGAAGCTTTAAAAGCTTGCAAGAACCGGATTAATATTTATCTGGATTTTAAGGCGGCTGATGTAGTGCAGGCATATAAAGAGATTAAGTCTGCAGGCATGGAAAAGCAAGTGCTCGTTTATATCAATAAAGCCGAACAGTATAAGTCCTGGAGAACCTTGGCTCCAAAAATGCCGCTAATGTCTGGCCTACCGAAGAATATAAAGACGGAAGAAGAACTGACTTCCTTTCTCGAGAAAATGCCTTTGGAAGCGACTGATAATATTCCAAATGAAGCGCTTTTTGAAGCTATGAGGAATAATGGACTGTCTGTTTTTTTAGATGTACAAATGGCAGATGAAGATCCTATAAAATGGAAGGCGGCCATGGATAAAGGAGTTCAGGGCGTTCAAACTGATCATCCGCAAGCTTTAGTCGAATACTTACAAAGAAGTAATCTACGTAATGGCATAAATATGTCGAGGCGTTAGTGCAGCATAAAAAGGCCCAATTAGTTGGGCGTTTTTATGTTAATAAATCTCAGTTGAGCAGCTCATTCAGTTTATTCTCTAGGGCGCGGCCTCTGAGGTTATGGGCTATGATCTTACCATTCGAATCCACCAAGTAATTCACCGGAATTTCTTTGATGTTTAAACTGGTGCCCAAGTGTCCTCCCTCGTCATTTGTATTCACGAACGAATCCATCTTAAGTGCAGCGACCATACCCCTCCAACGCCCGAGATCATCTTGACGATCAATTGATACCGTCATCACCTCAAATCCTTTTTCTTTATACATTTTTTTTGTCTCGATCAAGTTTGGCATCTCTGAAATGCATGGGACACAATAGGTTGACCAAAACTCAATGAGTGTATACTTATTCCTTGTAATCACATCCTTGCTTTGCACCAAACTCTCCTTTGTATCCGGTACGGTAAAATTATACATGTTTGCATTTAATGGTCGTTTAGGCGAATATTTATATTTTACGAAGCTAATTTTCTCTTCTTTTTTGATTTTTTCATCCGTTTTTTTTCCCGCGTTGCTGACCCTTATGCTGGAATCCAGTCCCTCAAAAATGTGTCTTGCATCTTTTAATGATAGGCTTGAGATAGTTACAAGCCTTCGGAAATGATCAAGGGAAACCGGAGAGCCTGGATTAGCTTTTATCATACTTAAGTAGGCACTGTCTGTTCGGTTGAAACTGCGAAATCTATAGTAGGTTTCTAGTTCTTGTAACCTAGCTGTACTCATACTCTCCGCATTTTGTGTCGCCTGCTGTTTAGTAACCTTTACCAAGCTGTCGTATTCTTTTTGGAAGTAAGCTTTTTGTTCCCGAAAGGCATTCGCCAATTGGTTCATAGCTCCGCCGTTTATTTCGTATTTTAATGTCCCCGAATGAAATCGGACTTCTACTTCGGGATCCAGATAAACCAGTCTTGAAATGCCCTCATCGCCACTTTCCAGCGAATCTTGATTGGAACACAATATATAATAGGCAGGTGTCATTTCTGCATTGCTTTCAGGATATGTGCCTGTAAACTTGAAACATCCATTCTTAATTGGAACTTTTCCGATGGTTTTACGATTCCGGTCATATATTATTGCATTTTTGACAATATTTTTGCCTTCGATTGTTCCCTGGATCGTAAAACTGAATTGTTGCTTTTGGACTTGTTCTGAAGCTTCTGGTTTGATCAAACTGCCCATGAGTAGGGCACCGATGAGTGCTGTGGTATAAGAGCTTATTGTCATAACGTTAATATTTGGTTAGTTGAATATAAAACTAAGTAATTAGTTTTCAAAATGATCTGTGTTTTTCTATTTGTATAATGACAAGTGAGGTGTCTAATACAATTGGTAGAAGTTTACAAAATGTTAATCCTGAGTTAAACTGGCTGTGTGTTGAAGCGGGTAATTTTGTTTTCCAAATGGATAACAACTATCTAACTGCACTTAAGGAAGGTGATTTGGCTGCATTTAACGCTGTATACGGGCTATATCATAAACAGATTTATAGTTTCATTCTTCACAAAACTCAATCTGAATTTATCGCATCTGAAGTTATACAGCTCACGTTCATAAGATTATGGGAGAAGAAAAGGATGTTATCAGAAAAGGTTGAATTACAGCTTCAGCTTTTTGGGATGGCACGGCAGGTTATGATAGACGAATTACGCAAAGAGGCTATCAGGTATAAATATAATAACCAATCCGAACAATATCCCTTTACAGACAGCCTAATGAAAATGATAGAAAGTAAGGACCTGCTCAAACATTTTGAACAAGAGGTAGAAGCTATGCCAGCTATGCGGAAGATGGTTTTTAATTTAAGTAGGAAGAATGGCCTTTCTTATAGTGAAATTGCAGAAATGTTAGGTATTTCCCCAAAAACCGTAGAGAGTCACATTGCTAAAGTACTCTCCAGATTAAAACAGTATATGTACACGGTTTTATAGTACGCGTATTAACAAATTGTTAAGCACTAAGGGCTAACCCGTCGGCATACGTAATACTAGTATGAAGGCGACAAAAAAAGGTTTTACAAAACCCCGACGATATTCCAGATTCATTAATAAACTGTTTGGTAATGAAGAGTGGCAATACTTTCAGCCAAAATCCGAATTGTCAAAAGAAACATCCGAAAAGATGTATGCTTTTATCCTCCGCAGGGTTGATATTGCAAGGGAAAAAGAAGCGTACAGAGAAAGATTCAGACTAAAGCTGCTTTACACCGGGAAATACCTTGCCGCAGCGTCAGTCATTACCCTGGTGAGTTTTGGGTTATGGTTTTTGGCAACTCCCAACTCCGGAAAGCTTGTAGGCAATCCTATAGCTAAACTCAACAGGCAGACGATCTCTCAATGGAAAGAAATTAGAAATACAGATGCAAACACTCATAAAATACTGCTACCTGATTCTTCAGTTGTAAAACTATATCCCAATACATCCATAAAGTTTGCTAAAATATTTAGAAAAGACTCTCGTAGCATCTACCTTACAGGTAAGGCTTTCTTTGAAGTAAAAAAGGATCCGAAAAGACCTTTCAGTGTATATGCAGGAGGATTAAAAACTACCGCGCTTGGAACTGCCTTTACGATAAACACGAACGAGTCAGGAAACCGGATCTCGGTAAAATTACATCATGGCAAAATTGTGGTACGCAATAGTACAGTACCTTCACAGCCAGCGGTTTATATCGATATAGCGGGAGCTGGTCTGATTTATAACCCTGCTATGAAAACAGCGGTACTTGTACCGGTCAGCAGATCAGCTAAACTTGTGCCCGAAGCATCAGTCATTCATGAAGGAAGTACCATCATCTTTAAAAATACCCCTTTGTTAAGTGTAATGCAAGTCTTAAAAGAAACCTACCAGGTGAAGATCAGTGCTGAAAATTCCATCATTGGCAATACGACTTACACAGGTACGATAGATCCGCAAAAAGAAACCGCTGAAGAGGTATTGAAGGTGATCTGCATGATCAACAACCTGACGCTCCACAGCGATGGCACCCAAGAATTTATTATTAAAAAGCATAATTAAACCAATTAGTATTTATCAAAATTATGATGTATTCAAAAACATTAAAACACCTGTTATGCCTTGGTATATTAGGTCTGGCCAGTTCCTTTATGGCACATGCCCAGTCTGTAAAAGGACTGGTGCAGGACGCATCCGGAAAACCTATTCCCGGTGCCGGTATTAAAGCACAGCACCAATCCACCGGCAAATCAGTCAATACCGTGTCAGGTACCGACGGATTGTTCGGCTTCAGTAATCTTGAAGCCGGTGGCCCATACCGTTTTATATTCAGCTATATTGGTATGCAAACGGATACCCTGTCCAACTACACGCTGAAAGAAGGACAGCAGATCGCATTAAACATCAAATTAAAAGATCAGCAAAATGATCTTCAGGAAGTGGTGATCGGTTATGGAAGAAGCAAGCGGAGTGAAATCACCGGAGCTGTAACTTCTATTAAGCCGGAAGAGTTTAATCGTGGAGTTGTTAGTTCTCCAGGCCAATTGTTGCAGGGGAAAGTCGCCGGTCTGAACATCACGCGCAGCGGTAACCCCAATGACAAACCTGCGGTAATCCTTCGCGGACCATCAAGTTTCCGGGATGGCGCTCAGGAGCCGTTTTATGTAATTAATGGCGTTCCGGGGGCTTCGATCGACCTGATCGCTCCGGATGACATTGTGAGTATGGAAGTACTGAAGGATGCTTCATCGACAGCGATTTACGGATCGAGGGCGGCGAATGGGGTCATCATGATCAGCACCAAAAATGCGGCTAAAGGTGCAGCACAACTTTCATACAATGCCTATGCGGCAACTGAATCGATCTCCAACACCATTGATATGGCCAGTGCGGATCAGCTGAGAACTTACCTGAGCGATAACGGGAAGAAGCTGGATGTGCTTAGCGACGATGGCAGCAGTACAGACTGGCTCAATGAGGTAACCCGTACCGGATTTTCCCATAACCATAACCTGGCGTTGAGCGGTGGCGGAGAAAACATGAGCTATAGCGGTAGCGTCAATTACTTCAACAATGAGGGGATCATCAAAACCTCAGCTATGGAACGTTTCATTGTACGTGCCAATGTAGAACAACGTATGCTGGACAACAGGTTGAAAATTAACCTGAACGTGACGAACAGCAATACCACGAACGACAGGATTGCCACTCAGGTTTTCAACAACATGTTTACTTACCTGCCCACAGTAGGCGTAAAAAAAGCGGATGGCAGCTATTATGAAGACCCGACGCGTACCACAGGTACCGGAGGATATTACAATCCGGTAGCTTTGTTGTACAACAATACCATGCAGGGAAAGACGAATCTTTCGCTGGCAAACGGTTCTGCCGAATTGAACATTATGGACGGACTGGACTTCACGACCATGGTATCCCTCCAAAGCGAACAAATCAACGAAAACACTTACAACAACAGGTTTTCAATGCTCAGACAAGGATTTAAAGGCTATGCTGAGCGTTCTTCTGTAAAAAACACACAGAAGATCTTTGAAGGTTATTTCAACTACGACAAAAGTTTCGAAGACCATCATATGAAAATGCTTGCGGGTTATTCCTGGCAGGAAAATAAAAACGGCGATGGTTTTCAGACTTCAGGACAGGATTTTGTATCCGACGATCTGCTATGGAACAATATCGGTCTGGGCAACGGCAACGGATCGACCCTCGTCAACTACGGAAATAATTTCATCTCTACATTGCGACTGATCTCGTTCTACGGGCGTGCGATCTACGATTATAAAGGGAAATACGTGTTACAGGCGGCATTGCGCCGTGATGGTTCCTCTGCCTTTGGTTCAAACAGCAGATGGGGACTTTTCCCTTCAGTTTCCGCAGCCTGGAACATCGATCAGGAAAGCTTTATGGAGCATGTGGCTTTTGTGGATAATCTGAAGCTGCGTGTGGGTTACGGAGTATCCGGAAATTCCATCGGCTTTGATGCTTATACTTCAAAGCAGATTTACGGAGCTTCTTCCTATTTTTATTCCAACGGTAAGTGGGTTATGGCTATCGGTCCGAAACAAAATGACAACGACAATCTGAAATGGGAACGCACAACAACCACTAATTTAGGTCTCGACTTTGGCCTGTTCAAAAATAAGCTCTCCGGATCGATTGATGTATACAATAAGAAAACCACAGATCTGATTGCACTATACCCCGTATCTGTTGTAGAATACGCCTACAACCAGCTAACCGCCAATGTGGGCAGCATGTACAATAGGGGTGTGGAGCTGACCTTAAACGCGACACCGGTTAGAACAAATCATTTCAGCTGGACTACGGCTGTTAACCTGTCCCACAATAAAAATGAGGTGACCTCTATCTCAAATGATAAACTCGCACTTGATCAGTTCTACACGGCCAATGTCGGTGGTAGAGGACAGTCGGGTGTAAATGGCTTCCAGATCATCAAAGAAGGTCTTCCTCTCGGATCTTTCTATACCTTGAGGTATGCCGGGAAAGACGCAAACGGCAAGTCTATGTTCTATGATAAAGACGGAAATGCCTCGACCGCAAATACAGGATTTGAACATTTCAGTGTAACAGGATCCGCACAGCCCAAATTATTATACGGCTGGAACAACAGCTTTAAGTATAAACAGTTTGATTTCAACTTTTTCATCCGCGGGGTATATGGAAATAAAATCCTCAATGCGACCATTGCTGACATGAATGCACCAATCTATGCCTTGCAGACAAACATTGCGGTGATGACGCTGTCTGAATCCATTAGCGATGATAAAGCCCAGTTTGTGTCAGACCGTTACCTGGAAAGCGGTTCCTACCTGCGTCTGGATAACGCCACACTAGGCTATACCTTTAAAATGATGAAAAACAGAACGCTGCGCTTATACGCTTCAGGTAACAACCTGTTCATCATTACCAAATACAAAGGGGTAGATCCGGAAATCAATATGGCTGGCCAGACCCCCGGAATCGACTACCGTAATTTTTATCCAAAAACACGTTCGGCAATATTCGGACTGAACTTTAGCTTATAATAAAACAGATCGTCATGAAAAAAAATATAACAGCAGCCATCCTGATGGCATTGACCTTGGGAAGCTGTACAAAACTTGATGTTGCCGTTGAATCACAACTGACCACTGCAAATTTCCCTAAAACACCAGAAGCATTCGTTGCCGCAACCGGAACCGTATACCAGAAATTTAATGAAAAATTTGGTGTGGATATCTGGAGGTGTTATGAACTGACTTCGGATGAGGCCATCATCACCGCTCGTAACGGCGGTTATTATGACCAGGGCAGGTACCAGACCTTACATAAACACAATTGGGCGTCGGACCATCCGATTATTCAGAGTGTCTGGGAATGGGGTTATGCCGGAGTCGGCGATTGTAACCGGATACTTAATTTGCTGAACAATGCCGAAGAGGGGCCGTTAAAGCAACTGTTCCTGAAAGAAATCCGGACCATGCGTGCCCTTTATTATTTTTACCTGATGGATATGTTCGGCAATGTGCCGATTACCAGCTTTGGCACGACAGAAAGCCCGAAACAGGCTACCCGTGTTGAAGTATTCAGTTATATCGAAAAAGAATTGCTGGAAGTGGCTGAAGGACTGTCTGCTCCGCCAACTGTAACCCGGGAGTTTTATGGCCGACCAACCAAATGGATGGCATACGCCTTGCTGCAAAAGCTATATATCAATGCGCAGCATTACATCGGGAAACCGATGTATTCGGAATCGCTGATCTATGCCGATAAGATCATTACGGGTTCATCGCTTGGACTTGAGGACGATTACAACACTTTGTTCGCGGCCAATAATGGTCCGAATAAGGAAACCATTTTCGCTGCCATTTATGATGCCAATTATTCTGGTGGAAACGCCATGACCAGATTTACTTTGCACAGTACCTTACGTGCGAAATACAACCTTCCTTTTAGTCCGAGTAACGCAATGTGTACCTTGCCGGAGTTTTACAGCACTTTCAATATTCCGGGTGACATCCGCAACAATACCTGGCTGGCGGGAAAGCAGTTTCTGGCCGATGGAACAACCCGGATCATGAATGGTTCGGCACAATTGGATTTTACGCCGGAAATTGTACTGACCAACACAGAAACCATGGATGTGGGACCGGAACTGAACGGTATTTCTCGTGGGGTACGTTCCATTAAGTTTTATCCGGATCCGAATATCAATACAGCTACACGCTTTCAAAACAATGACATGCCTGTGTTCAGACTGGCGGATGTATACCTGCTGAAGGCTGAAGCACTTTTAAGGAGCAATGGTTCTGCTGATGAGGCCCTGAAACTGGTCAACAAAGTCAGGGTTCGCTCAAAAGCGGGAGAACTGAGTGCAATCACGCTGGACGGCCTGCTGGAAGAACGTGGAAGGGAACTGGCCTGGGAAGGATGGCGTCGCAATGATCTTATCCGTTTTGGAAAATACCAGGGGAAATGGGGTTTTAAAAATGGAAATGAAGGCGCAGACCGGGACATTTTCGCGATACCAGCGACTGAACTTGTCCTGAACAAAAATTTGGATCAAAACCAAGGCTATCCAAGATAATGAAAAGAAGAGATTTTGTAAAAAGCACGGCCCTTACTGCGATAGGGGCCGGACTTCTTGGGCCACTGGAATCTATGGCTATAAGTCCGGAAACACAATTGGAGAGTGATGACCTCTCTGTCCTTGGACAGTTAAAAGATGATTATTCCCTACATTTTATGGCGGTTGGCGACTGGGGCAGGAATGGCGCTGACCATCAGATTCCTGTAGCCAAACAAATGGGTAAATGGGCAACCGAAAATCCGAATGATTTCATCCTCTCTCTTGGAGATAATTTTTACCCCAAAGGGGTAGTCAGTGAGCATGATCCGTTGTGGCATTATTCCTATGAAAATATCTACACTGATTTTTCACTACAGTGGGACTGGTATCCGATATTGGGTAACCACGATTATATTTCGGATCCGGATGCACAGGTAAGATACAGCACGATCAGTCGACGCTGGAAGATGCCTTCACGATATTACAGTAAAGAGATGACGCTAAAAGGTGCTGATGGAGGGAAAATACTGATGATATTTATAGATACCTGCCCGCTGATTCCGGAGTTTCACGTCAATCCACAATACGCGCCGTATGTAAACAATCAGCATCCGGAAAAGCAGCTGGAATGGATTGATGCTACATTGAAAGCGGCTGATAAAGACGTAAAGTGGAAAATGGTGATTGGTCATCATCCCATTTATACCGTTGGTCCGAGGATAAAAAATTATGATACACTTGCTGTCAGAAAGGTATTGCGTGACATTTTTGAGAGGAACAAGGTTGATGTTTATCTCTCTGGTCATGATCATTCCCTTCAGCACCTGAAAACGAATGATTTTACACATCAATTTATCTCTGGTGCCGGATCAGAAGTTACTCCGGTTACGGCCGGAATTTCCTATAGCCGGTTCGAAGCTTCAGCATACGGTTTTATGTATTTTTCAATTGATAAAAACCGCTTGAATGTACAGGCGATCGACGATTCCGGAAAAGTAATTTATGAGTCGACATTGAGTAAACGCTGATGTAGCTTTCGCATTTACATGGAAATATAAACTTTAATTGTTTGGCTAGGTTAAGACCTGGTCAAACAATAATTGAATAAGCCATTGAGAGCGTACAAGATACCGTTTGTAAATGGAGAGTCGAGCGGCAATTTGTCGAACTTTTACAATCATTGTGAGGCTATAGTAAATTTTGAAAAAGTGGTTAGTATTAGTATTGAAGGCCCGCACTATACCTAGATTTAGTCCCTTAATAATTTGATAACAAAAAAACGATTTCATATGCAGTGTATTTAATATAATCCCCTCATTAATTTCATACGATTACTTTAAAATTGCCGGTAATATCTGGATCAATAAACCAACCAGATTAAAACCCAAACAAATTGTCATTATGAATTTTAAAAGGACACTCAGTGGAATATTACTGTTATTTATTCCCATCATGAGCAATTACACGGCACTTGCATCCACCCAAAAAGAAGCTGCAAGTACAATTTCTGTTGCAGAATTAACCATCAATGGCACGGTTAAAGATGCTAATGGACAACCACTCCCAGGAGTAACCGTTCTCATTAAAGGAAGTAAAAGAGGATCCTCTACCAATGGCGATGGTAAATTTACCATCAAAGCTCAGTCTACAGATGTATTGGTCTTCTCATTGGTAGGCTACCAGTCACAAGAAATATCGGTAGCTGACAAAAGCACCATCAACGTAAGTTTAAAAGTTGAAGAAGCCGTATTGAACGAGGTAGTAGTTACTGCAATCGGTATCAAACAGCAAAAACGTAAATTGGGTTACGCAACTCAGGAAGTAAATACAGAAGTTCTGGACAAAGCAAAAACCATGAACTTCGGAAATGCACTTACAGGTCAGGTTGCCGGCTTAACAGTAAATAACCCTACAGGTATTTTTCAAAGTCCGCAGATCAGTTTAAGGGGCAAAACACCACTGATTGTCATTGATGGTATCCCGGTAGAGAGTAACTTATATGATGTCTCTTCTGCAGATATTGAGAATATTAACGTCCTGAAAGGCGTAACTGCATCTGCATTATATGGTTCAAGAGGTAAAAATGGTGCGATCATCATTACAACCAAAAGAGCTAAAGCAGAAGGCCTGGAAATCAACGTGGGTACAAATAATATGGTGACTGCAGGATTTACCGTATTCCCGGAAACACAAACAGAATATGGTAACGGTTCCGAAGGTAAGTATGAGTTTTGGGATGGTGCCGACGGTGGTATATCTGATGGAGATATGATCTGGGGACCAAAATTTGGGACAGGAATTAAGGTAAGACAATGGAACAGCCCGATCAGAGATAAACAAACCGGAACAGTTATTCCATGGTGGGGTAACGTTGCGGGAACCATTTACGACGATAAGGCGAGATATGAAAGAGTACCGACAGACTGGGTACGTCATGACAACCTCAATAATTTTCTGGGTACGGGTATCGTAACCGATAACCACCTGTCACTGGCGTACAAAAGCGAAAATGCCCAGCTTTATTTTTCGGCAAAACAAGCCTTTCAAAAAGGACAAGTACCAAACACCAATTTGTCTACCGGCGGATTGAATTTTAGCGGAACCTATAACCTTGCTAAAAATCTTGTTGCCGAAGCCAGCTTATCTTACAACAAAGTGTATTCACCAAATTTCCCTCGTTATGGTTATGGCCCTAAAAACCATATGTATACCATTCTGATATGGATGGGTGATGACGTAAATGGTCAGGAATTGAAAGACCACATGTATGTTCCCGGGCTTGAAGGTTATAGACAAGCAAATTACAACTATGCATGGTACAATAACCCCTATTTTGCAGCTTATGAGCTGAATCAGGTGCACAATAAAAACACCGTTGATGGATTAATGAGGTTGGCATGGACAGCTGCACCTGGTTTGACTTTACAAGCCAGAGCAAACCTGAGAACATCTAACCTGTTCGAAGATAGGCAGAGTCCTAAATCTTACATGAATTACGATGATTCCAGAAATGGAGACTACAAAAACTGGAGCAGCAACCAGACAAACTTCGATGCCGATTTCTTAGCTACCTATACAAAAAGTCTGACCGAAAAAGTTGGTTTTACCTTAAATGCAGGAGCTTCAAAATTTACCAGAAATTACAGACAACAATACCAAAGTACTGACGGCATTATCGTTCCTTTTGTTTACAGCTTAAACAATACACAAGGTCCTGTTCAAGCTTCCAATTCCTTAGAGGAAAAAGAAATACAGAGTGTTTATGGTTCTGCCAATCTGGATTTATTTGATGCAGTTTACCTGAATGTAACCGCACGTAACGACTGGTCTTCTACCCTGCCTGCAGGTTCAAATTCCTATTTCTATCCATCTGCCTCCATCAGTACCATTGTATCTCAATACCTAAAAATGCCAAAGGCGATAGATTACGTAAAACTGAATGCATCATGGGCAAAGGTATCTAACGATTTAACACCATATAGCATCCAGTCCGTTTATACAAAGGATGTAACTTACGAAAGTACACCTTCGGTAAGTTATGGATCGGGGCTGGTAAACCCAAACATCAAACCCGAAAAATCTACCTCGTATGAGCTGGGCTTATCCTCAACGCTCTTTAAAAACAAATTGAGTGTAGACTTTACTTATTACCACATTTTAGATGAGAATCAGATCATCGACCTGAACATATCACAGGCTTCCGGATTTAGTACGCGCAAAGTAAATGGAAACAAATACCAAACCAATGGTTATGAAGTAGTATTGGGTGTTAAGCCAATTGTAAACCCGAATTTTAGCTGGAACTTAAATCTGAACTGGTCGTCTTCGATCCGAAAGCTGACTGAGATTTATGGCAACAACCCTAAATTCGGAAACCTGGTAGTGGGCGACCGTGCAGACAGCTACTATTCTACAGTTTGGGAAAAAAGTGCAGACGGTCAGCTAATCCTTGATGCCAACAGTGGTTTGCCGATTAGAGATCCATTCCAAAGAAAAGTTGGCAACATTGATCCAACCTGGAGAGTGGGCTTCTTAAATAGCTTTAGAATTAAAGATTTCACAGTTAATGTAGACATTGATGGTGCATGGGGTGGCCTGATGAACTCTACTACCATTGAGAAAATGTGGTGGGGAGGAAAACATCCTGCATCAACAGAATACCGTGACCAGGAGTATGCGGCAGGTAAACCTGTTTATGTGCCAACTGGTGTGGTGGTAACCGGGGGAAGTCTGACACGAGACATTAGTGGAAACGTAGTTTCAGATACCCGTACTTATGCGCCAAATACAAGGGCAGTAAGCTGGCAAACATGGAGTCAGCAATACCCATACAGAGCTAGGGTAACGGAAGAAGAAAACAGCAAATTTGCCAATACGTTCGACCGTTCGTTCATTAAGCTCCGCAGGGTTTCTGTTGGATACGACATGACAAAATTGATTAAAATGGGTAAAGTAAAGGCACTAGATGTGAGTTTATATGGTTATAACCTGGCCATGTGGAAAAAAATGCCATACCTGGATCCTGATTTCGGGACGGATTCTGATTTACAAGATCCATCATCCAGATACCTTGGCTGTTCTATTAACCTGAAGTTTTAACATCATCAACAAAAACAAGAATGAAGAATTTATTCAATATATGCGTAATAGCAGCCTGTCTTTTTACCGTTTCGTGTAAAAAAGACCTGGTAGAATTAAATACAAATCCCAATAATGCGAAGGAAACGCATCCTCAACTGTTACTTACAAAAATTGAGTGGACCGCGTTTCAGGAATTTGGTGGCACCGGTCCGCTTTATGCGAACAAAATGTTGGTTCAGAGTGATGGTGAAAACCTGGAACAATACTACAAATGGAACCGTTCTAATTTTGATGCTTTTAACAATTTAAGAAATGTGGTTAAAATGGATGAAGAAGCCACAAAATTAAAGCTAACATCATATAATGCCTTGGCTAAATTTTTCCGCGCTTACTATTTCTATAACTTAACACTTACTTTTGGAGATATTCCTTACAGTCAGGCATTAAAAGCAGAAAACATCAGCCCAATTTACACACCAGCTTACGATACACAGAAAGAGGTTTTTAAAGGAATTTTAGCGGAACTTAGTGATGCAAATAACCTGTTAAAGAATGATAACTCCGAAATCTTAGGTGATATCATTTTCGGAAAATCAACCCAAAAATGGCGTAAAGCCATCAATGCTTTACGGTTAAAAGTACTACTTACCTTATCAAAACGCACTGGCGAAACAGATCTTAATATCATCAATCAATTCGCTTCAATTTATGCGTCTGAACCGCTATTTGCTAAGGATGAAAGCGCAAAATTGGTTTTTCTGAATCAAATCAATAACAGGTACCCTGAGTTTAATTCCAGTGGTTTTGGTTCTGGTATGTATATGGATATGACCTTTGTAGAACGTTTAAAAGACAGAGAAGATCCACGCCTGTTCCTTTTCTGTACCCAAACCAGATTAGGAAAAGAAGCAGGTAAAGCCATCTCCGATTTTTCATCTTATGAAGGCGGTGATCCTGCAGCTCCGTATGCAGAGACCAATGTTAAAGCGGTAGCGGGAAGAGTATCTAAAGTTAATGAACGCTATCATAAAGATCCGGTAAACGAGCCAAGAATCCTGATCGGTTATGCAGAACAGGAGTTGATCCTGGCAGAAGCGGCTGTAAGGAACTGGATCACAGCAGATGCTAAACAGTTGTACGAAAACGGTGTAAAAGCAAACTTCAAGTTTTATGAAAATAGTGTAGCGCTTCTGGCCAGTTCAGCAAGTCTTGCTCCTTATGTTAATGAAAATGCCGCAGAGATTTATCTGACTAAACCGCTCAATAATTTCTCCCTGGCCTTGAGTACTGAACAAAAAATAGAGCTAATCACCACACAGAAATATTTTCAAACTTATTTCCAAGGTGGATGGACAGCCTTTTTTAGTAATCTGCGTACTGGCTATCCAACATACCGAAGACCAGCAGGGGTAAACATTCCCTTTAGATGGATTTATCCGCAATCTGAATACAACAATAATAAAGATGAGGTAAATAAAGCCATTACCCGCCAATTCGGTGTAAACAATGACTTAATCAATCAACCTACCTGGTGGATTAAATAAATAATATATCAATACATTGCGTGGTCAGAAATGGCCGCGCTTTTGTTTCTAGTAGCAATTATGGAATCAAGAAGAGATTTTTTGAAAAAGGCAAGTTTATTTGCCGGACTGACAACAGTTGCCAATGTTATTCCTCCATCGCTGTTGAAGGCGATGTCTATTGAAGCAGCAGCAGGCAGCAGTTATAAGGATGCCGAACATGTTGTATTCTTAATGCAGGAGAACCGTTCTTTTGATCATGCCTACGGTACACTTAAAGGAGTAAGGGGATTTAATGATCCCAGAGCACTCAAACAGGTTAATGGAAATCCGATCTGGTTTCAACGAAACAAAGCCGGACAAAACTTTGCACCGTTCAGACTGGACATTAAAAATTCTAAATCGACCTGGATGGGTTCCCTCCCACATTCATGGAGTGATATGGTTGGCGCGCGTAACCTAGGTAAGATGGATAATTGGCTTGAAGCTAAAAAAGCAGGCAGGGAATATGCGCAAATGCCCTTAACTATGGGATATTATGATCGTAAAGACATCCCATTTTATTATGCGTTAGCAGATGCATTTACTGTATGTGATCAGCATTTCTGTTCTACACTGACTGGTACCAGTGCGAACCGAACTTTTTTTTGGTCTGGTTCCATCAAAGAAAATCCGCAGGATGTAAAATCTGTTCCTCATGTACACAATGGGCAGATTGATTATAAAGATGTAAACTGGAAAACATATCCCGAACGTTTGGAAGAGGCACAAATCCCCTGGAAAGTCTATCAAAATGAATTGAGCCTTCCTGTGGGATTTAAAGGTGAAGAAGATGACTGGCTGGCAAACTTTACAGACAACAGTTTGGAGTTTTTCAAGCAATACCATGTGCGTTTTCATCCGGCACACGTTAACTACGTGCAGAAACTCATCGCTGATCTTCCATCGGAAATACAACATTTGGAAGCTAAATCACCTAAGAGTGCAGAGGAAGAAAAGCAATTGCAATCGAAAAAAGAAAATTTAGCAAAAGCCCAAGAAGCTATTAAGACCTGGAATAAGCAGGGTTTTGATAATTTAACTAACTTTGAAAAGAACATTCATAAAAGGGCTTTTGTTACCAATCAGAATGATCCTGACTACCATAAGGTTGAAAACATTGAATACGATGACGCAGGGGTAAAACGGGAAATGACGGTACCTAAAGGCGACATTCTTCACCAATTCAGAAAGGATGTGAATAATGGAGATTTGCCTATGGTATCTTGGTTAGTTGCCCCATGTCGCTTTTCTGACCATCCGGGTTCGCCTTGGCATGGTGCCTGGTATATCTCCGAAGTGCTGGACATATTGACCAAAAATGAAGAGGTTTGGAAAAAGACCATTTTTGTATTGACTTATGATGAAAGTGATGGCTATTTCGACCATCAATCTCCTTTTGTTCCGCCTCACAGTAGACGTCCATATACAGGGAAAACCTCCGCAGGAATCAATACAGAAACTGAATTTTCCGGCTTTGATCCAAAACTCGAACAAAATGAAGGTGCAGATAGTCCGGTCGGACTAGGTTTTAGAGTGCCTATGGTTATTGCTTCGCCATGGACAAAGGGTGGATATGTAAATTCGCAGATATTTGATCATACCTCCTGCCTGCAATTTTTAGAACATTTTATCGAGGTCAAAACAGGTAAAAGTGTGAAGGAAACCAATATCAGTTCCTGGAGAAGAAGCGTATGTGGGGATCTTACTTCTGCATTTCGCCCAGCTAATGAACAGGCCATCGAAATTGGACACCTCGATCGTAATCGATTTATTGAGAGTATTTATGCTGCAAAAAATAAACCGCTTCCAGGAAATTTCAGGGCAGTTCAGCAATCAGCTATTGATGAGGCGATAAAAAGAGGCAATATCGGCGATTTGTATCCGGCACAAGAACCTGGTACAAAGCCTTCAAATGCTTTGCCTTATCAGCATGAGGTAAATCTTGAGCAAAATGTAAAGGGTATATTGGAAATAAAGTTTTCGGCAGAAAATTCTGTATTTGGGAAGAAGAGTGCTGCTGGAGCTTTTCAGGTTTATGCTCCTGGCAAATTCAACTTAAAAAAGGAAAAGTCTACTGAGGAGCTGGAAATGAACCAGTGGAATTTCTGTGTATTACCAGGTGAACAGATTAGTTACGAGTGGAAGCTCGATGATTTTATTGGAGATAACTATATGCTTGAGTGTTATGGTGCCAATGGTTTTTTCAGGTCATTCAAGGATGCGAAGAAGCTCGCTGGTTTGAATGTAAGAGTGTCACCGAAAATGCTGAATGTTAAAAAATCAACTAGAGATGTACGTATTGCAGTTCTTTCTCAAAAACAGGAGAGGGTAATTATTACAGATAATGCTTATGGAAATAGGATGCAAACAATGGTACTAAAAGCTGGAAAACCGACAGTATTCATCATTGAGTCGGGCAAATCAGGTGGATGGTATGATTTTACCATAACATTAGGGGGCAATGACGCCTTTAGTCAGCGTTATGCGGGAAGAATTGAAAATGATTTAAACAGCATTTCTGATCCAGCAATGGCCAAACGTAAACCTTAAAAAATGTCCTGTTTTGATGGATTTTTTTAACTTACAGTAAGTTAGGTTTTTGTGAATTAAAAAGGCCTAGTTCGCAAGCTAGGCCTTTTGTAGCCCACCGCGAAAGATTCACGAACCAATTTGTGGAAGATTTGCAGCGTCTGGCCAATATTAGCAAGTTTTGAGGTAGTTTGTAAATCTTCTGCTGGAGGTTCTTCTATCTTCAATTGAAGATTTTTTTGCTGGCTGCTTTTCGATGTGGCGGGATATCTTGACCTTTATTTTTTTACAATTTCCGTTTTCATCTTCTTCCCATTGATTTTCTCCAATTAAATAATAGTTGCCGTCTTCTTTAGTTATTCTATTTTCAAAATCTAGATTTTCTGATATAAATGCTTTGGTTTTTGCAATTTCATTCCACTTTCTGCCTTTAAAAGACCAAACTGAAATATTATTCCAGTAACCTTCATTGGTTCGAGAAAAAATTATTATTTCATTTGCTTTATCGTCATTCAAATCTTCCGTTTTAGAAATAAAAATCCCCAAACTTTGGTCAAAGCTTATTTTGGGAATATTTCCTGTAAATTCAATATTTATCAAACAATTACTTTGTCCGCATTCAATTTCATCAGTTTCTATATTCCGTTTCAAACTTATAAATGCAGTGTCATTTTCTTTGTCATTATTGATATTACCAATAAAAAACTTTTTGTTTTCTATTTCAATTTTTGTTTGAACAGTTTTTTCTGTTTCCGTTTTTTTAGTTTCACAACCAAAAATTACTAAAAGCAAAATTAAAAGTCTAAATTTCATATTGAATTTCATTTTATTCCGCCAAACTGAGGGGGAAGCACAAAAGCCGAATTTATTACTAATATTCAATAATAGTACAACCATCGAACTTTTGCTGGTCAGCCCCGCATTATTGTCAAATTGTGGAGGCTGACCAGCATTCTTTACAGATAGATTTTATTTTTCAATGGGCTTTTTTCACTATTCAGCAGACCGTCTGCGATTTGTATCATTCCATCGTTGTTTGAACCACCCCAAATTGCTCTTCCGAAAATATAACTGGTTGTGTATTCTTTCCAGGTTCTGCAATAGTTTCTTAGCTCTGTATGTGATTTCTGTAAATATTCTATCAATTCTACTTCAGAAATATAGCCTGCTTCGTAACAACAGCGTGATAAAAATGCGCCTCTTCCATAATTCCAGGCAGTGTCTCTTATATTTTTAATAGCTGAGAAATTCTGGATTACATCCTGTTCTATAAGCTCGAGACATCCAAAGGATACCATATTCATTATTAAGATAAGATAGGTTTACTTTTTGGCCTGCCAATTTTTGAATTTCAGAATCTGTAGGCAATTCTTGAATTGTCTGTATTGTTTCACAAGGAATACAAACTGGAATTTTTGCTTTTGCTGATACAATAGTTATTGTGCAAAATGCGATGAGTGCGGTTAAAAGTACTTTTTTAGTCATATATGTTTTGTTTATTTATTTCGTTATTGATTTCAATATGGTGTCGCTCAACTTCCAGGCTACCATAAGCTGACGTTTGGTAATAAGTGATCCAAACAAGCAAACTTTGTGTCACTATTTGTTAATTTTCGAGGTGTAAAAGTAGTGTTTTTTAATGCAGAGTGTAATAATTGATTTTTGTTTGTAGATGACTTCTACTACTGAGAAATTCGCCAAGGGTAGCCACCTAATCCGCATTTAAGCTGTTTGAATTTGTTCAACTTTTATTGGACTAATCCTAACTCGAATAAGCTACATCGGTTAGGTTACGTAGATAAAAAATAAATACTGAAATTATTAATACCTTCGCAGCAAGGTGGTTGTTCTGCTCCCAATAAGGATAATAAAATGGCAAAAAAGATACTTCTGTGTGTCACAACTTTAATCTGCGCCTCAGTCTCTGGTTTCTGTCAGGAGAAAAAAGAACCTAATTTTATTCAATACGTTGTACAACCTGAGGTAGAGATCGGAAAGACTACAGATTTTTATGTGCGTTTTGCCACTAAACCAGACAGTATCTGGTCGGAGGCTGATCAGATAAACGGATTAATCTTAACCGATGGCTTAAGCCGGATCGTAGGTAAGGTAAATGAAAGTAATTTTACTGATGAAAATGGCAAAAAGAAGTCCTATTTTAATTTTTATACTTATGTGAAGCCTGAAAAGCTGGGGAAGATAGATTTTCCAGTATTGACCATGAAAGTAAAGGGGAAGGAATACAAAACACGCCCATTTTCTATCAATGTGGTTCAGCAGCTAACGGTGGGTGCTGATGCAGTTAAGGTAGCATTGACTTCCGATAAAGCAGTGTACAGCCTTAAAGATACCATTGTCATCAGCCTTTATGAGTACAGTCGGTTTATAACGATTACAAGAAAAAAAAACAAGGCAAAGCAGGGATCGTTAACCGGGAAAGATAATGAAATTAGGATTTCAGGAGAAACAACGCTGGATGATATTGCCGGTATTAGAGGTTTGGAAAGCTATGTAGGTAAGAACTTTGAATTAGTTGATTTCGATTGGGATGCAACGGGGAATCGCAAAAGCATTGAAAATATTAACGGTACCAGTTATGTAAAAACGAAAATTTTTACAGCCGGTCTTGTGCCTAAAAATAAAGGTGAATTTAAAATAGAACCCAGCGAATTTGAGTATGAGGTGTATAAAAGCAATACAGACTATTTTAGCAAATTTGAACCCAAGGATAACGGCAGGTATAAGGTAACAGACAAGGGGGCAACGCAACTCCAGGTTAAATCCCAGGCCATTGAATTTAAAGTAAAATAAAGTATAATATAAATAATGAAAAAATACCTGACTCTCTTTTTGTGCTTCATGCTTGCAAAGGCTGCCAATGCTGATTCTTCCTTTTTACCGGGATTAGGATTTACGAAATTATATGAAAATGACGGTATGATACAGTCTGTTTCAAAAAATGGAATGGCTGAAGCTTCCTTTATTAATTACCTCAGTTCCGATCATAGTCTTGGTGAAAAAGCAACATTGATTTCTGCTCTGGCCAGCTATTTTGAATGGAAAGATGATGCCGCTGAGGAATACTTTACCACTTACAAAAAAAAGTATCAACAGTTCATCGAAGGCAAATACAAAACAACAATTGAAGACCCTAAAGTGCCAGCAGAGACACGCTTGCTCTATTGCCTGCTGACAGACTTTGGAAGTTCCGATCCGTCAAAAGAAAAATACAAGGCTCTGGCCATTGAATTACCTAAAAGCCTTACTGCACAATCGGTTATGGTTATTGCTTATGCATACGATATTCTATATAACGACAAAAAGCAATATCTGCTCCTCCGGGATCTGGAGGAGAATTATGTAAAGCCTTACCGAACAACTTATGCCCAACTTAATGGAGATATTCCCCTTGGTGTGGCGGAGGATTGTGTGTTTGATTTCCTGCCTTATACCCAAAATTGCGAGGGTAAACTTCCCTGCTTGTGTGATATCAATAACAAAGAGGAATTGCCCGGCTGCCTGAGCGAGCTTAGCAAAAACTACCTGAACAAAATAGAAAACAAAGAGAGCCTCCCGCACATGATTACAAGAAGCGATTGGGATGAGCTGAAACCTTTGGCAATGGAATGGATCAAAGCGGAAGAAGTAGTCATCGATGGTTTGAAACTTACCGCATTTGAAAAAGAAGCATTACGCTTTCTTCTTATTTCACAAACATATAACCTTTTGTGCAACTATAACGCGTTAGCCTCTTATTCCGCTTATGGCTTTAACGATAAAATTAAAGAACATGCGGCTACCTGTAAAAACCAGGCCGATTGTATATTAACGAAAATAGAGCTGGAGCAAAAGATCGCAATACAGAAAGCAGGAACAAAGGCGGATGAGCTGGTAAAATCCAAGGAACAGCAAATGCGTTTTTCGCAATCACTATCCAAAAGCACGGGCGAAGATGTTGGTGCTTCCGCTGTCAGTAGTACCGGAGATGTCGGTGTCTATTTTGAAGACGATGTATTGCAGCTTCGCACCATTCTCTATTATTATATGCTGCATGCCGATAAGATAATGGAAATCTATTAGAGATATAATATCCGTTATTCTTCTATATAATATAGTGTTATCTTGATCATTGTACTTTAATGCCCATTTTCGGAATATCATCCGTAATGGGAGAACTAAAGAATCTTATGGGCCATCCGGAGTGTCTTGCCTAGTTTGTCTTTTAATCTTGTGCTGACTCCCTCAATTGCTCCCTCAATTACTTTGATGTCTACGTAAATAGGGTAATTTGAGGTTGCTGGGTTGTTTTTTGCTCCCTCATTTGCTCCCTCAGTTATCTCTGAGCTTGTCGAAACATTATTTTCTGGAAGAAATCCAGGATGTATCTTGAGGGTAACTTGAAAATAACTGCGTTCATCGTCTGTCTCAAAATCGGGATCTGGTGAACCATTTTGCTGCATTGCTTTTTTTATCATGGGGATGCCGGTAGCTTTACCTTCTGTTAGATCCAATTCTTTAAGAAAATCCCCCCAATTTTGGAATGATCTAATAAGGATCAATATCTATCATTTGATCGTGCGGGTAGCAGTAAGCCCAATATTCGTCGGGTTCGGCAGATATTACAACGGGGTGATGGGTATGCGCGGCATGTTTAGAAGCATGTTGGTTAGGCGACGAATCGCAGCATAAAACAGCTCCGCAGGTTTGGCATGCCCGCAGATGCAGCCATGTGCTTTCTGTTTTTATGCATTCTTCACAATAATATTTGTCGGCTGGCTTAACTATCAATAGTTTAAGGTGTTTACAAATTTGAGTTTCCATTTTTTAATAGTTTTTGGTTAAATAACGATGTACAAAAGTTACGGCCATGGCGCCCTCGCCAACGGCAGAGGCTACCCGTTTAATGGAGTTATGCCTGACATCGCCGGCAGCAAAGCAGCCAGGGACGCTGGTTTCTAAAAAGGCTGGTGTAAATGAATTGGACCATTTGCTTTTGAAGGATGGTTCATACAGATCTGTACCCGTCACCAGGTAACCGGCTTCGTCGCGAACGATAGCTGTATCCTTCGCCCATGTCGTATTGGGTTTACCACCTATACATACAAAAACAAAGCGGGTTGAATAGTTTGTTATGGTATGGTTTAAATGATCTGTTATGTTGATTTCGTTTAATGTGCCGGTACCACTCAAAGCGGTGATATTGGAGTTAAACAGTACCTCGATGTTCTTATTGTTTTGAATACGGTTAAGCAGGTAAAACGACAAGGTAGAGGCCAGGTCGCTGCCGCGGACAACCAGCGTTACCTTTTTAGCGTACCTGCAAAAATTAAGCGCTGCCTGCCCGGCAGAGTTACCTCCGCCAACAATAAAGACATGCTCATCGGTGCAAAGCAGTACCTCGCTGGAACCAGCACCATAATAGACACCTTTATCAAGGTAGCGGTTTTCATCCGGCAGATCAAGGCGGCTATATTCTACCCCGGTTGCCGAAATATTGGCCCGGGCAATAATTTTGCTGCCATCAACCAGGTCGACATGGAGTTTATTAGCGATAAATTTGGCGTTGACCCCTCTACGCATGAGCAGTATTTCCACACCAAACTTTACGGCCTGCTGCCGGGCACGTTCAGCTAATTCTGCGCCACTTAAGCCGTTAGGGAAGCCAAGGTAATTTTCGATAAGTGAGCTGGTACCGGCCTGGCCGCCGATCGCTTCGCGTTCCACCAAAACTGTACGCAGGCCTTCCGATGCGGCATAAACTGCGGCGCTAAGCCCGGCAGGGCCACCGCCGAAGATCGATACATCGTATTCTGTATGTTTAGGTTTACTGATCCATCCCAGACTAAAAGCGATCGATTCGATAGAAGGATCGAATAACAGTTTACCGCCTGGTAATTCAACCACCGGTAAATTTGCATATTCAGGTATCGGAGCCGTTATTAGGTGCTGCAAAGCGTTGATGTCGGGTACGGGTATCCAATCAAAAGCCGCCACACTGCGTTTTAGGAAATCGCGAATAATGTAAGCCTCGCTGGATTCCATGGTGCCGTAAACCTTTACGGTATTTAACACTGCTTTAGTTCTTTCCATAGCTTTACAATTTAAAAGGCTCTTTTATACTGAAAAGGAATTTCAACATTTGCCCCCAGTATTTTAGCGGCATGCATCGGGAAATAAGGATCTCTTAAAAATTCGCGTGCCACGATGGCCAGGTCGGCTTTTCCGGATGCGATGATCTCATCTGCTTGCGCAGCTTCGGTGATTGCACCAACAGCACCAGACAGGATGCCGGTCTCGGCTTTGATCTTTTCGGCAAAGCGAACCTGGTACGAGGGATAAACCCTTGCTTTATCTAGAATCACGAAACCTCCTGCTGAAGCAGTGATCAGGTCTACACCTATTTGTTTCAATATACCGGCCAAAACAATGCTGTCTTCTATTTTCCAGGCTCTTTCGTCTTCCATGATAAGCCCTGCGCCCCCCACGGCGCGGCTGCCTAAATGTACCATATGCCAGTGCCCAACTTTGCCGTTAACGGCACTGAATTGCTGCATCGGCGATACGACGATCCTGTTTTTTAAGGCCATGCCCCGGATTCTAAGAGGACTGAATAAATTGATCTTTGCCATGATTTTCGCCTTAATTTTTGTAATTTTCAATAGTGTCGATATCGCGAATCCCGGCTTTGTCGGGGTTTTTATGCGCATCGCGCAAAGCTCTTCTTTGACTAAGCAAATCCCAATATTGATCAAGCTCCAATTTTATTTTATGCAGTTGCTGCACGTCATCGTCCGTTATATTCTCGTTACCCCACAGTTTCTCTTCTTTTTCTGTTAGGGCTTTAATGTGGTTTAATACTTGATTGTCTTCCATGATGATTAATATTTGTTGTTAATTTAATTATTGTCCTAATCCGCTCCCTTTTGCCAATCGTCTTCCGTAACTAATAAGTTCGGCAGCATGATGTAGTTGCATAGTATTCCACCGTTGTAAGGCACTTGCTAGGGTGGAATGGTCTGTCAATACAGCAGCGAGTGCTGCAGCATCTTCATACGCTTTAGCAGTTCCAGACGCAGTATGCGGCCTTACTAATGATGCTGCATCTCCAAGTATGACAACCCGGTCCTGATACATTTTTGGAACTGCCATATCAACAATTACCTGCACAAAAGGGTTTTGGGTTTGTTGTACCCTTGCCGATAGTATCTCGGGCAATTCAATTTGGGCTCTGGTTTTTAATTCAGCGATATTTGCATCACGTAAGAACGTTGCGGGTACACTATATTGCCGCTCAACGCCATTTTTATCAATCATCAAGTCTTTAAGTTGGGCCTGAGTTTTGTTTAGGTACCAAACCCAGTTTAATTGCCGCCTGCCTTTGCCCAGTTCGCCATGATTGCCCGGCACAAGATAAGCCAGTAAATGAGAATTACTGTAGGGGTACAAAGTAAACTTATTAGCAAAAAAATCAATTTCCTCTGCTGTCAATTCGTCTTCGGGTATCAGGCCGCGATAAGCAACATAACCCGCGTATAGGGGGGCTATGTCGGGGAAAAGATGCTGACGCACTACCGAATTATATCCATCGGCGCCAATAAGCAAATCAGTTTCAATTTGGCTGCCATCGGCAAAAGTGCAGTTTACAATTTTACCTGTTTGCTGCAAATTTACCAACTGATGATTGTAGTGGTAGTTTGCCGCCGGAAAATAAGCCTTTAATTGTTGCCAAAGATAATTCCATGATGTAAATGAAGTGTCGTTGTCATAGCTGTAGGCCGGATATCCCTGGCCATTCAGGATTTGCCTTTGCGTAGCTGGAACACCAAACAGCTGGTGGCTGGATATGCCTTGATGTATCATATAATTCATTAATTCAGCTTGTACAACCAGCCCCGCGCCCCGGCCTTGCATTGCTGTTGCTGACCGTTCATAAATATCTACCTGATGTCCGGTTTTTTGCATGGCGATGCCTGTTAACAACCCACCGATAGACCCGCCGATGATGGATACTTTCATAACTATTTTAAAAAATTTGTTTGCAATGTTTCTAACACCTCGGTACCGTTGCCTAAAAGCGCCTGGCGGACCATATAGATTCCAAATCCTTTTGCTTCTTCAAAATTAATCTGCGGCGGCATGGCCAGTTCTGTTGGGTTGGTTAACACATCTATCAAAACCGGTCCTTTGTGCGCCAAAGCCTTTGCTACCGCAGCCGGTAAATCTTCTGAATTTTCTACGCGTATACCCATTATGCCAATTGCCTCTGCCATTTTTGCGAAATCGGGGTTTTTAAGTTCGGTACCGAACGGCGGCATACCTATTACCTTCATTTCCATGGCTACAAATCCTAATGAACCATTGTTATAAATGATCAGTTTTACCGGCAGATCATATTGGTAAATGGTCAGGATATCGCCCATCATCATTGCAAAACCGCCATCGCCCGATAAGGAGATCACCTGCCTTTCGGGAAATGCCAGTTGTGCACCAATTGCCTGGGGCATTGCACTAGCCATAGAACCGTGGTTAAATGAACCGATCAGCCTTCTGTTTTTTTTCATTTGCAGATACCTCGCCGCCCAAACGGTCGGTGTGCCTACATCGGCGGTAAATATGGCATCTGGTTCTGCCTGATCGCTTAAAACTTTAGTGAGGTATTCGGGGTGTATCAATTTCCCTGTTTCACCTGCGGCGCGTTTATCAAGGTTTTGGCGATTTTGCCGATAGCGTTCCTGGCAATCTTTCAGGAATACGCTATCCGTTTTTGCAATCACCATTGGTAATAAAGCTTTGATGGTTTCACTTACATCGCCCGTAAGCCCCAAATCCAGTTTGCACCGCCTGCCCAAGCGTTCGGGCCGAATATCAAGCTGGACAATTTTTGCACCATCGGGGTACCATTCCTTGTAGGGGAAGTCAGTACCCAGCATCAGCAGCAGATCACAGGTTTTCACCGCATGATTACCGGATGCCATGCCGATCAGGCCGGTCATGCCAACATCGTATGGATTATCATATTGAACATGCTCCTTCCCGCGAAGCGCATGCACCATAGGCGAAGACAGCAGGCGGGCCAGGGCAATTAATTCGTCGTGAGCCCCGGCGCAACCAGCCCCACAGAGCAGTGTGATCTTTTCAGCCTGGTTAATGAGCTTTGCCAGTACATTAAGGTCGGTATCTGATGGACGGGTAAGCGGGCGGTTTAAAAATAATGGATGTTCCAGTTCATCGTTGTTGACTGCCTGCATAGCCACATCTCCGGATAAGCTCACTACCGATACACCTTTCATGCTAATTGCTGTTTGAATAGCGATCTGTAATACCCTGGGCATTTGTTTTCCAGAAGTAATAGTTTCGCAATAATAACTGCATTCGCGGAATAACGCCTCCGGCCTGGTTTCCTGAAAATAGCTGGTGCCTATCTGCTCGCTGGGGATCTGTGCCGCAATAGCTAACACGGGCGCATTACTGCGATGTGCATCATATAAACCGTTGATCAGGTGCATATTGCCCGGGCCACAGCTGCCCGCGCAAACTGCTAATCTGCCGGTCAATTGCGCTTCTGCACCCGCAGCAAATGCTGCCGCCTCCTCATGACGGTAGTGGATCCATTTTATTTTACCTGATTTGCGCAGTTCATTGGTAATTCCATTGAGCGAATCGCCCACTACGCCATGTATATGTTTTACACCGGCGTGTTCTAGTATCTCTACTAATTTTGATGCTATGGTTTTAGACATAATGATTTAACTTTAAAAGTTGTGTATAATTAGGCATATGCTGTCATGTTGTTTCATAGTTAAAAACAACTACTACTGACGGCGGATTGATATTTATTCAAATTTTGGAGGCTGGCTATAATTACTAAATAATGCCTTGATTGGGCAGGACATAACTGCTAAACGCACATGAACCGGATTTTTAGTTCGGTTATTTTTTTTATGGACAAAAGAAATGTAAGGAGGTAATGCTAATGTTTTCATGGCGATCGTGTTTTAGTGTTTTTTTATTATATCCTAAAATTAGGGCCCTTATTAAAACGCCATGGATGATTTTCGTTGAACAAGGAAATAGTGTCGTTGAAACCAATTAATGGCCTGTTAGGCTAAAATCATAGCGGCTGTAGCTTGGTGTCCTGCTTTAATTGGTATCATAGCATTTAGCGATAGTATTTGCCCGTTCGCCGAATAACGATAACCCATTGCTATGGTATCGTTTAGTTTAGCACAGCAAAATATCAAATAACAATAGCCATGCAAACACAACGTCGCCAAAACAGCCTTTCTCCGGGTTATTTACCTAATGGATCAATCGGAAACTTTAATTACTCTTCTACAAAGGGTGGTGTCACAGCCAATGGAGCTATCGCTAATACATTTTAAACTCAAACTGTCATGAAAAATAAAACTAAGCTCCATGCATTTTCATTTTTTTTAATTGGCATTCTGCCGCTGTTAATGAGCTGCAATACTTCCAGAAAAGCGTCCCAGTTTCGTCTGATCATGAAGGATGATTATTGTGTGTCAAATATCAATGCTGGTTTTAGAGAAATTGAACCATCTTTTACTAATCCAGATTCGCTATTGAAAGATGATTCGTTACTAAGTAACAGATTTTCAAAAAATGAAATCCTGGTAGCTAACGCTACTGGGATAGTACCCGTTATTAAACAGCTGTTGATCACTCAAAGCGATAGGTCCGCCGGAGCAATGGCTAAGCGATTGGAACAACGACAGCACCTTACTGAAAAGGTATTGAGGGTGAAATCGGTTTTTGATGCACTGCAGTCTGAGCTTAGTTGTGAAGCTGAAAGGACAAAAAGGGCCACCGTTTTTCTGGACGGTTACAAATCAAAGAGAGCGAATAATTTAACCATAGCTGCCATATTTGCCGGCTCGGCAACCGCAGTGGCGCCTGTTTTTGTAAAAAGCAGTACACCACAAAATATCATTGTAATTGGAGGGGCAATAGTATCGGCCTACTTGGGTGCCAAGCTCCTGCAAACCGGGCACAACAAAGTAGATTTTACATATGAAAGAAATCTGATTTCAGATATCTGGACCGAGCCACCAGTGTCCAGTCAATACCCGGAATTTATATGGCAACTCATGAACAGGAAAGAACTCAACATAGGCAATAGCAACCTATCTATACAGCAAAATATCAAAAAAAGATGGTCGGATATTGAGTTGAATGGAGCCGATAACCGCATGCTTGATCTGCTCTTTAATAAGGGTGGCAGTTACTCCGAGGACGATTTACAAACCCGTTCTGTATTATTGGGCCAATTAGAAAAATCGGTAAGCTTATTAAGTTCGAATGTTCAATCTTATCTTTTGTTAATTCAGAGCAAGCTAAATGCTCAAAATGAGGGTGCAAAATAATTCACGCAGCTTAGTTTGTTCCTGAACAAATATTACTTAAATCTCATTAGTTATTGGAGTTGAGAAATTCGGTTTCCTGCTTTCAAGGCAATGAATTGGATTACAAAGAAATTATCTCTCTTTTCAAAGTCAGGTTCAAGAACTACAAAATATTATCACTGACAATCCCGATCAAACTGAACGATTTGGATTGTCAATATATAATCGTGGCAATATGTTATTGAAACTTCATTTATGGAATACTTATAGGAAAATCATCATGAGTAAAACTAGAACTTACTTAATGAAAAGAAACCTACTTGCCATTTTCCTAACTTTTATTACTTTAGCCGGATCCGCACAACATTTAATCAAAGGAAAAGTAATCGACGAGGACAATCAGCCCGTAATTTCTGCCAGCATCCTTCTGCAGAAAAAATCAGAAAAATCCATTGTACAAACCAGCATCACAGATAGCATCGGTGTCTTCCTGCTGAATCCAAAGCAAACCTTACAACATCAACTGGTCATTAGTGCCATAGGCTTTGAATCTACGTTTGTAGATTTACCTGATGCCCTTCATCAGGATACCATTTTGCTTGTGAGGTTAACCAGACAGGGCAAGCAATTAAAGGAGGTCAATATTTATATGAAGGCGCCACTCATCGTCCGTAAAACAGACCGGATTTTATTCAATGTAGAAAATAGCCTGTCTGCCATTGGCGGAGATGGGATTGATGCACTGAGCAAGGCACCCGGGGTTCGCGTCAATGATAATGGTATCAATATCGTCGGAAAGAACAGCATTAAAATCATGGTAAATGATAAATTGATCCAGCTTTCGGGTGTTGATCTGATCAGCTATGTGAAGTCAATTCCCTCTGGCAACATCAAAAGAATTGAAATCATCACCAATCCTTCGGCACGTTATGAAGCAGACGGAAACTCAGGCCTGATCAATATTGTATTAAAGCAGAATGGCGAGCAGGGCTTCAACGGCATGATCAATACTGGTGGTATTATAGCCAGCAGATACACCGCCGGCCTAACAGGGATCTTCAATTATAATCAGGGGAAGCTTCACCTCAGCAGTAACCTAAGTGGTGTTTATTTGAAAATAGAATCTAAGTCTTTTTCTGCTTTTTCTGGCCCAAAAAGCTTATGGGAGCGGCAGCTGGATGAGCTAACAACTGGAAAAGGAGGAAGAGGAGATATCAGGGTGGATTACGATTTAACCGCAAACACAATAATAGGCGTAAAATACATGGAGGGTGCACGTCATTACACGATTGATTCGAAGGAGGATGGCGCATTCTACGCCACAGGCCGGCTTTTAGATTCCACATTAGTGCTTACTAGCAAAGATAAATTGAAGTATACGCTGAGAAACTTTGAATTCTATCTGGATCATAAAATTGATACCTCAGGAAAAAAGATAGAATTTACTTCCAATTATTTTAAATACGGAACCATTGATAACAATCATTTCCAAAGTAAGAGTTATACGCCTGAGTTGGAATTCTTAAATAATTACCAGCCTGTCGGTTTAGCTCAGGATGAACGCTTTGACATCTTTTCCAGCAAATTAGACCTCAGCTTACCCTATAAATTCGCCAGTCTGGAGTTGGGGGCCAAAATCTCAAATATCAAAAGTAAAAACGACCTGGTCTATGAGCCTAGCTCTGATGCGATTGTGCGCAACAATAACCTATTCGACTATAAAGAAAACACACAGTCGCTGTATGCAACGGCAGATAAGAATTTCAACAAATGGAGCATGAAATTGGGTTTAAGAATGGAGATGACCCAGACTACCGGACGTTCCTCTCTGCAAACATCCGCAAACAAAAACGATTATGTCCAGTTGTTTCCTACTTTTTATCTGAAGCATAGCCCGAATGAAAACAATGCTTTTTCCTTTACTTACGGAAGGAGAATTAACCGGCCAGATTACAGCCTGTTGAATCCAGCCAGGCTTTATAGCGCGGTTAACGTCTACGAGGAAGGAAATCCGTTCCTGAAACCATCCTTTAGCAATAATTTCGAGTTGAATTACAATTATAAAGATTGGTTGAGTACTTCTGTTTACTCCAATTTTGTTTCCAATGGATTTAGTCCCCTTGACTTTTTCGACCCGCAAAGTAACATTCAATCCCGTGTACAACGGAATTATGCAAATTCAGTAGCCATCGGCCTGAGTGAAACACTAACCATCAATAAAATAAGCTGGTGGGAAAACAACAATCAGTTGAATATTTATATGGAAAGGTCTAAATCAAACGGGGCAATTGCAGAAGGAACGTTAAAACAATGGAGCGGTTATGTCTCAACGGATAATACTTTTACCCTCAACACAAAGAAAACGTTAATGGCGAATGCTACATTTTGGTATCAGTTTCCTGAAGTAGCTAACCGATTGATCAGTTCGGCTTATTATGCAACTGATTTAAGTTTAAGAGCGATGTTTATGGACAGAAAATTAACTTTTTCCCTCAATTCATCTGATATTTTTAAAACCAGTCAGCGGAAATATAAGGGCATTGTCAATGGTGTGCATCAGTTCAATACAGCATATAAAGATAATAGAAAAACAATGATCAGCATTCTTTACCGTTTTGGAAACAGTAAAGGAAATAAAGCGTCAAGAAATACCGATGATACAGAAACCAACAGGATCAAGCAGGGAATTTAATTGTGAATACGATTTGGTCGGATGGTAACAATTTGAGCCATAGATTTTTTATGGGCATAAAAAAAAGGAAACAACTATGATATGGTGTTTCCTTTAGTAGGTCGAGCTGCAATATGTCGAACTTTTATGAGCATTGCGAAGCTGTGGTCAATTTTGAAAAGAAGATAAATAGCAAAGCTGATGGACGGTACAGAAAGAAGAAACAATAGAAATTAAATATGGTAATGCGGAGAATAGCAATCTTTATATCCGCATACTTTGCGGAGAATAGCTTTGAAAATGCGGAGAATATGAATTATATTTACCGCAAATAATGCGGAGAATATAAAATATGTATATCTATCAAAGACCGGGCTGGCCTCGGTTCACATGGGATGACAGTAAAATAACACCATTATTGACCAATGCACGCCATAATCAGGGTCGTATGCTTGGCAAGATGGAAGCTCTTGGTTTTGGCCTTCGTGAAGAAGCGAGTCTGCAAACACTGACTCAGGATGTCGTCAAAACAAGTGAGATCGAAGGAGAGGTACTTGATGTAGACCAGGTAAGGTCTTCCATCGCACGTAGATTAGGTATGGAGATCGTCGGACTGATTGCCTCGGATAGGCATGTGGATGGTGTTGTCGAAATGATGCTTGATGCTACCCAACGATGTAACGCGCCGTTAAGCGATGATCGCTTGTTTGGGTGGCATAATTCCCTTTTCCCGACAGGCCGCAGTGGTATGCATAAAATTGTTGTCGGTAATTGGCGTAACAATAGTAAGGCTGACCCAATGCAGGTTGTCTCTGGGGCAATGGGACGGGAGATCGTCCATTTTCAAGCACCGGATTCAGAAATAATAGCGCAAGAGATGGTAGGTTTTATTGAATGGTTTAATTCAAACAATAATATTGACCCAGTATTAAAAGCCGGAATCGCACATTTATGGTTTGTGACCCTTCACCCATTCGATGACGGCAACGGTCGTATTGCCCGTGCAATTGCAGATATGCAATTAACCCTAGCTGACCATACAGCTCAACGGTTTTACAGCATGTCCGCTCAAATACGCTTGGAACGCAAGCGGTACTATGATGTTTTGGAGCAGACTCAGAAAGGGACGTTGGATATCACCGAATGGCTGAGCTGGTTCCTTGATTGCTATGAACGTGCCTTGTCAAACACAGACGAGACGATAGGAAAAGTACTCCGTAAGGCAAAGTTTTGGGAAAGCCCCCAACTGCTATCCATTAATGAGCGGCAACGCCTCATGCTGAATAAATTACTTGAAGGATTTGAAGGCAAGCTGACCTCCTCCAAATGGGCGCAGATTGCCAAATGTTCACAGGACACGGCTACCCGTGATATACAGAACCTAGTTGAACGGGGTGTAATGCTGAAAGAAAAAGGCGGAGGACGCAGCACTAGCTATCTTTTGAACATCTGAGAGGTTAACTCAATTATATGCTTAACAACGAAAAAATTATTTGCACTCCACAAGTTTTGGAATTGATCTTATAACTGATTGTGATATAGGATTTTAAGAGTATAAAAAAAGGAAACAACAAATATATGCTGTTTCCTTAAGTAGGTCGAACGGCAATATGTCGAACCTTTATGAGCATTGCGAGACTATAGTAAATTTTGAGAAATTGGTTAATAGTCCTTTTTTATATTTATGCAAGAGTGGGATAATTTGCGGAATTTCTGGCTTCTCTATCGTTTCCAATGCAAAGTTGGCTTTCTGATTATTGGTTTAAAACATTAAGTTTGTGAAAATAAAATCATGTATAAGCTTTTTGCATTTTTAACGGTCCTGTTTTTCTTAGTATCCTGCAAAAAAGACAAATCCTTGGAAGTGTCTTTTAATGAAAGTATGTTGCAATTAAGTACGCACAACCTGGCAACCTATTCCATTGGGTCAAACAGTAAATATCTGGTTGTTTTTGAATCAGGGCTTGGCAATGACCATACAATATGGCAAACTAAGAGAGTTGCAGAAGATATTGGTGCTAAAATGGATGTGGTGGTTTATGACAGGGCCGGCTACGGAAAATCTACTATTGATCATACACCAAGGGATATCAATAGACTTAGAATTGAGTTCCAATCAGTAGTAGACAAATACGCTAATGGCCGAAAAGTGATATTGGTTGGTCATTCTTTAGGAGGCATGGTTATAAGGGATTTTGCCATTAAAAACCCAGGTATGATTGCAGCTTTATTGTTCGTTGATCCTTCACACGAAAATGTTCTTCGCCTTACGCAAGAAGCAGAGGATATACTTTATAATTCCATCAATAGCAGTAATGGTCCAAATTTTGGAGGAACGAAAGAAACCAGACAATTGATTGAAGATGCGCAATATATGGCAACTTTACCCAATCTGCCGAATGTCCCAGTGGTTGTTTTGACTGGTATGAAATCAGATCCCGGTTCAACGGGAAACACTCAGGATTTGTATAATGCTCACGAATTGCTAAGAAGCGGTGTCACGGACTTTACTCATATCATGGATACAAATTCCGGGCATTTTATTATGATAGACAATCCAGGTCTTATAATTGAAAAATTTAATCTGTTGATTTCTAAATTGCCGTAAGATCAGGTTTTTTACACAGCATGTAGTTTCCCATAATGGTCTAAGTCAAATATAATAAAAATTGAATTTAGCTCTATGTAGCATCGTGAAATACAGAATCTTTTGGGATTGATCCGATACACGTAGGGTTTAGATGGAAATTCGCTCGAGCATTACTAGAGTAAAACCATATAGAAGAAAAAAACCTTTAGCAATTTAATGCTAAAGGTCTGATTTCAGCGTAGCGGGGAGCAGAATCGAACTGCCGACCTCAGGGTTATGAATCCTGCGCTCTAACCATCTGAGCTACCCCGCCGGGTTTTTATATAATACAAATGTATTATCTGTATTTTTTAGAGCTGCAAATATAGGAGAATGATTTCAAATAATAAAAAAAAATCTGTAATAAGCTTTAAGAAAGTGGTTTCGTTGTGATAATGAGCTAGTTATTTTACTTTGTGCTGCTGAAAGATATAATTAATGATGATAATATATTATAAGTTATGCACTACACAGGACAAAAGATTGAAAGCAGGATGAGCAAACTCCCTTTTTATGTTCAGTATATATTCATTTTTCTTATATTTATGTTCACAGCGGTAAAACAGCCGCGCAAAAAAAATCAGATTTCTTTCGGAACGACTTGAGGCTTGCAGGAACCCTGTACCGTGGCTCTTTACATAGTCGTTATTGCCTCGACTTTGGTTCGTCTCTCGTTCGTCTTTGTTCGGTAAAAATCCAACTGCAAGTAGACTACCAGAAGACTACCAGTAAAGGCCTATTAGTAAGTGCTATCCAGGCTGCGAAAGTACCGCTGAAAATTTGAAAAAATTATTTTCTAAATGTGGAATAAGTCTGATCTGTTAATATACTTCAGGACTTGCGTTCTAGCCATCTTGACTTGCATTATAGCGCATTTATTCATTAAAAAACAGGTGCGATTTTCTAAAGAGTTGCAACTATAGAAAAATTTACTTTCCTTTAGAAAATGTTAAAAATTATCTAACAAATCAGAAAGTAAGCGTTTAACGATGTCAGAAAAGAAAAAATTTACCCTAGAATATGAATTGAGATCGTCTCCACGTATTTTATTTAGCTTTATTAGCGAGCCAAATGGCCTGTCCCAATGGTTTGCGGATGATGTTGTATTCCGCGATCAAACATATACCTTCACATGGGATGATGAGATACAAAAAGCGAAATTGCTTAGTATAAAGGAAAACAAACTCGTTAAATTTAAATGGATTGATGACGACCCACATTGCTATTTCGAAATGGAAATTGTTCAGGACGAATTAACCAATGATGTAGCCCTTTCGATAACGGATTTTGCTACTGAAGATACCATGGCCGAGCGTACATTGATTTGGGATAATCAGATAAACTACCTGCATAGCGTATTAGGTGCTTAATTTTTCGTTGGCTTTGCCTACATTTGTACATTGAAAAAGATTCATTTACTACTTGTCAAAGCATTTATAAAGCCATTCTTCGTCACTTTTTTTATAGTGATGTTTATACTGTTAATGCTTTTTTTGTTTAAGTATGTCGACGAACTAATCGGAAAAGGATTTGAATGGTACGTTATACTTGAGCTGATGTATTATGCCTCTGCGGCTAATGTTTCCATGGCACTTCCACTTTCGATACTGCTGTCATCCATCATGACATTCGGTACTTTAGGAGAGAATTATGAATTGGTAGCCATCAAATCTGCCGGTATCTCTTTACAAAAGGCCATGATGCCTTTGTTGGTCGTGATTATTTTCCTGGCCATCAGCTCCTTCATTTTTTCAGATTACATGCTGCCTAAGGCAAATTTAAAGTTTGGTTCCTTGCTTTGGGACATTAGGAACAAGAAACTGTCTTTCTTAATTAAGGAGGGTGTATTTAACAATAGTATTCCGGGATATTCCATTAGGGTCGACAAAAAGAATGATGATGGAGAGTTGCATAACGTAATGATCTATGATCATACCGGGAACAATGGGATAGCTAAAATCATTATTGCCAAAGAAGGCAGGATGTCCAAAGATGATAACCACTTGGTATTGAATCTCCATGATGGCGTAAGGTATGAAGAGTCTAGTGGGAAAAGTACTTCTTATAACCCAAGGCAAGAGTTAACCAGGATGCGCTTTAAGGAAACAGATCAAAAGTTCGATATCTCTAGTTTTAAGATGAATAGGACGGATGAAGAAGGTTTTAGGGGCAATACACAGATGCTCAATTTAAAAGGGCTATCTAAAAAGAAAGATTCTTTATCCCGCGAACTAGATAGTATAAATAAGTTCGCCGCTTTAAACCTAAGTAGTTATTACAAACAAAATAATTATACAAAAGGATATACAAAGGTAATTGAGAAAGCAAAGAGTGTAGATGCACCCGTTCTAAATGTAGTTCCCAAGAACCAAAAGTTATCGGTTATACAAAGTGCATTAGATCAAGCGAACTCTGTGATGCAAACCACATCTGCAAGAATTGCTGACTATGGTGATCGGACAAGAGCCATTATCAAAGTCGAGATTGAATATCAAAAGAAATTCACACTAGCTTTCTCTTGTCTATTGCTGTTCTTTATTGGGGCTCCTTTAGGGGCAATTATACGAAAAGGTGGGCTTGGTTTACCCGTTGTAGTCGCCATTGTGTTCTTCCTCATTTATCACATCATCGCCACTGTTGCCGAGAAGTCTGCAACCCAAGGATCTTTAACTCCGTTTTTCGGTATGTGGCTGGCTATTATTGTTTTATCTCCTTTAGGCGCTTTCCTGACATATAAAGCAACTGTCGATTCAGCTTTGTTTGATATTAATAATTTCAAGCAGGTATTCATTAAGATTTTTAAAATATTTAAAAGGAAATCACCTTCAAAGGCAGTTTAAGAGGGATGGCAATCCCACAACCCGCTATTCATTACTTATTTATGATATTTTAAGGCGTGAAATTGTGTTGGAAGGTTGTAACTTTGCAGCGTAAATTAATAGATTTTCAAATTGATTTAGGATTTGAGGATTGATATACTTATAAAATGGAAATTAAACTCGATGCAATAGAAGATGCTATTGCGGATATAAAAGCAGGAAAAGTTATTATCGTTGTAGACGATGAGGACAGAGAAAACGAAGGTGATTTCTTAACTGCGGCTGAGAACGCTACCCCAGAAGTTATCAATTTTATGGCTACTTATGGCAGAGGTTTAATCTGTGCTCCATTAACGGAACAGAGATGTGATGAACTTGGTCTGGAGCCTATGGTGGGTAAAAACACTGCTGCTTATGAAACTAATTTTACAGTTTCCGTAGATTTACTTGGCTACGGGTGTACCACAGGGATTTCGGCATCTGATAGATCTAAAACGATTCTTGCATTAATTAACCCTAATATCGATCCTGCTGAGCTTGGAAGACCAGGACACATATTTCCGCTAAGATCTAAAGATGGTGGGGTACTGAGACGTTCAGGTCATACAGAAGCCGCTGTAGACTTAGCTATTCTAGCTGGGATGAAACCCGCTGGTGTGCTTGTGGAGATTTTAAAGGATGATGGTGAAATGGCAAGGCTTCCGGATTTGCTTAAAATCGCAGAAAGACATCAGCTAAGAATCATCTCTATCAAAGATCTTATTGCTTATAGATTAAGTAAAGAAAGCCTGATTAAGGAAGAAGTTACCATTAACTTACCTACACAATGGGGCGATTTTAACATGACTGCCTATACGCAATTGGATAATAATGCCACTCATTTAGCGATTAGTAAAGGAAAATGGACACCAGATGAGCCGGTATTGGCAAGGGTGCATAGCTCTTGTGTAACTGGTGATATATTTGGGTCATGTCGTTGCGATTGTGGACCACAGCTTCACAAAGCTTTAGAAATGATAGATAAAGAAGGTAAAGGGGTTGTTGTTTACATGAACCAGGAGGGACGTGGAATCGGACTAATCAATAAACTACGTTCATATAACTTACAAGATGCAGGTTTTGATACCGTAGAAGCGAATATAAAATTGGGCTTCAAAGGTGATGAGCGTGATTATGGTGTAGGTGCGCAGATCCTAAGAGCTCAAGGCGTAAGCAAGATGCGATTGATGTCTAACAACCCAACAAAAAGAGCCGGCTTGATCGGATACGGCTTGGAGATTGTAGAGAACATTCCAATTGAAATTGAAAGTAATGTTCACAATGAGCTTTACCTAAAAACAAAACGTGATAAGATGGGACACCAAATCATGAAAGGCTAAGGATTTATTTCCTTTTTAGCTTTTTTTGATCATTTAATATAGCCTCTTTATTAGTAGGCTGCTGGACAGCGGAAGGTTTTTTATCATCTTCCGCTGTCTTTTTTTTGTCGGCTAATTTCTTCTTTTTTTCCTCCCTTCGGATTTTTCCAGTTATCTTTTGAAAAAACTCCTTGAAACTATCAAACTGTTGTGTGTAAATTAAGCCAAATGAAGTAACATTGGTGTTTTGATTCTGGGCAAAATTAAAGATGCTTTGTTGAGTGGGTGGTTTGTTTGCAAGTTTACCTACCAAAGTTCCATCTTTTTTAATCAGGGCAAGGACTTCTACTTCACCCCCTACATTTTCGCTGTCAAAGCCAATAGGGGAAAGATCGCTGTTGGTTGTTCTTTTATCCACAATACCCGCATTCAAAATTATCCTGTTTTGGAAAAAGCGGAAGGATGCATTCGCTTCACTTAAAGAGCGAATGTTAATGTCAACAAAATCAAGATTTAGTGAGGAAAGCACATTGTTAAATTGATTAAACAATAGCTCTGTCGCAGTACTTGCTACCCCTGAAGATAATTGTTTTCCAAGGCCCTCTTTTCCAGTTCCTGGGGCAAAACTACGTCTGATGATTAAACTTAAGGCTTGTAAATTCCTGTTATTGTCATCATTGAAATAAGTCTGCATTTCCTCTTTAATCGCAGGATTTGAAGGGAAAAAGACATCAAGTTTAATATCCGGCCTTAATAATAAACCACTTAATCCCATCTCAACTTCAACAGGAACTCTATCATTCGGGTTGGGGTTGTCCCTATTCGCAGCAGAATACAAGTCTGTGGTGCTCGCTCTAAGCGCATATATGGCCTTCAAATTGATTTGGGCGAGAGTAGGGTTGCCTGTCCATCTTATCGTGCCACCTTGCCTGATGCTGAATTTTTTGTTAATGACCTCCTGAGCCGTAAAATCAAAGCTACCAGATTCTATAATATAGTCGCCCGACATCTCAAAGTCGCCTAAGCTGTTAATTTTAAGTGCTAGGTTTTTAGAATTTCCCTTACCACTCAAATTGCCCAGCGAAGTAAAGATATTTGCCGTACTATTTGCATCAACATCAAGTTTTAAGCTCATCGTTAATCCTTCAAAGCTTGTTTGTTTCTTAACGTAGGTGGCGGTGTCTTTACTTACAAAAGTGATAAAATCTTTACTCGAAACGGTTTCGGAACTGTTTAAAGGTAGATTGAAGACTGTTCCTTTTTCAGTTTTTGCATCGATGTCAATATACATTAGATTTGTAGGCCCCTTAAATTTAAAGGTCCCTGTTGCGTAAGCCTGGCCAAAGTATAATGAATTGTCTTTTTCAGTCGTATTTAAGGCCATGAAATTGGTGGCCTCAACGTTTACATCTAGTTCCGGGTTGTTGATATTATTCAAATCTACCGTACCATTTGCTATGGCTTCATGACCATTTATATCTATTAGTTTAAGGTCCTCAAGCTCAATAACGCTATTGTTCACAGCAACCGCATCCGATATTGTATATCTGGTCTTGAGGTAATTGATCGTCATAGCGGCATGATCCAATGAAAGGGAACCTTTAATGGCAGGTTTTTCAAAGGGCCCCCTTACAGTGAGGTCGGCGGAGACGTTACCTTTTAAATCTGAGACCAGGTGTTTGACAAATGGAGCTAAAATAACCAGTTCAGTCTTGTCGAGTTTTATTCCTAAGTCAATTTCTTTCTTCTCTAGGTCCAGTTTTCCCGTCGCTCTTAAGGTCTCTCTATCAGCCGTAACAATATTGGTAAATATATTCGCCATATTCTTGGCTTTGTCGTAAGAAGAGGTATCCGTTAGACTACCAATATAGGTATCGTTAAAAACCAGAGAGTCTATTTTTAGATTGTCGTGTATTTCGGGCGACTTAAGGATGTTAGCTAGGGTAGTTTGCCCGTTCACATTTCCACTAATTTTAAGCCCAAGCGTCTTCACAAAAGGGTTTAAGGTTGTTAAACTAAAATCTTTAAAGCCAAGCAGCAGTAAATCTTTGGGATCACTGGACAAGGTACCATTCAGTGTAATGAATTGCCTTCCATTGTTCAGATCGAAATTGTTGATTTCGGTTTTGCCGTCTTGAAAGCTTATTCCTACTTTTTCCTGAATCTTCCATTCTTCATTGTTAACTTTTAAAATGGAAGGTAGGATACTTACTCGAGCAGTTGTATCTTTAGAGAACTCAATTAGCCCATTCAAATCCAGCTGATTTGCATCATCTTCATTAGAGAGTTTAACGTTTAAGGATAAACTGTCATTTCTTAAAATATTGGAAATATTTACATTTTTGATGTACAAACTATCATTCAAATCTACCCTGTCTGACGTAATAATAGCCTGTAGTTGATTTGTACTTGTGTTTTCGTCGACAATGATGTTATTCACAACTACGCCATTGTATTTTAGCTTCTTGATAAAACCATTAAGTGTCGCTGTATTATTTGGCGAATCAAAATTACCCACAAAAATTGCCTGATCTTCTATTTCTAAGCCTGGTACAAGTAATTGGGCTATAGGTTCAAATCTTTTTATGTTTAAATTGAACTGAAAGATTTGATCCTTGAATTTAACAATATCCGTTTTTAAAGATGGGATGTATCTTTTTGCTAAAGTCTTGTAGTAGGAAGGGAGCGTATTTAAGTCGTACTGACCTTTAATACTAGCATCAAGTATATCGGATTTTATGGCCAAGCTGCGGTCTTTTCCCACACCACTCGCTTGTAGTTCAACAGAGTCAATGTTGTAAATTCCTTTTACATTGTCCAGTTTTATTTCCTGCAGTCGAAGGTGTCCCTGGATGTTATCCAGGTTGCTTCCAGAAAAATTAGTGCTAAATACAGCGTCAATTTTCAGCGAATCTTTATATAGTTTAAGGGCCCTCAACTTGGCATTTTTGATGGTTGCTTTAAAATTGAATACTGGTAGTTTTGGATTTAGGTTAACCCCGCCATCAAAAGCAAGTTGGACGTTTTTGTCGTTAATTTTTAAACTACCATCAAAATATTTCTTGTCAAAAGTTCCATCAATTTTAACGTTCCTATATCTATAATTGTTAAAATCAATGTAGTCTATATCTCCATTTAGTGTTTCTGATAAGTGATTGATCTCTGTTCCCCGCCCTTTTACATAGAGTGAAGCCGTAATTCGGCCTAACGTTTTTTCATTAATTAAGCTTCCTAGATTGAAATCATATGTTTTAACATTGCCGGTATAGGACGGGACTCCATTTTTGTCGATTTTCATGTTGACATCCGATACCGCCCTACCTAGTTTGGTTTTAAATTCACCGTAGGCAATAAAGTCATTTTTAAAACCGGTAAAAGATCCGTTGAAATTAATGTTTCCAAATTTATCTATGATTTTAGGGATTACTTTTGCTTTCTTACCGGTTATATCCGTTACGATTTCATCAAGATCAGCTTTATTTGTTCCAGCCATGTCAACTTTCATGTCCATAAAGGTCTCGTTGAGATTGGGCAGTCCTTTTAGCACAAAATCACCCTTTATGTAGGTTGCTTTACCAGCTTTAACGGTAAGTTTTTTGGCGCGTAGATGATTCACCAAACCGGTAATCTGACCGTCGATGTCGATATCTAAGTTCATCTGATCAAGTTCAGATGTAAAGAAAGAAACGTCGTGTGAGGAAACATGACTATCAACAAAATTGGCCTTCATCCTTATCTTGTTGAAATAGTCATTAAAATCATCAAACGTTTTAAAGCGCATTTGAAAATAATCAGTCAACCTGGTTCTGTTTGTCACCAGCATCAGGTTTTTCAACTCAATGCTATTGGTGTCTACTGTTGTAAGGGCAGTTAAATTTTTAAGGTAAAACCCACTTTTCTCTTTAAAGGTTAGATCCTTTATCTGAGTTTGAAGGATATGTCCCTTAGTATTGAATCCCTCAAAAATACCATTTAGGTTAGTCAAGGCAACATCATCAAAGTTTATCCCTTTCATTATGGTATCCCTTCTGAAGTTCTTGTACTTGAAACTGAAATTATTCAATATAATTCTGTCGAAGGATATTTGGTAGGGTTTTTTCTTCTTTTTAACTGTTTTGGGACCAGAATCGAAGTAGTCTATGATAAAATCCAGGTTAGTTGACCTATCCTTAAACGATTTTAAGAAAAATGACCCTTTGTTGATCTGAACCGTATTGATCGCTATTACCCGCTGTTTTAAGGAGAACTGATTAAGGCTTACAATGAATTTTGGGGTGTTTAATATGGTGTCCTTTTGTTGATCAAGTACTAGTAAATCCTCGATAACGACCGAAGTAAAGGGTTTTATGTAGATGCTACTTAATGATACTGTGGTATTTAATTCGTCTGAGAGGTAAGCAGCGGCTTTTTTGGCCACATAGGTTTGCACCGGCTTAAACTGGAGGGAAAAAATAACGATCGCAACTAGTAAAATTACTGATGCAACAAGCCAAAGAAGTATTTGTAATAGTTTTTTAATAGTTTTGTAGCTTAATTATAAATACTCGTGTCTGTAATACTTGCTATAGAATCTTCTTGCGATGAAACTTCGGTTGCCATATGTAACAACGGCAAAATTACTGCCAATGTTATTGCAAACCAAACAATTCATGAAAATTATGGTGGTGTAATACCTGAGCTTGCCTCAAGGGTACATCAGCAAAATATCGTTCCGGTTATTCAACAAGCATTAACAGATGCTAAAGTTAACAAAAGGGAGCTAAATGCTATTGCTTTTACGAGAGGACCCGGCTTATTAGGTTCATTATTGGTTGGCGTATCATTTGCCAAGTCATTTGCATTGGCGCTTGACCTCCCGCTTATATCGGTCAATCATATGCACGCGCATATTCTGGCGCATTTTATTGACGATCCGAAGCCTAAATTTCCTTTTCTTTGCCTTACTGTATCGGGTGGACATACACAGATTGTTTTGGTTAAAGACTACTTTAACATGGAAATAGTGGGGGAGACTTTAGATGATGCTGCCGGTGAAGCTTTCGATAAAACAGCAAAAATATTAGGCTTACCTTATCCAGGTGGGCCACTAGTCGATAAACATGCAAAACAAGGCGATCCAAAAGCTTTTAAATTTGCTGATCCCCAAATCAAAGCATTAGATTATAGTTTTAGTGGGTTAAAAACCTCCATATTATACTTTATCAGGGCACAAGAGAAAGAGAATCCTAATTTTATTGCGGATCATTTAAATGATATTTGCGCATCAGTTCAGCATAGCATTGTTCATATTTTGCTGAGTAAACTAAAGAAAGCAGCTCTGCAATACGGAATAAAAGAAATTGCCATTGCTGGTGGAGTTTCTGCGAATAGCGGTTTAAGACAAGGGTTGCAGAGTATGGCTGATCAATTGGGTTGGAATGTTTATATCCCGGCATTTGAGTATTGTACGGATAATGCTGCGATGATTGCCATAGCAGGTTATCATAAGTACCTAAATGGGGATTTTGTAGGGCAAGATGTGGCTCCGCTCTCAAGAATGGAATTTTAAAATAAATAAAGAATTATGAATGCAGCTAGTTATATATTTTTCGGATTATTGTTAATCCCACTGGTAGTTTTCTTGGGTTGGCTTCTTAAAAAAGATAAAGAAAGGAGCTATATAGGAATAGTGGTGCTGATTGCCATGGCTTTGATCGCACTGTTTGCTATTATTAAGTATGATAGCAAGTTCATGGAAACTGGTGAAGGATCGAGAATTAAATCGCAGACACCAAGTTACCGGTAAGAAAAAAGGCTGATAGAACTATCAGCCTTTTTTATGCTTGTCTGAATTAACTATTTAGCTAATTCTTCTAATTTTTCTCCTGTAACCTCAGCACGTATTTTTGCTTCGATTTCTTCAGATAGCTCTGGGTTATCCATTAACAATTGTTTAACAGCATCTCTACCTTGTCCAAGTTTAGTATCTCCATAAGAGAACCAGGAACCCGCTTTTTTGATGATGTTGAAATCAACACCAAGATCGATAATCTCACCTGTTTTAGAAATACCTTCACCAAACATAATGTCAAATTCTGCGATACGGAAAGGAGGAGCAACCTTGTTTTTAACAATTTTTACTTTTACTCTATTTCCTGCTACTTCGTCAGAATCTTTAATTTGTGATGTTCTACGAATATCTAAACGAACAGATGCATAAAACTTAAGGGCATTACCACCAGTCGTAGTTTCTGGGTTACCAAACATTACACCAATTTTTTCGCGCAATTGATTGATAAAAATACAGCAACATCCTGTCTTAGCGATTGTTCCGGTAAGTTTACGTAATGCTTGCGACATTAAACGAGCGTGTAAACCCATTTTAGAGTCACCCATCTCACCTTCAATCTCTGCTTTAGGTACCAACGCAGCTACGGAGTCAATTACAATTACGTCAATAGCACCAGAACGAATCAGGTTATCAGCAATTTCTAAAGCTTGCTCACCATTGTCTGGTTGAGATATCAACAGGTTATCCACATCAACGCCTAGTTTTTTTGCATAGCCTTTATCAAAAGCATGTTCAGCATCAATAAACGCAGCCATTCCGCCTTTTTTTTGTGCTTCAGCAATGATATGGGTAGCCAAAGTAGTTTTACCTGATGATTCAGGACCGTATATTTCAATAACCCTACCTTTTGGAACTCCGCCAATGCCTAATGCAATATCTAAACTGATAGATCCGGTAGATATAGATTCAATAGGCTCAACTGGATTGTCACCTAATTTCATCACTGTACCCTTACCATATGATTTTTCTAACTTATCTAAAGTAAGTTGAAGCGCTTTTAGTTTGTCTGCGTTTATGCTCATGTTTTTATAATTCTTTATTAAGATAGACATTTAATGTATAGACCTAAATGCTAAATCTGTATGCTAATTATGTTAGCAAATATACTGTGTTTTAATTTTAAATATGCAAATAAAGTTTAAATTATTTTGTAGGCTCCTCCGGATCACTAAATATTTTAGTTATTTTATTGTTTTTTTGGAAATATTTACAGAAATGTGTGATTTCGCAAATACTGCATTTTGGAGACCTGGCCACACAAATGTACCTTCCATGTAAGATCAACCAATGGTGTGCTACATGAATAGTATGCTCGGGTAAATTCTTTACCAGATCTTTTTCTACTGCCAGCGGCGTTTTACCCGCAGTTAAACCAATTCTATTGGCCACTCTAAAAACGTGGGTATCAACCGCCATTGCTGGTGCATTGTAAATCACAGAGGCAATTACATTGGCCGTTTTCCTGCCAACACCAGGCATTTTCTGCAATTGATCCACATCAGAAGGTACCTCGTTATTAAATTCATTTAACAGGATATTTGCCATTCCTACCAAATGTTTTGCCTTGTTATTCGGGTAGCTTACACTTCTGATGTAATCAAATACAATATCAGGAGTGGTTTCTGCCAGTGCTTTTGCATTAGGGAAGCGTTGGAATAAAGCAGGCGTAACCTGATTGATCCTTTTATCTGTGCATTGCGCTGATAAAATCACAGCAACAAGTAATTGAAACGGATTATTGTAGTGTAATTCTGTCTCGGCATTTGGTTGCCGGGCAGAAAAATGGGACACAAAAAGTTGATATCTTTCTTTTTTGAGCATAGGCAAACTTAGATAAAAAACGGGCATAAAAAAAGCTGCCGGTTTCGCGGCAGCTTAAAGATCTTTTAAAATTACTTGATTCTTGAATAAGCTAAGATCTTAGCAATCGATTCCTCTGTGGGATCTCTTTTAAGCATATCCAATTGAGATTTAATGCTTTCGTAAAACATTGCATCTTGCACTTCAACTTTATCAGTATTTTCCTGATTGTGTTGCGAGTGATCTAGGTTGTTAATTGAAGTAAAGGTTTTCATCATAAGCAGCGGCGCGTATTTAGTTTTAATGAAAAACGCTTAACTGCTTAATTTATTTTCAAATAATTCACTTTGAATTGTAATATATTCTTTACAATTGGAGGAGCCCCTTTAAATCGCTGTTTAAGGCTGAAAATCAGGAGATTTCCTTTACTTTCATCATCTTACGAAGATTATTTAATGCATAACGCATACGTCCTAAAGCTGTATTAATGCTTACATCGGTCAAATCTGCGATTTCTTTAAAACTCAAATCAGCATAATGACGCATAATCAGAACTTCTTTTTGATCATCAGGCAATAAATGAATCATTGCCCTTAAATCAGTATGCGTTTGATCTCTCAACATTTTGTCTTCGGCACTTTCTTCATGAAATTGGAGCAGATTAAATACATCTGTTCCATCGGCACTCGTAATTACTGGTGCTCTTTTCTCACGTCTAAAGTAATCTATAACCAAGTTATGCGCAATACGCATCACCCATGGCAAGAATTTGCCTTCTTCATTATATCTACCTGATCGTAATGTATTAATTACTTTAATGAATGCATCCTGAAATATATCCTCGGCCAGATACTGATCTTTAACCAATAGGTATATGGATGTATAAATTTTCGACTTATGTCTTTTTAAAAGTTCTTCCAGAACGGTTTCATCCCCGTTAAGGTATAACTTAACCAAATCCTGGTCACTCGTTTGTTGTAGTTTCATAGGAGTATCCTTACTAAAATCCCTTGCTTCTTGGTTTCACTTAATCTCTTGCTTCTTTGCTAAAAAAATAGTTAGTAGATGTTTTTTTCTATATGAATTCTCCTATTGGTTTGTTAGTTAGTGGTTTGATTTATGGCTCAATATTTCAAAAGAACCATTTTTTTATTACAAAACCATATAAAAAGTGTTAAAAAAAAATAAAAGTGGATTGAGAGCCTTATTTTTGCACTTACTGAGAAAAACCAAAATTCTTTTATTTGGGTTATATTAGCAGTATTCTAGCAAGAAATCAATGAATAAGGAAATCAATAAAGATCCACATAAACATATAATCATAAAGGGTGCCAGAGTTCATAATCTTAAAAATATAGATGTAGCTATACCTAAAAATAAGCTCGTGGTGATTACCGGAATGTCAGGTTCTGGTAAGTCATCTTTGGCCTTTGATACTTTATATGCTGAAGGGCAGCGCCGTTACGTAGAGAGCTTGTCGTCTTATGCCCGTCAATTTATGGGAAGGATGAATAAGCCCGATGTAGATTATATTAAAGGGATCGCTCCGGCAATCGCTATCGAACAAAAGGTAATTACTTCAAATCCTCGTTCTACAGTTGGTACTTCGACAGAGATTTATGATTATCTAAAACTGCTTTTTTCCAGAATAGGGAAGACTTATTCTCCTGTGTCAGGAGAAATAGTGAAAAAAGATACAGTAACCACGGTTGTTGATTTTATTTCTGCACTAGGAGATGAAAGTGTAGTGACCATTTTTTGCCCATTATTTCCTCATAATAACAGATCCTTAAAGGAAGAACTTGCTGTGCTTTTGCAGAAAGGCTTTTTAAGGGTATATTATAAAGAGAAGATTCATAAAATAGAGGACATTCTTGAGGATACAGACTTTAAAGACTTCGAGCTCGTAGATGAGCTTACTGTTAATATATTGATCGATAGGATCGTTGTTCACGACGATGAAGAAACTTTAAGTCGTATTGCAGATTCTGTACAGACTGCTTTTTTTGAAGGCAAGGGCGATTGCTATGTGGATTATGAAGGTAAACTGACTCATTTTTGTGACAGATTTGAACTTGACGGTATCCGTTTCGAGGAACCTACCCCAAACTTTTTCAGTTTTAACAACCCTTACGGTGCTTGTAAACGTTGTGAAGGGTATGGAAACGTAATTGGCATTGATGAGGATCTTGTGATCCCAGATAAAAGTAAAAGTATATACGACAATGCAATTGCACCCTGGAGAGGAGAAAAGATGCGCGAATGGCTTAATAAGCTGATTAAAAGCGCAGATAAGTTTGATTTCCCTATTCACAGATCATACAGTGAATTAACGGAAAAAGAACAAAGACTAATCTGGACTGGTAACAAGTATTTTGGTGGACTAGACGATTTCTTTAAAGAGTTAGAGGAGCAAACGTTTAAAATTCAATATCGCGTGATGTTGTCCCGTTATAGGGGAAAAACCAATTGTCCAGATTGTAAAGGCTCTAGATTGCGTAAAGATGCATCATATGTCAAAATAGCAGATAAGTCTATCATTGATGTGGTATTGATGCCACTGGAAACCATATTAGACTTTTTTACAAACCTAAAGCTATCTGAAACAGATCAGAAGATTTCTAAGCGACTACTAGCCGAAATTGAAAACAGAGTACTTTACTTAAACAACGTAGGATTAGGCTACTTAACTTTAAATAGACTTTCAAATACGCTTTCCGGTGGAGAATCACAGCGGATCAATCTGGCTACATCATTAGGAAGTAGTCTGGTAGGCTCTATCTATGTATTGGACGAGCCAAGTATAGGTTTACATCCTAGGGACACCAATAAGTTAATAGGGGTACTAGAATCACTCAGAAATGTGGGAAACACAGTTATCGTTGTAGAGCACGAAGAAGAAATGATGAAAGCTGCCGATCATATCATCGATATTGGTCCAGAAGCTGGAACACATGGTGGTAATCTGGTGTTTAGCGGAACCTATGAGGAGATCATTAAAGATGAAAACAGCTTAACCGGACGTTACCTTTCTGGTGAAGAAAAAATAGCGATTCCTGCAAGACGTAGAAACTGGAAAGACCACGTTTTAATTAAAGGAGCGAGGGAAAACAACCTTAAGAATATAGATGTAAAAATCCCTTTGGGTGTATTTACAGTAGTTAGTGGCGTTTCGGGATCAGGTAAAACCAGTTTAATCAAAAAGATATTTTATCCGGCGCTACAAAAAGCGATAGGTAATTATTCTGGTGAGCAAACCGGCGCTTACGATGGTATATATGGCAACTACGAATTGGTAAGTCAGGTAGAGATGGTTGATCAGAACCCAATAGGGCGCTCATCAAGATCAAATCCGGTTACCTATGTAAAAGCCTGGGATGATGTTCGCGCCTTATTCTCGGCCTTGCCAGCTTCAAAAGCGGCAGGACTAAAACCAGCAGCTTTCTCTTTTAACGTAGAGGGCGGTCGTTGCGACGTTTGTCAGGGAGAAGGAGAGGTAAAGATAGAGATGCAGTTTATGGCTGATATTTACTTGCCTTGTGAGACCTGTGGCGGTCGCAGATTTAAGCAACAAGTTTTAGACATTACCTATGAGGATAAAAACGTAGCCGACATATTGGACCTTACCATTGAAGAAGCTGTTGCATTCTTTAGCAATGAGCCTAAAATATTACAGAAACTACAACCTTTAGTGGATGTTGGTTTGGGATATGTGCATTTAGGCCAGTCTTCCAATACATTATCGGGTGGAGAGGCGCAACGTATTAAGTTGGCATCTTTTCTAATCAAAGGAAATAACGCCAATAAGACGATGTTTATTTTTGATGAGCCGACAACAGGACTGCATTTTCATGACATCAAAAAATTACTTATTGCCCTAAATACCCTAATAGAACAAGGGAACTCGATCCTGGTAATTGAGCACAATATGGACATGATAAAGTCAGCGGATTGGGTGATAGATATCGGACCTGAAGGTGGAGATAAAGGTGGAAATGTTGTTTTTGAAGGAACTCCAGAGGATCTTTTGGGTGTAAAAGAGTCTTACACAGCAAAGTACTTAAAGGAGCATATGTAGTCAAATCGTTGTATCTTCGCGCATGATTTTTTTAACACTCTTTCTGGGGATCATTTTAAATATGCTAGGTTATATTCCTCCTGGGAATATAAACCTAACCGTAGTTCAGCTTACAATTACAAGAGGTATCAGGCAGGCCTTATATTTTATAGCTGCGTTTTCTACTGTAGAAATCCTTTTCACTTTTGGTGTGATGCGTTTTGTGCAGTGGCTTTCCAGCGAAATTAATCTCGAAAGTACCATCGACGTAGTGATGGTGTTTATGTTTGGTATTCTAGGTGTATTAACCTGGAGATCGAGAAAAGAGATGCCTAAGGAAGATTATTCTAAGAAGGATAGTATTAAGTACGGTATGCTTTTAGGGGTTGTTAACCCTATGCAGATTCCTTATTGGCTATTTGTGGGTACTTATCTGATCTCTCACGAATGGATTGATACAGGTTACCTTTCTCTATCTGTTTTCAGTATAGGGTCGGGGATAGGAGCTGCATTGGCCTTATATGGCTTTGCCAGGTTTGCACAATACATACAAGAGAAATTTACGCTAAGTAGCTATATCGTTAATAAAAGTATTGCACTGCTATTTTTCGCCTTGTCGGCCTACCATATTTGCAAAATCACTTATATTCATTTGATTAAATAATACAATTCGTCATACCGGTTTTGGCTGGCATGACGAATCGTATAAAATTACTTTAGTAATTCTGGAACCTTTTTGTTGTTCCCTACAATCCAAACAATATCGTCATTTTCAAATACCATATTAGAATCGGGGTTAAGTATGCGCTCACCTTGTCGCTCTATACCTACTACCAAACCTTGTGTAGTTTCTCTAATACCCGAACTCCGTATACTTTGTCCGTAAATTGGGGAGCTGGTATTGACAACAACTTTTTGTAAGGTCATGTCTTTTTTAGGGAAGCTAGCTTCTTCAGCAGTTTCATCCACACTACCTTGGAAAAGTTCCTGAATCATGGCCAGTTGATTATCCGTTCCAATCACCATAACCTTGTCGTTCGGATATAGTCTTTCATCCCTTCCCGGGGTTGGGATCATAATTTTACCCCGCTCAATTAAGGCAATATTAACCCCATATTTTTCTCTGATGGATAATTCCATCAATGTTTGTCCAACTAATTTAGATTCTGGTGCTACCACCAACTCAGCAAGGTGGGTATCCCATGGCAAAATCTCAGGTTGTGCATTTTGCGCTTCACGAGCATTTAAGTTTAGCAAGAAACGACTTTCCAGACGATTGTAAAAGCTTTGCAGTTTCCTCGAAAAGATAAACATTCCAATAACAATCAGTGCGACTGCAATAGCAATGGCTAGCCAGTTGTTATAAAATTGGAAGATTAGAAAGCAAACGAAGAAAATAGCCAATGAAATCCGTAAAGTTTCCAAGGCAACTAATGGACCCCTGGTGTATTTTTTATTGAGCCATAAATGAGAATAAGCCTTTTTCTCGATCCTCCTAATGGCCAATGCCCATAGAAAAGGTGTCATAATAATTAAGGTAATCACCAGACTAAGCACAATACCGTTGTTACCAGGAATAATACCGGTAATAAAGGGTTGTAGGTATTTCGAGCCTAAAACAGCAATTGAAATCAGGATAACAGAGTGAATGATGGTGTTAAATGTGTACGATTTAAGTAGCACTTTCCAGTCGCTCAAAGTCGTAATACCAGCTGTACTAGAGCTATATCTGTTTAGTCCTTCAACCCATTTTTTAGGCAGATTTCGCTCTAAAAAGTAGTAAAAAGGTTCGGATGCCTTAATTAAGTAAGGGGTAGTAAAGGTTGTAATTGCCGATACCGCCACTGCAATCGGGTAAAGGAAGTCGCTCGTTACTTTTAGTGTTAGTCCCAGGGTTGCAATAATGAAAGAAAACTCCCCAATCTGGGCTAAGCTTAAGCCTGTTTGTACTGATGTTTTAAGCGGCTGACCAGAAACCAAAGCGCCCATACCAGAACTTAAAAATTTACCCAGAATAGTTGCAAGCGTAATTACCAAAATAGGCAGCGCATAGTCAACCAAAATACTAGGATTGATCATCATACCCACCGACACGAAAAATATCGCAGCAAATAGATCTTTAACGGATTTTGTTAAGTGTTCAATCCGTTCTGCTTGTGTTGTTTCGGCAAGTATTGAGCCCATGATGAAAGCGCCAAGCGCTGGCGAAAATCCTACCTTAACAGCAAGCAATACCATAATCAGACATAAGGCGATAGATACAATCAGCATAGTCTCATCATTCATCAGTTTCTTTGTTGCCTTTAAAAAAGTAGGGATTAAGAATATACCGCCTATAAACCATAAAATAAGGAAGAAACACAGTTTCAAAATAGAAACAAGCATCTCTGCGCCTGCAAACTGCTGACTTACGGCAAGGGTAGATAATAAGACCAATAATAAGATGGCAACTAAATCTTCTACAATCAATACCCCAAATACCAGCCCCGCAAACTTCTTATGCTTTACGCCAAGCTCTTCAAATGCCCGGATAATGATAGTTGTGGAGGAGACAGAAAGAATACCGCCTAGGAATATGCTATCCATTGTAGACCAGCCCATGGCCTTACCGGCTATGAAACCAATCAACAACATAAACACCACCTCTACAATAGCGGTAATAGAAGCCGATCCACCAACCTTCACCAGTTTTTTGAAACTAAATTCAAGACCTAAGCTAAATAGTAAGAAGATTACTCCAATTTCTGCCCAGATGGTGATGCTTTCATTGTCAGTAACGGTGGGTATAAAATCGATATGCGGACCAACCAGTAGTCCGGCCAAAATATAGCCCAGAACCAATGGTTGTTTAATTTTTTTAAATAGAAGTGTAGTTATTCCTGCAGCGGCAAGTATTAGGCCTAAATCAGTAATTAATACTGGTAAATGTATCATATAAACGTATTTTTTTATTGTGGTATCGTATTATGTTAAAAAGTATTTAGCATAAGGTTTTCACCAAAAAACATGTTTGGGGTACAAATAATCAAATATAAACGAATAGCAACAGTGTGGAAATGAGTTGTAAATCTTAACAGTTAAAACCTGATATTGTTTAAAGCTGCCCTGAATCTCAAAAGATAAAGGATAGTCGAAACCCGATTTTTTTATAGTAGAATGAATAAATGGAGCATCGTCAAAAAGAAATTTTTTAAAGGACGACGAATGCTTTTTACTGGCTTGATAATGAAATGCTCTTGTTGCAGTTTTTTCCTGCTGACGCTTAATTCTTGTTGTGCCACATTCTTTTCCCGAAGCAAATTGCAGGGAGATTAGCTGTATACAAAAAAGTATTATTGCGCTAAAAAGACACCTCATTGCCGTAAATATAGCAAAAAAAGTCCTTTTTTGCTAATAAAAAGGCATGGAATTGAGATTAAGATAGGCTGCTAAAATAGGCTAAAGTGTCTTCCTTGTCTTTTTGTAATTGCACTTTAAGGGCTTCCAATCCGGTAAATTTAACGTCATCTCTTAAAAACTGCAGGAAGGTCATGGTGATGTCCTGTCCATAAATTTCCTGATTGAAATCGAATATATTCACCTCAATATTTCTTGTCATGCCATTGATGGTAGGTCTTTGCCCAATGTAGGCCATGCCTTTAAAGGGTTGCCCATCCATATCAACTGTCACCGCATAAATACCGTCCGCTGGAATCAGTTTGTAAGTTTCTTCAATAAAAAGGTTGGCCGTAGGGAAGCCTATGGTTCTACCAATTTTATCACCTTTGATCACTCTTCCATACAAAGAAAAGTTGTAGCCTAAATATTTGGCAGCCAGGGCTACCTTACCGCTTAAAAGGGCACTACGTATTTTGGTAGAGCTTACCGCAACATCGTTGATATCTTGCTCAGGGATCACCTCAATTTTATAATCATAGGTTTTAGCCTCAGCTTCCAACTCAGGCATTCCACCTGCTCTATCCTTACCAAAACGATGGTCGTAGCCCACAATCAGTTGTTTAACGCCGATCGTATCTACCAGGATATCTTTAATATACTCCTGAGGACTCATGTTAGAGAAATCACGCGTAAAGGGGGTAATGATTAAATGATCTACGCCTAAGCTTGCTAAAATCTTAGCTTTCTCATTAATGGTATTGATCATTTTTAAATCCTGATTTTCAGGATCTATAATTAACCTTGGGTGCGGAAAAAAGGTAAGGATTACACTTTCTCCACCTGTAGCTTTAGCGAGCTCACACAGTCTTTTAATAATCTTCTGATGACCATAATGCACACCATCAAACGTGCCAATGGTAACTACCGCATTATTTAATCTTTTAAATTCAGAAAAGTGATTGTATATTTTCATAAAATTAATGTAAGGCCTGGCGTTTTACCACACCTCCTTTTATATCAGCGATTTGCTGTTGTATTACGAATGCGTCAGGATCTATTTGCCTTATGGCAGTTTGTAGTTTGCCCATTTCCAGCTTAGTTACAACAGTATATAAAATATCTATATCCTTTTTTACACCGTAGCCGCCTTCGCCTTTATAAATGGTAACACCGCGTTTCATCTGGTTAATGATGAATTTTTTAATCTGAACATTCTTCTCCGAAATAACAGTAACTCCGGTATATTGTTCGATCCCATTTACAATATAATCTACCGTATTAGAGGCCGATAAGTAAGTTAAGATAGCATAAAGTGCAGTATCGATGCTTAACAATATCGCTGCGAAAGAGAAGATGACAATGTTTAGGATCAGAATGATGTTACCCACCGTAAGCGTGCTTTTTTTACTGATGTATAAGGCCAAAACCTCTGTTCCATCAATTACACAGCCGCCTCGCATAGCCAAACCAATCCCGCCACCTAAAAATAGTCCACCAAAAAAGGCAATCAATAAAGGATCATGGGTAATGGGTTTAAAAGGGGCTACAACCAATAAAATAGCAAGTATTGATATGGCAACAGATGTTTTAATAGCAAAAACTTTACCGATTTGTCTGTAACCTAAAATAACAAAAGGGATGTTGATGATCACAATCAGATAAGAAAGCTTAAGGCCCGTAACATTGCTAATCAATAGCGATATGCCCGTTACCCCACCATCAATAAAACCACTAGGGAGCAAGAAACTTTTTAAGCCAAAACAAGCCGAAACAATGCCACATATAATTAAAAATACGTTTTTCGCAAAGTTTAATTTCTTTGGTTTTGTCTGCCCCCGCATAGTTATGCTTTTTGTTCCCTAAGATAATCAACAAGATCCTTTACTTCGTAAGCATTTTCCAATAAAAAGTTGCCACTTCTGGTACGCACCAGTTTAGATAAGTAGGCTCCGTTGTTTAATTGCTTTCCAAAATCAGAAACCAGTGATCGGATATAGGTCCCCTTGCTGCATACAATTCTAAAATCAACTTCTGGTAATTCAATTCTGGTAATTTCGAAAATCGGAACACTTACATCGCGCAGACGCAATTCTGGTTCTTCACCTCTACGGGCCTTCACATACAAGCGTTCACCATTTACCTTTACAGCAGAGTGTGCGGGTGGGTATTGTTGTATATCGCCAGTAAACGGAGCTGTAGCAGCGCGTATTGCTTCTTCAGTAAGTCCATCTAATGGGAACTCCTGGTCGACTACCGTTTCCATATCAAAAGAAGGGGTAGTGGCGCCAAGTATCATGGTTCCGGTATACTCTTTTTCTTCTGCCTGGAAGGTGTCTATTTGCTTTGTTAGTTTTCCTGTGCAAAGGATCAGTAATCCGGTTGCCAGTGGGTCTAAAGTACCCGCATGGCCAACCTTTAATTTTAATGGTTTCAGGGAATTTCTAATTTTTCCTACCACATCAAAACTAGTCCATTTATAGGGTTTGTTGATTAGTAGTAATTCTCCTTCGGCAAAATTAAATTCAGGAAATATTTTTTTTATAGGTTCTTCTTGTTGGTCTGTCATTACAATACATTCATTTCAACCCCTGAATAATAAAGTGCAATCAATACTACACCTATTATTATCCTATACCAGCCAAAAATTCGAAATCCGTGTTTAGATAAGAAGCCAATAAACGATTTAATCGCTATAATGGCCACAATAAAAGCAATAAGGTTACCAAACAATAATAATTTAATATTTTCTGTATTTAACAAGTGGTAGCCTTTTAATAATTTGTATCCCGTTGCTGCGCACATAGTAGGTACAGCAAGGAAAAAAGAAAATTCAGCTGCTACATGTCGGGTTAGCTTTTGTTGCATACCGCCAATAATGGTAGCTGCACTTCTGCTTAAACCTGGAAAAATAACAGCCAAAACCTGAAAACATCCAATTTTGAATGCATTTATATTGGTGATGTCTTTTTCGTTATGGATGGTGTGATTTTTAAACAATTTGTCAATAAATAACAGGACAAATCCACCTAGTAACAATACTACAGCAATAAAAAGAGGGTTGCCTAAAGTATTGTCAATAAAGTCGTTCAATAAAAACCCAAAAAATAAAGCCGGAATAACGGCGATAATTAGTTTTACATAAAACTGCCACTTACTGAAGTCAAAGAATTTCTTCCAGTAAAGGACAACAACAGCTAAAATGGCACCTAGCTGGATGGCTACTTCAAACAATTTAACAAAATCATCCTTACCAATACCCATAAAGGAACTGGCAATTACCATGTGGCCGGTTGATGAAACAGGTAGAAATTCTGTTAATCCTTCAATTACGGCCAGAATAAAAGCCTGCAAATAATTCATCAGATGTGCTTATTTTTTTAAAATGGCATAAACACCGAAGCCAAAACCAAACAAAACTACCATTGGTGCCAGTAAGGTTTTTCTGAAGTCATAAATATCAGTGGTTCCTATCATCAGGATAAAGCCCAACGCAACGATCGCAATGCTGATCAATAACAACTGATAGTTTTTTTTGGTGAAAACAAGTTCACTTTTGGCGCCCTGAGTTGCAGGGGAAGATTTTTTCTCGATCATTATCTGTAAAGGTCGTAAATTTTTAAGTTTAAATATTTGCTCACTGCAAATGAGGTGCTAATGGCGGTGATAAATACACCTACGCCAATCAGACTAGCCAGTACTATTCCAAACTCAGTGTAATTCCTTAAAATAATCATTTCAGGGATTTCCTTTTGTGCATAAAACAAGATGCCGAGTAGAATTAAAATAGCTATAAAAGCAGCAATTAAGCCGTGTAAAGCCGCAACCAAAATAAATGGCTTACGTATAAAGTTTCTGGTTGCACCAACCAATTGCATACTTTTAATTAAAAAGCGCTGCGAATAAATGGCCAATCTAATGGTGTTGTTAATTAAAGCCACAGAAATGATCAACAAGATAGCCGCGAAGCCTAATATGATTAAACCAATGGTATTGATGTTCTTATTTACCATATCAATTAATGAACTCTGATAAATTACCTCTTTTACGATTGGATTTTTAGCGATACTGGCTTTCAGTGCATCAATGCTTTTATTGTTCGCATAATCAGCTTTTAAATACACATCAATGGTAGATAGGAGTGGATTATAGCCCAGGAAGTTTACAAAATCCTCACCCAAATCATTGGTTAAGTTTCTGGCGGCCATTTCTTTATTCACGTAAACTGTGCTTTTAATGGCCTGATTTGCATTCAGTTCCTTTTGAAATTGCAAAACTGCAGTCTCTTTAGCACCTTCATCTACGATAATGTTCAGTACAATATTTTCTTTTACGTAATTAGAAAGGTTCTTGGCATGTACTAATATTAATCCAAGCATACCCAGCATCAATAAAACAAGGGCAATACTGAATATTGTAGATATATATATGGTTTTTGTCTTCTTAGAAGCATCACTCACTTCAAATTCTTCCATGTAATTGTATTTATGTTCTGCGAAAATAAAAAATATAAGTAACTAATGTACAAAGCTAGAACGTATTTTCATTAGAATATATTTTCTTTTCATTGGATAGCTGCTCGTTTAGGTAGCTTTTGGGCCATGCTTATTGAGCAAAGCCTTAGTCGAACTGTAATAAAACTCATTGTTGTGTAACATTTTTGTACCAAAGCAATCTTTTTTGCGTTATTATCAGAACAAAATGCTTATTGAAAACCTTAAAAATCATTCCCAAATGAAAAAACAAATTACTTTCGCAATCGGTTTATTATTGATTTTTGCAACTATAACGAGTTGTAAGAAAGACGAAGGAACACAACTTAGAGACAATGTAGTAGGCCGTTGGCAAGTTGCCAAAGTGGAAACAACTGTTGTTGGCTCAACAACGGTTACTTACACAGGTGTGTCGACAGATTACTTTGAATTTCGTAACAATGAGGCCAATGAAGTAGTGATCAGTTTTAATGGCATTAACACAACAGGGATTTATAATGTTCTGGTAGGTGAGCGTATCAACATCACTTATAATGGCAAATTGCGTATTGGGCAGATCACCACAGGCACGGCTAATAAACTTGAAATTACAGCAAATGTTGAAGGAGCTACGCCGCAAACAACGGAAAAATATTACCTAACCAGGTAGCAGATTTTAGATAATGAAACCTTCGGGGCTGCTTGGAATATTCCGGCAGCCCTTTTTTGTCAACTTTAAAATCCTTTATATTTGCCTCGAGCCTGGCTCCTAAAATAATGATCAGGCATAAGATGATTAAGCAAGAAAAGCCCGTATTCTTTTTTCGTAATGTTTTTAAATGGATGAGCTTAATCCTGATCATCGGTGTGGCTGCGGGATCACTATCTGCACTCTTTTTAACGTCACTAAATCTTGTTACCACTTTTAGAGATCAGCATACCTGGTTGCTATATTTATTGCCTTTTGCCGGTTTCGTGATTGGGCTCTTGTACTATCATAAAGGGAAAGGGGTAGAGCGGGGAAATAACCTGGTGTTTGATACCGTGCATAACCCTAAAGACGTAATTCCATTCAAAATGGTGCCCTTAGTGCTTATTGGCACGCTTTTTACACATTTGTTTGGTGGATCAGCAGGCAGGGAAGGTACAGCTTTGCAAATGGCGGCGGCTACTGCAGATCAATTACATATCCCATTTAAACTTAATGCTAAAGATCGGGGGATATTGCTCATTGCCGGTTTGAGTGCCGGTTTTGCATCAGTTTTTGGTACACCTTTGGCCGGTATTGTATTTGGAATGGAAGTGCTCTTGCTTGCCAAAATCCCAATAAAGGCTATATTTCCAGCCGTAGCAACGGCATTTATTGGTGCTTACGTTACCGAATTATGGGGGGTAGGGCATACGCATTATCACATAGCTTATATCGAACCACTTTCTTTAAGGACTATTGTGTACAGTGGCTTGGCTGGCGTAGGATTTGGCGTAGCTGCTATTTTATTTGTGAGGCTCACGGATGGCTTATCGCATTTGTTTAAGAAAATTAGTTATGCGCCTTTACGCCCATTTATTGGTGGTATTATTGTAATGTTATTGTTTTTAATACCGGGTACCTACAAGTATGCTGGATTGGGTATTCCAACCATTTTGGAATCTTTTAATTCGGCTTCACAGACTCAGGATTTTGCGCTTAAAATACTATTCACTGCAATTACCCTTGGTGCGGGTTTTAAAGGTGGCGAAGTGACACCACTTTTCTTTATCGGAGCAACTTTAGGTAGCATGCTATCGCTGTTTCTTCCCCTTCCTGTGGGCTTGTTGGCTGGAATGGGATTTGTTGCTGTATTTGCCGGCGCGGCCAAAACGCCATTGGCTTGTTGCATCATGGCTATGGAGTTGTTTGGCATTTCATGCGGTATATATGTAACCATCGCATGCCTTGTTGCCTACTTTGTTTCGGGCCGACATAGCATCTATAATGCAACCGAGAATAAGGATCCACGGCACTTCCTATTTGGTAAAATCAAGTATTCTTATTTTAGTAAAGCTTAACTAATAGCCTATTTTGTAAAAGCGTTTCGCTAACTACCTTTATTTCTTTATTTTCGCGCTACAAAAAGGAATAGCATTAATGGATTACCAATTTAAAGAAATAGAGCAAAAGTGGCAAAAATTCTGGGCTCAGAATCAAACGTTTAAGGCAGAAACTGAATCTGCTAAACCTAAATTTTATGTGCTCGACATGTTTCCGTATCCTTCAGGAGCTGGATTACATGTTGGTCATCCGCTAGGCTATATTGCTTCTGATATATTTGCGAGGTATAAAAGACTGAAGGGCTTTAATGTGTTACACCCGATGGGATACGATTCTTTCGGCCTACCGGCAGAACAGTATGCGATCCAAACCGGACAGCATCCTGCTATAACCACCGAAACCAATATCAATACTTATCGTAAGCAATTGGATGCAATCGGCTTCTCTTTTGATTGGAGTAGAGAAATTCGTACAAGTGACGCGACCTATTATAAATGGACGCAGTGGATCTTTATGCAGTTGTTTAATTCATGGTATAATCTTGAAAATGATCGCGCAGAAGATATCACTAGCCTGATCGAAAAATTCAATGCCTCGGGTACTGCTGATGTTAAAGCCGTTTGCGATGAAGATGTAAAAAGCTTCATGCCAAGCGACTGGTCGACTATGTCACCTCGTGAAAAGCAAGAAGAGCTTTTGAAATATCGGTTAACATTTTTAAAAGAAAGTACAGTAAATTGGTGCGCTGCTTTAGGTACTGTGCTCGCTAATGATGAAATAAAGGACGGCTTTTCTGAACGTGGTGGTCATCCCGTTGAGCAGAAAAAAATGATGCAGTGGAGTATGCGCATCTCTGCTTACGCCGAACGCTTGCTGCAAGGATTAAATACGATCGACTGGCCAGAGCCTGTTAAGGAAATGCAACGCAACTGGATCGGCAAAAGTGTTGGCGCAAGCGTAAGGTTTACTATCGAGAAATCGGCAGAGCTTGAATCTCAAATCTCAGCGCTTAAAGATGATTATATTGAAGTTTTTACCACACGTGTGGATACCATATTTGGTGTTTCTTACCTGGTGCTTGCGCCGGAGCATGAGTTAGTTGCCCAGTTGACTACAGCTGCACAGCAAAACGACATCAATAATTACATTGTCCAAACTAAGAAAAAATCAGAGCTTGATCGTATGGCTGATACCAAAACGGTATCGGGAGCCTTTACAGGAAGCTATGTGATTAACCCAGTGAGCGGTGAGCGCATCCAACTTTGGATTGCAGATTATGTATTGGCTGGTTATGGTACGGGTGCCGTAATGGGTGTGCCAAGTGGCGACCAGCGCGATTGGTTGTTTGCCAGCCATTTTAACTTGCCAATCGTACAAATTCTGGATGCTCAGCAAGATATAGAACATCAGGCTGATGCCACCAAAGAAGGAAAATATATCAATTCTGGTTTCATTAACGGAATGAATTATACTGAGGCTACTGCAACTTTAAACGCATGGCTGGAAGAAAAAGAAGTAGGTAAGGCTAAGATCAATTACCGCATGCGTGACGCTATTTTTGGTCGCCAGCGGTATTGGGGAGAGCCAATTCCGGTGTATTTTGATTATGGTTTACCTTATTTGATTAAAGAAGGTGAACTGCCTTTGAGGCTGCCAGAAGTTGACAAATATTTACCTACCGAAACTGGTGAACCGCCATTGGCAAGAGCCGAAGGTTGGAAATATGAAGATAGATACTCGTACGAACTAAGCACGATGCCGGGATGGGCAGGTTCTAGCTGGTATTGGTATCGCTATATGGATGCCGATAACTTTTCGGACTTTGCAAGTGAAGAGGCAATAGAATACTGGAGAGATGTGGATTTGTATATCGGTGGTTCGGAACATGCTACAGGTCACCTTTTATACAGCCGCTTCTGGAACAAGTTCCTGAAAGATATGGGACATGTAAAAGAGGAAGAGCCTTTCAAAAAACTGATCAATCAGGGGATGATTCAAGGCAGAAGTAATTTTGTGTATCGTGTGATTGATGAAGAGGGAAGAGGCACAAATACTTTGGTTTCTTATGGTTTAAGAAAAGATTATAAAACTTCTGCATTGCATGTTGACGTGAATATTGTTGACAATGAGATCTTAGATATCGAGAAATTTAAGTTGTTTAGACCTGAGTTTGCGAATGCTGAGTTTATTCTTGAAAACGGCAAATATATCTGTGGTGTAGAGGTTGAAAAGATGTCTAAATCTAAATTCAACGTAGTTAACCCTGATGTGTTGATCGAAAGCTACGGCGCGGATACACTACGTATGTACGAAATGTTTTTAGGCCCGCTAGAGCAAAGCAAACCTTGGAATACCAATGGTATTGAAGGGGTGTTTAAATTCTTGCGTAAGTTCTGGCGTTTGTTCCACAATGAGAACTGGACATTCCATGTAAATGATTCTGTACCTACAAAAGCAGAGTTAAAAGCGCTACATAAGATCATTAAAAAAGTGCAGGATGATGTGGAGCGTTTCTCGTTCAATACATCTGTTTCGAGCTTTATGATTGCTGTAAATGAGTTAACCGACCTGAAATGTAAAAATCGTCAGGTTTTGGAAGATCTGGTTGTTGTTCTTTCTCCTTATGCACCGCACATTTGTGAAGAACTTTGGGTACTATTAGGACATGAAGCAGGTAGTTTATCTTATACTGCTTATCCAACTTTTAATCCTGCACATTTGGTAGAGGATGAGTTCAGTTACCCTGTTTCTGTAAATGGTAAAACGCGCTTAAATTTAAGCCTGAGTCTTACTTTAGAGCCTAAAGAGATTGAAGAAACGGTATTGGCTAACGAAGATGTACAGAAATACCTGGAAGGCAAGACACCGAAAAAGGTGATTGTTGTGAAGGGAAGAATTGTGAATATTGTAATATAAAATAATACTTCTTGTGAAAAGCTTCTAGTGAAAACTAGGAGCTTTTTATGTAATATTCCAAGCCAATTATTTGGTTATAAAGTGGCTATTTCTTCTATGGTGAGTCCAGTGGTTTTAGATATGATACTTAACGAAATATTTTCATTTTTTAATTTGATGGCCATTTCTTTACGTTCTTCTATGCGCCCCTCTATACGCCCCTCTATACGACCTTCTATACGACCTTCTATATGCCCCTCGATACGGCCTTCAACACGTCCTTCAACAATTCCCTCAACACGTCCCTCAACACGTCCCTCTATGCGTCCTTCTATAAGGCCCTTTTCTCGGCCTTCGTCTTTCGCATTTTCCATAACGCTATAGTTATCCCGTTGTATTTTTAATCTTTGATTGTATTCGCTCATTTTTCCTTTATTATTTCAGCAAACCTCTCGAGATAATTCATGATAAACTTTACTGCGCTGAAATTTGGTTGAAAACGCAGTTTAATCGTGTTTAGCCAAAATAAAATAACGTAAAGCAACAAAAGCGGGTACCAGTCTGACTCTACTCTAAGGCAACTTAATTCATGGTGTATTAACGGATATTAACCGGAAGCTACTCGGCTCCAGCCGGATAGTTTCCGAGTAATGTCCGAGTAACGTCGGGGTAATGTCCGGGAATATAGCGGATTCAAACGGTTAATTATAAAGCAACTTTCTTGAGGTGGTTTCGGTTTTTTAAGTTTTAAAAGATTAATTTTTCTTTTTGGTATAGTTTTGACACATGTTATATCTAGGGTCATCGATTTAAATCAACGAATCTAGGCGTAACAACTAGACCAATTAGGTTGGTTTTTTTAATTCATCATTAACGATGTTAGCGGCTAGAATCAGCGTATGAAGATATTCGTAGTAAGCGATCAGATTAGCACGTTCTGCATTAGGTAATATGCGGCGGCTCTTGGTATAAAAACTCTGTTGGATCATTCTCCAGAGATATTCAAGACTATCGTCAAGTGGATAAATATCAAAAAAATCTTTTAATTTAGTTTTTGCGAATGCGTTAAGCTCAGCTTTGGTTCCTGAAGGTCTTTTGTGTAAAAATTGGTCGGGTGTATACATATGCTCATTTTTTTATGGGTCAAAAAATGAGTCTCAGCAGGGATTTACAGAAAGCTATAGTGTAGGGTTTATTAGATAAAACGAAGATGCACTGTAGCAAGCTCTAAATACCGCAGTATCTGGCTTCTGACGGCCCTGCAAAACGGATTTACAATAGGAGCCCATAACGCTACAGCGCACTTGCGAAAGTACAACAATATTTGTTACGGGCATTAATCTATTGTCTCGTTTGCAACATTGTCAGAATTTGATACTCGAGACTCTGAATTAATACCTCATTTAAGAAGTTTGATCTGTTTTGTTGTTTCTTTATTTCATTGGCTATCTATTTTAGGTTATTGGCTTTGGAACTAAATCTATCGTAAGATAATCAAAGTAATTTTATAGAACATAATTATCTTGTAAGATTATTGTAATGTTTTTGTGTAAAAATATTGAAGTAAATTACGATATTTTGATTTGATAAATCACACGCTTGTGACAGATAGTAAAACACTATAATAGTCTAGAGCAATTAAAATGAAAAATGATTGAGATAATACTGAAATAAACCGAAATTTCTATCTAAATTTAGAATAGTACCAATATTATTAACTTATGTACAGCTCCTTACTGCTTCGGCAGGTATCAATAACCGTTTTGGTTATGTTAGCTGTCAACCCAATTTATGCACAAAAAAGTACTGCAAGTGGCTATGCCAAGGAAGCGGTATTCTCAAAAGAGTCTGCTGTTAATTATCTTCCAGATAAGATTATCGGTAAATGGATCACTGAGAAGAAAAATCTCATTGTCGAAATTTATAAATCAGGCCTTGAATTTAAAGCGAAAGTTCTATGGTTTAGTGATGGAGATGAATTAACTGAGCCTATTGATAGTAGGACGGATCTTAGAAATCCTAACCCTGCATTAAGAAGTCGGAAGCTACTGGGAATGGAAGTATTAAAACAGCTTAAGTTTATCGAAGAATCAAATAGTTGGGAAGAAGGTGTCATATACGACTCGCTGAGTGGTAAGGAATGGAGCTCCTGTGCTTTTTTTACAGATAATGGGCATTTGCGTGTAAAAGGTTACTGGCGATTCAAAATGCTCTGTAAAAGCCTGGATTTTTTGCCTTACAAAGGCTGCATCAAAATAATTGCTAAATAGGCCAATACACCCGTAGAGAAATTGTGTAGCATTGTGTAACAATTTCAATGTTGTAGCTACTAATTGATGTATGAAAGCCTATCTAAAATATTTCGCCTTTTTATTTGTAGTAACCGCACCAGTTTTTAGCGCAAATGCACAGTTTTCGCTTGGTAGGGCAACTAAGCCAACAGTAACAGGTCGGATTACAGCAGTAATCCTTGATTCCCTGACTAAAAAGCCTATAGATTATGCAAGTATCTCCCTGTTTAAGGTAAAGGACGGTAAATCAGTTAATGGTGGTCTAACCGATGACAAGGGAAAGGTAGTGCTCCAGAATGTGGCGCCAGATGATTATAAGCTGACGATTGGTTTTATGGGGTATAAAACTAAAACAACACTTGTAACAACTACAGTTGGAAAACCGGATCATAATGCAGGTATAATTTACATTAGTCCTACAGCTGGTAATTTAAAGGAAGTAGAAATTACAGGGCAAACAGCATTGATTGAAAATAAGATCGATAAACTGGTTTACAATGCGGAGCAGGACATTACCAATGCAGGTGGTGATGCTACCGATGTGATGCGTAAAGTACCGATGCTCTCTGTAGATATAAATGGGAATGTTCAGTTACGTGGTAGTTCGGTTAGGGTTTTAATTAATGGAAAGCCCTCGGGGACTATGGCGAATAGTGTTGCTGATGCCTTGAAAATGATCCCGGCAGAGCAGATTAAAAGTGTCGAGGTGATCACTAGTCCCTCAGCCAAATATGATGCCGAGGGTTCTGGTGGTATCATTAACATCATTACCAAGAAGAAAACGGCTGAAGGCACGAGTGGAAGCGTAAATACAACTGCCGGTACACGCTCAAATAATGGATCTTTTAACTTAAATGTTAAAACAGGACGTTTAGCGGTAAATGGTAGCTTGGGTTTAAATCAGGCTTATCCACAAAATTCGAAAGTAGTTAATTTTAATACTTCAACGATTGAAGGAGTGACGAATACGGTTTTACAAGATGGTTATTCTAAGTGGTCTAGAGTGGGGTATAATGGTAGCTTGGGCTTGGATTATGATTTCAATGGATACAATAATATTAGTACCACTGCCAAACTGAATCGTTTTTCTAATGGTGGTCCGGGTAGTTCATTGATTACGAGGAATGGTGTAGTCTCTACCAATATAAGGGATATGGACATGAGCTTTAATAACCTGGATTGGAATGTGGATTATAGAAAAACTACTAAACGGGATGGTGAGGAGTTTAGTGTTTCAGCACAGCTATCTGCCGGACGTAACGGTAGCGACTTCAGCAATAGATTTCTCAGTGAGGGTCTTCCTGACCTGATTGTGTTGGGGCATAATACGGGTAAAAATAATGAGTATACCGTGCAAAGTGATTACGTGTATCCTTTTAGTAAAACAACTGTTTTTGAAACCGGTGTCAAGGGTATCTTCAGAAATATCATAAGTGATTTTGATGTGGCGGAGCAGGATTTTGATTACGATCAAAATGTGGCTGCAGCTTATGGTGTGCTAGGTTTTAAATTGACCAAAAAGATAACGGTTAAGGCTGGTTTGAGAGCCGAGTACACGAAAATAGATGGAGTGGCCGGTCACACACTAAACTTTGATAACGATTATTTTAACTTGTTTCCGAGTATGGTGATTTCGCGGACTTTAAAAGGGATGTCTACCCTTAAACTGAGTTATAACCGCAGGGTACAGCGTCCAAGCTTATTCTATTTAAATCCTTTCAGAAATCAAAGTGATGTGTTTAATCCAATTGAGGGTAATCCAAAGTTAGCTCCCGAATTGACGGATAATATAGAGCTTGGTTATTCAACTTTTATTAAGGGCTCGGTAATTACAGCTTCGGTATTTTACAAAAATACTCAGGATGTGATTGAGAGTTTTGTAAGGCCGATAGTTGATGATGGTGTGGGTAAAAACCTGACGACTTATATAAATGTGGGAACTAGCCGTTCATATGGTTTTAATGTATTCGGCTCTTATAATCCAAAACCTAAATGGACTTTAATGGCCAATTTGGGTTTAAATACGTATGAGGTTAATAGTAGTGACAAGGATATAAGTACAGGTACATTTTTAAATTATACTGCATTTGCACGATCGGCCTATGCTTTGCCTAAAGGTTGGACTACTGAGCTTTGGGGAGTGATTAACGCGCCGAAACGTACTTTTCAAGGTAAGACTGATATGATGTATTTTTATGGTGCTGCGGTAAAGAAAGAGATTTTGAAGAAAAAAGCGACTATTGGTTTAAATGTTTTGAATCCTTTTAATCGGGATTTGAATATAAAAACGACAAACATCACAGCCAGTTCGTTTAATCGCAGTGATATCCATTACCCTTTACGCTCTTTTGGGATAAACTTTAGTTATAAGTTTGGTAAGATGAACTTTGACGCTAAAAAGAAGAAGGTTAATAATGATGATGTGAAGAAAGAGGATCAACAACAAGGCGGTGGGGGCACCGGTGGCGGAGTTGGCGGTTTGCAGGGGAATTAGGGCGCTGCTTTCGGTTTTTAAGATATTGCTATATTGCATTTTGAAATAGCCAGATACTATTGCTGTATCTGGCTATTTTTATCTTACTTAATTAATAAGAGCAAGTTTAGAAGCATGGTTTGCATTATTCTATGGGTTTATAGATTATCCTTAGAAAGGCAACAGAGACATTGAAATTATATATTCATAATTTGCGTTATTCCGATTAGTTACATATATTGATCTACAGGCAAAGTAAAGTACAGTTAAAATGGCCATTATACTCCTTAACAATGAAAACGACCTGTTGGCCAAAATTGCTGAAGGGGATGAAAGAGCATTTACTATAATCTATGAATTTTACCAGCATAAAATATATACCTTTTGTTTGCCCATACTTCATTCTGAATTACTCGCAGAGGAGGTTGTTCAGGAAACCATGCTTAAGTTATGGCGTATGGGCTACCAGCTTAAAACGATCAAAAGCTTAGATAGTTACCTCAAATCAATTGCAAGAAATCGTGCTATCGATCTGTTACGCCACCAGAAATTGGTAGATCGGACAGACCAGAATTTAGCTTACAGTTGGACAGAATTACACAATGGAACTGAAGAGGAAATTATTTTGAACGATACCAAAAAGGTGTTAAAAGATGCAATTGATCAGCTTCCAAAGCAGCAAAAATTAGTTTATCAGCTTTCCCAGCAAAAAGGTTTAAAAAATGATGAGATTGCGATTCAGTTAAACCTAAGCCCCGCTACTGTTCAAACGCATCTTAAACTTGCCATGAAATTTCTACGAGAGCAAATTAAAAGGAATACGGACATTGCCATAATGATCATTTTGCTAAAATTATTATGATTTTTTTTGTTTTTCCATTACCTAAGTTCGCCTTCCCATTCGTCTACCAATAAAAGAGACCAATTCAATTCATCTAAACCAACACCACTGAGAAAATACGCATGGAATCGCAACGTCTACTTTATTTGTATCAACAACATAAAAATCAGAAACTTACAGTCTTGGAGGATCTGGAGTGGCAGGCTGTTTTGGCAAATGAAGGCAATAATAGTTTACTCTTACGAATAGTGGGTGAGGATTGGGATCAATTGAATGCTAATGAATATATCAAAGTAGATTCTAAGAGATCAAAAAATACTTTAAAATACATTTTATCACATTCGCAGCTAAATCCTCCTGTTAAATTATGGCCAAAAATCGCTGTAGCTGTGGCATTTGCTTTCACCATTACTGCTGCGGGTTACTTTTACGTCAATCATCAATCTATTTTGGCGAATAGAATTGCTTTGGATAAGGCCGTAAAGCCAGGAAAGAACAATGCAACCTTAACTTTAGCAGACGGAAAGAAGATTTCTTTGAACGATGTCGCCAACGGGGATTTGATTAAACAAGCTGGATTGTCGATTTCAAAAACGGCAGCAGGGCAGTTGGTTTATAGCGTTGAAAAAGTTGATAAGATTGCAGATGATTCTAAAATGAATACCATTTCTACACCTAATGGTGGCGAATGGCAAATACGTTTACCCGATGGTTCTATCGTATGGTTAAATGCTGCTTCATCTTTGGAGTATCCTTTAAATATTGGTGTTGTTAAGAATCGTGTTGTGAAATTGAAAGGCGAAGCTTATTTTGAGGTAGCTAAAGATGCCACCCGTCCTTTTATTGTAGAGACGGAAAAGCAAAAACTGGAAGTTTTAGGAACGCATTTTAATGTTAATAGTTATTCAGATGAGCATATTACCAGAACTACTTTGTTAGAAGGAAGCGTTCGCGTTTCGGATGTCAAAAACTTATCTGCATCTGAAATTTTAAAACCTGGTGAGCAATCTGTCCTAACGGGTCATGGTATTAAAGTTAAGACCGTAAATACCGATGAGTCAATAGCTTGGAAGAATGGGTATTTTTCATTCAATAATGAAAAGCAAGAAAGCATTATGCGTAAAATTTCCAGATGGTATAATGTTCAGATAGAATATGCCGATCCGGAAGCTAAAGAAGTCATGTACTATGGAACGATGAGTAGGTTTGATAAAATCTCTCAGGTTTTAAGAAAATTTGAACAAACAGGCGAAGTCCGTTTTGATATTAAAGGAAACAAGCTGATTGTTTATAAAGAATAAAAAAGAAGTAACCAATCTTTGTCTTTTATAAAGAAAATATAAATAATTATTAACTAAACCAAACTGATTATGACTAAACTTAGACCACAACACTTCTGACTTTAAGGGCCTAGAAAACAATAAAGGAGTGCTTCGAACACCCCTTTATTTTATCTGCATGGCTATTCCGGTACACCGGAATCGATTAAAAATCAATTATTTCTTGGATAACCGCGACACGCATTTTATGCGCTTAAACTAAACTTGCGTTTCGCAAAAAACAGACTATTAAATGTACAAAATTTATATTACAATTTTATGTACGCATCGGCGCTACATATCTAAATTGCTATTCATGATGAAGTTAATTGCGGTCATATTGCTTGCCTCCCTCATGCAGGTTAGTGCAGCTTCATTTGGCCAATTGGTTACATTGAAAGAAAAAAATGTAACATTAGAAAAGATGTTCAGTGAAATCAGAAAACAATCTGGTTATGATGTGTTGTTGTCTACCAATAAGATAAAAAGTACCATGACATTCAATGCGGATTTTAACAATTCTACTATTGAAGAAGTGATGGCGAAAATTATCTCTGGTAAGGATTTAACCTACACTATTGAAGATAAAACTGTCATCATTAAACCCAAGGGAAAATCTATTTTAGATAAAGTAGTTGGTTATTTTGTGGCTGTAAAAGTCTCAGGTAAGGTAAGAGATAAAAAAGGCGAAGTTTTACCGGGCGTAAGTGTGCGGGAAAAAGGTGAGCCAAGAGCTGTTTCTACAAATGCTACAGGTGAGTATGTCATCTCGGTTAAGGAAGGCGCTACTCTGGTTTTTAGCTACATCGGTTATAAAACATTAGAAGTTGTTGTAGGATCAAAAACAGTACTGAATGTTACCTTGGAAGAAGATGCGGCCCAACTGAATGAGGTAAATGTGGTTTCTACGGGTTATCAACAATTAGATAGAAAACTATTTACCGGAGCCAATACTGTCGTAAAAGCCGAAGATGCTCAGCGTAATGGTGTACCAGATATTAGCCGTATGTTAGAGGGGCAGGTGGCAGGTGTATCTGTTCAGAACGTTTCGGGTACCTTCGGTGCTGCGCCGAAAATCCGTGTTCGTGGTGCAACTTCAATCTCTGGTGATAACAAGCCACTTTGGGTTGTTGATGGTATTGTATTGGAAGATGTGGTAAACATCTCAAACGATGCCTTATCAACAGGTGATGCCAATACTTTAATTGGGTCGTCCGTTGCTGGTTTAAACCCTGATGATATTGAATCTTTTAACATTTTGAAAGATGCAGCAGCTACCGCAATGTACGGTGCAAGGGCAATGAATGGTGTAATTGTAGTGACTACCAAAAAAGGAAGACAATCTGGTGGAACACCTAGAATCAATTACTCTGGTAATTTTACCACATATTTAAAGCCTAATTATGACAGCTTTGATGTATTGAACTCTGCCGATCAAATGTCGGTGATGATGGAAATGTACAGTAAGGGCTATTTTCAGCAAACTACAGCCTCAAGAGGTGCTTTCGGTGGACCGTTTTATAAAATGTATAATGCTTTATACGATTATGATCCTACGTCAGATACCTATGCATTGAAAAATACAGGTGTTGATAGAGCTCAGTTTTTAAATAGATACGCCAATGCAAATACAGATTGGTTTGATGTTTTATTTAAAAATTCATTAATGCAGGAGCATTCTGTAAGCATGTCTTCTGGTACAGAGAAATTCCAAACGTATACTTCCACCTCTTATTTGCACGATAACGGTCAAACTATTGGAAATAACGTAGATCGTTTTACGGGTAATTTTAGAGCCAACTTTAAAATGAGTCCTAAATTTAGCGGTGAGTTTATTGTAAATGGTTCGGTAAGAGATCAACGTGCTCCAGGAACCTTAACACGTAATTCTGATCCTGTTTATGGTACATTTTCGAGAGACTTTGACATCAATCCATATTCTTATGCACTAAATACAAGCAGAGCGATGACGGCGTATGATGCCGACGGAAACCTAGAGTTTTTCAACCGAAACTATGCACCATTTAATATTTTAAATGAGTTAGATAACAACTATTTAAAATTAGGTCAGATTGACTTTAAAGTTCAGGGTGGAATAAAATATAAGGTTATTCCAAGTTTGACTTACTCTATTGATGCTGCTTACCGTTTCGCGAAAACCGAGCGTCAGGCATACATTTTAGAGAATTCTAACATGGCCCTAGCTTTTAGAGCAGCTAAAGATGCAACTACCGTTGGCGACAATCCATTTTTATACACCAACCCTGATGATTTAACGAAATTGCCTGTTGTTATCTTGCCTGAAGGTGGTTTTTACAATGTGACCTATGATAATTTGAAAAATTATTATTTCAGACAGAATTTAGAGTTTGATAAAACGTTTAATACCGATCACCGTTTGAACGTTTTTGGTTCAATGGAAGTAAGGTATACTGACCGTCAAACTTCTAATTTTGATGGTGTAGGCTATCAGTATGACAACGGAGGTATTGTGAATGCCAATTACCTTTATTTCAAAAAGGCACAAGAATCAGCGGCTCCATATTTTGGTATGGGATTAGGAGCAGACCGCTTTACAGCTTTTGCTTTAAGAGCAGCTTACTCTTACAAAGACAAGTATAGCTTTAATGCCACAACGCGTTATGACGGTTCAAATTTAATGGGTAAAAGCAGAACGGCCAGATGGTTACCAACCTGGAACGTTTCTGGTGCCTGGAATTTGGATCAAGAAGATTTTTGGCCCAAAAATGACATACTGTCTTCTGCACGAATCAGAGGAACTTATGGTTTAGTGGCCAATATAGGAAATGCAAAAAATTCAGCCGCGGTTTATTATAATCAATTGTCTAGAAGGCCATATGAGACTGAAAAAGAAACGCTTACTTATATTTCTAGCTTAGCCAATTCAGAATTAACCTGGGAGAAGTTAAAAGAAGCAAACTTAGGTTTCGATCTAACTTTCTTAAAGGACAGGTTAAATTTTACAGCTGATTTGTATACCAGAAATATTTTTGATTTGATTGGTACAATCAATACTTCAGGTATTGGTGGTCAATACGCAAAAACGGCAAACTATGGTAAAATGAAAGCTAAAGGATTAGAGTTAACGCTTGGTGGCGTACCTATTCAAAAAGGTGATTTCAAGTGGAGAACTCAAATCAACATGGCTTCCAATAGCAATAAAATTACTGAGTTGCAGAATAAACCGAGGATCCTGGATTTAGTAAGGGATGTAGGTGGATCTATATCGGGTCGTCCTAGGGGTGGTTTATATTCCCTTCAATTCGCGGGCTTGGACCATGATTATGGTTTCCCATATTTTATTGATAACAATGGACAGAGAAGTCCATATGTAGATTTACAAAGTACTAACATTGATTATTTAAAATACGAAGGTCCAACAGACCCAACTTTTACTGGTGGTTATTACAATCAGTTCAAGTATAAAAACTTCAGTCTGTCGGCATTGTTCACATTTGCAGCTGGTAACGTAGTTCGATTGGCTCCTGAATTCTCTTCTAGCTATCCGGATATTTATTCGATGACTAAAACGATGGTTAATCGTTGGATGCAGCCTGGTGACGAGGTGTTTACATCGGTTCCAGCTATCATGGATCCAGTTACTGCAAGTAAAGTGATTACGAATCTTTCGGGTACAGTAATTTCGCCAGACTATCCATATAACAGGTACAATTACTCAACAGAAAGAGTAGCAAAAGGTGATTTTATTAGATTTAAGCAAGTATCATTCACTTATGATTTGCCTAAAACCTTCACCTCGAGATTAAATATGGCTAATGCTTCGGTTTCTTTTGTCGGGAATAACATTGTTTTATTGTATTCAGATAAAAGGTTAAATGGTGCTGATCCAGAGTTTTTTGGTAATGGAGGTGTAGCCTTACCAATCCCAAAACAATACACAATCTCATTAAAAGTTGGATTTTAAAAAAACGATTATGAAATTTAATAAAATAAAATATTTTGTATTTGGATCTGCGCTCTTAGTCGTAACTCCATCTTGTAATAAGTATTTAGATACAAATCCAGATAACAGAACGGAAATTAATTCGGTAGCTAAGGTGGCCCAGTTGGTGGGTACAGCTTATCCTGCTTATGATTATTTAACCTTTACTGAAGGTGCTTCTGATAATGCGGAGGATAAGGGCCCAGGAATAGGCACCGTTACAGATATCACCAGCAGGCCTTATTTTTGGCAAGATGTATCAGGTTCTTCTACCAGTACAGCAGTCAATTATTGGAATGGTTGTTACCGGGGTATAGCTGCTGCCAATCAGGCGCTTGATGCGATTAAACAAAACAATTTTGGAGCTGCGGCTTTACCTTATAAAGGCGAGGCTCTTGTAGCCAGAGCATATGCACACTTTATGTTGGTTACTTTATTCTCTAAAGCTTATGTTATTGGTGGTGCAAATGACTCTCCAGGTATTCCTTATGTAACTGAGCCAGAGACCCAAGTGATTAAGCAGTATGATAGAGGTACAATAAAATCGGTATATGAGCAAGTTGAAAAGGACCTTACAGAAGGTTTGGCATTATTGTCTCCGTCTGCTTATACTGTTCCAAAATTTCACTTTACTCCAGCTGCAGCACATGCATTTGCAGCACGTTTTTATTTATTTAAAGGCGATTGGCAAAAAGTAATTGACCATGCATCCGCAATATCTACAGAAGATTTCGCTACGATCATCAGACCGATTAACAGTACTTTAAATGCAATGGCTTATGCTGATTATAAAGTTGCTTTGACCAAAGATGATCAGAAGTTTAATTTATTGCTGGCCAATCAGTATGCAAATTATCAAAGGGCTTATCCTAGATATGGCTATGGTCAGGAGTTGGTTAAAATGTTTTCGGCAGGTTACAACATTACAGGTAAAGCTTATGCGTTTAAAATCGCCTATACGGCTGTACCTAATTATACAACGGGTAAATATGCAGAGTTTTTCTATGTGACCAATCAAGTCGCTAATACTGGTCAGCCATATATCATGTCGCCATTGTTAACCACTGATGAGGCATTGATGAATCGTGCTGAAGCCTATGCACGGTTAAATCAATTTGACAAGGCCATCAAAGATATCAATATGATGCTGAGTGCAACTGTTAAAAGTTATGCTTCTAGTGATGCAACCAATTTAGAGAAGATCAAAGCTTTCTTTAAGATTACTGATCCTCAAGAAGCGGTAATCAAGATTATTCTGGAGACCAAGAAAGCCATCTTCTTACAAGAAGGAATCCGTTGGATGGATATTTTGCGTCACCGCATTACGGTTAAACATAATGTTTTTGATCCAACTGGTAACGAAACGTTTATTGAGTTAGGACCAGATGATAACAGACGTGTGTTTCAATTGCCTGAAGAGGCTGCACTTTCTGGTGTCGCGTTAAACCCAAGATAATTAATTAGACAGATTATGAAACGAAATATATTTAAAATATTTGCTGCATTGACTTTTGTTTTTGTAGTTCAATCTTGTAAAAAGGATGACTCAGTGAATATCGATTTAACGAAATACATTGATAGTCCTTATTCAGATGCTGATCTTGACAAATGGTTAAGAGCTAATTTTCTGGATACTTACAATATCGATGTGATTTATCGCTATAGCGATTTTTATAAAGATTATGATAAAGTAGTAAGTCCGGTTGACCTGACCAAGGTTAGACCACAGATGCAAATGGTATTGGAAGGCTTTATTACACCGTATAAGAAAATTGCGGGTACTACCTTCGTTAAACAAAAGCTACCTAAAGAATGGGTGCTTTATGGTTCTGGTGCTTATAATACCGATGGATCAATGATCCTGGCCACAGCAGGCGCAGGTAGAAGAGTGACGATTTATACGTTGAATAACTTTGATATCAATGATCCTAACCTGGTTATACCTAAGTTAAAAACGATTCATCATGAGTTTACGCACATTCTAAATCAATTGGTTTCAATGCCTACTGATTTTCAAACCATTACCAAAGCGAGTTATAATGCAACCTGGACAACGGTAGCCGACGCTACAGCCAGAGATTTGGGGTATGTTACGCCTTATGCAACCAGTCAGCCAGGAGAGGATTTTGCAGAAACCACTTCCACCTTACTTGTTTTTGGACAAGCTTGGTTTGATGCCCGTGCAAATGCTTCAACAGCAGCTGGTAAACTCGCATTAAAGGCTAAAGAAGCAAGTGTAGTTCAGTACTTTACCGTTAGCCTTGGTATTGATTTCAGGGCTTTACAGCGTGAAGTACAGCAAGTGGTTAGACAAACGTATAAATATCCTGCAGCTTCGTTCCCGTATTGGTTCGGACAGAATTTGTTTAAAACAATGACTACAAATTTAGAGGATCCAATTTATACATCCAATGCGATCTCTGCAGATTATGCTACGGCCTATAATAATTTTAAAGCCACTGTGTTAGCTTACAGTTCAACTAATAAATATCATATGGATAATGTTCAGTTGAGATTTGAATCTAATACCGCTTTAACTGTAAGGGTACCATTTACTGCAACAGCAGGTACGTCTGCCGGATCACAGTTCAATGCTGATTATACCTTTACCTATACCATCAACGCTGTTACAGGCGCAGTGGTCTTTACTAAGGTTGCCCAGGCAGGTACTACGGGAACCTATGCTAATGCCGCATTATTTACTGCTGGCTTTACAAGTTCATTGCAAGCTTATTTAACAGGTAAAACATTTATTGCTGACTGGATGCCAGCGACAATTGACAATGCCAATTACAATAGTTTTGGCGGGTTTTATGTAAGCGGTACGCCAACTAATAATTTTTATGGATCACTAGGCCAAACTTTATAGAAATCATGAAAAAGATATTATATATTTTTATCACATTCCTGATCGTATCAGGATGTAAGAAATCATCCTTCGTGGCCGATTTTGATCAATCGCCAGAAGAAAGGATGTCAGCATCGATCGCGTTGGTAAATACGACCTTAACCTCAGCAACAAATGGATGGAATGCAACTTTATCCACAGCAACAGGTGGAGGTTTTGGATTCTACATGACTTTTGATGATAAGCAAAATGTGGGCATGTATGCCGATTTAACAGATGATGCATCAATTAAAAGTGTGAGTTCAACTTACCGTGTAAAAACGGGTTTGGGGGCCGATTTAATTTTCGATACTTACAATTACATTTCTATGTTAGCAGATCCTAGTTCAACTGTTTTCGGCGGAACTCAACCTACTGGATTTAAAAGTGATGTTGAATTTACTTATGTGAGATCATCAGCAGATAGTATTGTTTTCATTGGAAAACAATACCGGCAGCTTTTAAAAATGTCTAGAGCTACTGCTGCACAAAAGGCTACCTATACTGCTGATGGTTATAAAACAGCGATCAATAAAGTAAAAGACTTTTTTACTGCGGTTAAATTCCCATACATAGAGGTGCCTTCGGGGGCTACAGTTTTAAAAGTAGGATTTAGTTTAAATGCAACAAGTATTTTGGGATCAGGAAAAAGAGGTACTTTAACCGGGCTTTTGGCCGATGGTGTTACACCAGCATCTGGTACCGGTAAATTTGCCTTTACTTTAGGCGGAGCCGATTTTGTAGGAAGTCCTTTTGTTTATCAAGGGATCACATTTGTCCGTATGGCATGGAAAGATGCCACTACGCTGGCCCTTTACGATGATGCGGGTAAAGAATATGTACTTAAATCAAGTCCAACTCCATTAACACCGCTGAACTTGTTGTTTGGCTTTCCTTCTACTTTTACGTACAGAAAAATTACGATCCCAGGTACAGGCTTGCCCGCTGGAGTAACTTCGGGTTTCACTGCTGTATATAATGCGATGTTAAATAACATTATCGCATCGAAAAGGTTAGTAAATTACACCACCATTACCTTGACCAGTAATTCATCTTTACAGGTGTATGTTTCTTACAACTCTGGAACATCACTATTTAATGCGACTGCAGATTATACGTATACCAGGACAGGGGATGTGATTACCTTAGGTACTTCACCAGTTTACAGCAACAACTGGACAACAAGAGCTGCACAACTTTTACCACTGACTAACTATATGTTATCAGGTCCGTTTAAGATCGATTGGGTAACCAGCACAGCGGTGAGCACTGAGGTATTGGGTGGTCTATATAGAACCGCAGATTCCAGCTCATTTATATACGGGGTTTTATAATGTCCGGGAAATAGATTTATGCAAATTATAAGATATAATAGGAGCCTGTTCAAGGGCTCCTATTTTGGAGGTGTATTATGGTTTTTACTTAGCCCTGAGCGTCTTCCTGCGGAAAAGGATCCTTTTAAAGTAAAATACTGCTCTCATAAAGGAAGTATAAGGCGTTGTCCCATAGAAATTTAAATAGCCTCTTAGTTTGTGTATTTCTTAGCAAATTAACTGTAGATATATGGCTCTAATCTTTTTTTACCGTTTTCAATATCATCAGATTTAAGGCATTAATCGAATACCCGCTGATGTTGTTTTGAGTCATCACTAACGATTGATCGTAAAGAATAGGAACTACGTTTGCATATTCTACAATCATTTGATCCATTTTCTGGTAGAGTGAGTACCGCTTTTTGTTGTCATTTTCGTAATAACTTTGCTCAAACAAACGGTCAAATTCGTCGTTAAAATAACCGGTATAGTTGGGGCCATTTGGGACTTTGTTTTTGGAATAAAACATAGCAAGGAAATTCTCTCCAGCGGGGTAATCGGCTATCCATGAACCTCTGAAAAAGTTGACTTCATTTTTGGAGATAAGGTCTCTTAGGCTGGCGTTGGGGCTCACATCTACCTTCACCCGGATACCAATGGCACTCAGCTCGCCTTGAATAAATTCAATCAGATCCTTGTAAGTTGTAGAGGTACTAAGGGTCAATTGAGGCATCCCTTTTCCATTGGGGAAACCAGCTTCTGCAAGTAGTTCTGTTGCCCGCTGCGGATTATAGTGGTAGCCTTTAACTGCAATACTGTCGAAACCGGGCATGCCGTGTGGGATAAAGCCAGAAGTAGCTGGCATACCTATGCTGTTTCGTAAGTATTTAATCAGCTTAGGTTTGTCAATCGCGTAATTGATGGCCTGTCTTATTTTCTTGAATTTTAAAGGAGAGTTTTTGGCGATTGATTTTGAGGTGTCGACGAGAATACCTACGTATTCTGTGCATAAATAGGGGCCTTTTCTTAACTGAAACTTACCTTTATACTTGCTGGTCATTTTGCCACTCTTAGTCAGGATATCGTCGCGGTAACTGCCATCTACCTTGTCAAAAAAGTCGAGCTCTTTTTTAATGAAATTCATGAAAGCACTTTGCTTGTCACTAATGAAGGTAACTTTTACAGCATCCAGGTAGGGGAGTTGCTGGTTGCCTGCTTTCTCCCAGTAATGCTCATTCTTCAGCAGCACCAATATTTCATCTTCTTTCCAGTATTTAAACTTAAAAGGTCCTGTGCCAATAGGGTGACTTCTGAAATCTTTCCCATAATGTTCAACAATTTCGCGAGGTACTACAGCACAGTAAAGTGTAGTAAGTAGATTGATGAAAGCGGGAAAAGGTTTACCCAATTTGATCTGGAAAGTGCTGTCGTTTACGGCAATGAAACTATTGATGTCTTTAACTTTATCGCTGAAGATCCATCCACCGGAAGAAGCTACTTTAGGATCAATCAGCCGGTAAAAACTATATCTGAAATCAGCTGCGACTACTTTTCGGCCTTTTCCACCAGGAAATATAGGATCGTCATGAAAATATACATCATTACGCAGGTTAAAAGTATAAGTTAGATGGTCTTCGGAAATTTGCCATGTTTTCGCAATGCAGGGCAGAGGGGTTAATGTACTGTCTACCTGAACGAGTCCGTTGAAAATCTGGTTCATCATCCATATGGCGTTTTGATTGCGGGCAAAAGCAGGATCCAATGACGTGACATTCTGGTCAAGGTTCATATTAAACACCTTTTTATCCGTTTCGGTTGATTTTTGCTTACAGGATAGCAATGTTAAAATCAACAAGGCATAAAAAATATTGTTTATCATACGGCACATCGGTTCAGGAATAGTAATTTTGCACAAAGTAATAAATATATCGATATGTCTTTTTTAAATGCGGTTATAAATAAGGTTAAAGATGAAGCGCTGCGCGAACAACTTCAGGAACGTATAGATTTAATCCAGCATAAAATAAAGTTTATGGATAAGGTACCAGTTGCTTTTCTGGATACGAACAACCAGTTGAATTATGCTTTAGAAGAGGTGATTTTAGCGGCGGGTGGAATGTACCAGGATTTCACCAATACAGCTAAAGTGGTTATTTACATGCAAAAAGGAAAAACCATGTTGGAGCTGATGGGCATTGTTCCTGCTTTGTTGGATAATAGCTGGCCAGCTGTTGAATACAATAGAGTTTATTTGATGAATGGACAGGATTTAGATACAGATGATGCTGAAGATCTGGTTGCTGCCCTTGAGGATATCGCCGAAATGCTTTATCCTGGTTTCTTTGTTTTTGGAAATGAAGGGATAGATTGGTTGAGCTTTAAAACACAATAAACTTATCCATTTGCTGGCCTGTAAATTTTAAAGTATCTTCTTTAAAAAAATCACCATTTTCGTCCAATTCGGTCTTGATCGCGGAAATGTGAATTCTTAAAGGAAGTACATGAAGGTGCAGGTAGCTACAAACTCCGCCAAAATGATCTATTCCTCTAATGTTTCCATATTTTCCTGACGATACCCCTACTAAAGCGGCCTTTTTATCATAAAAGCTTTCGGGGAAATTGCAGGCATCAATAAATGTTTTTAATACACCGGGGAAGCTGCCGTTGTATTCGGGAATGATAAAAAGAAATTTACTGGTTGCAGCGATCATTTGTTGGATAGGCTCAAATTCTGTGCTTCTTTTTCCGTAAAGGTCAGAGGCTATGAGTGTTTCGGGAAGATCTTCCAGGTTGAAAAGGTTGGTTTGTAATCCTTTTTCAGCCAATGTTTTCTGATAATATTTTGCGACTTTTAGTGTATTACTTGCAGGTCTGTTTGTTCCTGATATGATGGTTATCATGCGTAAATTGTTAATAAGATGTGTAAAACACTTAGTGCATTAATGCTAGTTTTGCCATTTAGTTTGTATCTTAGCTAATCGTTAAAATATGCCTAAAACAATACAAAAATAGCATTTTTTATAGATTTACTTCAATGTAAATTAAGCCTTAAGTAAATAATTGGTAATTATTAAAAAGATAAATGAGTAAAATTATTGCATTGGCAAATCAAAAAGGTGGTGTAGGTAAAACGACTTCATCTATAAACTTAGCAGCGAGTTTAGCCGTACTGGAATACAGGACTTTATTGGTCGACGCAGACCCTCAGGCCAACTCTACCTCCGGTATTGGTTTTGATCCAAGAAATATCAAAAACAGCATCTACGAATGTATCATCAATGATATAGAGCCGATGGATGCGATACAAAAAACAGAAACACCAAATTTGGATCTGTTGCCAGCGCATATCGACCTGGTTGGTGCGGAAATCGAGATGATCAACCTCAATAACAGAGAGTATAAAATGAAAGCTGTTATGGAGAAGATCAGAGATCAGTACGATTTTATTATCGTAGACTGTTCTCCTTCGCTTGGTTTAATTACCATTAATGCGCTTACAGCAGCAGATTCTGTAATTATCCCTGTTCAATGTGAATATTTTGCATTGGAAGGTTTAGGTAAATTGCTAAACACAATTAAAATTGTACAAAATCGTTTAAATCCTGAATTGGAAATTGAAGGTATTTTGTTGACAATGTACGATGTGCGTTTACGTTTATCGAACCAGGTGGTTGAAGAAGTAAAAACACACTTTCAAGAACTTGTTTTTGATACGATCATTCAAAGAAATACCCGCTTAAGTGAGGCTCCTAGTTATGGCGTATCTGTAATTATGCATGATGCAAACTGTAAGGGAGCTATCAATTATCTGAACCTGGCACGTGAGATCGTCCGTAAAAACGGATTGGTTAAGGAAGTGCAGGATGTAAATACGGCAATTATATAATTATTTTTTAATGACATCTTTTCAGCGAAAAACAGGTTTAGGCAGAGGATTAAGTGCGCTTTTGGATGATAGCGACTCCGTTAATCCGCCTAAAAGCGAGGTTAACCCGGTTAGTGAAACCAGGCAGGAAAGCCACCAAAACAACAATAGCATTGGACTGATTAACATCAGTGACATAGAGACCAATCCCTATCAGCCGCGGACCGAGTTTGATCAGGTGGCTTTAAACGAGTTGGCCGAGTCTATTAGAGTACAAGGGCTTATTCAGCCGATTACGGTTAGAAAACAGGGGACAGCAAATCAATATCAACTGATATCTGGAGAACGTAGGTTAAGAGCGTCTAAACTTGCCGGACTTACCCAGATTCCCGCTTATGTACGTAGTGCCAATGATCAGCAAATGCTGGAAATGGCGCTTATCGAAAATATACAACGTGAAAATCTGAATGCTATCGAGGTAGCGCTTAGCTTTCAGCGTATGCTGGATGAGTGTAACTTAAAGCAGGAACAGCTTGGCGAACGTGTTGGTAAAAACCGGACTACAGTAACCAACTATTTGCGTTTGCTGAAATTGCCACCAGCGATTCAGATTTCGATCCGTGATCAGAAAATATCTATGGGTCATGCGCGTGCGTTGATCAATGTAGACTCAGAAGAAAAACAACTTTTTATCCACCAGGAAATTATTGATAAAGGACTTTCTGTTCGGAAAGTAGAAGAATTGGTTAGGAGCATCAACAGTGTTGAAGTGAAGCCTAAGTTTCAACTGAAATCGAAAGCTGTGCCTTTTGAATATCAAAAATTACAGAAAGATCTGGCCTCTAAATTTGCGACCAAAGTGAAGCTAAAGGTTGGGGATAACGGTAAAGGAGCAATCGAGATTCCATTCATGTCTGATGACGATTTGAACAGAATTCTAGAGTTATTAGACTGGTAATGCACAAAATTTTACTGTTATCGGTCTTCTTGTTTTTTGCTGCCTTTGCAGCAAGAGCCCAGGAAAAACTGACCGGTAAGAAGGATAGCGCATCATTGCAATCTAAAGTAACAGATACCGTAAAACCTTATGTAAACCTGGGTAAAATTGCCGGACGAAGAGCTGCGATCAGATCAGCTATGTTGCCTGGTTTAGGGCAGATCCGAAATGGATTTACTTTTTACAGAGGTTTAAAGGTGGCTGGTATTTACACTGGTGCAACTTTACTTACCATTTCCTATATCGATAATAGCAAACAGTACAATATTTTTGTAAAGGAGTTGGAAGATCGAGCTAATGGAAAGGCCGATCCTAATAGTCCTTATGCAAATTCTCCAACTGATCGCTTAGTTTTAGCGAAAGACACTTACAGAAGAAACAAGCAGGTAATCATTTTTTCGTATGCAGGCTTATATTTATTGAACATTGTAGAAGCTTATATTGATGCGCGTTTGGCTAATTTTGACGTTGGCGATGTTGCCCGTATAAAAATCAGGCCTGATTTGATGAATTCGAATCAGATGTATGGCTTTAATAGCTTTGTACCGGGGATGAAAGTTGCAATTAGCTTTTAAGTAGATTAGAATAAAAAAGAAATATGAAAATAGCGTTACTTGGTTATGGAAAAATGGGGCAAATCATCGAAAGGTTTGCTTTAGAAAGAGGCCATGAGATTGTCTTGAAGATCAGTATCGACAACACTGAAGATTTAACTACTGCTAATTTGTCGAAAGCTGATGTAGCGATAGACTTTAGTGCTCCTGATGCTGCACTCAGCAATATTCACGCTTGTTTTGATGCGAATTTACCTGTAGTGGTTGGTACTACTGGATGGTATGGTGAGCTACAGGAAGTGAAAAATGAGTGTTTAAGTCGTAACAATACCTTGCTTTACGGGTCAAACTTTAGTATAGGGGTGAATCTGTTTTTCCATATCAGCAAAATGATGGCAAAGTTGATGAATGATTACCCTGCTTACGAAGTTCAGGTAGAGGAAATTCATCATACGCAGAAATTGGATTCACCAAGTGGTACAGCGATGACGCTTGCCGAAGATATTATTGAGCAGATAGACCGTAAAAAGGAATGGGTAAACGAAGAGGTAGGTACTCCATTTGAGGATGTGGTTAGAAAAGATCAGTTGTTGATTGAATCCCACAGAATTGAAAATGTGCCGGGAACTCATACTGTGCTTTACAGTTCGGAAGTAGATGAAATTGAATTAAAACACACTGCCCATAACCGTTCCGGCTTTGCGCTTGGTGCAGTGGTAGCGGCAGAGTGGTTACAAAATAAACAGGGCTTTTATAATATAGCCGATATATTTAATTTTAAATAACAATATATGAGTTGGAAATTCTGGCAAAAAAGTAAAGACGATAAGCCGAAGAAGAAAAAAACAAAATCCCGTGAATGGGTGGATGCGATCGTTTTTGCGGTAGTTGCTGCAACTATTATCAGGGTGTTCTTTATCGAAGCCTATACGATACCAACTGCTTCTATGGAAAGGTCTTTGTTGGTTGGCGACTTTTTATTTGTTAGCAAGGTGAATTATGGTGCAAGGGTACCAATGACTCCAATAGCATTTCCTTTTGCCCACCATACGATGCCAATAACTGGTACTAAAGCTTATTGGGATGGTGTACAATGGAAGTTCCACAGATTACCAGGATTATCTGATATCAAAAGAAATGATGTAGTGGTTTTTAACTACCCACAAGGTGATACTGTAGCGCTGGAACAACAGGATGTTGATTATTACCAGATGGTAAGATCTGAAGGATGGGCGGCAATCAATAGCCGATATACCATTGTAAGCAGACCTGTTGATAAAAGAGAAAATTATATTAAACGTTGTATTGCGATAGCAGGTGATACCATAACCATGGCCAATGGATTGGTTAGTATTAATGGAAAGCCTGAGCCTTTGAAAAATACGGGGCAGATAAGTTATGAGGTTGTATTTAAAACGCCTGATGTGAATCCTTCAGTTTTTGAAGATCTAGGGTTTAATATTTCTGATGATATCAGAAGCACCATGACTCCTAATGTGTATACGTTTAACGGAACTTCAGAGATGATGGCGGCAGTGAAAAAATTAGACTTCGTACAATCCGTTAAAGAATTTACTGCAGTTCCGCACGAGCGTGAAGGTGATATTTTTCCGTTTGACCGCAACAGAGACTGGAATGTAGATAATTTTGGACCGATCATTATTCCTAAAAAAGGATGGACGGTTAAGTTGGACAGTGTTACCATGCCACTTTATGAAAGAAGTATCCGCATTTATGAAGGCAATAAGTTGGAGAAATCAGGCACTGGATGGCTGATCAACGGTAAAGCTGCAGACAGCTATACCTTTAAAATGAATTACTACTGGATGATGGGTGATAACAGACACAGATCTGCTGATTCACGTTATTGGGGCTTTGTTCCCGAAGATCATATCGTAGGAAAAGCATTGTTTATATGGATGAGTTACGATACCAATGCTTCGTTCTTCCATAAAATCAGATGGAATAGACTATTAAGAGGCATTCATTAAGATAAACCAGCGATTCCTAATTTAAGGGCTAGCTCATTTAAATCATTCACAACGGCATCTATTAAAGGGATGCCGTTTTTTTTTCGCTCATTTTCAAAGGCATATTCAGGTTCGCCTGGAATGATTACTTTTTGTTCGGGATCTACAGTTTTGGCGCTTTTAAAACGACTGATCCAGTTGTCCAGATGTTCTTTGAAGTCTTGTGCGGGACGGAAACCATCTACGCGCATTGCACCAAAGAAGTGACCAATACCTTCACCTACAGGATCTGTTGGTGGCTCCAGAAAGGCAACAAAAGGAGGGACCCATGGACCGTAATTAGCACCCGATAACACTGCAGATAGAATATCAACAGTAGCACCTAATCCATAACCTTTATGACTTCCATGGTCTTTATCGCTTCCCAAAGGTAATAATGAACCTCCTTCTTTTAACTGGTGTGGGTTTATCGAGGTATTTCCTTCTTTGTCTTGCACCCAGCCCTCAGGAATGGGTTGGTTAGCCCTTTGTGCAATTTCTAACTTACCATTTGCAGCGGCAGCTGTCGCCATATCTACCACTACGGGTGGGTATTTGCCTGCAGGGAAAGCATAGCACATCGGGTTGGTACCTAATAATCTTTCATTGGCATAAGTAGGCGCTACCAGCGGACTAGCGTTAGTCATGCTGATGCCAATCATATCTTGTTCTACAGCCATTAGTGCATGGTAACCAGCTATTCCAAAATGATTGGAGTTTTTTACAGCAACCCAACCGCTACCATAGGTTTTCGCTTTCTCCATTGCAATTTTCATCGCAAATGGAGCTACCACCAAACCTAATCCTCCATCACCATCTACAGTAGCTGTAGTAGCGGTTTCATGGACTACTTTTACCACAGGAGTGGCATTGATTCGCTTCTTTTCCCAGAGCCTCACATAGCCACTTAAGCGGGCTACACCATGTGAATCAATACCTCTTAAATCAGAACGTAATAAAACATCAGCAGCAAGCTTCGCATCTACTTCCGGACATCCCATAGTTAAAAAGACGTTTTCGGTAAAGAGACGCAGGTTATTTTCAGTAAAAGTGTGAAATTTCATGGTAATCAGGCAAATAATACGGTAAACTGGTGGTCTAACGGTTTAAAATAGGCAACTAAAGAATCAATAAATTCGTCGCCGTACAGCACATATAATGGGGCAATGTTTAAGACCCTTTCCTGTAGTACTCCTGTTGGGAAAAGTTTCTCCTTTAAGCTCTCTATCTGAGCAAGGGACGTTTTATGCTTGCGCTTTTCGGCTCTCAGCATTTTTTTCTCTAAGCTGGAAATCAATTTGAGTGCTCTTGTTTTAGCTGCATCGGCAGATTGAGAAAGCGTTTTGTCAATCTTATAGGCATTTAGCTTGATCTGATCAAAAACGGCACTGATTGCGCGTTCTTCATCATTTAAAGAGAGTTGAAGGTTGACATGTGAGCGTACCCATTCATTTTTTATAGTTTCAGTTTTGGCAAACAGATTTTTATAACTGATGCCAAGGATCTGCATTCTTTCTTCGCTTCGGCTATCAATCACCATTGCCGAATTACGCAATAGAACGATTGGGAAATCAACTTTGTAATGATCGAAATTTGATTTTAATTGTAGCCAGTAAGTCAGCTCAGCACCTCCGCCTATATAGGCCAGGTTGGGTAAAATCAACTCTTGGTATACCGGGCGCATTACCACATTTGGACTAAATCTTTCAGGAAAATTACTGATCTCTGTTTCAAGTTCTTCTTTACTGAGGCTGATCTCAGTGTGCATCACTTTATAGCGCCCATCTTCTTCTACAATACGTTCCCGCAATTGGTCTGTCATGTAAAAAAAGTTGATTTCTCTTGGGTTTACCTGCGGCTTATGACCAAAGGCTTCCAATTGAGCATTGCTTTCAGAAATAAACTTGAAGCTATTTTGTTCAGTAATGTCCTGATATATAATTTCAGCAAATTGTTTTTTTAACTGAGGGTCATCTGCATCTACACAAACCAATCCATATTCACCAAATAGGGCGTCTACTAATTCGCGCGTAGCATCACTTAGTTTAGCATTGTTAGTGTAGGCGGCTTCAACTAATCGGGATAACATCAGCCCCTTGGTACCGATACCTAAATAACCTTTATAAGCCGTAAGGGTTTCAATAATATCTTTAGTGTTCAGTCTACCTGTAGCTCCAGCAGCCTCTTTATTCCAGGTCAGCATTTTATCCTCAATTTTCACATGATTGATCTCTTCAAAATCATGATCTTCAGTTGCCATCCAATAGACAGGAACAAAATTGTAATCAGGAAATTCTTGCTTTAATTCTCTTGCCAGGTTTATAGCAGTCACTATTTTATAAATAAAATAAAGTGGACCGGTAAAAATGTTTAGCTGATGACCAGTGGTGATGGTGAAGGTTCGGCTATCTCCCAATCGTTTGATATGCTCGGTAACCATTGGCGTTGTTTTAACAGACGCATATTGCTTTTTTAAAGTATCCACCAATACGGTTCTATCCGCATTGTAATTACGATTTTTAATGGCTTCAGCGAAGCCATTAAAATCCGGTGTATATTTATAAAAAGACTTTAACTGATCTTTTCCACTGATGTAATCCAGTACAATTGCAGAGAAAGCATTCGTTTCCTGGTATGATATGTATTTAGCCTGCATTGCTACGAATTTAAGTTAATAAACCATAATTCTTAATTTGCGGCTTTTATTTTACAATCTGTCCATATAGATCAAAGTCTTCGGCGCGGTCTATTTTTACCTGTACAAAGCTACCATTAGCGGCATAACCTGTACTGGCATCAATTAGAACCTCATTGTCAACTTCTGGTGAGTCAAATTCGGTACGCCCAATAAAGAAGTCGCCTTCTTTTCTGTCTATAAGAACCTTAAAGGTTTTGCCTATTTTCTCTTGGTTAATGTCGAAAGATATTCCTTGTTGCAACTCCATAATTGCGTCTACACGTTCCTGTTTTACTTCAGCAGGTACATCATCTACAAGGTCGTGCGCATGTGTTTTCTCTTCGTGCGAATAAGTAAAACACCCTAGTCTGTCGAAACGAGTTTCTTCAACCCAGTCCATCATTTCTTGGAAATCCTGTTCTGTTTCGCCCGGGTAGCCGCAGATTAAAGTAGTACGCATAGCGATACCTGGTACCTTATCTCTGATCTGGTTTACAATATCGATGGTTTTTTGTTTGGTGATACCACGACGCATTGATTTAAGCATATTGTCTGTGATGTGCTGTAAAGGCATATCCAGGTATTTGCAAATGTTTTCGCGTTCGTTCATAGCATCTAAAATTTCCATTGGGAAACCTGAAGGGTAGGCGTATTGAAGCCTGATCCATTCGATACCGTTTACATCAGATAGTCTACGTAATAATTCATCTAGATTGCGTTTACCATAAATATCTAAACCATAATACGTCAGATCCTGTGCAATTAGGATTAATTCTTTAGTTCCACCTGCAGCCAATATTTTAGCCTCGTTTACCAGTTCCTGCATATCGCGGGAAACATGTTTTCCGCGCATCAATGGAATGGCACAAAAAGAGCAGGGGCGGTTACAGCCTTCTGCGATTTTAAAGTAGGCAAAATGAGAAGGGGTAGTCAATAAACGCTCGCCAATTAGTTCGTGTTTATAGTTTGCACCTAGAGAGTGCAATAAGTTGTTTAAATCGTTGGTTCCAAAGAAGGCATCAACATTGGTGATTTCGGATTCTAATTCTGGTTTGTAACGTTCCGACAAGCATCCGGTTACAAATACTTTTCCTACTTTACCTTCATCTTTTAATTGACTGTATTGTAAAATGGTATCAATAGATTCCTGTTTTGCATTGTCAATAAAACCACAAGTATTGATGACAACAATATCATCTTTCCCCATTTTATTAGCTTCATGAACCACATCCATGCTATTGCCGCGTAGTTGTCCCATTAAAACTTCAGAGTCGTAGGTGTTTTTAGAACAGCCTAAAGTAATGACATTGATTTTAGGTTTTTTAACAGGGATAATTTTGGAAGTGTTTTTTGTATTCATGTTGTAATATTGGGTATTCTTGTAATTTATTGTTGTCGCTTTTTATTTAAACAAGCTGTCAACAAATGCTTTTTTATCAAATAATTGAAGGTCGTTCATGCTTTCGCCAACGCCTATGTATTTTACTGGAATTTTAAACTGGTCTGAAATGCCAATTACCACACCGCCTTTTGCTGTACCATCAAGTTTAGTAATGGCCAATGCATTTACGTCGGTAGCTTCTGTAAACTGTTTGCATTGCTCAAATGCATTTTGTCCTGTCGAGCCATCCAGTACTAGTAATATTTCGTGTGGGGCAGAAGGGATCACTTTTTCCATCACATTTTTAATTTTGCCCAACTCGTTCATCAACCCGATTTTGTTATGTAGTCGGCCAGCAGTATCAATAATCACCACATCTTCGCCATTAGCTACTGCAGATTGCAAGGTGTCGTAAGCTACTGAAGCAGGGTCTGAACCCATTGCCTGCGCAACTACACGTACACCAACGCGTTCACCCCAAAGTTTAATTTGTTCCACAGCTGCTGCTCTAAAAGTATCAGCTGCACCTAAAACAACCTTAAGGTTTTCTGCCTTTAGCTTATGTGCCAGTTTTCCAATGGTGGTGGTTTTTCCAACGCCATTTACACCTACAACCATGATTACATAAGGCTTGTGTTGACCGTATTCAAACTGTCTGAAGTCGTTACTGTTATTTTCTGCCAGTAGCAACTGAATTTCATCACGCAATAGGTGATTTAGTTCAGAGGTCGATAAGTATTTGTCTTTGGTTACACGCTGCTGTATGCGGTCGATGATTTTTAATGTTGTACTTACGCCAACATCAGAAGTAACCAGTACTTCTTCCAGGTTGTCGAGTACATCGTCGTCTATCGTAGATTTACCAGCAACGGCTTTAGTGATTTTACTAAAAAAGCCTTCTTTAGTTTTTTCTAATCCCTTATCCAGAGCCACTTGCGCTTCAGGCGCAGTTTCTTTTTTCTTGAAAAAATCAAATAACCCCATACGAATGTATAATAAAACAAAAAAAGCCCTCCCGGTAAAAAGGGACGGCTCTAATATTATAAAATATTAAAATTATTTTTTTGATGCAATAGCATCTTGAACGTGATCGTTGTGAACAATAACTTCTTTGAAAGAATAAGCCCCTTTATCTGACTTAGTCATTGTAATAACTTTCGAATATTCTTTTCCTTTACCCGTTTTAAGGGTAGCAACTACCTTTTTTGCCATGATTTAATGGATTGTATTTAGTTAGTACTAAATGTATTACTTAATTTCTTTGTGTACCGTTACTTTTCTCAATACCGGGTTGAATTTTTTCAATTCCAAACGCTCAGTAGTGTTTTTACGGTTTTTAGTAGAGATATATCTAGACATACCAGGCATGCCGCTAGTCTTATGCTCTGTACACTCTAGAATAACTTGTACTCTGTTACCTTTTTTTGCCATTTTATATACTATTAAGGTTGATTCACATCAACCAATGTTATTTACAAATATCCTTTTTTTACGAAACGACTGATCGCTTCAGTAATACCAATTTTGTTGATGGTTTTGATTGCTGAAGTAGATACTTTCAGTGTTATCCAACGATCTTCTTCAGGAATATAAAATTTCTGAAGTTGTAAGTTGGGATAAAACTTACGCTTAGTTTTAACGTTTGAGTGAGAAACATTAAAACCTGTCATTGCCATTTTTCCGGTTAAATCACAAACTCTAGACATGCCTTTATTTATAGTGTTAAATATATTTTCTTAATTTTTTTAAGAGTGTGCAAATATCAATAAAATATTTGTATCCGTCAAGAGGAGTCCGAAATATTTTTAATTTATTTCCAGAGGGTTGAGCGATAAAAATGACAATTTCTCTTAAACCATCATTCTTTTAGCATTGAAGATGGTTGGAAGAATGAGCTGGCTTTTTAGAATAGTGAATTTAGTTTTTAACTAAGATTGAATCGGCGCTATTTCTTTATTTTTTCGTCCTTTTTAAGGTGTTGAGATGGTTTTTGTTTTAAAGTGTTGATAGTCAAATAGAATTGTAATGATATTATCGCTTGTAATTTATGGAAATAATCGTAAAATTAGGTACTTTTGATGTGTAATTGGGAGGACGGATTTTAATTTAACGCATTTTAAACTTGGATCAGATCAGATTGTATACCCGGCAATTGGTTGCCGAAGCATTATCTATAATGCAAAATGGGAGGGTAGATAGCCTTTCTGTCTACGATAATGATGAATTTGTAGGCAGAATTACTTACGATGAACTACAAGCTTTTTTAAAATATAACAGAAATATAGGGAATATTGACGTTCATAAACTGAATTTTGAACTCGGAACTGCGCTGACTACTGTAAAGAGAATACGCAAAGAAGAGGAACAGAGACCTGTACGCAGTACAATTGTTAGGCAGTTTATTATAGGATTAAGCTCGATAGCTGCTGTTGTATTAGTTTTACTAAGCCTAAACAAATTGTTTTTTACGCCAGCTGAATCAATTCCTGCATTTGAAAATAATGCGGCTATCCCTAGTTCAAAGAAAATATTGTTGACTTTGGCAAATGGAGATAACATTACTTTAAACGCAAAGGAAGCTGGGGTAGCTGTAGTAGGCAACGAGTTAAAGTACATTGACGGAGCTAAAATTGCAGGACCAGAAAGATTGGTTACCAAAAGCCAACAAATGGTACTGAATATCCCACGAGGCGGTACTTATCAAATGATGTTACCAGATGGGAGTAAAGTATGGCTCAATGCTGCAAGTAGTTTAAAATTCCCTTCAACCTTTGCTGGAGTTACTCAACGCAGAGTGGAGTTAAATGGTGAAGCTTATTTCGAAATTTCTAAGGTTACACGTCCATCATTGCAGGGAGATAAGCGATCTGCTGTACGGGTTCCATTTATAGTGGTAAGCAATGGTCAGGAAATTGAGGTTTTGGGAACGCACTTTAATGTAAACGCTTATAGCAATGAAAAAAGTGTGCAAACTACCTTACTCGAGGGAAGTGTACGCGTTAGGCAAGCATCAACACACAATGTGTTGGCAGCAAGTCTGGATCCTTCTACACTCGACTTTATGGGTGGCGTAAAGGCCGAATTGGATTTAGGGAAATCTGTATTGCTTAAACCTAATGAACAAGCGACTTTATTAAACAACCAAATAAGTGTGAAATATGTAGATGCTGAGGAATCGATAGCATGGAAAAATGGAGAATTTACATTTAGGAATACATCATTGGAGAGCATCATGCGAATGGTTACCCGTTGGTACGATGTAGAAGTTGTTTATCAGAATAAAGAGGTAGGAACAGAGCTAATAGGTGGTACCATAATAAGGTCTTACAAGATAGCTCAGGTATTGCAAATGCTGGAGATGACCGCGAACGTAAAATTTAAAATAGAAGGCCGAAGAATTACTGTATTAGAATAATGCTATTAAGAAGAGGGGGGATTGTTTTTATATTCATGCTGCTAGGGATAACTGTACGTGCACAAAAGTTAAATTATGTGAAGAAAAATGTACCCTTATTGCAGTTTTTCAAGGAAATAAGGAAGCAAACCGGAGCCAGTGTAGTCTGGAATGAAAAAGAGTTCAATATAGATCAACAGATTGATGCTGATTTCAGGAATGTTGAGCTTAAAAAGGCAATGGATAAGCTTGCTAACAAGTTGCATTTTACCTATTCCATGGTCGATAAAATGATTGTGGTAAAGGATCAGCCGGTTGTTGCCGCAGTTGCTGCAGTGAACACTGTAAAACCGAAAGTAGATAATAAGCCTACAGCAGCTGAGGAGAAAAAAGAGGTTGATTTGCCTGGGGTGGAAATTGTAAGTACAGGGTATCAGCGGATACCGAAAGAACGAGTTACGGGAAGTTTTGCAATGGTAGATAGCGCCCAGTTAAATCGCAGAGTTAGTCCCGATATTTTTAGTAGGTTGGAAGGAATTACAAGTGGCTTGTTGTTCAATAAGAATACTTTGAATAGTAGTAATGGGAATTTGGACATATCCATTCGGGGTAGAAGTACAATTTATGCGAATGATCAACCCTTAATTATTTTAGATAATTTCCCTTTTAATGGAGATTTTAATTCCATTAATCCAAATGATGTAGCTAACATTTCAGTATTAAAAGATGCAGCATCTGCTTCTATATGGGGGGTACGGGCTGGTAATGGGGTGATTGTGATTACCACAAAAAGTGGGAAGTACAAGCAACCCTTGAAGCTTTCTTTTAATTCTAATTTGACGGTTTCTGGTAAACCGGATGTTTTTTACAATCCAAATTATTTGTCTTCAAAAGATTTTATTGATGTAGAAACTTTCTTGTTTAACAATGGGAAATATGATGCTGCTTTGCTAGATCAGGTTAACTTTCCTATTGTTTCTCCAGTTGTGGAGATTTTAGATAGACAAAGGAAGGGGCAATCTGCAACGGTAACTGAACAACAGCTTAATGCCTTGCGTGGGAATGACATCCGGAATGAGGAACTTAAATATTTTTATCGAAGTCCTGTTTCGCAACAATATTATCTTAATATGAGTAAAGGTACAGATCGATCTCATCATTATCTCTCTGCCGGGTATGATCGGTCACTTTCTAGTCTCATTAATAATGAAAACAATAGAATTACTGTAAATACCCAGCACACAGTAAAGCTTTTGAAAAATTTGGAGTTAACTGCAGGATTGTATTATGTAAGGACTACTGGCAAAATGGACAGCACAATTCTTGTGACTTCATATCAAAATTTTACCCCTTATTACCGGTTTAAGGATGCCAATGGCAAGGCTACAGTGTATAACGGTCTATACAGTGCCGGTTTTAATACACAGGCAATGGCTAAAGGTTTTTTGGATTGGTCTTATGTTCCTCTGGATGAATTGGGATTGTCTCAAACAAATGCGTTTGGTAATGATTTACGCTTAAATGGAGCTTTGAAGTACACACTTTTTCCAGGCTTAAAAGCAGAGGTAAAGTATCTCTATCAACATATCAGAAATAGTTCGGAACTTATTGGAGGAGTAGAAAGTTATCTGACGAGAAATTCAATCAATCAATACGCCATTTTGCAGGCCGGGCAAGTGAGCGGTTATAACATTCCTTTGGGTGCAATTCAGTATGAAACAGTACGTAAAGCTGTAGCAAAGAATTTTAGGGCTCAATTGAATTATGAGAAGGACTGGAAGAAGCATTCCATTTATGCTATTGCTGGTTATGAGCTTTCTGAATTTGATACACAAGGAAGCAAATACATTAACTATGGCTATGATAAGCGCACTGGAAGCTCAGTTCCCATCGATTCTACAACTGTTTTTAAACTAAACCCCTCAGGTGAAGGAAAGATAAGTACTGGAAGTGATCTTTTCGGGAAATTAGATAGAATCCGGTCGGCATATGCGAATGTTGTTTATGCTTATGACCAAAAGTATGTGGTATCTGCCAGTGCTAGAATGGATGGCTCAAATTATTTCGGAGTTAAAACCAATCAGAAGAGTTTACCGCTAGGGTCCGCGGGTGCTTTATGGCATTTGGATCGGGAATCTTTTTATCAGATGAATTGGTTGCCTGTATTAAAATTAAGAGTCTCTTATGGATTTAATGGGAATTTAGATAAGAGTAATACAGGGATAACTACGTTCAGTAATAATATTGGAAATGCAATATCTACAAATTTACCTATTGCAGCTATAGTAAATATTGGCAACCCTGAGCTTCGTTGGGAAAAAATAGGTATTGCTAACTTTGGACTTGATTTTGGGTTTAAGGATAATATTATTTCTGGTAAGGTGGATTATTTTTTTAAGAGGGGGACGGATATGCTAGGTGACAAGGCTTTTCCTGCCAGTACGGGGATAAAGGTATTACGTGGGAATTTTTCTGAAATGAAGGCGAGAGGTTTAGATATTTCATTTACTTCTCGGAATCTAAATGGTATTGTTAAATGGCAAACGAATGCGTTGTTTTCGACAGTGCATGATTGGGTAACTTTGTACGATGTGATTAACACAAATGGCGCCTCGTATTTTAATGATATGGCAAAACCACTACTCGGTAAACCCGTGTATGGTATTTACAGTTATAGATCCGCGGGATTAGATCCTTTGAACGGAGATCCTCGAGGCTATTTAAATGACCAGGTCAGTAAGGATTATAATAAGATATTCACTGAAACATCGCTGGATGAACTTGAATACAATGGGGCTGCACGTCCGACTGTATTTGGAGGATTGAATAATACGATCTCCTTTCGTAAATTTACATTTGCCTTTAGCATCAGCTATAAGTTGGGTTATTATTTCAGAAAGCCCTCAGTAAATTACTACAGCATGTATCATTTAGGGGCAGTCCAAGGTTTGAACAACGATTTTGAAAGGCGATGGCAAAAAACGGGTGATGAGTTACTTACAAGTGTGCCATCTCAAGCAAATTACACGGAAGGCAGTTTTAGGGATAAGTTTTATGTAAATTCTTCGGCAACTGTTGCAAAAGGCGATCATGTTCGTTTGCAGGATATCAGCCTAAGTTTTGATTTGGATAGTTCCAATTGGAAAAATATTCCAGTAAAACAGATGCAGCTTTATTTGTACGCGAATAATATGGGTATCATTTGGAAGGCAAATAATTTTGGCTTAGATCCGGACTTGGTTCCTGGGATAGGTGATCGATTGACAAGTCCCGTGCCCATGAGTTTTTCGCTAGGGATTAAAGCTAGTTTTTAAAGAGCGCGTATGATGAAAAAAGAGAGTTTAAATTATATATTTTCAATACTAGTGGTACTGCTTTTTCAATCTTGTGGTAAGACTTGGTTGGAAGCTAAACCAGACAAATCATTAGTTGTTCCCAATAGCATAAAAGACTATCAAGCGTTGCTCGATAATAGTTATCAAATCTTCAATAAACAAGCTAGTGGTCTAGGCGAAATAGGATCGGGTGATTTTTATATTACTAATTCTGCTTGGAAAGATCTTTTCAGCATGGAGGAAAAGTCTGGTTACATATGGGCGCCGACTGAAGAATTTTATAAGGGAGTGGAAAGCGCAGAGTGGGGGTCTGCTTATCAACGGGTTTTAAATGCAAATGTGATCCTGGAAGGGATTGAAAAAGTAAAATCAAGTGTAAATGACCAACAGGATTGGAACAATGTGAAGGGTGGAGCATTGTTTTTTCGTGCTTTTGATTTCTTTAATTTGGCTCAGGAATACTGTGTAGTATATAATTCTAGTACTGCAAATGCAGATCTGGGATTGCCCTTAAGGCTGGAGTATGATGTAAATATAAAAGTGAAACGAAGTAGTCTTCAACAAACTTATGATCGGATTATTGCTGATTTAAAAGAAGCTGCTAATCTGCTAGGGATTAAGCCTCAGTACAAAACTCGCCCCTCTAAAGAAGCGGTGTACGCTCTACTAGCAAGAATTTACCTGGCGATGGAAAACTATGAGCAAGCTGGAGTATACGCTGATTTGGCATTGCAAATTCAGTCTGATTTAATGGATTACACGACATTGAATAGTGCTGTACCTTTCCCCATTGCAAGATTTAATCCGGAAGTGATTTTTCACAGTACATTCTCCTATGGGATATTTAATGCCTCAAGGCTAACTGTGGTGCCAGAATTATACAATGACTATGCTATTGGGGATTGTCGTAAGTCTATCTTTTTTACTACGAATGCGAATGGGATGACATTTAAAGGGAGTTATAATGGGGATAAATCCCTTTTTGGGGGATTGGCCACCGATGAGATGTACCTGATTCGTTCAGAATGTTATGCAAGAAATGGAAAAATCAGCTTAGCCTTAGAGGATTTGAATGATTTACGGAGAGCCAGATGGAAAGGTATTTATCTGGATTTGATTAGTACAAATCCTAATACCGTATTGAATTATATCTTAACGGAGCGGAGAAAAGAGTTGGTCTTCCGGGGAGTTCGTTGGTCAGATTTAAGAAGGCTAAACAGAGATCCCAGATTTGCTGTTACTTTAACTAGAGTACTAAATGGGATTTCTTATAGCTTACTGCCAAATGACAAAAAGTATGTTTTTCCGATTGATGACGAAGAGATCAAGTTGAGTGGGGTACAGCAGAATGAACGTTAAGAAAAATATATAGAAGATTGATAATTCAATCTCCTATATATTTTTTATTCAAAATGACCACTGATGACCGAATTAGTTTGAAAAGTTACTCCTGTTGAAGGCAGAGCTTGTCCATCGGCAGTCGGAGGTGCATTCGTGCCAATGTCCCATCGTGCTGCGCAAACAGTACCTCCTTCCTCACACCTGTCGCCTGAATAGTAAGCATAGCCTACAGGACTGCTAGGGATTGCATATGGATTGGTCACCTGATAATAGGAATAAATAGAACTTTTCTTTATTGTGGTGAATGCACTGAACCCGAATGCCAGTCCTGCTACAAGAACACCAAATGCTGCTTTTTTAATTTTGTTCATCTTAATTGTTTTGTTTAGTAAATCCCCAAAGTATTTATTTTAACAGGCTACCTTATTTACCTGGAATCACGCGCGTAAATTCTTCTATTTCTTTTTTCCGTTTATCGTTAAGCCAATAATTGCCAGTGCAACAAAACCCAGGTTAAACCAAATGTGTTGTTGCCAGGTCATTGTACTGATTACTCCTCCGCAATGACATGGTAATTTATTTCCTGAAAGAACCATGTAAGCCAGGTAAGCTGTAAATACGGTCATCAGTAGAAATGAAGCATATAAGCCTGCCTTTCTTATAAAGGGAAAGATCAGGACTATGCTGATGATGATTTCTACGATCGGAATGGCATAAGCCACAATCATATTATAGCTACCAATTAAAGGTGATTTTGCTAGTGTTGATGCAAAGGATTTTACCGTTAGTATTTTACTTGCTGCGGTATACATAAAAAGTATAATGAACAAATAAACCGTGATGTCTACGATGATTTCTCTGGTTTTAGCAGATATCTGCAGGCCTTGTTGTTTGTTTAATGTAATTTGCATATCGATTATTGTTATTGGTTATTAATCCAAAGATGCAGCACATTTTTTTTAAAAAAAATGTAGAATTCTGCCAAAATAATTCGAGAAAGGTTGGCAAGATTTTACCGTGGCATTTCAAATGTTGCCATTTCTCTATACGGTCTTTCAATGCCCTTCGGAGAGCTATCAACACGTTTTTTAAAAGCTTTACTAAAATAGTGAGGCTCTTTGTAACCGCTTAATCTGGCTATCTCACCTATAGGTTTATTAGTTGTGGATAACAGTTTTAATGCCAAATCTATTCTCAACTTTATGATCTGCTCACGGAGTGGGATTCCGAAAGCTATTTTTGCGAGTCGCGCAAGGCTTCTTTCTGATACCATAAAGAGGTCTGCAAGTTCTTGTGCGCTACTTGCTTTTTCGGATGTAAAATTTTCTTGTATAAAATTAGCAATTGCAGTCGCTTTATGCTGGTGATATTGATTGGTGGCATTTCGACCGATAAGCTTGTTGTAGTATCTCAAAATGCAATTGTTGATGAAGATATAAATGTTTGTATCCATGTTTACATGGTTAGTTCTTGAGTCTGTATTTTTTAACAGATTAAATAGATTTTTGGCGATGCCAAAGGAGGGAAGGTTGAAGTTTTGCTCCTGAGGATTTTTGAAAAATTCGATAGAAGATTTTAATTCAGGTAGTATTTTACTTTTATAGTTTAACCATTCCGGACTAAAGGTAATCAGCATCATTTGATGTGTTCCCGCACTGAGTGTTTCCCTATACATTCCGATAGATCGGTAACACAAATAACAAGTGTTCTTTCGCAGATTAACATACATGAAAAATGCAGGTTTATTAACCGAGAAATCGATGTTAGTCTCTTGTTTAAGCGTGTACTCGAACAATTCGATGTACGCGAGATAATGACTAAGAGATTGAATAATAATGACTCCCTCATTGATTTTTATTTTTTCAGCTTTTGCCATACGCAAAGGCATGGCACTAAGTTGAGGAAGTGCATCAGGTGTTAGCGCTACCGATCTACCACCTGCTAAATGAAGTTTGATGTGTGATTGCATTGTCTACCCTTTTTGAAAATTGAGGTAAAGATGATGCTGTAAAGTAAAGGAAAGTCAGGTGAAACAAAGATAATTGCTGTTTTTTACACTATGTAAAAGATTATATAAAAGTTTTGTTAGCTTTTTAATAAAGTTATATTTGAACTTTAGTACCGAAACAAATTAAACCATGCAAATTAAATCATTTGAAGAGTATCAAAAAACATATCAGTATAGTGTAGATTACCCTGAACAGTTTTGGGAAGGGATTGCCAATAATTTTCAGTGGAAAAAAAAGTGGAATAAAGTTTTGTCCTGGAATTTTTCTGAACCTAATATTAAATGGTTTGAGGGCGCCAAGCTAAATATCACTGAAAATTGTTTAGACCGACATTTAGCAGAAAATGGAGATAAACCGGCCATTATCTGGGAGCCAAATGATCCACAAAAAGCAAGTATCACTTTAAGTTATAAAATATTACACGAACAAGTTTGCCGTTTTGGTAATGTTCTAAAAAAGAACGGTGTAAAAAAAGGCGATAGAGTATGTATCTATATGCCAATGGTACCTGAACTTGCAGTTGCAGTGTTGGCTTGTGCACGTATTGGTGCTGTTCATTCTGTTGTATTTGGTGGTTTTTCTGCTAAATCTATTGCTGATCGTATTAACGATGCCGAATGTAAAGTGGTAATTACCGCTGATGGCGCATTTAGGGGAAACAAACAAATTCAATTAAAAGAAGTAATTGATGATGCGCTGATTGGCTGTCCAACAGTTGAAAGGGTAATCGTTTTAACGCATACCCGTACGGCAGTATCGATGCTGAAAGGCAGAGATGTTTGGTGGGAGGATGAAATTAAATTGGTTGATACCAACTGTCCTGCTGAAGAAATGGACGCGGAAGACCTGTTATTTATTCTATATACCTCTGGGTCGACCGGAAAACCTAAAGGTGTAGTACACACCATTGGTGGTTATATGGTTTATGCAGGATATACTTTCTCCAATGTATTCAATTATCAGCCAGATGAAGTATTCTTCTGCACGGCTGATATCGGTTGGATCACAGGACACTCTTACATCGTTTATGGTCCGCTTTCGCAAGGGGCTACGACACTAATGTTCGAGGGAATTCCAACCTATCCTGATGCATCCAGAATGTGGCAGGTTGTAGAAAAACACAAAGTAAATATTTTATATACTGCACCTACAGCCATTCGCTCGTTAATGAGCTTTGGTGAAGAACCACTTAATGGCGTTGATTTAAGTTCGCTACGCGTTCTAGGGTCAGTAGGGGAGCCTATTAATGAAGAAGCATGGCATTGGTTTGATGAGAATATCGGAAAGAGCAAATGCCCGATTGTAGACACCTGGTGGCAGACCGAAACTGGTGGGATTATGATCTCTCCGATAGCTTTTGTTACGCCTACAAAACCGAGTTTTGCTACCTTACCATTGCCAGGTATACAGCCAATTTTAGTTGATGAGCAAGGTAATGAAATAGAAGGTAATGGTGTAAACGGTAATTTATGTATTAAGTTCCCATGGCCTGGAATGTTACGTACCACCTATGGTGATCACGAACGTTGCAAATTAACCTATTTCTCTACTTATAAAGATCTTTACTTTACTGGTGATGGCTGTTTAAGGGATGAGGATGGATATTATAGAATTACAGGTAGGGTAGATGATGTAATCAATGTATCGGGACACAGAATTGGAACAGCGGAAGTTGAAAATGCAATTAATATGCACGCTGGTGTGGTAGAAAGTGCTGTAGTTGGTTATCCTCATGATGTGAAAGGACAAGGGATTTATGCCTTTGTGATCAATCCTAATGTACACAACGATGAAGATCTTACCCGCAAAGATATTTTGCAAACCGTAACCCGCGTTATTGGTGCAATTGCTAAACCGGATAAAATATTGTTTGTATCAGGTTTGCCAAAAACTCGTTCTGGTAAAATTATGCGACGCATTTTAAGAAAGATCGCCGAGGGTGATACCAGTAATCTGGGTGATGTAAGCACCTTGTTGGATCCAACGGTAGTAACTGAAATTGTTGAAAAAGCAGGACAGTTAAAATAAAGTTATAAATCAACAACATTAAAAAGGGTATCCAATATAATTTTTGGATACCCTTTTTATGTTTATTTTAAAATGTTAATATCCAAAAATCTGCGTCAATGATAATTTGGTAACAGGTCCAAATTTTTGCATGTCTTCAGGTTTTGCATTTTTTTCTGAAGCAACAATACAATAGGTATAAGGTTTGTTGGCTACATTGCTTTCATGAAATGATTTAATGTCATCAAAAGTCAATGGTTTTAATCCTGCATACTCATCGATTCTGGTATCGTGATCGAAACCTAATTTCTTATCTGTAAAGTAGGCACCGATAATATCGTCCTTGGTAATTCTACTCGTTTCAATACTATTTAATGCATTGTATTTCGAAGCATCAAAAGCCTTCTCAGTATGAGGTAGAACGTTTAATAATTCGTTCATTCCCTTTACAGCATCATTCATTTTATCAGCCTGACAGCCTACGTAAGCCACCATAGCATATTGCTTCTCTTTTTTGTCTGGTGCAGAGAAGACCGCAAAAGTTGAATAAGCAAGGGCTTTCGACTCTCTAATGGTTTGGAAAACTACTGAGCCCATACCACCGCCAAAATAACTATTAAATAATGTCACTTTAGGTGCCCATGTAGGATTATACAAGCCTCCATTGCGTACCCAACGGATCTCTGATTGTACCATATCGTAATCAGCAAAATAAACTTGGTTTGCTGTATTGTCTGCATAAGTAAACTTAGCAGCAGGCGCATCAGGTGTAAATTCCTTAGGCAAATTATGCAATTTACCAATGGTTGCAGTAAATGGATTTAAATGTTGAGGGCCATAATAAGTAATGGTATGCTTGTAGTTATTAATGTTGTGCAAGATCTCCAGTAATTGCGCTGAAGTAATATTTTTCACTTCTTCGTTGCTCAGTACATGATTAAAAGGATTGCTTGCGCCATATTGTGCATAACTGGTTAATCCATTAAGGATTGCTGATTTATTAAGCTTATTGTTCTCTCTTGATTTTAATATGCGGCTTTTAAGTTCCACAAGTGCTTGTTCATTGGGCTTGCAATTGGCAAAAATATGCTCAACCAGACTTACAGCCTTATCAAAGTTTTCTTGTAGTCCACTTATGGTAATAGAAGTTGTTTCATTACCTACGTTAAAGCTATAGTTACAGGCAATGTTGTAAAACTCTTTACTGATCTGCTCCGCAGTGTATTTATCCGTGCTCAAAAAAGTTAAATATTGAGCAGCATAAGGCTGTAGCTTATTACTCCAGGCGCCCATGTCAAAGCGGTAAGTTAGGTTAAAGATGCTGTTGTCTTTGTTTTGTACCGCAACAATCTCCGCAATGCCTGATTTTCCAAAATCTAAATCTTTTTTGTAGTCCAAAAACTTAGGTGCAATGGCATTAACCGGCATCGATAATAGGTTTTTCGCAAAGTCTGATGTCTCAGCAGCATTCGTATTTACTGGGGTAATTGCTGGCTTTTCAACTTTAGCAATGTTTTTGTCTTCACCTTTGTGTTTGTACGCTACAACATAATTGTCTTTAAAAAACTGATTAGCAAAGTCTGTGATTTGTTTTTTGGTCACTTTGGCCATCGCATCAGGATTGCCTAATGATTTGTCCCAGTTTACACCACGGTTAAGGATAAATTCGTTTGTGATAGCCTCAACGCGGAAACTGTTTTTATCAAAAGCTTCCAAAAGTCCAAGCTTACTGTTTGCTACAGTTGCTTTAATCAAGCTTTCATCAAAGTCTCCTTTTTTAAGTTTGTTAATCTGATCCAGTAATAATTGTTGCGCCTGCTCCAGACTTTGTCCTTGTTTTGGTTGCGCCGAAAGAGTAAAAATACCATAATCTTTCATCTGTTGATAGCCAGCTCCGGCACCTAAAACTTTCTGTTGTTTATTTAAGTTGATGTCCAATAAACCCGCTTTTCCGTTAGATAGGATACTGGAAATTAAATCCAATAGCATACTTTGGGTAGTGTTTTGCGCAAAACCTCTGTACGATAATCTTACACTCTCTGCACTAGGGCCATAGATGTCTAGTTTCTGCACCTTTGTAAGTGGTTTTTCAGGAGCTGGATTGTAAAGCTCAAGTGGTTTTGGTTTCATATAGGCAAACGATTTGTCTACCTTTTTAATCATCTCGTCCGGGTTAAAATCACCAGCTAAAGCAATGATCATATTGTTGGGTACGTAATACTTGTTATAGTATTTTCCGATTTCTACTAATGATGGGTTCTTTAAATGCTCAATAGTTCCGATAGTGGTTTGTTGACCATAATTGTGAGTAGGGAAAAGTAATGCACCTGTTTGCTCATTTACTTTCCAGGAATCGTTGTCCAATCCGCGGTTCTTTTCTTCGTATACCGCTTCCAGCTCAGTATGGAATATACGGAAGATTGGTTTACGGAAACGTTCGGCCTGAAGGGCAAGAAATTGGTCTGTAGCATTCGCAGGGAAATCCTCGTTGTAAACCGTTTCTTCGTACCAGGTATGAGCATTGGTTGACTGGCCGCCAATTGCTTTCATCATTTTATCATACTCATTGGCAATAGAGTAATTAGAGGCAAGTCCTGATGTTTTATCAATCTCGGCATAGATCGCTTTGCGCTTTGCAGGATCAGTGGTATCATGATACTGTTCATAAAGTGCCGAAATTTTATCCAAAAATGGTTTCTCTTTAGCAAAATCCATTGTGCCAAATTTGTCCGTTCCTTTAAATAACAAATGCTCCAGGTAATGCGCTAAGCCTGTTGCGGTATGTGGGTCGTTGTTGCTACCTGCTCTTACCGCAAGACGAAATTCTATGATCGGTTCCTTTGTGTTTTGTGAAAGCACTACCGTTAGACCGTTTTTTAGGGTATAGAAACGAGATTTTGTTGGGTCGTTAGTCACATACTTATAGGTGTATCCCCCTGATGATGCCGTTTTCCATTGGTAGGCAGATTGCGCCATTAAGCTTGATGCTGTTATCAGCAAACAGACAAGCAGTAGTAGTTTTTTTTTCATTAGAATAAGTTATGAGTTAGTTTTTTAGTTTCTACACTTTCTAGTAACTGGTTTCAAATATAAGTTGAATGCTAAACTTTTTGTTTGAATTCTTGTACTTTTACGGCTACAAAAGCAGTTTGTTAAGCAAGTTCATCAAGAATGGTGAATATGGCATATTGCCAGCGCTTAATAAGTGTTTTATATCTTAATATACACACATGAAGAAGGAAAATTCAAGACCCAATATTTTAGTAGTGAATGATGATGGTATTACCGCACCAGGAATTAAAAATCTGATTGAAGTAATGATGGAATTGGGGAATGTGGTAGTTGTGGCACCTGATGGGCCGCAGTCGGGAATGGGACATGCCATTACGATTGGAAAGCCATTGCGTTTTGACCGGGTTGACCTATACCCCGGTGTAGAAATGTACAAATGTTCTGGTACACCTGTGGATTGTGTGAAGCTGGCAGTAAACAAAATATTTAAAGGTAAAAAACCTGATCTTTGTGTATCTGGTATCAATCATGGATTAAATAATTCTATCAATGTAATCTATTCTGGAACAATGTCGGCCGCTGTAGAAGGTGCGATCGAAAATATTCCGTCCATAGGTTTTTCACTGGATGATTTTTCTGAACAAGCAGACTTTAGTCACTGTAAAAGATTTATCAAAACGATTGCTTTACAAGTATTGGAGCACGGATTGCCACAGGCCACCTTACTAAATGTAAATTTTCCCAATGGTGCCGATTTGAAAGGTATTAAAATTTGCAGACAGGCGAATGCCAAATGGGCTGAAGAATTTGACGAGCGTAAAGATCCGCACAATCGTTCATATTATTGGCTTACTGGTGTATTCCAAAATAATGATAAAGGTGAGGATACAGACGTTTGGGCGTTAGATAATGGATATGTGTCGGTGGTTCCCGTACAGTTTGATTTGACTGCACATCATGCTATTCCAGTGTTGAACAGTTGGACTTTTGATGTTCCGCCTGCCTCTGTTGCTGCAGCTGATGGGTCTTCACTTGGATAATTATGACATTAGGAAATCGATTAGCACAAATTAAAGATTCTGTATTTACAGGCCTGGGTATCGGATTACTGATACCTGGTGTCTTACTTGCTATAGTCTGGTACCTGATGCATAGGTTTGCTTTTTTGGCAAAGGCCGATTTATTATTGATTGGATGTATTGCTGTAAATGCAGGATTAATGCATTACTTTTTTAAATTAAATAAGGACAATATTGGCAGGGGCATTATCAGTGCTACTTTTCTTTGGGCCTTTGCATTCTTTTTTTATAAAATAACCCAATAATGAGGTATTATATTGTAGCAGGAGAGGCTTCAGGAGATTTGCACGGTGTTAATTTAATGAAAGCACTAAAAGTTGAAGATGCAAACGCTGAATTTAGGTTTTATGGTGGCGATAAGATGCTGGCCGAAGGCGGAGTACTGGATAAACACTACGCTGAAATGGCTTTTATGGGATTCACTGAAGTGCTTTTAAATCTGCGCACTATTTTTAAAAACCTAAAGGCCTGCAAAGCTGCTATACTGGCTTATAAACCAGATGTATTGATTCTTATTGATTTTCCGGGTTTTAACTTAAAGATTGCGGAGTTTGCCAAAGCCAATGACATTAAGGTTTGCTATTATATCTCACCTAAGGTTTGGGCCTGGAATCAGAAAAGAGTACTTAAAATAAAACGGATAGTAGATAAGCTATTCTGCATTTTGCCTTTTGAAGTTGATTTTTATAGGAGTTGGGGCATGGAGGTAGATTATGTGGGTAATCCATTGCTGGATGAAATTGCGCAGTTTACACCGGATCCGGAGTTCCGTAAAAAATATCAGCTTGAAAAGGATGTTGTTGCACTATTGCCAGGTAGCCGTAAACAAGAGATAGAGCGATTGCTGCCGGATATGCTAAGTGTTACACAAAGCTTTCCTGATTGTCATTTTGTGGTTGCTACGGCGCCAAGCTTTGATGAAGCTTACTATCGACAGTTTATTAAGACGGATAATGTGACATTGGTTTTTGCACAAACCTATAATTTGCTTCATGTAGCTAAAGCTGCAATTGTTGCTTCGGGGACGGCCACACTAGAAACAGCTTTGTTTCATGTGCCGCAGGTAGTAGTTTATCGAGGCGGTGCTATTTCTGTAGCGATCGCACGGGCATTAGTCAAAATCAGATTTATATCGCTTGTCAATTTAATTATGGATAGAGCTGTCGTTACGGAGCTGATCCAGAATGATTGCAACACAGTAAACATTACGCGTGTGCTTAAAGGTATTCTAAGTGGAACCGAAAGAGCGCAGATGCTTAGTGATTATAAAGAGCTCTCGGCAAAAATGGGTACTGCAGGAGCATCAGGACGTACTGCTAAACTCATTCTCAACTATTTGGCAACGCTCTCCAGCAAGAAGTAAGCGACACTGTTCGTCTTTTTCTGGAATATTTACATCATTTAGCTCCTTACGGTATTGTCGCCTAATATCGATTCTGCTTTTAGCTTCAATAAAGCGTCGTACCTGCTCCCGGTTTTCCAATATCAGACCCGGGACCTGCACAGGTATGTCATTATCATCTTTGGCTACCATGGTAAAATAACAGGTGTTGGTATGCTTAACTGCATTGGTTTTAACATTTTCAGAAATTACGCGTATACCCACTACCACCGATGTGTTGCCTACATAGTTTATAGAGGCCATTAAGGATACCAATTCCCCGACTTCAACAGGAGCTAAAAAATTAACGGTGTCAATAGAGGCTGTTACGCAGTAATTGCCGGCGTGCTTGGCTGCACATACATAAGCAACCTTATCCATCAACGAAAGCAAAGTGCCTCCATGTATCTTTCCGCCAAAGTTGGCATAAGCGGGGATCATTAATTCTGTGAGTACGGTTTCCGAAAACCGCACAGGTTTATAATTTTCCATTTATTTTTACGGATTAATTGCCATTAGTGTTTATTTAATCTTGCCTCTTCAAGATCAAGATTCTCTTCCATATCTCTCAGCACTTCGTGATCATATTTTTTTGATGCTTTCATTTCCTTAAGTCCTTTTCTTCTTAAAGCAATCAATTCCAGCATAATTTTTCGGTATAGTTTTCTTACTGATGTAACCTCTTCTTTTTGACTTTGCTCCAGCAAGGTGCGCTCCGTGGCATTTATGCTTCTTTCGAGTTGCTCCTTAATTCTGGAAATGGTTTCAAATTGACTCATTTCTGAGCTGTATTTATCGTTCAGGAAACTTACACAGTCCTTAGCTAGTTGTAAACGGATCGATTCTATTTGTTCATCTTCAGGGATATGTTCGTCAATTTCTTCAACTTTTAAAATTCTAAGGAAAATAGGGAGTGTTAGCCCTTGAAATACAAGGGTTACCAATATGACCACAAAGGTGATAAATAAGATCATATTGCGATGCGGAAAAGCTTCGCCGGTATTTAAGGTAAGGGGAATTGCTAATGCGGATGCCAAAGAAACTACACCTCTCATGCCGGCCCAACCTATGATGAATGGAAGCTTAAGGCCCGGGCTTGTTTCTTTTTTTCTGATCCGCGGACTCAAAGACCTTGGAATAAAGGCGGAAGCGTAGACCAAAATAATCCGGGCGATGATTACAATTAAGCTGATGATTAGGCCATATTTAATCGCTTCCTCCATAGAATAACCTTCCAGTCCATTTACAATTACAGGTAGTTCTAATCCAATTAGGATAAATACAAAGCCGTTTAAAAGAAACCCTACTGTTGCCCAAACTTCTTTTCCTTGAAGACGTGTATGATAGTTGAGAAAATCGCCAGATCGGAATGATAAAAATAATCCACCACTTACCACAGCAAGTACACCCGACCAATGGAACTGCTCAGCCACTATATACATCAGGTAAGGGGCAATTAGCGTAATAGGGGTGGTAATGCTTGATGATTTTGCCCAGTACCTCAATATAAAATAAAGCACGTGGGCAATGGCTAAACCTACTATTATGCCCATTATAGCTAAAATAAAGAAATCGGTAGCTGCTTTTTGGAGCACAAATTGTCCGGTTAATATAGAAGCTAAAGCAAATCTGAATACGGTTAAAGACGCTGCGTCATTTACAAGACTTTCACCTTCCAGGATAGTTAGTCCTCTTTTTGGCATACTCAGACCTTTTAAAACCGAGGTCGCGGCAACGGCATCTGGTGGAGAGATGATACCGCCTAACAAAAAGCCAAATGCTAATGTAAAACCGGGTATAATGCTGACTGAGAAATAGGCTATGGCTAGAGAGGTGATTAAAACTAAAGCAAATCCAAGAGAAAAAATAGATCTTCTCCATTTCCAAAACTCATTCCATGAAGTATACCATGCTGCTTCAAATAACAATGGAGGTAAGAAAATAAGGAATACAATATCTGGATTGATGTTTATCGGAGGGATGCCAGGGATGAAGCTAATTCCAAGACCACCAATGACAAGAAAGATCGGATAAGAGATTTTCCAGCGCTGACTCAGCAAGAAAAGAAGGGCCATGGCAAAAAACAATGCAAGAATTAAAAGAAGGTTCGCATGTATCATGCTTTAAAAATAAGGAATTGAAATTCTTTTTAAGCTTTTTTTAAGAGATGCTTAAGTGGAGAGGATGCTAATCTATACCAGAAGCCTATTCCGTTGGCACAGAGTTTTCAATTAAATTATTTGCTGGCATAGGGGTAAACATTAAACTCGGTGTCATAAGGGGAAACCAACCATAATGAATATGAAATTTTTCCCCATTATCTTTGTTGCTTTTCTGATGCAAAGTTTGCATGTTATGGCTCAGCATAAAGATTCAACAAGTTTAAATCGTAGAATACTAACTGAGACCATCAAAGGTACTGTGTTAGATAAGAGCAGTAGGTTGCCATTAGCTGGTGTTACCATTAGGTTAACCTCAAATCCATCCGTTAAAGTATCTAGTACAGATCAGAATGGTGTGTTCCGTTTAATTGATGTGCCTTTAGGTCGCCAGGTGTTACAGGCAAGTATAACCGGCTACCAACAAGTAGTTCTTGCCGAACTATTGATTACCAGTGGTAAAGAAAATGTATTGAATCTTGAGATGGAGCCACAAACCAATAACCTGAACGAAGTTGTAGTAAATGCAAATTCCGGTAAGAAAGCGTTAAACCAAATGGCAATGGTTAGTGGGCGTTCTTTTTCTCCAGAGGAAACGAACCGATATGCTGGAGCTTTTTTTGATCCTGCAAGGATGGCTCAAAGCTTTCCCGGCGTTGTTGCTGGTGGCGATGACAATGAAATTATTGTAAGGGGGAATTCTCCAAAAAGTTTGCAATGGCGATTAGAAGGGATAGAAATTGTAAACCCCAATCATTTTGGTAGCGAGGGGGCATCTGGAGGCGGAGTAAGCATGATTAATACCACTGTTTTAAGTACCTCTGATTTTTATACAGGTGGTTTAGCCGCAGAATACGGTAATGCGATTTCCGGTGTTTTTGACTTAAAGTTCAGAAAGGGGAATACAGACAAGAGAGAATACGCCTTTAATATTGGCGTGTTAGGTGCCGGAGCTACACTCGAGGGACCATTTAAAAAAGGAGGTAGTGCCTCATACCTGGTTAGCTATCGCTATTCTTCCTTAAGTTTGCTGGAAAAGGTAGGGGTTGAAGTTTCGGACTCAGGTACGCCAAAATATCAGGATTTGTCTTTCAACTTCGTATTCCCAACAAAAAAAGCAGGTACTTTCTCTTTGTTTGGGATTGGAGGTTTGGGTAAGATTGATAAAGTGGCAGATCATGATTATACAAAATGGGAAGAGCGATCTGATGGTTCAAACCTAAGTTTGGGTTTTAATGCCGGAAGTGCAGGGTTAAAGCACCTTTACATTGCCAATAGCAAACTCTATTTTAATAACATTGTTTCTGTTTCTGTCAGTCGCAGTTCTAATACTACCGATACGCTCAGTAAAAGTTATCAACCAAGTCTCGATTATAAAGATCGATATACCAATACGGCGATTCGCTATGCTGGAAGTTTAAATTATAAGCTCAATGCTTCAAATACGATAAGGGCAGGGGTAAATGCAAGTCTTCTAAAGTATGACTTGTATGCATTAAATCATGATACGCAACTTAATACATTAAAAGAACTGATCAATCAACAAGGTAATACCAGCAGTTACGATGGTTTTGTGCAACATAAAGCGGAGTTAAATAGTAAGTTAACTTTAAACACGGGAGTACATGTTAATTACTTTAACCTAAGCAAAACCTGGAGCTTTGAACCTAGATTAGGTTTAGAGTACCAACTTTCTCCGGATCAGCTGTTATCCTTCGGGACAGGCTTGTACAGCAGACTTGAGCCGCTTTCCTATTATTTTGCTAAAAGTGGGGTTTCTTCAGGAACGGTCCAATCTGTTAAACCACTTACCCCAACAAAGTCTGCGCAGGCTGTATTGGGCTACGAAAAGCTATTTGGTGGAAATCTGAAATTTAAAACAGAAGTGTACTATCAGCATCTTTATGATGTCCCGGTATCTTTAGATCCAACGGTAAACTTTTCACTACTCAATGTTTCAGATAATTCTGCAATTAGTTCTTCAGCTTACCGCCAGCTGGTTAATAAGGGGACAGGTAAAAACTATGGCATAGAGTTTTCACTTGAAAAATCCTTGAGTAAGGGTTATTATTTCATTGCAACAACTTCATTATTCGACTCTAAATTTAAAGCTTTGAGTGGTAGAGAATTTAATACGACCTTTAATACTCGATATGTAGGTAACCTTTTGGCAGGAAAGGAATGGATAGCAGGCAAAAAAAAGAACAACATTTTCGGCCTGAATGCAAAATTGATTTATGCTGGTGGCAGAAAGTATTCTCCAATTTTGGTTGAAGAGTCATTTAGGTTAGATGAAGAAGTTATAGATCAGGACAAGATCAACACTTTAACTGCGGATCCTTATGTGAGAGTTGACTTTTCTGCTAGCTACCGCATCAATAGTAAAAGAGTAAGTCATTTGATTATTATTGACATTCAAAACCTTTTGAACCGAGAAAACACGGTAGGTATGTTCTATAATTCGAGTAAAAGGATTATAGAACCACAAAAATGGAGTGGAATTATTCCGACAGTTAATTACAGGATAGAGTTTTAGGTGTGTCTATAAATATACTTTTAGGGAGGATGCTGTTTTTTCGTGTAAAAAGCCTACATTTGCGACAGTTTGGTTAAGTAGGTGTTTAAGCTTCAAATCATTGGACACTTACTGATTAATTTCGATACATTACATATTGAGGCCATACTACACCCAGGAGTGCTATTAGTGCTTCTGGGTGTTCTTTTTTAAGGCCTTTTTCTGCCTCAAACTTTATCATCTTTAATCTTTTTTGTTTAAAACTAATCCTCACATAGTCCACACATCAGACACAGTTCCTTCACAAAAAGGTACCTGTTTGTGGGTTTGGTGTGAAGGAAGTGTGAGCCAGGTGTGAAGAAACCTTAATCCTGTGAAGGATTGTCTTATTTGCCTTAAACGTAGTTGTATTAATGCCTGGTAAATATTTTTCAACGGATCTTTTGCAGAACTGATTTTATATCAATTTCAGCTATTATAAATTGTTTCGCTAAATTTGTTAGTATTATGATTCTAGATGAAGAGCAAGTAAAGTCATTTAACCGGTTCGCAACTGCGTTTGTAACCGCTAATCAATACATGAGTAAGGCGATTCGCTATCCCAATAAGTTGATAGTATTTAATGGAAGCAGTAAACTCAGCTTTGATTTCAATGATTTTTCAGAAGAATACCAGCGGAAATTCATTCTTAACAATTTTGAACTTTACTGCACATCTTTATTTATTGCGTTTAAACCAAGGCTTGTAACCTTTTTGAAAAACGAGGGTATAACTTCCTATAACTTTGATTGTGTGTTCTTATTAGGGGATAAGCGGTTCAATAAGACTGAAAAAGTAAAAGTGTAGTTGCTGGTACTTAGCTTTTATGTGGAGGAGCTTTAGAAGTGGGGGGAGAAGGATTCGAACCTTCGAAGTCTTGCGACAACAGAGTTACAGTCTGTCCCATTTGGCCACTCTGGTATCCCCCCATTTTTTTATCTGGTTTTAAATAATAAAGCTTCAGATTGCTCTGAAGCTTTATTGGTGGAGAATATCGGATTCGAACCGATCACCTCTTCACTGCCAGCGAAGCGCTCTAGCCAAATGAGCTAATCCCCCTTAAAACTGCCGATAATTACTGCCGGCGTGGGGCAAAAGTAATTAAATTTAGAAACCCTACAAATTAAATATTGAAATAAGTGCCTTTGGAATCTGTAATAAAATCATATGGCCACGTTGTCAGATGATTACCGTTTTGATTTATTCCTTGCGAGATTTTAATTCAGAAAGGATATCTCTTAGGATTTGTTTTTTTTAGCTGTGTTGCGGAAGGTATTTAGAAATAAGAAAGTGGAATAGTTGCCGTTTGTGTAAACGTGATAAAAAAAAGTTCTAAACTAGTCGTATTTTTGGGCCTCTATGCTCACTATATAGGTTAATGAGTAGGTTTAACTATTTTCAATACGATTCAAATTGTACTCAAAAGATCAAGTATCACAATTAAAACAAGAATTCTGGACCGCATTTGGACAGTATATTGCACCCCAACTATCTGCCGAAGGGCTAAGAATCAACTGGATTAATTACAAAACGGGAATAAAGCATCTGTTCTTTAAAATGCAAGCTGATAAACGTCAGGCTACAATAGCTATAGAAATCACGCACGCGGATGCAGGAATGCAGGAATTGGTATTCGAACAATTTAAAGAATTTAAAAAGTTACTAGAAGCCCAATTGGAAGAAGAGTGGGACTGGGAGCTCGGTGCTGTTGATGAGTATGGTAAAAAGATTTCTCGAATTTATAAAGTCTTGCCAGACGTCAGCATCTTTAAAAAAGAAGATTGGCCAGCATTGATCTCCTTTTTTAAACCAAGAATGATTGCGCTGGACGAATTTTGGAGCGATGCACAACATAGTTTTGATGTGTTTAAATAAAAAAATCGGGTATATTGTGCCATAATAAATTTTAATATTATGAGACAATACGTCGTAATTTTTTCTTTCCTTTTGTTTTTAGGGATTTCTTTCTCCGCTCAATCTCAAGTAAAGCCTGTTTTTACCGGAGCAAAGGCTACATTGAAACATTATAAGGCATTGTATGTGCTAAATAGTGGTGATGAAAAAAAGATCAATGGCACCCTTCGCAATATTAAAAATGCTTTGGAAGATCCAAGACTTAAAGGGAAATTAGAATTAGAATTTGTTGTTTTTGGAGATGGGGTAGCAGTTTTCGATAAAAATAGCCCCTATCAGGAAAAACTAAAAGACCTAAAGGCAAAAGGAGTGCTGCTTGCACAGTGTGAAAATACCCTTAAGGAACGAAATATCGATAAAAATACCCTGTACGATTTTATAAACTTTGTGCCTAGCGGTAATGGAGAGATCATCATCAGACAACAACAAGGTTGGGCGGTTATTCATCCTTAATTTTATATCTAAAAACTTTAAACCTCTTATATGAAGAAAGTATTTCTGTTGTTTTTTGCTCTTTTAATTTCAAGTGCATCATTTTCACAAGGTATTTTAAACCTTATCGGCAAATCGCAAAATTTGTTTACGCTGTTTTCTGAAGATAAATTTACTGAAGCTTATACTAATTTTGATCCGACCTTTCAGGCTAAAGTAAGTCAGGATAATTTAAAGTCGCTATGGGGTAAAATAGGTGAACGATTCGGTAAACTCGATGCGGTATCGGTAGTGAACAGTAAGACTGAGGGTGAATTTTATACTGTTATCGTGGAAGGTAAGTTTGCCAACGACACTCAGGATTTTATGATTGCCTACAATAAAAGCGAGAAAATAGTTGGCTTTTTCCTTCAGCCGAAGTCGAACGTTGCAGCTTACGTGGCTCCTGCTTATGCCGATACAACTTTATATAAAGAGAAAGAGATCTATGTTAAGGCGGCAGATCATAATCTTGTTGGATTACTAACCGTTCCTAAGAATGCTACTAATTATCCAGTAGTAGTTTTGGTACATGGTTCGGGGCCAAGTGATATGGACGAAACTATTGGTCCAAATAAGCCATTTAAAGATTTGGCAGCAGGTTTAGCAGCCAAGGGTATCGCTAGCATTCGCTATGTGAAAAGAACAATGGTTTACCCAAATGATTTTAGCGGTGCCTTTACGGTTAAGGAAGAAGTTTTAGATGACGCCTTGGCTGCGGTTGCCTTGGCGAAAACCCTTCCGGAAGTAGATAAAAAGCAAATATATTTATTAGGGCATAGTTTAGGTGGTATGCTGGCTCCACGGTTGGCAACATTAGCGCCTGATTTAAATGGAATTTTGTTACTGGCGGCACCTGCAAGATCATTGACTGACATGATGGTTGAACAGAATAAGTATGGATTTGCGCTTTCTAAGGATACTACTCAGGCAGGTAAATTACAGCTCGATAGTGTGATTAAGCTGCTTGATAAAACCAGAATTACTCAATTAGGTACTATGAAGCCTGACTCTAATGTTTTGGTGCTACCCGCTGCTTATTTGGTTGATATCAACAATTACAATCAGGTTGAAGTTGCAAAGAAATTGAAGCAACGCATTTTTATAGCTCAGGGAGGTCATGATTTCCAGGTGTCGACAACTGATTATGATTTGTGGAATGCAGCCCTAGGTAAAAAGAAAAGTGTAGCGTTAAAACTATACCCTAGTCTTAATCACTTGATGAGTTGGCAGACAGAAAAGGGATCCATGGGGCAATATAGTGTTCCTTCAAGTGTTGCCGAAGAGCTGATTACCGATATCGTCAACTGGATTAAAACTAAGTAATAATATAGTATTAAATCATTCGATTGTTTAATAGTTTAGCTTTATTTTATTTATGGCAAAATTGTTGCATGTATTAAATTGAATTTAAACGTAAAGCAAAGTTAGTTATGATTAAAAGGGTGCACGTACTTGAAGATGATGAAGATATCAGATATATTATTGGAGTTTTACTGAAGGATGAAGGGTATGAACTTCAGCTTTCATCATCGTTTAGTGAACTAAAAAGTAAACTGAAAGATTCTGTTCCTGATTTGTTTATTTTAGATGTAATGATTCCTGATGGTAATGGGACAGATATCTGCGCAGACCTAAAAAACGATATGTTTACAAAGCAGATTCCAATTATAGTAATGTCTGCAGATGACAAAAATAAAGATAAAAGTATAGATGCAGGGGCCGACGATTACATCAGCAAGCCTTTTGATATAGATTATATTGTTAACCGAATTAACAAATTGTTAGTAAAGTAAACTAGTTACAATTTTAAAGGGCTGTTAAGCGATGATTACCTTAACGCCCTTATCTTCTATCATCTTTAGGGTTTGAGCCGAGACCTTATTGTCTGTGATTAGATATTGTACCTGGTCGAATCCACAAATTTTACCCAAACCTCTGCGATCAAACTTTGTGCTGTCGGCCATAATTACCAATGTTTGAGCTGTATCGATCATTTTTTGATTTAACGTCGCTTCTGCAATGTTGGTAATGGAAAATCCAAAGTCCAGGTCGATACCATCTACCCCTAGAAAAAGAACACCACAAGAGATCTCTGATAGAATTTTTTCTGCATATGAACCTGCCACAGAGGAAGAATTGGGTCTGATCAGACCGCCAAGTTGGAGTACTTCAACATTCGGGCGGTTACTTAGCTCAAGGGCAACTTTTAATGCGGGCGTAATTACCGTTAAATTTTTATTTGGATATAAACAACGCGCCAGTTCAAATACCGTAGTACCCGATCCAATGCTTATTGAGTCGTTCTGACCGATTAGCGTTAACGCTGCCTGTGCTATCTTTTGTTTCTCGTCCGAATTGATAAATTCTTTCTCATTGATGGTACGCTCAGTTGCATAAGGATTGTGTAATGAACCACCGCCTCTGGTACGAAAAAGAAGGTTTTTGTCTTCGAGAAGTTTCAAATCCTTTCTTATTGTTACGCCGGAAACTTTCATTAATGCAATAAGTTCAATAATATTTACTTTTCCGTTTTTCTTCAGCTGTTGAATTATAAATTCGTGACGTTCGGTGATGTTTTTCATTTAATTGTGGCTTTAACGCTATTTAAAGATTGTTAATATTACGAATTATTTATAATACAAGCTATATATTTTTTAAATATGCGAATTGAAATCATTTACAATTCTTTAATGCTAAGCTCATGTTAACGGCATATTAAAGCTTTAATATTGCTTTCTAAATATTTATTATTCTTTTATTTTGTTTTATTATGTTTAATTTCCTTTATTTGATAAAGAAAATTAAGCAAAAAAGAGTAGCTGGGAGGAGGAATGCAGGCGAGATATTAAATCAACTAAAACCAAATATTTAATGAAACAAGAACTAAACTTAGACAATTCCCTGTTAAACAGGGTCGGTATCCCAAAGCAACTCGCCTGGGGTTATTTAGGGATCATGATTTTTATGATGGGGGATGGTGTAGAGCAAGGTTGGCTCAGTCCTTACCTCATTGGTCGCGGGATGACTATGCAAGAGTCTGCCAATATGTTTATCGTTTACGGAGTAACCATTGCAATCTCTTCTTGGTTTTCGGGTGTTTTAGCGGAAAGTTTTGGACCAAAAAAGACAATGCTGATGGGCTTGATTCTCTATGTTTTAGGGACGGTTGGTTTTGTAGGTTATGGTTTGCCAGATCTTAACTATGGTGTAATGTTAAGTACATATGCCATAAGAGGCTTTGGCTATCCTTTGTTTGCTTATTCATTCCTGGTTTGGATAACTTATCGCAGTCCCGGAAAAAAACTAGGTGCTGCAGTAGGCTGGTTCTGGTTCGTTTTTACAGGAGGTTTAAATGTATTTGGTGCTTATTATTCAAGTTGGGCAATAGAACATTTAGGATATTTAGATACGCTATGGAGCTCTATCTTCTGGGTTTTGCTTGGCGCTTTCTTTGTGCTAATTTTAGTTAAAGATAAATTTAAGACCCCATCGGCTAAGGATAAGAGTTCTAAATCTGAAGAGCTAATCAAAGGAATCAGCATTATGAAAGAAGAGCCTAAAGTTTTATTAGGTGGAATTGTACGTGTGATCAACACTACAGCTCAGTTTGCATTTCCTGTATTTTTACCTACTTATATGGCTGCTCATGGATTTAATACTACGGAGTGGCTACAAATATGGGGAACAATCTTTATCGCAAATATTGCTTTCAACCTCATTTTTGGATTTGTTGGTGACCGCTTTGGATGGAGAAATACAGTGATGTGGTTTGGTGGTGTTGGTTGTGCATTAACTACTTTGCTATTCTATTATTCACCAGTGATTTTTGATGGTAGCTTCTGGCTGGTTATGTTTAGCGGTATTTTATGGGGTGCCTTACTTGCAGGTTACGTGCCATTGTCGGCCCTTGTTCCATCATTGGTTAAAAAAGATAAAGGGGCAGCTATGGCTGTATTAAACCTGGGCGCGGGACTAGCCGTGTTTGTTGGCCCGGCAATCGTAGGGATTTTTATTGGGAGCCTGGGCAATGAAGGCGTAGTATGGATTTTAGCTGGATTGTATGTCTTAAGTGCAATCTTAACCAGGTTTATTACGCTGCCAGATAATGCTAAAACTTCTCATTCTGTGGAAACAGAAGTTGAAAGGGCGAGGGTAATTCCAACAACCTGATTTTAAACATAATTCGTAAGAACACAAGTAGCAATTTATAACGATAATATAAGAATATGAGGATACTGATTACGGCCCCTTATAATGAGCAGGGACAACAGATTTTGGCAGAAAAGCTAGGTGAAGTGATTTACCGTCCCTGGAAAGATATTGGCCGTGCATTTAATGAGGATGAATTAATTGCCTTGCTTAAAGAGACAAAGGCAAATGCATTGATTACCGAGCACGATCATGTTACCGAAAAAGTGATCGAGGCTAATTCACACCTTCAATTTATAGGGGTGTGTAGAGGTACACCTTCAAACGTTTCATTGGTTACTGCTGATAATTATGGGATTCCGGTATTCCATACTCCCGCCAGAAATGCACAGGCAGTTGCCGAGCTGTTTTTAGCTACTGTAATTGATTTGATGAGGAATACTTATGCAGGTGTAAAATGGCTTAAAGGTAAAAATTGGACAGAAGATGCCCATACTTCTTACCTTCAGTTTAAAGGAAATGAAATGGCTGGAAAAACTATTGGGATGGTAGGTTTTGGGGCTGTGGGACAACGTATAGCGAAAATGGTGGAGAGTTTCCCATGTGCCATTAAATTTTATGACCCATATCTTGAAGTATTCGATGCTCAGTACACAAAAACAACTATAGAAGATGTATTTGAGAGCTGCGATATTGTCTCAATTCATTTGCCTGTAAATTCTTCTACCATAGGGATGATTGATAAAGGCTTAATCTCGAGAATGAGGCCTGATGCCATATTTGTGAATACAGCCCGCGCAAGCGTGGTAAAACGTGATGATCTCTTAGATGCTTTGGAAAACAACCGCATCAAAGGGGCGGTGTTAGATGTTTTTGATCATGAGCCGCCTGATGAAAAAGATTATAGAATCATTAATTTACCAAATGTATTGGCTACACCGCATATTGCAGGAGCTACACATGAGGTGGAAGATCATCATGTTGCCATTATGAATGGCAAGATCATGAATTGGTATGCTAAGGAAAAAGTAAATTAGGTACAGATTAATATCAGATATGACAAATCAGGAAGGGTATATTGTAATAGATATTGGAACAGGTAATGTACGCGTGGCCGTGGCCACAACAACGGGCGAAATCCTGGGTATTGAACGTGAAAACCTACAAAACCATAAGGATAAACATTATCCGGAGGCTTTATATTTTGATCCCAATGAATTATGGGAACAAATTTTAAGACTGGCTACCAAAGCTTTGAGCAGTGCTTCAGGGAATAAAATATTGGCATTAACTGCTACGAGTCAACGCGAAGGTATAGTACTGATTGGAAAACAGGGGGAATCTTTAATTGGTTTACCGAATATAGACCACCGTGGAAGAGAATGGGAAAGCATGATTGCGGATAAAAGTGCAGTTTATCAACTTACAGGTCGTTATCCGACTTCGTTATTCTCGGCTCTTAAAATTGTAGGCGTTGAAAAAAGAAGACCAGAGATATGGAATGAGTTTTCTACTTTTTTGAGTATCAGCGATTGGGTGGAGTATAAGTTGAGTGGGGTGATACATTATGAGCACTCGCAGGCTTCGGAAACCTTATTGTATGATGTGGCCAAACACCAATGGTCGCAGGAGTTGTGTGATGTGTTTAAGATAGATTCATCTGTACTTCCTAAACTAACTTTGTCGGGCACTGTATTAGGTACTGTTTTGCCTAACGTAGCTGCATCATTAAATATTAGTCAGGAGGCCAAAGTAATCGTTGGTGGTGCTGATACTCAGTTGGCTATCATCAGTACACAGCCTTCAGAAAATGATGTAGTTATTGTTTCTGGGACAACTACACCAATTATACAGATAACAGCTGAGTATATTACTGACGATCAGGAACGGACCTGGACCAGCAGGCATACTGACGAGGATAGTTTCATCCTTGAAGCCAATGCTGGTGTTACAGGGTTGAATTATCAGCGGCTTAAGGATATTTTTTATCCTGTTGAAGGTTATGATGTGATTGAAAGAGAGTTGAAAGAAGTTAACCATTTTCAATGTATTGCTTCTTTGGGCTCATTAGTGGCCGATGAGAAAACTCCGCTTACACGTGGTGGTTTTATCTTTGATGCTCCAGTTTCACATTTATTAACCAGAGGCAGTTTTGTCTGGGCTACTCTATGGGATATTGCTTGTAGTATCTCAGAAAATTACAAAAGTCTTTGTGGTGTAACCACACATGAGCAGGATTATATCTGGGCTTGTGGCGGTGGGGTTCAAAGTGCTACACTGAGACAGTTTATTGCAAACCTGATTCAAAAGCGGGTGATTATACGTAATAGTTATCGTCAATCTTCTGTTATTGGAGGTGTGTATATCTGTAATAAAGCTTTAGGTAAAACGGAAATCGAACCTTTTGTTTTGGAAGAGACTGTCCCTCAGCAAAATGAAGAACATAAGGAGCTTTATAAGCAATGGAAACGTGCGAGAACTTCATTTATAGAGATATTTAGTTAATATGGCGCCGTATTTTTTAGGAATAGATATAGGAACGCAAGGCGCTAGAGTGGTGTTGCTGGATGTGACTGGGGAGGTGGTGGCCAGCTCTGGAAAGGTGTTTCCTCTGAGTGAAGCGTCAAGAGAAGAGCAGTCGCCCGACCTTTGGTGGGATGCTTGCAGGATTTCTTTAAAAGAACTAATTGGGCAATTGGGGACTGGTTTTAATCTCAATGAGATAAATGCGGTTGCGGTAACTTCCACCTCAGGCACTGTGATTCCTTTAGATGCGCAAAATAAGCCACTTCATAATGCCATCATGTATAGTGATAAGCGGTCTGGAAAGCAGGCTGAATTATGTACGGCTACGGCTGTAAAGTATCACCATAAAGGGTTTACGGCTTTTAATACCTCTAGTGCGCTCGCTAAAATAGTTTGGTTTGGCGATACTTATCCCGAAAAAGCAGTAAGAATTGATAAATGGGTGCATGCTGCGGATTACATTACTGGAATGCTGAGCAACGAGTGGGGTGTTACTGATTATACCAATGCTTTTAAAACTGGGTATGATGTAAGTGATTACGAATGGCCAGCATATTTATATACCCATCTTCCTTTAAAAAAGGAATGGTTACCAGCAGTCTTTCCCTCGGGAACAGTGATTGGGAATTTAAGTGAGGATATAGCCATTGATTTGGGTTTACCAGTAAGTATTAAAGTAACGGTAGGGATAACAGATGGTTGTGCTTCGCAAATTGCGTCAGGTGCCGTAAAGCCGGGGGAATGGAATACCACTATTGGTACAACTATGGTAATTAAGGGGGTGACTACAAAACAGATTGTGGATGAAGAGGGGCGTATTTACAGTCATCGACATCCTGCTGGTTATTGGATGCCAGGAGGAGCAAGTAACACCGGGGCCGACTGGGTGACTAATGAGTTTGGTGATCAGCTCGAAGCCTTAAGTAAAGCTGCTGAAAAATTGATACCTACGGATTTGATTTCGTATCCATTGCGTCAACATGGTGAGCGGTTTCCTATGGTTGCTCCTGATGCTGTTGGTTTTGAACCAGAAGGTTTATCAATGGCAGAACGGTTTACGGCAAATATGGAAGGGGTGGCTTATCTTGAACGCTATGCATTTGAGTTGATTCAAGGATTTACTAATGAAAAAGTAAATGCTGTGTTTACGGCCGGCGGGGGTAGTAATAGTGACGTTTGGCTTAAAATACGTAGTAATGTATTAAACTTGCCAATTTATAAAATGAAAGAAGTTTCAGGCGCTGTAGGTGCCGCTATATTGGCTGCTTCGAACACTTATTTTAGTTCGCTTGCAGAAGCCGTAACTGCTTTAACTAATATTGATAAGGAAGTTTATCCGGAGCCAGCGCTGGTTGCTATTTATCATAAAAATTATCATCGTTTTTTAGCTTTGCTACTTAAAAGAGGATATATAAAAGAAGGAGAAATACATGCTTAATGTTTATTTATTACGACACGGAGAAACGCAATACAATGCTGATGGAAACCGCTATTGCGGTAGAACAGATATCGCGCTTACGGAAAAAGGTGTCGGACAAGCCAACTCGGTGAATAGCCAGCTTAAAGGAATGTCTTTCGATGCTGTTTATGCATCTCCATTGAAAAGAGCTTTGTTTACTGCTGAAATTGCTTCAGGAATTAAAGCGGTAAAGACGGATAGCCGTTTGATTGAAGTGGATTTTGGAGATTGGGAAGGTAAGACTAAAGAAGAATTTATCGTTGAAAACGCTAGTTTATGGCACAGTTGGATGGAGGACCCTGCAATCGCTAAAGCTGGTGGGACAGGTGAAAGTGCCTCGGACGTGGTAGCACGTGTTGATGACTTTTACCAGGAAATGATGCTGAAACATCCTTCAGGAAATATATTGGTAGTTGGTCATAACGGGATTAATCGCTTGTATCTAGCCTTTAAACTAGGTATGCCTTTAAAAAATTATCGCCGCATTGTACAGGAAAACTCCGCTATTACTCTGTTTAGTTTGGATGAAAACGGAGAGCTTAATTTGAAGTTTTTGAATAGTAAAATTTAATACCTTATAAAACACAAATGATCATGAAAATTTTAAAAAATAAGGGTCTTGCATTGATGCTGACTGTATGCATTATAGGTGGAAGCTATGTGGCTTCCGCTCAAAAACTTCATACATTAAATATTAAAAACACCAAGCAATTGAAGGAGTTTTTTAGGTACAAAGGCAAGAATACTCCTGTTATTAGTGGGCATAGAGGGGGAATGATTAAAGGTTTTCCAGAAAATAGTATTGAGACTTTTGAGAATACCTTACGTTTTACCCCTGCTTTTTACGAAATAGATCCACGTTTGACAAAGGATGGCGTAGCGGTGTTGATGCACGATGCGACATTGGAGAGAACTACCAATGGCACTGGGAAAGTTTCTGATTATACTTATGAGGAACTCCAAAAATTTAGATTGAAAGATCCTGAAGGTCATGTGACGAATGCCAAAATTCCGACGTTGAAAGAGGTGATTCTTTGGAGTAAAGGTAAAACGATGGTGAACCTGGATAAAAAAGATCTGCCCTTAGAGATGACAGCAAAGATTTTGACGGAATGTAAAAATGACATCATCATGCTTACGGTACATAACGCAGAGCAGGCTAAGTTTTATCATGATTATAATCCTAAATGGATGCTTTCTGCTTTTGTGAAAACTAAAAAGGCATTTAAGGAATATGAGGCTGCAGGGATTCCATGGTCGAATATGATTGCGTATATCGGTCCGGAAAATAAACCGGAGAATAAGGAATTGTTTGATATGCTACATGCTAAGGGGGTAATGTGTATGATTTCGGCTGCGCCAACTTATGATAAGTTGCCAGATGCTGCCGAGCGTGCAAAAAAATACAGAGAAACTTTTGAGCAGGGTGCAGATATATTAGAATCTGATTTGCCAATAGAGGTCGCTGCTGCTATAAACCAATGATCGTACAGGAAAAGCAGAAATAATGTTTTTTACTTTTGTGGAAAATGAACAATGATGACATCTTATTGTTATAACACAAATAAAATGAAAAGAAACATGATCAAAAGTATAGCAGCAAAATTGGTTTTTACCCTTGTTTTAATAATCGGTATTAACATGGTCAGCAAGGCTGATGTAATTAGGTTAGTCGTTAAAGAAGATCTGGCCAGTTGTACCGGTGTCGCTCCTATGACCTGTATGCAGGTTAAATATAAGACTAGTAAGAATTGGGAGTTGTTTTACAGCCAGATTTCTGGATTTAAATATCAGCCCGGTTATCGTTACGTACTTCTGGTAAATCGTACCAAAAGAACAAATGTTCCAGCAGATGCTTCGGCTTATGAGTATAAGTTGAAAAAAGTGGTGAAAAAAGTGAAAATGAAACAGAATACAACTACGGCATGGGATTTTGTGTTGAAACACAAGTGGAAGCTGATTCAGATGAATGGCGTAACGCAAACAGCTTCTCCGGTATATATGACGTTTGATGCAGCTAATAAACGTGTTGATGGTAAATCAGGTTGTAATAGTTTCTTTGGAGGTTTTAAGAAAAGTGATGATCAGCTAACCTTTAATCAAATGGCTGGAACTATGATGGCTTGTAGTCCGGAATTGAACAAGCTGGAACATGAGTTTTTAACATTAATAGGAGATAAAACCTTTAGATATGATGTAGCCGACCAAACGCTTAATCTTTATCTAGGTAATAAACTGGTGCTGATGTTTGGAATGGCACCTTTGAAATAAATTTATCGCAGATCTTAAGTAGGTCTGATTATAAAAACGGCTGAATAGATAGTTTTTTTAACCTGTCCATTCAGCCGTTTTTATTTTTATTTTGGAAGCTAAATCTATATCTCTTATTTTTGGTAAATATTTACGTAAGTGTTTACCTATATGGCGCAGAATATTATTAACGAATTGGGTGCTTTGGCTATTGGTTCTAGAATGAGACGGCTTTATGATGTCTTATCCAAAGATGCAGGAAGGATTTATCAAGATCATGAATTGCAATTTGAGATCAAATATTTCTCACTTTTCTATATTATTAGTAAAAGAAAGCAGATTGGGATAATGGATATTGCCGAGGAGCTGAGCCTTACACATCCGGCGATTATTCATTTAGCCAAAGAGTTGGAAAAGAAGGGATACATTGAGTCTGTAAGTGCTCCGGGGGATAGTCGGAAAAGGATGTTGCAGCTTTCTGCCAAAGGGAAAAAAAGTCTTCCAGAATTTAAAAGGGTATGGGAGAAAATCAACGCTTTAAATGAACAGCTTTTTGTTCAGCAGCACCAATTGTTGCAGACACTTGAAGCGATAGAAAAGACACTTGAAGAAACATCTTATTATAAAAGATTTCAAAATGAAACAGCTCGATAATCCTGTTTGGAGTGCCTTAGCAAGCACGCATCGGTACTTTGCATTGGGCACAGATACCGCTAAAAGATATCCTTCAGACTTTTTACCATTTGTTGCTTTTGATCCCAATGCGATTAAGCCATTGGAAACTTTAAAAGATTTCGGACCCAATGAAGATGTTTGTATTATTGGAGATCTTCCTGAAATTCCGTCTTCATGGACTGTGCTGAAAAAACTGGAATGCGACCAGATGGTTTGTCCTGATTTGATCGCTGTGAAAGCTGATGATACCATCGAGCTTTTAAAGCTGGGACAAGAGGATGAACCGGAGATGTTTGAACTGATCAACAGTATTCAGCCAGGTTTTTATAAGGATCATACGGCAGACCTTGGAAGCTATTTCGGGATCAGAGTGAAGGGAAAGCTGGTGGCGATGGCTGGAGAAAGAATTAAAATGACGGGTTTGAGCGAGGTGAGTGCAGTTTGTACCCACCCCGATCATACAGGTAAAGGCTTTGCAGCCCAATTGGTTTCTGTGGTATGTAAAAACATGATTGCACAAGGCAATATTCCTTTTTTACATGTACTAAGTAGTAATTCAAGAGCAGTTCAGCTTTACGAACGTTTGGGCTTTGTAAAGAGAAGAAGTATTCTGTTTTGCCTGCTTAAAATAAATGCTGTTAAATAACATACGCTGCTATTCCATTTTGTAAAGTCATCCGATGTAATTAACTTCAAATTCTATAATATTAATTGAAGGAAGAACTTGGAAGATGAAATAAAGGGTCTTGTGCCTCACGTGTTAAGTTTCATTGTCAGTGAGTTTTGTAAATACGGCTTCTTAATTGCCTATGAGAAGGATTTGTCGGATTTAAAAGGTCTGATTGAACCAGATTCAATTTCGGCGGAAGATTTTGAATTGTTGGAAGCTGTAGATGATAAGGTGGTGCAATTATTACTCCAATCTATAGATAAGGTAGTGGAAGGCTCTAAAACTTTTTTCATGATCAATAATCTCGATGAGTTTGAGGTGATGGAAAATGAGGAGTATAATCAGTTGGCTTCTGATAATTATTATATCTATATCATGGATTGGGAGTTTAAAAACTATAAGGATTTATTACTCAATTTGAATGCGGTTTATTTTACAATAGCCCGGTTGTTGCACCATTGTGCTGCTCAGTTAAAACTTAAAGAAATAGAATTGCCAGATGAATTTTATGATAAGGACGAATTTTTGGAGCAGTATTCTGATATACTGGATCATAAACTAAGTGATGATGACAAGAACGTCAACTTGTTGTATGACCTTATTGTGAGTTTAAACCTCGATTTGTTGGAGATAGACCGATTATCGTAATAAGGCCTCAATTTAATTGATATTATTATCTTTGGTGATTATAAATAACAAAGATATATGTCAGATCAGAAAAAAGAAATATTCGACAGTGTAGCACAACGTTTAAAAATTGAAGGCTTTAATATTGTTAATCGTGATGAGACTCGTCCTTGGGGTGGTTTTTTTGTAATTGATGAAGAACAAGCACAGCAGTTTGCTAATGTATATTTTGATAAACTAAATGTTGATGATTTAAAAATATCAGGTAAACTAAGTCCTAAAATATTAATTGTTGCGCCGGATACTAGACTTTCATGGCAATATCATCATCGTCGTGCAGAAATCTGGAGAGTAGTAAACGGCACTGTTGGCGTCATTACAAGCGAGACTGATGAACAAGGTGAAGTAAAACAGTTAACGCCAGGACAAACGATCAAATTAAAACAAGGTGAACGTCACCGTTTAATTGGTTTGGATGATTGGGGGATTGTTTCTGAAATTTGGCAACATACTGATCCTGCAAATCCTTCAGACGAGAGTGATATTGTTCGGGTTCAGGATGATTTTGGACGTTAAGGCATCTCAAAGTCATTTCTGTAAGCGCTTACATCTAAATACATACAATACCCGTTAATACCATATATGATTATTTTATCTTTTTTCCTTTTACACTGGTTCCTTTCCCTTTTTTCTCAGACTTTCTTTTTACATAGATACGCTTCGCATAAGATGTTTAAAATGAACCCTTTTTGGGAGAAGTTTTTTTATCTGATTACCTTTTTCTCACAAGGTTCGTCTTTTTTAAATCCGCGCGCTTATGCGATATTACACCGGATGCACCATGCATTTAGTGATACAGAGAAAGATCCGCACTCTCCGCATTTCGTAAAAGATGTGTGGGGTATGATGATCCAAACCAAGAATATTTATTTGAATTACGCCAAGTATAATGTTGAGCCTGAAGAGCAGTTTAGAGATAATTACCCGTCATGGCCAATTATTGATAAAATTGGAGATTCCTGGATTACACGTTTCATTTTTATTGGTTTTTACGTGTGGTTCTATGTGACTTTTGCTACCGCATGGTGGATGTTTTTGTTATTGCCAATACACTTTTTAATGGGGCCCCTTCATGGTGCAATTGTAAACTGGTGTGGCCATAAATATGGTTATGCTAATCATGATAACAATGACCATAGCAAAAACTCCTTGCCGTTAGACTTTTTAATGTTAGGTGAGCTATTTCAGAATAACCACCATAAGAAACCGAATAGTCCAAATTTTGCTTCTCGATGGTTTGAATTTGATCCAACTTATCCATTAATGAAAGTGATGCATTGGATGCGGATTATCAAAATAAGAAAAATAAATTAAAGACTGGATTTATTAAAAAAAACGAGGGTTCCAATCAGAACCCTCGTTTTTTATGTGCTATATTTTTACTAAGTGAGAGGAGTTAGATACTGGGTATAAGCGTATCCTTCCTCACCCTGATCTGTTTTAACCTGCCACCATTGATCGTTGGCTTTGCTAACCAGTGTTATGACTTCATTTCTGGCAGCTTTTCCTACGATGTCATCATTGGTGCTTGGTCCTTTACGGATGTTAAGGTTGGAGCTATTGGTGGTTACTTTAAGCTTAGCCCCTTCGGTAACACCCGCTACGCTATTGATGTTCATGACTAGGTCCCCGGATGAGTAATTTGGATCTAGACGTTCATAGGTATCCCACAATTGTTGTTTTACTGCACCGCTAGTCGAACCATCGATATACAATACGCCGTCTTGTTCGCGTACATTTAAACCATTTACACCAGCAGTATTTGCCGTGTCGATTAGTTCTTTATATTTTTCTTGTAAGGCCATTTTTGTTTTTCTTTATTATTTGATTACCAATTGACTGTTGTCTACCTTTTTAGGTTTTAAAGCTTGTAGTGTCATCATCAGTTTTTGAAGATTGGCTTTTTGAATTTCTCCTTTTAAGGTAACTACGCCCTCAGAAACGGTTGCAGTAACAGTGGGGAAATCTTTTGTTGCATCTTTAACTGCAGTAGTTAAGGCATCGTCTGTAGCAACCGGAACCGTTGCTGTTGTAGGCGCAACAACCGTAATGTCGTTCACAACAGATTTAACACCCACAACACCAGCAGTTGTTTTTTCTAATGTTTGTTTGCTTGCTTCATCAGCAACTTGCCCACTAAGTGTGGCAACCCCTTTTTCAACTGATACGGTCACGCCTGAGGCTGTTGGATTTGCTTGTAATGCAGTTTCAATAGCAGCCTTTAGGTCTGAATCTTTTGGTTTGCTTTTGCAACCAGTTAAGGCGGCCGTCAGTACGAATACTACCATTAAGGCAGCCATCATTTTGTTCATCGTGTTTTTCATAGTTAAATTAATTTGTTTTTAGTGGTTTAGAAGTTGTTCAGGTTTAGACCGTATACTCCGTATAAATTCATAATAGTTTTAAGGCTGATTTTGTTTTTACTAATGTTAATTAAATGACCTGCTTCGAGCCAAACAAAAAAGGAGTTAAGCTGCTACAATTTCATTCGAAATGAGAATATTGATTGAATTTGGACGAATAATGGCCTAAAATTATATTCTGTTGAACTCGATTTTGAGTTTCTCTACAAAATATTGTATCGTTTTTTCTGTTAAAAATGCGTTGTCAACTGAATATTGATGAGGTCATTTTATTGTTAAAGTCGCTTTATAGATTTGCTATGATTAAGCGTAAACAAAAGCTGGCAGATTTGATATGAGACCATTAAAAATAGCGCAGAGTATAACAAATCGTAGTGACGATAGTGTTTCCAGATATTTGATAGAAATTGCTCAGATTGATTTACTTCAAAAGGGCGAAGAAGCTAATTTGGCTGTGAAGGCTAGAAATGGAGATCCGTTTGCCTTGGAAAAATTGATTAAGACCAACCTTCGTTTTGTGGTTTCTGTAGCGAAACAATATCAAAATAATGGATTAAATCTTGCTGATCTGATTAGCGAAGGAAATATAGGTTTAATGAGGGCTGCAAAGCGGTTTGATCCTACCAAAGGATTTAAATTTATCTCTTTTGCGGTTTATTGGATTCGACAATGTATTCTTCAGGCTATAACGGAGCAAAAGCGGACTGTAAGATTGTCCGGTAATCAGATTTACGACATGGGGAGGGTTTCGAAAGCTACAATTAAATTGGAGCAAATGTTGGAGCGAGAGCCAACACTAACCGAGCTTGCAGATGCCCTTCAATTATCCGAAGAAAAGATTGCAGATGTTTTGTATAATAGTGGGGTATCGGTGTCTGTTGATATGAAGACAAGTCCATATACTGAATCGACACTACTGGATTCTTTGATCAATCAAAATTCCACTTGCCCCAGTGCGCAGTTGTTTAAAGATTCTCTGACAAAAGATCTGATTAGAGCCATAGATGCCTTACCTGAAAAACAAAAACTGGTTTTGAAGTATTGTTATGGTCTTGATGACTTTCCAGAATTGGCTCATGAAGACATTGCGTCAAAAATGGGTTTAACTGCGGAGCGTGTACGGCAATTGAGGTGTAAAGGCATCGAATCTTTAAAAACAATTTGTAAACTCAACAATATGACAGACTACTTTAAGTGAAACTATATGAATTAAGGGTTGTTATACAAAGAAAGCTTTCATGGTCATTTATTAAAAAAATAAGTTATGAAACATTTAGTTTTAATATGCAGCCTGAGTTTATTGTTGTTATTTCAAGGATGTGTAAGTAATAAAAAGTATAATGAGCTTCAGACAAAGTATAGTGAATTACAACAGAAGGGACGCGATCTAAATCAAAAATATCAGAGTAGTCAGCAGGAACTGGCCGGATCAACAACAAGAGTTAAGAGCCTGGAGGAACAGATTGCTGCCCAACGGCAAAATGTCGTCGCCTTGCAGGCTGCATTAAATAAATGTTTGGCCTCTTCAAACCAGGGGAATGTAAATATCTCTAAACTGGTTGATGAGATTAACTCCTCAAATAAATACATACAACATCTTGTAAATACAAAGAATAAAAGTGATTCGTTAAATTTGGTACTGACGAATAATCTTACTCGTTCTTTAAGTCGCGAGGAATTGAGCGACGTGGATGTTAAGGTCTTAAAAGGTGTGGTTTACATCTCACTTTCAGATCATATGCTCTATAAATCGGGAAGCTATGAGATTTTACCAAAAGCCGGTGAAACATTGAGTAAAATTGCGAAAATTATTAAAGATTATAATGACTACGATGTTTTAATTGAGGGAAATACAGATAATGTACCTATATCTCAAACGAATATTCGTAATAATTGGGATTTGAGTACCTTAAGAGCTTCCTCTGTCGTTCAGGTTTTACAAACTACATATAATGTTGATCCAAAGCGTTTGACAGCAGGAGGACGAGGAGAGTATAATCCTGTAGCAAGTAATAATACTGATGCGGGAAAAGCACTAAATAGAAGAACCCAAATTATTATCACACCTAAACTGGATCAGTTTATGGATTTAATTGGGAAAGCTCCAGATACAACGCATTAGTAAATTTCATAGGTAAAAAGAAGGGCATAAAAAAGCCGTACATGGAAGTGTACGGCTTTTTATATCTTTATTCAGAAACTCAGAATCTGATTACTTTGACCACCTTCTGTTTCCTCCGTTAGGAGTTTTTTTGGCGCCACTTAAATTAGGTTGACGTTCAGTTCTTTCCGGACGTGCACCTCTCTCAGGGCGAGCGCCTCTTGAAGGTTTTGCTTTTCCTTTAGATTTAGCAGCTGCGGCGCCCGACATTAAGCTTTGCCAGCTCATCGCATAAGGATGGTCTTCCGATACCGGAATCTTTAAGCCAATCAATTTTTCAATATCATCAAGGAATTCCTTTTCTTCCGGATCGCAGAATGAAAAAGCAGTACCGCTTAATCCTGCACGGCCAGTACGACCAATACGGTGCACATAAGTTTCTGGAATGTTAGGTAATTCGTAATTGATTACATGGGCCAATTCATCCACATCAATGCCGCGGGCGGCAATATCTGTAGCTACTAAAATTCGGGTAGTCTTGGCTTTAAAATTAGTCAATGCTCTTTGTCTGGCATTTTGTGATTTATTTCCATGGATGGCTTCTGCTTTTATACCAACTTTAACCAGATCTTTAACAATGCGATCTGATCCATGTTTTGTCCGTGCAAATACCAAAGCCGTTTCTATTGTTTTATCTTTTAAGATATGTAGTAACAATCCTTTTTTATCATTCTTTTCTACAAAGAAGATCTGTTGCTGGATCTTTTCTGCGGTAGAGGATACTGGAGTTACTTCTACTTTAATCGGATCAGTTAGAATGGTGTTTGCTAATGTCTGTATTTCTTTAGGCATAGTAGCCGAGAAAAACAGAGTCTGACGCTTTGCAGGCAATTTGGCAATTACTTTCTTTACGTCATGGATAAAGCCCATGTCTAACATCCTGTCTGCTTCGTCCAATACAAAGATTTCGATATCTTTCAAGTTTACAAAGCCCTGGTTCATTAGGTCTAATAACCTACCTGGGGTGGCCACAAGGATATCTACCCCCCTGTGTAAAGCATCAGTTTGCGCTTTTTGTCCAACCCCACCAAAGATTACCAAATGTTTTAGCGGAAGGTTTCTGCCATAGGCTTTAAAACTTTCTTCGATTTGAATGGCAAGCTCACGCGTTGGGGTTAATATTAGTGCCTTGATGGCTTTATGAACCTTCGTGTTGGTGTGTGGTTTACTTAGCAACTGCAGCATAGGTATGGCAAAAGCAGCAGTTTTACCTGTTCCTGTTTGCGCGCAGCCTAATAAATCTCTGCCTTGTAATATAGATGGAATGGATTGTTCTTGTATTGGGGTAGGTTGTGTATAACCTTCTGTTTGCAGCGCATTTAAAATAGGCTCAATCAGATTTAATTCGTTGAATAACAATGTTTTTTTTATTTTAATGTAAAATATGTAGAAACAAAAGATTAGTGTTTCGCTGCAAAGGTACACATAACTTTTGGCTTTTACTTATAGGTGCTTTTACACCAAAAATGTGCATTTGTTGAAACTTTATGGTTGATTCACACGCATATTCGCTTATTTTTGTAAACTACTCAATTACATCATGGCAGAACCGAATTATAACGAAGATAGTATACGCTCCCTCGACTGGAAGGAACACATTAGATTACGTCCCGGTATGTACATTGGAAAACTGGGCGATGGATCGGCTCAGGACGATGGGATATATGTATTGCTGAAAGAGATTGTCGACAATTCTATTGATGAGTTTGTGATGGGATCTGGCCGTACTATAGAAATTACTGTTTCCGACCAGAAGGTAAATGTTCGTGATTATGGACGGGGTATTCCATTGGGTAAAGTAATTGATTGCGTCTCTAAAATTAATACCGGTGGTAAGTATGATAGTAAGGCCTTTCAAAAATCAGTAGGATTGAATGGGGTAGGTACCAAGGCTGTAAATGCATTGTCTACCAATTTCATGGTACAGTCCTACCGGGATAACAAAACAAAAAAAGTAGAATTTTCTAAAGGTGAGATTGTTTTAGAAAATGACATCATAGATACGACTCAACGTAATGGTACGGCCATTACTTTTTATCCTGATGAGACTATTTTTAGAAACTACCATTACATTACAGATTTTGTAGAAAGCATGATCTGGAATTATGTGTTTCTGAATGCTGGTTTAACGATCAACTTTAATGGGCAAAAATATTTTTCGGAAAGAGGTCTTTACGATCTATTGCATAAACATGCAGATGTGGAAAGTATACGTTATCCGATTATTCACTTGGTAGGGAATGACATTGAGATTGCGATGACCCACGGTCAGCAATATGGTGAAGATTACCACTCTTTCGTAAATGGTCAGCATACAACACAAGGTGGAACACATCAGGCTGCTTTTAGAGAGGCAGTAGTAAAAACCATTCGTGAGTTTTATAAAAAAGAGTATGATGCTTCAGATATTAGGTCCTCTATTATTGCAGCCATTTCGGTACGTGTGCAGGAACCTGTATTTGAGTCGCAAACTAAAACCAAGTTGGGTTCACAAAATATGGGGCCTGATGGACCATCGGTAAGAACTTTTATTAACGATTTTGTTAAGAAGGAACTAGACGATTATCTACATAAACATGCTGATGTAGCCGATGCGTTGCTGAAAAGAATCCTACAGTCTGAACGTGAACGTAAAGATATTGCTGGAATAAAAAAACTGGCAAACGACAGGGCGAAAAAAGCTTCGCTACACAATAAAAAGCTAAGGGATTGTAAGGTTCACTTTAACAGTACTCACGATAAAAGGTATGAGACTACCTTATTTATTACTGAGGGTGATTCGGCTTCAGGATCTATTACCAAATCAAGGGATGTAGATTGCCAGGCCGTATTCAGTTTAAAAGGGAAACCTTTAAATTGTTACGAGCTGACCAAAAAGGTGGTATATGAAAATGAAGAGTTTAACCTTTTGCAACATGCTTTAAATATTGAAGATGGGTTAGACGGGTTACATTATAACAATATTGTAATTGCTACAGATGCCGATGTGGACGGTATGCACATTAGGTTGTTAATGATGACCTTCTTTTTGCAGTTTTTCCCAGATTTGGTTCGTTCAGGACATGTGTATATTTTGCAAACACCTTTGTTTAGGGTGCGTAATAAGAAAGAAACCATTTATTGCTATAGTGATGACGAGCGTAAAAAAGCCATCCTGAAACTAGGCAATAAGCCCGAAATTACGCGATTTAAAGGTTTAGGCGAGATCTCTCCAGATGAGTTTGGATTGTTTATCGGTAAAGATATTAGACTTGACCCAGTGATTCTTAAAGATCAGACCATTAAAAGTTTATTGGAGTACTATATGGGAAAAAACACACCAGATAGACAACAACATATTATCAGAAATCTAAGAATAGAAAAAGACGAAGTGGATGATATGGCAATAATTGCCGATCCTATTGATACCGATGAAGTTGAGGATGCTGCGGATGTGGCTTAATTTTTAACGTTTTATATAGGCGAATTGTAAATTTTTTGATTTATACTTGTATTCTGATCGATCCCCTTTGATAGAATAGTTTAAAAGTTCTACAGCCTAGCTGTAGTAAATTAAAAACTTTATGCCTCTTAGCGCCACAAAAAGATCGCCCATACGTTATTATTTAACCGTATTTTTAATACTGATTTTATTCCTTTTTGCCTTTTTTTTATATCTGAGGTTCAGCAAAATGAATGCGCTGAAACACAATATTGCCGAGCTGGTTAAGATTAAGGAAGATTACTCAAAAGTAGATAGTTGTATCTATACACTTTACCAGGCTGAGAATAACTCACGTTTGTATGCAATTACGGCCGATAGGGAATACATCAAGAAATTCTCTTTGCAGATTCAAAAAGTATCTACCTTTTTAAGTGAACTCAATATCAATGTTGATGATAATGTGTTAACTCCTGATTTTAAACGACTGATCAAACAAAAGAAGCTTAAGACTGAAAGCTATTTAAAACTTAGAAAACTTACAGACAGTTTGGTTATTGGTTTTTCACAGTTGGGGCTTGTTGAAAGAGAGGTTGCAGGCGAAATTCAGCTTCCAGTAGCAAAGAAGCAGTTTAAAACCGTTACCAGTTTTGATACCATTCGACATCAGCCTGTTCCTGAAAAAAAATTCTTCGGACGACTTGCAGCCGCCTTTGCTGGGAAAAATAAGAAAAGAGATACTTCACTGACTATCATTAAAACGGAGAAAAATATAGTCGTAAATCAGGATGTAAGAAGTTTCAATAAGCAGCAATTAAAAAAAATAGAAGATTATTATAAGCGATTGTATGCCAGCGCCAACAAGCTAAAGAGTGATGAAAAGGCGATTCTGATGCTAAATAGTAAATTGGTATCGGAGATCATTTTCATATTACAGAACTTTAAGAAGGATGAGGTTGGTTACATTGTGGATACCAGAATGTTGTTGAGTGATCAACTGCTTGTAGACATTAAGGAACTCGATTGGATCACGATGATCAATGTGTTGTTATTGGTTAGCTTAGTGATCATCATTCTGTACAACATTATCAAACTTTATAAAAACGAAAAGGTGCTCATTATGTTGGGTAAGCGCGCCTCGCAAGATTCACATTCAAAAAGCCGTTTTCTAGCCAATATGAGTCATGAAATTCGAACACCACTCAATTCGGTGGTTGGTTTCTCAGAACAACTGGGTAAGAGCGAACTGACCAATGAACAAATTGATCAGGTGGATGCCATCCGTAATTCATCTGAGATGTTGTTGGCGCTAGTAAATGAGATTCTTGACTTTTCGAAATATGAAGTTGGAAAAATAAATCTTGAAAAGGAGCCTTTCCATCCAGAAAGTGAAATCATGGAAGTGTTTAACAGTATGAATGTACTAGCTGTTAATAAGAATCTTTTATTAGAGAATAAAGTGTCTTTAGAAAAAGATATTTGCGTTCTAGGTGATCGTTTGCGCTTGAAACAATTGGTTATGAATTTGTTGACGAATGCCATTAAGTTTACTGCAAGTGGTAAGGTGACGTTAAAAGTTAATATGGTTGTTCATGGCAAAAAGCATGGAATATTGAAAGTCCATGTTGAAGATACTGGGATTGGTATAGCGGCAGAAGATTTGGAGTTTATTTTTGATGAGTTTGCACAGGTATACTCCGCCACCAAGCAGGGCACAGGCTTGGGTTTGGCTATTTGTAAGAAAATAGTAGAGCTGCAAGGGGGTAAAATCGATGTAAGTAGTGTTCTTGGAAAAGGCTCTATATTCAGTTTTGAAATTCCTTATGAGATCGCCAAGATGAAGGAAAAGATAGTTGTGAGGCCTGAAGAGGTTCCAATTACGAAGAAGTTAACCGGAAAGCACATTTTATTGGTAGATGATAATAAGATGAATGTTTTTCTCGCTCAAACGGTATTGAAAAAATGGGAGATGGGCTTTGATTGTGCTTACGACGGTAAAGAAGCATTGGAACTGTTTAAAAGGAACAGTTATGACCTTATTCTTACTGATATTCAAATGCCAGTAATGGGTGGGGTAGAGCTTACCCATGAGGTAAGGTATAATGGCGACTTTACAAAATCTAGAATTCCAATTTTAGGGATAACCGCACATGTGCTCCAGGAAGATAGAGATGCTTATTTAAAAGCTGGAATGAACGATCTGGTGTTAAAGCCCTTCCTTGAACAGGAACTTATTGATAAGATCAGTAAGTATATATAAGCTTATATTTTAGTGTCTTCGGGATGTTGTGGGGGTAAGGTATTAACATCTGTTTCTACTACGACAATCTTGGTATGTACTGCGTATTTACTTGGTGGAATTCCCTTTGCATAACGTTCCGCATAAGCTTGAGTAAATTCGGCACCGAAATAAAGAATAATGGCGGTATAATAAACCCAAAGTAAGATAACTATCAATGAGCTTGCCGCGCCAAATGCGGAGCCGGGGTTACCTTCCTGGATATAGATACCTATTAAATATTTACCCAAGCTAAACATTAGCGCTGTAAATAAGGCGCCTACAATTGCAGGTTTCCACTTTAGTTTTACATCGGGTAAAACTTTAAAAATAATGGTAAATACAGCCGTTACTGCTGCTAACGTGATTGCATTGTTTAATATGTTAATTAATAAGGTAGTTGTATCATCAACAACGGGCAGGTATTTGGCAATTTTACTGGATGAAACGAGGTAGCCCAGTCTATCCCCGATAGCAACTACAATACTGTTGATGACAAGAGAGACTAGAAGTAGAAAACCTAAGGAAACAATTAAGGAGAAAGATACAAGCCTATTAATGAGTAATTTTATCCAGCCCTTTTTGGGAACTGCCTTTACCTTCCAAATCAGGTTTATACTATCTTGAATTTCAATAAAGATGGCTGTGGCACCAACTACCAGTGTAATAATACCAATGATTAGTCCGATGGTACTTTTTCCTGTGGTGTTGGCATTAGTTACAAAAGTTTGGATCTGAGCTGTGGCTTCTGGACCAACTAACTCAGTGATTTCAGAGAAGAGTTCTTTCTTTGGGTTGAGTTTTGTAGTATCAGAATCAGGAACGTCGCCTAAAAACAAACTGGCTGCGGAAATAACAATAATGATGAGTGGTGTGAGTGAGAAAATGGTATAATAAGCAAGGGCTGCACTCAATTTCATTACGCGGTCTTCCATAAATCCTTTTCCAGCGGCAATGAATAAATGGGCAGTTGCTTTAATAACGTGTTTAACTTTTTTTAAAAATGTCATATTAAAAAGGATATCCTATACCAATGTTATAAATTAAATTGTCTTTACGCCAGGTATTGTTTCCGAAATCAATTTGGTCAAATACCCAACGTTTACCTTCCTCATTGTATGGTTTGCGGATAGGGAAGGCCACATCAAGACGAATAACAAATATAGTTGCATCTACACGAAGTCCAGCCCCTGTACCTACAGCAAATTCTTTTAATGCATTTTTAAGTTCGAAGCCTGATCCAGGGCGTCCAAGGGTTGCAGGAAGATTATCAATAGCTGGACTCCCTTTATCTTCTTTTCTTAGCCATATATTCCCAGCGTCGATAAATGTAGCGCCATATAAACGACCATATAGTTTAAACCTTAGTTCCGAACTGATCAAAGCTTTAATGTCTCCGCTTTGGTCAATGTAGGTGCTATTAACAACTCTTGGATCATTTTTATAATAATAAGTTCCTGGGCCAAGGGATCTTGCTGCCCATGCTCTGATATCATTGGTTCCTCCAGCATAAAACTGGCGTACAAAAGGTAGTGTCGTTTGACTGCCATAAGCGTAGCCATAACCTAGATCTATCCGGTTGGCCCAAATCACATTTTTTGTGATTTTATAATAGTTCCTGAAATCGGCCTCTAACCTCACAAACTGGTTTAACGCCAAGCCTGCAACAGTTTTGGCCCCAGCATCATTTTTACTTGCAAACAAGCCCCATAGATTTCCACCGGTTTCCAGCGTACCATTAAAATAGATGTTATTTCTTCTGAAGTCTTCAAATTGATTGGTATAGGTAAAGCTGTAAGTACTTCCAATGATAAATTGTTTCTCCAGTACATTCTTTAAGCCTGGAGTTACTTTTAAAAGGCTATCCCTGGTTGAGGAGTCGGATGTTAGCAGTGAAGAGGTGACATAGTTTACCGATATTGGATTAAAAGCATGTTCCTTATACTTGTTTTCGTTCCACTTGTAACCATATTGAGTTTTGAAGGAGTTGATGTCGTATAAAGAACCTCTGTGGAGCAATTGGTAAGAAATTGAAGCTACCGTTTTAGGAATAAAAGCATTGGTAGTGTTGATCCTTTTAAATGGAGTGATAAACCTTGGAAAGGTGAGTTTTCCCTCTAGTGTGAAAGAGTAAGAGTTTAAAGCTTTAGATTGTCCACCCACCTGACTTTCAAAGCCTCCACTGGCACTTACATCCAATTGCTCGGCCCCTCTGAATAAATTGCGGGTAGTTTGGGTAAGTTTTAATTCGGAACCCACAAAATTGGTTGATTTACTAGTACCTGTTACAGAAAATGTAAGGGAATTTTTCTTCAAAGGTGTTAAGTAAATATTCAGATTTAGTTGATTGTTTTTAAAGCTGTCAAGCGGAATAAATTCAGCTTTTACAGCTTGAAAGGCGCCGATGTTAACCATTCGGTTTAAGGATTGGTTATGGTCTTTTCTGTTATATAATTTATCTTTTTTAAAAAATACAAGCCGATTGAAGAGGGGAGGTTTAAAAGTATGCCTTGGGTCGTAAATTTTGAAATCATTATAAATCTCAGGTGTCGATTTTCTTAAGGCACTGTCTCTTCGTATGGTGTAATTCGGAAAAATGTTAATGTTGTTAATGGTATACGGCTTGAGGCTTGCATCAGGCGCAATATCTTTAACCAATAAACGAATGTCAACTCTGTTTTTACCGCTTGTACTATCTACCTGTAAAATCAGATAATCTGGACTAAAATAGAAATATCCCTCTTCCTTCAGGTCATTGTCAATACGTATACGCTCGTTTTTAAAAACATCCAGATCGTAATTATCGCCAATTTTTAACAAGCTATTGCCTTTGTTTTTATTGATAATAACTGCAATTCCGCTACTATCTTTAGGAAAAGAAATGCTTTTGATTTTATATCTAGGTCCTGTTTCGGCTGTATAAATCGCTTTTCCCTTTTTTCCTTTAACCAAGGTATCGCCGATCACTTCAGACTGTAAGTAGCCCTGACTGATCAGGTAGCTTTTTAGTATAGCATTATTGTATGGAATTTTTACTTCACTTAGTAATACTGGCGGTTCGCCCATCTTTGTGCGTAACCAGTGACTAAATCCTTTTTCTTTGGTTGATTCTCCTGCAAGATTGTAAAAACCAAGTTTGTATTTAATACCAAAAAGTGATTTATTTGGCTGAGGCCTTGTTTTATCTAGTAGAATTTCTTTTACATCACTTTGATGATCAATTTTTCCTGTCGAATCAGGATTGATTTTTATTTCTGCACCCGTATATAGAATTTGCCCTGGCTTCAACCTTTTTGTTGTGCTGCAAGCGGCCCAAATTAAACAGGCAAGTATAAGTAAGCTGGGTTTAATTAGTCTTGTCATCTTTAGGCTTTTGTTCTTGTCTCAATCTTTTCTTTTTAGAGAAATTCTGGAATACCTCTCTAAATTTATTGTAATCCACTACCAGGGCAAATCCGATACCTGTTTCTATAATCTCCCCTTCAATTAAACCCTCGTTTTGGTTACGTCTGTATGCTCTTAATCTATACTTCCCATCTTTAGAAATCAGGTATTCAATATTTATATTGCTGGCAATATTGGCTGCGTTCTGTCCCGCAGTTTGGCCTTCTAATCCAAACGAGCTACCTACGGTTACAATCAGTCTGTCACTCAATAGTTTTTTCGATAAGCCGATTTCCAGATCAGTTTTATTCTGAAGCTGATTGCTTGAATAGTCTTCTGATGAATTGATTCCGAAGTTGATGTCTACCCCTTTAACCAAGTCGGAAGCTAGTTTGTTTAACTGATCCGCAAGTAGGTTACTTACACTTGATCGGGCAAAATTAGTAACGATTCCATTGCCACTACCCGCCAGACTTTGGAATGGGTTTTCGGCAATAAATCTGCCTAAAACCAATAAAGCAAATACCTGCTTGTTAAGTTCTCCTTCATCAGTGTTTACTGATTGAAGCCTACCATAAACATCACCGCTCAATGCCCCTCTTTCATTTTCAGGTAGGTCGATTTTGAAATTAATGATTGGTTTTAGCAGTTCACCTGTCATGATTAGGTATACCTGAAAGGGCAGTTTTGTTTTTGCTTGTGCCCTTGAAGGATCGCCCAGCAGATCGATTGGTGCTGCATTTACTTCAATCAAGGCAGTTAAATCTACATTGGCACTTGTTGGTTCACCTGTCCACACAATGCTGCTTCCTTGTTGCAGTTTAAATTCTCTTTTTACTGGACCTACTGATAGATTATAGCTTCCACTTGATACATTGTACCTGCCTGTTAAACTGGTTTTTCCGCTGGGGTCCATTGTAGCGGCAAGGGTTGCATCACCTTTAACCTTTAGGTTGTCGCCATTTGCAGGATCAACCACTACATTTAATTCTGCATCCGGATCTATAGTAATTGTTGCACTAAGGTTAATTCCTTTGATTGGCGCTTTACTAATTGAATCCGCTACCGAAAGCGCTTTCTTGCCATTGGCGGGGGGAGCGTTAAAATCAACAAATTGTACAATACCTTCCTGATCTATAATTGTGGGGTCATCTGGTGGTATTGCAAAGAAGAATTTGGTCTTATCTTCCACCTTAACGTTCATGTTGACATCGGGTTGGTTTAAATCACCACGCACTTTAATGGTGCTGGTTAAATAAACCGTTCCATAGATCATCTCATTATCTTTAGCAGTAGAATTTAGGGCCCTAAAATTGTTGGTCCTGATGTCCATGTTAAACTTAAAGTCGCGGTAGTTGGTGGTTAAGATACCCCCGGTAATGACAGCTTTTTGGTTCAGCGAATCCAGGATCGTAAACTTCTTGAAATCAATACCTGTTTGGGTAAAACTAATGGTCTCATTAGGCATACGGAAGTAAGAGTTTACATATGCCACATTAAAACCCGCTTGGTTAAATTTCAGATCGCCAAGCACTTTAGGTGCATCAAGGACCCCTTTAATTGAAAGTTCCCCGCTTATTGTTCCAGTTCCATTTTTAATTTGCCCCATTGATAAGCTCTGGATGGCTTTCAAGTCTATCTTATCGATATTTAAAGTCATGTTGAGTGCACTCTGTGGAGCCGTATAATAAAAACCACTAGCTCTTAATTCATGTGTTCCTGATAAGGCAATATTGGTCTCATAAGCATTTTCGGTGTTGTTGTTTACTGAAATGCGTAAAGTCCCAAGCATATCTTTTTGGTAACGAAGTTGATCTATTGTTAGGTTAGCCTCAAATTTAGGTGTACCAGTCAGGTCTTTTACATTTACGGTCCCATTAATGGCTCCTCCTGCCAAAGCGCTGTCAGCCTCAGCAAACCGGGTTAGTGTTTCTATTCTGAAATCCTTAAATTCTACTTTAAGGGGCGCATTTGGTGTATTACTTTCGCTATTGATACTGAGTAATTGTCCGCCATTACTCAGGTTAAATTGATTCGCCAATATACCTGATGTCCCAAATTGCAAGTAGTTTTCTGGCGATACGGTCCATTTTTCGTAGTTCAACAATACCTTTTGGGGGTCGAAGCTAAATCTGAAATCCTTATTGAAAGACTTGAAGACACCCCCTAATATATACTTATCTCTGCGCTTGCTATCACGTAAATAAATATTCAAATCCAGATCGTTGTTAAGAGCGGTACCACTAATTTCATTGTTAAAGAAAGATAAAGAGGGGCTTTGTAAACTTTTAATAGTTAGTTTATAATTGAGCTTCTGATCAGTATTGTTAATGTTTAATCGTGTGCTATCTACTCGATACGTACCATAAACCACTTGTGGAAATACTGCATTCATTACCAGACTATCCTTTTTGGTATCCAATAAACCATTCATTCTGGAAGGAGCGAAGTTGCTCAATTCTGGGATAAGATTTTTTAAGACTTTCGGGTTATAGAAGTTTACGTAAAACCTAAACCTTTGATCAGGGATTTTAGTGACTGTACCGAACTGATAATATTTATTAATCTGATTGATTACGGCGTTTGCCAAATTGGTGATCTGGTATTTACCATCAATCTTTGCCCTCAAAAATTCTGATTTCAAGGTAAGGAGATTGTGGTTGGCGGAAGCCTCAGAATGCACAATGATCGTATCTACATTGAAGCGCTGGCCTTCTTTAACCACTTGTAAGCCATTTACCGTGATGTCGCCATTCAGGTAATCCGGGTCGGCAGTTTGTATGTCGGCTTTAATTAAACCTGCCAGCTTAAATTCTGTATTGCTGAAGTTGAGTTTTTGTAGGTCTATTTGTTTCAGATTGGCAATGGTGTTTACAGCAGGGTATTTACCTGATATATCGACACGTGCAGTTAATTCAAAATTGGCATTGCTATCTGCCATATTACTTTTTAAATCTAGTTTTTGTTGCTTGTAAGTTCCTGTTAGGTTTAAATTTTTATAAGTATACTTGTTGTAATAAACACTTAATACTTGTCCATTTACTGTGGCTGAAGCTTTTTTTGGATCCAGGCCTGTTCCCTTAACGTTTGCTTTTACAGTGATCCGGCCGAGTTGTGGCTCCATTTTTAAAAGGCGCCCCACATTAAAATTGTTTAGGTTAATGTTGGCTGTATAACTTTCTTTTCCTTTAGGACCTTTCATATTGGCCAATAGCTTGGCTGATCCCATATCGGTATTGATGTTAAAACCAGTATTGAAATTGGTCATGGATCCTGTAAACTTACCGGTTGCATTAATTGCATTTGGTAAAGTTATATTAGTCGGTAGTGTTTTTTTAGGAATCAGAACAAGTAAGTCGTTTTTGGTCAAAGAAAAACGTTTGATGTTCAAATCAAGTACCATCTTATCTACATCAGGTAGACCTTTTGCCGTTCCACTGACATCAATATGCGTACTTTTTAAGCCCTCAACCTGCAATTTGGGAATTACAAGGTTATTCATATACCCATGAGCCTGAGCATTTACTTTTAGCTTTTCATTGCGATAGTTATCTGGTACGGCATCGCTAAAATACCCAGCATCCTTTAAGCCAATAGTTGTGTTTTTTACCTGCATATAAATTTTCACCCTTTCTGGGTGTTTGGTCAGGTCGTTTATGGCTGTGTAATCCAGCTGGGTATTGTTCTCAATGCTGGTATTTGGTGTCTTTAATACCAGGTTGTTTACTTTTGTTTGTTTCTCGGTATAGCTAACCTCACCCTGTAATTTCGACAATTCGAAACCACTCTTTTCTTTAAAACTGCCTGATTTTACATTAACCAAAATACCAGCGTCGCTATAGGCAAGTTTTTCTGCCTGTAAACCTAGTTTGGTTATATTAAGGTGGTTAAAGTCCATTCCTTTCGCTGGTTTTTCGGCAAGATTATCAAACTTTACATTGTTCTCCGCTAGAATTAGGTTCTTCGCCAAAAAGGCAATTCCAGGTGTTGCTGGGACATCTGCTGTTTTTTGAGGCGTTTTAGCAGGTGGAGCTGGTTTAAACGCAAACGCTACGTCCGATTGAGTTAATTTTGCCTCATCCAACTGATATTTGTTGTGGTTTACATCAGCAATCAGTTTGGTTAGAGAGAACTCTTTCAAGTTAACTTGTGCACGCATATCCGAGGCGGCAGTTTTAAAATCAACTTTACTGTCATTGACTTTTGCATCCTCAATTTTATACTGGTTGTTGGTAAGGTCGATAAATAACTTAGTCAACCTTAGATTATTTAAATCAAGATCGGCGCTTGTTTTCGAAAGCTTGTCATCAAAGCCTATATTAACCTTGTTGAATGCGAAATCTTGTATTTCAACAAGCGGCAGTTTGCCTAATTCAGTTTTTGCAGTATCAATGCTATTTGCGATTTGGGCCTGTAGCTGTGTGAGGGGTTTTTGCTGCAGGTATTTAACGGAAGTATTGTTTAATGACAGCGTTTTGATTACATAATGTTGATTATCCAGATCAAAATCTTTAATATTTGTTTTAAATTCTCCAAGGTTCAGCTTCATGTTGTTACCGGCAACATCATCCCGGTAGACAATAGCAATATCTTCTAAATTAATTTTACTGATCGAAAACTTTAGGGTAGAGGTGGAGTCTTTCTGAACTTCGGCTTCTGGTTTTGTTTGTTCGGATAAAAAAGCGTCTGCTAAAAAGGAAAAATTAAATGTTGTATCAGGATGAATACGCGTCACATTTGCGCGTATTTTCTGCAAACCGATGTAGTTTACTTCTACCTTATTGTTCAATAGTTCATACAAACTAATGTTAACAGCTAGTTTTTGAGCATAAAGTAACGTGTCGCCCTTTTTGTCTTCAATGTAAAATTTGTTAAGAACTATATCGTTGGGTAAATCCAGTCCGATGCTTTCTAATCTAATTTCAGTTTTTGTCTTGCCCTTAAGGTAGTTAAGTGCCGTATCTTTTACGAAATTTTGAACAGCAGGAATTTTTAGGGAGAGCATTATCAGCACGAGCAGTAATACAATGCTTGCTACAATCCAGAGTAAAACCTTAAGACTTATTTGTATATATTTATTCAATTGAGCAGGATTGAAAGTTTATGTATGGTCAACTTCACCAAAACCATGCCATCGGGGCGAGTTTGGTGTTGTTTTATTATACTACAATCTATCGAATTAATTGTTCAAAAGTAGAAACAATTTGTATGTTTTATAACTTTGCAGCCGAAAACGGGTAATTATTCTTCTTTGAGCAAAAATAATATACCAACATAGAACTGTTAAAAACTCAGTTCTTAGAATTCCGTTTTCAACCCTTATATTTACAGCAAACAATCCTTTTTTGATGAGCGAAGAAATAGAAAACAACATAAACGAAGAAAACAAACATACCGTAATTCCTATCAATGGGCTCTACGAAAACTGGTTCCTCGATTATGCTTCTTATGTAATTCTGGATCGCGCGGTACCACACATCAATGACGGCTTGAAGCCGGTACAGCGTCGTATTATGCACTCCCTGAAAGAGATGGATGATGGGCGTTTTAATAAGGCTGCCAACGTGATCGGAAATACGATGAAGTATCATCCACATGGTGATGCCTCTATTGGTGATGCAATGGTGCAAATTGGTCAGAAAGATTTATTGATCGATTGTCAGGGTAACTGGGGAGATCCAATTACTGGTGATAATGCAGCTGCTCCCCGTTATATTGAAGCCAGGTTGTCTAAATTTGCCAACGAAGTGGTATTTAATGGCGATACAACCATTTGGCAACTGAGCTATGATGGGCGTAATAATGAACCAGTAACCTTACCTGTTAAGTTTCCTTTACTGCTGGCACAAGGTGCCGAAGGTATTGCAGTGGGTTTGGCTACAAAGGTAATGCCCCACAACTTTATCGAATTGCTGGATGCTTCTATAGAAGTTTTACAAGGACAGCGACCTAATATTTTGCCCGATTTCTTTACCGGCGGTATGGCTGATTTTTCTGCCTATAACGAAGGTATGCGTGGAGGTAGGATCAGGGTAAGGGCAAAAATTACTGAGAAGGATAAAAAGACCCTGGTCATTACCGAAATCCCTTACAGTACAACTACAGGTTCGGTTATTGACAGTATTTTATTAGCCAACGATAAGGGCAAAATTAAGATCAAGAAGATTGAGGACAATACTGCTGCTCATGTAGAGATTGTTATTCAACTGGCTCCCGGTATTTCTCCTGATGTGACCATTGATGCTTTGTATGCATTTACCTCATGCGAAGTTTCGATTTCTCCAAATACCTGTATCATTAAAGATGAAAAGCCTCAATTTTTAAGTGTAAATGATATTCTTACCCAGAATACCATGCACACCAAGGCCTTGTTGAAAAAGGAATTGGAAATTAAATTACATGAGCTGCAGGAAAAAATATTCTTTAGTTCTTTGTTAAAGATCTTCATCCAGGAAGGGATGTACAAAAATGCTGAGTACGAAAACTCAGGTAATTTTGATATCGTTGTTGAGGTCTTAAACTCATTGTTTGAACCATTTAAACCTGATTTATACAGAGAAATACTACCCGAGGATTTTAAGAAGCTGATTGATAAACCAATGAGCAGCATTACCCGCTTCGATGTTAAAAAAGCGGATGATCAGATGAAAGCCCTATCGGATGAGATTAAAGTGGTTAAAAATCACCTGCGCCACCTTACCGAATATGCTATTGCCTGGTTTCAAAAACTGAAAGATAAATATAGTAAGGGAAGGGAACGTAAAACTGAGATCCGCTTGTTTGACCGTGTTGAGGCTTCTAAAGTGGCCTTGGCTAACGTGAAATTATATCTGAATCGTGAAGACGGTTTTATTGGCACAGGCTTGCGAAAGGATGAGTTTGTTGCAGATTGTTCGGATATTGATGAGGTGATTGTGTTTAGGGAAGATGGAAAATGCATCATTACTAAAGTAGCAGATAAAACCTTTGTTGGTAAAGGTATATTACATGCCCAGGTATTTAAAAAGGGTGATGAACGTACGGTTTACAACATGATCTATAAAGATGGTGCGAGTGGGATTTCTTATATCAAGCGTTTTGCTGTTGTTGGAGTTACGCGTGATAAAGAGTACGATTTAACAAAGGGTAGCAAAGGCTCCAAAGTGTTGTATTTTACCGCTAATCCAAACGGAGAAGCAGAAATTGTAACTGTACAGCTTAAGCCTCATACTAAACTGAAGAAATTGCAATTTGATCTGGACTTTGCCGAAATAGCAATTAAAGGGCGTGGCTCGCAGGGAAATATTGTATCCAAATATCCGGTTAAAAAGATTTTACTGAAGAGTAAAGGGGTTTCTACTTTATCTGGATTGAAAATCTGGTATGATGATTTGTTGAGAAGGCTTAATGTTGATGGTAGAGGTAAGTATCTTGGTGAATTTGATGGGGATGATAAAATCTTACAGGTACACAAGGATGGTTGGTATGAACTCAGTACATTTGAACTTAGCAATCACTTTGATGCCGATTTGATCTTGATTCAGAAGTTTGATCCAGAAAAACCTTTTGCTTTAGTACAGTATGAAGGTAAGGCGAAGAACTACTTTATAAAAAGGTTTGTTTTTGAACCGATTGGCGTTGGTAAGAAACAAAGTCTGATTAGTGAGGAGAGCGGGTCTAAATTCTTATACTTAACCAGTAATCCGGCAGCAGTACTTACCGTAGATGTGTTGAAAGGAAAAACTCAAATTCCAGAAACGTTAGAGATTGTATTGTCTGAGTTTATTGACGTGAAGGGAATTAAGGCGAATGGAAACAGGCTTACTGCCCATGATGTTAAAAACATTACCATTTCTAACAACAAAGAGATCGAATTGGAAGAAGAGGTAAAAGCTGTTTCTGCAACTGCAGACGGTTCAGCCGCTGAGGACTCAATGAATGAGCCAGGTGATGGGCCTGTTGGAGACGTAGTAGATTTGGCTCAGGATAATGATGAGGAGGAACTTGTGGACCCGGCATTGAGTAAAGATGCGGACGAAGAAGAGGTTCCATTGCCTCAGACCGATGTGGAAATAGCAGATGGAGTAGCAGAAGAAGCACCTGCAGCCATTAGCGAGACACCTGCACCGAAACCTAAGAAAGTTTTTGAAAGTAAAACTGTAATTAAAGGTCCTGTTGAAACAGCAGTGCCAGAAGCAAATATAGAAGAGGCTAAACAGCCGATAGTCGAAAAAGAGGCTCTTGCAGAAGAGGGAGAAATTTCTCCTCCGGCACCGGAGAAACCGAAAAAGGCATGGGGAAGTTCCGCTGCAAAACCGACGAAACCTGCAGAGGCGACTAAATCCGAAGAAACTGTTAAACCTGTTGAGGTTACAAAAACTGAAACAGTAATGCCTGCTGAAGAAAAATCGGAAGAAGATTTAAAAACAAAAGAGAAACCTGCTGCTCAGCCAGTGGAGGAACCTAAAAAAGAAGAAAAACCTGTTAAGAAAATTGATTTCGAAATCACCAATCCTGAGGACATCAAGATTGATGATAAAGGTCAATTAGGCTTCTTCTAGATAAAACTAGCGCTGCCTGGATTGTTGCATAGGATTTGATCCTGTAGATGATCCACGCGGCGCTTGTTGTTGTTTAAACAGTTCAAAGCGCGAAGGCTGGCTTTTTCTTGGCCAAGAGTTATTTTGCTCATCAATGTCTGCAGTTTCACGATAAGGATCTAGTTGTATCGATACGACTTCCTTGTCTTTAGCAAAAACCTTAGTTACCTTATTCTCGTCTTTTCTCCAGATGTATGCAGGAATACGATCTACCTCTTTAGTGCCGTCTTTAAAAGTCCATTCTATAATGATAGGCATCACTAATCCACCTTCATTGGAGAAGTCCAGCTCATAAAAATTCTTTTTGCTTTCATAGAGTTTTCGTTCGTCAGGAGATAGGCTACTCATGTAATTCTGAAAGTCCTGATCAGCAGATTTGCTGACTTCAAAACGGTTGAATTTGTTGTAAAAATCTAATAGGCTGGTATCTTGTTCTACAGCGAATTTAATACCTTCTTTGCGATTGCGCTCTCTTCCAATATTATACAAGTCCTTGTCATATGCTTTTTTGTTTTCGATATTTTCAGTCGTTTGATTTTTACTATCCAAGCGGTAATAGCGAACATCATTAAGCGAAATGTCTACAGGATCAGTTCCAAAGAACCAGCCTCTCCAGAACCAGTCAAGGTCAACGGCAGAGGCATCTTCCAGTGTTCTAAACAGATCAGCGGGTGTAGGGTGCTTAAAGGCCCAGCGTTTTGCATACTCCTTAAAAGCGTAATCAAAAAGTTCTCTCCCCATTACGGTTTCCCTTAAAATGTTTAAAGCTGTAGCTGGCTTAGCATAAGCATTGGGACCAAAGTTGATGATGTTTTCAGAATTGGTCATTATAGGTTCCAATTGGTCCTTAGGCATCTTCATATAATCTACGATTTTATGAGCTGGACCACGTTGAGAGGGATAATTATTGTCCCAGGCTTGTTCGGCCATATATTGGCAGAAAGTATTCAATCCTTCGTCCATCCAAGACCATTGACGTTCGTCCGAATTCACAATCATTGGGAAAAAGTTGTGTCCTACTTCATGAATGATCACTCCAATCATACCATATTTGATGGCTTCAGTATAAGTGCCATCCTTTTCTGCCCGGCCATAATTGAAACAAATCATTGGATACTCCATTCCGTTTGCCGCCTCTACAGAAATAGCTACTGGGTAGGGGTAAGGTATAGTATGTTTAGAATATTCTTTTAAAGTATGAGCAACTACTTTAGTGGAATACTTGTTGTATAGTGGGTAAGCTTCTGGACCGTAATAGGACATAGCCATAATCTTTTTGCCGTTGATATGGGTTGCCAAGGCATCCCAAACTAATCTACGGGATGATACCCAGGCAAAATCCCTGACATTTTCTGCGGTGTAGGTCCAGGTTTTTTTAGCAGATGATTTTTTGCTCATTGCTGATTTTACTTCAGCCAGATTTACAATTTCTATAGGTGTTTTTGCTGTTTGCGCTGCATTCCATCTTTTTAAGCTGGTTGCATTAAGTACCTGGGTATAATTCTGACACTCGCCAGTGGCACCAACAACGTGATCGGCCGGAACAGTCATGTTTACTTTGTAATTGCCAAAAGCAAGAGCAAATTCCCCGCGACCTTCAAATTGCTTGTTTTGCCATCCCTGAAAATCAGAATAAACAGCCATACGTGGAAACCATTGTGTAATCGTAAACAAGTAATTGTCATCTTCTGGAAAATACTCATAACCACCTCTGCCACCATCGGCAATTCGGTTTGCTATCTTATAATTCCAGGTTATTTTAAGTTTGTATTTCTGTTTAGGTTGTAAAACAAAGGGAAGGTCGATACGCATCATCGTATTATTGATGGTATAAGGTATTGCTGTTCCTTTCTCGTCAGTTACCTTTAATATGTTTACCCCAAGATCATTCGGGGGATTGATGATATCCGACAATCTTTTGTAACCCACTTGTTCTGACATTCGGCTACCTTCAGTCAGTTTGTTGTCGCTGGTTGCTTTATGTTGATTCTCATCTAGCTGCACCCATAAATAGCTTAAAGGATCGGGAGAGTTGTTATAATAGGTAATCGTCTCAGCACCATTTAATCGAAGGTTTTTCTCATCAAGCTCCGCGTTAATTTCGTAATCGGCACGTTGTTGCCAATAAGCTGGTCCCGGTGCTCCGGATGCAGAACGGTACATGTTTGGGTCCGAAATGATGGTGCCCAGTTGTTCAAACTTATTTCCGTGATTGGAACCTGGGTTGTTTATATACTGACTAAATGCGTTTGTGCTGGATATAAGGGCAATGAAAAACAAAAAGTTCTTATTCATGGGGAGGTTGGTATTTGTTTTTTTTACGGAAGTAATGCTGGAAACCTTTCTGCTGCCATTACGAACGATATTCCAAATATAGCCGATGAAAGAAAGAAATTATAATCCCATCGCTTTATTTTTACAATCCAGATCAGGATAAATGATAATATTAAAATTCCGACAACGATGATAAGCTGACCAAATTCCAGCCCGACATTGAAAGCGAATAATTCGGCCGTTATACTGCTACTTTTGCCCAATAAGCTCCTTAGGTAATTTGAAAATCCTAATCCATGAATTAGTCCAAAAAACAACGCCATAGTGTATTTGAACCGCTGGCCTTTTGGTTTTTGTCGTTTACTCAAAATATTTGATATCGCAGTGATCAGGATGGTAACAGGAATAAGGAATTCAATTAAAGGTGTATTTACACTAATCACCTTAAATATACTTAAAGCGAGGGTAACACTATGACCAATCGTAAATGCCGTAACGAGGATCAATACTTTCTTCCAATCGGTTAAAGTATAAGTTCCACAAAGTGCGATTACAAATAAAATGTGATCATATCCCCGCCAGTCTAAAATATGTTGCCAGCCTAATTGAAAATAAAGGGAGAAGTCCTGCATCGAATAAAATCGTAAATTAGCTAATTAATTATAGCAATATCCTTATTTAGATTAAGAAAAACAACTATGTGGCAATTGTTACTCCTTTTTTGGTTAAATATATTCCACCCTTTTTATGTTAGTGTAACCGAAATCGTGTACAATAAAAATCCAGGAACTGTACAGGTGAGTGTGCGGATTTTCTTTGATGATTTTGAAAAAACATTAGAGAAAAGAAACAAAACTAAAGTGAATATTTTAAAGCCTGTGAACAAGAAAGAGGTTGATGCGATGATTGCTGCCTATATAAAAGATCATTTGAAAGTTAGTGTGAATGATAAAAATTTGGATTTAAAATTCCGGGGTTATGAAATAGAGGAGGATGCTGCCTGGTGTTATTTCGAAACGTCACAAGTTGGGGGCATTAAGCAACTTCATGTTAAAAATGATATTCTATTTGAACAGCATAGCTCACAAAGCAATATGATCCATGCAATCGTAGATGGAAAGCGAAAAAGCACCAAGTTAGATAATCCGAAAAGCGAGGCCGATTTTACTTACTGATTTTCTTTATTGTTGAAGTACTATCCTTTAGCCCTTGTTGCTATTTCTGGTCTCTTTTTACGAATAGCAATGTGCTAGAAAGAATAGCGAAAGCTAATTCAAAAAAGAGCCTGCTGTCAATTGATTTTGACAGCGGGCTCTTTTTGTAAAGTATTTTACTTATTGATACTGGATATATATTGGTACTGGCTTTAATTTCATTAAATCTTCAGGTGTCATTAATCTGTTTGGAGCTTTCTTTAAATCATTTTTATAGAAAAGCTTGAACCCTGTAAACTGAACTGGTTCAGAGTAGATAAAGTGACGATAAGTTCCCTTTTTAAGCTCAGGTTCACCCCATCCATCCATGTGCATTACAATCTGAACTTCTGGACGAAGTTTAATGTTTTGGTAATTGGTAACCATTTTTTTTGTAAAACGATGTACTACAAATACTTTAGGAGGCAGATTGTATTTTTTTACGATGTCAGCTAGATGCTGGGAAACAAAGTTAATATCTGCAGCGTCATAGGTTCCAATTTTTTTACCTGGCAAGGTGCCATCTTTCATAGAGAACTCTGGATCAATACCTAAATGTACATAAGGCAACTGTAAGTATTTTTCGATGTGCGGGAGTTCTGCTTTAATATTACTAAGGGCAACTTGTAAGTCTAAGAATACAATAGTATTAGGACGCATTTTAGCGATAGCTAATACTGAATCAATCTGACTGTTGGCCATTCTATTGATATACTTACCGTCTTTACCTGGTGTTCCACTCGCTACAGCAGCGATATAATGTAGCCCTGCCTGTACAGGAGTTGATGGATCTACTTTTTCCCAATGTTTAATTTCAACATTTAGCCTTTTCCACATTTCTTTAGGTGCATATTCACCTAAAGCCCCCATTTTCTTGGAGTGTAAATTACCATAATAAACAACAATGCGTTTAAAAGGTAGAATTGCGCCTGCCAATGGATAAGGCTGTTTTTTTACTGGCCATTTCCCAGTGGTGTCACCGTTAGCTAGTTTTGTTAATAAGGCATTATACTTAGCCGTGTCAACCGGTTTGCGGGTATCCACGTCTTCTGTTTCTACTGAGTCGATTGATACAGTATCGCCGGTAGCGGTTACTTTGATTTGTCCTTTTGCTTTTTTCGCATCAGAAGCACAACTGGTCAATAAAGCCATGGTTGCTGTGCTGATTAAAAGAATGGCCGCCAGATAAGGTATTTTCATAGATATAATGTTTGATTGAAAACGAATATAAAAACGTTTAGTGTGTTTAATGTAGAAATTTAATTTTATTTAAACGAGTTGAACTTGCCGAAAACACCTAATGGTAATTTAATACCAGAAGTGGCTTGGAGGTAAAGCTCTCCCGTTTCTAGATTTTTAACTTGCGGAAAAGAAGTTTTAATTAGATTCTCTACAATTACTGATGAAAATCCTAATGAATATGTGTTTAGGATTAAAAAATGTTCTTGCTCATCCAGCAGTTGAACCACTTCCATCATCATCTCCTGAATATGATCTTCCAGTTTCCACTTTTCTCCATTAGGGCCATGTCCAAATGCAGGTGGATCTAAGATGATTCCATTGTATTTTTTGCCGCGCTTTAACTCTCTTTTTACAAATTTTAAGGCATCTTCAACTACCCATCGAACATCTTTCAGTTTTGAAAGCTCTTGATTTTCGTTAGCCCAGTTTACAACTTGTTTTATCGAATCGACGTGAGTTGTGTCTGCTCCGGCGGCTTTAGCGATTAAAGAGGCAGCACCGGTATAGGCAAATAAATTTAATACTTTAGGAACAGGAGTTTTAAACTTCTTGATGGAAGAAGAAATGTAATCCCAGTTTACCGCTTGCTCGGGAAATACCCCAACATGCTTAAAAGAGGTTAGTCCAAGACGTAAATTGATGGTTACATCGTCGTTCGTATATTCAACATTCCATCTGTCTGGCAGATTTGCGGAGCTTTTTACCCATTCGCCTGAAGTTGCCGAACGGCCTTTAAATTTGATATGGGTTAGCTTTTTCCATTCTTGATCCGATATTGTCTTTTTCCATACAGCCTGAGGCTCTGGTCTGGACAATATTAAATTGCCAAAACGTTCTAATTTTTCAAAATCACCACAATCAATTAACTCATAATCTTTCCAGTGAGTGGGGGTTAACAGGCTTATCATAAAATGGATATATTAAAATTTTCCTTTTGCTGCCTTCATAAAGCGGCTGGCAAAAACAAAGTCATTTAGTTCTTGAACATCTGTGTGGGCAATTTCTTTATTGGAACCTTCCCAGAATTTTTTTCCATCGTGAAGGAAAATTATATAGTCGCCAATACCCATTACTGAGTTCATATCGTGGGTAACTACAATGGTTGTGGTATTATATTCTTCAGTTAGTTCCTTAATTAACTCATCAATTACAATTGATGTTTTTGGGTCAAGTCCCGAATTTGGCTCATCAACGAATAAATATTTCGGGTTCATGGCAATGGCCCTGGCAATGCCTACACGCTTTTTCATCCCTCCAGAAAGTTCTGCAGGGAAAAGCTTGTTCTTGCCTTCCAGGTTTACGCGTTCCAGACAAAAGTTAACTCTTTCGAGTTTTTCTTTGCGACTTTGCTCGGTAAACATATTTAAAGGAAACATGATGTTCTCTTCAACCGTCATGGAATCAAATAAGGCAGATCCCTGGAACAGCATTCCGATTTCTTTTCTAATCTGAATCCTTTCTTCAAAGTTCATGGTTGTAAACTCTCTGTCATCGTACTCTACAGTACCTTTTTCAGGTTGATGTAAGCCGATCATACATTTTAACAGGGTTGTTTTTCCCGAACCTGAACCGCCAATAATTAAATTGGTTACGCCAGCTTCAAATTTACCCGATATGCCTTTTAGGACTTCATTATCACCAAATGATTTGTAAATGTCTTTGATTTCGATCATAGTAATAACTGGGTTACAATGTAATCACATGCCAAAATAGAGATACAGCTTACTACAACTGCTCTTGTACTGGCTTGTGCAACTTCTAAGGCTCCGCCCTTTACATAAAAGCCTTCATAAGCAGGTACTGAGGTAATGATAAAGCCAAATACAAATGCTTTAACCAAAGATACAGTAATAGTGTAAGGGTTAAAATCTGTTGTAATTCCTTGCATATAGTCAGCTGGAGTAACAGCACCTGATAAAGTTCCGCCAAGATAGCCACCGGTAATGCTTAAGAACATAGATACGATCACCAATAATGGAACCATGGTAATGCCCGCGATAATTTTGGGAAGAATCAGATAACCAGGGGAGTTGATGCCCATGATTTCTAATGCATCAATTTGCTCACTTACGCGCATGGTGCCAATTTCTGATGATATAGCTGAGCCAATTTTACCAGCCAATACGATAGCACTGATGGTTGGACTTAACTCTAATATAGTAGAGTCGCGGTTTACTGAACCAATAATCGTTTTTGGGATGAAGTCACTAACCAATTGGAAAGCGATTTGCAAAGTCATTACTGCACCAATAAAGGTAGATATGATCGCGATTAGCCCTAGTGAGCCAACGCCGATGAAATCCATTTGTTTAAAGATGGCTTGCAGGTATATTTTAAATTTTTCAGGTCTTCTAAATACTGCCTTTAACAAAAGGAGATATCTGCCAAAATTGGTGAAATTCATGCAATGAAAAATTAGCTATAGTATTTACGCAATATTACTACAAAGAAACAATAAAAAGTTGAAACCTCATGAGATTGCTTTTACAAAGCGGCTTAATTGGCATTTCATTAAATCTTTTGGTCCAAAGTTTTGCTGGACAGCCCTTTTTTATAATATTGCGACTTATTAATAGGTATAGCAATGAATGTAGTCATAACCGGAGGTACTAAAGGTATTGGAAAAGCCATAGCGATTAACTTGGCAGAACATGGATATAATCTGGCCATTTGTGCCAGAAATGCCAGGGAACTGGAAAACTTTGCTGAAGAGCTAAAGTATACCGGGGCAGATGTATTGACTTATCAAGCCGATTGCAGTATTAAAGATGAGGTGTATGCCTTTTGTGATGCTGTTAAGGAAAAAATGGGAAAGGTCGATGTTTTAGTGAACAATGCGGGGACCTATTTACCGGGTAGTTTGCTGGATGAGGCGGATGATATTCTTGAAAAGCAGCTAAATTTAAACCTTAATGCCGCCTATTATATGTCGAAATATTTAGGTAAAATGATGCGTGAGCAGCAATCAGGGCATATTTTTAATATTTGTTCGATAGCCGCTAAACAGGTCGTAGAAAATGGAGGCAGTTATTCTGTAACTAAATCAGCCTTGCTTAGTCTTAATGATGTATTGAGGCAGGAACTATCGATACACAATGTAAAGGTAACCGCGATATTGCCGGGATCTACATTAACTTCATCATGGGATGGAACTCAAATTCCACCTGAACGTTTTGTACAGCCAGAAGATATTGCTAAAACTTTATACACCATTTTAAATTTAAGTAAAGGTGTAAATGTTGATGAGGTAGTTTTAAAGCCACTGCAATTTTAAACTTAGAGGAAGGAAATTATCATGGAAAAGAGATTATTTAGAAATGAGCACGATAAGGTGGTAGCAGGTGTATCGTCGGGAATTGCTGAATATATGGAGGTGGATGTAACGATAATCAGGCTGCTTTTTGTACTTTCAACTATCTTTTTAGTGGGGACAGGGATATTGGTTTATATCATTATGTGGATTGTTGTACCTGTTAACAATGATCCGAAAGCACGGTTTTCGAAATTTAACGACTATTTTAAAGATCAAAATAATGCATTTCAATCTCCAAACCCGTTTGGCGGTGCAAAAACTGGTGCGGAAAGTAACGATCCATTTCAAAATTGGACATCTTCAACAGTAAAGGAAGATAGTTTTGAGGCATGGAAGAAAACAACTGAATTTAAACCGTACAAAAAAAATAATGAAACGGGGCGTACTGTTGCTGGATTATTCTTACTGGTAATTGGCATGTATTTTTTGATGGACGAGTTTGACTTGATTCCTTATGGATTTAGATTGACTAAGCTATGGCCTTTGGTTTTTGTGGCCATAGGTGCAAGTTTTATCATTAAAGCAAAAAATCACAACGCCTGGGAAAGTTGGAAAAATCAGAATCAGGATCCGATGGATCCGGACCATCCTCCGGTTAGTCCTCAAGAACCTGTTAATCCAGTAAACCCGATTGCTCCCGATGTTAGCCCGGAACAGAAATCCGGTACAGATACTGAAACTAATGATCGATTTACCAAAAAAGATATATAGTTATGAGGCTGGATAGAATAATGTGGGGTATAGTGCTGCTCTTTGTTGGTGGCATACTTCTTTTAGAAAATTTTAATGTAATAGATTTTTATTGGCGGAGTATCTGGCGTTTTTGGCCAATATTCTTAATCATCGCCGGGGTTAATATCCTTTTTAATAAAAACAAATCGCAGGTAGGTGGAATGGTGTCTATTGCTATTTTGATTGCCACTTTGATTTTGTTGTTTTTTAAAGGGCAGGAACGTCCTGATCGGAGAATAACGATTATCGATCAGTTGGAGGATCGTAATTCAGATCATGACTCTAGTGAGAATAGCGCTAATAATCAGCATCTCTTCTTACCATATGTGGCAGATTCGCTGACCAAAAGGACAGTTCTGAATATTTCTGGTGGGGGAACAACGTTTGAGCTTAAAGGACATACAGATAGTTTGATCTCAGCAGATGTAAATACCAGGAGGAACGTTTTTGTATTAATAAAAAATGTAAGTAAGGATAGTGTTACTACTTTGAATCTAAAAATGAGGGGCAAAGGGGATTGGAACACTGGGGGCAATAACGTAGACGTTATGCTAAATACCAATCCTATTTGGGAGGTACATATGAATATGGGGGCTGGAGAAGCTGACTTTGACTTATCGGATTATAAGGTGAGGGAGTTTAATTTCGATGGAGGTGCAGCTGCATTGGATGTTAAATTAGGTGCTTTATTGCCGATTACGGATGTGAATGTAAAAACGGGAATAGCAGATGTTCAGATAAAGATTCCTACGGCCACCGGATGTAGAATTAAAGCTAAAACAGGTCTTTCGTCAAAAGAGTTTACGGGCTTTACCAAACTGGATGATAATATTTATGAAACACCGAATTTTAAAACTTCAACAAATAAAATATTTATAAATTTTGATGGCGGATTGAGTAGCTTTGAGGTGAACAGGTATTAGGTTACCCTAATGTTTGTGCATGTTGAACATAAATGATTGAAGGATGCCTAATGGAAATGTTGAATATACCGTAGTTATTAACGGAAAACCTGAGGGGCCATATTTACTTGAAGAATTAAAAACAAAATATATACACCCTGAAACTTTTGTAAGAAAGCCTGGGATGGACGATTATAAAGAAGCTCACGAGTTCCCTGAACTCCGTGAGCTTTTTGGTTTTGGTAAACAGATTACAGCTCCGCAATACTTTGCTTCTTTTGATCAACGGTTGCTTGCATGGGTTATCGATTATTTCTTTTTAACCCTCATTTTTGTTGTTTTGGTTTTACTTAGCTTTGTTTTTGTTGAAGAAAAAGAGCAACGTATTATGCTCATTTTTTCGTCGATGCCATTGATTGTTGTTGCCAAGTTTATTTATGGGAGTATTGCAGAGGCCGGAGAGAAACAAGGTACTATTGGGAAAAGGCTCTTGAAGATCAAAGTAACGGATATGGAAGGGCAGAGGTTGAGTATGGAGAAGTCATTTGCGCGTAATGCTGCGAAGGTTATATCTATCATTCCTTTATTCACAGGTTATTTGGCTTCGTTTCTAAATAAAAAGCAACAATGCCTGCACGACTTGATTGCAAATACGCTGGTAATAAAAGAGCGGCTGATCTGATATTACAGTTATAAACTTAATCTTTATCTTTGTGTCAGATTTATAAATGATGGAAGAAGTATTAGGTCAACATACGTTATTGAACACCTTAGATGGTGGGTATTGCAATAGTTTAACACAATATTCAAGGTTTTTGACCCGGGAGGTTGCCATTGGCGATGTTCCCATGGGTGGTTTAAACCCAATACGTATTCAATCTATGACAACTACTGATACCATGGATACCATAGGTACGGTTGAACAAACCATCAGAATGGTAAATTCCGGTTGCGAATATGTCCGTATTACTGCGCCAAGTATGAAGGAGGCAGAAAATCTGGCTAATATTAAAAAGGAACTCAGGTTCCGTGGTTATACGGTCCCATTGGTTGCTGATATTCATTTTACACCAAATGCAGCCGAGGCGGCCGCTAGAATTGTTGAAAAGGTAAGGGTGAATCCGGGTAACTACGCCGATAAGAAACGTTTTGAAAATATAGAATATACGCAGCAGGCCTATCAGGCTGAACTGGAACGCATATACAAGAAATTTACTCCTCTAGTAAAAATCTGTAAAGAATATGGTACGGCCATGCGCATTGGCACTAACCATGGTTCTTTGTCAGATCGAATCATGAGTCATTATGGTGATACCCCACGTGGGATGGTTGAATCCGCAATGGAGTTTATCCGTATGTGCGAAGACTTGAACTACTACAATCTGGTGATCTCTATGAAGGCGAGTAATACACAGGTGATGGTTCAGGCGTATCGCTTACTTGTTGAAACCATGGTGAAAGAAGGAATGAATTATCCTTTGCACTTGGGTGTAACTGAGGCTGGTGATGGCGAAGATGGGCGTATTAAATCTGCTGTAGGTATTGGGACTTTGTTGGAAGACGGTCTGGGTGATACAATTAGGGTATCCTTAACTGAAGATCCTGAATTTGAAGCTCCTGTTGCAAAAGCTATGGCTTTGCGATATGAAAAAAGGGCTATTGCTACAGTGAAAAATGAGCGCCTTAATCCAGAGAAGAAAGTTAGCTTTGCGGCATTACCTTATAACCCTTACGAATACAATAGAAGGCATACTACTGCAGTGCAACATATTGGTGGGCACAATCATCCTATAGTGATGCTAGATGTAAGCGCTGAGAACTTAAAAGATCCCTATTTTTTAACTGCTGTCGGATATAAATATAGCGCTGGATTGGATAAGTATAACCTTGCTGATCAGGCTTGTGATCTGGTTTATCTTGGAGACCAATTACCTTCTTTCTCTTTTCCAGGGAATTTAAAGCAAATATATAATTACAGTACCTGGCTTTTGCTGAAGGATAAGAATAATTGCCATCCACTTTTATCATTTGATGAATATAAGACTGCGGCACTGAAAGATGAGCAGCTGAATCTGGTTAAAGTAGACGCTATTGGATTGACGAAGCAAGAGTTTTCTCTTTTAAAAGAGGATGTTGTGTTGGTATTGGAAACCTCGGCTATGCATGGAATGGCTGCGCAAAGGAGCTTTTTCGTTTCATTGATGAAATTGAATCTTCAGATACCTGTAATCATCAAAAGGACGTATCCTGACGTAAAAGCCGACGACTTGATGTTGTATGCCGCAACCGATATCGGTGCGTTGTTTACAGATGGACTGGGGGATGGTATATGGTTGGATGCTGATGCCTCGGTTGGTTTATCTTTAATGAATGCAACTAGTTTTGGAATTCTGCAAGCTACACGTACTCGTATTTCTAAGACAGAGTATATCTCTTGCCCAAGTTGTGGCCGTACGCTTTTTGATTTACAAGAAACTACGCAATTGATCCGCTCTCGTACCGATCATTTGAAAGGTATCAAAATAGGCATTATGGGTTGTATTGTAAATGGGCCTGGGGAAATGGCTGATGCCGATTACGGGTATGTTGGTACCGGGCCAGATAAAATTACTCTATATCGCGGTAAAGAGGTGGTAAAGAAGAATGTGAACGCTGCAAGAGCATTGGATGATCTGATTGACCTAATTAAAGAAGATGGTAATTGGGTTGAAGTAACTGCTTAATAGTTATCCCCAATTTGGTTCATCATCAACTCAATCATTGACCTGCATTTTGTTTTTTTAAGCATATTTTTTCGGTGTGTATCTACGGTATGTTTGCTTATAAACAAAGTGTCAGCAACCTCAATGCTTGTTTTTCCTATTGATAGCAAGTTAAGTATTTCTTTCTCTTTGTTGGTTAGTTTATCTTTTGTTACTGTTGGGGCATTACTGGTGGCGAAATCATTGTAAGATGGTTCTCCATCCAGACCAATAAAGGATAGGGTAGAGCCATTCTCTTTTTTCAAGTGACTGATGTCGGTATGTACATCTATAACCCTTAAAGCAGCACCGTTTTCATTTGTTTGTATGGTTACGGCTTGTTGCAAAATGCGTATGTATTTTCCATCAAGACGTCTTATTCTATAATCGTAGCTCACTTTATATTTTAATACTTTCTCCGGTGGCAATTGATTGAAAAATGCTGTTACCTTGTTTTCAAAGTCAATGAAATATGGTAGGTCATCTGGATGTATATGGTTAAGGATAAATTCAATGGTGAAATCTTTAGGTGAGGCCAATCCTAGAACCTTTGTAATTGAATTACTTGCCCATTCTATCTGGGCCATTGGGCAATTGAAAATGAAGTAGTAAAAGTCGCTTACATGGAAAATATTCAGCATTTTTTTATACAATTCTATCTCAAAAGAGGGGGGCTCATTTTCATTGTATTTTGCTATTTTATGCCATATTTCTATGGCTTTATCGTATTCAAAGCATCCCATTGATCGTAATTACAATGTTTTAATATGAGCTACTGTTGTGGAGTATAAGCATACTTTTACATACACACGTAGCGTTACTTGAAACAAATGTACTGGTCGGGGCTTTATGAAAAAATACTCCAAAAGATGTATTTTAATGTACATATGGTTTATTTGTTTTAAGCAAAGCTTAAACCAAAAAGGGCATTCATAAAGTATGAAAAGCCCTTTTCTAATTTGTTTTATTTAAACGGAGTGCAGTCGATGGACTCATAGGCTTCGTAGACCTTAAGGAATGAATCCTTGCTATAACCTGTACATTTTTCTGCTTTTCTTGTTACTTCTATACCATACTGTCTAAGTGCATTGCAACTCGCGACTGTAGGATTCTCTAGGAATGCGTTTAATTTTTTTTGATACATTTCAGTCTCAGCGGTAAGATCACATTCAGTTGATTCTTCCTCTTTCTTACAAGAAATAAAGATGATCATGCCTAATAGTAGCATGAAAAGAATAGTAGTTAATTTTTTCATATTTTGTTTTAAGCAAATGTATTTGCTGTATTTTTAACATTCAATACCTATAAATGGGTATATTTCTGCTGTTCAGAGTGTTAGTCTCTGCGTTGTTGATGTTTTTGGAGGTTATGACGTGATGGATTTTAAAAAGTATAGCTAAACGTAAAGTTGCCCCAGGTGAGTCCGTACAAGTCTTTCATCCATGGGGTGGTGGTGGTCATAATTGAAGAGACACTAAATCTATTGATCACTATAACCGGCCCATAAGTATAGCTGGCAATGATATTTTTAATCGGGTGATAATATTCAAGAGTGGAGCTAGCGCCGTTGTTATCAGGGGTAAGGAGGGGAGCTGGTCGGGTAGCATTGATTCCGCCTTGTAACATCGCGTTACTCAACATCCATTGGAGTTTGAATTTGAAGATAAAATAGAACTGTGCTTTGTGGCCTGTTCCTGAGTGGCTATACTGTGCCATTAGCCCTTGAAAATAAGGATTCATTTTTCCAATTCTAATAAGTGAATAGGCTGCCATGGCATTTATTCCCGTTCCAATTTGTGCTTGCCCACCTCCTATAACTTCCAAGGAATGCCCATAATGTAGTAATTGTTTTTCTGCGCTGAAATTCAGGTTTAAGATTAAGCTATTCCCGAATTGATTACTCCATCCCTCTGGTTGTTGATAATTAACAATATGATGAGCGGTCTCCTGAACCTGCCGGGCTAAAGCCGCGGGGCCGCTGACGCCAAGATCCAATTCCGTCTGGAAATTATATTTGCGCTCTTCATTATATGAGTATAAACTATGTGTGAGGTGTAAAGTGCCAGACCATGGATAATCATTTGGTTGGAATTTTGGGTTTGAGATGTTGTTGGGGGTGAAAATCGTTTGCGCTAGCCCAATTCCAAATAGATTCCGACTCTCACCTCCTGCTTTGGGAAAGAGACGGTCTACTAGAAAACGGGAGGGCTTTAATTTAGTATAAAACAAGGTGAAACGGCTTCCATTGGTGTAAGCTTTATCGGTACCATTTCCGTAAAAATTTATATAGTCATCATCCAGGTACGCCTGTAGTAAATGATTAGAAGTTTCTTGTTGGGCCCAGGAGATGTTGAGTGTCTTGAACCAAATTAGGAGCAGTATGTACAATAGCTTTTTCATAAACCATAGTGTTCAAAACTGAGGCTATAACCAATGCTGGCTTAAATAGTTTTATTAATGTCCCAGCATTTTTTTAATATGTTATAAGGATAAGATTAGGTGATATTTGATGTTGAAAATTATTTTTATTTAATTAATCTCATTAGTGAATGAATATTCATTTATATTTGCTGGACAATTAAAAAAGGTATGCGTGCAAGGGATATAAACAAAGTAGAGTTAGTAAAACAAAAGGCTATTGAGTTGTTGGTCGAGCTTGGTTTTGAAGGTTTTACGATGAATAAGCTAGCTAAGGCTTGCGGGGTATCTGTAGCTACGCTTTACATTTATTACAAGGATAAGGACGATTTAATTCAGAATATTGGTCTGGAAGAGGTACAGCGGATGAGCGCAATTATGCTGGAAGATTTTGATCCTGAAAGCTCTTTTGCCGAAGGATTGAGACAGCAGTGGAAAAACCGCGCTAAATGTATACTCGAAAACCCTTTAACTGCCCAGATGATAGAACAGTTGCGTAGTTCGACTTACCAGGAGAAGATTTTTCAAACTTTTGGGGAGATTTTTAAGGAGCCTCTAGGAAAGTTTATGCATAATGCAATTGAAAGAGAGGAGATTGTTGACATGCCTTTGGAATCATACTGGAGTGTGGCTTTTGGACCTTTATACAGCTTACTCCGCTTTCATAATGAGGGCAAAAGCCTAAGTGGAAAACCTTTTGTTTTAACCGATGAAGTGCTTTGGAGTGCTTTTGATGTGGTGCTGAAGGGATTGAAAAAATAAAAGTTCTGTTAATGAGCTCATAAAAACTAAACTTAAAACTATGGATATTAATATTAAAGAGATCCTACTTTTTAAAACCAATATACGAACCGAAGAAGATAAAAGGTATATAGGTAAGATTATGGAGGAGCATGAGATTAAGCAATGGACAGTAGATCTATATGATATAGATTGTGTATTGCGCATTGTATCTCCTATACTGACACATGAAGAAGTCATTACACTGGTAATGAAAAATGGTTACACCTGCGAAGTGTTAACTTAAAAATTAATAAGAACTGATTATCATATTTAGTAATGGAACAATCTACAAAGCCTATAGCCGAACCTTTTAGTTCTTACCAGATCCTGGTAATTGCTTTATTGGCTTTATTACAGTTTACTATAGTACTAGATTTTATGGTACTTGCGCCACTTGGCGACTTTTTAATGAAATCTTTGTCCATGACACCTAAGGGATTTGGACTTGTGGTTTCTTCCTATGCTTTTAGTGCCGGAGCTTCAGGTATTTTGGCGGCTGGTTTTGCGGATAAGTTTGATCGTAAAAAGCTGCTTTTGTTTTTTTATACTGGATTTATTGTGGGTACGTTGTGCTGTGCACTTTCTACCAATTACGAGATGCTTTTAGGAGCTAGGATTGTAACTGGACTATTTGGGGGGGTAATTGGTGCCATATCCATGACAATTGTTACCGATATTTTTGCGGTCCATCAAAGAGGCCGGGTAATGGGTGTTGTGCAAATGGGCTTTGCTGCAAGCCAGGTTTTGGGTATTCCAATTGGTCTTTATTTAGCCAATATTTGGGGATGGCATTCGTCATTTTTGATGATTGTTATTTTGGCGATTATGATTGCCATAACGATTCTATTTATGATGAAGCCTATTGATAAACATCTTGCCATACAATCAGACAAGAGCCCGTTTTTACACTTATGGCATGCACTTTCTAATCGTTCTTATCAAATGGGCTTTATTGCAACCGCTTTTATGAGTGTTGGTGGTTTTATGTTGATGCCTTTTGGAAGTGCTTACCTCATCAATAATATTCACATCACGCAGCAGGAGCTTCCTATGGTATTTATGTTTACCGGTTTGGCCTCTATTGTTATTATGCCTCTAGTTGGGAAATTGAGTGATAGTGTAGATAAATTTATGCTGTTTACCGGAGGTTCCGTATTGGCTATTATACTTATTTTAATCTATACAAATCTTGGTCCGATTCCATTGTGGCAAGTGGTGGTTGTTAATATGGTATTGTTTATGGGGATCATGAGTCGGATGATTCCAGCTACCACACTTACGATGAGTGTTCCTGACGTAAAAGATCGTGGTGCATTTATGAGCGTGAATGCTTCTTTGCAACAAATGGCTGGCGGCATAGCGGCATTAAGCGCGGGTTTAATCGTGGCCCAGAAGACTAAAAGCAGTCCATTGGAGAATTACGACGTTCTAGGCATAGTAGTTTCGGTAATGATTGTGGTGTGTATATTTTTTGTTTATAAGGTGAGTGAACTTGTAAAGGCTAAGTAGTCAGGAGATAAGCTTAATGATTTAGAAACATTTTTTGTTGTCGAATGTTATAAGTTCAAAAATCTAGATTATGAAACAAGTAAAATTTTTTACTATTCTGCTGATAAGCGGGATACTATGGTCTTGCAGTCCGACCACAAGAGTAACCGGCTCATGGGTTAATTCTTCTGAAAGAGGAACAATGCTGAGTGGAAAGACTGTTTTTATCGCCTCACTGACTAGAAATATGGAAGTCCGTACTAAACTTGAAAATTCATTGGCATCCCAAGCTGCGCTAAAGAACATTAAAGTGGTAAAAAGTACGGAATTTTTTAGCCCGGATTTTTATCAAAATTCGCCAACTGAAAGAACCTTGATGTCGAAAATCCAGAATTCAGGGGCTAACTATATACTTACCATTTCTTTGATTAACAAGCAAAGTGAAACCAGGTATGTTCCGGGATCAGCTGGCTATGCACCTTATCCATATTATGGATGGTATGGCGGATTTTATAGTTACTATAATTATTGGCGTCCGATGTTTTATGAGCCAGGGTATTACGTGACGGATAAAACCTATTTCATGGAAACAAATTTATATGATATGGCAAATAATAAGTTGGTTTGGTCAGCACAGACAGAAACTGTTAATCCTGGATCAATTGATGCTTTTGTAAATACCTTTCCTAAAATCTTGATCGACCAGATGGTTAAGGATGGTTTATTGCCGATGTAGATTGCAAGAATACCAGGCTTTTTTCAACAACTTGATTTAATTGAGGGGGTAATTGATCTGATGTATATGGATGGTAAGCACCATATACATGATTAGCCCCCTCAATTTTTTGAATTTCAGCATTCAATTGCTTTTGTGCTAGCTCCTGAGCTACACTAAATTTGACATTGACGTCGTCATCGCCATGCAGAATTAACCAGGGAACGTGAACTTGTTTTGCCGCATTTCGGATATTGAAATCTGCTTTGTGCCAATTGAAGTCATCCAGTAGAGTGCTATTTAGAGGCATTTTTTCTTTGGTACGGGCATTTTCTACAAAGATTTTCCCTGTTAGAGTCCATTCTTTTTCCTGCTCTTTTCTCCAAAGGCTTGAGAAATCTGAGATGGCAGACCAGGTAATAAGCTTACTGATTCGCTTATCTCTTGCAGCTTGAATAATAGCCAAACCGCCCCCTCTGCTATGGCCAATCAAGTAAATGGACGTAGATGGAAAAGTGGTGTTGACATAATTAATTACTGTATTTACATCTGACAATTCCATACTTATTGTATTGCTGGCAAACGCGTCCATATCTGTTACCTCATTTTGATTTTCTGAAGTAACCCCACTGTGCGATAGGTTGAATTTTAGATATCTGTATCCCTTCGAAGCAAAAAATGCTGCGGTTAAGTTGTGTGCTCCCCAATCTTTGAAGCCTTTAAAGCCATGGATGAAAATTATGGTGTCTGGATTTGTATTTTTATCGTCATAAGTCCAATCACCAAGAATCATTTTTCCTGCTGCACCGCTTAATGTAAAGTGTTCTTTTTTGATCATATATGGCTACCTGTATGGTGTTTAGGCTATATAACAAAATTAAAATCTGGATGTTTCAGTGTTGTTGATTATTTAAAATCTTTCTAAATAGCTCTTAATTACAGCATAATGACAGTGGAACAGCCTTGTGTTATTACTTTTGTTACGCTAAAAACAAACAGGATACTATAATTTTGGAATATTTAAAGATCATTGCTTTCACGCATAAACAGATTGACCTAAAGTCCTTAGGTAAATTGGTAATATGTGAGCAGACATTGGACGATCGGTTGAGAAACATTCAATCAGAGTTAGGTGTCAAGGAAATATTCTATGTAGGAACTTGCAATAGGGTAGAATTTGTATTCACAGCTTCAGATAATTTAGATAAAGATTTTATTCTTCGCTTTTTAACGGTCCTGGATATGGGATTGCCACCAGAGTATATGGAGCAGTTCATTGAAAATGTTTCAGTATATGAACAGTTGGATGCCTTTAATCATTTGTTACGTACTTCTTGCTCATTGGAAAGCTTAGTTGTAGGTGAAAAGGAAATTCTTGCGCAGATTCGTAAAGCTTATGAAGCTTGTCGCGTTGCCGGTTTTACCGGAGATTATATGCGTATGATTATGAACAGGGTTGTGAAAACGGCTAAAGAGGTTTATACGCATACCAATATTTCTAAGAACCCTGTCTCAGTTGTTTCTTTAGCTTACCGCAAGCTGCGCGACCTAAAGATGTGCGCCAACTCAAGGCTACTGATTATTGGTGCTGGCGAAACGAATAAGAACTTAGCTCAATATCTTAAAAAACATAAATACTCTAACTTCTCCATCTTTAACAGAACACTTGCGAACGCAGAAGTGTTGGCTAAAGAATTGAATGGTACTGCTTATCCGCTTTCAGAACTTGAAAATTACAACCAGGGCTTTGATGTGATCATCACTTGCACAGGAGCTACTGAACCTATCATTACAGAGGAGATTTATAGAAAATTGCTGAATGGCGATGCGAGTAAAAAGGTAATCGTTGATTTGGCCATTCCTAATGACGTCGCTGCCGAAGTGGTTAGGGATTTCCCAATGCACTATATCGAGGTTGAATCTTTAAAAGAGACTGCCCGTAAAAATATTCAGGAACGCTATGATGAGCTGGTAAATGCCGAGCACATTATCGAAGAAAACATCAAGGATTTTGGATTGGTATTGCGCCAGCGCAAAATTGAAATTGCTATGAGCTGTGTTCCAGAGAAAATAAAGGAAATTAAGCATACTGCGATCAATGGGATCTTTGCCGAAGAGATCAATAATCTGGATGAAAATTCGAGATTAGTATTGGAAAAGGTGATGAATTATATGGAAAAAAAATACATCAGCGTTCCAATGGTAATGGCAAAGGAGATATTGGTAAAGAATAGCTAAATTTGCCAAAAAATTAGCAATCAACGTGAAAAGACTTATTATAGGTACAAGAGGCAGCGACCTGGCTTTATGGCAAGCCAATTTCATTAAAGATAAATTAGCAGCTATCGGCGTTGAAGCTGAACTGAAGATTATTAAAACTCAGGGTGACAAGATTTTAAATCTTAGATTGGATAAACTTGAGGGCAAAGGCTTTTTTACCAAAGAACTGGAAGAAGAGCTTTTAGGTGGCACTATCGATATTGCCGTACACTCGCACAAAGATTTACCAACTGTACATCCTGATGGACTAACTATTGCTGCGGTAACCGAGCGTGAAGACCCATCGGAGTTGTTGCTGATCCTTAAGGATTGTGTAAACATTACCCACAAGCTTTCTCTAAAAACGGGAGCGATGGTTGGAACTTCATCAAACAGACGTAAGGCTCAACTGCTTGCGCTTCGCCCTGATTTAAATATAGAAGACTTAAGGGGGAACGTACCAACCCGTATCCAAAAGCTAAGGGATGAGGATTATGATGCCATCATGATCGCTAAAGCTGGAGTGAACCGTTTAAATATTGATCTTTCTGAATTTCATGTTGAAGTAATAGATCCTACAGATGTGGTTCCTGCTCCTGCACAAGGTGCACTTGCGATCCAGATCAGGGAAAATGATAGTGAATTATTTGATATACTTCAAAAAATACATCACCAGGAAACTGCTGATGAGATTACTGTGGAACGTAAAGTTTTAAACCTTTTCGAAGGTGGTTGCCACATGCCTTTAGGTTGTTATTGCAAAAAGGAAGATGAACAATACGAGGTATGGACTTCAAAGGCTGAAACTGATGAGGATTTTCCTGATCGTTTGTTTTTCCGTGTAAAAAATCTGGATGGACTGGCCGAAAAAATTGTCGCTAAGTTTAGTGGAGAAAGAAAGTTTCCTGCCAAAGTCTTCATTTCGAGAGAAGTTGGGGAGCACAATTACTTTAGAAAAGCCCTTGAAAAACACAATATAGAAATAGATGCGAGATCTTTGATTCGTACATTTCCAATTGTAACTGTATTGGATCCTTTTTATCTAAAACATATAGAATGGATTTTCTTCAGTAGCAGAAATAGTGTGGATTATTTCTTTAACCTGAAACCGGTGTTGCCTAAACACGTAAAGTTTGGTGTGGCGGGTCGTGGTTCTGAGGATTCATTGAGAAGAATGGGCCATGTAGCCGATTATGTTGGTGAAGGTGGAGATATAGATGAAGTTGCTGAATTATTTGCTGAAGCTGTTGCTGGAAAAACAGTATTGTTTCCGAGGGCGCAAGATTCACTATTGAGTATTCAAAAAGCGTTGAAATCCGATACAAAAGTGGTTGATCTGCCGATTTACGAAACGGTTATTGAAGAAAATATAGATCAGACTTATGCTGAGGTTCTCATATTTACAAGTCCATCAAATGTAGAAGCATATTTTGTGGATAACCTATTGGAACCAGGTCAAAAGGTAATTGCAATTGGCAATTCTACCGCTAAAAAGTTTGAAGAAATGGGAGTGAAGGTAATTTTACCTTATTCTCCTGATGAAATCGGTTTAGCTGAAGCCGTTTTCGGAATTGATATATAAAAAAAAGGTTACTATGTTACACCGTCCACGTAGATTAAGGAAAAATCCTGTTGTGAGAGAGATGATAGCCGAGACTCGGTTATCTAAAGACATGTTCATTTATCCGTACTTTGTTGTTCCTGGGCAGCATGTTGTTCATCCACTGGATGCAATGCCCGGCATCAGTCATTTTTCGGAGGATACGCTGATCAAAGATGTAGAAAAAGGATTGAAACTTGGCGTAAACAAGATTATGCTTTTTGGTGTGGGAGATGAGAAGAGTGACAATGCTGCATCTGCATATCATGATCATTCTTTAGTTCCCTCTGCGGTACGTTTATTGAAGAAAAACTTTGGTGACGACCTTTACATTGTAACTGATGTTTGTGTTTGTTCTTATACATCACATGGGCATTGTGGTATATTAAAGGACGATTACGTGCAGAATGATGAAACTGTTGAGGTTATTGCAAAAATGGCACTTACGCATGTACAGGCTGGAGCAGATATGTTGGCCCCATCAGATATGATGGATGGACGCGTAGCTGCGATGAGGAGTGTGCTGGATGGAGCTGGTTACGTAAATGCAGCTATTATGTCGCATGCGACCAAATTTGCGTCAGCTTATTATGGCCCATTTAGGGAAGCCGCAGACTGCGCGCCGAGTAAAGGTGACAGAAAGGCTTACCAAATGGATTTTAGAAATGGTAACGAAGCACTTAGGGAGGCTTTGCTAGACGAAAGTGAAGGTGCAGATGTGTTAATGGTAAAACCTGCTTTGGCTTACCTTGATATTATGCATAACTTAAAACAGCATACAGATTTACCGATTGCCTGCTATAATGTATCGGGTGAATACTCGATGGTTAAAGCTGCTGCACAAAGAGGCTGGATAGACGAACAAAAAGTGGTAATGGAAACTATGCATGCTTTTGCGCGTGCTGGGGCAAGCATTATTACAACTTACCACATTAGGGATATTTTAGAAAAGAATTGGATGTAAGTTTGGTTTGCCGGAAACAATAGAACACACAGAATTGAAATAAGCATATGTTAGAATCTTTAAAAAAAATGTTTTCAGGAAATGAAGGCGATGTACCTGTAAACACAGGGAGTAAACCGGATATTTCCAGAGAAAAATCTGCAGAGTTATACGAAAAGGCGAAAAACTATTTCCCAGGTGGTGTAAACTCTCCAGTTAGGGCTTTTAAGTCGGTTTATGGTACTCCGCTTTTTATTCAAAAAGGGGATGGCTGTTTTGTATGGGATGCAGATGGCAATCAATTTATAGATTTCTGTGCTAGCTGGGGGCCATTAATTCTTGGGCACAATAATGCTAAAGTGAGGGAGAAAGTTACCGAGGTGATGCAAAATGGCATGAGCTTCGGTGCACCAACTGCTCTGGAAAATGAATTGGCAGAGCTGATTATTAAAAACAATAAGTTTGTTGAAAAAATACGTTTTACGAGCTCAGGTACTGAGGCGGTAATGTCGGCTATTAGGTTGGCTCGTGGATATACAGGTAAAGATAAGATCATCAAATTTGAAGGTTGCTACCACGGTCATACGGATTCATTATTGGTAAAAGCGGGATCTGGTCTGGTGACTTTCGGTGAAACTTCATCTGCAGGTGTGCCAAAAGCTTTTGCACAAGAAACTATTGTGTTGCCTTTAAATGATACTGAAGCTTTAAAACAGGCTTTTGATCAATTTAAAGATCAGGTGGCGGCAGTAATTATTGAAGGTATCCCGGCAAATAATGGTTTGCTGATGCAGGATGCGGCTTACATTGAGTTTTTACAAGGTATTTGTAAGGAAAATAATGCCTTATTGATATTTGATGAGGTGATTACCGGTTTTAGGATAGGGTTTGAAGGTGCTGCTGCTTATTATGGTGTGAAACCTGATATTGTTACTTATGGTAAGATTATCGGTGGTGGTCTACCCGTAGGTATGTATGGCGCTTCAGCTGAAATTATGGGACATATTTCTCCTGATGGAGGAGTTTATCAGGCGGGAACACTTTCTGGAAATCCTGTAGCTATGGCTGCTGGGATTGCACAACTGACAGAATTGCTGCGTTCTGGGTTTTATAAAGATCTGAACAACAAAACAAGTGAATTTGCAGAGAGCATACAGCGTTTTGCAACTGCTAGAAATTATAAAGTAAAAGTGTTCTATGTGGGTTCTATCTTTTGGATTGCCTTTACTGATAAGGACAAGATCCAGTCTGCAGAAGATATTGACCACAATAGCATGGAGAAATTCAAAATAATGCACAGAGAGTTGCTAAATAGAGGTATTTATTTAGGTCCTTCTGGGTATGAGGTAGGTTTTGTTTCTGCTGCACATTCAAAAATAGAACTTGAAAAAGCTAAAAGGGCCATCTTTGATAGCCTTGACGTTGTTTTCAGGAACAAGTAATTAATGGTATATTTATAAAGTAAAATAAGGTAATCTTGAAAAAATCGATCATTATATTTTATTTCATGTTGCTTTACGCAATGGTGCAACTGATCTCATGGGGCTCACTGGTGGTAAGGTTGGAGCCTGCCAGAATGGCAATGGTTATGGGAGAAGGGTCGGTCTTTTTATTTTTACTGTGTATAGGTGCCTATTTTTTACACCAGTCTATTCAAAAAGAAGAACGCCTGCGTGAGCAACAGCAAAACTTTTTATTGTCCGTAACCCATGAGTTAAAATCTCCATTGGCGGCTATAAAGTTATCTATACAAACGATCGTGAAGCGCGATCTGGATAAGGCAAGACAAACTTCTTTGTTGAATAATTCATTAAAAGATATTGAACGTTTGGATGATCTTGTGGAGAATATGTTGTTGGCTACTAAGATCGAAAACCGCTCCTATTCCTTCCCTAAAGAAGAATTCGACTTTTCTGAGTTGGTAACTAAGATCACAGATCGGCTACAGGTACACTCATGTGGATGTGAGCAATTGATTACACCAATAATTAAACCGGGAATTAAAGTGATGGGTGACCAATTTGCACTTTCATCAGTAGTTACGAATCTTGTTGAAAATGCGGTGAAGTATTCGGGACCTTGTGCGGATGTATCGGTTGAATTAACGGAAAAAGATGGTCATGCATTTTTAAGAGTATCTGACAAAGGACCAGGTATTCCTGATGCAGAAAAGATGCTTATTTTCGATAAATTTTACCGTGTTGGTGATGAGAATGTCAGAAAATCAAAAGGAACAGGTTTAGGCCTGTTTATTGTTAAGGAAGTATTACAAAGCCACGACGCTGATATCAGCGTTAGAGATAACGTACCGCAAGGTGCTATTTTTGAAATAACATTTAGTTGATTATGCAACAGAAATTAAGAATACTGCTGGTTGAAGATGAAGACCATTTATTAGATGCGATAAAATTAAACCTTGAGCTTGAAGGTTATAAAGTACATGCTGTAAAAGACGGTAAAACGGCCTTGAAGGTTTTTAAGGAAGAACGTTTTAACTTGATTATTCTGGATGTAATGCTTCCGGAAATGGATGGTTTCCAAGTTTGTGAGACCATCAGATTAGAAAATACTGAAGTGCCTATTCTTTTCTTAACTGCTAAAAATACCAGCGAAGACAGAGTTATGGGACTTAAAAAAGGAGCCGATGATTATTTGGTAAAACCTTTTAACCTGGAAGAGCTGATCTTAAGAGTAGGCATTCTGGTGAAGCGCAGCATGAAAGCTGATGATTTAAAAGAAATCAATTCCTATAAAATTGGTGATAAAACCATCTATTTCAATTCATTTGAACTGAAACAAGACGACGGAGTTATTGTGCCTTTAACTAAAAAGGAAACTATGCTTTTGAAATTGCTGATAGAGCGTAAAAACGAGGCTGTATCACGCGAACAGATTTTGGAAACTGTTTGGAATTATGATGTTTATCCTTCTACAAGAACGATTGATAACTTCATTTTAACTTTCCGTAAGTATTTTGAACCAGATCAGAAAAACCCGGTTTATTTTCATTCCATCAGAGGTGTAGGTTATAAATTCACTGATATTCATTAATGTATAATTCAAAAGGCAGGTATGCCCTGATGGCAGTTTTTGCTATCGCTAGTGTGGTATGCCTTTTTTATGATCAATACCAGCTGGCAGCTATTGCCGGCTTTTTGTTTGCCTTTGTTTTGTGGAGTCACTTTAAGCACAGTTCAATATTACTGGCTTCAAAACACTTTAAAAATGGTGATCATACACGTGCAGAGCAATTGTTAAATGAGGTACCTAATGCTGACCGGTTAGCTCGAAACAGACGCGGGTATTACGAGTTTATGCGGGCAAATATCGCTTTGAAAAAGGAGGATTACGAAGCTGCTGAACATCATTTTCAGATAGCAAGTCGTTTTCCCCTGGGCGGAAAGAATGATAAAGCTTTTGTGATGATTCATTTGGCTAATCTAGCCTTAAGGAAGAAAGACAAGGTACGCAGTAGCGCTTACCTTGAAAAAGCAAAAGAGTTGGCGGTAACACCAAAGGCTCTTGATATAATTAGTAAAATAGAGAAAGAAGTAAATAGTTTATAAAAGAAATAGAGGATAAAGAAAAGATGAACACGTTATTTTTAGATGCAGCATTTTCAAAGCAAACAGAACGTCCACCGGTATGGATGATGCGCCAGGCAGGTCGTTTTATGCCAGAGTATTGGGAGATTAAAAACAAATACTCCTTTCTTGAAATGTGCAAAACACCTGAAATTGCTGCTGATGTAACGATGTTGCCGGTTGATTTGCTAGGCATTGATGCTGCTATTTTATTCTCTGATATTCTCGTTACCGGAGAGGCTATGGGTGGAGACCTGAGTTTTACACAAGGTGTTGGACCAAAATTTGCCAATCCTGTGCGTACACTGAAAGATGTGGATGCTTTGGAAGTAGACGTTCTGGATAGGTTACAATATGTTGCTGATGCGATTAAAGTGATACAGCAACGTTTAAATGGCAGTATCCCACTGATTGGCTTTGCAGGAGCGCCTTTTACCGTAATGAGTTACTTAGTCGAGGGAGGTTCATCAAAAGACTTTAAACTAACTAAATTGTTGATGCATAATGAGCCGGAGATTGCGCATAAACTGCTCGCTAAAATTGCAAAGGTTACTGCTGATTATTTGAACTTGCAAATTGCTGCAGGTGTTAATGCCATCCAAATCTTTGATAGCTGGGCCTTAGCTTTGTCTTGGAACGATTATCAGGAGTTCTCTCACCGTTACATCCAGGAAATTATAGCTAATTTAAATAGAAAGGATGTTCCAATAATTTCTTTCTGTAAAGGTAGTTCTGTGTTTGCTCCAATTATGGCGACCGCTAAACCGGATGTGATTTCCGTAGATTGGAATGCCGATCTTCTAAATATTAAAAATAGCTTGCCTGCTGGAATAGCAGTTCAGGGAAATCTGGATCCACATATTTTATATGCAAACAAACCTGTGATCAAAAAAGAGATTCTTAGATTGTTTGAGCGTATGCGCGGTGAGAAAGGCTTTATTTGTAACCTTGGTCATGGTATTATGCCTGATATTCCTTTCGATAACGTGAAATATGCGATAGAGGTCATTAAGGAGTTCAAATACTAAGTTAAAAATGGAGAAGTACTATTACTACATCATGTCCGTTCATATCATCTTTGTGGTAAGTTGGATGGCTGGATTGTTTTATAGTGTGCGTTTATTTATTTATCATACTGAGGCCAATGATCGGCCGGAAGTTGAACGCAATATCCTTCAAAAAGAATACGAAAAAATAGAGCATAAGCTTTGGTATATCATTACTACTCCTGCTATGGTACTTACTGTGCTTGCAGGTGTAGGAATGGTTTGCATACGACCATACCTGTTAACTGCGCCTTGGTTTCATGTAAAGCTTGGCTTTGTAGTTGCTTTATTGGCTTATCATTTTATTTGCCAGAATATTATGAAGCAACTAAGGCTCGGTAAATTTAAGAACAGCTCTTTTAAGCTTCGTTTATGGAATGAGGTAGCTACTATTTTGCTCGTTGCCATTGTATTTACAGTGGTTTTAAAAAGTGCTGTAGATTGGGTTTATGGGCTTATAGGCTTAATTGTTTTTGCTGTTGTCATTATGATGGCGGTAAAATGGTATAAACACTACCGGAAAAAGCACAATTGCTGAAATTGCTTTTATCTTTGTAGCTGTGGAAGAACCGATCATTACCGTTAAGAACTTAACAAAGCAACATCAAGCTGGACAATCATCCGGTGTTAGTGATGTCAGTTTCGACATCAAAAAAGGAAACGTTATCGCTATTCTAGGTGAAAGTGGAAGTGGTAAATCCACATTGTTGAAGTGTATTTATGGCTTGCTGAAGGTCGATAGTGGCGAGGTGTCTTTTAAAGGTAAACGTATTTTGGGGCCAGATGAGCAGCTGATCCCAGGTCATAAGGAAATGAAAATGGTTACGCAGGACTTTTCCTTAAATATATACGCGAAAGTATACGACAATATTGCATCTATGCTTTCAAACACCAATATACAGGCTAAACAAGAAAAGACAATGGAGATGATGCAGCACCTGCACATCGAACATCTTAAGGACAAGAAGATTACGCAATTAAGTGGGGGAGAGCAGCAGCGTGTAGCCATAGCAAAGGCGATGGTAAGTGATACTGCTGTGTTACTATTGGACGAACCCTTCAGTCAGGTTGATGCTTTGTTGAAAAACCAGTTGCGTGCGGATATTAAAAGAGTCGCAGCTGAAACTGGTGTTACAGTAGTCATGGTGTCACATGATCCGGCCGACGGCTTGTTTTTAGCTGATGAATTACTTATTCTAAGAGATGGTAAGCTGTTGCAATTGGGCAACCCTGCTTCTGTATACAATCATCCAGATCACATTTATACAGCACAGCTACTAGGTAATGCTGTTGTTTTAAATGCAGAAGATGCTGGAAAGTTAGGTTTAGATATAAAAAGTGGTAACGCCGTTTTCTATCCCGAATGGGTGGAGCTGAAGAGCTCATGGACTAGTAAACGCTTTGAGGTGAAAGATGTGTATTATAAAGGCTTTTATGAAGAGTTGCTGCTAGAGCGGAACGGGGTAGTGATTAGGGCTATTCAACTCAATCGAGGTGAACACAAAAAGAACGATCATGTTCAGGCCAATGTCACACATTTTTTGACTTTATAAAGCCATAAAAATCAGTCTGGTAAACCTCCAATTTTCATTTTCGTGTCATAACATTTGTTTGTAGGCTTATCCTGACTTTTTTACTAAAATATTCAGAAGTTGAGTATTAACTTTGCAATGCTTAATTTTTTAAGCAATACATATTAAAGTAGAAAAGCAGATGCAGAAGGGACATCCTCAATCCATAATAGTAAAATTCTTTTTTTTGTTCATTATAAGCTTGTGCAGCTTAACGTCTTTTGCACAGGAAACGGCTGTCAAGGGAACTGTTACTGATGCAAATACTAAAGAAACCATTCCTTACGCTTCTTATATTGTTGTAGGAAGTGGTAAAGGCGGACGTACGGATGCTGATGGTAAGTACAACATCACAATAGATGGTAATTACACTCAGCTTAAATTTAGTTATGTTGGGTATAAAGCACAGGTAAAGACAATCAAGCCAGGTACTACCCAAACAATTAATATTCAATTGCAGAGCGAGGCGATGCAGATGAACGAAGTGGTGATCAAAGGAGGTAAAAAACCCAAGTATCGCAATAAAGAGAATCCTGCTGTAGAACTGATCCGTAAGGTAATCGCCAACAAGTCGAAAAACCGTATGGAGAGCTACGACTATGTGAGTTATAAAAAGTATGAAAGGATGTTATTCTCTATGAGCAACCTTTCTGATAAGTTTAAAAATAAAAAGATATTCCGCAATTACCAGTTCTTGTTTCAGGAACAAGACTCTGCTAAAATCGGTGGTAAGAATCTATTGCCGGTCTTCCAGCAGGAAAAACTCTCTGAGAATTATTTTCGTAAGAGCCCCGAGAAGATGAAAACGGTGGTGGTTGCTGATAAGCAAGTAAATTTTGATCCGCGCTTTGTTGATAATCAAGGTCTGACTGCTTATTTCGATAGAATGTATCAGGATATTGATATTTACGATAACAATATTTCTATCATTAGTAATCTATTGTTAAGTCCTATAGCCGAAGGTGCTCCAACTTTCTATAAGTTTTTTATTACAGATACGATCAAGACCCAACAACCTCAATTGATAGAGCTTTCTTTTACACCACGAGGTAAAATGGATATGTTGTTTGAAGGTAAGTTGTATGTTACTATGGATGGAAATTATGCTGTTCAAAACGCATATCTTACCGTTAATAAAGATATTAACCTGAATTTTGTTAGAGGACTTGAAGTGAAACTTGAGTTTGATCAGAACCCTGACAAGCGATATCATCTGAGTAAAAGTAACTTGATTGTAGATTTTGGAATCACTAAAAAAAATGGTACTGGATTTACGGGTGAACGTACGGTCACTTATAAGGACTACGAAATTAATCATCCCCCAGCGGATGACGTTTATAAAGGCTCTGCTGCATTAGTTGTTGCACCAGATGCAACTAAAAAGTCTGACGAGTTTTGGATAAATAACAGACCTGAAGCCTTGAGTCTTAATAGTTCCAAAATATATAGGAATTTAGATACACTACAAACTATTCCATCTTTTAAGCGGACGATGGATATTGTAACGCTCTTTTTTGCTGGCTATAAAGATTTTGGGCCTTTTGAAATGGGACCGGTAAATACTTTTTACAGCTTTAACAGTGTAGAAGGTTTTCGTTTACGTTTAGGCGGTAGGACAACACCTGCATTAAGTAAAAGGTACTATTTTGAGACCTACGCTGCTTATGGTTTTGATGATCAGAAATGGAAATATTTCCTAAGTGGAACCTATTCGCTAAATAATAAATCGATTTATTCTTTCCCACAAAACTACCTTAGGGCAAGCTTTCAAAGGGATACTAAGATTCCGGGTCAGGAATTGGAGTTCGTTCAGGAAGATAATTTCCTTTTATCATTTAAAAGGGGAGATAATAACATGATGACGTACAATGATATCTACAGATTGGATTATGTACATGAATACGAAAATCATTTCTCTTACAGTGTAGGTTTGCGTAAATGGAATCAGAGCCCTGGTGGAGGTTTATACTTTAGCAACACGCCTCAAACTCTTTTCTCAAAGGCTAACCAAATCAATACTTCAGAAATTACAGTAGGTTTAAGGTATGCACCACATGAGAAATTTTATCAAGGTAAAATCTATCGTGTGCCCTTCGTTGATAAATACCCGATATTTAATTTACGCTATACCGCAGGCTTGAAAGGTGTTTTAGGTGGAGAGTACAACTATCATAATTTTATGGCTAGTGCCGAAAAGCGTTTTTATTTATCGCAATTGGGCTATACTGATGTGACGCTAGAGGGTGGTTATAATGTGGGTAAGTTGCCTTTTCCTCTATTGTCTATTCATCGTGCCAATCAAACTTATGCTTATCAGTTACAATCCTATAACCTGATGAACTTTTTGGAATTTGTGAGTGATCATTATGCAAGCATTAATATCGACCAGAATTTCAATGGATTCTTTTTTAACAAGATCCCATTGCTTCAAAAGTTGAAATTAAGAGAGGTAATGTCGTTTAAAGCATTGTATGGCGGTTTACGTGACGAGAACAATCCGGATAAAAATGCTGATGCTATGCAGTTTGTGCGTAATCAGGATGGAGTGCCAATTACTCACGGCTTAAATAGTGAGCCTTATATAGAAGGTAGCGTTGGGGTTGGTAATATCTTTAAAGTATTGAGGGTTGATGCTGTAAAGCGTTTCAATTACCTGGATAACCCTGGTGTTTCTAGCTGGGGATTCCGTGCAAGAGTAAAATTTGATTTTTAGTCAAAATAGAAAGCAGGGTGGCTAAGGATAAAGTTTAGCCACCTTGCTTTTTTTATGTTTAATCGAAAGCAATCTGTTCTGGTCCAGATACTTTTTCGATATGACAGGCGCATTTACCACCCTTTACTTTAACAATAACAGATTTGGTCTGATTAGTTTCTACAGATGTACCAGTAATTTTTAAATCATCTCCGGCTTCAGACAGACTTTTGGTATTCCCGTCATCCACTATTATAAAAGAACCTTTTATTAGATTGGATGCAGCAGCAGAACTTGCATACACTTTTTCTCCGGTTCTTTGGTTTACCACGTTAAAGTCTTTAACCTCGGCAGCCATAGCCTTGTTGTCTACGAATTTTATAACCAAAGAGCGAAATTCCTCAGTACAGATCCTGTCCTCGCATTCCGTGTTAGTTGTCTTTTCTTTACAAGACAGCAAGGTGCTGACCAGTAATAGTGCAAGTCCTATTTTTTTCATAATTTATTGGTTTTAGTGATAAACGGAACAACTCAATAAAACGCTACATTTTTACTCAATTTTTATACTTAGCCCTTTTATGGTTTGCCAGCCTTCTTTGTCTGTCAGCCTGATCATAAAATGATAGTCACCAGGATCAATATTTGCTGGGACTTCAATTTCTGTACTTACCTGGTAGGATTTTAAACCTGTCGGAATAGGGATATTTTTAATTAACAAAAATGGTTTTGCAGGTTGTTTAACCGGAGCAAGACTGCATTCTTCCAATTCAGTACTGTGAGTATGATGATCAAAATTATGATGGATGTCCAGATTTAATGATCCCAACTGGACATTATCGCTAAGCAATGCCTTGAATGTAAATTTCTCTCCACGTTTAACTATACTGCATTGTTTTGGAAATGCGTCATTTGTAGCCGTATTGATCTCTGGATAAATTGTGTCAATTGGTCCTGTATTATCTTTACTGCAATTGCTCAATACTGCCATTAATACCAGGCATATGCTCAATAAACTTAGTTTTTTCATTTTATTTATAGTCTATTGTGATGGGTATTACTTTATAAGTGCTAATGTTATGTGTAGTGTTTTTATAAAGGATAACCCAATTGTATTTTCCTGATTCCCACATTTTCTCCCCATTAATTGGGTTTGCTGATGGCTCATTGCTGTCTTTGTCGGCGCCAATCACAATAGATTCACCACCATATACACCATTGATCTGTTTTAGGGTAGTGATTTTTGAAGCGGCTGCAAGGCCCTTGTGCTCTATTTTAGAGACAACAATCACTTTACTAAGGTCAAGTTTATCGATGCTTTCTGGGTAATAATTCGCTTTCTTTTTTATCAGTACAGAGTATAGGATGCCATCACCTTTAATGTCATTCACTTGTGCATGAAGTTTCAGCTCATCACCCTTTCTAACAATCAGTTCAGTTTCCATATAGGTACCCATGGAATAAATCATAGTGTCATTACGCGAGACGAAATCCCGGCCAATTTTTGGATCAACAGGAACATTTACAGGGTCAATGATGGTCAGGTCTTCCTTAATTTCAAGCTTCGTCCCATTTTCATCCAGTACTACAAAGTAGAAATCATATTTGCCTTCAGGTGCCTCAGCGGGAATGGTAAAGTGCTTGTGTACATTAGTATTTTTGGCACCATTGTATTCTGGCCAGGTTAATTCAAATTTCCAGGTAGCAGTATACTTTTCGCCGCTTTTCTGGAGTATCTTTACTTGCACATCTTTTATCTTATCGGCAGCTATCACATCCGCATTGAAATGGAAATCCCTTCCCCTCAATGCTTGTTTGTTTCCCGATCCGATTTCTACATTTGTTGCAGTGGGTGTTACCTTTTCAGGTTCAACTTCTTTATCTTTTTTACAGGCCTGGAAAGCGGTAACGAAAAGTAGTAAAGCCACTATAATTTTCTTTGTGTTCATAGTTGATAATGTGTTTCTGTTTGAAATTTTAATTGTATTCATTTGATAATTTATTATTGATTTCTATTTTTTTGTTTATTTAAAGGGATGTTAAAGGGGACTTTTAGCGACACAATTATATTTCTTCCTGCTTCAGGAAGTTCAATGAGCCGGTAAAAGCTGGTATGGTTCAAGTATTTGGTGTTCAGCAGATTTTGAGCCTGTAAACTGAGCATCAGTTGCTGTCTGCAAAGACCAAATTTTGTCCCTGCCTGAATATTAATTAGCCCATACCCCGGAGTTCTCTTTTCTGGGGGCACAATATTATTTTGCTTTGCGGTGATCCGGTAGTCTATTGAAAAATAGGAATGTTTAATCGATTCCGGCGACCAGGTTAGGTTAACTAAAGCTGAGGCTGGTGGAGAGAAGGGAAGTGTATAGCCCTTTTTGTCTCCCGATACCTGTTTTGCAAATAAGTATTCGCCCAATAACTCAGTACTCAGATTTTTCGTGACTTTATATTTCAGCTGGAATTCGCCTCCATATCTAAGCACTTTGCTTTGAGTATATTGGAAAATCTGATTTCCGGCACCATAGTAAAAATCATGATTTGCTGTAGGGTTTAGGTAAATGTAGTTGGGAAAATAATTGTAGAAAGGACTGATCAGAACAGACCAGCGATCTTTGTTCCAACCAAAACTCAGATCAAGTTGATACGACTGCTCAGGGGAAAGCGTAGGATCTCCCTTCTCATAACTGAAATAGTGATAATTCACCCCATTTGCACCAAGTTCTTTGGCTATGGGCATTCTGAAGCTTTTGCCAACATTAGCTTTAAATAGGAATTGATCTGGGTTATAGTTTATTCCAATGGACCAAACTAAGCTGTTAAAGCTGCGGTTCAAATCATTAGCTCTTGTTAGCTTTTGAGATGTTGTAGTCCCACCTGTGGTAAACTCAGAATCAAACCAATCTGTATATTTAAACATCTGGATCTGCCCGTAGTCATACCTCAGAGCGCCGTGTAATAGAACTTGCTCATTTATTTTATACTTATCATATGCAAATACTCCTGCGGTAAGCTGTTTAAAAGATGGGACTAAAAATGTCCAGCCGTTAATGGCATTGTTCTGATATTCTGAATTGAAGCCCGCGGTAAGTTTATGATTTCCAATAGTGATCATATCTCTCAGATTTATGCTATAGACATGCTTATCAAATTCTCTTTCCAGTTGAGGAGAAATAGACATGTAATCAGGATATACAGGGGGCATATACCCATGATTTACATATTGACTGAATTCCTGCCGGAAATTTCGTTGGTAACCCAATTCCATTTCCAGCTTATGGCCTTTTGCCTGATAGTTGCTGCGATTGATCAGTTTAAAATGGTTTACCTGCTGATTGGGCATCTGAATGTCCCTTGAGGATGCATCGTGCATTTCTGTATTTACTCTTCTCGGCTCTAAACCGTGGGCATTGGCGAAGAACCCGCTTTTGCTGTAGATGTTACTGAGGTAAAAAACGGATCTGAAACCTTCCTTTATATAACCAGTATTCAGGTGCAATCCTGTTTCCCGACCGGCGGTATTGCGTAGATTTCGCTTGTGCAACCTAACCGCATAGTCATACACAAACACGGTGTCGGTGGGTACACTGTAATCTCCGTAATTCTGATAGGTAATACGGGAATCAAAGAACCAATCTTCCTTTCGGCCAAACACATTAACAGAGCTCCCATATAGGTTGTTGTTGCTTTTGCCAATCAGATCAATCGAACCACCCAAGGTGTTTTTCGGTGCTGCATTAGCTGGTTTTACGTCGATGACTCCGCCTATAGCATCCGATCCATATATAAAGGAAGCCGCGCCTTTTATCAATTCGACCTCTGCGGTAGCAAACTGGTCTATTTCTAAGCCATGGTCAGCTCCCCATTGCTGTCCTTCATGCTTTACTCCTTTATCGATAACCACTACTCTGTTAAAACCGAGTCCTCGGATCAGTGGTTTTGATTGCCCTGATCCAATGCCGATGGTCTTAATACCAGGTAGTCGCTCTAGTGTTTTCATTAAACTTCCACCAAGGTTCCGTTGTATAAAATCGCTGTTAATGGTAATTACATTTAATGATTCCTCTGTTTGGCGTAGTTGCAATCGCTTGTCTTTAATTACCACCTCTTTCAACTGTCGCGCAGAAGGGGGAGGTGTGGTTTTTAAAGTAGAATCCGGCAGACCATGTTTGTCCTGTCCAAAGCCAGTTTGAAAAATGAGCAACAGGGAAAATAATAGTACATAGAAACTCTTCATTGATTTTTGGAGTTCAGTTATAGAAAAAAATAGACGAAAGGACACCTGTCTGCTTAGAGCAGGCTTAAATTATGGTGTGAGGAGAAAAAGGAGGCTGGTTAAGCTAAATACGGCGGCCCTTTGTTGGCGATGATTTTCGGAGTAAAATCATAGTGTCCTATTAGCACACACGTATTCAGTATGATGGCTTCAGGATTTACGATGTTTGGTACTGTCGGATAGTACAACAGTATTTGTTGGCCTTGAACGTAGTGATAATAATCGCAAATGGAACATTTGTCTAAAGACTGAATCTGGTCTTTATCTTCTAATTGTACATCCTGATCTGAATGCCTGTCAACATGTATATGAAAAAGCTGCGCAGTAGATATGAACAAAAATAGCAGCATTAACAGAAAGGAAGCAGTCTGCTGTGATTTTGCCCATAAAAGTTTAATACTTGATTTCATAACTGCATCAAAGTTGCATTTATAATTTGTGATATGCAATAGTTAATGCAATTAAGTTGCTTTTTGTATATCATGATCGACATTCTTTCTTTTATCCTTTTATTGAGGTAAATTAGGGTGTTGAATTAAGACCTTAAACAAGATTGCTATGAATGAAGAATATTTAAACCTTCCCTTGGTTAAAAACCAGGTCGATATGCGCTTTGAATTAAAAATAGGTGAATACACCGCTTTGATCGTCTATAAAGAGCATGGTAAAAAGATCTGGCTGATTCATACCGAAGCTCCTGAAGAATTGAAAGGTAAAGGCGCTGCCACGGCTATAATAGAGAAAACCTTGTCGTATATTGAGGATAATGGTTATAGACTTATCCCTTTATGTCCTTTTGTAGCAGCTTATCTAAAAAGGCATCCCGAATGGGAAAGAATCTTAGATGAAAGTGCAAAGCCTTTTTAATGTTCGAAGATGATCAGATTTGGTGTGGATGTTTTGATCGCTCAAAATCCTGACTTTAAGAACCAGCGGATAGCTTTAGTAACTAATGCTGCAGCAACAACAAATCAATGTGAGCCAGTTAGTCTGGCTTTATTAAAAGCGGGTTTTAATCTGGTCAAGTTGTTCTCTCCTGAACATGGATTGGACGTTCAAGGTGCCGATGGAGTTAAAATGCAAAATGGGATAGACCAGGTCACCCAATTACCTGTTATAAGTTTATATGGAGATCATTTGTCACCAACAGAAACAGATTTGCAGGATGTTGATATGATCATATTTGATATCCCGGATGTAGGTGTCAGGTTTTATACTTATTTATGGACATTAACTTATGTTTTGCAAGCGGCTGCGAATTATAATAAACCGTTATTAATTTTGGACAGACCCAATCCAATTTCGGGAAATTTGCAGCTATGCGAAGGCCCTATGTTAAATGAGGAATACTGTTCATCTTTTATTGGCAGGTGGAATATACCGCTAAGGCATAGTTGTACTTTAGCTGAACTTGCTCTTTTCTTCAACACAACCAAAAATATCAATGCCAATTTAACGGTTATACCTTGTAGAAATTGGGATAGAAATAAATTTCAACCAGCATGGGGGATCGATTTCTTACCTACCTCTCCAGCTATAAGAAACATTAACGCAGCCATGCTTTACCCAGGATTAGGTTTATTGGAAGCAACTAATATCAGCGAGGGGAGGGGCACAGCTTTGCCCTTTGAAATTGTTGTATCGCCCTGGATGAATCAGGTTGATTTTCTATCAGTTGCTAAGCAGGATGGTATCAGTCTAGAAAGTATAAAGGTAACTCCAAATGAAGGAAAGTATGCCGATCAGGATTGTGTTGGTGTACATTTTAAGCTCAAAACGCCTGATCATTTCAAATCGGTGTATCATGGATTGCTACTGATTAAGTTGATCAAGGATCACTATCCAGCTTATTTTAAATGGGCAACTTATCCTACAAATGTAAATCCGGAGGGAACGAATCATCTTGATAAATTGTTAGGATTGCCTCAAAGTGAAGCATTTTTTGAACTGCCTGTGCAAAAATTTAAAACTACCATGATTGACGTTTGTGATGCTCGTGCATGGACTAATGTAATAGAGCCCTACCTGCTTTATTAATCTTAAACAATTAGATTCTGATGAATTCGTTTACTAACCTAACCTAAGCAGCTGAGATCAGTTTTGGCCAACTTATTAAAACAAAAAAGGCGAGTTCATTGGAACATCGCCTTTTTTTACTTTTAAAAATATTAATCAGTTAATTTCCTGCATACAATGACTCTATTACCACAAGTTTAACTAGAATTGGAACAGTGGGTGGAACTGGTGTTGTGTTTTGTAAGTCGGAGCTTTGAATGTCAATTGCAAAACCGCCATCAAATAATTCGTAACTATAAGCCAGCTGATCAAAAGTATAAGGTACCTGAACGTAGCTGGATGAATTTACAGGATGTGTTACATATAACAAAACTCCATCATCATCCACTGTAATTGGCTGTATAGCGCCCGTTCGAATTTCGGCAGTAAAGGTAGTCGCATCGGTTCTTATCCATTGATTAGGCTGTATCGTAAAATTATACGTTCTATTCGGGTTTTCTTGAATTATCGTGTCCTTCTTGCACGATGCCAGACCAAGCGTGGCCGTGCATAGTAATAATAATATAAGTTTTTTCATGTGTTTGTGTGTTTGCATTGTTATAGCAAATTTATTGCCACAAAATAATGTTCCATTCTTTTACTTATTTTGTAATTAAATTGTTATCCAGAATTTCGTTATCCAAAGTAAAGCTAAACCAAATACTCAAACAACGTTTGATCGTTATTCAATTCAATAATTTCGAACTTAAATTCTTTCATTCTTTTCACCAAAGCATCGTAATCAGCGCTGTTGGCCAATTCAATACCTACTAAAGCAGGGCCGTTTTCCTTATTTGTTTTTTTAATGAACTCAAACCTCGTAATGTCATCATGTGGACCCAAAACATTATTTACAAATAATTTAAGTGCCCCCGGTCTTTGCGGAAAACGAACAATGAAATAGTGCTTCAATCCTTCATACAACAAAGATTTCTCTTTGATCTCCTGCATGCGTTCGATATCGTTGTTACCACCACTGATGATACAAACTACCTTTTTGCCCTTAATTTTATCTTTATAAGCATCCAGAACAGTCACTGATAAGGCACCTGCCGGTTCAACAACAATCGCATCTTCATTGTACAATTTTAATATCGTAGTGCAGACCTTTCCCTCGGGAACCAACAATACATCATCCAATACCTGCGTGCAAATCTCATAAGTTAGCTTACCTACGCATTTAACGGAGGCACCATCAACAAAACGGTTTATTTCAGGCAAAGTAACAGGACCACCATGTTCAAATGCTTTTAACATCGAAGGCGCGCCTTCAGGTTCAACACCAGCTAAAAGTATATTAGGATTTTTGCCTTTTAGATAATTACCTACACCAGCCGAAAGACCACCACCGCCAATAGGCATAATCACCACTTCAACATCAGGCAAGTCCTCCAGGATCTCTACGCCAACAGTGCCCTGACCTTCAATAATGCTGTAATTATCAAAAGGAGGGATAAAGGTCATGTTGTGTTTTTGCGTGTAAGCCAAAGCTTCTTTTAAGCAATCGTCAAAAGTATCACCCACCAACACCAGCTCTACGCTGCCGTTACCAAACATTTCTGTTTGTTTTACCTTTTGCTTTGGTGTAATCTCAGGCATAAATATGACACCTTTAGTACCTAATTTATCACAAGAAAAGGCAACACCCTGTGCGTGGTTACCTGCGCTTGCGCAAACAATACCGCGACTTAATTCGTCAGGTGTTAATTGGCTGATCATATTGTAAGCACCACGCAATTTGTAAGAGCGTACCACCTGCAGATCCTCACGTTTCAGGTAGATTTCGCAATCGTATTTTTCAGATAATTTGGGATTGTATATGAGTGGGGTATGTTTTACAACATTAGCCAATCGCTTCGATGCGGCTTCGGAATCTAGTTTTAGATTAATCTTTGTCATTTTTTCTGAAAAATAATACCGCCACCTGTTTTCGCAGATGGCGGCTTTAGTTAGGTTACCCAAATATAGGATAAATCAAAAAGTATTATATGTTTTTAGCTAACCAATCGCCTACTTCACTTGTTTTGTAAGCTTTGTTTTTACCAGCTAAATCTTCGGTTACAATACCCTCAGCAAGAGATTTGTTCACAACTGCTCTGATCAATTCAGCTTCCTCTTTCAATCCGAAAGCATCTTCAAACATCATTGCTGCAGACAATACAGTAGCTAAAGGATTAGCAATGTCTTTACCTGCTGCTTGTGGATAAGAACCGTGAATTGGTTCAAACAATGAAGTATGAACACCAATAGACGCAGATGGCATTAGGCCCATAGAACCTGAAATTACAGAAGCCTCATCAGTTAAGATATCACCAAATAGATTCTCAGTGATCAATACATCATAAGAATTTGGCCATTGTACCAAACGCATCGCAACTGCATCTACAAATTCATAGCTTACCGTTACTTCAGGGAAATCTTTCTCCATATCCTGTACGGTTTCTCTCCACAAACGTGAAGTTTCCAATACATTGGCTTTATCTACGCAGCAAAGTCTTTTGCTACGTGTCATAGCCATTTCAAAGCCTAATTTAGCTAAACGCTGAACCTCTGCTCTGGTGTAAGTACAAGTATCAAAAGCAGTGTTACCATCGTCTTTTCTACCTCTTTCACCAAAATAGATACCACCAGTTAATTCACGAAGAATAATCAAGTCAGTACCTTCAATGCGCTCTCTTTTTAAAGGAGAGTTGTCAATTAAAGAAGGGAAAGTAAAAGTAGGACGAACGTTTGCAAATAAGCCTAATTTCTGACGCATTTTCAAAAGACCTTGCTCAGGACGAACAGTCGCTTTTGGATCATTGTCAAAACGTGGATGTCCGATAGCGCCAAAAAGAACAGCATCAGCAGCCATACATATTTCGTGTGTCGAGTCTGGGTAAGGCTCGCCAACCTCATCGATTGCAGCAGCACCAGTAATACCAGCTGTCCAGGTAATTTCGTGATTGAATTTTTTTGCTACCGCATTTGATACTTTTACAGCCTGGTCAATAACCTCTGGGCCAATTCCATCTCCTGCTAAAAGAGCAATATTAAGTTTCATATTTTCGTAATTGGTTTTAATTCTTTTAATAATATTCGGTTTGGATTAATTACCCTTAAATGATGTTCAACATTTTCTGGGTAGCTTTAATTGCACAAACGGTTTGGTCTGAGTCCAGTCCTCTGGTAATAAATATTTTCTGATCCGTTTCCCAGGTGATAATCGTTTCGCATAATGCATCAGAGTTACTTCCTGGCGCTATGCGTACTGCATAATCGATCAGCTTAGGTAAGCTTCTTTTCTTTTGGGTATAAACGTTGGTCAAGGCGTTCATAAAAGCATTAAACTGACCATCACCTTGCGCATTCTCTTCAAATTTCTCTCCGTCAATGATCACAGAAATTGTTGCAGATGGGCGTAAACCCATAGAGTTCATCAACACATACGACTCAACAATAACCTTCTCTTCATAAAGGTTACTATCCAATACGTCAGAAATGATATAAGGTAAATCTTCTTTCGTAACGGTTTCCTTCTTGTCACCCAATTCAATTACCCTTTGGGTAACTTTCTTCAGGTCGGCATCGTTTAGTTTCAGTCCTAATTCCTGCAGATTTTTTTCGATGTTGGCTTTACCAGATGTTTTGCCTAAAGCATAACTTCTTTTTCTACCAAAACGCTCCGGCAACAAATCATTAAAATATAGATTGTTTTTATTGTCACCGTCAGCATGGATACCCGCAGTTTGCGTAAATACATGATCACCTACAATTGGTTTGTTCGAAGGGATTCTAACACCCGAAAAGGTCTCCACCAGCTTACTTACCTTATAAATGGAAGATTCTTTTAGTTGTACTTCAACCTCTGGCGCAAAATCTTTAATTACGGCAATAGCACTAGCCATTGCAGCATTACCAGCTCTTTCACCCATTCCATTTACCGTCAAGTGCAATCCACTGATCCCAGCTTTAATGGCTTCTAATACATTTGCAGTACCCAGGTCATAATCATTATGCGCATGAAAATCAAAATGAGTATCTGGATATTTCGATTGCAGATCCTTAATAAATTTAAAGGTTTCGCAAGGCGTCAAAATGCCCAAAGTATCCGGTAGTAAAACTCGCTTTATAGGCTGAGTAGCTAGAAAGTCCAGCATTTGAAAAACATACTCCGGTGAATTACGCATTCCATTGCTCCAATCTTCTAAATAAACATTAGTGGCAATGTTATGAGCACCAGCCAGATCAACAACATGCTTAATTTCTGCAAAATGCTGTTCCGGTGTTTTTTTAAGCTGATGCGTTAAATGGTTTAATGAACCTTTGGTTAATAGGTTTTGAACTTTAACACCAGCATTTAACATCCAGTCTATAGAAACACCATTGTCGACAAAAGACAATACCTCTATACGATCTGCATAGCCATTCGTTTCAGCCCAGTTTAAAATGGATTTTACAGCCTGGAATTCTCCATCAGAAACACGTGCAGAAGCAATCTCTACCCGGTCAACATGAAGTTCTTCCAATAATAACTGGGTGATTGTTAGTTTTTCTGAAATGGAGAAAGACACGCCCGATGTTTGTTCTCCATCGCGCAATGTAGTGTCCATTATCTCTATTTTCCTTCTTTCCATGTTCAGGGGGTTGGTTGTTTGGTTGGTTAAAGAGGAAGATGTAAAGCGAATTCCTCAATTTCTGGTTTTATACTTTGCAGGTAATCGATGTCATCAAAGCCATTCAACATATTGTCTTTTTTGTAAGGACTGATTTCAAAAGTCTCTTTTTCGCCTGTTGCTAAAAGTGTAATCGTTTGCTCAGGTAAGTTTACTTCCAATTCCGTATTAGGATCAGCTGCAATTGCTTCAAAGATTTTTTCAGCAAACTCAGGACTAACCTGTACTGGCAATACGCCAATGTTTAAGCAGTTGTTTCTAAAGATATCAGCGAAGAAGCTAGATACTACGCATCTGAATCCGTAATCATAAACAGCCCATGCAGCATGCTCTCTTGATGAACCGGAACCGAAGTTTTTGCCACCAACTAGTATTTTACCACTGTAGATAGGGTTATTTAATACGAAATCTTTTTTAGGAGTATTGTCCGGATTGTATCTCCAATCGCGGAACAGGTTATCACCAAATCCAACGCGTTCTGTGGCTTTTAAAAAGCGTGCAGGAATCAATTGGTCGGTATCCACGTTTTCTATTGCAAGTGGAACCGCAGTGCTTGTAAGTATATTAAATTTATCGTAAGCCATTTTAATCTTTTTTTGTGTTAGACAAGTTCTTCAACGTTCTCAATTAGTGTTCTAGGATCTGTAACCACGCCTGTAACAGCAGCAGCAGCAGCAACCAGGGGACTAGCCAGCATTGTTCTGGAACCAGGACCTTGTCTTCCTTCAAAGTTTCTGTTAGAAGTACTTACCGCATATTTTCCGGCAGGTATTTTATCGTCGTTCATGGCTAAACAAGCAGAACAACCAGGTTGACGCAAAGTAAAGCCAGCCTCAGTTAAAATATCCAATAAACCTTCTTCTTTAATTTGTGTCTCAACGATATGTGATCCCGGAACCAACCAGGCTGTAACATTCTCAGCTTTATGACGACCTTTTACCAGGGAAGTAAATGCTCTGAAATCTTCAATACGACCGTTTGTACAGCTACCCACAAATACGAAATCTACTGGCTTGCCGATCATAGAGTCTCCTTCAGAGAAGCCCATGTAACCTAATGATTTAGCATAGGTTGCAGCACCACCTTCAGCATGAGCCGCATCAGGAATTTCCTGAGAGATACCCATTCCCATTCCTGGGTTAGTACCGTAAGTAATCATTGGCTCTATCGAAGAACCATCAAAAGTTAATTCTTTATCAAAAACTGCATCAGCATCAGTTTTTAAGGTTTTGTAATATGCTAACGCTTTGTCCCATGCCTCGCCTTTAGGGCTAAACTCACGACCTTTTACGTAATTGATGGTCGTCTCATCAGGGGCAATCATACCACCACGAGCCCCCATTTCAATACTCAAGTTACAAACCGTCATACGGCCTTCCATAGTCATGTTTTCAAAAACATCACCTGCATACTCCACAAAATAGCCAGTGGCACCAGAAGTAGAAAGTTGAGAGATAATGAATAGGGCAACATCTTTAGGTGTAACACCTAAACCTAATTTGCCATTCACATTGATACGCATTTTTTTAGGCTTTGGCTGCATAATGCACTGTGTAGAAAGTACCATTTCTACCTCAGATGTACCAATACCAAAAGCAATAGCACCAAAAGCACCATGTGTAGAAGTATGTGAATCACCGCAAACAATAGTAGCACCAGGTTGGGTAATACCATATTCCGGACCTACAACGTGTACAATACCATTCTTTTGGTGACCTAAGCCCCAGTGACTGATACCATATTCATTAGAGTTCGATTCCAATGCTTTCAACTGGTTAGCCGAAAGTGGATCCGCAACTGGTAAATGTTGGTTAATTGTTGGCGTGTTGTGATCTGCTGTAGCGAATGTACGCTCAGGATACAATACTTTAATCCCTCTGCTTTTTAAACCTAAAAAGGCAACAGGGCTGGTAACTTCGTGAATAAGATGGCGATCAATAAAAAGCACATCAGGGCCACCTTCTATCTTACGTACAACGTGAGTGTCCCACACCTTATCAAATAATGTCTTGCTCATTTTTTTCTTTTTTATTATAAATTCATAGTTGTAAAATGATAACTAAGCTAATTGCTGCTTGCCCATCATCAACAAAAGATCTTGGTCATTAATATCTAATTTACTATCTGCTACCGTAAGGAAACGGTGGTATACTTCGCTCAATTCCTCCTTGTTTAAGTTAAAACCTAAACGCTCCAAGTGGAATTTTAAAGCATGTCTGCCACTACGTGCAGTCAACACAATACTTGCATCAGGGAAACCTACATCCTCAGGACGGATAATCTCGTAGTTCTCGCGATTCTTTAAGAAACCATCCTGGTGGATACCTGAGCTATGTGCAAAGGCATTGCTACCCACGATAGCTTTATTAGGCTGTACTGGCATACGCATTTGCGAACTCACCATACGGCTCAATTCGTAAAAGTTTTTGGTGTTGATATTGGTATGCAAACCTAAAATCGCATGGGTTTTTAAAATCATCACAACTTCTTCAATCGAAGTATTTCCTGCACGCTCGCCGATACCGTTAATGGTACCTTCAATTTGACGCGCACCGTTTTGCAAACCAGCAATTGAATTTGCAGTCGCCAAACCTAAATCGTTATGGCAATGTACAGATATGATTGCCTGATCAATGTTTTTTACATTCTCTTTCAAAAACTTGATCTTGCTGCCATATTGATCTGGCAAGCAATAACCATTGGTATCCGGGATGTTTACTACAGTGGCACCCGCTGCGATAACCGCTTCTACCATTTGGGCAAGGAAACGAACATCAGCACGACCAGCATCTTCTGCGTAAAACTCAATATCCTCGACAGATTTTTTGGCGTATTTTACGGCTTCAACTGCACGTTCAAGTATTTCTTCTCTGGTGCTGTTAAATTTATGTTTAATGTGCATGTCAGACGAACCGATACCTGTGTGGATACGCGGACGTTTGGCATATTGTAATGCAGCAACTGCCGAATCAATATCACCTTTATTTGCACGGGTTAATGCACAGATGATTGGTTCAGATACAGCTTTCGAAAGCTCTACAACACTTTGGAAATCGCCTGGACTCGAAATAGGAAATCCTGCTTCAATAACATCTACGCCGAGCGCTTCAAGTTCTTTAGCAATTTCTATTTTCTCTGGGGTCGTCAATTGGCAACCCGGCACTTGCTCGCCATCCCTTAAGGTGGTGTCAAATACATAAACTCTATTCGGATCGTGTAACATAATTCTTAGTGTTTAATTAGTATTCAAAATTTTCGACGTTCTCAATGCTTGCTTCATTCTCAACGTTTTCTAATATAGTTTCTACGGATTTTACAGCTCCGTTTTCTAATAAGATTCTCTTTTCAATGCAGGCTGGTAATTGCGATTCAAAGTGGCCAACATAAATTAGTGTTGTTCCATTTTTACACAATCCATCTACCAGTCTGTTAAAATGTTTTGTTTGTTGCTGGTCTAAACCCTGACAAGGTTCATCCAGGATCAATAGTTCCGGGTTTTTTACAATCGTTCTGGCCAACAAAGCCAGTCGTTGTTTGCCCAGAGGAAGTTCATTCATCAAGGTGTTTTTGTATTCATCCAGACCGAAATAGCTAACCAACTCGTCCGTCTGTACTTTTTTAGAATATCCGGGATCACAAAACAAGCCCGAGCTATCATAAAATCCTGACATGATGCTTTGGTAAACTGTTGCTGAAGGATCAAAATACCAATGTAATTCTGGAGATATTAAACCGATACGTTCTTTAATCTCCCAAATGCTTTCCCCACTGCCTCTTTTGTTTCCAAACAAATGGAAATTATTGGCATAAGCCTGGGGATGATCCCCACAAATTAAACTTAACAAAGTGGATTTTCCCGAACCATTATGGCCTTGTAACACCCATTTTTCTCCAGCTTTAACTTCCCAATTGATGTTTTTTAATACCCGCTTATCTCCATAGCTGATATTCACATCAATCATTTTGATGATCTCCGCTGAAGAAGAAGCAATTGTTGCCTCAGCTAAAAATGCTGGAACGGCTTGTTCCAATGGATCAAACTCATTCCCGGTACGCTCGTCTGCCGAAATTTCAACCAACTTACCTTCCTTAATCACCGCAAAGCGATTCAAGCATGAAGGCAATTCCTCGTCGTTGCTGATTAAAATCAACTGCGTTCCGGCTTCAGAAATTTCTTCTAATAAGGTGTTTAAGTTTTGGCGAGAAAGTGTATCTAAGCCATTGTAAGGGAGATCCAATATCAATAGCTGCGGTTTTAACCATATGGCTTTAACCAATTGCAATTTTTTATGCTCGCCACTAGATAATTGGATAAGGGTGGAGTGTTTCAATTCCGAAAACCCTAATGCAGCTAAAATGCTATCTACTTCATTAAACTGAAGTGCATTTTTTTTGCCAAAGCTTTCTAACTCCGCTTTTACAGTCGCCGTAGTTTCTGTCGACTGCTTGTTGTAGCGCTGTTGATAATAGAAGTTCGATTGCCCCTCTAAATCTTTAAACTGAAACCAGTTTGCCACATAATATACAGTTGCCGGTAAATTACTCTGAGCATTAAACTCAATTTTAATATTTCCGTAACTGTGATCTACACCAGCAATTGCTTTTGCCAATGAAGTTTTGCCACTTCCGCTTGTTCCACATAATAACCAATGCTCATACCTGTTTATAGTCCAATTCAAATCCTGTAACACAGGTTTTTGCTGGTACTTCAAGTTAAGATTGGCGATATGGACGACGGGTTGTGACATTTTGTTGTTTTGTAATTAGCTGCACCTAAAAAAAGATGCAGCTAATTATTTTAATGTTTATGCTGTTTTAATAGATTTCATCGCAGTCATTGCTTTTCTCAGTTTGGTACCAATTACCTCAACTTCGTGTGTACGCAATGCTTCGTTTATGGCAATTAGTGTTCTGTTATCTACACCACCATCTTTACCGTCATTAAAGTTTTTACCAACTAAGTCAGTATCAACTTTAGTCATAAAATCAGCTAATAAAGGTTTACAAGCCTGGTCAAATAAATAGCAACCATATTCAGCTGTATCAGAAATTACGCGGTTCATTTCAAATAATTTCTTACGTGCAATGGTATTTGCGATAAGTGGAGTTTCGTGTAACGACTCATAGTAAGCAGACTCTGGTTTGATACCAGCCTGAACCATTGTTTCGAAAGCCAATTCAACACCTGCTCTAACAAAAGCTACCATTAAAGTATAGTTGTCGAAATATTCTTGCTCAGCAATTTTAACATCACCAGCAGGAGTTTTTTCAAAAGCAGTTTCGCCAGTTGCAGCGCGCCATGCCAATAAGTTTTTATCACCAGCAGCCCAGTCAGCCATCATTGTGCTGCTAAACTCACCACTCATGATATCATCCTGATGTTTTTGGAACAATGGACGCATGATGTTTTTCAATTCTTCCGAAATTTCGAAAGCTTTAATTTTAGCAGGGTTACTCAATCTGTCCATCATACCGGTTACACCGCCATGTTTAAGGGCTTCAGTAATTACTTCAACACCATATTGAACCAATTTCGAAGCATAACCAGCGTCAATACCTTTTTCAACCATTTTGTCGAATGAAAGGATAGAACCAGTTTGCAATAAACCACATAAAATGGTTTGCTCACCCATTAAATCAGATTTTACTTCAGCTACAAAAGATGATTTTAAAACACCAGCTCTATGACCACCAGTTCCAACACAGTAAGCTTTCGCTTGTGCCAAACCTTTTCCTTCTGGATCATTCTCAGGGTGTACAGCAATTAAAGTAGGTACACCAAATCCTCTTACATATTCAGCTCTAACTTCACTACCTGGACATTTTGGCGCAACCATGATCACCGTAATGTCTTTACGGATTTGCATGCCTTCTTCAACAATGTTAAAACCATGAGAGTACAATAAAGTCGCACCTTTTTTCATCAAAGGCATAATTGCAGTTACTACAGCAGTATGTTGTTTATCAGGAGTAAGGTTGATTACAACATCAGCAGTTGGAATCAATTCTTCGTAAGTACCTACAGTAAAGTTGTTATCTGTAGCATTTTTCCATGAATCTCTTTTGCCTTCGATAGCTGCTGCACGTAAAGTATAAGAAACATCTAAACCACTATCTCTTAAATTTAAACCCTGGTTTAAGCCTTGTGCACCACAGCCTACGATTACCAGTTTTTTTCCTTTCAATACATTTACACCATCTAGAAATTCAGCGCTGTCCATGAAGTCGCAAACGCCCAATTGGTTCAGTTGTTCTCTAAGAGGTAATGTGTTAAAGTAATTTGACATCTTTTTTATTGTTTTAGATTTTTTAAGGTTCGTTTTATTTTTATTTATTGGTACTGATCACTTTTTTAATAGCCGAAGCGATTCCATAATGCAGTGCATCATGTACTACAAAGAATTGAACAGCCTCAGCATTACTTTTTATTTCTACACCATAATTGGTCTTAAAAGCATTGTAAGTGCTAAACTTATTGCTGTTCAAATCTTCCTCCAGCTGATTGATGGTACTACGCATCAATTCTTTTAGGGTATTGATTTCTTCAGCATCGACAAACTTTTCAGGCTTGGTTCCTTTTGTGTAAGGCAGTATATACTGCTTTTCAATTACAGGCTCAACATTGGCCAGTCGGTAACATAAACCTTGCTGACTAGAAACGATGTGTCCGAAATTCCAAATGATATTGTTGTTAAAACCTGCCGGAATTTCGTTCAGTTCTTCAACAGTTGAAGTTTCGATCAACTTGATGAAGTTCTCACGCGTTTGTCTGGTAATATTTAAAAGGTATTCCATCTTAAAAGCTTACATGCTAAATACATTCTTTTCTTTGTCCAGGAATTCGTTTTCAATCACGTCTTGACCTGGTTCTCTGCGTTCAAACTCTCTCAGTTTAGCATTAAAGCCTTCGCTGTCTTTGATGATCGCAACTCTTGCACTTCTTACAAATTCTATCAGCCCATAAGGTTGTAAAACTTCAATCAGTTTATCGGTTTCTTCTCTGTGTCCCGTGGCCTCAAATACGGTGTAATCTTTACGGATCACTACCGCGCGAGCACCATACTCACGAAGCAATCGCTCTACCGGAGCACGTTCTGCAACGATATCTGTTGGCACTTTGTAAAGGGCAAGTTCTTGCCAGATAATGTCTTCGTTGGTATTGTAATATACTTTCAACACCTCAACTTGTTTTTCTATCTGACGGCAAAGCTTACGTACTACTTCTTCCGTTTCGTGAATCACGATATTGAAGCGGTGAATGTGCTCAATCTCAGAAGGGGAGGTGTTTAAACTTTCTATATTAATTTTTCTTCTTGAAAATATAATGGCAATACGATTTAATATACCGATCTGATTTTCGGTGTATGCAGTAATCGTAAATTCCTGTTTTCCATTTAATTCTATATCCTGCGAATTGCTCATGGTCTTTAATTATTTAAGTCTGATTTCACTAACACTGCTACCTTGGGGAACCATAGGGAATACGTTGTGTTCCTGGGCAACCATTACTTCTAAAAGGTATGAGCCTTTATGGTTCAACATATCTGTCAAAGCGCCAACTAAGTCCTCACGCTCGGAGATTTTTCTACCGGCGATGTAATAAGAATCAGCCAGTTTCACAAAATCCGGACTGGTGATGTCCACAAACGAATAACGCTTCTCATGGAACAATTGCTGCCATTGGCGAACCATACCCAGGAACCTGTTGTTTAGGATCATGATCTTCACATCTACGCCACTCTGCATAATGGTACCTAATTCCTGTAAGGTCATTTGGAAACCACCATCTCCGATTACCGCAACAACGGTACGGTCTGGCGCACCAAACTTAGCTCCAATAGCTGCTGGTAAGCCAAAACCCATAGTTCCTAAGCCACCACTGGTAATATTGCTTCTGGTGTGGTTAAATTTGGCATAACGACAAGTTACCATTTGATGCTGACCAACGTCGGTTACAACAACAGCTTCACCTTTTGTGATTTCATTCAATTGGTTAATTACCTCACCCATGGTCAACTCTCCGGTTCCAGGATGTAATTCATTTTGAATGACAACTTCCTGTTCTGTTTTGTCGAAAGCCCTGAATTCAGCTAACCATTCTGTATGTGTTTTTTCCTCAACTAATGCAGTTAAAAGCGGTAAAGTCTCTTTACAATCTCCCCAAACAGGAACATCAGCTTTAACATTTTTATCAATCTCAGCAGGATCAATATCCAAATGGATTACTTTAGCTTGCTTGGCATATTTATCTAAACGACCAGTTACACGGTCATCAAAACGCATACCTATAGCAATCAGTACATCACAGGCATTGGTTTGTACGTTAGGGCCGTAGTTACCATGCATACCCAACATACCCACATTTAAAGGGTGATCGGTTGCAATTGCACCAGCGCCTAAAATTGTCCATGCTGCCGGAATACCTGTTTTCTCTACAAAAGCTTTGAATTCCTGCTCAGCACTACCCAATGAAACACCTTGTCCAAATAATATAAAAGGTTTCTTTGCCGAATTGATTAACTCAGCAGCCTGCTGTATATATTCTTTTCTGATCAAAGGTTTCGGGCGGTAGCTACGGATGTGATCGCAAGGGGTATAACCCTCGTAATCGAACATTTGCAACTGCGCATTTTTGGTGATGTCGATCAATACAGGTCCCGGTCTGCCACTGCGTGCAATGTAGAAGGCTTTAGCCAATACACTTGGAATTTCTGTAGCATCAGTAATCTGGTAGTTCCATTTGGTTACCGGAGTAGTGATGTTGATCACATCAGTTTCCTGGAAAGCATCAGTTCCTAACAGGTGTGCATAAACCTGTCCGGTAATACAAACCATAGGCGTGCTGTCTATCTGGGCATCTGCCAGACCTGTAACCAGGTTGGTTGCGCCCGGACCGCTGGTACCGAATACTACACCAACTTTTCCAGATGTACGTGCATAACCTTGACCGGCATGTGTGCCGCCTTGTTCGTGACGTACCAGAATATGTTTTAATTTATCTTTATAATCGTATAATGCATCATAAATTGGCATGATTGCACCGCCAGGATAGCCAAAAATGGTATCCGTACCTTCGGCAATTAATCCTTCCAATAAAGCTACCGAACCGGAAATGTTTACGGTTTTCTTCGGTTCTGCTAAGGTGGTTGCTTCCTCTTGTGCTGTATTCATTGTTTTATTTTTAGGTAATGAGGTTCTTAAATTGGTTTTAGCCATTGTAGGCATCAGTAACGCAGCCTTCACTGGCATCGCTTACTTGTTTAATGTATTTGTAGAGCACTCCTTTGGTGACGGGTGGAGGTAACTGTGTCCAAACCGCTCGGCGGGTAGCCAGTTGCTCGTCTGTCAAGTGAACATCAATAGAGTTGTTTACCGCATCAATGGTAATGATGTCATCATCATGAACCAAGGCAATGTTTCCACCGTCCCATGCTTCAGGAGTGATGTGGCCTACCACGAAACCGTGTGTTCCGCCAGAGAAACGTCCATCAGTAATCAAGGCTACCGATTTACCTAAACCTGCGCCAATAATCAATGAAGTAGGTTTTAGCATCTCCGGCATACCAGGTGCACCTTTTGGCCCAACCTGTCTGATAACCACCACGTCTCCGCTTTTCAGTCTTCCACTTTGAATACCGGCCATAAGCGCTTTTTCTCCATCGAAAACACGAGCGGGACCAGTAAATTTCTCTCCTTCTTTACCACTGATTTTAGCTACAGAACCTTTGGTTGCAAGGTTTCCGTAAAGCATTTGTAAGTGACCAGTTTCTTTGATCGGGTTTTCTATCGGGAAGATGATCTTTTGGGTATCAAAATTAAGATCAGCAGCATCCGCAACATTCTCAGCTAAAGTTTTACCAGTAACGGTTAAACAATCGCCATGTACCAATCCTACTTTTAATAAATATTTTAATACCGCAGGTACACCACCAATCTCATGAAGATCTTCCATTAAGTAGGTACCACTTGGTTTTAAATCACCTAATACCGGGGTGTTATCACTAACGTTCTGGAAATCGGCCAGTGTTAAGTTCATGCCAACAGATTTGGCGATGGCAATTAAGTGCAGCACAGCGTTGGTTGAACCACCCAATACCATAACAGTTACGATTGCATTGTGAAATGCTTTTTCGGTCATGATATCAGAAGGGCATATGTTTCTTTCTAAGAGGATGCGGATATATTTTCCTGCATCTGTACATTCCTGCTTTTTCTCGTCGCTTGTGGCAGGATAAGAGGAACTGTAAGGCAAACTCATACCCAAAGCCTCAATTGCTGAAGCCATGGTATTTGCCGTATACATGCCGCCACATGCACCTGCTCCCGGACAAGCATTTTTGATTACGCCCTGGAAATCTTCTTCATCCAGGTTACCTGCTAATTTTTGCCCTAAAGCTTCAAATGCAGATACAATATTTAATGAGGCACCTTTATATTTTCCTGAGTGGATACTTCCACCGTATACCATGATAGAAGGGCGGTTTAAACGGCCCATTGCCATGATCGAACCAGGCATGTTTTTATCGCAGCCAGGAACAGTGATTAGCCCATCATAATATTGGCCACCACAAATTGTTTCGATAGAATCTGCAATTACATCCCTGGATACCAAAGAGTAACGCATGCCGTCTGTACCGTTAGACATACCATCACTTACGCCAATGGTACCGAAGGTTAAGCCTACCATATCATTGTTCCAGACACCTTTTTTTACAATTTGAGCAAGATCGTTTAAGTGCATGTTGCAAGTATTCCCATCATATCCCATGCTGGCAATACCGACCTGAGCCTTATCCATATCTGCTTTGGTCAATCCAATTCCGTACAACATTGCTTGTGCAGCTGGCTGAGTAGGGTCTTGTGTAAAGGTTTTACTGTATCGGTTAATTTCTGGTGTTTGTGACATAATATGTGGTTCCGTCGTTTTTTTTAATTTGTTTTATTATATGATTACTTCGTAGTTCTGTTTTTCTAATACCAGGCATTTATAGGTGCGTTGTATCATGGCGCCAATGCTATCAATCCATCTGGAAGGGAATTGGTATTCATCAATGCATGCTATTCCTGCAATTTCTGAGGCTGTGCCACAGAAGAAAGCACTGTCTGCACGTTTCAAATCTGCTACCGTTAAATGTTTCTCTATAACCTCTATGTCAAGGATATGGCACAGCTCTATAACCGTTGCTCGGGTGATGCCCGGTAGAATGTTGCCAAGTGGTGGCGTAAACAATTTACCGTTCTTTTCAACAAAGAAGTTTGCACCTGGAGCTTCAGCAATATTTTGATTCATGTCTAGCAATAATGCTTCATCAAAACCTTTGCTTTTTGCTTCGGTTGTAGCCAAAATGGAGTTTACATAATTGCCACTTACTTTAGCTTCTATTTGCGTTGATTTAGGGTTGGGTCTTTCGTAACTTGAGATACAAACTTTTAATTGTTCGTGTCCAAGGTAAGCGCCCCATTCCCACGCACATATCATAATGGAAGGTTTTGTTCCACCTATCAATGACATGTTCGGTGCGCAATAAATTAACGGGCGGATGTACGCGTTCTTCAAATTATTGATTTCTAATAATTTGTAAGTCTGTTTAATCAGGTCATTTACATCCCAGTGAAAGGGGATATGAACCAATTCTGCCGAGCGCTTTAAACGTTCATAATGTTCTCTGGCTTTAAAAACCCGAGTTCCATTATGGGTATGGTATGCTCTTATTCCTTCAAATACAGCATAGCCATAGTGTAATGACTGCCCGTAGATGTCGGCGGTCGTGTCAGTTGCTTTTTGAAACTGGCCGTTTAAGTAAAGCACTGTATTTGAGTTGAAATATTGCATTTGGTTATAGGTCTGTTTTTTTACGGTATTGTTTCATTAAAAAAGCGCCACTTTTGGGGGGCGCTTGCGTATATTTTTTTTATTAAATATTCATTTACAGCGCCTTGTCCTTCTGAAGAATCAGAAGAATAATTAGGTTAATAATGACATTATATAATGCTGTAATTGAAAGGTTCATTGTCTTGTTTATTTGTTATTGCTTTATAAATCCAATTTAGTCGTTGCTGTTTAAACTATCAATAGCTGGACGAAAATAATTGAAAAAAAATATAATTCTGTATTTTTTATTTATTTCGGATTATAGTTTGTTGTTTTTATTGTTTTTGGTATCTTAATTGGATGATGTTATACCGAATATGATTTCGGTATTCGGTATGGGTATTATGCGAGCATTGTAATTTTTGTGATTTTCTTCCTAAAACTGGGTAGGGTGCTAATAAAGTTGATTAAAGTTATAATTTATTGGGTATAAAAAAAGCCCTTTGAAATTTCAAAGGGCTTCTCAATATTGTATGATAAAATATTAAGCAACCCCTTCGGCCAAAACAATAATTTTGTTTTTTAAGACCTCAACCACACCACCTTTAATAATAAAGGTATTATCGCCGGTTTTGCTTTTAATAATTACGGGGCCATCCTCCAGAGTAGAAATAATCGGAGCATGGTCGTGCAAAATCTGGAACGAGCCCATTGTTCCCGGTACGGTAACAGCTGTTACCTCGCCTTCAAAAACTTTCTTGTCTGGTGTTAATATTTCTAATGTCATTTGCTTTTAGATAGGAGCGGCGAGGTTTGAGCCAATGACTTAAATCTCGCCGCTATTTATCAATATTAGTTATTTGCTTCCGCTAATAGTTTTTTACCTTTTTCAATAGCTTCTTCAATGCTACCTACAAGGTTAAATGCTGCTTCAGGATATTCATCAACTTCACCATCCATGATCATGTTAAATCCTTTGATGGTATCTTTAATGTCAACCAATACACCTTTTAATCCTGTAAATTGCTCAGCAACGTGGAAAGGTTGAGATAAGAAACGTTGTACACGACGAGCGCGAGACACGATTAATTTATCTTCCTCAGATAACTCATCCATACCTAAGATGGCGATGATATCTTGAAGTTCTTTATAACGTTGTAAAGTTTCTTTTACGCGTTGAGCAGTATTGTAGTGTTCGTCACCTAAAACAGCAGGAGAAAGGATACGTGAAGTCGAATCCAATGGATCCACTGCAGGATAGATACCTAACTCAGCAATTTTACGAGACAATACAGTTGTTGCATCTAAGTGGGCAAATGTTGTAGCCGGAGCAGGGTCAGTTAAATCATCCGCAGGTACATATACAGCTTGTACAGATGTAATTGAACCACGTTTAGTTGAAGTAATACGCTCTTGCATCAAACCCATCTCAGTAGCTAGAGTTGGTTGGTAACCTACCGCCGAAGGCATACGACCTAATAGGGCAGATACCTCAGAGCCAGCTTGAGTGAAACGGAAGATATTGTCAACGAAGAAAAGGATATCTTTTCCAGCACCTTCGCCATCACCATCACGGAAATATTCAGCAACTGTTAATCCAGATAAAGCTACACGAGCACGTGCTCCAGGAGGCTCGTTCATTTGACCGAACACCAATGTTGCTTTAGACTCTTTTAATTTCTCAGTATCAACTTTACTCAAATCCCATCCGCCTTTTTCCATTGAATGCAGGAAGTCATCACCATAGTTGATTACACCAGATTCGATAAACTCACGCAAAAGGTCATTACCTTCACGAGTACGCTCACCTACACCAGCAAATACAGATAAACCAGCATATGCTTTCGCAATGTTGTTTACCAGCTCCATAATCAATACAGTTTTACCAACACCTGCACCACCGAACAAACCGATTTTACCACCTTTAGCATAAGGCTCTAATAAATCGATTACTTTGATACCTGTAAAAAGTACTTCAGTTTCAGTTGATAAATCTTCAAATCTAGGAGGGGCATTGTGAATTGGTCTGCCATCAGCTTTATTAACAGCGTTGATTCCGTCAATAGCTTCACCAACAACATTGAATAAACGACCTTTAATTTGGTCACCAACAGGCATTGTGATAGGAGATCCAGTATCTAGTACTTTCATTCCGCGAACTAAACCGTCGGTCGAGTCCATTGCAATTGCACGTATGCGGTCTTCACCAAGATGTTGTTGAACTTCTAAAACGACCTTCTGTCCGTTTTCTTTTTCAATCTCTAATGCAGAGAAAATTTGAGGTAAATGAGCATCGTCAGCAAAACTCACGTCAACTACCGGTCCTATAATCTGCGCTATTTTTCCAATGTTAGGCATATATTGTTTTGGGTAAAATTATAAATATCAATTTGTTAAAGGCTCTTTTATAAGCCTACAATTTGGTTTGCAAAGTTAAAATTTTTATACAAGAATTACATATATAAATAAAAAGTTTTTCAACAGTTTTTAAAATGGTATTTTAGCGAGTAGTTAAGCAGCATTAAATGTAGGGTTTAGGCCCTTGTGTGACTGTTAATTAAGAAATTATAAGCTCATGAAGACAATACTGGTAACAGGTAGTAATGGCCTTTTAGGCCAGAAATTAACAGAACGATTGCTGGAAACGAATCAGTTTAATCTCATCGCAACTTCTAAAGGGGCTAATCGCTTTCCTGTTAAAGTAGGGTACACCTATGTTGAAATGGATATTCTTGATCCTATAAATGTTAGGGAAGTTGTGGAAAAGTATCAGCCAGATGCGATTATTCATACCGCTGCAATGACCAATGTGGATACTTGTGAATCAGAAAAAGAGTTGGCACATCAACTCAATGTTGAAGCTGTGAAAACACTGGTATCACTTTGTGAAGAACACAATATTCAGCTGGTTCATTTGTCAACAGATTTTATATTTGATGGTGCACACGGTCCTTACGATGAGATGGCTGCTCCCAATCCTTTAAGTTATTATGGGATTACCAAATTGGAAGCAGAAGAGGTCATCAAAAATTCTACTTGTCGCTGGGCAATTCTTCGTACTATTATAGTATATGGTATTGTAAGTGATATGAGTAGAAGCAATATTGTACTTTGGGCAAAGGGCGCACTTGAAAAAGGAAATCCAATAAATGTAGTTAACGATCAATGGCGGATGCCGACCTTAGCCGAAGATTTAGCAGATTGTTGCTTACTGGCCGTTGAGAGAGATGCAAGAGGTGTATTTAATGCTTCAGGAAAAGATATGATGAGTATCTCAGAATTGGTAGCCCGTGTAGCGGACTATTGGCATTTGGACAAAAGCCTGATTAATGAGATTAGCGCGGAAACTTTAAATCAAACTGCAAAAAGACCTGTAAGGACAGGTTTCATCTTAGATAAAACGATGTCAGAACTGGGTTATAACCCTAGAAGTTTTGAGGAAGGACTTGCAATAGTTGATCAGCAATTAAAGCGGAGTTAGGCACTGGTCCTCACATGCTCCACACATTAGACACACTTTCTTCACAAAATGGTACCCTTTTGTGGGTTTGGTGTGAAGGATGTGTGAACCAGGTGTGAAGAAACCTTAATCTTGTGAATAAACTTATCTAATTAACATACATAAAGAATATATCATTAATAAAAAATAAACTAATATGGCATTACAAGTTGGCGACAAAGCCCCAGATTTTAAATTATTAAACACTGATTTGAAAGATGTATCTCTTTCGGACTATAAAGGAAAGAAATTGGTAGTGCATTTTTTTCCATTGGCTTTTACAGGTGTCTGCACTGCGCAATTATGTACCATGAGAGATAGCTTTGGTTATTACCAGGGAATGAATGCTGATGTTGTAGGTATTTCAGTTGATTCTCCTTTTACATTGGCTAAGTTTAAAGAAGAACAAGCTTACCAGTTTCCTTTGTTGTCAGATTTCAACAAAGAAACATCACAAGCATACGGTTCATTTTATGAAGATTTTGTCCTTAATTTAAAGGGAGTATCAAAAAGAGCAGCTTTTGTTATCGATGAAGAAGGAAAAATTATCCATTCTGAGGTTTTAGAGGATGCCGGTAACATGCCTGATTTTGATGCGATTAAGAAAGTAGTAGAAGCTTAAGCTTAATTTTTAAGGGTAATGCTTGAGATTATTTTTAAAAAAAAGTTGGTAAAATCAATTTCAAGCATTACTTTTGCATCCTGTTAACGAAACAGAAACGCATTTGTAGCTCAATTGGATAGAGCATCTCACTACGGATGAGAAGGTTTGGGGTTCGAATCCCTACAAGTGCACTTCACCGGAGTAAAATTTTTCTAAAGATTTTTCTCCGGTTTTTTTATGCCCTAATTTCCTGTTAATGTGAAAGATAAGCTGGGCGACCTCATTAATTTCAGGGGTTCGATGAATCTCGCCATCAAAAACCCATTTTTCAGGATAGATCGAACCCACAATTGCTCTTTTTATATCAGAATCTGCTGTTGCATAGAATTCAGGTAGGTTTTTAAGGTTATCTATGGCTAAATCAGCTAAACCCTCAATATCAAGATCCTCATCAATACGCTCGCTTAGTTCTTTAAGCTCTGCTTCATGCCTCAAAATGGTATTTTCGCATTCTTTTCTAATCTGCTGATATTCGTCACTGTTGATCGTTTTATTGATCAGCAGTTCCAACGCCCTTGCTTTGCGATTATTTTGCTCAGCAATCTGATCAATTTTTTGATTTTGGTTCGATAAGGATCTTCCGCCATTTTCTATGTAGGAATCACAGATTACAGCTCTGAAAAGTTCAGCCATACCGGGTTTAGGAACAAATTGTTTCAAGTTACGCTCAAAAAGGGTATTTACCTTACCCGCCTGGAACCTTATGCCGCAACTGGATTTACAATGGTAATACGGATAATATGCTTTATGTCTACCTCTCGAGGCACTTCCGGTCATAATATGGCCGCATTTTGGACAGATCAGAAATCCGCGAAGTGCCAGTGAACGTGGTGATACTGCTTTGGTTCCTTTCTTTTCAAACTTTCGCCTTCTCAGTTCCAATACTTCCTGTACCTTATAAAAGAGAACTTCGGAAATTATGGGGGCGTGTTGTCCGTCTGCAAGGTAAGCTTGTTCATCTTTAAATTCTGGAATCGGTATTTTACCGATATATCCTGGATTGGTGATGTGCTTCCAGAAAGTGGTACGGCTGCATCTTAATCCTCTTTCCTTAGATTTCATCCAGACATGGTCTATTGCCAGCATACCTTCTGCGATCTGCTCAAAAGCCCATCTCATGTGGCTGGCTTGTGGCTCGTCGATAGCGATATACTTTTTACCATTCTCAGTGATCTTATTTTTATAGCCTGTTGGAGGCAGTCCCATCCAGCGACCCTCTTTCTTTGCTCTGCGCATTCCGTAAGTTACGTTTAGGGCCCTTCTGTCATTTTCTACTTCTGGCATAGATAAATAGACAGCCAGAATCGTTTTACTTTCCGGTATAGCCAGATCTAAGGGCTGTTCTATGGCAATCGGTTCAATCTGGAACTCTACAGTAAGGGTACGGATCATCTGATATGCGTCAGCTGTATTCCTACTGAATCTGTCCCATTTGGTAAACATCACATAATCAAAGTCATTCCCTTTAGATTTTTTCATTTCAATCATTAGTTTCGTCCATTCGGGGCGATTGAAGGTTTTGGCGGAATAATCTTCAAAAATGATCCGGCCCACCTGAATGTTGTTTTTCGCACAATGAATTTGCAGACGTTCGGCCTGATCCCTTTGGGAAAAGCCTTTGTCTGCCTGTTCATCAGTACTTACCCTGATGTATAAACATGCTTTTTTCATTTAATTTCTCCTTTCATTTCAGTTTTTAATTCGTTTTTTCTGAACAGGTTACGAGGTGTCTTTTTCTCCGTTGTTTTTATTCGGAAATCTACATTAATGACCTGTGAAGCAGATAATTTAGCGAATTTGTAAAGGAATTCCAAAATAAGATTTGCACGTTCCAGGCTAACTTCTGTGCCGTGTTCTTTTAATAATCTGGCTGCATTTATAGCCGTTATACTTCGCCTGCCGGTTGGGATGAAATTTTTCATAAGCCCGAAACTCTGGCATTCGAATATTAAAACTACTCTAGTAGAGATGAATAAATATTTCCTCTAGTCTCCTGAAAAAACAATTTATCTCTACTAGTGATGAACAGATATTGGCTTAAATCCCATTGTATTTGATTATGCCTGTGTATTCGGAAAATTAGGCTGAAATGCCAATCTAACGGGTTTTCTTGTTTGAATGCGGATATTTCGCTTATTCAATTGATTGTAAAAAATCTTAATTTTAGATTATGGAGAATAGAAACAGTAAAGATTTAGACTGGCAGGAATATGAAGCTGTCACGAAATATATCTATGAAATGCTAGGGGCCCAATACGGCATCAAGGTTGTAGGTTATGGGAGAGACTGTAAGGTTGAGGGAAAGTCTGGTGTCAAACATCAGGTAGACGTTCTGACCGAACAAGCCGGGGGAAAACAGGTAGAGCTAACTGCAATCGAATGCAAGTTCCTTAAAAAGAAGGTCACCAAAGATACTGTAATGAAACTCCGTTCCGTGATGGATGATACCGACATATCGAGTGGTATAATCGTTAGCAAAGAAGGATTTACTAGGGACACCTTAACCTATGCCGAGCATGTGGGAATAAAACTGGTGGAATTACGGGAATCGGAAAAGGAAACTGTGAATATAGGTATAGTGGAGTTTCGTATCAATGCCATTCTTACCAGTCCAAATATTACCAGCATTGATTTGGGAAATGTCAGCATTACTGACCAACGTGAGATTTTTGGAGTGCGATGTGGTTATTTTGGAAGTATTCGTGTGCCAGAGGGACGGGAAATACCCCTCAATAAGTATTTTAAGGCATTTTACGACGAACTCTATCGCCAAAACAAATTTCTGAAAACCATCACTGTAGATTGTATGTCTATTAAGGGAAAATTAGTAAACATGTATAGTAATCGGGAGCCCGAAATTGAAAAAATCAGTATCACGGGATTTCTGTGCCAAACAGATGAAAGTTCGACCAGCTCATTTCAGCTTATTGACCAGGTCTATATGATCATGAAAGAGATTTTTGAGAAAAACGGCTATAAATTGCTGAAGAGCGGAGTGTTATTAAAGGACATCCATGAATCTTAGCCAATTTAAAATCGGTTTAAGTTTATACCCATAATAGTTCCCAAAAACTATATTGCCGATATAATTATTTTTCTCTACTAGTGATAAACTGATTTTGCACCTTTTCACCTTTGGCTATCAAATCATATAGCCATGAATAAGACCACAAAACTGAAAGAACAGCTGGAGGAAACAAAAGCACATTCCCGAAAATCCAAAGACCCAAACCTAAAGGGCAGAAAATATAAAGGCAGTCCTTACCTGAAACTAAGGAAAGTCAAAGCCGATCCACGTGTCAAAATCCGGCAATTGTTAAGAGGCTTCGTCCCATTGGATGAACTGCGGCAATCCATAAAACCGGAACAGACCATTCAATAAATTCACAAACATTCAATCACCAGGAACCAGGGTTTCAAAGCAGCTCATGGGAGTGCTTCGTTTTAGTCCGCGTGGACTAAGCAAAGATGTATTTCCGTCTACGGAAACGCTTTACAGCGATTTGGAAAGGGGCTGCGGAACTTGCCCCTTTTGGTTCTTTAGTCATGTAGTTATGCCAAGAAGAAAGTCAGCTAAACCGGAAGAAGTTTTAAGCCATGTGATCAGGGCGAGGGTTACTGAAACTGTTTATAAACGGTTAGAGCAGATCAGCAAAAACAGTGACTGCTATTCTGTGGGGAGATTAGCCCGGAAAATCCTGAGCAAAGAAAAGATCACCCTTTTTCATAAGGATATGACCATGAACGCTACAATGGAAGAGCTGGCTTTGATTAGAAAGGAACTAAGGGCTATTGGGGTCAACATCAACCAGATCACCCGGAGTTTCAACCAGAATAAGGCCGAGACACAGCGGGCTTTCTATGTGCTGAAAGTGGCAGACCAGTATAAAAAAGTGGATGAAAAGGTAGAAAAGCTGTTAACGATGATTTCAAGACTCGCTGAAAAATGGTTGCAAAAATAAGTACAGGTAAGAGCATCAGGGGAATGCTGCACTACAATGAAAATAAGGTAACAGGAGGGGAAGCTACTTTAATTATGGCAAGTGGTTTTGCAGGAGAGATTGACAGCATGAATTTTAATCAGAAACTGAACCGTTTTACTCATTTGCAGGAACTGAAGCCAGATGTAAAAACAAATGCGGTACATATCTCCCTGAATTTTCATTCCTCTGAGCAGTTGAAAGATGAGCTGTTACAGGAAATAGCAGCAGAATATATGGAACGGATTGGTTTTGGTGACCAGCCATTTTTAGTTTACCGTCACGATGATGCAGCACATTTACATATGCATATTGTCACAACCAATATTACGGCCAGTGGTGAGCGAATTGATCTGCATGATATTGGAAAGAAACTATCTGAACCAGCCCGCAAAGCGATCGAAAATGAATTTAACCTGGTTAAGGCAGAATCTAAACTTTTTAAAGCGCAGTCAGGAATTAGGCCTGCTGACCTGGAGCAGGCGAAGTATGGAAGATTACCTACCAAAAGGGCAATCAATAATGTCATTACAGCAGTTGCCAGGGATTATAAGTTCAGTTCGCTTGCAGAATTTAATGCAGTATTGAAAGGTTTTAATGTAGTTGCACTACGTGGAGAGAAACATACAGCCATGTTTGAAAAGAAGGGGCTGATATATGCCTTGCTGGACGAAAAGGGAGTTCCGGTTGGGGTGCCGATAAAAGCCAGTTCATTTTATAGTAAGCCCACGCTTCGCAATCTGGAAAAGAAATTTGAGCAGAATGCCCTAAAGCGAAAACCTTTTAAGGAGGGCCTAAAGAACCGGGTAGATAAAGTCCTTTTGGGATATAGCAGTATCACCAGGTTAAGATTTGAGCAGGAGTTGAAAAGTCAGGGGATAGATGTGCTTTTTCGTCAGAATGAATCGGGGCAGGTATTCGGGATCACTTTTGTGGATCACAACAGCAAGACAGTCTTTAACGGTAGTGACCTGGGGAAAGCCTACAGTGCTAAGTCAATAACGGAAAAGTTTGGACAGGTAAACAGGCCTGTTAAAACAGAAAAAGCCGAAAGTGTGTGTTCACTAAAACATAAACAAACGCACCACTATATAACCAAAATTACAAACAGCCAATCATCTTCAACTGGCAACCTACTAGAAGCCTTATTGGAGAAATCACAGCCTGAATACGGTACAGGTATTCCACGCAAAAGAAAGAAGCGTAAAAAACGAGGTCAAACCTCTACTCAGGAATTAAGCATTTAAAATATTGATATGAACACAGGGGAAGATGCGCAGGGCTTGCGCAAGATTATAGATTTTACAAGGCTGATCAGTATAGCGATCTTAGGTATACATTTTTATATCTGCTGTTATGCGGCATTTGATGGTTGGGGATGGACAGCTGAGATTACTGATAAACTAATTGCGAACATCGCAAAGACGGGTTTGTTTACCGGTCTGCTCAAAGCTAAACTAGCGGTTTTATTGTTCTTGGGTATAACGGTATTGGCGGCGAAGGGAAAAAAGGATGAGAAGATCCAAAAAAAGAGTATAGTGGCATACCTGCTATGTGGACTACTGGTCTATTTCCTTAGCCCGTTGGTGTTTTACCTATCCTGGAGCATAGCCCTCAGGGCTGGCTTGTATATGTGCTTAACTGGTATAGGTTATTTGCTGGTCTTAACCGGGGGCAGCTGGTTAAGCAGGTTGATTAAAAATAGCCTGGTTACCGATGTCTTCAATTCAGATAATGAAACCTTTCCGCAGGAAGAACGGCTACTGGAGAATGAGTATTCTTTTAACCTGCCTACGAAATATAACCTGAAGGGAAAGATCAGAAATGGCTGGATCAATTGTGTAAACCCATTTCGTTCGGTTTTGGTAGCGGGTAGTGGAGGTGCTGGTAAGACCTATTTTGTGATCCGCCATATCCTGGATCAGCAATTACGTAAAGGTTTTTGCGTCTTTTTATATGATTTCAAATTCGATGATCTGACAAAAATGGCTTATAATAAGCTGCTGAAATACCAGAAGAATTATAAGGTCAAACCGGCTTTTTACATCATTAATTTTGAGGATCTCAGCCGTACGCACCGCTGCAATCCACTTGATCCTTCGGGTATGGAAGACATTACCGATGCTACTGAGGCCAGCCGAACGATTATGATGGGCTTGAATAAAGCTTGGTTGAAAAAAACTGGTGATTTTTTCGTGGAAAGTCCAATCAATTTTCTGACGGCTGTGATCTGGTTTTTGAGAAAGTACCAGGATGGTAAGTATTGCACCTTGCCTCATGTGATTGAGCTGATGCAGACGGAATATGAAAAGTTGTTTAAAGTGATGTGGGAGCAGGAGGAGGTAAGGGTAATGATCGATCCTTTTATTTCTGCCTTACGAAATAATGCTCAGGCTCAGTTGGAGGGTCAGATTGCGAGCGCAAAGATTGGGCTCGCAAGGCTGGCTTCTCCGCAATTGTATTACGTGCTTTCAGGAAATGATTTTACGCTGGATATCAATAATCCCGATGAGCCTAAAATTGTGTGTATGGGGAACAATCCGCAGAAGATTGATACCTATGGTGCTGTGCTTTCTTTGTATGTGAACAGAATGCTGAAGCTGATCAATAAAAAAGGTAAACAAAAATGCAGTCTGATCTTTGATGAGTACCCTACTTTGGTGGCTGATTTAATTACTACGATCAGTACAGGGAGGAGTAATTTAATTTCCTGTACAATTGGCATCCAGAGTATTGAGCAGGTGAAAAAAGAATATGGTGCGGAACAGGCGGAAATCATTTTGGGGATTTGTGCCAATATCATTTCAGGGCAGGTTTCAGGGGATAGTGGCAGGAAGTTTTCGGAGACTTTTGGGAAGATCATGCAGGACCGGCAGAGTATGAGTATCAACAGCAGTGATACTTCTATTTCTAAATCCACGCAGATGGAATCTGCTATTCCGGCTTCTAAGATTGCTACGTTATCCTCGGGTGAGTTTGTGGGGATTGTGGCGGATAGCCCTGATGTGAAGATCAGGCAAAAGATGTTTCATGCGGAGATCCAGAATGACCATTATGCCATTAAAAAAGAGGAGGAGGGATATAGGCCGCTTCCGGTTGTTCAGAAAGTTACTGCAGAGGATGTGCGGGAGAATTATTTGAAGATCAAAAGGGAGGTGGAGGCTTTGTTGAAAGCGGAGTTGCAGAAAATTAAGGATAGGGATGGGGCTACTAAGGGAGCTAAGAAAAAGAAAAGTAAAAATAAAACGCGGAGTTCATTGCCTCCTGAAAAGTCGATCAGGCAGGAAGATGCAAAAGTGTTCTCAAGATAATTAGAATATTAAAAACAACTTGCGTTTACGTTCTACAATATCGGAATGGTAAATACGAAATATAAGGGTATTGTTAATTTGCTTGCTGATTTTTTTTAAATTCACTATAAAAGAATAAAAAGAATGTTGCTAATTCACCACCACGAATAAATTTCTGGTTTAGTTTAGTAAAAAACGCTATACCTATGAAGATAGATTTCAAAAACGCTACTTTTAAAGATTTCGAAGATCCTGTTGGTTACAATGCTTTCGAGCGTGCTTCGTACTTTAATGAATTTCTAGACTACTTAGACAGGCAGGAGAGACTGAATTACAGGTTTGAAACCTGTTCCGCTCCGGGGCCTGAAGTTGAACTTAATATACCTTCCTTAGGTGGCATCAGGAAGTATGTGAGCCTTGTGTCGAACGACTATCTGGGTTTCTCCCAACATCCTCTGGTTAAGAAAGCGGCAATTTTTGGCATAGAATATTATGGGACAGGGACAGGGGCATCTCCTGCGATTGGGGGACATTTTGATTTTCATAAACATTTGGAGGAAAAGATTGCAGCATTCTTCCAACGAAAGTCAGCTATTGTTTATACGACCGGTTATACTGCGAATTCTTCTACCTTGTTGTCCATTTTAGGAAAAAACGATCTGGTTATTACAGATATGAAAATTCATGCCAGTATGTTTGAGGGATGCAATGGTAAAAACCAAAAGACGTTCCGGCATAATGACCTTGAACACTTGGAGCTGATCCTGAAATCATCAAAAGATCAATACAAAACCCGATTTGTGGTGGTGGATGGAGTTTATTCCCAGGATGGAGATTTGGTAAAACTCGATGAACTCATTAAATTGGTGCACCGGTACCAGGGTTACGTAATCCTTGATGATGCCCATGGGGTGGGAGTGATCGGGGATGGCGGGCGTGGGGTAATTGAGTTATATGATTGTTATCAGGATGTAGATATCATCACTGGTACATTTAGTAAAACCTTTGGTCATCTGGGTGGCTATGTGATCGCATCGCCGGAATTAATAAGGTTTTTGAAATTCCAGAGCCGTCAGCATTTATTCTCTGTTACCCCCAGTCCGGCCTCGATTGGAATATTAACGGCAATTGATCTGATCGATGAGCAGCCGGAATGGAAGGATTTGCTCTGGGAAAATGTTAACCGCTTTACTGCCGGATTAAGATCTCTTGGATTGGACATCGGGGACACGCAGTCGGCAATTGTACCTGTAAAGATCGGCGACATTGCTTTGACGGGGGAAGTTAGCAGGAGGTTGCTCCGTGCCGGTGTGTATGCCAACCCAATTATGTATCCTGCAGTTTCCAAAAAGGATTCCAGGATCAGAATGAGTTTAATGGCTACCCATACCAGTTCGCAAATCGATCGGGTACTAAACGCCTTTGAAGATATACGCCGCGATTTACCCATCATAAGAATTGCAAATTGATCTATGAACAGAGATGTACAGAATGACCGACGGCGGGGACCGAGAACTAAACTTTCGCCTGAAACTACCAAAGAGTTGTTGGTTCGTGCTGTAGGCGAAATTATGGAAGAGGAGGGCTGGCAGGGCTTAGGTGTGAATAAGATCGCCTTACGTGCCGGAGTAGATAAGAAAATGATCTACTGGTATTTCGAAAGCTATAATAATTTGCTGAAAACTTATATCAAAAGCCAGGATTTTTGGGAACCGGTCTTCCGGGATTTTGAAATTAATCCGGTGCCGGGGAATAAGGAAATTCCCAAATTTATTACCTCGATATTCAAGTACCAGTTCAATTCTTTCTATACTGACCGGATCATGCAGGCTTTTATCCATTGGCAGATCAGCGAGCCAAATACCTTGCTCAAAGATATCTCTGAAGAAAGAGAGCTAAACGGATCAAAAATCGCCGCATTAGCTGATCCTCACTTTGAAGATTCCGGATTCAATTTCAGGGCGGTTCTGGCACTGATGCTTGGTGGAATATATTATCTTGTTTGGCATTCGCGGCAGAATGGCAGCACAGTATGTGGCATAGATATCAATAAAACTGAGGATCGTGAAGCTGTCGTCCGGTCACTTGGGCAGATTGTTGACCTGATCTGGGAAGCTGCTGAAAAAGCGGTTCCAGAAAGAGAAAAAGATAGTGGCCATACCGCTGAAGGCGGGTGACTTACAAACTGCTGTATCCTGGAGAGAGTAGCCCTGATATAGCTTGAAGATGATTAAGTGCGTTCAGGTCAATGATGTTTTGTCGGCAGGAAGAAATTATTGCCGATATGATTTAATTTGCATTTAACTAATCACTATATGATAAAGGCAAAAACGAGTGATAAAAAGTGGATTACGGAGTTGTTGTCCAGCTCGTTCTCTACCAACCCGAGTGTGAATTATATCATCTCGGGGACTGGGCGCAGGTCTGAGCGAATAACTGCACTAATGGATTATTCTTTCGATCTGTGTATGCGTTTTGGGGAGATCTGGCTTTCCGATGATCGAAGGGGCTGCGCTTTGTTGCTGTTTCCACAAGACAAGCGCACAACAATTTCCAGTATTTGGTTGGACGTAAAGTTAATATTCCGCGCTGTTGGTCTGAGGGGTGTAAATAAAGTGCTGCGCCGTGAGCGGCTGATTAGTGGGAAGCAGTCTAAAGAGGATATGATCTACCTTTGGTTTATCGGGATAACGCCTCTGTTTCAGAATATTGGTATTGGCAGTACGTTGCTTTCTGAAATCTTAAATCACGCTGGAAGTTTGGGCTTGCCGGTATATTTGGAAACTTCAGTCTCGGAAAATCTTTTTTGGTACAAGCGGTATGGGTTTGATGTTTATGATGAGCTTGATTTGGGCTATAGGCTGTATTTTTTAAGAAAACTGAAATAGTATTTTTTGGCTAATTTTTTAAATGAACTGTTATGCTGGATCTTGGAGAGATGCATCCGTTGACGGCGGTATTTATTGTGATGGAATTGATGATGCTCAGTGTACAACTATATTTTTACCTGATTTGGCCCTATCACCGTAGCAGACTGACTTATCTGATCCTGCTAGTCCTATTGATTTTTTACAATGTGACCGGTGGTTTTTTCCCGGATCCGGAAATCGGTTGGATTTCAGTGCCTGCTCAAAATATCATAGCTTATGGTTCTGGATTTCTAATGGCAGCCTATTTTCCTTATTATTTTTATGTTTCATTTGATTTGCGCTCACTTAGGTTTCATGCTTTGTATGGGACTTCTCTTTTTTTGCTGTTGCCTTATTCTCTGTTTTTTGTGATGCTGTATCCTATTTTAGGAAATCTTGATTTCGCGATTAGTTATGGACTGATTATTCCGGGTTTGTATTCTCCAGTATTGCTGTATGCGATGTTTGCTGCGATCCGTTTACGTTTTTCAGGTAATGAACTGGAGGCCGATCCTTACACAAGGGTGGAAATGTTGGCGGTTTATTTTGCGGTTTCTCCCTGGGTACTGATGTCTCTGTTTGCTTACCTGAAGGTAGACCAGTGGATTGAGGTGCTGTTTACCAATACGGGTTTTGTGCTGATTGCTGTGTTGTTTTTGTATGAGTCTGGGAAATATGAACGCGGCCAGCGAAAACGGGTCATCCAAAGAGATGCGATGGAGGAGAAGCAGCGGGAGGATTTCTCTAAGACTTGCAGGAATTTTGGGTTGAGTATAAGGGAGGCGGAGGTGGCTTTGATGCTTTGTCAGGGTATGGAATATAAGGTGATCGCTGAGCATTTGCACATTTCTGCAAGGACGGTCGATACGCATGCGCACAGGATCTATTATAAACTGGAAGTGAAAAATAAAATTGAACTGCAGCAGGTGCTGGGCTTTTCAAATTAATGCTTTTGTTATGAATGAATTGACTAAACCTATTTCTAATGATGCTTTTGAGCAGTTACTCAAAGTAATGGAAATTGTAATGGTATTGAGTTTTCAGTTTAAACTAACCTTAAAAAAGGTATTGTATGAAACCAGTTACGATAAGGATGTCCGGATTCTGAATTTCGGCGGGACCCAAAGGGTGGTCTGGTTTATGTTATCGGGACTGCTCAGGGAGATCAGGATAAATAAGGTTACCCTGAAGGAGAAAACAAGCTGGTACTGGCTACCCGGTAGTTTTGTGTATACTGATCCTGGATATTTTAGTCAGCAGCCTTCGGTAAGGGCAATTCAGACGGAGACGGATTGTAACCTGGTTTGGATTAGTTATGAGGATTGGTCGGCTTTGAAAGCAACTTTTAGCGAAGTGGAGGCGATTACGGAAATTATCAGGGGTGGTTATAGTAAAATGCGTATTGAACACATGGAGGACATGAAGTTGTTGACAGTGGATGAACGTTATCTGGATTTGGAGGGAACTTTGGATTATTTATTTCCCAGAACGCAGCTGAATTATATTGCGGATTTTATGGGGATGGCGCCTGCTACCCTTGGGCGTTTGCGGACGAAGTATTATGACCGTTTGCGATAGGGATTTTTAGACACGATTTAGATCGTGTTTTTTTGCGATCTGGATCGTGTCTTTTCGGTTTTTCATTTCGGAATTTAGGGTTAACCAAATATCACAGTTATGAATGGAAACCAGGATGCTGTCGGGCTACCGACTGTACACGACCGCAAAAATGCTTTGTACCGAGGTGGCACCAAATGAAAAGCTACAGGAGCAGATTTTATCCAAGGGATTAAATGGGCTCGGGATGCTCACCTGAAGGGCAAGCAATCCATTGATCAAATTTTAAAGCCATGAACATTTCAACACTTAGCATACACCTTTTAAGCTTCTCTCCTAGGACAAAGGAGTGGTTTGCATTTGCCATTAGCTTGATCTGTCTGGCACTTTTTATAATTGCTGCATATGATAAAATTGCTGACCATGAAAGGTTTGTTAAAGGCTTAGCCGCTGTTCCTGTAATTGGTATTTATGCTGGGACGGTTGCCTGGCTGGTTCCAATGATAGAAGTGATTGTGACTGTATTGCTGTTGATTCCTTCGACCCAAAAGTTTGGGCTTTGGGCTTTTCTGATTACAATGGTGGGGTTTACCATCTATATACTCGGTATGTGGTTATGGGCAGAAAACCTTCCTTGTCACTGTAATTTGATTGTGGAAAAATTGAGCTGGGGTGAGCATGTGGTATTTAACATGGTCTTTATTGGCCTTGCGGCATGGGCACTTCGGTTAGTGAAAAATAAAGAATACAAATCTTAACATTAAAAAAATAAAGAATGAAAAATTTTAAAAAAGTCGCCTTAGGATTGTTGGTAACAGTTCTTGCATTTGGATTCAGTGCTTTTAAAGCAGAAGTATCAGGTAAGAAAAATGTGCTTACTTATCGTTATGTGAATACAGGTACAAATTACCAGTTGAAACCCGATGCTGAAGTAATTGATGGTTGTGGAGGTACCAGTCCTCACAATTGTATCATTGAAACAAACGTGAATAAGGGAACGAATTTCAGTTATGATGATTTGGATAATTTCTCATGGCAGGCTTATGATTCATCAGCACCTGCCGAATATCAGGGATTATAATAAATGTAAAGGGCGGAATTACTTTTCCGCCCTTTACATTTATATCGCTTTATCGATCAGTGATATAATTTCGGCTCCCTGATCAATTCTGGGATCTTTAGGGTTTGAGGAAATGAGTTCCTGGTTCCTTCCGATTAATAACAATTGCGGATAACTGTTATAATTGTAATATCGAATCAGGGGATGATCAAAACCGATTGCTCCTGTATTCAGATTAATTTGTCCTTTGGAATGATATAAACCGCTCTCTAGACCTTTCATCCAGCTTGATCTGGACCGGTCGACATTCAGACTGATGAATTTTACATTAGTTCTATGTTTGTAATTTTCCATAATGCTTTCCAAAGCTTTGGGCATTTGGGTACATCCTTTGCAGCCTAAAAACCAAAAATCAATTAATAAAATACTACCCTTAAAATCCGTTAGGCGGACTGTCTTGCCATTTTCATCCAGCAGTGTAAAGTTGTATACTTTGGAACCCGCTGTATGTTTTGTGGTCCAGTTGATAAGCAAATCTCTTTCTTTTGAATGATCCATTGTTTTTAAAGCGATAGCCGCATATTTAAAGACTTCAGCTGGTTCTTTTTTTGCCAGGGTCAGCAGGCATATTAGTAATAACCGGTCTCTGATCGGGCTTTTATATTTAGTTACAATATGATCAAAAATCTGTTGTACGTGTATCTCTTGTCCCTCATGATTAAAATTTAATGTCAGCCATTCTATTTGATAAGCGAGGGTTAGCGCAAAAGCAGATTTTAAAAGTGTTTCATCATTGGTAATAGGCACCTGAGTTGTTTTTACTAGAAAATGATTAAAGAAGGTACTGATGGCATCCCTCTGAACTTTTGCGGCAAGAGTATACGAAATGCTGAGAGATTTCAGATGCTTGAATCTTTGTTCGGCGGCCATATCAGTTTCAATGAGTTGGTATAAATCAGAAGGAAGGCTGTCTTTATAGTTGTTTAAGATTCCTGTTTTTAGCACAATTAGATTTTCAAGGCTTTCGTGCAACAATTGGTAAGCTGGAATATGTGCTGATTGGTTATGCAGTTGCATCACCCGATCAGTTATCCCGGCAGGTAACGATACACTGGAGATCAGTGCCTGACAGTTAAGTTTTGCTGCGCCTTTTCCTGAAAAATGAATCTTTGCACTTTTCATATTGAGATCCATATTGACTACATCACCTGCGGAAAACAGGAAAGGTTTTGCCAGAAAACTACTGGTTAAATCGTTTAAAGGCTGTTGACCGGGAATTTGCAGATAAAAGCTGATGTAGACTAACTCTGTTGCTGGATTAAGTGTGATACTGAATTTACCAAGACTGTCTATAAGGCAGATGTGACTGCTTTTAAATTCAGCTAATGCACTAGGAATATAATCTGTATACAGGTTAAAAGTCAGACTTGAATTTTTAACAATGTCTGCTCCTTTCAGTGTTCCGTTAATGGTGATAGCAGGTTGCTTTGCTGTTGCATTATTTAAGTTGGTTATGAATAATAACCAGATCAGGGTGATTTGTATAATCTTCATTTTTATAGTTTTTAGTGCTGTTAACGGATGTTTTGTTGGATTTTGCTTCTGCTGATCTCATCTTCGGGGATGGGAAATGTAAAGCGTGGATCATTTGGAGGTAGTGAATATTGCTGACCGTTTAAGATCCGTTTCAGGGTAATTCCAGCTCCGGTTTTATTTAGCCGTTTGATATCCTGCCACCTAATTCCTCTCCAGATCAGTTCTTTTCTGCGTTCTGAAAGTATAATGGTAAGTGCTTCTTCAAGGCTGGAAGCCGAGATTGGTTGGAAGCTTCCGGTTTTAAATCGCATGACCAGCAGTTTGTTCAGCCATTCCATAGCAGGGACGGTTTGTTTTCTTCTTGCCAGACATTCAGCTTTGATTAGATAGATTTCATCTGTAGCCAGACCCGCGAAAGGATAACTCCCGCCGCCAAAATACCCTCTTTTAAAATAACTGCCTGTCGTGTTTTGACCAAACAGGATCGGTAGACGCAGATCATCTTTGGCATAACTGCTAAGTATTTCCGGGTTGACGCGGATGGAGGTATTGCTGTTCAAGGTATTGGTGCTGCTATAAGTCAATACTTGTGAACTGGTAAAAATAGCTTCCTCATTCAAGCGGCCGAAAGGAGTAGTACTGGTTTGCGAGATGGAATTGTAGTCGATCAACTTATCGTATAAACTTAAGGTGAGATCAGCAAAACGTTCGGCCTCGGTATAATTGTTCATGTTTAGGTAGATGCGGGAAAGAAAGGCATACACCGTGACTTTACTTGGTTTAAAGCGGTTGCTGATCTGGAATTCAGAGCCCAACAGGTCTAAAGCGCTGTTGAGGTCTTGGAAAATTTGCTGGTAACATTCCCCTACAGTTGATCTTGGAGACAGCTCGTCAATACCAGGCTTTAGTCGGATAGGAACGCCGAGGGCTTTACTTGCATTACTTTGATCATAGGGTTCTGAAAAATGCTGAAGCAGATCATAAAGGGAATAGGCACGTACGAATAATGCCCAGCCTTTGATATGTTTGAATGTCGGACTGCTTTTATCATTGAGTTCATCAAGCCCTTGTAGGATATTGTTGGCATAAAAGATCGAGGAATAAGGTTTATTCCAATCCAATCTGTCAATTTCACCTTCAAAGATGTCTTTTGCCCATATATAAGCATTTCTCTCGGTTGCGCTTGCAGCCTGCCAGCTCGCAAAGTTGATGAATTCATAATCATCACTGGATAGATTTCCCAAAGCAGCGGTTAAGTTGAGTTGATTATTGTTGAGTAAGCTTTCAAAATCTGAAAGTGTACGGGGGACAATGATGTCGGTACTTGGTTTTGCATCTAAAAAGTCTTTTTTGCAAGAACTGATCAGGCTGCAGGTTAATACCAGTACTGGTATGATGGTTAAAGATAAATTTCGTTTCATATGTCTATGTTTTAATTATAAGTCTGCTTTTAATCCCAGGGCGAAGGTTTTCGAGGTGACTATGTTCCTGCTGTCAGGATCGATATGGTGCTTGTTTTCTCGCCAGATGATGCCCAGGTTATCAGCAATAAAGAATAATCTGAAATTTTTAAAGGGAATGCTGGGGAAGTTCTTTTTTAGTTCATAGTCAAGCCTGATATCTCTGAGCCTAACATGGCTGCCGTTTTCTACAAGTACTTTAGAGTAAGTGTAAAGGCTGGTACGGTTTGCCACTGCTGGATAAACTAATCCGGGAACTGAAGTATATAATTCATCTCCTGCTTTCTGCCATCGTTTACCATAATCAGGCATATTAAATGCGCCATTAAACAATGTTCCGTTATCAAGGGAGGCTCTTCTGAAATAATAACCGCTTTTGAAAGTGATGTTACAAGACAGGCTCAATGGTCCGTATGAAAAGGTGTTCAAAAAGGAGCCAAAAAAGGTTGGTGTACCAGATCCATGATAGATCAGGTTGTTTCGGTCTTCTGAATTTCTGATTGCGGTGTAGTCTTTACTGATAGTTCCGTTCAGGTAACCTTGTGGATTGCCCTGCTGATCAAGACCACCATATGGATAACTGAAAATGGCTTGGTAGGGATAGCCTACAATTGGATTGTCGTACAAGGTTGCAAGGACGTTATAGTTATTTCCGGGATCTTTATGATAGGCTGTTACCTGATCTTTGACAAAACTCAAAAGAATCATGGTATTCCAGTTGAGTCGTCCCCGGATATTTGTAGTGTTCAAATTAAAATCAATTCCATTTGTTCTGACATTTGCGGAATTTCCCCGAAATTCTGATATGCCGGTTTGGGGAGCAATGGGGGAGTTTCCGATCAGATCAAGGCCTGTTTTGGTATAGTATTCAATGCTTCCTGAAATTCTGTTTTCTTTTGTCGCGAAGTCTAGTGCCAGATTGATGTTACGGACTTTTTCCCATCTCAGAGCGGGATTTGGTGGATTTTCAATGGCTGAAAAAGGACCCCCAAACCAGCTATTGCCCCTTACTGCGGCGGTTAGGTAGGCGGATGTGGATTTGTCTGCGTTTCCGTTATAGCCAATGGTGGTTCTGATATAGAGTTTAGGAAGTATATCTAGTTTGTAAAAAGGTTCATTGGAAACTTTCCATAGCCCACCTGCGCTCCATAACGGTACTCCTTTCTGATTGGCTTTTACGCCAAAGAGATTGCTTTCATCTTTTCTGGCACTTGCGCTGAAAATGTACCTGTCTTTGTAGGTATAGGAGAGATTGAAAAAGTAAGACCTGTTGCGGTCTGTTGTTTCTCTGGTAGTTGCTCCGTTAATGATTCTTGCTGTTGTGGAATTATAGAAGTAAGGAAATGTTTTACTGAAATCCAGCTGCTGGTTGAGATTGATGCCGGTTTCAGGATCATAACCATACAATATATTGGAATTACTAAGGCTTTGGTAGTCGCGGACTTCAAAACCCAGAATGCCGTTTAGGGAGTGGTCTTTTCCAAAAGTATCTTGGTAGCTGATCAGTGCCCTACTATAGTTACTTTGATATTCACTGGCTGTTGTGTTTTGTATGTTGCCAAGGGGGATTGGCCGGATGACTTCTCCACTTGTGGTATTGATCTGAGTGAGGGTGTTGATGGTATTTCTGGCATAATAGGAATCCTGGTCGTGATTGGTGTTTTGCTGATTGCTACCTTTTTGATAGAGGTAGGATAAACTGAAATTCAGTTCAGGAATGATCTTGTAGGTGGCGGTACTATTGAATCTGTAGTCTGTCAGATGAGTGACGACTGTTTGATTCAGTTCATCCAACGGTCGGTACATCCAGTCCAGTAGTTTTCTGTTACCTGCATTTTGAGCATAGTTTAAACTTAAGTTTCCGTCTGTGATTTCTAAATGGTTTCCGTTTTTATCTGCGATGTTTTCATAGGGGTATCGCGCATTTTTTGACTGGTGGTTAAAGCCGGATTTACTTTTGGTGAAGGACAGGCCTGTCTGAAGTTCTAGTTTATTTTCCAGAAATGCATAGGTATGATTTGCGTTGAAAGTAAAGCGATCATTTGAACTGGAAATGTCGTTCATGAGGTTTTTGTCATATCCTGCTGAGAGGTAATATTTTTGTTGTTCGTTTCTACCTGATAGGTTAATTTGGTGTTGTTGTACAACAGGAGTCCTGTAAAGGAATTTCAACTGATCTTCACGGTAGTCATATTGGCTGATGGAATCCAGGAGTTGGTTTCGCTTGTCAATGCTGAGATTGCCTTGTCTATGTAATAGCATAGTTTCTACGGCTGGGGAAAGCGCTCCGTATCCGTTGTTGACGGTGGAATTGTATTTGCCTTTATCAAAAAGGAATTGCTCCACATCAATATATTCTTTGCTGCTCAATTGATTTTGTGAGAATAGTCTGGGTTTCTGCCCGATGGTGATGCTGTTGTTGAAACTAAGGTTGGACTTCCCTGTTCGTGATCCTTTTTTAGTGGTAATTACGATTATCCCATTGCCTGCTTTTGTTCCCCATATGGATGCGGCAGCTGCATCTTTTAATATGGTTATGCTTTCAATATCATTTGGGTTGATGTTATTGAGGTCACCTTCATAGGGGAAATTATCCAGTACAATTAGTGGATCGGGATTACCGAATAAGGTGGAGCGTCCTCTGATGGAGATGTCGGATTTTACGCCACCTACAGCATTGTTTTTGTTGAAGATCAGGCCACTTGCGATTCCATCTAATCGGGATAGAATATTGGTTCCAAGGCTTCTGTTGATCAGGGTACTGTCTATGAGTACAAAGCTGCCGGTTGAGCGTTCCTTGGGCAGTGTCTGGTAGCCGGTACTGACGATTTCAACTTCTTTCAGTTCGCTTTGATCTTCTGTTAAGATGATGTTAAATGGGATTGTTGTTCCTGCGTTGAATTGGATTTCTGTAGATTTATAACCAAGGTAGCTTATTTGTAAAGTACCTGTTTGGTTTTTAGTGACGATATTGAATTCACCTTTTGAATCGCTTAAGACAGTAACCTTTTCGTCTTTGATTCTGATCGTACTGCCCGGAATGGGTTTGCCTTTTTGATCGGTTATTTTTCCGGTTAAGGTTGTGGATTGTTGCTGTGCATTTGCGGTTAAAAAAAGGCAAAGCGCGGCCATTACGATGATTAGTATCGATTTTTTCATGATTAAATTAGTTAAGTTGATCAGTATGCAAGATGGAGCCTTGCTTTTACACCACTGATCGTTGGTTAGTTTTTTTACGTTTTAGGGCTTTTGATTATTGATTTTTAGTTCTCAATTCTTTGTATACTTCCCAAAACTTTTTCTGTATTTCAGACAACTGTATGTCCAAGTATTCTGATGATACAGATATGGCGACCCTCATCATCCAAATGAATGCGGTGGAATGAACCGGATCATATTTTTTCGCTTCCAGATATATTCGTGTAAATGTTTTTTCCAGTATCTCTATCCTCCTTTCTTCATCATTTACTATCAAAGAGATAATACCCAGGAGCTTAGATGAATGGTCATCGTAAAGGGTCTTTAAATACATTTGTTCCTTGTTCTTGAAGGTGAGTATTAGACCCTTATTTGTCAAGGATGAATTCTTTTCCATGATTTTAGGTTAACATTTAGATATTAATAAGTTAGTTGATTGTTCGTTAAAAATTTAGGTGCATAATAAACCGTTGCAAAGTTTGAGTACGCTTTAGCTCCCTAAAACTAAGGTCGTAGTGCCTGCTTTGTGCAAGGGAGTTAATCTGGCCCTTTTATGATGTTCTTAAATAGGTTTTTAAGGAATCGATCACTGCTATGAAATGTAGTTATACCATTCGCAGGATCAGAACTTTTTAAGAATAAGTAATTTTTAAAAATACTTATTGAAAGATTAAATATGGAAGGACTCAGTATCATGATCTACTTTTGATTTGATACCGAAAGATTTGAAATTCAGAAAAAAAAGAAAGGGCCGCCTTAATGCTTATTCTGAGACGAAGGCGTAGGACCGCCACCGCTTTTCAGCGGCCGAACACAGAAAAGCAGGCGACCCAAATCCTTATGTTACGCAAAGATAACATAGGAAATGAGTTTTAACCTACCTCTTGTGTTCAAACGTCCTACTTTTCGTCACAAGTTCTTTCGGTAAATAACTCATTCCAGTTAACTGGATGATATTTTTATATATGTCTTTTTACAATAGTTATAATTAAATGCTTGATATAAGCTAAGATAATGAAAATATTTTAAATCCACAAGTGGAGTTGATGTAAGTTGATTAATTATGTCAATTGCCAATCATAATGGCAAGCAGAACAGAAGATATAATTTATGTTGAGATATCCGAGATGGATTATCTTTTGATATGCTTTGTTCGAGCTCTTAGAATACAGAAAGGATTAACTCAATTGCAATTGTCTCAAAGGATGAAATTAGCCGATGGTTTTGTCTCAAAAGTTGAAACATTCGTAGAAAGGGCTAAGTATAGTGTTAGGCATTTGCCTCTTTTAGCAATTGCACTTGAATGTGATATTAAAGAAGTTCTTCCTAAACAAACTCCTAAATACGACCAGATTAGATTAACACTGAGAAGAACAAATAAGATTAATAAGGATGGATCAACTTCTGCAAAAAAGTTGACTGAAGTTGTAAGCATCGAGCCTATAACCAAAAAAACAATTGGGGACCGGTAGGTAAAGTCGAAATTCCATTTGAAGTTTAGCGCGTTTTTTGAGCTGTTTGCCTGGGTAATTCGGAGAATTTGGCTATTTGTTCTGTAAATATCCGACCCGTGGAATTGCTAATATTCTAATGAATGCCAGAAAATTATTTTCAATTCTAGGCATCCAATATATATGTTTAGTACATTTAGGAATTGGTATTTATAGTAATGACGCTTTATCACTCATCAAACAACGATCTTGCACCTGGTGATATTATTGCACCTGGTAATTGGGGGAAAATGGTATTTTACTCTAGGGTTGACCATCACCTTTGGAAAAGAGAAATGACAATTGAGGCTACGAGGGTCTGGAACTTTGTCGAAAAGCCCTCCAGATTAAAATGTGCATTTGCTTGTGATAATTTAGATACGATGGTTTGTTACCATGTTAAGGAAAACCCTGCAGGGTTTATCTATCAGGTAGAAGCTGTCGATCCTAATGCGCCAATGCATAAAGGAGATTTTAACGCAGTTGCAGTTCCAAAGGGATATCCTGGCAATATGTGGGGAATTGCTTCAAGATATTGGAACTACGATTTAAAAACGAATATGGCTGAGTGGCCAGGTATAGAATGTTCAGAAATTTTAGTTGGATCGGGTTTAAGAGTGATCCAGAAAATATCAGAGGAGATCATAAAAAAAAAAGCCAGTGAATTGATTCTACCTTCAGATCTGGGCTAGTTATGAACGTCCGCTGATTTAGAAGGGAAATTTTAAATATGCTCTATTCAGAGGTTCCGGGTTAATTTTAGACTTCTATCTGATATATCCTTGATTCTTCCCCCCCCATGGGTGATAACCTTGTCCAATGTAGCTGAATCCGTATTTTTCATAATAACCGATATGGTCTGTACTTAAATTGAGCTGTTTAAATCCGGCTGCTTTTGTGTCAGCTTTGGCTCTTTCTATTAATATTGTCGCATAGGCGTTGCCTCTGTGTTTTTCGTCAATGAACAGGGCGCATATCCAGGGATATAAATCCATTCTACTGATGAAGTCGTTTGTGATTAATCCGGCACATCCGATTATTTCTTCATTTTTTTCTAATAAATACCATTGTGGTAGTGACTGTTGTGCATTGATACTATTGGCTATGCAGTCTTCATAAATTATAGGCGAAACTTCAAACCAGCTTTCCTGAAAATATTTAATAGCGGTTTCTTTATATGCTGGATTTTGTCTGACTGATATGATTCTCATTAGAAAAACTGGTGTTTTAGTGTTAAACTGGCATTTAAACATACAAATAAAAATTAATGACGGGCAAAGCTGGCACTGGAAGGCGCTAGGAAGTTAATTGATTTATGCTAAGCAGGATTGTTTTTCCTGGGGTACGGGTAATCCCGTATAATTTATTTTACGTTTTTTCCCTTACATTTTCTTTTTTCTGCTTGGTTACATTGGAGGCTCAAAGCTTTTAAGCCTATGATGGAATGTTTACTTTTTCCTGCTGATGTGAGTAATTAAGGCCATTTAACGAGTGTCAGCGGGGTTTATCTAAATCTATAAACCTATGCGTAAAAACAACAATGCTAAACAGGAGTTCCGTGATCTTCGGCTGAGGCTGAAGGCGATTACATGCCGTGAAGATTTTTCTTTGCTGGCGCGTTTTAATGAGTCTATTTCGCTGATTAATGTATTTCTGGCTGCGGTCAGGGAGCGGGTGACGACGGTGGCTTTTAAGGATCAAATGGAGGAGATCTATTTTTTTAAGTTTGAGAAGCCGGAGTATTATGCGCTGAAGATTTATGAGGTGAGTTTGTTTGGGATTTTGAACCAGCGTCCTGTGGGTACGGATGATATGCTGAGGGTTTATTATTTGGAGGAGCTGACTTTTATTTCGCGGTTTTTTAAGCAGTATAGTTTTTTGTATGAGTATTACCGTTCTGGTTTTACGCAGATGGATGAGTTTTTGTTTTTGCGGGAGGGGATGGTGCCTGATGTGTTGCTGCCTGAGTTTTGGGAGTTGGACCCGGAATTTTCTACCTGTGGGGATTATCTGTTTTCTAAGTTTATTGCTTATGAGGGGCTCAGGGACTTTATTCTGGGGGAGCTTCGGGTATTGGAGGTGAGGGCGGCTGCTGTGGTTTCGCCTTTGGCTGGGGATAAGAAATGGTTTGACTGGACGGGGGAGATTATTAACCTGGTGGAGCTGGGGTATGCGATTTATCTCTCGCGGCAATTGGGGAAGGATAAGGCTTCGCTGACGGAGATTTTTCATTGGCTGGAGGTAAGCTTTGGAGTCGAGATTGGTATTCCGGCTAACCGTTTTAGGGAGATCAAGCGTAGAAAGAGGTTGTCACGTACACACTTTTTAGACCAGATGCGAAAAGTTTTGTTGGATTATATGGAGGATGATGATGATTTGTAGGGGTTTTTAAGGCGGTTTTTATGGGTTTTTGGAATTTATTTATCTCTAGTAGTGATAAAGGATTTTTGAGCTTTTGGAATTTTGTCTTGTCGCCTGCTGCAATGTCGTGGTGGGTTAAAAAAATAAATCGTTATGAGTTTACAGGAATTTACTTGGCAACAGTTTTTGGTTGCTGCTATGGTGTTTAGTGCGTTGTGGGTGCTGGGTGTCTGGCTGTTTTACTGGCGGCCTTTGTCAGGGGGTGGGGAAAAGGCTGGGGATGCTTTGCCGCACAGCTGGCAGGATGATGTGGATGAATTTAGTGCGGTGGATGATGGTTTGATGGGTAAGCCGGCATTGGATCATGGGGTGAGTGTGCTGGATGCTGATGAGTTCAGTTTTATGCCGCTGGAAGAGCGGGGGGAAGGTTTAGAGCCTGAGGAACCGGACTTGTTGGGGGAGTTGGCTGATGTGCAGGATGAGATCAAGGGGATATGCCAGATACTGGAGAAGGAAGATGGCAGCAAAGAGGATTTTCTTGCGCTTTTTGAGGTAGTGAGGCTGAAGTATCCTAAGCTTTCTGGGTCTGATTTGCTGGGAGAACTGAATGATTTTATTTCTGAGCAGGTGCCTTTTTATTTGTCTGATCAGGAGCTGGATAGCCTTTGGGTCTAGGTTTGTTTTTTCTTGTTCTTACTTGCTTTCCCTGCCATGAGTTAATGGCGGAGTGTTCCGCTGATCGGGGAATAACAAACAAGATTTATGAGGAAAAAAATGAATGGTCTGTTTAGGCCGGAGAAAAAGGTGATTGGCCGTTTCTGGCTGCTATCGGTGGTACTTTGTGTATATAATGTGCTGAGTGCGGTGGTGGTTTTTGCACAGGATGGTGAGGCTGGGATTCGGGCGGCTACGGATCAGGTTGCTGGATATTTTGATACGGGTTGTGACCTGGTTTATGCCATTGGTGCAGTAGTGGGTTTGATCGGATCGGTTAAGGTATTGTGTGCCATGAACGGTTTAGCTGCTTGAATAACAGTTAAATCGGTGCTTTGTAAATGATGAGGGTAGGCCCCTCGGAATCGCCTTGCAGGAGGAGGTTTCAAACCAGCGTATGCGGCTTGGGTTAACAGCCCCGGTCGTGAGCGATACGTGAAAAGTCGGATAGAAATCCGGCAGGTGACTGTGCAGAAGGTGAACGTAAGTGAACCATTGATGAGGTACCGAAATATTGAAGTTGATGTCGAAACCGAGCTCCAATACTTGGCTCGGGATAAGTCAGAGGGAAACCTGATTTACTGCTCTGACGGCATCCGGTATAGAGATGGCACGAGCTGCACAGAGGCTTTTACAAGGAACTTGGGAACCTGTTCTGGAATGTTAAGGGAGAAATTCAAGCAGAGAACCTGTGAGAGTGAGAGTACCGAAGTCCAGATGCAGGGACAGATTGATTCGTAGTAGTGTTGAAGCCTCTGTAATGGAAGTGGAGCGAAGGGATCAACTTATTCAGCGAATTAATTTGAACAACTAATGAGTATTAGGAGGATTTAAAATGAAAGACGCAAAGTCATTTAAAATTGAAAAACAGCTTGTAATGGAAGCATTTAAAAGAGTAAAAGCGAACCAGGGTTCAGCGGGTGTTGATGAAGTGTCCATTTTGGACTTTGAGCAAAAGCTCAGGGACAATCTGTACAAGATTTGGAACCGTATGAGTTCAGGTAGCTACGTACCACCGCCAGTAAAGTTGGTAGAAATACCAAAGGAAGACGGTGGAAAACGACCTCTGGGCATTCCAACAGTTGCAGACCGTGTTGCACAGATGGTCGTCGTGATGACGATAAATCCATCAATAGCACCACATTTTCATGAGGATTCTTTTGCTTATCAGGAGAAGAAATCAGCACTTGACGCTGTGACAAAAGCCAGAGAAAGATGTCAGGTGTTTCATTGGGTCGTTGATTTAGACATCAAAGGCTTCTTCGATAACATAGACCACGAACTGCTAATCAAAGCCATGGAAAAGCACATAGAGTGCCCGTGGTCAATGATGTACATTAAAAGATGGCTTAAAGTGCCGTATCAGTTAGAAGACGGCACTTTGGTAAAACGGAATAAAGGTGTACCGCAAGGGTCAGTAATCGGCCCGGTATTATCTAACCTGTTTCTACATTATGCATTTGATCAATGGATAAAACGGGCTCAACCCGGTATTCCATTTGAACGCTATGCTGATGATATCATTGTGCATTGTGTAAGTGAAAAGCAGGCCGGGTTCTTAAAACGAATCATCAAGAAAAGACTGGCAGATTGTAAGCTGGAACTTAGCGAGGCTAAGACTAAAATTGTTTATTGCAAGAAGAATCACAGAGAGATTGAGTATGACTGTATCTCATTTGATTTCCTTGGTTACACTTTCAAACCCAGAAAGGCTATAGACCCACATGGGGAGATGTTCCTAAACTTTGCACCTGCAATCAGTAAGAAAGCAAGAACAAAGATCTGGAGCGTCATCAGGAAATGGAATCATGGAATTTGGGTACAGATGACACTCGAAGAGATTGCTTCTCACATCAATCCCATCATTCAGGGATGGATCAACTATTACGGCAAGTATCACATCAAGGTGTTGAAACAAGTCTTAATGAGAGTAAACATGAAGTTAGCCCGCTGGATTCGGAACAAGTTTAAAGGGTTTAGAAAATTCAAAGTACAGTCGATACACAGACTGGGGGACATCGCGTTGACGAAACCCGATTTGTTTGCGCACTGGGCTTGGGGAGTTAAACCCACTGCAAGTTTGCGAAATCGCAATAAACTGGCAGTTGACCGAATAAGAAGAGCCGTATGAGAGGAGACTTTCACGTACGGCTCTGTGAGAGGTTTGGTGGTGTGATTCCCCTTACCTACTCGATTAACAAGTGGAATGGTGGTGAGCCTGATACCAATAAGGTGGCGGCGGCTTGGTTTGGCAGCTGTATTTTCCTGGTGATTGTGGCTACGGTGCTGAAGTCTTTCTTTGGGGTATAGGATGTTGGATTAAAAAATGGTTCTGGCGGGTGGGGCAAATCGGCCTGTCTAAGAATGGCTTGTGGTTTTGCCCGCCTGAATTAAAAATTAAATGATGATGAGTTCAATATATCAAGTCAATAAGGGGATTAATAAACCCATAGAATTTAATGGTTTGCATGGTCAGTACATTGCGTATTTGGCTGCCGGACTGGTGTTGCTGCTGATTTCTTTTGCGCTGTTGTACATTTTAGGGGCACCGCTGGTGCTGGTGATGCCGCTGATTTTGGGATTGGGTGGAGGTCTTTTCTTTGCGGTAACTGGTCTTTCCAAGCGATTTGGGGTGCATGGGCTGAGTAAGTATATGGCTAAAAGGGGATTGCCGGTTTATGTGAAGTTTTCTTCCAGGCGAGTGTTTACGGGTTTGAAGCAGATCGGGGGGGCGCGTTTAGGTACGCGTGCTAGTTTAGGCCTGGGTTCAGGACGGAAAGGAGCGAGGGTATGATCGAGATTGAAAAAATACTGCCGGTCTGGAAGGTAGAACGTGATGCGATGATCTCGATGGCGGGGGATATGACGATTGCTTATGAGCTGAGTTTGCCGGAGATTGGTACCCGATCTGAAAAGGAGTTTGAGGCGAGCCACCAGGCTTTTGTAAAGGCTTTGCGGGTATTGACTCCTGGAACGGTGTTCCATAAAGCAGATTGGTTTATTCGCTCAAAAGTTGGTGCTGGTGGCGGTAGTGGTACTGGTGGCAATACGCTGACTGCTGCTTCTGACCGGTTTTTTAAGGGCAGGGAGTATCTGGATCACCAGTGTTTTATCTTTTTAACGCAGAAACCTTTGGGCAGGAAATTGTCTTCTTCGGCTTATTCTAATATTTTGAGGAAATCTATTGTACCTGTGGGGACTGCTGATGAAAAGTTGTTTACCAAGTTTTTATCTGCTGCCGGGCAGTTCGAGCGTATCCTTTCAGATGGTGGTGCGGCCAGTTTGCGTAGGCTCGGGGATGATGAGCTGGCGGGAACGGCGAATAAACCAGGAATTATCGAGAGGTATTTGTTTCTGCTTGGTAGGGAGCAGCATTCGGTGATCCGCGATGTGCATTTAAAGGATGAGATCAGGGTCGGGGATAAGCGTGTGGAATTGTATACGCTGGCTGATGCGTTGCATTTGCCTTCGGTATGTGGTTCCAGGATCAATTATGAAAAGTATTCTACTGACCGGACTAAGTTTAGTATTGGTTTTGCTTCGCCTTTGGGGCAGCTTTTGGACTGCGATCACATTTATAACCAGTTTATTTTTATTGGGGATGCGGCGAAGACGATTAAGCGGCTGGAGGCTAAAAAGTTGCGTTTGCAATCTCTATCTGCTTATTCGCGTGAGAATGCGGTGTCTCGGGATGCCTGTAATGACTTTTTAAATGAGGCGGTGGCTAGTCAACGAATGCCGGTGAAGGCGCATTTTAATGTAATGGCCTGGTCGGATGATCCGCTGGAACATGCGGAACTGAAAAATAAGGTGGGCTCTGCAATGGCGCAGCTGGATGCGGTTTGTAAGCAGGAGACTGATGGTGCTGCGCAGGTGTGGTATGCCGCGATGCCTGGCAATGAGGCGGATTTTCCGATGAATGATTGTTTTGACACTTTTGCTGAGCAGGCTACCTGTTTTTTGAATGTAGAAGGTGGGGCAAGGTCTGATGCTATGGGTTTGCGTTTAGGGGATAGGCTTTATGGAAGGCCGTTAAATGTGGATTTGTTTAATGCACCGATGCGTTCGGGACTGATTACCAACCGTAATCTGTTTATCTGCGGTTCGTCTGGAGCGGGTAAGAGCCTGGCGATGAATGGGCTTTTGCGTTCGCTGTATGACCAGGGAACGCATTGCGTAACGATTGACATTGGTGGCAGTTATGCTGGTCTTTGTGAGGCGGTCGGGGGATATTATTTTACCTATACCGAGGAAAACCCGATCAGGTTTAATCCTTTTTATATTGGGAAAGACGATGTTTTGGACATTGAAAAGAAGGAGAGTCTGAAGACTTTGCTGATTGCGCTCTGGAAGAAGGAAGGGGACAGCTTTAAGCGTTCGGAATATGTGGCGATCTCTGGTGCAATTACCCTTTATTATGAATATATGGCTACTCATCCCGAAATTTTTCCATGCTTTAATTCCTTTTATGATTTCCTGATGCAGGAGTACATGCAGGTATTGGAGGATGGGAAGGTAAAGGAGAAGGACTTTGATCTGGGCTCGTTTATGTATGTACTGAATCCTTATTATAAAGGTGGGGAGTTTGATTATCTGCTGAACGCTACCGAGAACCTGGATCTGTTGAATGAACGCTTTATCGTCTTTGAGCTGGACAATTTGAAGTCGCATGAGATTTTGTTTCCCGTGACCACGATCATCATTATGGAAATGTTCATTTCCAAGATGCGTAAGCTGAAGGGACAGCGGAAAATCCTGGCGATTGATGAGGCCTGGGTAGCGATTGCTAAGGCGGGTATGAGTGGATTTATCAAGTATTTATATAAAACCGTCCGTAAGTTCAATGGGATTGCGGCCCTGATTACCCAGGAGGTAGATGATCTGATTTCTTCACCCATTATCCGGGAATCGGTGATTAACCTTTCTGATACCAAGATCCTGCTGGACATGCGAAAATTCATGAACAAGTTCGATAAGATCCAGGAAGTACTGGGCTTGTCGGATAAAGCTAAAACCTTGTTGTTGTCATTAAACAAGGCCAATGAAGAGGGACGGCAGTATCGTGAACTTTTTATTGACCAGGGTGGTCAGCGCATGAACGTTTACCGCAACGAGATTAGTCTGGAAGAATATTTGGTCTACACCACCGAGGAATCCGAGAAAATGAAAGTGCAGGAATATGCTACAAAATATGGCGGTATTCTGGAAGGAGTCTGCGTGCTGGCCAGGGAGATCAGGGAAGGAAAGACACTTTTATAAGTGCTGAAAATTAAGCAATCAATGAACCAATTAATTAACCTTTAAATACTATCCTATGAACACTTTTGAAAATCTTGTAACATTATTATTAACTGCTTTGCTGCTTTCTACCGGCTGTTCTAACTCGACAACTGATCTGAATGGAACTTACATCAATCATGCGGCGAGTGAATTCAGCATCGCTGACGATACGCTGGTTGTGGAGCATGTAGAGGGATTGGACTACCTGATCCACCGCAGGACGGCTTACTTTCTGCTCGATGATGCTGGCAAGTCTGGAAAACGGATACTGGAAAAGGAAGAGTGGAAAGCGGTTTTTGATGAAGGATCGGGAACGATGACCGAGAACCGTAAGGGGAGGGTGATTTCATTTGATGTGGACAAGGGAGAATTAAAGCTGGAGAACAGTCGTTTCCAGCGAATCAATTAACAGAATTTGAGATGAGATATATTATTAAATGTATGAGAACCTATATGGTTGTCCTGCCTTTTAGTGCCATGACTTTGCTGGTGGGCTTGCCTACGGGAGCAACGGCGCAGATCGCTTTTATTGAGGTGATCAAGGCAGGCGTAAAGAAAGTGATTAAGGCGGTTGACCTGAAGGTTCAGCGCCTGCAGAATGAAACGATCTGGCTGCAAAATGCGCAGAAGGTGATTGAGAACCAGTTGAGTAAGTTTAAACTGACGGAGATTGCGGATTGGACGGAGCGGCAAAGGGCGTTATACGCGGATTATTACCAGAAGCTTTGGGAGGTGAAATCTTTGATTGCTACTTATCAGCGGATTAAAGATTTGGCCGAGACCCAGGCGGCGATTGTGAAGGAATACCAGTGGGCGATCGGGCTTTTTCATAAGGATAAGCATTTTTCAGTAGATGAATTGCTGCATATGGAAGAGGTTTACCGGGGGATACTGGAAGCGAGCGTGAAGAACCTGGATCAGGTGTTTATGGTGATTAATTCCTTTAAAACCCAGATGAGTGATGCGGCAAGGATGGAGCTGATCGATGCTGCAGCAAAAGCGATGGACCAGAATTATTCGGATTTGCGGACTTTCAATAACCAGAACATTACGCTCTCTATTCAGCGGGCGGGCTCAGGTTTGGAGGTCAGGAATTTAAAGCGGATGTATGAAATGAAGGATTAAAGCAGGGTTGGGGCGATGGCTTGTCCAAATACCAGGGTATTCCCGTCAGGATCATCTACTGCGAAATCTCGCATGCCGTAGACGCGGTCTTCGAGGGTTACCGATATGATGGCTCCGTTTTCGCTCAACCGCTGATAATAATGATCCACGTGATCTATATCTATGCAGAGGTGGGCGCTTCCGATAGGTTTTTTTCGGCCGGGATTTGCTGAGCCGCTGATGTGAATGAAGACTTCGTCAATGAACAGTCCTGCGTATTCCCCGAACTCGAAATCAAAAGTGAAGCCCAGGATCTTGGTGTAATAATCAAGGGAACGATGAAAATCGCTGACGTGGATCACGGTGGCTGAACTGAATGCTTTCATGAGTCTTGGTTTTAATCTATTAATTACAAACGAATGTTTAAATGTAAAATTATAAAAATTAATGCACGCTGCCTGATGGTTGTAGTGCTATTGCTGAGTGTTTTTCCGCTTTTTTTATCGGCTCAGACCTGGTCGGAGTGGTTTAAACAGAAGAAAACGCAGAAGCGTTACCTGCTAGAACAGATCGCTGCTTTAAAAGTTTATGCAGGCTACCTGAAAAAAGGTTATGAGATCGTGGATGGCGGGATTTCTACTGTCCGAGATATCACAAAGGGGGAGTTCAGTTTGCACAATGCTTTTATCAGTTCACTGAAACAGGTGAGTCCTGCTATTCGAAATGATGCACGAGTGGCGGAGATCATTGCTTTGCAGATTGATATTCTGGGCAGTTTCAGGGAGGTTAAAGGCAGCGAATATTTGTCTGCGGAAGACCTGGCTTACATACGTCTGGTACAGGGGGCTGTGACTTTGGAATGTTTTCATGACCTGGAGGAATTGCTGTTGGTGGTTACCTCGGGTAAGCTGGAAATGAAGGACGATGAACGCTTGTCACGGCTTGCTAAGGTCTATGAAAATATGCTGGATAAATCGGCCTTTGTCCGGGATTTCTGCGGGAATATTTTCAGCATGCTTGGGCAGCGCAGATCGGGGGAGCGGGAGATAGGGGATGTTTTTCGGATGTATCATTATAAGGAATAGGAGGGCTTTATGAAGAGAGTGGTTTTAATATTTTTGCTTTTTCGGGGCTGTCTGGGCGTAGGTTATGCCCAGAGCCAGGAAGCGCAGCAATTGCTTTTGAATGTAGAAAAGCTCAGCCAGTTGAAGAATATCCTTTCTGATATGAAGCGGGGGTATGAGGTGGTGTCAAAGGGTTACAACACAGTTAAAAATATTGCCGAGGGGAATTTTTCTTTGCATGAGGTATTTATCGATGGGTTAATGCTGGTGAGTCCCGAGGTGCGTAAATACCGGAAAGTAGCAGATATTGTTGTTATGCAGGCTGATCTGGTCTCGGAGTATAAATCTGCTTTTAAGCGCTTTAGTTCGGGTGGTAATTTTTCAGTTGCTGAACTGGAGTACCTGGGGAAAGTTTATGGTCAATTGCTGGATCAGAGCCTGGATAACCTGGATCAGCTGGTAATGGTGGTTACTGCGGGAAAACTTCGCATGAGTGATGAAGAGCGTTTGCGAGTGGTTGACAGGGTGTTCGCTGAACTGGAAGACAAACTGGTTTTTTTAAGGACTTTCAACAGGGAAACGAGTGTGCTGAATATCCAGCGGGAAAGAGAGAAAGGGGAGGTTTCCAGAGCGAAACGATTGTATAATCTGAATTAAAGTATATGATAAGATTTTTTAAAGGTGGGGCCAGTACTGGTGGTGCGATGCTACTGGTAATGGTTTGCTGCTTGTTTCCGGGGCAGGTCTTTGCGCAGAGTGGCGGAGAGGGTGGTATTGCAGGGTCAATAAGCGGGATGCAGGCGGTACTGGACGGGGTGTATAATGATATGATTCCGTTATGCGGCAAGCTGATTGGTGTAGCCCGTGGATTGGCCGGCTTTGGCGCACTTTGGTATATCGCTTCCAGGGTCTGGCGGCATATCGCCAATGCCGAAGCAGTGGATTTTTATCCGCTGTTGAGGCCATTTGGTTTGGGCATGGCAATCATCCTTTTTCCAATGGTAATTGCGGTGATGAATGGGGTATTGCAACCTGTGGTATCGGCGACATCAGGGATGGTGAAGGATAGTAATTTGACGATTGCGGCTTTGCTGAAACAAAAGGAGGCTGCAGTAAAAGGGAGTAAGTATTGGCAGATGTATGTGGGAGAAAGTGGTCATGGAGACAGTGAAAAATGGTATCGGTATACGCATCCTAAAGATCCCGACCGGGAGAAAGAAGGGGTTTTTGAGGGGATTGGTAATGATATGAAGTTCTGGATGGATAAACAATCCTATAATTTCCGTAACAGCATTAAAGCCTGGATGAGTGAGGTGTTGCAGGTCTTGTTTGCAGCAGCAGCACTTTGTATCAATACGATCCGGACTTTTTATCTGATTGTGCTGGCGATACTGGGGCCGCTGGTCTTTGGTTTTGCCGTCTTTGATGGCTTCCAGCATACGCTGACGGTATGGATTGCCAGGTATGTGAATGTGTTTCTGTGGCTACCGGTAGCCAATATCTTTTCCAAGATACTGGGTACGATACAGGAAAAGATGCTTTTGATAGATATTGCCCAGATCGGGAAAGAAGGAGATACTTTCTTTAGTCAGACGGATTTTGCTTACCTGATTTTTATGTGCATCGGAATTGTGGGTTATTTCACGGTACCGAATGTGGCTAATTACATTGTCCATGCTGGTGGAGGAAATGCATTGGTGTCCAAGGTGAATTCACTGGTAACAGGTGGAGTAAATAAAACCGTTGGTGCAGCGCAAGGTACATCAGGAATGATTGTGGACCGTTTCGACAATGCGAGGTCAAACCTTTCTCAGGGCATGGCAGAGGCAGCAGGAAGTGATTATTTCAAGGACAAGGTTTCAGGAAAGTAATAAGGAGGGGAAATGTTTAAACAATTAAAAAATATAGACAGTGCTTTTCAGCACATTAAAAAATTCAGCATTGCTTTCCTTCTGGGGAATGTCCTTGTGGTGTGTTTCGGCATTTATAAGTTCTGCGAGGTGATTTATCGGGAACGCCAGACCATACATATATTATATAACGGGAAGGTGCTGGAAGCTTTTGCTTCGGACAAGAAAAGTAATCTGGGGGTAGAGCTGCGTGACCACATCAAAACCTTTCATCAGTACTTTTTTTCCCTTAATCCTGATGATAAAGCGATACAGGCTACCATTGGTAAGGCCTTATACCTGGCTGACCAAAGCGCTAAAAAGGAGTATGATAATTTGCGTGAATCGGGCTATTACAACAACCTGATCTCGGCGAATATCTCCCAGGAGATCGAGGTGGACAGCATTAAGCTGGATGTGAACCAGGTACCTTATTTATTTACCTGTTATGCCACGCAAAAACTGGTCAGGTCTAGCAGTACGGTCTTGCGTAAACTGGTGACCCAGGGGACAGTTCGTGATCTTAAAGAACAAACGGACAACAATCCGCATGGTTTTCTGATCCAGAAATGGGAAACACTGGTGAATACTGATGTAGTAACTAAACCGGAGGGGAGATGAGCTTATTTAATCGAAAGAAAATGCGGCTTAATGCAGTGCAGGAGGCGACAGCCCAAAGGATCGCTGAAAAGCTGATCAGCAGGCAGAAAAGGCTAGCGGGTTACCTGAACGCGAAAACGCAGGGGATTTCGGGGCGGTCATGGCTATGGCTACTGATCGGGTTTTGCCTGGTATTTGGCTGCTACTGCATGCATCTTGTTTTAGCGGCATGGGTGTGAATCAATAAATTTTAAAACATAAAAGAATTAAAATGAGTAAACAGAGAACGAGAGTAGAAAAGCGTAAGCTATTACTATGCTTACCCTTACTGTTGCTGCCATTTTTAGCCCTGGGCTTTTATGCCCTTGGAGGAGGAAAGGGAGTGGTGGCAGAAAAAGATGTGGCGGCTAAGGGTATTAACCTGGCCTTGCCGGATGCGCAGTTTAAAAAGACCCAGCCCAGCGATAAAATGGGGATTTATAAACTGACAGAAAGTGATACCGGGGAAACAGGAGCGCGTGATGGAATCGAAGCGGTTGCCGGACGATTAGGTTTTACAGCTACTGAAGATCCGCAAACCAGGCAGATCAATGAGAAACTGGCTGCCATTAACAGGGAGATCAACCAACCTGTTGTTCCACAAAAAAGCTACGAGGAATTGTTTAAGCGGAGTTCCGGGCAGAATAGGGAAGAGCCTTTATCCAAGGATGTTTCAAGACTGGAAAGCCTGATGAAGACCATGCAATCACCTTCGGGCGGGGATGATCCAGAAATGGCACAGCTGAATTCGCTGATGGATAAGATCATGGCCGTTCAGAACCCGGAACTGGCGAGACAAAAGCAGGCTGGTAATAAGGCGGCTATTGTTCCTGATAGTTTATTTAAGGCCATACCCGCTGAGATCGCGGTAAAACAGAAAGCGGTTCAGGGGTCAGTGGTGGAATTGCGCTTACTGGATACGTTGGTGGTGAAAGGAAAAGTAATCCCTAAAGGCCACTCTGTATTTGGACTGGCAGAATTCAGTAACCAGCGGTTGAATCTGGAGATCCGTAATATCCGCGTGGGTAACCAGATCATTCCGGTGAACCTGACGGTATTCGATAAAAAAGATGCCATGATCGGGATCAATGCCCCTGAAGCGGTTTTAACCGATGCGGTGAATGCCGGGAGCAGTGATGCTATAGGTGGTTTTGGAATCGGGGCTTTTGACCAGAGTCTGGGCGTGCAGGTGGCAGGAGCAGGGATTGAAGCAGCTAAGAACATGCTGACCAAAAGGTTGAAGCGGGTAAAGCAGCCTTTAAAAGCGGGTTATCCTTTGCTGCTTAGAGACAATACCAAAAAGCTGATTAATGGAGGGGGCAATTAACCGCGCAATCGGGCTTTGGGAAAGCTGGCACCAGAAACAGACTATGCTGGAATCGGTATTCGGTACTGGGATAGCCACTGATCTAAATAAGGAGAAGTTTGAGTTTTTATCAGCCGGGGTAGCCCGTATTGCTCCTGGTGCCAGTGCGGATGAAAAGCTGGTACTGGCGATGCTGAAAAAGACTACGGCCAGGCTGGAAAAGCAGCTTTATCCGAATCCTGTTTTGCGGGTCTTGCGCAGGGTAAAGGCCCTGGTTTATGATAGACCTTTACAGGCCGCAAGGTTAAGGCAGTTAAAAGCTGATAATATAGCTTCGCTTTCTTCTGAGCTAGAGAGTATTGGTGTTGATCCGGAACGGCTGAATTTAGAGAAAAGACTGGATTTTGAAAGTCCTAGGATGGATATCGCGATGGTCTCTCCTTATGGAACTGATCACAATTTCCAGCTGAAGTTGCACATGGAAAAGAATGAGTCTGGGGCGTATCAGCTGAATGGTTATACTGCAATGCTTAAAGATCCGGCAAACCCTGAAAAATCCAGGTCTTATACTTTTGAGGCGGCATCTGGAGTCAACGCCAGGGAAGCAGCCAAGCTTTTGCAAGGCAGGGCAGTTTTAAAGCACTATAAGACCGAAAATAACCGAATGGGCAGTAAATGGCTGCAGCTTGATTTTAAGAATTTAAGCATTGAGGGAAAACCGGTTTTAAAAGAGATGGGAGCTGATTATGAGTTTAACATCTCTCAGCAGGTGACTCAAATTGCTACGGCACTGGAGAAATGGGAACTGACCTCAGCAAGGGTTTTAGATGGCCTTGAAAAAGGCAATCAGATTGTGCTGAAAGGGGTTAACGGTGAGACTACGCTTTTGGAAGTTGATGCCATTGATAAGCAGGTGGTTTTAAGAAATGAAAATGGCAAGGCTGTTCCTTTGGAATCTGTAGTGTCAGCAAAGAAGACCCAGTTGGAAAAACCTAAATCGCTTAAACTGACTAAATACCGGAAGAAGGAGCAAGGTCAGTCTTTAGCGGTGTAGCTGAATCAAGAGGTTGAAATAAAGGAAGGCTATGGTGGCACATGAATTTGCAGAACTGGCGGAATACCTCAAAGAAGAAGGTTATCCCGAAGAATGGGTAAATGCTACACTGATTGAAAATATCCCTTTTTATGGGGCGGAGTTTTCAATTGTGGAGCTGATGGAACATAAAGGGGATTTCGCGATTGTTGAAATGGAATTTGACATTTCAAAAGGTAGCATTATGCTGGAAAAATTAACAGGCTATCTGCTGAATGCCCCTGTGAACAGGGAAGATTTAGCTCAGTTAAAAGATCCTTCCTGGAGAAGAGAGAATATTATTGAACGCAATTGTCAGGAAGAACTGGTACCGGCTTATTACCTGTTTGACACGTTGCGTGCCTGCAGGGAAATGAGCTTGGGTAACCCGGAATTAGTAATCAAATATGAAGATATGAACAGAAACTCATTAGAAGATTTTCAGGACCAGGCTAAGGCCCTGAAAATGCCTGCTGAAATGCGGGCAGAAATTGAAAAACAAATGGAAACCAATATGGAACATATTTCGGTAACCATACAAATGCCTGCCCGTAAGGGGTACCTGGAGGCTACCGCACACCTGAAGCGGGGGAGTGGGGATTCAGAGTATTACTTTTTTAATAAATATGATTTGGCGTTAAACAATAAGGCCAAACCACTGCCGAATGAATACCAATTTGTGGTGAAAACAGCAGTAAGGGATGGCAAAGTGTTGGAAACGCCACTGATACGCAGGTTTGATAGTCCTATAGCAGCCGTTGATTTTTTCAATAAGCAAAATGGTACCAGCGAACTGTTTACCGGTAAGAAAAATGATAACGAATTGAAAGAAGGCCAGTCCCTTGCTACCATGAAGGAGGGTAAGGTGGATTATGTAACCAAAGGTTTCCAAGGAACTTATTACAACCCCGTAGTCGAAAATACTGTGTATGTCAATAAAGGGGTAGGATTTAATATGGTACAGAGTGCTAGTATGCTGCAAAATGGGTCTGCTTATCGGGATGATCTGGTGAGCCGCCAAGGTGTACAGTATGAGGCTTGGAACATTTATAAATTTGATGAGCCCAGGGATAATTATGGAAATTTGAGGGTTAAGCAATTTAGCAGCGGTTATGGTTTCAAGCTGGAAGATGAGCTTAAACGTTATGAGATTAAAGAATTGGATGATCCTAAAAAAACGGTCGAACTGCTTGAAAAATTAAGAGACGGTGAACGCACGGTGGTTACTGTTGTAGTGCCAGGAGCGGAGGCACAGAAACTGCTTGTAGAGCCGGCACCACGTTATGGTAATATCAATTTTTATGACCTGAACGGTAAACCAGAGATCAGAGAGAATTTTGTAAAACCTGGTATGGGCAAAGAAAAGGAATTTGGTGCCAAAGTAGAACAGGGAAAGCAAAAAGGACAGGAAGCAGGGCTTGGGGTATAGTTTTATTACCACCACTTGTCAAATAATTAATATATTCACTTTATAAAAAAACATTCATTATGTCAGCATTTGATAAATTAAAAGAATTGGTAGCTGCTGCGGAAGCAGATGCTACAGCGTTTTACACTAAAGGAAACAAAGCAGCTGGAACACGTTTGCGTAAAGCTTTTCAGGATATTAAAGTAGCAGCCCAAGAAGGCCGCGCTGAAGTAACTGAACTGAAAAACAAGGAAAGTAAATAGCAGTTATAACTGTTTTGGGGAAAGGCCGCCGGATTAATTCGGCGGCCTTTGTTTTTTATGTTACGCTTTCGCCTGAATTTGCATAGTTTTGTATAAAGCCGACTAACTTAACCATATATAAATTAAACCTCGATCCATGGCTAAAAAGAAGCCTAAAATTAAAATTATGGTAGCATCTACTGTATACCAAAACAGAGATTTGCTTCTACAAATATGTGCCCTGTTGAATGGATATGGTTACCATGTGATCAATTCTGATTATGGCACGCTGCATCCGCCTTTAGGACAAAATAATACACCAGCCTGCGTTGCGGCTGTTGCCGAATGTGATATTTTTTTTGGTATTATAAATCCATTTTACAGTACTGGGATCACACATGAGGAATTTAAAGCTGCGATTGCATCGAATAAACCAAGGCGGTTTCTCGCGCATAGTTTTGTTACTTTTAGCAGAAAGTTACTTTATCCTTTTATGTTTGCTGGTGAGCCAAAGGTGAGAACTGATTTCAAAATTCATAAAACTTCAGTTATGGATGATATAAGGGTAATTGATATGTATAACGAGGCAACGCAGTCAGATGTTGACTACGAGCAACGAAATTATCATTGGGTACAGGAGTTCTTTCGTCATGATGAAGCTTTTCGTCATGTAGAAGCGTTGTTTGGCGATATTGAAAGGGTTAGGCAGGAATTAGATAATTTAAATGTGGTCGCATGATTTCAGAACAACTGATTAAGGACCTGTTAAAACAGGAAGAAAGCGAGCAACTGGAGTTTCTGGAAGTTGGCCGTAAAGATGTTGTTGGAAGGGTAATCTGCTCTTTTCTCAATAATGAAGGAGGTCAATTACTGATTGGTGTAAGTGATAACCGTGAAATAAAAGGAACCATCAATGCAGGGAAATTAGCGGAGAAACTGGAACGGTTTATATTTGATGAATTGGTTCCTGAAGCTCCGGTCATGATCTCTGTTGAATCCATTAAAGGGATTGAACTTATTTTGATGAAAGTTTGGGCCGGCTCTAAAAAACCATATGTTTTTTCAGGAAGTATATTCTATCGTAAGGGTGCCCAAACGATACAAGCCTCGTCAAAGGAGATTTCTAATCTTATACATGATCGTCAGAAAACTGACTTTCAATGGGAAAGGCAAGCGGCATTAGGAATTGAACTTAAGAATTTCGATCTAGAGGAGATCACTTCGACTATGGTAACAGCCTTGTCAGGGAACCGGATGAAGGAAATAGTAAAGACGCCTTTAGATTTCCTCACGTATTATGGGTTGTTTCAAAACGGGCAGTTTACCAATGCAGCTGTAATTTTATTTGCCAGAGAGCCTTTTCGATTTCTTCCTCAATCAAGAGTTAGGATAGCAGTTTTAAATGATGGTAAAACAGGGGATAAATTCACCTCGGACGAGTTGCTCGAGGGTAATATTTTTGAGAATCTGAGTGCGATACAGAAATTTCTGGAAAAGAATCTGACATTCAGTGGTAATTTTACCGATAACAGCTGGCAACGTAAAGATGATTTCGTCTATCCAATGTCTGCGTTAAGGGAAGGTATTGTAAATGCGCTGGTGCATTCGGATTATTCATTGAATTCGGGATCAATCTCAATTTTGATTTATCCGGATAGGCTTGAGATTACCAATGTCGGTAAGTTACCTATGCCTTTAAGTGAACTGAAGAAAAATCATCTTTCGATGCCTCAAAACCCGGATATTGCGCATGTTTTTTTCCTTAAAGGATATATGGAGAAAATTGGCAGAGGAACTTTAAAAATCATTGAAGCATGTAAAACTGCGAATCTAAAGACTCCAGTTTGGTCAAAAGGAAGTTATACCATTACACTTACATTTTTTAATGAGCCTAGTGATGGCTATAAAAAGAGTAACCAGCATACGGGAGGTGCCGATCTTAATGAATCACAAAATGGTAAAGCAAATGCAACTGTAACTGAGGGAGCAAATAAAGGAGCAAATAAAGGAGCAATTGAAGGAGTAGTTAAAGGAACAACTGAAACAGCAGATGAAGGTGCTGTTAAAAAGATACTAGAAAAATTAATCGAAAGAACAATTAAGGACATAACTGATAAGGTAAAAGATAACCTGATTGACTTGCTTTATATCATATCAAAATCTGAAGGTAAAAGAGTGCCTGATTTTATGGCCTCAACAGCTATGTCGGAAAGTACTATTGAAAGATACATTAAGATGTTTCGTGACGCCAAACTGGTTGATTTTAGAGGAAGTGCTGCGCAAACAGGTGGGTACTTTCTGTCAGGAAAAACCAGGAATAAATTAAAGCACTAAGGTCATGTCTCAGAATCCGTCTGTATTCTTATCCTATTGTTGGTCAGATCATATTGAAGCTGACCAAATCTTCACGGATTTGATGCAAATTGGAATTCTTGTTAAAAAAGATACACATGAAATAAAGTATAAAGATAACCTGCAATCATTTATGCGTTCGATAAGGGATGCAGATTTCGCTTTATTGTTAATCAGTAAAGAGTACTTACAATCGGTGAATTGTATGTATGAAGTTATCCATCTGCTTAAAGAGAAAGATGTGCAGTCTAAGATTCTTCCCGTTATTATTGACGGAACGGCACTCTTTAAGCCACAAGAGAGGCTTGAATACATTAAATTTTGGGAAGAGCAAAAGAACGTATTGAGTGGTCAGTTGAAAGAGGTCGATCCTTTAAATTCTTTGGAAGTATATGCTGATCTAAAAATTATCAATGAGATTTCTCAGTCGATAGACAGCTTCATCCGGTCTATGACTTCAATGCTGATCGTTAAAAACTCTGAATTGCGGCCAACCAATTACAAAAATTTATTGGCGGCAATGGGCTTCGAAGATGTGTCTTTTTTGACAGATTTATTAGCGGTTGCAGTTGCAGAGTCCATAGAGCAACGGGAGTTGTTGTTGGATGAATACATTACCAAATATCCGCCAAATAGCTACTACCATACCTCAAAAGCAGTTACCTATTCCAAAGCAGGTAAATTTGAACAGGCCCGTTTCAATTACTTGCAAGCTATAAAGCTGAAATCCGATAATTATGAGGCATTAAATAATCTGGGTTTATTGTATCAGGATGTATTTCAAAATATTCCTAAAGCGCAGGAATGCTTTGAAAAGGCAATCAAAGCTGAACCAAAACTCACTGTTGCCAGGCTAAATTTGGGTGTATTGAGAACAAGGTTTTTTAATGACCGTAAAGGGGCTAAATTTCAATATGAGAGAATATTAACGTATGACCCTAAAGAATCAAGGGCTTATAACAACTTAGGCAATTTCTACAGGGATTACAAAGACAGCACCGTAGATTATACGACTGCTGAATATTATTTTAAAAAGGCGATAGAATATAATCCTGATTATATTGAAGCTTATATGAATTATGGCAATTTGCTAAAAGTTGAAGGGCTTCTGGAAGAAGGGAACGCACTTTATAGAAAAGCACTTGAATTAGATAAAGAAGGACATTATGCGCCTATGATAAATGCTTTACTAAATTCGGTAAAAGGATAATATGATATTGTTATTAGAATGTAAGATAGATAGCGATACCTTAATTGATGAAATAATTGAATGGCGGGTCAACTCCTATTTATTTAAGCTTTATCCAGGTGCGGACAATAGATTAAATAAAATTACGGTAGAGTGTAAATGCCATGATTTTCATACTCTTTTGCCCGAAGTGACTGTTGAAAATCATAAAATAACTGAAATAACATTTCCAAAAGAAGATTTCTATCCTGAACAGTTAAAGATGCTTCAATACCTGGAATCCTTTTCTGCAATAGATTTAGGGGTGAGGAAAATACATTGGGACAATCCTTCTATTCATTGGATGCCTGAAAATGAAGAAGAAAGGCTTGCCATTAATAGTTATAGTAGAAATATACATCATCCTAAAAACAACAGAACAGTAACTTTAAAGTGGTTGCAAGATATTTTAATGCACAGGAGGATGCTGGGACATCTTACTGAACCATTATCACCAGCATTCTTACATACAGGCATTTTTGCATTCTTATTTAATGATAGAGGGGGTTTTCGGTAACGGGAATACCAATAAGAAGATTGCTATTGGTGCATTTAGTCGTTACTTTACTTTCAAATAATTGATAAGTTATTGAAAAATATAACTATTATTGGAAGCCATATGGTTATAAGTGCATCGATTAATAATGAGGAGGAGTTGCTGGCTAAAATAGCTGCCGGGGATGAACACGCATTTGCCATTTTATTTAATCGATACCAGAGAGATGTGTTTGTTCATAGCAAACGGATAGCGCAGTCGGAAGAACAAGCATTAGACGCTGTTCAAAATATATTTATTAAAGTTTGGGTTAATAGAACCACGCTTAGTGAAGTAACAAACTTTGGCGGCTACTTAAATCGGATTGTAAGAAACTATTCTTTTGACTTATTAAAACAATTGGCAAAAGAAAGTGACTCATCTTTCAAGTTTCAGCAGACAAAAACGGAGATAGATGAATCTACCGGGCAGCTACTTGATTATAAAGAAGCCGTAAATATTCTTGAAAAAGCCCTGGATGAGTTACCCACTCAACAAAAGATGGCCTATAAGCTTTGTCATCAAGACGGACTTAAATACGAAGATGCGGCTGCTCAAATGAATATTTCAACAGATACGCTAAAAGCACACATGAAGCATGCTTTACGTAAAATCCGCCAGCATTTAAATAATCATGGCATCTATTATGCCGTGCTCGTTATTGCAATGCAAAAATAAATTTCATATAGCACTAACCCTGCACTACGCTATTTACAGTCATACTAATAGAGAAGCTAAATAAAACTTAGCTTTACTTAAGATGGCACCAACAACTAATAGGCTTCAGGAACTTTTCAATTTATATACCACTAAAACAGCTTCACCTGATGAAATTCAGGAATTATGGGATTATATTAATGATCCGTTATTTTCGGAAGCCGTTGACGAGCTGATCAATAAGGATTATTCCCGGAATCACCAAGATGAAGGATTCAATGAAAATCAACAATCACTCCTTTTAAAAAATATTCTTAATGCGGGACAACAGCCAAAACAGATTAGGTTATGGCCTAGAATTGTAGCAGTAGCGTGTATGATCATTGTTATGTTCAGCATTAGCTATTATGTCTTTCAACCGGCCAAATTAAAGCAAAATGAGTTGGATAATGTTTCCGTACAAAATGATATTGCTCCCGGGAAAAACACCGCAACCCTAACGCTGGCTAATGGAGAAATAGTGGCACTTAGTGAGCAACACGATGGGGTAATTATCGATGGCAATAAAGTTTCATACACCAATGGAGCGCTGGCTCAAAATCTAAGGTCCGCCGGAATGTTACTTGCACAAACACCAAGAGGAGGGACTTACATTGTTACGCTATCTGATGGCACCAAAGTATGGTTAAATAACGAGTCTAAATTGTACTTCCCGAGCGCATTTGAGGGAAAAGAGCGTACGGTAAAACTAGAAGGAGAAGCATATTTTGAAGTAGCGACTGATTATACAAATGGAAAATCAGGAAGTAAAAAGCCATTTTTTGTGGAAACAAAATATCAAACGGTTAAAGTATTAGGTACCCATTTTAACATTTCTGCTTACAATAATGAAAATTCATCAAGTACTACGCTTTTAGAAGGGAAAGTGGAAGTTAAAGGAGCTATTTTGGTTCCTGGTCAACAAGCCATCGTAGATAGTGAAGGAAAGCTTCAGATAAGAGAGGTTAGCGTTGAAGAGATAGTCGCCTGGAAAAATGGAGATTTTCTTTTTAATGAAGAAAAGCTAAGTAGCTTGATTAAAAAAATTGCCAGATGGTACGATGTCGACATTAATATTGAGCAAGTGGACGGTGACAAGTTATTTACGGGACAAATATCAAGAAGTAGGAGACTTAAAAGTGTATTGGAGCTATTATCGCTATCAAGTAATATTTCATTTAACATCAAAGAAAGGAGGGTGTTAGCTATCGAAAAATAACTACCCAAATAAAGATAAAGGCCATACAGGTAGACCTGCATGACCTCAGTCGGTTCAGTTAACTAAAAATTTTAACCTGCGATAATGCCCATGCCTTGAGAAGTAAAAGCATTTCGCCAAATCAACCAACCAAACAAATGTATAAAGTTTTCCAACAAAAACGATGGAAGCCTGAGCGCTCCATATCTAGAATTCTGCTGATTATGAGGCTAACCATCTTAATTTTGATCACAGCGATGCACGTAAGTGCAACCAGCGTTGCGCAAAAAATTACGCTTAACGAAACCAATAAGTCGATTACCAAAATATTTAACCAGATCAGGATACAAACCGGTTACGACTTTCTCTATGAAAGTGTGAACGTTAAAAACCTGAAGAATATATCTGTAGTGGTAAAGGACAAAGAACTGGGAGAGGTACTAAAACAAGTGCTTTCACCACAAGGACTTGTTTTTTCAATACAGGATAACTCTATCATCATTACCCCCACCCAGAAGCATCAAATCCAACGGATCGATATTCGGGGAACTGTACAAGATAATTTAGGTAACCCATTAGCTGGTGTAACGGTTAAGGTGAAAGGCACGAGCAAACAAACTATCACTAATAAAGATGGTCAATTTATGTTTACAGGTGTAACGAGTTCTGATGTGTTGCAAATTTCTTACGTAGGATTTAGATCTCAGGAATTGACGATAGGATATGAAACCAATATAGACATTAAACTAGAGGTTACTGAAGCACAGTTAGCAGAGATTGCTATCATAAATACCGGCTATCAGAAAATCAATAGAATTAATTCAACTGGATCTGTTGTAACGGTAGGAAGTGCCGAATTAGAAAAGAGAAATGCGACAAACATTTTAGCCAATTTGGAAGGTATTGTGCCTGGTTTAGTACAATATCGTGGGGTTAGTACATTGCGAGGTGTGAGTACACTTCGGGCAAATTCAAATATTTTAGTTGTAGTCGATGGTTTTCCTGTTGAAGGCACTATAGCTGACATTAACCCGTACGATGTAGAAACGGTTAGTGTTTTAAAAGATGCAGCTGCTGCGGCTATATATGGTGCCAGAGCATCTAACGGTGTAATGGTTATTACTACTAAACGTGCTAAACAGAATAATAAGGTGAATGTTGAAGGGTCAAGTAATATCACTGTTACCAATAAACCAGATTATAGCTATCGTAATTTTATGACACCATCAGAGCAAGTGGATTGGGAAAGTAAATTCTACACTTGGTGGTTTAATGGTGGTGGTGGCATAGGTGGAACGATACCAACCCCCCTTACCACGTTCGAAAACAACCTCAACCTAGGAGCATCGGTAACGCCAGTGCAATATGCTTACTATAGATTAAAGAAAGGTGAAATAAGTCAAACCCAATTGGATGCATTATTAGCGCAATATAAAACAGGTGATTTTGCGCAGGAATTTAGGGATAATGCCTTATTAAATCAAACAATACAGCAGTATAATTTTGCTTTAAGAACCAATACGGGTAAAACCCAATCAAGCCTTGTATTAAATTATAAGACCGATAATGCCGGACTGATAAATTCTTATAACAAGCAATTTAATATCTTTTATAAAGGAACCTATAGTCCGAGTAAATGGCTTGATTTAAATTATGGTGTGAATGGAGTGCTTGGTAAAATACGCACTCATAATAGCAGATTTGCGACTGATCCATTTAACATGCCGTCGTATACCAGACTGCTAAATGAAGATGGAAGCAGGGCGTATTATAATACCGCTCAATTCAACCAATATAATACCGTCACAGAAACTACACCAACATTATATTCCTTAAAATTCAATCATCTGGATGAGTTAGAAAGAGATTTTGTAAATACAAATACATTAAATACCCGCTACTATGTAGACGCGAATATTAAGCCTTTTGCAGGATTAGCGATTAATCCAATGTTTCAATATGAAGATAATCGAACTGATAGATCTGCATATGCTGAGGCCGAAAGTTATACCATGCGTTATTTGCAAAATGTTTATACCTCCAGAACAGGTAATCCCGGTGCGTATGTTTATACTAATCTTTTGCCAAAGGGGGGGAAACTTAATACAGGCCTAACCAGAAGTCCAAACTACACGGCTCGCGCTCAGGCTAACTATAACCGTGAATTTGGAAAGCACAATATTATCGCTATTGGTGGATATGAATTTCGTCAAACGAGAAACTATGGCACTAGAGGGATTTTATTAGGGTACGATGATCAGTTACAAACTCAAAGTACAAATACCGTAAATTTTAATACCCTGAGAACTCACAATTCATCAGCCTGGAATCCAAGTTATCCGGCTGCATCAGTTGAATATGGATCCATTTCTGATTTTGGCCTGACGATAGATACAAGACATCGCTATGCATCCGGCTATGCCAATCTAACCTATACTTATGATCAAAAGTATAATATTTTTGGCTCGACCAGAAAAGATTATGCTGACCTTTTTGGTGGTGATGAGCAATACCGAGGTAAGCCATTATGGTCAGTTGGCGCATCATGGATTGCTTCAAATGAAAGCTTCTTAAAAGAACTTGCATTTATTAATTTTATTAAGCTTCGTGGTTCATATGGTTTAACAGGGAACATTGATCCTACCACACCAGCCGTGTTAGCAGCATCAACGGGTACAAATACAGACACAGCCGTGCCTAATGCATCGGTAACTAACCCACCCAACGACCAGATACGTTGGGAAAAAACAGCTGTAACCAATATTGGATTAGATATCAATCTTTTTAATAACCGACTTAGAGGAGTATTTGATATATATGAACGAAAAGGTACTGATTTATTTGCCCGCAAGCGTTTAGATCCTTCTGAAGGTTTCGCTTCTATGGTAATCAATAACGCAAGTATGATTAATCGCGGTGCAGAACTAAATATCGGGTATGACTGGTTTAAGGCAAGTGCTTCACAAGGTATAAGTTGGACAACCAATGTATTTGCTTCGTATAACAAAAATAAAATAACTTTTGTAGACGAGATAACTACCAGTGCACCTACACTTGCTGCAGATGGAGGTTTTAAAGTAGGAGACCCTGTTAGATCTATTTATTCATTCCGCTTTGCCGGAATAAATGCTACGGGTAATCCTCTATTTTATGCTGCAGATGGTACGCCTACTACAACGCGATTAGTAGCAATAAACTCTCTTATTTATTCTGGCGGTGTAGATCCAAAAACAAATATTTCACTTAATAATGATGTAAGCTATAAAGGTTTTACACTAAGTATTTTTGCTGTGTATTATGGTGGCCACTATTTCCGTGCAAGGCCTGTTCCTGACGCTATCCAAGTAATGCGTCCTGCTGCATTACCATCATTCCTATTAAATAGTTGGACGCCGATCAATACACAAACCGATATTCCTGGAAACGGCCAATATTATTCGACCGCGTTAAATACGGGACAATATGTTTATTCAGATATTCTTGTTAGAAAAGCTGATTTTCTAAAAATCAGAAATGTGGTATTGGGCTATAACATTCCTCGTAATGTGGCTGGGAAAATTGGAGCGAGCAATTTGGCCTTTCGTTTTCAAGTAAATAATCCAAAATCAATTTGGGCTAAACAGACTGATGTGCATATTGATTCGGAAACTGGAGGAGCACCTATTCCAACTTCTTATGTGTTTGGTCTTAACCTTAACTTTTAATTTTTAACGACATGAAACAAATTATATATAGCCTGTCCCTGGTCATCATGTTGATCAGCTTTTCCGGATGTGAAAAGTATACCGATATCACTCCTAAAGGTCAAAATTTATTGAACAAAGCTTCGGATATTGACTTGCTTTTAAATGCACAATATAGTGGAAATGCATTTAATAACATGAAGCAATCTACACTTATTAATGATATGTATGGCCAGGTAGTGAATGTACCGGTTACCATTGCCGGTCCAATAAATATGAACAAGGTTCTGTTAACTTATGATGAAAAAAGTGATCGGGCTGCGCTAACTGTAGCTGATGATAATTACGATGGTATGTATGAGATTATTTCTAAAGTTGCTAACATTACTATTGTAAATAGCGAAACGGCAAGTGGTGACAAAGCATTGTTGAATTTATATAAAGCTGAAGCATACATCATCAGAGCCTATATGCATTATATGTTAGTGAATAATTATGCAAAAGCTTATGATCCTGCAACAGCAGAAACAGATGGAGGTATTCCATATGTTAATTCTATAAACTTTGAAGAATTGAACAGGAAAAATACGATCAAAGAAGTTTATGATAATATCAATGCAGATATCGCTTCAGCTTTTGCCCTTAATACATTACCAGATAAGCCTAAAAATATAATGCGTGTAGGCAAAGGTTTTGCGTACGCAGTTAAAGCTATGGTGTTAATGTCTATGCGCAACTATGCAGGTGCATTAGAAGCAGCAAATTTAAGTTTAACTTATAATAGTACGTTAGAAGATCACCGTCCTATCCTGTCACTTCCGTTAGCCTCTCGAATTGTAACCAGAAATGGAGTTACGTCACCAGATAATATCTTTTATGCTTATCAGTCAAAGCCATGGCCGGCACTTTTTGGCGTAAGTATCGAAATATTAACTAAGTTTTATGAAACTGGTAATATTTTTAAAGACTACACCCCTGTATATAATTTTCCGTCCGGAATATTATACAATGGCGTAGATGGTTCTGCAATCTGGTCTAATCTTGCCTACGAGCAAAATGCAGCCGGTATAACTACTTCTGACATGATTATGGTAAAGGCAGAAGCCTTAATACGCACAGGTAAAGTTGCAGATGGAATGGCAGAGATTGAAAAAATCAGAGTTCGCCGCATCAATCCAACCGTTTATGCTCCACTTATGGCGAATACAGAAGCAGAGGGTATGGCATATCTTCAAAAGGTTTCAAGAATTGAGTTTTTATTTACGTGGAAAAATTTCATTAATGTTAAGCGTTGGAATAGAGAAGGTAAATATCCGGTTGTTGTCGAAAGAACAGTAAACAATATAAAATACACACTTTCGCCAAACTCCCCGCTTTGGGTATTTCCATTTCCACAAAGTGCAACCATGTTTAACACTACCTTAACTCAAAATTATTAGTATAAAGACACAATAAAGTAACATATTAAGTTAATATTATGAATAAGTTAATAGCATGCATTTTAGGTTTTGCCCTACTTCTAGGTACTGAGGCAAGCGCTCAGAAAGCTCCAAAACTAGTAATAGGAGATCAAGCACCACCCCTTAAATATACGAAATGGATTAAGGGTAATCCAGAAAAAGAACTCAGCGAAAATAAACTCTATGTTGTGGAATTTTGGGCAACCTGGTGCGGGCCATGTAAAGCAGCCATGCCTGGATTGACAAAATTAGCCAAAGAATATAAGGGCAAGGCTACGTTCATTGGCGCAAATGTATATGAGAGGCCAAAAGATGGAGAAACTTATGCCAGTGTTCTACCTGCTGTAACCAAATTTGTAGAGGGAAATTCTGCAAATATGGGATATGAGGTTATTATGGATAGTGATGACGAATACCTAGGTAATAACTGGCTTAGGGCTGCAGGAATTAACGGCATCCCCTCTACCTTTGTGATTAAAAACAAGCAAATTATTTGGATCGGCCACCCGAAGTTGTTAGATTCTTTAATGCCTTCATTTTTAAATGGAACCTATAATATGAACGCTTATAAAAGCACTTATTATAAACCAGAGGTCGGCGGAATAGCCCAGCAATTAACTGTTGCAACTACCGAAATAGGAGAGTTATTTAAAAGCAAAGAATATAATAAGGCATTAATCGCTGTTAACAAAGAATTAGGGAACAATCATATTGTAAAGATGGTTCTATCTCGTATGAAATTTCAGGCACTTCTTCGAACAAATGAAGTAGAAGCCATTAAGCAAGCAGAAATAATTGTAAAGGAATTTCCACAGGTTGTGAGTGTATTACCATCTGACATTAATGATGTGAACAATCTTTCCCAAAACACTAATGCTTATGGCGCAAAATTATTGGAAACTGTAATTTTAAATCAAAAGACGTTATACAATCCCATGATATATCAAATGCTGGGCTCTTTATATGCTAAAGCAAATGACTATAATAAAGCCGTAGCAAGTGTTCAAAAAGCAATTGATGCATTAAAAACCATGACGAAAGAGCAATTGCCAGCGGGAATGACCGTTGCAAATAGTTTACCTGATTTGGAAAAGGAATTAGAAAGCTATAAAAAATCCGCTAGTAATTAAGCAAGTTACTATTTATCAATCTCTGAAAGTATTACTTTCAGGGATTTTTAGTTAATAGGTTTATTTGTCCATGCTTCAATCTTATTTAGAGGAATTCCAGAACTCCATACAGGCCGAAATGAGGAGGTGATGCGTTACATTAATCGCTCCAGAGCTATAGAAGCAGATCCATTCGTATCTATGTGTAGAGGTAGTGATGGCGTTAGCAGACTCGATATTACATTAGCAAGAGTGGAAGCGCGGGTCCATGCCGATTCCATTGTGGTTCAAGCCGCATCCTTCAGCATTTATTAAGGGTATCAAACTTTCAGCATTAAGGGCTGGGGAACTTTATAAGGAGACTTAGGCATTTTTTATTTATCATATTTTTAAATGTTGTGACGTGAAAAATAAACCAATTGAGTTTTAAACTGTTTTTTTGAACGCTTTTAGAATTTTGCAACGAGCCAGATTTAAATTACATTTGAAAAACCCTTACTGGCAATGAACCATTAATGTCGGGTATAAGGGCACTTGATAAACAATTGTGAGAACAGATGAAAAATTTAATGATGAGGAATTAAAAGCTTTACTTGCTAAAGGAGATACCGTTGCGTTTAAAATTATCTTTGACAAGTATTACTCACAGTTGGTCTACTTTGCGACTAAGTTTACTGGAAATGTTGAACAGGCTGAAGACATTGTTATGGATGTATTTTCAAAATTCTGGGATAAAAGGGTAAACAGCACTACAATCAGCAACCTGTCTTCATTTCTGTTTACCAGTACCAAGAATGCTTGTATCGATTATCTAAGGAAGGAAGCGCGACTGCCGGTGATTTTTCAAAATTTGGATGTTGAAGTAGCTGACTATGGCGCGATCATAGAGGGGGAAGAAGCTTTTGCACGACTGCTTCAGCAAGTATTGGACAATATTGAAAGCTTACCCAATCAGTGTAAAATTATATTCAAATTAATTTATCTTCAGGGAAAGACAACAAAGGATGTTGCTGAATTACTGGATTTATCTGTTCAATCTGTCCGGAATCAGAAGGCCAGAGGATTAAATTTACTCAAGGAGCGGATTAAACCACATCACTTGCTTCCCCTGATTCTCATGCAGATTGCGGTTTTTCAAAAATAAATTGCATTTCAACTAAAAAAAATAAAATTTCTTTAGTTGTTTTCGGAATACTTACGTCTTTAGTAAAAGGTTACTTATCATGAAGGCGATTCCCGAACAAATTGCACACTTACTTTTTCTGCATTTAAATGATTGCATAACCCCAGAACAACAAGTCTTATTATCAGATTGGGTTGCTCAGTCGTCCTATAACAAAATGATTTTCGACAGAGCACTTACTGATGAGCAATTATTTGGAGAATTGGCTAAATTGGAAAAGGTAGGAAAAGTACAGGCCTGGGAGAAACTAATTAAAATTATCCATAAGGAAGACTCTACAACGGTTAAAATGAGAACAGTAAAAATTTCCACCAAATCGAAAACCATTTGGTGGGTTGCGGCCAGTCTCATCATTTGTTCATCATTTCTCATGTATTACAGATTTGTAAAAGAAGTGAATGTTCATAAAGACAAAAAAGCGGTCACAATGGATCTGAGTCCAGGGATGCAAGGTGCTATTTTAACACTTGCTAACGGTAAACAAGTTTCACTTGACGACATGAAGAATGGCGAAGTAGAGATCCAAAGTGGGGTAAAGGCTAAACTCGTAAATGGGGCATTATCCTATGAACAAGCAACTGGAACTTCGGTTTATAATACAGTTAACACACCCAAACGCCGGCAGTATCAGCTTATTCTTCCAGATGGGACAAAAGTTTGGCTCAACTCAGCCAGTTCGATTCGTTTTCCGACGCGTTTTGCATCGGTTGAAAGGATAGTAGAAGTAAATGGGGAAGCTTATTTCGAGGTTGCAAAAAACAAAAGCGTGCCGTTCCGGATCATTACAAAGAATAAATTTGAAGTGGTGGTTTTAGGAACACATTTCAATATCAACAGTTATGAGAATGAAGAAAATACCAGCACGACCTTGCTTGAGGGAGAAGTACGTGTTGAGTTCAGAAATAAGTCCGTATTGCTGAAACCTGGTCAGCGGGCGCAAGTTTCGCAGGTGAAAAATAAAAGCAATTCTGGAATAGAGACTGTTGATGATGTAGATCTTGAAAAAACCATTGCCTGGAAAAATGGAATATTTGATTTTGATGGAATGGAGCTGAAAGAGGTAATGCGACAGTTAGAAAGATGGTATGACATCGAGGTCGAATATGAAGGGCCAACGCCTAAGCGACAGTTTTTTGGTGAAATCAGCAGAAAAGAAAATCTTTCCGATGTTTTAATGGCATTGGAAGAGTCTCATATACATTTTAGATTAGAGGAAGGAAGGAGGTTAATCGTCTTAGCAAACTAATTGATAACCGTCAGCTACGGTTCCTCCTATCTGGTCAAAAAAAATCCGAAAGTGTTTTCCCCACTTCCGGATATGATAGCCTGGATGCAAACGTTATAACACATTTTTTACTAAACCAAACTAAAACAAAAGTATGCAAAAAAACTTTACTTTGGCTCAACCAGCCCTGCCATTGCTATGGTATGTGAAACCAGTAAGATTACTGAACAAAATCACGAAATTCCTATTGATTGCCGCATTGTTCTTTGCCGCTAAAAGTGCAGATTCGCAAACTATAACCATTTCTGCTAAAGAGATGTCTATGCAGAAAGTGATCTCTGCGATCAAAAAGCAAACTGGTTATTCCGTGTTCGGAAATAAGGAAATACTAAGTAAATCGGGTACGGTGTCTGTAAACGCGAAGAACATGCCTTTGGCGGATTTCCTGGCAACTATTTTTCGTAATCAGCCACTAAATTACCGAATCGCGAACCGTACAATATTCCTCTCTGAGAAAAGTAATTCTCTTCAAAATCAAGATAGTGAAGAAATTCCAGGCAGTCAAAAAAGGACCGTTCAGGGACAGGTACTCGACTCACTACGGCGACCGCTTTCCGGTGCAACGGTATCTTTAAGAAATAAAAATCAAACAAAACTTACGGATAGCGAGGGTAAGTTTACATTAGCTGTCGACGACAATGATGTCCTGGTGATATCATATTTGGGTTATACAAATTCTTCGATTAATTTGGATGCTAAAAGCCTAGGGTTTTCCGGTAATCTGATTATAAATTTAAAAGCAGCTGTTAACCAATTGGATCAGGTCAATGTATCTATTAACACGGGCTATCAAAATATTGCACGGGCCCGTAGTGCGGGCTCTGTATCCAAGCCAGATATGAAGACCTATAACGACCGTGTTGGAACAATGAATGTAATTCAGCGTTTGGATGGTTTGATACCTGGCTTAACGATTAATAATGCCCCAAATGCTGATCAGTTTCAGATCCGTGGATTGACCACTGTCGGTAGCACCATAAATATTGGAGGCTTTGCTGTGCCTACTACAAGTCGTTCGCCATTATTTGTCGTTGATGGCGTGCCTTATGAAGACATCAATTTAATCAATCCCAATGATGTCATGGATGTCAATGTATTGAAGGATGCGACTGCTGCATCCATTTGGGGTACACGTGCCGCTAATGGGGTTATCGTCATCACCACAAAAAGTGGTAAAAATGGAGGGAAAATGAAAATTGACTACAACACTTTTTTTCGCTTTCAGTCCAAGCCGGATTTAAATTATCTACCTGTGCTCAGCAGCCGTGACTATATACAGGCTGCCAGAGAAACATTTGATGCTGGTTTGGTGCCTTGGGCAACGATAAATGGTGGTACAAATCCTATTGTGGCACCTCATGAGTTGACCTTATACAACCTGGCGAGAAATATGATCACCAGCGACGTAGCCAATGCGAAATTGGACAGCATGTCTAACTTATCTAATTTGGACCAAATGTCAAAGTTGTTTTATACCAATAGCTTAGTCACCAACCATGCACTCTCAGTTAGCGGCGGAGCAGAAAAATATGCGTATTATGGGTCATTTAATTATACTGGAAATAGGGGAAACGGCAACCGTCCTGATAACAATAGTGACGTTTTCAAGTTAAACCTGCGACAGGACTTTACATTTAACAAACACATCAAAGCCTATCTTGTGACTGATGTGACTACGAGTAATAACAATACTAAACCTTGGCCAACATTTGACTCCCGTTTTACTCCATACCAAATGTTTCAGGATGCCTCAGGTAATAATCTTGACCTTTCCTGGAGGTACTTAACAGATGAGTTAAGGTCGCTTACTGAATCGAGAGGTAAAATTGGATTAAGCTATGTACCTGTGGATGAAGTAGGATTCGGATATACCAAATCTAATTCACTTTCAGTACGTTTGAATTCAGGACTCAACATAAATTTATTCAAAGGTTTACGGTTTGAGGGAACTTATAGTTACGTTCGAGCAAAAAATGACAACAGACAATTCGAAGATCAGAAGGCATTTGATGTAAGACGCGAAGTATTAAGTTATGCAACTTATAATACGGCAACGGCTGCCACAACTTATAACTTTCCGAATACTGGTGGTCGCTTAAGAACTGCCAATAGCTCCAGAGAGGATTGGACTGTTAGAAATCAGTTAACTTATAATAAAAGCTGGCTTGAAAATAAACATCAGCTCACAATTTTAGTAGGAAACGAAGCTCAATCTTCTACGTTAAAAACTGTAAATGAACTGATCCGCGGATTCAGCGATGATTTGAATACGCTACAGCTGATTGACTATAAAATGCTTGCCAATGGAATCTCTGGAACTATCTATCCGACGACAGGTGGTTTCTCCAGTTATTTCCCAGATTTATTGTCAGTTCAGGGAATAGATACACGATCTCTATCCTACTATTCGAACCTGGCCTATTCTTTTCTGGAGAAATACGGCATCAATGCCAGCTGGCGGATTGATCAGTCGAATCTATTCGGGAAAGATCGATCGGCACAGAATAAGCCTGTATGGAGCGTAGGGGCATTGTGGAATATCAATAGAGAGGCTTGGTTTAATGACTTGGATTGGGTCAATGAGCTTCGTCTGCGTACAACTTATGGAATTACTGGTAATTCTCCATCTCCGGGAACGGCTGCGTCTACAGATATACTACTGGCTAGCGCACCATCAGGATTTTCTGTACCTGGAGGTACCATTTATCGCATTAATAGTCCGGCTAATAAAAGATTGACCTGGGAGCTAACCAAAACGAATAATGTTGGTTTGGATTTCCGATTGTTCAACAGCCGTGTTAGTGGAGCTTTGGATCTTTATTGGAAAAAGACTGAAGGCCTTTTGGATCAATTGCTGGTCAATCCCTTTGCTGCTTCAACTTCAACAACGATATTTGGAAATGCCGGAGTTTTAAAGAACAGAGGGGTAGAGCTGTCGTTAACCAACGTAAACATTAGTACGCCAGAGTTTACCTGGAAGACTATGGTTAATGGGGCATACAACACGAATAAGATCATTAAATCGTATGCCGCCGCCTCCAATAGTGGTGCCGTACGAACCACCGCTACAGTGGTTCAAGGATTTTCTTCCTATCCTTTGTTTGCTTATGATTATGAAGGCTTAGATGCATTGGGAGACCCATTGATTCGGTTAAGCGACGGACAAATCGTTAAGACACCTAATATTACCAAACCAAGTGATATTTTATATATGGGTACTACACAACCCAAATGGTCTGGAGGATTCAATAACACGTTTCGCTACAAATCTCTGGATCTGCAAGTAAACATCATTTTCAATGCCGGTCATGTCATGCGTAGAGATGTTAACAGCCGGTACACTGGAGTAAATGCACTAAACAACAACTTTCATGCTGATTTTAAAAAAAGGTGGAAACAGGCGGGTGATGAAAACATCACGGACATACCTTCATTCGTGCCTGTATCCAGTCTGAACTCTTCTCGCAGATCATCATTCTACTATATTTTGGGCGACAGAAACGTACTGGATGCTTCCTTCGCGAAAATCAGAGACCTCACATTGAGTTACAGTTTGCCTGCCAGCTTGCTAAACAAATTTCAAATTAACCAATTACGGGTATTTGCCCAAGTGGGTAATCTCATGTTATGGCGTGCCAATAATGCGGGGATTGACCCTGAATTTCAGACAGTCGGTAGTTTTGGTGGGGCAAGGACACTCAGAACCGGACAAAATACATTCTCTATCGGAGCAAACGTTTCATTTTAGCATTTGAATTATGAAGATTTTAAAAAAATATCAATTTGGGTTACTGATCATTTTGTTACTGGCTTCCTGCGGTAAAGGTTTCCTGGAAGTTGCACCTAAGGGGAGTTTGATTGCCAGCAAAACTGTGGAATATGAAAACATGTTTTACAACTCGCTTGCAATTGGAGTTGACGTTCCGACGGTAGCACTCGGTGATGACGCGGCTATGCTGAGCACCTATTTTGAGTCATCTCCACTTCGGCTGCAGCGGATTTTTCGCTGGGATGCGGATTTTTATGAGCCGGAACAAACTGCGGCAGAGCTTCAGTCACCTATAGCCAGCATCTACATTTATAACAAGATTATCAATGAAGTCATGGACTCTAAAGAGGGTGATGAAGCTTACAAATCTCGCATACGAGCAGAAGCTAAAGCCTCTAAGGCCTATTTCAACATGTTGCTGGTGAACTATTATGGCAAGCCTTATAATCCAGCAACTTCCTCATCTGATACGGGGATTCCGCTAGTAAAGGAGGCAGATGTTTCTGCTACTTCCTTTGTTAGAGCAAGTGTAAAGCAGGTATATGATGAAATGATTACGGATTTAACAGAGGCTATTCCGCTGATCCCTATCAACCAGCCACACCGTCAGAGAATGACCAAGGCTGCTGCCGAGTTTACCCTGGCAAAGCTTTATTGGTATCAAGGTAACTATTCGGCTGCATTGGAATGGATCAATAGCGGTAAAATGCATCTGCCAACCAGTTTTGAAGTTGGAATTTACGACTATAATATAACTTATGCAATACCTACCTGGTCGGTGCCCTCCGGATTTAATAATATAGAGAGTTTGCTGGCGAGGACAAGTTTATGTTTTTGGGTAAATACGTCAAACAATGTTTTACTGGCGCCATGGGTTGCTGATTTATTCACCCCAACCGATCAGCGAATAAAATCTTTTTCAATAGTACCGTACCAAGGAACAGGGACTTTTCCAGCGCAATTGCGGAGAAGGACAGGGCCTTTTGGCGCACAGGTAGCTCAAGGCGTTGGTTTACCAGATGTTGAATTGATGAAAGCGGAATGTGAGGCTAGACTAGATAAGCTGTCTGAAGCAAGCGCTACGCTGAAAACTTTCAGGGAAAAAAGGATGTCGAAAACCGAAGCCGCTGTTATGCCCGCAGGAAAAGATGACCTGATTAGGTTTATTATCGATGAACGGGTTAGGGAATTTGCCTTATACGGCTTGAGATGGTTCGATATGCGTAGACTTTCAAAAGATCCTTTGTTTCAGTCAAAAGTATATCAGCACATAATTTGGGATGCATCATTCGTTCAACCTGGAAAGGCGCTAACCACGTATACGCTTGAAAAAGATAGGCTGACATTGAGATTTCCATTAAACGTGATTTCAGCTAATCCAGGGATGCAGAACAATCCATAAATTTTAAATTAAGAATGCAGATGATAAACATTAAAAAAGAAAGTAGAGCTTTCAGTATGCCTGCTATTTTACCGATCCTTATGCTTTTATTTTTAAGTGTGATGGGAAATGCCCAAACCAAACTTGAATTGAGCATTGGTGACGCAGCTCCTCCGCTTAGCTACGCTAAATGGATTAAAGGGGTGCCAACTGAATCCTTAACTGGTAGCAAAATTTATGTACTGGAATTTTGGGCAACCTGGTGCAAGCCATGCATTGAGGCAATGCCGCATTTATCTGATCTTGCCGACAAATATGCTGACAAGATGAAGGTTATTGCGGTGAATGTATCTGAACGAACGGGTTCGGAACCTTACGAATCTTCGCTGCCAAAAGTTGAAGCATTCCTCGCTCAGAACTCCCATATAATGAGGTTTGATGTCATCACTGATAACAATCAACGTGAGATGAATAACAACTGGCTCCGGAAAGGTAACATAGTTGGTATCCCAGCGACTATAATTGTGAGAGATAACAAAATCCTGTGGATTGGCCATCCACTTTTTTTAGACAACGTGCTGACAGAAATCTTCGAAAACACATACGATATGAAGGCTAGAAAAATAGCTTATGAAGCACAGATGCTATCATCGATGAGTGCCAGAAGTTCTTACAACAAGCATGTCAGCAAAATTGACGATGCCTTGGCAAAAAGAGATTACTTTAATGCTATTATAGCTGCGGATGAGGCAATCAGGGTTGATACTGCCTCTGCTTTCCAGTATAGACTCAAAAAACTCCATGTTTTATTGAGCCAGGGTAACATGGAAGCAGTTGCTGGATTTTTGAACAGCACAATCGAAAAAGACAAAGGGCAGGGGCTTGCACTAGCAGGTTTTATCGCAAATCAGCAAAACTTGGCGAAGGAATGTGATGAGGTAGCTATTCAAATTATCAAAAAAACTTCCACTGATAATGCTTATTATTTGGATCTGATGGCATTCATGCAGGACAGAATTGGTGATCATGCAGGTGCCGCCAGTACCCAGGAGCACGCACTAGCTACAATGAAGGAAAATGAGTTGATGAAGCCGGGCAAGATTAAACCGGAGACATTTGCAGAGTTTGAAAACAAAATTCAAAAATACAAACAGGCAGCGCAAAAATAATTTAGATCAGGCAGGCCGGCATATCGGGCCTGCCTTTTATGATAGTTGGGAATCTATACAAAAGTGTATACGCGCACAGTATCTATATGTGCTAAATAATTTCTACATTGCCCACAAATTTGGTAAATTTATACCAAAAGGGTATTGGCAATGGAGGACTATAGTAAATACAGTGATCAGGAACTCGCTACCGCTGTGGGTGAGGGCAATGATGCTGCATTTAAGGAAATCTATGACCGCTATTACACCCTGCTTTATCTTTTTGCTTACAACAAAATCCGTAATATTGAGGAAGCTAAAGACGTGGTGCATGATGTGTTTGAATGGATGATCGACCACAGGAAAGACTTTGTCCTGAAAACTTCGCTTTCCAGTTATTTGTATAAATCGGTACTGAGAAGGATATACTTGAGCTAGAAACCAAACTTTCCGAAGGCGGGCTGGAGCTTAGCCGTTTCAATAAGTCCGGGATTATTTACAACAGCCTCAACGAGTTTTCACTCGATGTTTTTTTTGTATTGCAGCAACCTATCGTTAAGCTAATCGCGGAAGGATTCGCTGTAAATATTGCCTGGGAGACCGTAAAATTTATTGTCTTAGCAACGCTGGATAAGTTGAGAGGCAAAACTAAAGAGAGTAAAATGCCGAAATTCGGTATCCGAATGAAATTTGAGCAGAACAAGCTCACCGATTTTAGATTGGACAATATAGAATCCACAGAGATGTTAAATGCAGCCCTAGATAAGGCTAAAGAATTTATACTGGAGATTCGTGAACCAGTAAATGAAATACCGGTAACCGACTATACGGAATTTAACCTTGATGATAAACAATGGCTGGTCATCGATCAGATGGCCGAATGGAGGAGAAAAGCATTGAAACAGGCAGAGGAGCGTGCGGCAAACTCGAGGTCAGTACAGCAAGAAAACGCTGAGAAACCCGAAACCCAAGAATAAACTATTTAACCCAGTTAGAAAGTGCTCTGGATAAAGGGAGTACTGGGAACGCGGACAAGTGGTAGCACAACATTATTTATGTTGCATAATCTTTGTTGATGAATCCTATAAACTCTTCTATACATATGCCGATCAAAGCCACCAGTTCAAACCGGTAGTTTTCATCCTTAAGGGCGAAGTAGGTTATGATTTCCTCTCCCATACGTTCCATATCGGTAAAGAGGATGTTACTGATGCGCTGGAGATATGGAAACATCGGATAATCTAATGAACCCAGTTCTAATAAATCAGGCAGCAGACTTTCATCTCTTTTGTAACTATTACGAATGATGGTGATCTGGGGCATTCCTTTTGAAAAGGTGATCATTGGTTCTTTACCGTCATGGATGATCGCGTCACGGATCGTTTTAACAGTCTGTAATGAATTTTCCATGTTGAGTAACCGTTTTGTCATTCGCTCGGTAAATATTTCGGCCGCCCGTGATTCGTTTGCTTTGATAAATTTGAGCAAGGTATTAAGCGACTCAGTACTGACGTTTCTTTGGGGAAGATATTTATGGTCGACGACAACTCTTGCAAAAACAGCCATATGGTCGTAAATGCAGCGAACATTGGTGATGTAATGTTCAACAAGATTACCGAGATAAAGTCCTTTTAAACCCGATTCCATCTGCTGGTCATCCATTACATGTTTCATCTGGTGATGCCCTATTGTTAAGTTGTGAATGTCATTCTGAAAGGCTTCATTGGCAGACCGAACCTCACCATATTTGCGTTTGACTTCGTTAGGATATTCTACTATAAATTCTCCTGTGTTTGCAAAATTTTGCATTGTCCAGGTTTCCATGGCACATATCAGATACGACCCGAGGCAGGTTGGGTCATTTTTATAGCTCTCATGTGTAACTAACGCTGTACCTTTAATAAATAAACTTGCCATGATCCAGTTTTTTGTGCGAGGTAGCCTGTAAAATCAGCATAGGTGATGCGTATTATTTCATTTAAGTTTAACATTTCTTGATTGTAAATTCATCACACATTTGCTAATTTTTATAATCTATCCGAAGGTTTACATCATCTATTCCGTGCTTTACAAACCATTGATTTATCTCCTTCATAAGCTCGTATGAATGCGCCTTTAGATTGAGCCAACTCCCGAAAACAATAGCATTACCTTTAATATAGTAGCTGCCCTCGGTTTTGTTAATAGGAGCCTTTTCTGTCTCAAAGCAATTTGTCGTTAGTAGGATGATGTTTTGAGGGGTTCTGCAGATTTCCTCTCTAGTGATGGAGTCGGAAAATGGAGAATAAAAGTTGATTAATTTGTCGGCTATTGCTTTAGGCAGAAATGGGTTATCTATAAATTTTTTGATATTTCCAATTTGATTAGATTTCCTGTCAAACAAAACGGGTTCGTCATCACAATCTTCAAAATTAACAGGTACTCCTCTGAAGTCAACTTCCTTTGTTGTGAATAGGTCAGCGATTTCAAAAAGATTATAGTTAAGGCTCCAGCCTCTACCACTTGCGCTCAGATCCTGTTTAAATGTCCATGCTTCAATTCCAATTTTTAATGTATTCAGTTCACTAATCAAATCGCTCATAACTTCAACTTGTTTTGTTCTGGTTTGGTTTCTTAAGAATTCCTTTCGAGCTAGAATTGCAATGTACAAAGTTACTATGGCAATGATTACTGAGACAAAGGTCAAATAGGTACTGCCCTCTTGAAGCAAGTTGCAAATTGTGAGAATGTTATTAGAGTTCATATTCAAAGTTATATTTTTAGTTGCGTTTTTTAATTTTAATTGACCTCATTTTCATTGGTTTTATAATTTTGATTAGGCTTGTCAAAATTTAGAGATCGCTATCCTCAGCTAATCTATTGCTAAATTAGACATTGAGCGGAACACATACTACGGAATCATTTGATACAGTTGTGGGAATCTAACATTTGATGAGTTTCCTGATTGCGGCAAGATGTGCAAAGAGCACCAGCGGAACAATAAATGCAGGGAGCCAGCTGTAGGGGAAATTCAGTATGGCTACATTGGGCTGATCAAAAGCGAACTGCTGAAATGGTGATGGAGTGGAGAGTACGGCGTTGATGACGATATTGAGCAGCAAGGCCAGGCAGATGAAGTTCCAGGCCAGAAGGGAGGTTTTTCCCATCTTACTTTGTCCGATACCGAAGTAGCCTACTGCCGGGGCGGTTATTCCGGCAAGGATATCGAGGTTACGTCCTTCAAAAGTCATGAGTTCGGGGATGGCTCCGTTGATAAATAATCCGTAGAGGACAAGTTCTACCGGGATGCGGACAATATGAACGTAACTGAGCATTTGCATGGACAGGCGGTCGAGAAATTGCTTGCCTTTTCTGGTGTTGAAAATGATGATGATGGTTGTTAAGGCTGGAAGTACGCCAAAGAGAATGATATTGGGAGGAAGAGCTTCTGGGTAATCATTGTATATTCCTGTATAGCTGAGCAATGCTTGGATGATTAGCCAAATTACAACTGTTGCCATTATTCCACGTGCTGAGCTGCTGCTGATGGGTTTGGAAGCTGTACGAAGCAAAAGGGCGAGCATACCTGCTGCCAGCAGGGTTGTAAGTATAAAACTTAAGTTGAGGTATAAGGGCAGGTGGTCAGGCATATGGTATGAATCAGGGTAGACAAAGCTAGGTAAAAAGCCAGAATTGTGATCGGGTTGATGGATAGGTCTGTTGAAATTTCTTTTTGCAGGGATTTGATAAATTATTTTAGGATGATCTGGTTAACTTTGCCCTGGGATTCAATTTCAGGTTATGAGTAAGATACAAAAAGCGGGCTTCGGGGATTTAAAGACTTTACAGGAAATATCCAGAAGCACTTTTTATGAAACTTTTGCCGATAGCAATACCGAGCAGGATATGCAGCATTATTTGTCGGTTAATTTTAGCCTGGACCAATTGAGTTTTGAATTAAGTGAAACTGACTCTCAGTTTTTTATAGCTTGGGATAAGGATAGGGCGGTTGGTTATTTGAAGGTTAATAGTGGGCAGGCGCAATCGGATTTAAAGGAAGACGATTCTTTAGAGATTGAACGGATTTATGTACTGAATGCTTATCATGGGAAGAAAGTTGGTCAACTTTTGTATGCGCATGCCCTTGAAGTGGCTATGCAGCTGGGGAAGTCATCGATCTGGCTGGGGGTGTGGGAGATGAACCCCAGGGCTATCCGCTTTTATGAAAAGAATGACTTTGTTACTTTCGGAACACATGTGTTTAAAATGGGTGAGGATGAACAGACTGACCTGTTGATGCGGAAGTCTTTATTCGGGGAAGAAGGTCTTTTATGAAAGCTAAAATTCTTGTAATTATCGGCAGTGCCAGTAAGGGGTCTTCAAATGCTAAGTTGATGGAGGTGTTCGCTGAGTTGAATGCTGATGATTTTCAGCTCACGGTATTTGAGGGGCTTGGTTTACTTCCGCATTTTGATCCTTCTTTAACAGAAGCTTTGCCTGTAGCGGTTGCGAATCTGATCGCTTGCATTGAAGCTGCCCAAGGGGTAGTTATTTGCTCGCCTGAGTACATTTTTAGCATTCCGGCCAGACTTAAGAATTTGCTGGAATGGTGTGTTGCTACGACGGTATTTCTGGATAAATCGGTGGGCTTAGTGACTGCTTCTGCTGATGGTCAGCAGGGGCATGCGCAGCTGAAGTTGATTATGCAGACTCTTGGTGCCCGTTTGACTGAGGAAGCGGAGCTGGTGATTAATGGCATCAAAGGCAGGTTTGATGGGGACGGTAGATTAAGCGATAATCAGGTTCGTGCTGGATTGGTTGATTTTACTGTGGGCTTTAAAAAATTGGTATACGATTAGATTCTGGTTAATATATAATGTTGCTGTTTGTTACTTTTTTAGCTTATCCAGGAGTATATCCCATATCTGATAGCAAAGCTATCATGATAGTCTGACCAGGAGTAATTGTAGCAATTTTTCCAAAGTCTTTGTTTTTCATCTATATACGATTGGGTGCAGTATTGAGATGCAAAACCTAGTTTTAACAGCTCTTGCTTTTCGACATAAATTACATCTGATTTTTCAAATCTGTCTTTATAATTATGTAATATTCTATAATTTGTTTTGATCTGATTAAATACTTCGGGGAAGAATTCGTTTTCTTTAGTTCGTAGTTCAGATCGGATTCTGCTGTTGTAATTGTTTTTGCAATCTACATTGCAATATTTTTTTCCTTCTCTTCCATAAAGCTGTTTACCGCAATAATTGCAGGTTGGTTTTTCCTGCTTTTGTTCCGTTGTTGAGTTCATACAGTGTTTGGTTATTCGTTGTAAACATTTGTTATCCGATAAATGTTTTTGGAAACTGTTAGTTTAATTTGGAACGGTTAGTCGCTCTTCTTATCAGATAAGTTCATTTTTTCTGCTTTTATTCTTTTCAAGTCGCCTGAATTTTGCTTCGACCAATATTTAAAGTTATGAAAAGACAAGTTTTAGCCTCAGAATCATTCTCCTTGCATAACAGGCATTATTTCCTGGATTTCAAGCGTGCAGAGAACAATAGTAACTACATTCAGATTACCCGTAGCGAGCAGCAACCGGACGGTAGTTATAAGCGCTGGCAGGTCATCGTATTTGAAGACCAGTTTGCTGAATTCATCCAGGCATTCTCTTCGTTATTCCAAAGTGCTGCATGGTATGGTGCAGAGTATAAGGGTATGAAAGAAATCCATGCGGAGGCCAAAGCTGCGAAGGGTATCAAAGGTATGGCGCCGGAACAACGGCCGAGGGAAAGGCTTATGGCTTTGGGGGCATCCCAGCTTGATGATGCTGAGCTACTGGCGATACTGATTGGTTCGGGTACGCCAAATGAATCATCCATTGTACTTGCCCAGCGCATACTGGCCGGGCAGGGTGCAGACTTGTCTGGTCTGAAAAGCATGACACTGGAGCAGCTTTGCAGGTTTAAGGGAATGGGTATCGCCAAATCCTGCACGGTGCTGGCGGCATTGGAACTGGCAGGGCGCATATCCCCGGCATCCGTACCCACCTACAAAGCTGTATATATCTACCGCCCACCTGGGCATGAGCCGGACGGCTTCTTTAGGTATAGCTAAATTCCTGGCTATTTTATACCATTTTTTTAAGGTTTTTTAAGCTTGCTTAACCGGTAAGTATTAGGCTGTTTGTTTCGAAAGTTCTGATTTGCAGGGGGCACCTAGTCAAGGCGGCTCCGCTTTGCTCCGCTGGTTTTGGAAAAAAAAATCTCCACACCTGCGCTTCGCTTGGGTTGTATTTTTTTTCCAAAAGCCTTGCCTGTACCCCCTGCTTAATCAGGTGAGGGTGCTTAACAAAAAGCCAGCAGCGGCTCCTGCCGAAGGGTAGTAGGCAGGGTGGACAAATTAAAACCCATAAAAATGGAAACTAAAGTAAAAACAGGCGCAGAGGTTAAAGGAACAAACGCCGTAGCAGACAAAAAAGCCCCTCAGTTTGTAGCAGGTAACCCGGTAAATGTGGTATCGCAAAAGGTGGAAACGGACAAGGAGCCAAAAGCGGAAAGCGGAAAAGGTGAATTTGTAAATGTCAATCAAGAAGTGGAAAAAGCGAAGGCTGAACCAACAAAATTAGAGATCAAGAAAAGTATAGCCGAAAAGATCGCAGAACAAAGGGCGATACTGGAACGCCACATTAAACTCGGAGATGATTTAGCCCGTAAGATCAGACACAGGGACAATTTAAAAAATATCATTACCACGCTGGACGAATTCGAATTGGTTTTAAAAGACAATGCGGACGAAACAGACGGGAATTATTATCAGGGCTGTATGCTCACCATTAAGGATGATAACGGTAAAACCTTTACTACTAAAAATCCTACAATTATTAAAGGGGTAGCCGAGCAGGTGAACAGCCTGTGTACTGAAAAACTCGAAGAGGTCGAAATCGACATTGTTAACCTTATTCCTGCTTAAATGTATTGTGCCCCTGTTTAGTTGGGGGCGCAATATTTACCTAAATTTTTAAGTATGGAAATGGCTTTTATCAGCAGCTGGGAATTTTACGCAGTTGCTTAAAACTCCTAAATATGAAAAATCACATTTTATATATCATCGTTCGCGTAGAGGTCGAAAGTAAGACCGATAGCCTGAAGGAAACGGTAGCCGAATTTGAACAGGAGACCAAATACAGTTTTGACAGCACCGAAAACGTGAAGGTACTGGAAACCGAACTTTTAGCAACTGGATTTAATCACCCTTAATTTTTAAAATCATGTCACATAACCTTAATTATAACAGCAACACCAATCAGCATAGTTTTTTCAGTGTCAAAGAAAAAGCATGGCACAATCTGGGGCAGATCATTGAGCATTACCCGACCAGTAGCGAGGCCATTGTTTACGCAGGATTAAATTTTGAAGTGGAGAAACGCCCGCTTTTTACCTGTAATTCTGAAAACTTCGCTGTTTTTAACGATGTGGAAACGGACGAGTATATGAACAGCTTTGAGCCTAATATATTAGTGCCGGATTTCTTTTCTACTATGCGAACTGATACCGATGAAGTATTGGGCTTAGTGGGTAAGGATTACCAAGTGGTTCAGAATACAGAGGCATTTGGTTTTTTTGATAGTATAGTAGGCGGGGGGACTGGTATCAAGTATGAAACGGCTGGATGTCTCGGACGTGGTCAGGTTATTTTTATTACAGCTAAACTACCGGATTTTATTCGGGTAGGGCGTGAAGATTTAATTGAGCAGTATTTGTTTTTGACTTCTTCGCATGACGGTTCGGGCAGCATCAGCATTGCTTTTACGCCTGTCAGAATTGTTTGTGCCAATACATTAAATGCAGCCTTAAGGCATAATTCAAACTGCATTAAAATCCGTCATACGGCTACCGCTAGCGACAAACTGAAACAGGCGCAAATGATGCTGGGTATAACAAATAGCCTTTCTATTGAAGTGGAAGCCATATATAACCGCTGGTCACACCTGCGTATAAGCGACCCTGAATTAAAACGCCTCATTCAACTGGCTATGGTACCAAATCGGGAGACGCTGGAAAAACTGCGCAATTTTCAGGACGATGAACTGTCGACACAGTTTAACAATATCGTAGAAAATGTGTACGAGTATGCAATGGCAAGTCCTTCGCAACAAATGGACACCACAAGAGGGACGGTGTTTGGCGCTTACAATTCGGTAACGGGTTATTTTCAGAATGTACGCAATTACAAAGACGATGAAAGCAAGTTTAAATCCATTATGAACGGGACAGCACTAACCCGTACGCAAACCGCATTTGATTTGTGCATGGACTTCACAAAAACTGGTGCCAGTGCCTTGAATTAACAGACTTTCAAATGGGGGACTGGTTCCCCTAAATTTCGAATCATGAAACGATATATAGTCGATAGTGAGGGGAATCTGTTGGAAGTAACAGATTTAAAGGCGGCAATTTTTCAGGTGGCCATGTACCTCACTTACGAAATCAAGAATCCTACTAGGGAAGAAGAAGCATTTCATAAGAAACGTTTAAGCTACTGGAAGGATATTTACAGCAAACTGGTGATACTCAAGCAGGATGCTGAGAAAACTACAGCTATTAATTAGTTAATCTATTCACGGGGCGGGTTTCCGCCCCTTAATTCTAAGAATGATGAAGCCACTAATAAAACTCAATACTAAAGAAAAGGCCAAATTGTTACATGCGCTTTTTCCGGATGAAATACCGGAGTTTCTAAACTATTTGCAAAAATTCTGTACGCATTTGCATGAACGTCAGGAAGGCTATGAAAAACTTTGGAACGCCCGGTTAATGCATTTTGAACGATGGCGGGTAACCTCAGGGTATATTCTGCAGCTTTTGGAAAGCAAGCGTTCAAAACTGGAATCCAGTGCAGAGGCATTTTCAAATCATTTATTTTTCCTGGACTATGCGACCATAACAGTAAACCAATTGACAAAGTATGCAGAAACGGAATGCTATAACCAAAGGTAACTGGCTGTGCCTATGTTTTTCTAAGTTACAATTAATGCTTAAATGTAAATCTTGGGCGAATACTGCCCATTTATTCTATGATTATGAAACCTATACATAAATTAAAGTTATCTGATAAAATCAGAATCCTATACAAACTATACCCAGCGTCCATAGTGGATTTTACGGAGTATTTAAAGACTATGGCTATTGAGGCTATGGACGATAGAGAAGAAATTGCAAGGATATGGGGAGCAAATGTAGTTCAGCAGGACTATTGGATTTTACTGGCCATGAAAACTTTTGACCGCATCAAGCATTATGGGGAGTTTATTTTATTGCCGGAAATTATTTATAAAGCAGCTTTTTAAAGGGGGAGTTTGCCTGTTTACAATTCACATTTTGTTAAAGTATGCAAAAACGGAAAACTGCTCTCCCAAGTTTGCACTGGCCGTGAAGCTATTTATTGAAGTTTAATGATGCGGGGGGTATGTGTAAAAACGGCGTGCTTCCTTCGATTTTAACGCCTATAATAGGGGAACAAATCACGCATGAAAAGCAGGATAGGGAGGCTTGGGTATGTTTATGTGGAAATATGCCCTGTTATAATGGTTTTTATGCTTGTGATGAAGATGGTGACCTGATCGAACCGGGGAACGAGTGGGAATATTTGTACAGGTGCGAGTATTGTGGGCGTGTGATCAATGACAGGAATCTTCAGGTTATTGGCATTAAGCATTTTAAACAAATCGGTAAATTATCCAATAACTGCTGATTAAGCGTTGGCTAGCTTTAAATATTATATTGATCACTTAGCGTTTTGAGTTCAAGATCGTCTTTAAGTTTGAGCAGTAACAAAACAAGTGTTCTTAAGAAATATATGTAATCTTGATTTTGAATTTTTATTGTTCTATTATTGGAACCGTGCATATACTTGTTTCTCAGGTCGAGGCTGTTGCTGAATTCTTTTTTATTCAGATAATAGTTTACTTAGCTAATTTCCTTCGGTGTAAGTAATTGATTTATGACATTCAGTATACCTTCTCCAATCAACTTATCTATTGTTTCCCGGATTGGCTTTGAATAATGCCAGTAGGACATGCATCCATATTCTCGTATTTCTCCCGCTATGAATATCTGTATTGGGCTTACCATTTGGATTGTATTGGCCTCCGCTATGAATAAAAAGCCCTCATTGACTATCTGGTCGATATAGTGACGCTGATAATCTTCTAATTCAGTTATGATGACCCGTTCGGTCATGAGTATTTGAAAAAGGTTGCGATCATCCCCTTGCTTTCTTCTGCCGGAAAGTATTGCATGCCTGTCAAAGAAATATTGCTGGATTCTACTAATTGAGGAATGTGCTGAAGTAATATACTTTTTATCAACTAGGCTTGGAATTCCGCTTAAAAACATTTGGGTGGAGTCGATCTGAAGTAAGTCATGATCGATCTGGCCGTCGGTGACATAATGCTTATATTGTTTAAGTAGGTATTCCATCTCAGGGTGCGTATTTCAGTAAAACTTGTCGAAACTCCCAACTGGTCAGCCGCAAACAACCTATATGCTCGAGAATAAGAGATTAACTTTAAGATTTCCTACAAATGTTATTGCTCTTAATCCCGAAATGGAGAATAATCCATAATTCTATTAATGTAAAAGAAGGCTATTAATTGATTAGCCTTCTTTTTACTTATTGTGTTTTGTAACCTACTTCAGAAGTTTTGAAAGCGTCTCCTCCAATTGCTTTGGACTTAACCGTCTCGCGAGGATTTTCCCATCAGGAGAGATCAGAAAGCTGTCAGGAATAGGCTGCACGCCATAGGTTGCCGCCACCGGAGCTTGCCCGTTAGCAAGGTCTGACGTTTGTGGCCAAACCAAGCCATCCTGCTTTATCGCATCTTTCCATTTCTGTTCGTCTTTCTTCGTATCTACTGAATATTGTAGAATAGTAAAGCCTTTGTCCTTAAATTTAGCATACACCTCTTTTAAGTGAGGGTGTTGGGCTCTACAAGGAACACACCAATGTGCCCAAAATTCTAACAGCACATACTTTCCTTTAAAATCACTTAGCTTAATTTTACTTCCGTCTGGTGCGGTTGAGGTAAAATCGGGTGCGGTATTTCCTACAGCCACAGTTTTATTAGCCTGAAGCTTTGTATAAATACCCTTTCCTTCTCTAGAGTTTCTCCATTCAGCCGGGAAACTATTAAAGATCCGCTCCGCCGTAGCAGTCGGAAGCCCATCTTGAAGTACATATAAATAACTATGACTAAGCTCAGATGCCGGACGGGTTTCCATAAAGCGAATTTTATAAGTGTTTATAGACTCATTTATAGCATTCATTTCACTACGCAATTTTGCATCTTCGGCTGCTGCCTTATCTTCCAATACTCGCATCTTTTGTGACAAAGCACTGCGACGATCATACAAAGGGGCTAAATAGCGTTGCGTCTCCGTTAATTCATTATTCGTTAATGTACCCGTTATAGAAACGTAGCTCAACGAATCAACATTTCCCTGCATCTTAATTTTTCCCGGTTCAAGGAAAAAACTAATTTCCTTGCGCGAACGCGGCTCACCAATATATAAAGATGTTCTTCTTCGTTCGCCAATTTGTCCGCTGAACTTAAACTTATTCCCAATAGGTTTAGCAATAAGTGTATCTACGGTCATACCATTATCACTACGCACCAGAAGATAAAGGTTGGTGTTATTTAATCCTTTAATAGAGCCATTTATCTCATAAGACTTTTGTGCAAATGCACTACCAGCAACTAATAATAGGCCACTTAATAAACTACATATTTTTTTCATAAACTTATTTAATTAACATACTAATCATCATTTCAAGATCTTCTTCATTGTCGCCATCGGTTCTAAAATCTGAGAAAATTAGTCGGCCTTGCTTGTCGATAAGGAAATTAGCAGGTGCTGCTCCCCTATTATCGAGGTTTCCTTTTAGCCTATCTTTTACTTCTTCTAGAGGAGTAAAGCTATACCCACTACTTTTCACAAAGGGAACGACATACTCATTTTGATCTGAAACAATATTGATACCTATATATTCCAAATCTTTTCCTTTAAACTTTCTGACTACGTTTTCAAAGTGTGGAAACTCGCCCCGGCATGGGCCGCAGCCCGGAAACCAATAGGTTAATAATATTACTTTTCCTTTAAAATCAGCTAATGAAGCTTCGCCATCAGTCATATAACGCTTCAATCCATTAAATGGCGTAGCCTCTTGGGCAATAGCATTAAGTTGTGCCCACATATCAGCATCAACCTGAGTGGTGTTTTTACTTAACTTGATACCATAATTATAGATTATCTTTCTTAACGATACCTCTGGCGCTTTAGCAAAGGTCACGATTAAGCTATCATAGCCTGCCTTTGTACGACCAGCAAGTTCGTTTGCTTTGGCTTTCATAATAGCTAAATCGGTTTTAAAGGTAGTATACCGTGGCAACTTTAGCCCGTTAAGTAAAACTAACGCTTCCTCTCCTTTTCTCTGATCAAGCAATGCTTTAGCCGACGCAACAGTTTGAGCCTGTGCAACCAATGCCGGCCATTGTCTTCTTTCTCCAGTCTCAGTTTTGGCTAAATCTTGCGCTAATAGTAACGCTTTTTGTGGGTTTTCAGGGAGGAGCAAACTATAATAATTAGAGGCACCACTAGACGACCAGCCGAATTTTGCCGGGTCATAGCTACTTCTAAGCAGTTCAAAGTATTTTATTTTGTCTTCTTTTTTCTTAGATCGCGCTGCCAGCCAATATAGTGCTTGTGCGCCACGCTCATGATTTGGAAAGCGCTTGGCCACCTGAAGGCTTCCTTCGCGCCATTTAGTTTCATCAATGCCATTGAACGAGGATGCATAATAAAAAGCGTAGTTAGGATTAGAGGGATCCGACTCAGTCGCTCTTCTCAGGTAATCTCGCGATACCTCAAAATCTCCCCAACGCTCACCGTCTGTCCATAAGCCGCCCCATGCTTCAGTGAACTTCGGATCAATAGCTACTGCTTTCAGCAAGTAAGGCTTAGCTTTCGGATTCTCATGATCCAGATAGGCTTTTGCAATAGCATAAGATACCATGGCCGATTTTGGATTTTTTTTCATCCATCGCTTGTATTGTCTTTCCAGCTTAGGGTTTTCAGTCCCCATTGCTTTAATGTACGCTGAATGTCCTTTTAAGCTGTCAATTTGTGCAATCGCGGCTGCTTTTAATTTCTTGAGTTGTGCCTTATCGGTAATTACTTCGCTTTTACGCTGCGCAAGTGCATCCACTGCAGAGAAAGAAAGCAGGCCTACAAATAGATAAGCGGCTATCGCTTTTCGGTTGATAATCATTGTTTTTGGCATTAGGTGAAGAAGGCCTCTATTGAGGCCTTCTGATAATAATTAATAGGTGTTTTGTAGTATAGCACCGTTACTCGAAATAATTTCTGTTTTAGGTAACGGAGCAGCATAACGTCTTGAATTTTTAGGTAAGGTATATGTTTTTACCGGCTCGTTAAATAGCACGTTTGACTCGTTGAATGGGTAGAACGTTTTTGTTAAAGTAACGTCATCGTTCGGGTCATCGTTGTTATTATAGCGACGTAAGTCAAACCATCTTTGCACAAAAGGCATTTCCCTTCTGCGTTCTTCCAGTACTTTTTTTATCGCATCATCTTTTCCAGTGGCAGTAAGTGTATAGGCTGAACCAGTTTTAAAACGTTTTACCCTTAATGTATTTAAGGTAGTCATGGCTCCAGAAGGATCATTTGACCTTGCCTGAGCCTCCGCTTTAGTAAGCAACATTTCTGCTACCGTTGGTCCGGAAGGAATCCATTGTTTAAAGAAAAATAGATACCCTGGATAATCGTATGAAGGTTTAATCATGCCCCTATCATACGAATAGCTTTCTACAATGTGGTAGGTATAACGAAGGTCATTTGTTTTGTCGTAAAGGTTAAGTAATTCCTGACTCGGTATATACCACCATGAGCCATTGCTTAGCATTCTTAAATAAAGAAATTCTTTCCAGTTTATCATATCAGTATAATCACTTTGATTTTGAGGATTGTGGGTATACGGATATTTCAAGGTAACAGTCTGTGCCTGAGGTGTTCCAGAATTGATGGTTATGGTTTGATCAGGTGTCTGATATCGCATATCCGTATTGTAATCCATCAAGGTGCTGTATTCTGCTAAAGCTGCATTTGCATGTTCAATTGCTTTAGCATTATTATTTCTGTTTAAATAATAACGGGCAGCAAATCCATTTACACCTGCTTTACTTGCTCTCCAGTGACGGGGTCTGCCGCTCTGAGTTAAGGTAACCGGTGTTTTCAAAGCTTCTGCTAAGTCTGCCTCAATTTGCTGATAGGTTTTCTCCAAACTCTGTCTTTCCATTGGGGTGTCAAAAGCTGTTTCGGTTTTGATAGGCAAGCCCATTTCATTTTTATTGGCATCGGTATAAGGCAAACAATAAGTGTTCGCTAAAATCCAATAGCTATATGCTCTCATAAAATGGGCATCCGCTTTGATAATAGCTTTCTCCGCCTCTGTACCCGTTATCTTGTCTAAATAACTTAAGGCAAGATTTGCCGTGAATATCTTTTTATATTCATCTCTCCATAAAACATCTGTTGTTAAATCTGGAATAAATTGCGTATCCCAAAATGAAAACAGTACCGTCGGCATGTGTGAAAAGGTTCCCCTGCTGCCATTGTATAAGTCGACGGTTAATCCCTGATCATCAGTACTGTTAATTTGCGGAAAGCTTGCTTCCTGGAAGAATTGTGTATAATCGTCTAACAACGCATTTAATTGTGCAGTGGTTTTTACCACTAGCGAACTGGTTTTAGAAGGTTGTTCCTCTAAAAATTTATTACATGAAGATATAAGTAAAGCCATCGCCATCAGCGGCAGCCATTTTACCATGTTTTTTTTAGTTATCATATAGTAGTATGTTTAAAATCCAAAATTAATGCCTAATGTAACTCTTGGTTGAGGATTCAGGGTACCTAACAGGTATTCCGGATCTTCACCAGCATCGTTTGCAAACCAGGTAAACAAATCATTTCCTTGTGCATACACACGAACGCGGTTTAAGTTTAACTTAGAAACCAGGCGTGAAGGAAGGTTATAGCTTAAATTCACTTCCTGCATACGGATATGGGATGCATCTTCAACTAAATAGTCTAAGTACTGGTGGAAACGATCCCAGAAGTAATAACGAGGTTCTATTAAATTTTGTGGCAAAGGCACAATCTTTGACGGATCACCACTAAGTACTTCAGCTAACTTCACATTTGGACTAATTCTTGAACCAAATTGTGCGGGGTAGTTAAATCCTTTACGTTGAAACACGTGGCCAAATTTGCCTGTGAAAATAAAGGAAAGATTAAAGTCCTGTATCTGGAATGAGTTGATGAACCCTAGGGTATAGGGGGCTATGGTTGTTCCCATATTTTTCAAATACGTTCTTCCATCGCCAGGGGTAAATGCTCCGAAATCATACACAATTGGCGTTGCACCACCACTAGGGCCATATACCGTTGGTTGCGTATTCAGCATCCCTGCATAACGGAACCTCCATAGCGAATTGGCATCCTCACCTTCCACATACGCACCTGATCCACCGCCAACAAGTGTAGATGCCGCGTAATTGGCTACAAATAACTTGGTAACCTTGTTGCGGTTGTAAGCGAAATTGAAGTTACCACGCCATACCACTTTACTACCTAAATTTTGAGTTGTACCAAGTTCTATCTCGATACCACGGTTATTCATCTCCGCATTATTTAAAAGCTGACTCGTGGTACCATTAATGGCTGGAATGGAGATCGTGGCAATAAGGTCTTTACCTTGTTTGTTATATAAATCTACTTTTCCGTATAGTTTTCCACCAAATAGTGAATAGTCAATAGCAAGGTTCAGTTGACCTGTTTTTTCCCATCTAAGACTTGGATTGCCAAACTGCTGTATCCTTGCGGTTGCTTCATTCGTATAAAGGTTAGGTGTTGCTGCAAGATTAATTAGCGGCCTGAATGAAGTGCTTTTATCTACGTTTCCATTATAACCGTAGGTAGCTCTCACTGTTAACTGATCTAACCAGTTGATATCTTGCATGAAACTTTCGCGTTTTGCCTGCCAAAGTACACCTGCTGACCAAAGTGGCTCATAACGATACGATGGATCATCGGTAATCAAATTTGAGGCATCTGTACGTACACTTCCCGAAACGGTGTATTTGTTATTGAAAGTATATCCCATATTTGCATACAAGGAGAAATAACGGTCAGTGTTATATGAGTACAGATTTGTATAAGTAAAGGTCTGATTTCCACCTGTCCAATTCGTAATTGGAGCGAAAGGACCTCCGATTCCCCTAGGGAATGTACCTACACTTAAGGTATTTTCATTGTAGCCGTAGGTTAATGGAATGTTATGGTTTTCTGTTTTGATATTATTGATTTCAGATCCGGCAACAAAATTGAGTTCGTGCTTTTCTCCAAATCTGCGATCAAAATTAAGTTGATTACGCCAATTATAGGTCTCTGCCCTACCACGTCCAGGCCTATCAATTTGGCCAAGAAGATTGGTTGTTCCTTGTCTTAGAATACCGCCCTTAGGTAAATTTAACGTAATCACATTGGTGGTTCGGTTCCAGCTGGCCGCTTGGTTCACAGCACTTCTTACCGCAAACGTATTTTCGTTATTGTACTCCTTATTAATCGTATTAAATAACTCATATTGAATCCTACTATCAAAAGAGAGTCCAGGTATGACTTTAAACTTCAAGCCGGTCTGTAAACGCGTATTTAGCTGTTCAGAAGTATAATGTCGGTTTGCAATTTCCTGGATAGGATTATAGGTCCAATCAGTATACGGAAAAAGCTGAGTAGGTACATAACGAACGATATTAGGCATGTAGTAGCGCGCAATGTTGGCCAATGACCCATCGTCATTTCTCAACATCTCATATGGGGATATGCCTTGAATATCGCCCAAGGACACACCGTTGTTATTTCCCTTGTTATAATTTACCATACCCGAGAAATCAAACTCCATCCATTTAAAGAGGTCTATCGAAGTACGATAGTTAGCCGTATACTTTTTACTATTGGTTCCTTTAAAATTCGATTGCCCGTCTTCAAACAGCAAAGACATATTGTTTCTCATTTTAGCGGAAGCACCAGATATACTTAAGTTGTATTGTTGCGCAGAAGGGTTAGCTAATAACTCATCTCTGATCTGGTCTTTATTACTCAAACTGCTGTATTTTGCCAGCATTGCATCTCGCTGGGCTAAGGTTGTAATACCGAAATAATTTTCAGCAATAGCAACGGTTGCAGGCGACAAAGCCCCAAAACTTGTATTGGAATTTAGAGGAAGATTCGCGCTCCAGTTACCGAAAGACCGTAACTCATAATCAACAGTCTGTGCTGATGTAGCTAAAGGATTTACATAGTCCAGATCCAACTTTTTTGAAATTCTGGTAAACGCGGAAAAGTCTATCCTTAAATTAGATTCAGCTTTTGCCTTCTTGGTAACGACTACGATGACCCCATTCGCAGATCTGGCTCCCCAGATGGAAGCCGCAGCCGCATCCTTTAATATCGTTACGGTTTCTACGTCGTTTGGATTGATCGTACTGAAATCTCCTTGAATCGCAAACCCATCTACAACTACTAGTGGGGCCGCACTTGGGTTTCGCGTGCCTAAAACATCACGTATGTTTAAAGTCGTTTGCCCCCTGATCTCAAATCTCGGATTACCATCGGCATCCAGTATAGCCTGCATACCTGCTGTAGTACCAATTAAGCGCTGCGCTATATTAGTAGAAGGCTTATCAAGTTGTTCTTTACTTATCGTGTTAAATGAACCCGTCGCTCTTTCTTTAGAAAGCGTTTGGTAACCCGTGTTAACAACTGTTAATTCTTGAAGTTCGGATGTGGCCACTGCCATACGAATTTCGCCAATATTTGCAGTTGCTCTGACTTCTCTGGTCGCATACCCTACATAAACGATTTCTAACATCGCATTTTCGGGTACATTTCTTAAAACAAAAGATCCGTCCGAGCCAGTTACGGCATTGTTAGACGTTCCTTTTACGCGAATGGTAGCGCCTGAAAGGTTATTTCCCTTCTCGTCTTTCACTACTCCACGTACTTCGATAGCCATAGCTGCCACCGTTACCCTTTTTGCTTTAATGGCCACTTTTTTTCCATTAATTTCATAGGTAAGGGGTAAGTTAGTCATTAGCTTGTTTAAGGCCTCTTCTACCGTCACATTTGCAACTGAAAGATTTACTCTAAGTGATTGCGGGAAAACTTTTTCTTTATAGAAGAAATCGTATCCGCTTTGTTTTCTTATTTCTTTTAAAACAGACTCGATTTGAGCGTTTTGCTGATTAACGGTAATCAGCTGCCCAAATGTTGAAGCGCTTACTTGCAGGAAGCATGCTAATAATAATACGGAAGTTAAACGCATAATGAGCAAGGCTTTATGGCACGTCCGTTTAAGGACACCAGGTTTTTTAGTGTAATTTTTGTACATTTAGTTTGTCGTTTGGTTAGTAGTTAATTTTCAATTGACACCAGACTTTCATGCCAGGAGTGTTACCGCACTTCTGGTTTTTTTTCCGGACTTACTTAAGGCTGTAAAATCTATCCATAGTTAAGGGTTAAGGTTAATAATTATATGATTAGTTTGTTACGTACACTTTTCTGCCGATTACTTTAAAATTAGCAGCGCCAGAACTCTCAATTAATTTTAATACTTCAGACAGCTTACTTGATCGGGATATCCAGCCGCCAACTTCCAAATCTGCCTGAATAGGGTTTTCATAAATGAATTCGATATCATACCATCTTTCAATCTTCCGCATGGCCAGCCTGAAATCAATTTTCTTAAACACAAAATCGCCTTTTTTCCAATCTAAATTGGATTCTACATCAGCCTTTTCAATTGCCAATGAAGCTCCATTGTAACGACTTTCCTGTCCGGGTTTAAGCAGGTTGGTGTTTTCACCAGCATTTATTCTAACGGAGCCCTCTACTAGAGTAGTGGAAACAAAAGGTTCTTCTTCATAATCTTTAATATTAAAATGAGTACCCAAAACCTCAACTTCCTGGCTACGGCTTTTAACCACAAATGGATGCTTTTTATCTTTAGCAACCTCAAAATACGCTTCTCCATTTAAAGTAACCCGCCTTTTATCCGTCTTTGCAAAACTGGTGGGATAGTTCAAAGAAGATTCTGCATTTAAAAACACGAGGGTTCCGTCAGGCAAACGCACCTGTGCTTGTTCCCCCCGTGTAGTTGACAGGGTGTTGTACTTTAATTCGCCAGAATTGTCATCTGTAATTTCATAAACCAGCTGGCCATTGGCATTTTTAAAAATTTTAACCCCCGACTGACTTGCAATGTTACCAGTAAGCGCATCATTAATCAAAATCTTTTGGCTATTAGCTAAAGTTAGGGTTGCACCATTTTTACCTGGGGCAATATCATTTGTAATCTTACTAACTACTAAAGCCTTGTTCTTTGCTCCTTGTTCCCGACTAGTAAACAACCAAACACCAAACACAATACCAACCACGGCAGCGGCAATAGCAATGCGAGGCCATAACTTATAAGTTGGCTTCTTATGGCCTATATTTGCTTCAATATTATCCCACATCTCAGTGCCCACATGATCGTAAACCGAATCGTTTGAAACTGATACTTTGGCATGTTGGTTAAACCAATGTTCAACAGTTAGTGTTTCTTCAGAAGTACAAAGCCCTTTTCTATATCGGTCTAATAACTGCTTCTCGTCAGTGTAATTCATTTAGGTTAGTTTTGGTGTTATTAAAGGCATAACGACCAGACCTCATTAAAGTCCCGAAGTTTTTTAAAAAAAAAGAAGAAAGGTATTAAGGGTATCACCCAATTTGCCCTTGAGGATATTTTTTGCTGCGCTGATTTGGTTCTTAACCGTTTTATTCGAAATGTTTAATTCTTCCGCTATCTCAGAGGTCGATTTATAATCTTTACGACTCATTTCAAAAATGGTACGCATTTTATCAGGAAGATTTTTTATTTCCTGTTCTATCTGATCGTATAATTCTTTTTCGATATATAGCCGATCTGGCAAGGCTTCACTTTGCTGAAGAAAATGATTTAGGGACTGAAGGTATTTGTCTTCAACCTTTGTATGTTTAACAAAATCGAGGATTTTATTTCGGGTCAGTTTGTATAAATAGGCTGCTAATGGAGGATGAATTGTGGTTTCTGCATTTTTAACCCATAGCGTGGTAAATACATCCTGCACTACATCTTTTGCTACATTCTCATCTTGCAGCATTTTACGCGCAAACCGAAACAAGAGTTGCCAATACCGGTTATAAATTACCTCAAAAGCAGGATGATCTCCAGACTGCAGCAGGAGTAGAAGATCATCATCGCTTTTGAAAATTAACTTGTCCATATAATGCCTATGGGAGCGAAGATACAGATTTTTATAAGAGTAGGATAAACTAATATCGCCATTCAAGGTAGTCCGTTCAGAAGCATCATTGCGCCTTGAGTACTATTATATGCTAAATTGGTGCCCCAGACGAATTCATTGCTACCACCTTCCAATCTAATGCCATATTTTTTACTTACTCCTGTACGCACCGGAAAATGTAGCCAATCGGTATTAACGCCAGCAAGTACGTCTCTTAACCGTGCTTCATAAGTACTTTGGTGCCTTTGCATCGCTGGTGCGCAAGTATTGAAATACCTATTCTCCCTAAATTGCAATTGAAGTAACTCCCCAGCGGATATCATATCGTAGGTGCTAAGATCAGGTAGTTCGGCAGTAAAGTCTACTCTAGGTGCTACTATCAGTTTGCCCGGCTTTGGTCGGTTCCTCACAATCACAATAACACTGTTTGCGCCTCTTGACCCATAAATTGCTGTCGCAGAGGCATCTTTAAGAATATTAATTGTTTCAATATATTCATCATTAAAATCCATCAACCGGGCTAGCGAAATTTCAAAACCGTCCATAATTACTAATGGCACGTTTACTGCAGTGTTTAACCCAGCATTATAATCGGCTACACTTGTAGGTAGGGAAGATCTACCTCAGACCCCTTCATTCCGCAATTAAACTGACCATCGATTCCGGTGGAAATTGGTTCTTCGTCACTTTTGGTGAATTACCCTATTGCCATCATTTTGATAACTATGTTGATAAGCCAATAGATCACTAAAAAAGCTATAGCGTGATGCAATCCCACTTTAAAACGGAGTGTTTCACCAAAAGTGACGGAGAGCCAAATTCAACGGAATCTCCAGCCAGATGTTGTATCAAAAATATATTATGCTGAGACTAATGATCTTGGCATGGATATATTAATAGGGATTGGCTTGAGGTTTTGCAAAGCATACGCTATCAGGGAATTATTTTAAAATAGTTTGTAAATGATTAATGAATTCTACTTACCTAAAAAAAAATACTTATTTTTGAAGTAGGCAGAGGACCTAAGTATTAGTCTGAGAATTTGTGCGTACGTGGCGAAATGCTATGGCGTTGCAAGCTAGAGCCTGTTCAAAGACCTATGGCCAAAGATCAATTCGCTGAATCGACTTAAGTGTTATTTGTCCGACCGACAGACCTTTTTTGCTCATAATTTGGAATTATCCTAATTATTTGACAAGTTCGAGCCCCCAAGTGTTTGTCACCTGGGGGTTTTTTATATGATATTATTTCTACAATACACGCTTACTGATTCACGACATTTCACTATTCATAAGAAAACCGCCCTAAATAGACCCCAATGGCCATCGCCTAAACCATATGGCGAATTTGTGCGAAGCACAGGTGCAATTGTTGAAAGGAGAAAACAAGGTCTTGAAAGTTGGGTTGGTGAAAACTATGTTTGTCAAATTAGGAATGGCTTACGTGTGCCTAGCTTATATACCTTGAGCAATGGTGCTCGAGTTAGAATAATTTCCAAGCATATGTATGCCGGCGACCGTAATGTGCTTACCAAATATGAGTTTGTTTTTAACGTAAAGCTTAGTAATTCAGGGAATAAAGTCGGACATGATTTAATGAAAGTTATCATCAATGAAGTGCTGATGTTGAAAATGGAAGTTCGTATGGCAGGAATTTATGAAGCAGTGACCTTAAACAATCTCCCAAAGTACTTAGTTGATTTTCACTATCAAAATTCCACATCAAATTTAGGTAAAGAAAGGGGGGAAGGTAAAAATAATTTGATTGCTTGTACACCTCAGCTTTATTTTTATCTGGATAAAGAGGAAAAAGTTGATGGACTTTTAAATAACTATAAGAAAATAGGGAATATTTCTTCAATAGCCGACTTGTATGGGGCTTGGCACAATTATAGAAATAGTCCAATCCGTATTTGGATCCATCATAGGTATAGAAGATCTGCAAAAATCCCAGAAAACCGTGCTTTGAGAATGACGATTATGAGATTGCATTCTGAGTATGAATGCTTGAAAAATCTGTTTTTAGCAATCTCAAGTGAGCTTATAGATGTGGAGAAAAATTCTTATCTTTCTGATGAACTTCAAGAGTATTTTAATACGGCAATTCGTACTTTTTTAAAAGAAAATAATGATCTCAATTTCCAAAGTTGGACTGCCAACTTCTTCGATTATTTTGCGAAAATCTATTCAAAGGCGTCCCCTGGCGAGATGAAGAGAATTAGGGAAAAAATTGATAGCTTCAACTTTAGAGTAAATATTAAAAATAAAACGATTAATTTTATTGAAAAATATCAGCACGTGGAAAATAAATTCGAAAACAACAACAGCACGATTTTAGCACAGGGAAGTCACATGACAGTCCAAAATAATAATGTTAAGCAGGTAATTGGTGCTGCTGACGCGGATATAGATTTTGATGCTTTACTTTTGGAGTTGGCGTCTGTTCTCCAGGGTGCCAAGTTAGAAGCGACAACGATTGATCAATATAAATCACTTGTAGCATTATCTGAAGTTGAAGAAGCAGCGAAAAAGAAAGATTTCAATGGAGTTGTGTCTGCATTAAAAACTGGCGGCAAATGGGCAGCTGATGTCGCCTCAAAGTTCAGTGCTGGTGTGATGGTAGAATTACTGAAAGGACATACGACGTTTCTTGGCTAGTAAGTTATTCCCTGTAGTAGATCTTAGATATAGACTATGCATCTAAAAATAAAATTCTTTGAGGATATAACTCACTGAATGAATATAAAGGTATATCAATCTTTGTTAGCTGATGTAAAAGTTAAAATTCGTAATGCTCAGGTAAGGGCTGCTCTTTCTGTAAATGCAGGAATGATTAATCTTTACTGGGATATCGGTAGAATTATTAGCGATCTACAAAATAAACAAGGTTGGGGAGCAACAGTTACGTCGCGTTTGGCTAATGATATTAGAAATGAATTGCCAGAGATTAAAGGTTTTTCTGAGAGAAACCTGAAGTTTATGGTTCAATTTTATAAAGCATACAGTTTAGAAGATCTAATTGGGAAACAGGCTGTTTCCCAATTAGACGAAAACAACACGAATCAGTTCGGCATTTGTACCTACAGAGACGATGCCCGGGCCCGTTCGTGCTTTTGCTGAAAACCAGCCTGTGACCTCGATAGTAGAAACTATCCGTGCGTTGCTTTCCAATCAGCCGGTGGGCAATGAAATATGGGTTGCGCTGGGCTGGTGTATCGGTATCATACTAGTGGCTTATATTTTTGCGATGAGAGCGTATAAAAAACGAGTGTAACCGAAACTACAAGTTTTATGTTGCCAAATTGAGTATGATCATGGCCAAAATGACAAAGCTTGTTTTGTTAGAAAAAGTAATAACGATCTCCTTTCTGCTTAAGTTGAATCATTTAAACCTCCAAAACACTCTACTAGAGATAAACTAGTTTTTTAGCATATCTCTAGTAGAGATAAATGTGATTAATTATATACATAAAAACACTCTACTAGAGACTGCATTACATCGTTTGAATTGAATTTTTTTAGTGCTTAGATGAACCTATTATCTGCCAAATTTCGTTATAGAAGCTATTTTTTATCCTTTTTCTTTTTCCAGGTTCGCTTATATTTTAATAGAAAATCTCTACTAAGGGGTTCTTGGACAACCAACTCACTAATCCGTGCAATTTTCCTTAAATCATCAATAAATTTTTTTGAGTTCAGTTCGAAAGGGAGCACTTTGGAAAGAGGGAATTTCAGCAATGAGATTCCCTCTTTTTTTTATTCATTTATCTGATATTCAGATTGTTGCAATTTTTTCGTATTTGTTGATTTTTGAACTCTAAAATCTTAGCGTTTTTAGAAATTTTTAAGTATTATTTTATTTAATACACTGATATATAGATGTTTGACTTATTTTTTTCAATCAAAATTCTAAAAAAGGGTTCGATATCCGGAAGGGTGAGTTAAAGGGAGTCGAACCAAAGCAATATATCCCTACCCTAGTAGAGTAAAATTGTCGATTTAATAAAAAACAGTTAATAGCGCGGTTAGACACTGATTTTAGAAATTTTTATCCCCAGTAAAGTAATACATTTTTTTTTTAGCTATGAATGACCAGATCTGCAAAGCTCTCTAGGAAAAATATAATATTTTGGACATTTCTAGACTCAATATTTCGGTTATTCTTGCTTTCAAACTTTATTATTTTTCACATTCTTTCGAGTAAATAAATTCTTCTACCGGATTTGAATCGGAGATTGCTTGGATCTAAGTAATAGTAATCTAAATTTTCATAATCCAAATTGAAAATGAAGTTCACAGCATCTGTGAGAGGAAGATTAAAGTTTTTATCATAGCAAAGTTCCACTTGTCGGTTAAGAGGTCGATTATTTTTCTTTTATATGCAGTCTCAAATTGTTGGTAGGTTAAAGAGATATTTGAAAATTTGTGGATAGCATCAGTCATTATTTTTTCAGCTTTTGAAATCATTAGTGCTGCGTTGTTCAAGCTATTTCCTATAGAATTGATTTTGTACTCACAATCGGCTTTTATTGCGAAGTAGTCGTCATTATCTATTTCACCTGTTAGCAAAAGTTCCTTGGCCTTATTTAGCCTTTCAAATGTCCTTTCTATACTTTTAAAGATTTGGGATAAACGCGGATTTACTGATCACATTTACCGAAATACCCACTTATTTTACATTTTGATATTGGAGGATCTTAAATTACCACATTCATTAAGAAATAACCAAGCCTATACCCTCAGTTATCGTATTTTAGTGATATTAAGGAAAAGATCAGAGGTGGGTGCTACTAAAGGGGGCGATTCTTCAATATTGTGTTTTACAAATCGTAAACACGCATCGCTTTGCAAATGAAGGATTTCATTGGCCACACTTTTCATAAATAATGCGGTTAGCTATTTCCTGTATAATATGGGGAATAACCTTTTTTTTAGTCCAGGAATGTTAAGTCTTTCGCATGTATCAGTGGTTAGCGGACATTTATAAATGACTTTAAGCTTGTCTTGCTAGTTCAGAAATAGTACCTTTACAAAGGTATGAGCCATACTGCTTTAAAGAATTTCAAGACTAAGATCAGGATCCACTTAAAGCATTCTTTTGACCGGATAAAGAATGAAAAGTTAAAACACAACATGCTACAGGCAATTCCTTTCTGGATTGCTTCGATAATTACGGGACTGATTGCCGTTATTTATACCAAATTGTTTTTACTTGCAGAAGCGTTAACAAGTTACGTATATCACCAGTCTTCCTGGCTGTTATTCCTTTTGACGCCTATATGCTTCATCTTGGCTTGGTGGTTGGTAAATCGTTATGCACCTTATGCTAAAGGAAGTGGTATACCTCAGGTAATGTCGGCTATTACCATTTCTAGTCCTGTGACAGATAATAAGGTAAATAAATTATTGAGTTTGAGGATTGCTTTGGTAAAAATCGCTTCGAGCCTAATCATGGCTGTAGGTGGAGGGGCAATTGGCAGGGAAGGTCCGACCATTCAAATTGCTGCGTCAATTTTTAGAAAAATTAATCAAGTGCTGCCGGCTTGGTGGCCAAAGGTTGCCAAAAGTAATATGATCATTACTGGCGCTGCGGCTGGATTGGCTGCGGCTTTTAATACCCCTTTAGGAGGGATTGTGTTTGCCATTGAAGAGCTGACAAAAACTCACTTCAGTTATTTTAAAACAGCCATTTTTTCATCGGTGATTATCGCTGGTTTAACTGCCCAGGGAATACTCGGGCCCTATCTTTACCTGGGATATCCAAAGATTGGTAATCTTTCCGGCTTCATATTTTTAGGTGTCGTTTTGGTGGCTGTTATCTCGGGTTTACTGGGTAGTGGGATGTCCAAAATTATTCTTTTGATTCTAAAATGGAAAGCTACGTTTGCGTTTAACCATAAACACGTGCTGTATACAGGAAGTTGTGCACTTATTCTTGCCATAATCGCAGTGTTTTTAGATTATGGTGTATTGGGATCTGGAAAAGACTTGATGGAAAAGGTACTCTTTAGTCCTGATAAATATTCGGCATGGTATACGCCTATATTGAGAATTGTTGGGCCAATCCTTTCTTTTACAACAGGAGCTGCCGGAGGGATTTTTGCACCGGCATTGTCGGCTGGTGCCGGAGTGGGCTCGATAGTTTCCGGTTGGTTTAGTTTTTCGGAGACTAATACCAATCTATTGATTCTTGCTGGCATGGTTGGCTTTCTTACCGGGGTAACTCGCTCACCCTTTACTTCTGCTATTTTAGTGCTTGAAATGACTAACCGTAATAATGTTATATTTCATCTTATTTTAGCTGGTATGGTGGCCAGTCTTGTTTCCGTTATAATTGATAAGCATTCTTTGTATGATCATTTGAAGGTACAATATGTTAAGGAACTTGAAGATGCGGAAAAAAGTGATGTTGTAAAGGCCGTTCCAGATAAAGCGGATTAATTGAATGTGCGGTTTGTATAGTTTATTGATAATCTATATTAATGAATTTTTGCTGACTTAAAATTACTGCCAATGATGTTGAACATAAATATTTTTTTTTAGAAAAAAGAGCTATCGAAAAGTATCCTGTTCTAATTATAGAGCCTGATTTGGTTTATCAGTATATTTTAAGAAAACACTTCAATGAAAAAAAAGTTGATCTGGATTTCACAGCAGACTTAAATGAGGTTTTAAAAATGCTGAAAGCTAAATCATATGCGCTGATTTTTCTGGATATTCCGTACTTATTTGAAGATGTAATTAATTTAACTATGAAAATACGGAGTTTAGATGCTTATTTGACCACTCCAATTATTGGAATGGCCATTATGTTAAGACCGTCGGTGACTTCCAGGATGAAGGATGTTGGATTGTGTGAAGTGGTGTTGCGGCCATTTAATCCCGCAGGGATCCTGAGCCATTATCTTGGTATCCAGAATTAATGGTATTATGGCTAATTATTGGGGGCGATTAACAGGTTAACGGTGCTGAGTAAATGATCCAGATTAAAGGGTTTGCTCATGTAAGCGCTTGCAACGGTGTTTTTTATCATTTCATCTGCATTGCAGTGTGCCGATAACATCAATACTGGAATATTTTGATATTTTGAATCGGCTTTAATATCATTACACAACTGGATTCCATTGCCATCTGGAAGGTTTACATCAAGAATAAACAAATCAGGTCGATGTTGGTTTATGTAGTTTTTAAAAGATCTTATGTTTGAAAATACCATCACGCTCATTCCTTCTTCTTCAAGTAAAAATTGTATGATATAGGCAATATCCGGATCGTCTTCTACTAAGTATACACATTTCTCCATCCGTGCAATTTAGTTTATCAGAAAGGTTAAATCAAAAATTTATTTAAATAATAGCCCAATAGGAGGGCTATTGTTAGTGGTGTTGTTTGATTTAGGCGGCCATTTTTTCGCATTCTCTGGCGCAGCTCTTACACGCTTTTGCGCATTCCTGGCAATGTTCGTTTTTATGTTTTTCGCATTCTTCTGCGCAAGAGGTACATATTTGGGCACAAATAACGCAGAGGCCTTTCGCATGTTCGCTATCAAGGCTCATCAACTGGGCTGAGGTATAACAAATTATTGCGCATTGCATGTCAAGTTCAATGCATTTTGACATCATTTTCACATCGTCTTCCTGTGTGCAGGAGGCTGCACAGTGGTTGCATATCGCTGCGCATTCTAAACACGCATGGATACAAACTTTCCATTGGTGATATCCCATAGTTTAAAGTTTCAGCGTACAAAAAAATAACAGCAAGTAATTTTTATAGTTTTGATTATATCCAATTTATAATGATGACAGATTAATTTACCTGTTTGATTGTTTACTGAAAATGGACTATCTTTTGCTATTGTTTAGCTTATTTATAATCCCCATTTACTTTGACAGAACCTCAGCAAAAAAAAACAGGAAGACTTTTTCGGATCATTAAATTATCTATTGCCAGGCGATTTGATCTGCATTTGGATAAGGCTGATGAGGATGATGTTGTACTTTCGATCAAAAAGAATTCAGATTTTGTGGGGGCAAATCTCTGGACGCTCATTTTTGCCATTTTGATTGCCTCTATAGGTTTGAATGTCAATTCTACTGCTGTTATTATTGGAGCTATGCTAATCTCACCATTGATGGGGCCGATCATGGGTATTGGACTTGGTGTGGGTACCAATGATTTTGATCTGGTAAAAAAAGGTCTCCGTAACTTGTTAATTGCTACCCTGATCAGTGTAGTTGTTTCTACCGTTTATTTTTGGTTAACTCCTTTACATGATGCCCAGAGCGAGCTCCTGGCCAGAACAACACCTTCTATTTGGGATGTATTTATCGCCTTCTTTGGTGGGCTCGCAGGGATAGTGGCCGGAACCCGTAAGGAAAAGAGTAACGTAATCCCCGGGGTGGCTATCGCTACGGCTTTGATGCCACCTTTATGTACAGCCGGCTTCGGCCTGGCTTCAGGCAATTTTTATTATTTCCTTGGTGCCATTTATCTTTATTTTATCAATAGCGTATTTATTTGTATCAGCACCTATCTGATCGTTCGGTTTTTAAGATTTGGGAAGAAGTATTTTGAAGATCAGGAAACAGAAAAGAAAGTTAGCCGTTACATCATGATTATTGTTACTATAGCGGTTCTACCCAGCATTTACCTGGCTTATGGTATTGTCGACAAAAGCATTTTTGAGAATAATGCGAAGCGGTTTATCAGCGAACAGTTTCAATTTAAAAATACCCAGGTGGTGAACAGGTCACTCAAATACAACAGCTCTAAGGGTAATGAAATAGACTTGCTGCTCATCGGATATGAACTTTCGAAATCAAAGATGGATTCTATCAGGAATACTTTGGAAGCTTACAAGCTTAAGCATACGAAATTAAATATACGCCAGGGACTGAATGCGAAACAGGAAATTGATTTTTCGCAAATCAAAGCCAGCATCCTCGAGGATGTTTTTAAAAAAGATTCCTCTGCTAAGGTCTCCAATCCGCAAGTATCTTTGTTGGAAAAACCATTACCCGATATCCGATCAGAACTCAGGGTCCTTTATCCGGAAATGCGAGATTATACTGCGGCCAATGTTGTGGTAGACAGACTGGACAAACCCGGAAAGGATACACTGACTATGGTAGTGGCAGGTTTTTCTAAGCCTGTTAAACGGTCAGATCGTGTTAAACTCAATCAGTGGCTAAAAACAAGATTGCAGGTAGATTCGTTGAGGTTATTAATTCCCTAGTTTATGAATATTAACGAAATTCTCACCATTACCATTGTACTGGCTGCTGTTTTCTCTTATTTTAATCATCGTTTCATCAAATGGCCGCCTACAATAGGTATCATGGTCATTACACTGGTCTTATCAATTTTACTGGCCATGTTTGGTAACCGGCATTCTATATTGTCCGAGAAAGCAGTACAGCTGGTGACTTCTATTGACTTCCAGGATGTGCTGATGAACTTTATGCTGAGCTTTTTACTGTTTGCCGGAGCCATTCATATTGATGCAGGTAAGTTGAGAAATGAACGCTGGCCAGTGATCATATTGGCTACTTTAGGCATATTGATCTCAACTTTTCTGATCGGAGGGATGATGTGGGGATTATTCCAGCTATTTCACCAGCAGATACCATTTATTTATTGCTTGCTTTTCGGAGCACTGATTTCTCCAACTGACCCGATCGCCGTTTTAGGGATACTTAAAAAGGCTAAGATTCCAGAGTCGCTTGAATTGAAGATTTCCGGGGAATCTTTAATTTAACGATGGGGTCGCAGTTGTAATATTCATCAGCATAATTGAGGTGGCCCGTTCGGGAGATTTTTCTGCGATAGCGATAGGAGAGTTGTTTTTACAGGAGGCAATTGGCGGACTTGTTTTCGGGGCTTCGCTGGGATATGTAGGCTTCTGGGCTTTACGTTCTATTGATGATTATAAGGTAGAGGTTATGATTACCCTTGCAATTGTAATGGGAGGTTATTATCTGGCGGGTCACCTTCATGTGTCGGGTCCACTTGCTATGGTGGTGGCGGGGATCATCACGGGTAATAAATCAAAACAAGAGGGCATGTCTAGTCAGACAAGGGATTATCTGGGTAAATTCTGGGAACTCATTGATGAGATTCTGAATGTCGTGCTTTTCTTGCTGATTGGTTTGGAAATGCTGATTATTAAGGTCGATACGGTGGTGTTTTTTATCGGCTGTGTGGCAATTCTGGTGGCGCTGCTGGCCAGGTGTATTTCTGTATTTTTTCCTGTTTTTTTGTTGAAAAGACACATTCGTTTTGAAAAACATGCAATTGCCATTTTAACCTGGGGTGGGCTAAGAGGAGGTATTTCTGTTGCGCTGGCTTTGTCACTTTCTCCGGAGATGCACAGGGATGAATTTGTTTTTATTACTTATATTATTGTTGTTTTTTCTATACTGGTGCAAGGTCTGACGATCGGTAAAGTAGCTAAACGTTTGCTCGGCCCAGGCGTATCATCAAGTTCTCTCTCCCACTGAGCTGAAATTCTTGTTTATTTTATTTTTTGTATTTTTGTTTCAATCCGTCAGATCATTGCCTGGGGCCGTTTGAACATTTGTTCTTTCTAGAATGGCCTTAATGATCTTTTTTTCTTACTGGGGTTTCCCCGATATATCAGCATAAAGGAGCTGTGTTTACCATGACGAATTTCCATTTTCCCGGAAATGTTGTCTTAACTTTATTATGAAAAATTCAAACTTCATTCAGCCAAATGCCATTTTTGATTATGTTTTCTGGGGCAATTCCGTTCGCTATTGGATTATTGCTGCTGGAATAGTTATTGTCCTTTTTCTACTCATCAAATTGTTTAAGTTTTTTGTGGTGAAAAAAGTGAAAGCCTGGGCTTTGACTACCAATACAACCTGGGATAACTTTTTAATTGCTATAGTTGAGAGTTCGGTCATTCCACTACTATATATCAGTTCCTTTTATTTTGCATTGTCTACGCTGAATTTTTCTGATAAACTCGATAAGGTTATTCATGTGGCTTATCTGGTGGCAATTACTTATTTCGTGCTTAGGATCATCAGTTCAGCTTTTCGAAAATTTGTTTATTCTTTTATACAGCGTGAGGAAAACAGTGAGAGTAAGGAGAAACAGGCCGGTGGACTGATTGTTATTGCCAATGTGATCATCTGGATCCTGGGGATCATTTTTTTAATGGATAACCTGGGTTACAATGTGACGACCCTAATTGCGGGTTTAGGAGTAGGTGGTATTGCTATTGCGCTTGCCGCTCAGGCAGTTTTAGGTGATTTGTTTAGTTATTTTGTGATCTTTTTTGACCGGCCGTTTGAGATTGGAGATTTTGTGGTGGTGGGTGATAAAAACGGTGTGATTGAATATATTGGGATTAAAACGACGAGAATCCGGACACTGAGTGGGGAACAGTTGATTTGTTCTAATACCGATTTGACCAATTCCAGATTGCATAATTTTAAAAGGATGCAGAAGCGGAGGATTGTATTTTCTTTGGGAGTAACCTACCAGACTACACATGCCCAATTATCTGAAATTCCCAGTTTGATAAAAGAATCCATTGATAAAAGAACAAAACTTCAGTTTGATCGTGCACATTTCTCCGGATATGGAGATTTTAGCCTGAACTTTGAGGTGGTTTATTATGTGCTTGATCCGGATTATACGGTATATATGGACAATCAGCAGGCTGTTTACCTGGATATTTTTGAAGCTTTTGAACACAGGGGAATTGAGTTTGCTTATCCAACGCAAACATTGTTTGTGAGTCCTCAAACAATCCATGAGTCGTAACTTGCCCTAATTAAAGTGGGACAAACATATGGTGTGAAAGACGGTCAATACAGCTACCAACCTACATAATTTGGAGGTTTAATTCCTTTTAAACGAAGGTAGACGATAACCTGACCTATGTGGTGGGTCTGGTGGTCGTGCATCAATATCAATATTTGCCTCCGCGTCATCGGTCCGGCAAAGAATTTTACTTTTTCATCCAGTTGGCTGCTATTCATTTTCATATGTGCCTTCAAGCCGAGATCATATGCTGCTGCTAACACTTTTAATACCTCAGTTTTTGATAATTTTACCGTGGTTTCTCTTTTTGGGGGAGCCTCGGTAAAAAGATAAGCAGATGAAAGCCAAATCATGTTGTCAGCAAGGTGAAGTAACTGCTCCCGAAAAGTCATTTCCTCGGGCGAGGCTTTAAAATCATAGTTTTCTTCAGGCATTAAGGCTGCCATTTTTAAAGTGTAAACCTTGCTATTTGTCCATTTACGGGCTAGCTGTACTTGTAAACTATCTGTTGACTGTGCCATTGCGCCAACGACAGTGCCTAAAAAGATGATCAGTGTTAGAATTCGTTTCATTTTGGAATATGATGTAAGTTTAAGTTTTTCATATGCTTTACTTTTTACTTGTTTTTGGCCCAATGGTAAGGAACATCCGCTTGCCTTCAAGTTTAGGGAATAATTCTACTTTGCCCACATCTTCCAGAGCCTGGGCAAATTTGAGCAAGAGTATTTCTCCGCGGTCTTTATATACGATGGATCTGCCTTTGAAATGGACGAAAGCCCTTACTTTCTCTCCACTTTCCAGAAACGATATCGCATGTTTGAGCTTAAAATGAAAGTCATGATCATCTGTATTTGGCCCGAAGCGTATGTCTTTGATAATGGTCTGTTTTGCTTTTGCTTTGATTTCCTTTTCCTTTTTTTTCTTTTCGAAAAGGAATTTATTGTAATCGATAACCCTGCATACCGGTGGTACTGCTTTCGGAGAAATCTCCACCAGGTCTAATCCCTGGTCCGCTGCCATTTGAAGGGCCTGTGCTAATGGATATATGGCCGATTCAATATCTTCCCCGGTTACCCTGACTTCAGGTGCTGTAATGAAATGATTGATTTTGTGTTCTGGTTCTTTTTTTTTGAAGGGCAGACGTGTGCCTCTGTTGTATCCTGCTTTTTTTAATGCCAAATTTGAAAGGTTTAAAGTTTTTAAAAAAAATATTGTTGCAAAAGCTTTTTTCGGCTTTGCCTCAAAATATCGTTTTTGATTGTTTTTTGAATAAAAAAACTCATTTGATGACTTTGAGCTTAGATTCGTTGAAAGTATGTAACAATGTTTGTTTATTGATCGACGTTAAAATATGGTCTTAAAATGTCTTCAAAATTGTATAATCCTGTTGAAAGCTTTAAGAGGTTTTTTGCAACAAAGATAGCTCCGTTGCCAAAGGCTTCTCTTGAAATTGATTCATGAATTAACCTGACGGTTTGATAGGGGAAGCCAAATATTAGTTCATGTTTGCCGACTATTCCTCCGGCTCTTACTGAGTTGATTTGGGAGACATCGAGATCTAATGCATGAGCAATTTTTACTGCGGTTCCTGAAACTCCTTCTTTTTGTTTAAAGTGTTCTTCTATGATCTCAATATCTACACCAGGTGCGATTTTTTGAAGAAATTTCGCCGAAAAAAGTAGGTAGTTGACTCCTAAGGTTATATTAGGTGACCAGAAAACAGTCGTCAGGGCTGATAGATCATTCAAAAGGGCCAATTCTTTATCGCTATAATGAGAAATCGCCGAAATGATTTTTATTTTTTGTTTGGCAGCCTCCTTGCCGTACTGATGAATGCTCTCAGTCGAAGAGAAATCTATCAGGATGTCGATCGGATGTTTTTCTAGTAGTTCTCTGATTTGAATGTGTTCACTGGAGTAGATCAGGCCCGGTTCGTCACTTTCTAAACCTAGAAATTCGGGAACTGACCTGTGTTCTAATGTGGAAGTTTTTCTAAATACCCATTCCAATGAGAACTCACTGTTCTGCAAAATTACTGAAGCTACGGCTTTTCCTGTACGTCCAAATCCTATTAATCCAACTTTAATTTTCATGAGTGTGTGTTTAGATCTTAAAAATGAACTTACAATATATCAATCGTTAGCGATTATCCGGAATTGAATTATATATTGACAATTATAAGAACTGGAATTCAAGTTGTTAAATTTTTAGCTCATGCATTTTGTTTTTCGGAGGATATATTGGTTATAGCTTCAAGAAGCGAAAACACCAGGAATGGAGTATATAAGTTGTATTTCGCAAAAGAGGCCTGGTGGCCAACTTTTATGGTATAACTACCTGAATTGTTTGCCAGTACTTTAAACATATCTTCATCGGTCTGGTCATCGCCGACACATAATATAAAATCATATTTCTTCGTGTCAAGAAGCCTGGCAATTGCGAGACCTTTATTGACCCCTTTGTTTCGCACTTCTATAACTTTATGACCATTCAAAACATCTAAAGGCATTTGTACGGTATACTCGATAAGTTCATCATACAGATCTTTTGCTCTCCTGCTTGCCAGGGCGGGATCAGCATTTCTATAGTGCCAGGCCAGTGAAAAATCCTTTCTTTCAATAAATGAATTTGGACTTCTGAACACGTAATGTTGCATGATCTGTTCGATTTTATCTTTCCACGAAGTAGATTCAGCAATAGCTTCGTTTTTCCAGTGCTCACCATTGTGTCTGATTTTTGCCCCGTGTTCGGCAATTAACCCAATTGGCAAATGTCCAAGCCATTTGTTTAGGGTTTCACTATCTCTTCCGCTGACGATGTATATATCGTTGTTGGAAACCGAAGAAAGATCCTGAAGTATATTTAATAAATTCTTACCAGGTGCCGCTTTTGAGGGGTCTTTTGTGAAATTTACTAATGTGCCGTCATAATCCAATAATAAAAGTCTCCTTTTGCCAGATTCATAATCTTTAAGCAGGGCTGCCTTGCCGAAATTATCCAGAAACCTAACTTCAAATTTTAACTGAAGTGATTTAATCTGTTCAAGTTCTCGAAAGTAATCAACCGCCCAGGAGTTGACATCATACTGCCTAATGAGTTTACGCATGTTCATTTGGCGTAACTGTTGTTCTTCCTCATCCATATCCAGTGCCAGGCCAATTGTGTCTGCAATTTCATCTGTGTCATTTGGATTGATCATGAGTGCTTCAGTTAGTTCGGCTGATGCGCCCGCCATTTCACTTAAAATCAATACTCCCCGCTCATCTTTCCGGCTGGCTACAAACTCTTTTGAAACCAGGTTCATGCCATCACGTAAGGGGGTAACCAAGGCAACATCACAAGTGGTATATAAGGCTACCAATTCATTAAAGTCGAGGTGGTCATATTGATAGATTATTGGCTGCCAGCTTATATTACCTATTGCACTATTGAGATTTCCAATATATTCGTCAATCAGTTTCTTCCGTTCATTGTACTTGGTAACGGTATCCCTTGATGGGACAATAACTAAAATTAACACGATATTTTCTATATATTCCGGATAACGTTGTAAGAATTTTTCATACGCTATCAACCGGTTATATATACCTTTAGTATAATCCAGGCGATCAACAGAAAATAACATTTTCTTTTCGCCTTTGAGCTCACGATATTTTTCACGCTGAGTTTTCACATCAGGATGATCGAAGGCGTCATTAAAAACGTTAAAGTCTATACTTATCGGAAATGCATCTACCTGGACCTGCCTTGTTCCCCATTGAATATATTGATTATCATGTGCTGTTTTTAACGACATGTCAACTGTTTTTAGAAAATGAGCTACATAATCCGCTGTATGAAAACCAATCAGGTCAGCGCCGAGCATTCCTTCCAGTAAGGCACGCTGCCATCGTTTAGGAATAACCCTGAACAGTTCATACGAAGGGAAAGGAATGTGCAGAAATAAACCAATGCTTATATCAGGGAATTTTTGTCTTAGCATTCCGGCTAAAGGCAATAAATGATAGTCATGTATCCATATTGTATCTCCCTGCCTGATCTGCGATGAAAGTTCTTCGCAAAAAGTCTTGTTTACAGCCATGTAGGCATCAAAAAAGGAGAGGTCGTACTCCGCAAATGAAGGAAAATAATGAAATAATGGCCAAAGTAGAGAATTGGAGAAGCCGTTATAGTATTGTTCATATTGATTTTCATCTATGGATATTGGCAGGTATTTATAGTCCGACTGCGTGAGATCAACCTTATCCCAGGTTTGCTGGTCAACTCCGGAAACACCTGCCCAGATACTTTCAGAAAACACTTCTTTGCCTCCACTGTTCAGATACGCTTCCACTGCCGAAATGAGTCCGCCAGAAGACTGTCGGGGTAAATATTCATTTTCTTTTTTTTCAATGGTAAGTGGCAATCTGTTGGAAACTACGAGTAATCTTTTCTGCATATTGATTTACTAAAATGAAACAATTGATCAGTAGATCTTTAATAAAATAACTGATCGTGAGTAAAAATGGCTTCAAGGAAGAAGCGAGACAATGCTACAAAGGTACAATAAATTTTTTAGGGGGTATTCTGGCGCTGGAAGACCCGTTCATATACCATTAAAACACGCTAGCCAAAACCATAAAAAGTTATGGATAAAATGGTGAGACATACGAAAAGGAAAATGTGGCGTAATCAACTATTGTAAAACGCGCCTGTTGTCAATTAACGGACTCGTTTTACAATTGAAGTTAAATTATCAGGAAGATTTTGAAACTTTTTTCAAAACAATTGTCCCTAGGACGCCTGCAATGATGGATGCGATCAAGATACCGTATTTAGCCTGATCCATAAATGCTGGATTCTTAAAAGCAAGACCGCTGATGAACAGCGACATGGTGAATCCGATTCCGGCAAGCAGGGCTACACCAATTAGGTGACTCCAGGTAGCTTGTTCGGGTAATGTTGCCCATCCAAGTTTGATCATAATCCAGCAAAATAGCAGAATACCTACAAATTTTCCGACCAACAAACCTGTCGCCACACCTATGGAAACTGGGTTAATGATGGAAGAAAAAAAGTCTGATCCGATGACAATGCCAGCATTGGATAGGGCAAACAGGGGCATGATACCAAATGCTACCCATGGATGCAGGGCATGCTCTATGGTTTGCAGTGGAGTTTCTGCCGCCATACTCAGCGTTCTTACTTCCTGAATTGTTTTGTTTTGCTTCTCGGTGATCAGGTTACCCTTTTCCGGTATGTCTATTTCAAAATCGTAGGAGAGTTTACGAAGATTTTCCGAATATATATGCTCATTAATCTTGGTAACCGCGGGTATGGTAAAGGCAACAAGTACTCCTGCGATGGTGGCATGGACACCGGATAGTAAAAAACCTACCCATACCCCGAATCCGATAACCAGGTAAAATGTACTATCGCGAATGCCCATTAGGTTGCCAATAATAAGGGCCGTAAGGAAACACCCGGCAATAATCAGGGGCAAAAAATGGATTTGTTCTGTATAAAAGAAGGCAATCACGAGAACAGCACCCAGGTCATCAGCTACTGCCAGTGCCGATAGAAATACTTTTACTGAGGTGGGTATATTTTTACTCGCCATAGAAAGTAAAGCAAGTGCAAAGGCAATGTCTGTTGCCATAGGGATCCCCCAGCCGTGATCGGCATCAGTTCCTCTGTTGATGGTGAAATAAATTAAGGCAGGCACTATCATCCCACCCAGTGCGGCAGACATGGGTAATGCAGCTTTACTTAATGAAGAAAGTTCACCTTCCATAAATTCTCGTTTGAGCTCAAGGCCGATGACAAAGAAAAAAACTGCCATCAGGCCGTCATTAATCCAGATGTGCAGGGGGTGGCTCAAGACAAAGTCATCAAAGCCTATGGAGAAATTAATGTGCCAAATGTGTTCATAGAAATCGTGATAGGCAGAATTGGCCCAAACAATGGCAACAACGACGCTGATCAACAGGACTATTCCACTGGTATATTCAAGATGTATGAAGCGGCTTACTGGGGCGATGATCTTATCTATCGGTGATTTTTGTATCATGGTAGGGCAAATATGTAATTATATTAAATAATAAGAGCAATCAATTTATCAGGTTAGTTACCATTCATCGGTGTTTTTTATACCCAATGCCTTGGCATTAAAGACAGGATCTTTGCCAGCTTTTCGTTGCTGCTGATAATCTTTAAAGGCCAATAAGGCAGGTTTTCTAAGCAGCAGAATCGCTACAATATTTAGCCAAGCCATCACACCTACGCCGATGTCACCTAAAGTCCAGGCGGCTTCAGCAGTTTTGACTGAACCATAAAACGTGGCCGCAAGAATCAGGATGCGTAATGTCCATACCGCCCATTTGTTACCATTTTTATCCAGATAGCTGAGATTGGTCTCGGCGATATAATAATAGGCCATAATGGTGGTAAAGGCAAAAAATAAAAGTGAAATGGCTACAAAGCCTGCACCCAGAGAAGGGAAATGTGAGTTAACAGCATACTGTGTATATTCCGCACCAATTTTTGCGCCCGGGAGATTTTCTATGATAAATCCGCCTTCCGGATTTATGACATTGTACTGTCCGGTAAACAGGATCATAAATGCGGTGGCTGTACATACAAATAGCGTGTCTACATATACTGAAAAGGCTTGTACCAGTCCTTGTTTTACCGGATGGCTTACTTCGGCAGCTGCAGCTGCATGTGGGGCCGTTCCCTGCCCGGCTTCATTAGAATAGATACCTCTCTTTATACCCCAGGCTATAGCCATACCAAATACGCCTGCAAATGCAGGTTCCAGTTTGAATGCTGATTTTATGATGAGCATGATGACAGACGGGATCTGATGAATATGCATGACCATAATAATGATGGCCATTAAGATATAGGCACCAGCCATAAAAGGAACAACGATCTCGGCTACTTTTCCAATCCGTTTTACCCCTCCAAAAATGATCAGACCAAGTAAAATCGCTACAGCTAAGCCAGTATAGGCAACCGGAATTTGGAAAGCGTTGTGCATGCTCAGGGCGATACTGTTACTTTGAACACCAGGCAAGAATAATGCAGTACTTAATATAGTGGCTACTGCAAATACAATGGCGTACCACTTGATGCCCAATCCTTTTTCAATGTAAAAGGCAGGACCACCGCGGTATTGTCCATTGTTGACCTGTTTATAAATCTGTCCTAAGGTAGCTTCAATAAATGCTGAAGCACTTCCTAAAAAAGCAATCAGCCACATCCAGAACACCGCTCCGGGACCACCCATGGCAATTGCAGTTGCTACTCCTGCTATATTTCCGGTACCGATACGACCAGAAATGGCTATAGCGAAAGCCTGAAAAGAGCTTACTCCTTTAGATGAACTGTTTCCACCAAAAAGAAGGCCTACCATTTCTTTGATATAACGGAGCTGTACAAAGCGGGTGACTATCGAAAAATAAATACCTGCTCCCATACAGAGTAGAATGAGCGCATTGCTCCAGATCAGGTCGTTTATTTTACCAATGATTTCTTCCATGGGTTAAAATAACGGATTATTTTTAAAAGGGATTCAACTTTTCTGAAATATGCAGTCGAACTATTTTGAACTTCAAACTACTCTACTAGTATCCCGATAATTGGAGTTTTGTTTCGTTAATAATAACTTTATATAGGCTTCGTGCAACAAGACCATTATCTCACTGAACGTAAGTTCATCTACTAGTATGGTTACGGCAGTTTATTGAGTTTCAGATTGAATGTTAGAGTTCGTATAGTAGAGTAATCCGATTGAACTGCTTTGCAGGAAGTTTTCATCTTAAACAGGATTAAAATGAAAAAGAGGAATATTTCTAGACCACCCAAGATTGTGGAAATGACATTAATTCACCCGAATGCTGCTGGTATTGATATTGGCGATACACTTCATTCGGTAGCTGTACCTTTAGGCCGGGATACGGAATGTGTTAAGAATTTTGGTGCTTTCACCTGCGACTTGGCCGCAATTGCTGAATGGCTTAAAAAATGCCGGATAGATACCGTAGCTTTCGAAAGTACCGGTGTATACTGGAAAAATTTATACAGCATGCTGATACAAAACGATATTGAGGTGTATTTATGCAATGCCAGGCAAACCCATAATATCACAGGCAAGAAGACTGATGAAAGCGACGCACAATGGATACAGCGCTTGCATAGTTGTGGCCTGCTGAACAGTAGTTTTCTGCCTGATGACCTTATAGAAACACTGAGAACCCTTGTTCGCTACAGAAGAAGCCTGAGCAACGACAGTTCCAGTTATATCCTTCGGATGCAGAAATCCCTGGAGTTGATGAATGTGAAGATCCATACAGTAATCAGTGACCTGATGGGCAAAACCGGTACCGCCATTGTTGAGGCTATAATAAATGGGGAAAGAAAGGCGGAGCATTTTTTACCCTTAGTGGACGGCCGTATAAAAGCAGATAAAGCAACCATCATCAAATCGCTTGAAGGCAACTGGCGCAATGAACACTTGTTTTTATTGAAGCAATCCTACACCATGTACCAGTTTATTCAAAACCAGCTCTGTTTGTGTGAGCAGGAAGTAGAAAAAGTGCTACAGCTAATGGCTGTAGAAAAACAGGAAGGAGTGTTAGAAAATATAGCGCCGAAAAGTATACATTCAACAAATCCATTAAAAAAAAAAGACTAAAAACCAGCCCCATCAGAATGGGATGGGATCAAAGTTTTGTCCAAAGGCTTTTTCCCTCAGATTGTAATTCAAGACTTTCCTATCCGTGGACATAAAGTGTTTTTTCATATCCGCAGACGCCGATGGCTCAATACAGATACTTCCAAGGTGATTTATCGGAATTGGACTTTAGTAGAAAAGGGAACGCGAATGACTGGGGATTTCGCGGCTTTATCTCGCTTTTAAGATGTTTTGGCCAAAAAACGGAACCATTACTTAGGCAAAGGAGGAGTATAATTATGTTTTTTGATGACATCTGACTTTTGTTTTTTGCTGTAAATACCGCTAAAGAAATCTGCCTAAAGGTGAAGGCAGATTTCATATAGATACTATTTAAGTCGGTTTAAAATTAAAGATTATGCTATTTGGATCTTGTCGACATTATATTGAGTTTGATGTTTACATTCGGAAGAATGTAAAGCGGTTCTTCCGGATCACTATCCATCAACATTCCCCATTTTGTTCTGTCAATCTTAAAGATTGCTTCGATTTGCAGGCTTTCCTTGTTCATGATAATTTTAGCAGGAAAAGAAATAGGGTGCGTTTGGCCGATCATCGTAAAGTATTAAAATATAATATATCGTTTTGAGAAATTGCATAGTTGCAATATTCCTTGGTTCATGTTTTTACTAAAATTAATTTGATCTAATTGCTGTGAATCTTATTTGCCTGAGCAACGTGCCGTTCAATATGATACACCATAAATCTTAGGGTATCTCCAAGTCTTAACTTAATGAATCTACTAATTGAGATGGGTGTTTTGGCTTTAGTTATATCCACGTATCTTGCTTGTTCAAGCAATGATTTTAATCGTTCCTGTTGTTTTAAAAAACGATCAATGGTTGTCATGGTCAATTGTTTTTCAAAAGGATCCATGGTTTTTGCAGTGGACATTTTTTTTATCTTAGCTTGCTTGAGCTTTACCAGATTGACAAAATAATTCCCAAGGATACCGCTCTTAAAAACACCGGAATTGTGAATGGTCTTCTGAGACAGAATCGCCTTTTCAATGGCAGGAAGGTAGAAGCTTCCGTAGAGGTTTAAATGCTCAATGCACTCCAGAATACTCCATTCATTTGGGGCATTCCTTTCGCTCAACTTCAAAAGTTCGAACTGTTTTAACTTTTGAACTGCTTGGGTAGAGTTTTTAGTGGTAACTAAAAGATCATCTATCAGTTGATTGCTTGTCATCTTTGCCATTGTTATTAATTTATACAAAAATGAAAAGAAAGAAATTACTGCCGCTTGATTGAAATCAAGAATTTCGAATACGACTCAAAGTCTCAGGAGTCATCCTAAGGTAAGAAGCGATGTATTTCAATGGGATCTGCTGAAATAAATCCGGACTTCTTTGTAAGACACGATTTAAACGTTCGGTTGGAGATACCGTTAACAAATCAATTTCTCTTTCAATTTGTTGGGTAATTACTGTTTCCAATAAACACTTATATCCGGTCAAGCTATAAATATCTTTATTGGCAATCTCTGAGACTCTTTGTTTAGAGATAACTCTCAGCGTTGTTTTTCTGATCGCTTCTATATAAAATTCTGACGGACCTTCTCGGAAATAGGAAGACAAAGAATTAATTATCGAGTTCTCAAAACCAAAGCGGATGCTTTGCTCTTCATATTCTGATAAGAGAAAAACCCGAATGGCACCTGATTCAATAAAGTAAAGGTTTTTTTCTACTTCTCCTTCTCTCAGAATAAATTCGCCCTTGGAAAAAGTTTGTCTGATTCCTTCTGCCTTCAGGGAGTTAACCAGATCATGGGTAAAGGATTGTTCTTCAGTTATGAGCGAATTCATTTTTGCAAAAATAATAGATTTGGTTATCAAATTCCATATTGCCGATTATGAAATATTTTCACATTAAATATAATCTGTTGAGAAAACAAATCTCAATTAGGTGATATTTGTTTTTTATCTTTCATTGAATTAAATAGAACGGTTAAATCTTATATGATAATAAAGCAAAGGTTAAATAGAATTAGCATAGTACTGGATGAATTCAATTTCTCACAAAAAGACTTGGCAATATTTCTACAAGTCAGTAATAATACCGTTAGCAGGTGGTGTAGAAATATTAATCAACCTGATTTGGTAAAAGTTTACGAAATAGCGCGGTTTTTCAGAATTGACATGATACGTTTGATTGAGCCCACATCATGGGAGAATGAAAAGGGATCACCTGCCTATAAATTGTACCTTGAAGAGAAAATTAGAATGATGCAAGCTCAAAAAAAATCTACTAAAAAAGTAAATAAATTAGTCTTCGACTAAATAGATTTCAATTCTTTCTATTCCTAATAAGCTAGCGATACGGTGTAAAAGTAATACAGATTATTTTGCCCGTAAGATACCACAGGATAACTATCTTATTTGCATAATACACACAATATTTCTGAAAAATAAATCACTACATCTTCATGTAGTTGCAAGCTGTAGTGATTGAATAATACACATTAAATATTTATTAATACACACGAAATGTGTATTAATAAATATTTAATGTGTATTATTTTTTTTATATGGAGGTATTGCGATTAGGTAGTTTTGCACAACAAAGTTAACACGCAAAATGATTAAATCGCTCAGTACAACACACACAACTCTAAAAAAGCTATATCCTGTAGCAGATAAAATTAAGCTCTTTCAAAAGTCTTTAAACCTGTATTTACCTATGGAAATAAATCCTGTCCGTAGAGTTTCAATTTTACGATTAAGCTAGATAAGGAAAAAATATTTGACCACTGGCTGTATTTAGAATCTGATCTCTTTTGGCTAACTCATTAAAAAAGATAAGGGGAGACCAAGAGTTTAAGGAATATATAAAAAATCTATTCCTGATTGAAGTTTGAAATCATCTACCTATGAAAAACATCACTCACTTTTTTAAAGCCTACAGGATAACATTCAAGACAAAATTATAACATGGTAACATTCTACTAAATCATCACATGAGACACTCTACTAAATTCTATTATGTTAGTTACCTATTGATCTGCTTCCTCTTCATAGCTCAATTCAGCTACGCTGACGGTTCAAAGGACCTTTATCCTAGCGGAAAAACAGGAAGACGGGCTTATTTACGAGCTTATACAACTCCCACTCCTAATTGGCCCTTTGCCAACGATGGAACTCATTTTGTTTATGCTAAAGTTGGGGAAGTCATTACATTAGCCTCCAGTGCACAAAGTACAGGGGGGAATTCTCGGATTCGATTATTTGCCCCATCTGGAACTCAAGTGATAGACAACACGACAGATGGTCAGATCGCTAACCGGACAGCAGAACTGGCTGGCCCCAGATTTTTTGGGCAGGCTGCCGGAGGAAATCGATATTTACCAATATATCATACGGTTACCACTGAAGGGATTTATCGGGTAGAATTTGTGGCAAGAGGAACTGGGGATCCTGGAACCTCTTATAATGCAGATGCAAACTGGACAGAAGCAAATGATGCTGGTATTCGCGCTTGGGATGTGTCTGTAATTAATACTACAAATGATGGTTTTATTTCCGGAAGAACTTATGTGAATGTATTAAACCTGACCAATGGACTTACTTCCCCAAATACCACTGGCTTTGAGGGTATACTACATATTTTAACAAAGGATGGATATACTTACCGTGTAAACAATAATGGCAACAATGGTCTGTATTTCACTTTTTTGGTGAATAACAATGGTTTTTTAAATCAGAGTACACAAGAACCTATTTATAAAAGTTTAAATACCACAACGGGTTTAAGTGGACAAATTCATGATCCTAATACTGCTGATAATTCGAAACAGATCACCCAAAAATTGTTTTATGCATTACCGGCAAATGATTTACCTACAACTGGGAGTGGAGCAGTACCCGGTGGTAACACATGGCTGAAGAATGCAATAGTTTTACCTGAGGTAACTGATGTAAAGCTAGTGGGGGTGGATGGAACGGTAGGACAAGTGAGTAACAGGGGTGGGTATATAAGATTCACCGCAGGAACACAAGGTAATGTTGCAATTTTAATAGAAAGTACCGAGAGCCCTGTAGCATTTGCTCCCCGTACAATTACCGGGTTTGCTACTTCAGGTGTTAATAATGTTTTGTGGGATGGAAAAGATGGTACGGGCACTCCAATGCCCGCAGGAAATGTTCCGGCTAAAGTCACAATATCTTTGCAAGGTGCTGAAGTCCATTTTCCATTTTTTGATATGGAATATAATAGCTTAGGAACCATAATTGAACTTTTGGACCATAATAACCTTAATAATGTGGTTTCAGATCTCGTATATTGGAACGATACAGGTATTTCTCCTCCAACCAGCGGAAGCAGTCCTAGTCCAATTAATAACAGTCAGTTGGCACCGAGTAATAGCACGGGTATTTCTAGTAACAGCAATGGACATAAATGGGGTGTAGGTGGTAGCGGAACTGGAGGTCTGTTCGGTGATAACAGATCCATTGACACATGGACTTTTATTAAGGGAGCTAATGCGGAAATCGTATCTACTCTTGTTGTAAAAATTGCAGATCTGAAAATATCGGAAATCACTCCCAATAAAACTGCCATTGTTCCCGGTGATAATGTAACTTATACTGTAAAAGTTAAAAATGATGGGCCAAGTAATGTAGAGGGTGCTCCGTTTACTTTTGTAATACCAACAGGTTTCAATCCGCAATCATTTACATTTTCGGGAAATGGTTGTGGCACAGAAGCACTAGCACTTAGTTATGACGCTGCGACCAGAACATATTCATCTCGTTTAGATCTCCCTAATGGTTGTGAGATCACCTATAACGTTACCGTATCAGTAACCAATACTACCGTTGCTGGGAATCAACAGGTAACAGCTACTATATTGCGCCCTAATGATGTAACGGATCCTGATGCGACAAGTAACATAACACCTATTGTACCACCAACTGACCCGTATGTAGAATGTGCCAACAATGGTTTAGGCGTAGCCTGTAATAATATTTTGAATAATACCGATGTCGTATTTACTAATATTCCATCATCGCCTGGTATGCGTCTGACCAAAACCGGTACTTATGCAGATAGCAATGGTGACGGAAAAGTAAACGTTGGTGATAAGATCAACTATACTTTTAAGGTAGAGAATACGGGTAATGTGAGTCTAACGGATATCAGCATCAGCGATCCAAAAGTGACGGTGAGCGGTGGGCCGGTTAACCTTGCGCCAAATGCGGTTGACAATACGAGCTTTACCGCAGTTTATACATTAACACAAGCGGATGTAGATAAAGGTGGGGTGTATAACCTGGCTACTGCCACAGGTAAAGACCCATCGAACAATCCGGTAACTGATGAGTCGGAGAGTGGTAACGCTGCGGGTGGTACTCCTGGTGTTCCGCCTATAGATCCGGCCTGTCCGAGCTGTACGATTACACCATTGCCATCATCGCCTGGTATGCGTCTGACTAAAAATACAACAGCAGGAACATACAATAATATTGGAGATGTAATTACCTATACATTAAAAGTTAAAAATACTGGTAATGTTACACTTAAGAGTGTGATCATTACGGATACTAACGCTGATGTTGGAAGTATTTCACCTAATACCATTGCTAACTTAAATGTAGGGGCGGAAATAACTATTACTGCAAAACATACTTTGGTTCAGGCAGACCTGGATAAAGGTTTTGTATATAATATTGCTAATGCCGCAGCAAAAGATCCCAAAGATGGGAATGTAACGGCAACATCTGTGGATAATAACCCGGCATACCCTGGTGCTCCCGTTGATCCAGCGTGTCCAACATGCACGATTACTGAGATTAAACAAAACCCGGCGATAGCATTGATTAAGAAAGTCACCAATGCTGGAACAGGAGAAAATGGCGCGTTTGTTTTAGGCAATCAGATTGAATATACTTTTACCGTAACCAATACGGGGAATGTAAGTTTAAAAGACCTTGTATTAAGTGATCCCTTAGTAAGTGCGTCCTCAATAGGTATTCCTGGTGTTCTATTACCCGGAACATCGGTTACTCGTGTGGAAAGGTATACGATTACAGCAGGCGATATTGCTAGAGGAAGTGTGACTAACCAGGCCACTGTAAGTGGTACTGACCCAAAAAACGAGATCATAACTGACAAATCAGGGACGAGTAATGCTGATGATATTGCTACAGTAACTGCTGTTGCAAAACCTCCTGTAGCAAATGATAACGCTGCTGAAACCAAGCAGAATTTTGAAGTTAAAATTTTGGTGTTGGACAATGATGTGCCTGGTAGTAGTCCAGTAGTACCGGGTAGTATAGTCATTACCACTCCACCGAAAAATGGTACTGTAACTGTTAATACAGACGGTACAGTTAGCTATAAACCCAATGCCGGCTACGCTGGGGTAGATGATTTTTCTTATACTGTAAAAGACAAAAATGGTCAGGTGTCAACCCCTGCAAAAGTTACAGTGACCATTGTACCTACGAAACCTGTAGCAACTGACGATTCAGCAGAAACGCAATGGAATACCGAAGTTAATATTCCGGTTTCTGGTAATGATAAACCAGATGGTTCTCCTTTTGATAAATCTGGATTAGAAATTGCCGAGCAGCCTAAACATGGCACGCTCAGAATTAATGCTGACGGTACGGTTACTTATTTGCCCAATAGTGGTTATACAGGCAAAGACACTTTCAGCTACCGTATTAAAGATGAAAATGGAAACTGGAGTAATGTTGCTATAGTAAACTTAAATGTCAAAGGCTTTTTCATACCTAACGTCATTACTCCAAATGGGGACGGTAAGAATGACAATTTCGTCATTGTTGGACTGGAAAACTTCAGCAATGTCGAACTGACTATTTTCAATCGTTGGGGCAACGAGGTTTATCGAAACAAGAATTACCAAAATACCTGGACAGGCGACGGATTGAACGAAGGAACTTATTACTATTTGCTAAGAATGAGCAATAATGGTAAACAGGAAGTTTATAAAGGCTGGGTATTAATAAAAAGATAAGTCGAAACGACCAGATTGAATTAGGTCATATAAAACTACATTATGAACAAACATATCATTCAAAAAGTTATTCTGGGTTTTGGATTTTCTATCGCAAGTTTATTTCAGGCGAAGGCACAACAAAATATCCAATTCACTCAATACATATTTAATTCATTAAGCGTGAACCCGGCATATGCAGGATACAAGGAAGATTGGTTTGCCCAGCTTGCCTTAAGAAGTCAATGGACTGGGATCGATGGTGCCCCTAGAACCGGTCAAATCTCAATTGATGGAACCATAAACGATAGTAAGAACGTAGGGCTGGGACTTCAGATTACTGATGATAGATTAGGTCCACAAACTGCGACTTCAATTTATGCAAATTATGCCTACAGGCTACGACTTGATGCCGATGATACACAGAGACTAAGCTTTGGTCTGGCAGCTGGTATTACGCAATACGGATTGGATGGAAATAAATTAAGACCGGTTGATGGTGAAGATACAAACCTACCTGTAGGAAAAATTAGCAACACCATCCCTGATGTTCGTTTTGGAGTCTATTACTACAATCCAAAATTTTACATTGGTTTATCTGCGATGGACTTATTTTCAGCAAATCAATCCAATGGACTTTTCAACCAGAATGACGGTACAGTACAAAACATCAAACGCCAGCGACACTATTACCTGATTGCTGGAACCTTAATAAACTTATCAGAAGACACTAAACTTCGTCCAAGTATTCTTTTCAAGGAAGATTTTAAAGGACCTTCTAGTTTGGACTTAGGTGGGATGGTAATTTTTAATGAACGTTTCTGGCTTGGTGGATCTTATAGGACAGGTGTAGACCTTTGGAAAAAACAGTATCAAAAGGGACAGTCACTGAGTAACCTGAATTCCATATCAGCGATTACCCAGTTTTATTTTAACGAGAGATTTAGAATGGGGTACTCTTATGATTTTATAATCAGTAAGTTGAGTAGCATGCAGAATGGGACGCACGAGATTACAATCGGCATGACCTTTCCTAGGAAAAACAAGCGTCTGCTTAGTCCTAGATTCTTTTAAAATGAATAATGTATATCGATTAAAAACAATTAAAATGATAAGTAATAAATATACGGGATACATTTTCCTTCTGGGTTTAAGCTGTTTCTTTAATGTTGCTGTAGCGCAGGAGCAACCCAGTTTATTAAATAAGGCAGATCAATTATATGCTCAGTATAAGTATGCAAATGCAGCTTCAATATATTTGAAGTTGGCTGATACCAAAAAACCAAAGCTGACAGTTCTGGAGCGGCTGGCGGATTGTTATCAAAAGATCAATGACTATGAGGCCGCAGAAAATTGGTACGCCAGAGTAGTGAACGCTCCGGATAGTAAAGCTGAAAATCTGATCAAATACGGGGCTATACTCAAATCTAATTCCCGCTATACTGAAGCTAAAAAGGTTTTAAAGTCCTATGCTGACAAAACTGGCGATCTTAAAAGAGTCAATAATGAAATTGCCGGATGCGACTCTGCGTTGGTTTGGATGGCTAAACCTACCGCTCATAAAATAAAAAATGAAGCTCAGATCAATAGCACTTATGCAGAATTTGGCGTATTTCCAATCGGTAATGAAATTTATTATACCGCAGAACCTGGTCAAGGGTTGTTGAAACAGAAAGATGGCCGTAGCGGTAATCCTTTTTTAAAAATATTTACTGCCAATCGCGCAGCAGATAATAGCTTAAGTTCTAAACTGATTGATAAGTCTGTATATAACGATGAAAGTTACCATGTGGGTCCCATCATTAGCAATCAGAAAGGAAATGTATTTTATGTTACCAGGACTTACCCTGGTCAGGCAGGTGAAATTAGTAAAGAATATAGAACGAAATTCAGGACCAATAATCTGGAGCTGTATTTCTATAAGGCAAACAATGGCAAATATGAGGCTACTTCTTTTCCTTACAATGATGTTAAAAAATATTCTGTTGGTCATGCAGCTTTAAGTAAGGATGAAAGAACATTATACTTTGTATCTGATATGCCCGGTGGTTTTGGTGGTACAGACATCTGGTATTGCGAGTTACAAAGCGATGGTAACTGGGGGAAACCTCAGAACGCTGGTCCGGCAATTAACACTAGCCAGGAAGAGATGTTTCCTAACATCGCGGCGGATGGTACTTTATATTACTCCAGTAATGGGTTACCTGGAATGGGTGGTTTAGATATCTTTTCCGCAAAGGGTGCAAAAAACAGTTGGTCTAAACCAGTTAATCTTAGATTTCCGATAAACTCTCCTGGCGATGATTTTGCTTTCATTACCAATTTTACGAACGAAAATGAAGTAATGGGTTATCTTTCTTCCAACCGTAAGGGTGGGGTAGGAAATGACGATATCTACAGTTTCATCAATATCAAGCCTAAAATGATCCTGGCTTTGAAAGGCCTAACTGTTAATAAGAAAACGGGAGAAATATTAGAGGCTACCACAGTCACTTTATATGCAAATGGTCGTCAAATAGTGGCTAAACAAAGCAGTAAAATGGATGGAACTTTCTTTTTTGAATTGACCAAAGGAACTGACTATACTGTACTTGGGCAAAAAGAGAAGTTTTACAGCGATTCTACTGTAATAAGTACCAAAGGTTTAACCAAATCAGATACCTTAAGTGTAACCCTGCGTTTAGAACCGTTATTTGAAATTGGAAAAACCATTGCCATTCAAAATATCCATTATGATTTTGATAAAGATAACATTCGTAAGGATGCCGCGAAAATTCTCGATGAACTGGTACGGACATTACGCGATAACCCCACACTCGAAATTGAATTGGGCTCGCATACTGACAGTCGCGGCGTAGATATTTATAACCTGGATCTCTCTCAACGACGTGCACGTTCTGTCGTTAATTATCTAGTTAGCCGTGGAATTTCAAGAACTCGTTTAACAGCTAAAGGATATGGAGAAACACAATTATTGAATCGTTGTAAAAATGGGCTGAAATGCTCGGAAGCAGAACACCAGGTCAATAGGCGTACTGAGTTTAAAATAATCAAACACTAAATATCTTGTGTTTGATTTAGAAAATAAAACTAGAATATTTTTAAATACATCTTAAGAAAATCTCATCTTCGAATAGCTTGACTTATTGAGGGATAGGTAGAAAAGCTAGATCTGAGAGTTGAATGGCCACCTAGTTGTGGTCATTTTTCTTATTAGATGTGGACAAGGCGAGGCGAAAGGACTTGATTTTGGTCCTCTGTATCAAATCTTACTGAGCGATGGATTCCCATGTTGCTAATCGAATGGATACGATTATTTCGGTTCCATTTGCATCTGAATGTATTTTAGTCTCACCGTTAAGGGATTGAACGCGGCGGCGGATGGATTGCAAACCCATAGTTGAATTTCCATTTCTGGATTTCTTTTCATCTAAGCCAATTCCGTCATCACTGATCGTCAGTAGGAGGGTATCTTCTTCTTCATAAATCAAGATTCCAACATTTTTTGCCTTGGCATGTTTGATAATATTGGTGATCGCCTCCTGGATAATGCGGAGTAAAGCAATTCGCGTATCCATATCCACATGGATTAAAGAGCTATTGTCGATCTGTATAGTTTTGTTGTAGCGGCTATCAGGGAGGGAACTATCTGTAAGTAGTTTAATCTGCTTTTCAAATGACTGTTCTTGTTGTTCATCTCCTGCATGGAACCATTCATGGCTTTTGTTTCGGGCTGCTTTATAGGCGTTCTCAGTTTCGTGCTGGAGCATACTCAATTTGTTTCTTAGGGCGATATCATTGGTATCCATCAATAGGACCTCCAATTGGTACCGGATGGCAGCAATAGATGATGAAAGACCATCGTGGAGGTCTTGTCCAAGACGCTGTTGTTCTTCTCTTACCGCCTGGTGTTTTGCTTCCTCCATGGCAATGATCTGCATATTGGCTACGTTGTTGAGTACTTCTACCTGTTTTCTTGCCTTCCTGCTTCGATATATCATAACCAGGTAGATGCTTAGTATGAAAATAGATGCTGCAATTGAAATGAGTACTAACCAATTGGTACGTTGCTGTTTGACTTCTTCTGATTTCCGGAGTTCAATCTTCGTGTTTTCAGCTTCGGTATAGGCGTATAGCATAGCATCCATCTCGGCCATCAACACAGCTTTCGCTTTTCGTTCATTTGCCAGTGCAGCGGTTAGCGATGTATAGCCTCCTTGAAAATTACCCTGTACAGCCTGTAGTTGGGCTTTGTATTCATCAAGTATCGGTTGCTGGCTTTTAAAAAAATTGGGAAGTGAGGCGAGTTTTTTGATATAAAAGCGGGCGCTATCCAGATTTTTTAAAACCAGGAAGTGATCCATCTTCATTTGGTAAAGCGGGACTTCTATAAAAGACATTGGCTGGTCTTCATACGTAGTTTTTAGTGTTTGTATGCTATCCAGTAACATCCCCACTTTGATTTGATTATGCTCAAGAAGAGCAATGTCGTGGTGTCTTATCAGCGAATAAAAGTCATTGTAAAGCATGTGTTGCCTGTTTATTGGGTATTTGCGTTTGAGCATGTTGCCAATTTGATCGGCCAGCAGGGCTGTTCGATAAACAGCCGTAGTATCTCTGGTCTTTATATAGGCTTCGATGGCCACAGCTAAGATGTCTATAGCATACATTCCATTTACATTGTCGGTTTTATTATTCCGCAACTGTTCGGGCAAGTGCTCGATGTATTTTTTTTTATCCTTATAGGTGGAGATCACTTTATCGTATAAACCTTGCTCATTGAAAGCCTTGACTTTAAAAACATCTACCAGCAAGGGACGTATTTTGCCATTTTTTGCCAATTCCTGGGATAGTTTTTCGTTATAATACATAGCCGCACCTGTTTGTCCGAATATCTCTGCATTATCCACCAATGCCCTAAAGTACTTTACACGCTGACGTCCGTACTCCTTTTTCCCCCAGGCAATATCCTTATACAAGCTAAGAAGACCTACCAATTCCTGCGTTTTAAATTCGGTTCCTTCACTCACAAGTTCTTGTGTTAAAGAATAGGTGCTGTCTAGGTATTTGTCGGCAGAAATACGATCTGCATGGTAAGCCTTAGCCAGCTTTTCAAATTCCTTTATTGCCCGAACTGTTGATTGTCCCGCAGTAGTTTTGCTGATTAGCAGAAAAAATAAGAAAAGTAGAGATAGATTGCTTGAAAACAGGCGAAATTTTTTTTTCATTGGGTTTATCATATAAATTTTTCAGACCATGTTTAGATTAATTCCTGTTCACGCGCATATGACAATAACTCGGTAATGGAATTTACATTTATCTTAGCCATCATGTTGCGCCGATGTGCTACAATCGTATGTTTGCTGAGATACGTCTTCTCGGCAGTGTGGGCAATGGATAATCCTTGCGCAAAGTACTGTAGAATCTCCAATTCACGGGATGTAAATGCTATTTTTTTTGTGTTATCTATTTGATCAACAATTTTACTGATTACGGGGCATAAATACTGATGACCATCTGCTATGGTCGTCAGGCATTGGAGTATAGTATCGAATCCGGATGATTTGGAGATAAATCCCTGGGGCTTATAATCCAAAATACTTGTAACTACCGCAGGGCTTATTGTTGAACTCATTATAATTATCCTGAGCTGTCGATTCAAACGCTTTATCTCATTGATAAGCATAAGACCATTTTCATTTTTAAGATAATAATCCAAAAATAGGTAAACGCTTTTTTTTGAGTGTTTTATGATAAATTTTGTTAATTCTTTTTTATCATTGAGTATGTGAACATCGCTGAAAAGTTCTAACCGTTCTATCAGTGCCGCGAAAGAATCAGCAAATAAAAGATGGTCATCCAAGACAATGGCAATAGCGTTAGTTTTCTCCATAAATTAGCCTAAAGTAGTAAAAGTATAGAATTATATCTAGTATAAATGTACATAAGTATTTTAGTACGCCTACTTGAATATCCCAATTTGTTGCTGACTGAATTACTAGCGAATTAATGTTATTATGATAAATTGTCTAGCATGATGTTGTTATAATATACACGTGTCTGTTTTACTTGAGTTTAGTAATATTAATTTTAGACGGTTAGCGTGATCAGACTTGATCATGAATAGCTAAAAGCTTACATCAACCTTAATCTTTTATGAGGATAACCTACAATAATTATAATCAATGAATGGGATAAAAATCGGTATAATGTGTAACCGTGAGTTTATCAGAAGAGCATTTATTGCTTCTCTTGTGGTTTTTCAAGAAAAAATCATAGAAATAGTATTCGAAACTACCATAGAATCTTTTCAAAACGTAATTCCGCGTACTTCTAGACCAGACATTCTTCTACTTGATATAGATTCTCCTGACATCTCCGGTACAAAAGTCATCGAAAACGTACTTTCATGCTATCCTGATTGTTCGATCATACTTGTCTCTGATATAGATGATAAAGATACCCTATTAAAATATATACACGCCGGTGCTAGAGGATGTTTAAAAAAAGTAAATCAAGATAAATTGGCAACCGTTATTAGTGCTGTGATGGATGGTGGTTGTTATATTAGTCCTGCCTATACGAAATTACTATTTGATCATGTTCTATGTACAAGAAAACGACTTTCTGAATTATCTTACAGGGAACAGCAAATGGTAGATGCAGTAATTGACGGATTAAGCTATAAGCTTATTGCATATCGACATAATATTTCAATTGATACTGTAAGATTTTATCTGAAAAAAATTTATAGAAAATTAAATATCAATAGTAAGGGAGAACTATTGGCTTTAATGAGGTTAAATTCTAATTAAACTAAGCCCATTCTGAAGATCAGATCAGCTCCTGCTTGCGTGCATAAAACAATAGTTCTGTGATAGAATTGACTTTTACCTTCGCCATCATCTTTCGGCGATGTGCTACAATTGTATGCTTGCTTAGATGTGTTTGTTCAGCGGTTTGAGCAATCGATAACCCTTGTGCAAAATAGTGAAGAACCTCTAGTTCCCGCGCTGTGAATGGTAACTTTATTGTTGGGGTTGTGCTCGAGATAATATCACTAATTGTAGGAGACACATATTGCCTGCCCTGGCTTATTATGGTAAGACATTCAACTATGGTATTAAAACCTGATGATTTGCTTACAAAACCTTCTGGATTGTAGCTCAGAATATTTGTAATAGTATTGGGACTGATTACGGAGCTAATTACAATAATTGTAATGTGCTTGCTTAACCTTCTGGCTTCGTTAATTAGTGGCAGACCATTCTTGTTTTTAAGGTAATAGTCTAAAAATAGGTAAATAGGCGACTCATAATATTTAACTAAGAAAGAAATTAATTCTCTTTCTTCGCTAATTGTGTGTACAGAACGGAAAAGGTCTAGCCGCTCAACAAGTGCTGAAAAGGAATCTGCGAATAGAAGGTGGTCGTCAAAGACAATTGCAATTGCTTGAGTTTTTCTCATAAATGGTTCTAATATTGCAAAAGTAAAGGATTGGATGGTGGTAATTTATATATATATGCTCTAATAACTAATTGATGTTATTTGTACATTATACAATAGCAAATTCTTGTTGCTAAACTGAGATGGCTTTATCTCTTTTTTTCTCCTTTATTTTCAGGGGTACTGGAAAAATGCTTCTGTCTTTGCTATTAGATATAGCACGTTTTTGTCGTTATATATAGCAAGTTTTTGTTATTTTATTGAATTATATAGCATTTTTTTGTGTAAAATTTGCATTTATGTCGTTGACTTATTACTTTGATGTTAATTTTAGTTGCTCACAAATATCTAAAACGTTCATCAATCGCATCTTTTATGAAGATAAAATTACGATCTCTGCTCTCTACGAAAAAAAGCCATGCTTATCAAAAAAGAATCCTTAGTTTATTAATTGGAGACTACCTCTATTTAAGTGGAGTATGTAAAACCAATAGTTTTAAACAATTTATTAATTATCGCATAACTAATGCCATGAAAAAAGTGATGTGGACAGGTTTAATACTTGGATTCTACACAATGGCGTCAGCTCAACAGAAAGTAAAAGATGGTACAGTATCAGGTAGCAATCTACCTAATAAGGATGCATTGTTAGAACTAGAAAGTAAGAATAAAGGTATACTTCATACACGAGTTGGCTTAACTCGCACAACTGAGGCGGCACCACTTACAGCTCATGTTGCGGGTATGATGGTTTACAACACCTCAACCGTCAATGATGTTGTGCCAGGAATTTATTATAACGATGGTACAAAATGGGTGTTCGTACGAAGTTCAACGTCTATTCTTGTTGAAAATCAACCCGGAAAAACTGGAAGCCCCGGTACCCCAGGTACTGTTGGAGGACCAGGAGTTGGAGTTACTATTGTAAATAATGATAGTGGAACCTGGGTTTTTAATCCAACAACAAATAGTTGGACGAATATCAATGGTCCAAAAGGAGATAAAGGTGATGCAGGCGTGGTAGGCGTAGCAGGTTTGCCAGGAACAAGTGGTACGCCAGGTACCCCAGGTTCAGGTACGCCAGGTGCACCGGGTGCAGGCATTACGATTGTAACCAACGACAGTGGAACCTGGGTTTATAATCCAACCACAGGAACATGGACAAACATCAATGGTCCGAAAGGAGATAAAGGTGATGCAGGTGTGGTAGGCGTAGCAGGTTTGCCAGGAACAAGTGGTACCCCAGGTACCCCGGGTTCGGGTACGCCAGGTGCACCGGGTGCAGGCATTACGATTGTAACCAACGACAGTGGAACCTGGGTTTATAATCCAACCACAGGAACATGGACAAACATCAATGGTCCGAAAGGAGATAAAGGTGATGCAGGTGTGGTAGGCGTAGCAGGTTTGCCAGGAACAAGTGGCACACCGGGAACCCCGGGTTCAGGTATGCCAGGTGCACCGGGTGCAGGCATTACGATTGTAACCAACGACAGTGGAACATGGGTATATAACCCAACCACAGGGACATGGACGAATATCAATGGTCCAAAAGGCGATAAGGGAGATCCTGGAATTGTAGGTCTTCCTGGTACTTCTGGAGTTCCTGGTATCCCTGGTTCGGGTACGCCGGGTGCTCCTGGTGCAGGTGTTACCATCGTAAACAATGATAGTGGAACCTGGGTTTATAATCCAACAACTAATACATGGACTAATGTAGTTGGTCCAAAAGGAGATAAGGGAGATCCTGGAATTGTAGGTCTTCCTGGTACTTCTGGAGTTCCTGGTATCCCTGGTTCGGGTACGCCGGGTGCTCCTGGTGCAGGTGTTACCATCGTAAACAATGATAGTGGAACCTGGGTTTATAATCCAACAACTAATACATGGACTAATGTAGTTGGTCCAAAAGGAGATAAGGGAGATCCTGGAATTGTAGGTCTTCCTGGTACTTCTGGAGTTCCTGGTATCCCTGGTTCGGGTACGCCGGGTGCTCCTGGTGCAGGTGTTACCATCGTAAACAATGATAGTGGAACCTGGGTTTATAATCCAACAACTAATACATGGACTAATGTAGTTGGTCCAACAGGTCCACAGGGTATCCAAGGTCCGGCAGGAACTAATGGTACAAACGGAACCAATGGAACGAACGGTAAATCGATGCTAAGCGGAACGACAGTTCCTGGAGCTGGTACAGGTGTTGATGGCGATACGTATGTAGATACGACAACTGGTTTAACCTATATCAAAACAGGTGGTACATGGACAGCAGACGGTGGAACATTCAAAGGTCCACAGGGTATCCAAGGTCCGGCAGGAACTAATGGTACAAACGGAACCAATGGAACGAACGGTAAATCGATGCTAAGCGGAACGACAGTTCCTGGAGCTGGTACAGGTGTTGATGGCGATACGTATGTAGATACGACAACTGGTCTAACCTATATCAAAACAGGTGGTACATGGACAGCAGACGGTGGAACATTAAAAGGTCCTGAAGGTGCTCAAGGTATCCAAGGTATTCAAGGTCCAAAAGGGGATACGGGTACTACTGCAGCAGTAACTGCCGATAATGGTTTAACTAAAACGGTTGACAATATTCAATTAGGTGGTCCATTAACTCAGGCTACTACAATTGCAACAAATCCTTCGGGAACAACATATCCATTAAACATTACAGGTTTGCCAACAGGAGTAGCGACTGATAATATTGTAGTATCAAGTACTGGCGGACAATTAAAAACGGTGGCCTCATCTGCCTTAGCTATTGAGCCGTGGAATGTACAAAATACATCAAACAAAGCAACTTTAAATACAGATAATATTTATCAGACAGGTAGTGTGGCAGTAGGCGATTTCAGTACTGCAGCTTCAACCAAAAAAATGGAGGTAAAAGGTGATTTTAAATCAGAGGTAATATCTGGTAACACTTCGTTTGGAACCGAAGTTGCTAGCCCCAGTAATCCACTGGGGGCCATGCATTACTGGCAAAATACAAACGGAGATTTTAGAACATCAACTGCCAATTCAACTTCTGCAGCATTATTAGCTAAAACTGGTACTACAACCAATACCATAAGTGCTGAAGAAACTCAAGCCGCATTATCTTCACAGAATGGTACCAACTCGTTATCGGGTATAAGATCAACTAACACAGGTAACTTTTTTATGGAAAGTTATAATGTTACTGGCAATTTTGGTTCAACTATATCATTACAAAATGATGGTATGCGCTTAAGACATACCAATACCAATGGAGCAGCCGATCCGTTCCCGCTTAATAATAGTTCGGAGATTTTCGTTCAAAAAACAAATGGGGTACGCTTTAATTTTAGAGATGCGAGCGCTGTTCAAACTGGAGAGTATTGGTTTCCAACAACCAGTGGTACCGATGGTCAGATCATGACCCAAACTGCATCGGGAAAAATTGTGTGGACAAGCCCTTCTGCCCTTTCGGTAACCGAAGTTGATGGAGTTATTGGTAACGAAGTAACTAATGCCACTACAAATGGCGGCTTAACACGTGCCGGTGCCGGAACAAATGTTAGTCCTTACACATTGGGCTTAACGCCTGGATCAGCGACGGGAAATGTAATGACTTGGAATGGCACTGCTTGGAACCCGGCGGCTCCTGTTAATATTTACAATGCAAACGGTTCACTAACAAGTAACAGAGTAGTAACTTTAGCTGGAAACAGCCTTAGGTTTACTTCACCAGAAAGAGATATTTATTTTGATAATAATGGGCGTATTGGCACTGAGGCAAAAGGTACAAACGATGGAGATATATATGTGAGCTCGGGTTCTGGAGCTACCTATAATCGCTTTGATATTCAGACTTTTCCTACAAGTGGTGAGGTTAATTTAACAGCAACCGGGGCGGCTAGCCAATTGGCGATAGCTACCCATCTGACAACACTTCCATCACCGATAACATTTTCAACAAGTCCAGGTGGTGTTTCGGGAGTAGAAAGAATGCGCATTACCGGAACAGGAAATGTTGGTGTGAATACCGCATCACCAACTGAAAAATTAGACAATGATGGAATTACGAGATTAAGAAACCTTCCGCTAAATGGTGCTACTAATGCTATTAATACCACAGTTGATGGGGATGAGTCCTCAAGTCAGGATCAAACCTTTACAGCAACTAGAACTGTAGTGGCAGATGCTAATGGTGTATTGGGTACGGTGGCAGGTCTTGCAACCCCTGTAAATATTTATAGTGCTGATGGTGCCTTAGCAGGGCCAAGAACGGTAACAACAGGTAGTAACTTCCTAAGATTTACAGGTAACAGTAATACAGTTGGTATAAGTAACTCGGGTACACAAGGAAGGTTAAGTGCAACAGGGAGCAATAGGGGCTCTATTGGTATTGATGGTGGTTCGGGCGCATCAAATAGCTCACTCGAGTTGTATGCAGATGCGAGCAATTTCGCTCAAATCAATGCTGCTGGAACGGGATCAACAGGGTTATCTATAGGAACAACCATAGCTACACCTTTTATATTTAAAACAAGTGGATCAAATAGAATGCGGATAACGCCAACCGGAGAGTTAGCGATAGGAGCGACAACAGCACCTTCGTTTGTAGTAGGCGGCACAACTATTCAACCTCTATTGCATGTAGCTGGAGATATCTCTACAACGGGTAAAATCTGGACGACGAATAGCGTTTATGCTGATTATGTATTTGAAGATTATTTTAATGGATTTTCAAAAATCTATAAAGACTACAAATTCAAATCTTTAAAAGAGGTTGCCGAGTTTATCAAAGCTAATAAGCACTTACCAGGCATAACGCCAATTTCGGAAATCACCGTAGGGAAAAATGGCTATACTATAGATCTGACCCAACTTTCTATGCAACAATTAGAAAAACTAGAAGAATTGTATCTGCATGTAATTGAAATGAACGATGCATTAGGTCAGAAAGATAAGGAAATCAAAGCGCTTCAAAATAAAACTGATGAATTAGAAGAACGATTAAAAAAGTTAGAAAGTTTACTAATTAAAAAATAAGTTAAATCAATTGAGGAAGATCATTTTAGACTAGTTCCTGTGATCTAATATCCACATCTAATTTAATATTCCCTTCCTAGATTTTTAGAAAGGGAATATTTAAAGTATAAATTATGAGAAGCTTAGTTTCATTAATATTTACTCCCCCATTAAACTTGCTGCTAAACAAGCGAAAGATAATGCTATGCCTACTTCTGTTTACTGGCTTGTTTGCTCATGCGCAAAATAATATAGGTAATCCAGATTTTGAAATTAACAGTTCGGCTCCAACTACTTATGCTCAGACAGATAGGGCAATGGGTTGGATTAATCCGATGAGTCTCTCTGATAAAATAGCGCCAATAAGTGGTACAGGCAATGTTTATTTAGGGGTATCGGCAGTGCCATTTGATTGCAATTCGCAGATGTATTTAATACAAAATACCAGTACCGGGCTGTATAATGTGGTCACATCCACAAACCCTTTCACTTTCCCTATCATAGGTTCCCCAGCAGGATATCAATACAACGCCTCTGGTTTTAATCCAAGCGATGGTTATATCTATGCGATGAAGACTTTTAGCAACAACCTTCTTAAAATTGATCCTTTGGGTGCAATTACAGATATGGGAGCAATTACAGGTCTGCCTGCTGTAACAGGAACGACTAACTATAATAGTGGGGAGATAGATAACCTTGGAAACTACTATATCAAACCCGTAGGTTCTAATTCCAGCTTATATAAGGTAAATATCAGTACACAGACAGCCGCGGAAATCGTACTAAATCAACCTACGAATCCATCTGATTTGGCATATAGTGTACCTACAGGACTATTATATGGTGTAGGAACCGATGGTAGGTTGTTTTCTATTAACCCTGCAAATGGAAATGTTACTTTTATAGGGACTTCTCCTGGAACAGCCACTTTCGGTGCGCTCTTTGGATCAAGCACTGGTGAAATTTACGGTATCAATAATGCTGGAGATTTTTTTCAATTTAATTTAACAACGGGAGCCAGGACAATTATTTCAAGTGCCCCAGCAAGTGGTAATAACGATGGAGCCCACTGTGTTACTGCTCCCATTACTTTTAGTGCTGATCTTTCTGTTACCCAAACAGATAATTCTACTACTTACACACCGGGAACAAATAAGGTGTATACGGTAGTTGTAACAAATAACGGCCCTTTTGGAGTGCTTAATGCAAATGTTTTAGATTATGTGCCGGCAGGTATCCCTAATGCAAATGTTAGCTACACAGCAGTTGCTTCTGCAGGTAGCTCTACAGCAGTTATTGGTACTCAAATTGGAGCAATTAATGATTTGATATCCTTACCGGTAAATGGAACGGTAACCTATACCATTACAGTTGCAGTTCCTGCATTGTTTTCTGGAAACCTAGTTAGCACTGTGAGCGTCAGCCCCCCAGCTAACATTACAGATGCCAACTTAACCAATAACCAGGCAACAGATACCAATATTAATGCTTGTACACAACCTGGAGCTTTCGATCAAGCTGGCCAAGTTAGCACCACAGGAGTTTCTAGTCTAGCAGGTTTTACAGGCGGTGCCACAGGCTGGCCTGCTAATGTACCTAACGGGCATGTGGTTATCGAATCGAAAAATAAAGGTTTTGTAATAACAAGGGTAAGTTCATCAGCAGCAATAGTAAACCCAGTAGAAGGCATGTTGATCTACGATATTGCCGACGCCTGCGTTAAGCTGTATAACGGTACGGTTTGGAATTGTCTGGCTAAAGATTGTTTGTAAAATATAAATCTGAAAAAGATGAAAAGATTTTTAATAATAATGATAATAAGTTTGGGAGCTTTTGCAAGTGCAAGTGCCCAAACAGCTATAGGTAAAAACACAGCAGATGGCTCTTCGGTTTTAGATTTTGCTGCAGGTACAACCAAAGGAATTATTTTACCAGCAGTAGAAACCTTACCGGCCACACCTGCCAATGGTACTTTTTTATTTGATAAGGTTGCCAAAATAGTAAAAATGTACCAAAATGGAGCTTGGGTAAACCTTTCTGGTGTGGGGGATATTGCCGGGGCAGTGCCCATTGCGCCATATAGTGGCACTGTTGATAATGGTAAGCAAACGGTAATTGGATCAAGATCAACAACTGTAGATGGTGTGTTGGTGCTGGAATCTACAGACAAAGCTCTGGTGTTGCCCAAAATTTCCAATCCACATCTAAATGTGAAAAGTCCTTACCCAGGTATGATGTGCTACGATACAAATAGAAAGGCGCTTGCTGTTTTTGATGGAAATGTATGGAACTACTGGAAATGATAATATTATCTTTTTTTTAAGGAGGCAAGCTATGAAAGGAAATTTACTGTTATTCAGTTCAACTTTTATTTTAATATTATTAATCTTTTTCCAAACCAGCAATGCCCAAACTGGATCTGGAAGTATGACTGTTGATAACTCGATTATGACAGTTTCCGCCGGAACTACAGAGCAGCGTTTCAGTGAAGGTACTTATTTTGGTCCTAACGCTGTCTGGCAAATTGATGGTATACTAGAGATTTACAGCAAGAATATTTGGATTGCACCAGGGGCCACTTTTAATGGCTCTGGTAAGATTGTAATTTACAATCCCGGTAATAATCCATTTTATACTTCAATGGCATCGGGACCAAGTCATATCGACGGAAACAATGCTGGTTTTATAAACCTTTTGCTTGAGCACCGTAATTCTAATAATATCAAATTGGATGACGTTAGTGACCCAGGTTTTGGAACTACTAATCCGAGTGGAGCCTTATCGGCTGGCTTAAATATTGGAGGGACTTTGGATCTTGCGGTAAATGATGCCGACGTAATTTTAAATGGTCAGAATTTAGCTTTCAATAATAGCGGAAAAATCACCAACTACAGTAAAGACCGTATGGTTGTTACTGGCAATAGTATTGTTGGCCATATGATCAAAGAATATAATGGTAAAGATTCATTTGTTTTCCCAGTGGGCATTTCTGAAGGCGATTATACACCAGCAACATTAATCCCGCAAAATGCAAGTAAGTTATATGTAAGTGTACAAGATTATATTCGTGCAGGTAAAGCGATTAAAAATTTGTCAACAGGTATGGATAGGGTGTGGCACATTTATGGTTCCGGAGCAACAACAGTATCTATGACCTTGCAACATAATCCCTTTACTAATGGTAATCTTTTTAAAGACGAAAATGCTGCAATTTCCCGTTATGTTACTACAGATAAGTGGGATTTCTTAAAAGGTTCCAACCCATTCCCAGGGGTGCATACCCGAAACAATGTAGAGATTTCTACTGATTTTGCGGCTAATGGAAGTTTCTTTACTAAGCTGGCGGCTTCAGGTGGATCATTATTTGTTCCAAACCTTTTCACGCCTAATGGAGACAGGAACAATGATACTTTCGAAATACGAGGCTTGGAATTGTTTGCCCAGAACGATCTGATTATTGTAAATCGTTGGGGCAACCAGGTTTATAAATCTGATAATTATCGAAATGATTGGACTGGAGAAGGATTGAACGAAGGTACCTACTATTATATTCTTCGTGTGAAAGAGGGTACTGGAAGTGATTGGCAAATATTTAAAGGGTATATCACCTTAATCAGGGCTTTTAAAAATTAGTTTCAAGTGGGTGAAAAATCGTCCTGTTGAAACTATGGGAGACTATTGTTGAACGATCACAATTGAAAAAAATGAAAAGAATATTACAGATATTTAGTGTGCTACTTTTATTCTCCAATTTGGTTAAAGGACAGCAGGACGCGCAGTTCAGCCAGTATATGTTCAATGGAATTTATATTAATCCAGCTTATGCCGGCTACAGGGAGCAATTAAATGTTCATGCATTTTACCGAAATCAATGGACTGGTATCGCCGGATCTCCTAAAACCATGTCGTTGGCGGTTGATGCTATTGCTAATGATGGAAATGTTGGACTTGCACTACAGATTTCAAGCGACCGTTTAGGTGCTCAGCGCAATGAATCCGTGTTTGGTAATTACGCCTATAGAATACGCATGAATAATGATGGCTCTGCAAGATTGGCGTTTGGCCTTGGTATCGGTGCGCTTCAATTAGGGATTGATGGAGCCAAATTAAACCCTAACGATCCTGAGGTATATCAGCCAATAGGAGTTCAAAGTACGATTTTGCCCGACGCAAGAGCAGGTGTGTATTTTTCGAATGATCGTTTTTATGCAGGAGTATCGGTAGATAACCTGATCTCTCAATATATTGACATTGAGCGCTATGCGTTTATCCCACAGCCAAAGCCACATTATTATTTGACTGCAGGTGTACTGTTGCCGTTAAACGAGGGTGTGCTATTAAAGCCATCCTTTCTGCTAAAGGATGATAGGGGAGGTCCAACCAGTTTGGATTTAAATGCGTTTGTGATTTTAGAAAATAAGTTTTGGGTCGGGGGGTCATATCGTACGGGTGTGAAGTTGTACAATAAAGATTATCTACAAAATAATTTGAGCCAGTTGAATTCAGCGGTAGCAGCGGTACAATTTTTACCTACGGAAAACTTTAGAATAGGTTATGCATATGATTTTTCTATTGGTCCACTTCAAGGTTATAGTTCAGGTACTCATGAAATCTCTATAAGCTATTTCTTCAATAAAAGATATACAAGAATGCGTACGCCGAGATATTTTTAATTTCGACGTAACGCTAAATGTAATTTAAATCCCTGAAGAGGAAAATAAAGAATATGAAAAAAAATATTTACAGATTAATTCTTGCTATTACCGTATTGTTCACCTATCAAACTAAGGTATTAGCTCAATATGCACTGGTTGAGGCTGATAAAGAATATGAACTTTACAACTTCAATAAAGCGATTGATTTATATGAACAGGCTTATAAAAAGAAACCAACCTTACATGCGGCTGAAAGACTGGCACAGGCATATAGCTATCAGAGCAATTATAAACAAGCTGAAAGCTGGTATGCAATCGCCGCTGGTATGTCGACTACCAATCCGGAAAATGTGCTCCATTACGCCAAAGCATTACAGCAAAATTCAAAATATGCTGAAGCAAAAGCGCAATATCAGAAGTATGGTGAATTAAATAAGAATGTTGATCCAAAAAAACAAAATCTTTGGTTGTTGAGCTGCGATTCAGCTGGATTTTGGATGAAAAAACCTACAACAGTGGCCATCTCCAATGAAAAAATACTCAATACTCCCCAGTCAGACTGGGGGGCTACTGTGTATGGGAACAGTATTGTTTTTTCTTCAGATCGTGGAAATACATCAGCCGATAAATTATCGGGGAATAGACCGTTCTTAAAGTTCGATGGAGGTAAGCGGCCCGACCGAACTGTTTATGGCTGGACAGGAAACCATTATTTAAGACTGTATCGAAAAGATGAAAATCAGGATAGCATTTTTAATTTCAATTTAAATGCAAATACAGATTATCATGTCGGACCAGCTAGTTTTAGTAAAGATGGGAATGAGGTTTTTTTTACCTTAAGTAAGATACCTAAAAAGCCAGTTTATGTTAAAGGGAAATTGGCTACCGTTAACGTAGAGATTTATTCGAGTAAAAAAGATGCGGATGGCAAATGGACAAGTCCTGTTTCTTTTAAATATAACAAAGTAGATGATTACTCGGTGGGGGATCCATTTATTACTTCAGATGGAAATAGTCTTTATTTTGTCTCTAACATGCCAAATGGACTTGGCGGAACAGATATTTACATATGCCAGCGCACTGATGCCGGAGATTGGGGCTTGCCTGTAAATTTAAGGGAAATTAACACCGAAGGCAATGAACGGACGCCGATATTGGATAATGAGCATAATCTTTATTTTAGTACTGATGGTCGGATAGGAATGGGAGGACTGGATGTTTTTAAGGTGAAGTTACTGACTGGAAAAATTGCCGAACCGAAAAACCTGGGTTATCCAACAAACTCTCCACAAGATGATTTTGCGTATTTGAAAACTTCGCCATTAACTGGATATTTTACCTCAAATAGAACAGACGGACTTGGCAGCGACGATATCTATAGTTTTACAGAGCAGCAGATCTTTGCGCTCAAATTGATCGGTGTTGTATTTGATAGAGATAATAACCGGCCACTAGCAAATGCTATAGTTGCCCTTTCTAAAATTAATGGTCAAACGATGAAAGTCCAAACTGATGAAACTGGTAGTTTCAGTTTTAATCTGGATAAGGAATCTGATTACAACCTGACAGGAGAAAAAAGTAATTACCGAGCCGATGTTGCATCACTTACAACAAATAATTTAACGGCCTCTGCTGAGATTAGAAAGGATCTTTATTTAAAGAAAATTGAATTGGAAAAGGCAATTAAGATCGAGAATATTTACTATGATTTTGATAAATCGAATATCCGGCCAGATGCTGCGGTTGAACTGGATAAGCTTGTTAAGATTATGAAAGACAACCCAACGATCTGGATTGAACTTGGATCGCATACTGACAGTAGGGGTAATGATCAATATAATCAGTGGTTGTCTCAGCGGAGGGCAAATTCAGCAGTTCAATATATCATTGATCATGGAATCGGCAAAAATAGAATAACAGCAAAAGGTTATGGCGAAAGCAAGTTGTTGAATAAGTGCTCAAACGGAGTGAAATGTTCAGAGGCGGATCATCAGTTGAACAGAAGAACAGAGTTTAAAATAGTTAAACAATAAACAAAGAAGTGGTTGGCATCTCAGACAGGTATTTCGAAAAAAGATATTTTTAGTTTTTCTGCATGCCCTTTAACGAGCTTTCAAAGTTGAAACCTATCGGAGAGATAAATATGAAAAATAAGTTAACAAATAAATTTAATGCTTCTGAAATAGAAACCGATCGTTTGCTTGCCTTTGTTGATATCATTGTTGCAATTAACTATTATGGCATAACTGAACTGTTGGATACGATTGGGGAAGAAAGGCTGAGGGCTCATCTCGAATTGGATAAATTCCAGCAAATTGATCCATCGACATTGCTTCATAACCCATCCTGACAAAGACTTCATTTCTATAATTATTTTCTGTCATTGGCTTACTGGCGCAGACAAATCAAAACTAAAAAAATAGGTAGGTTAAAGAGCTATTTGAGAATTCCGAGCAAGGAGAAGTTCATTGTATTCCATAAGGACAAGACGATGAATGCGAGAATAGAACAGATGAATGCCTATAAAAACTAATCATAAACAGAAACGATTGTATTATTTCATCATACCTGAAACGGTGTAAGCACTCATCAGAAGGATGGCGACATCCTGGTTTTTCAAAATATATTCTCTGATGGACCTCACGGCATTGGTCATGTGGGAGTTTACTGTTGGCATGGAAATACCCATCAGATCCGCAACCTCTTTATGACTTTTTCCGTCAATTTTGCACAGCTGAAATACCTGTTTAGATTGAGGGGGCAGTTGGTTTATTGCTTTTCGAAAGATTTCGGCGGCCTCTTTATTTTCCAGTAGCTCCTGTCCGTCCAGGTAGTGATCCGCCGCATTAAGCAATAGCTTGTTGATCAGAGCCTGGTTGTGGCTGATTTTTCTAAAATAATTGTAAACAAGATTATTGGCAATGGTGAATATGTAGGACTGGAATGACTTTATGGTGTCGATAGTGTCCCGGTTTTGCCAAAGTTTGATGAATAGTTCCTGTATGATTTCCTGGGCATCATCTTCACTTTTGATCATATTGACTACGCGCAAAAACAATGGCCTGCTGTAGGCTTTGTACAGGGCGTTAAAGGAAGGCTCGTCACCTTTGCTTAACTGGCTTAGCAGTTGCTGTTGTAAATCATCTTCCAGAATTTTCAAGTCTCAATAAATAAGTTAAGCGCCAAACATAATATAAAATACACTGAAATTAAATAAGCGGCTTTGTGAAAACTCAGATAGCACATATTTCACAGCTACTAATTTACTTAAAAAAAAATGATTATTTATCGCGAATGTGGCTGCTTTGCTGCCTTTTCTTGATCGCAAGCGAAATTTATTGGCGCTCTGATTGGTGAATTTGGGAAGATTATTTGTAAAAATAATTAGCTGATTATTAGTGTTTTGTGATTTTTTTTAAAAATTGGCTCATTAGTTATTGCATCAGCGGTGTCTTACGGTCAATAAAAGGGAAATGGAAGGAAAACTAAATCAGCTTTTTGAAAACTACCTGAACAATCAATGTTCAGACCAGGAGATCTTAAACTTACTTGAATATTTCAAGATAGAACAAGAGGAACCTGTTTTGCGTGAACTGATCATGCAGGAACTACAGCGATCAGGGGAGCCTAACATTAGGGTTGACCGTGTTGAGGAGCGCCTGAATCTGGCATACGCGGGTATACGTGAATATATCATCCAGGAAGAGGCACCTGTTATTCGAAAGATAAAATTGTGGAAACGCATAGCTGTTGCAGCTGCCATAGCTACCATTGTATTTGGAGGAGGACTATATTATTACAATCTAAATCTTCGCAAAGTACAGCTTAACGAGACTGCTTACAAAAACGATGCTGGTCCGGGAAAGACCGGAGCAACTTTAACCTTAGCCAACGGTCAGAAGATCAGATTGTCGGATGAAAAAAACGGGGAGCTGGCTAAAGATGCCGGGGTCACCATTAATAAATCTGCTAACGGTCAGTTGGTGTACGATATTGTATCTGACAAAAGTGCTGCAGGTCATATCAACACACTATCTACAACTAATGGAGAAACTTATAAAGTGCGCCTTCCCGACGGGACACAGATCTGGCTGAATGCAGCCTCGAAACTTATCTATACCACCAACCTCATCAGAAATGGGAAAAGAGTTGTTCAATTGGATGGGGAAGCTTATTTCGAGGTCTCAAAAGATAAAAAGCATCCTTTTGTGGTGGAGAGCAAAGGACAATTTGTAGAGGTTTTAGGGACACATTTTAACATCAATGCTTATCGGGATGAACCTCAGATTGCCACAACCTTGCTGGAGGGCTCCGTGAAAGTCGGTATAAATGGAAAGACGCAGTTGATTAGGCCCGGCCAGCAGGCTGTAAACTACGGTGGAAGGCTGAAAGTGAATGATGTGAGCCTTGATGACATCACTGACTGGAAAGAAGGGGATTTCTTCCTGAATCATGTAGACTTTAAAACCGCAATGCGTAAAATCGCCCGTTGGTATGATGTAGAAATAGTCTATGATGTCGCAGTTCCTGAAGATCTAGAATCGGGGGGCTGGATGTCCAGACGAAACAAATTGTCAACTGTATTAAAAGCCATCGAAGATACGGGCCTGGCAAGGTTCAGAATTGAGGGTAAGACAGTGCATGTTTTCAAATGATATCCTGATCGATAAATAACAGATTAATCACTTAAACATAAGGAATGAAAGAAAAGCTACTATAGAATAAAAAAACCAGGAATGTTAGACACTCCTGGTACAATCGTAACAATCAACTAAATCACTGTTTACTGCAGGGTCTCAACCTTCTAAAACTAAGAATCCTGCATAACGACTAAACAAATGTATAAAAAATATACCAGCAACCTCGGTGTACGTAAATCGTTATACCACAAAATCTTGCTTATTATGCGCCTAACCACCGTAATATTAATAGCATCCTTCATGCACTTAAGTGCGGCCTCAGTCGCCCAGCGCATTACGATGTCGAAAAAGGATATTCCCCTGGAATCTGCTTTACGGGAGATACGTAAACAAAGTGGATTTGATATCATATTCGATGGGAAAATACTTCCCAAGAATAAATTGGTCAGCATCGATGTGAGAAATGCTGATATCAATCAGGCGATGAGTTTGGTCCTTAAAAATCTTCCGCTATCCTATAGTATTGAAGGAATTATTGTGTCCATCAATAAAAAGCGTGAGGCTTCTACTTTAAATAAAGATCGCCTGCTTCAAGAACGCATAACCGTAAGGGGGAAGGTCGTGAATGAGAAAGGCGAACCGCTTTCTGGAGCCACCATCATTGTGGAGGGCGATTCGAAAATACTGGGCAGCAGCAATCTTAAGGGTGAGTTCGTTTTGCTAAACGTAGATTCAAAAGCCAATATCATCATTGCCTTTATGGGCTATGAGCCGGTGATTATACCTGCGAAGGCTGATCTTGGCATTATCAAAATGGAGGTAACCACCACGGATTTATCCGAAGTAGAGATTACTTTCAACACTGGTTATCAACAGATTTCTAAAGAGCGTAGTGCTGGTTCATTTTCTAAGCCAGACCTAAAGGTAATGCTGGACAGATCTGCGGGCTCACCAACCTTGCTTAATCGCTTGGAAGGATTGGTACCTGGTTTATCGAGTGGTGCCGGTGGCAACGGCGGTATTGTTATCCGCGGAACCACAACCCTGAATCTCAATACCGAACCTTTATATGTTGTTGATGGCATTCAAGTTTCAAGAGAAATTTTTGACAATCTGAATGTGCAGAGTGTTGACGACATTACCGTACTCAAGGATGCCACAGCCTCATCTATCTGGGGTGCAAAAGCTGCAAACGGGGTAATCGTTGTCACGACAAAAAAAGGAAAAGCAGGGGATAAGCTTCGGATCGATTATGATGGTTATGTTGGTTTCAACGGCCGTCCTGACCGCTATTACATTCCGAGAATTTCTAATGCTGAACATATTGCACTAGCAAGGGAATTATTTCCGGAATATTCGGCGGCTACGAGCTGGGCTGCATTGAAAAATCAAAATGTGCCTATACAACCACATCTTCAGGTGCTGTATGATGCAAAAAGAAATCTGATTACTCCGGCACAGGCGAATTTTAAATTAGACAGTTTATCGAAGATTTCAAATATGGATCAGATTAATGACCTGCTCATTCGTGATGCTTCTATTCTAAACCAGACCCTATCGATTTCGGGAGGAGGGAAGGTGCACTCATTTTATGGATCAGTCCAACACATAGGCCGCGTAAGCAATACACCCGATGAGCATGACAATTCTTATCAACTTCTTCTGAATAATCAATTTTCGGTAAGCAAGCGGATAAAAATCAATGTAAACGCTGAAATCAATAACAGGTTAACAAAGTATGGAAATGTAACCATACCAGATGGTATAGCAGAAAATGAATACCAATTGTTAAAAGATGCTAACGGTAATTCGTTGAATGCAAATTGGGCAGGTGTATTTATTGACTCGTTGCGGACTAATTATCAGACACGTAGCCGGATCAACCTCAATTATAACCCTATAGCAGAACAAAGTAGGGCTGATTCAACGAGAAATACGTTAAGTGCAAGATTTCAGGCAGGGGGAACATTAGACATCATGAAGGGGCTGAAATTTACAGGAACTTATGGTTACAATTATGCCTCAACTGCTATGAGAGGCGTCCGGGATGAGAACAATTATGATGTCAGGGTGTTAAAAACAAGATTCACTGTCTCTCCTACCTTAACTTCTATACCAGTGTATAATTTGCCTCAATTTGGAGGAACATTGCAGACGCAAAACGCATTGAAAAGGAGTTGGACCATAAGAAATCAATTGACTTTTGATCGCGATTTTAACAAGCACCAGGTAACGGCGATGTTTGCACAAGAAGCAAGAAGCGAACAAACAGTCAATAGCAATGGGTATTTCTGGGGTTGGGATGATGCCGCACAAACTTATACCCAGGTTGACGCACTCAGGCTTCAAAATACAGTTGCCGGCGTAGCAGGCTCTGTTTCAGGTGTAAATTTACTGAACCTCAGTCCGGATGCAAGAGAACTTCCTATTGCGAGGCAAACTTCTTATGTGGCCAGTGCTGCGTATACTTTTGATAGAAGATATTCCTTAAATGCTAGCTGGAGGATAGATGAGAGCAATGTGTTTGGCTTTGATAAGTCGGCCCAAAATAAACCTGTATATAGTGTAGGAGGAAAGTGGAGCATGGGGAACGAAGAATTCATGAAACCCGTTGACTGGCTAAACCGTTTAGATCTTCGTTTAACCTACGGAATTACAGGAAATGCACCTAGACCGGGACAAGCGGCCTCTTTTGATATTTTTGCAGCAAGGGTTAATATCAATGCTGTAAATGGTTCTGGATTAGCTTTACAAACCCCAGCGAACAGTAAACTAACCTGGGAAATGACCAAGAACTATAACGCAGGTTTAGACTTCGCAGTTCTTAATAACAGATTAAGTGGTACGGTAGATGTTTACCTGAAAAATACCAGTGATCTGATTGGTATTGTAATTACTTCTCCGTTGTCTGGTTATGCCAGTGTAACTGGTAATTTTGGTGACCTGCAGAACAAGGGAATTGATATAGGATTAAACTCGGTTAATGTAAGAAGCAGGAATTTTGCATGGGGTAGTAGCCTCATATTAGGCTACAATAAAAATAAACTGACCAAATTGAATATCAACAATGTACCTACAACAGGAGCAGGTTTGGTAGGGACAACGCTGAGCCAGGGAACAACGCGGATGGTTGGCCAGTCACTATATTCATTGTATGCTTATAATTATGCAGGGCTAAATACTTCCGGTGATCCACAGATCAGGCTTGCCGATGGAACGCTTACTGCCGCGCCAAATGTAAGCTTACCAGTAGATATTCTAAGGATGGGTATAACCCAGGCGCCCCTGTCGGCCGGACTAGGCAATAATTTCCAATATAAGTCATTTAACCTGAGTGTAAATATGATTTTCAACGCAGGGCATGTGATTCGTGATCCGAGAGTCAATACAACAAGTGGTGTGATAGGAGGTAACAATTACCAGGCTGGATTTTTGGAGCGCTGGAAGGGAACTGGTGATGAAACCCGTACGGATATTCCTAGATATGTAGCCAATTCAGCAATTAATGCGGCCAGAGATTTGAATTATTACAATCAGGGAAGTACCAGAATTTTGTCTGCTGATTACCTGAAGATCCGCGATATTAGTTTAAGTTATACACTTCCGCAATTGGTTGCAAGCAAGATAAGGGCTCAATCGATTACCTTCCGCTGCAATGTGAACAACCTGTTGTTATGGACGGCCAATGATTTGAATTTCGATCCGGAAGTTAACAGATCTACTTTTGAACAAATCACCAATGTTAGACCTGCACAGGGAACCGTATCGTTCGGTGCGCACATTAGCTTTTAATTATCAAACAAAACCGATAAGTTATGACAACTTTTAAAAAATATATACTGGGTTCTGTTTTTGCCCTAACGCTGTTATTCCAATTTTCCTGTAAAAAGGAGTTCCTGGAAATAGAACCGAAGGGGCAAAAGATCTTACAGACAACCAATGATTATGAACAGGTATTGAACGTTTCTAACATTCAAACTTTTTTACCTGCGAACATTTACATGGGGGACGAGATGGCAGCAATGGAATCTTTTATTACTGAAGTTCCGATACGTATGCAACGTCTCTATAGGTATGACGACAGGATTTATGATGCCGGGGCTACACCTGACGAATTCAGTTCTGCTTCTTCAAATGAAGCCATTTATATCAGGAGACTTTATGTCTTTAATAAGGTAATCAATAATGTAATGGATTCTGAAGGTGGCACTGAGGTCCAAAAGACAGCAATCATGTCAGAAGCCAGAGTGTTGAGGGCAATCTGTAATTTTATGTTCTTAAGTGATTTTTCGAAACCTTATAATGCAAGCACTGCTACCACAGATCTCGGTATCCCGGACATTACCAAATCTGATGTAACTCAGACCAATTTTGCACGCTTGAGTCAGAAGGAAAACTACGACCTGATGATCAAGGATATCACCGAAGCTATACCAAATTTAGGCGTGTTAACCCACCGTCGTAAAATTAGTAAGCTTACCGCCTATGCTGTTCTGGCACGTATTTATTTTGCTATGAATAATTACGCTGCAGCAAAGACTAACCTTGACCTGGCATTTTTGGAAATGCCCAAGGCTAATATCCCGCTGGCTTTATATGATTATAATATCGTTTTGAATCCTGCAGGAGGATCCCAGTCATGGCTTCCTCATACCGGATTTGGTTATTCTGCAAATAAACCTCAGGTCATCAATGATACGGAGACTATCTTTAATATTGACGCAACTAAGACTTTATTCTCAGCGCCGAACACATTTGTGCTTTCAGAGAGAACAGTTGGGCTATTTGATCCTGCAGACAAACGTTTGAATAAATCAGATCCAATGGATATAGATGAAGCATCTACTTATCCCAATGGCATGAGAAGACCTCTATTTAATTTTAGTGCTGAAGATGTGGGCCCTGTTTTACCGGATTTATACCTGATGCGTGCAGAAGCCAGGGCGCGTGCAAATGACCTGACAGGAGCTGTGCAGGATGTACAGGCCTTGCGGGTAAAAAGAACTTCAGCAACAGCTGCCCCGGTTCCGACCGGTATTGCCGGCAATCAACAGGCACTCGTAAGGTTTATCCTTGATGAACGTATCCGTGAACTTTGCTATACTGGAGCCCGATGGTTAGATATGCGCCGCTTATCTCAAGATCCTATCTATAAGGATCACGTGAAATACAGCCATGATTTGTTTAACGACGCAGGAGATGTTGTGAAAAGCTTCCCACTAAAACCCGAAAGATTTGCCCTGAAATTTGGAGAAGTTGTCTTGGGAACGAGCCAGGGTTTGCAAGAAAACCCATAGTTATACCACGCTAAATACTGCTTAGGGCAGTATTTAGCTAATTAATTTATCATACCTAAATATAGAACATGAAACCATCATGATTTTTCAAACCACACAGTGGGATGAATAAATCTGATAGCTTCATCACAAATGAAAAATAAATTTTAAACAGATGAAAAAACTAATCTTATTGCTGTTGATTTCCAGCTCAGCTTGGGCGCAGCAGACACCAGCAAAAAAATATGGCCTTCAAGATTTTATGATGATGGAGAAAGTGGAAGACCAGGAAAAATATTATAATGAAAATAAGACGAAGTTAGCCGAAAAAGACGACAATAGTTTTCGCGCCGAACTTGCAGTTAACTGGTTAGCCAAGGGGAATTTAGGTAAGTACAACTATTATCAGGCGGCCAAACCTAAATATTCTCCCCCTCAGTTCCTCAACTTAAGTTACGCACTGGAGAAATTGTTTGATGAGAAAAAGCAATATGCTGCTGTTGCCGAGTATACCAACGAATTTTTGGAGCAATTGAAAAAAGGTACCTGGACCGATTTATTCGGCAGGGCTCATATTTTAATGGATTTGAATGCTGCCGCCAATGCCAAACTGGGAAACATTGAAGCAGCCAAAGCGATGATCGTTAATTCACCCGGAAAAAAGGTGGCTTCCGCTAGTGACAATGGTTATTTTAAAGATGTCAAATCCAACTATCTAAACCGCTATGCAATTGTAATGTCTGTTGCTGGTGATCATCAAATTGCATTTGACACCTTGAGCAAAGCCTTCAAGGAAGCCGATTCCAACCCTTATATGGTTGCTACTTTTAAGGAAGTGTATATGAAAGTTAAAGGATCAGATAAGGGGTTCGACCAATATCTAAAATCTCTGGAGGATGAAGCTTATCAAAAATATTACCACAAAGTAGAGAAAATGTATATTGAATCTCCAACATTACCACTTACCGGGACTATGCCTATTGTTAATCAACCTGGCAAAGTTCTAAATTCATTTCTTGCTGATAAGCCTGTGAGCGGGATTACGCTGAATGCGCTTGACGGCAAATCTGTTAACCTGGGCGATTATAAAGGTAAAGTCTTAGTACTTGATTTCTGGTCTACCGGATGTACACCATGCGTAGCTGCTTTTGCTGGATTTGAGAAAGTGGTGGCCGACTATAAGAAAAGTGAATTTCAGCTATTTGTAGTAAACCTATTTGAGCCTCAAGCTGAAGTAAAAGTATTTGCTGCACGAAAGCCGGTTAAGCTTGAGATATTGCAGGATGAAGAAAATAAAGCGTATTCGGTAAACGCAACGCCTACAAAAATCATTTTTGATCCGATGGGCAACATTAGGTTTTTCAGTTCAGGTTATGCAGGTTCTACAGATAGAGAGTATTATAAGCTGAAAGCAATGGTGGAGATTACGAAAGATAAACACAGAAGCCTATGAGAAGAATATTGCTTTTTCTAATGCTAAGCACATTAACGTGCTCGGCATTCGCACAGGACATTCATCCTGTTGCCTGGAAGTTTAGTAGTCAAAAGATTGCTCCCTTAACTTATGAGGTTAAGTTCATTGCTACTGTTCAGGAACCTTTTCACATCTACCCGCAATCTTCGGAGGGCGGATTGGGTATGCCTACGGAATTTATATTTCATGATAACGATAATTTAGAATTAATTGGATCAGTAGGGGAACAGGGACTTGATAAAAACAAGGGCGAAGAGTTGGCTTATTATGCCAAAGGGGTCACCTTTACACAAACCTTAAAGTTGAAAACCGAGAAAAAGACAGATTTGTCTTTCGTCATCAAATACATGGCCTGTAATGACCAGATGTGCCTCCCTCCCTCGAAGAAAGCGTTTACAGTAATCATAAATAATACAGATAAAGGTGCTGTGGAAAGTACTGCTTCCGGAGTAGTGTCAGCAGAAAAAAAACCTTTGATATATGAGGATTTTGTAATGCCGGGCGCTGATGGGAAGTTGGTGACATCCAAAGAAATTACCGCTAAGAACAAATATACATTTATTGATTTCTGGGCAAGTTGGTGTGTGCCTTGCAGAGCACAGGGGCGGGAGTTAATTCCCCTATATGAAAAATACAAGGCTAAAGGTTTTGATGTGATTGGCATTTCTTTAGATACAAATCCAACAGCCTGGAAAAAGGCGATTGATGCAGATCAATATACCTGGACAAATCTGAGCGATATGAAAGGATTTGACTCTGAAATGGTGAAAAAATACGGGATAACAGCTATTCCTAGAAACTTTCTAATCGATCATACAGGTGCGATAGTTGCAATGGATTTGCATGGAAAGGAACTTGAAGCTAAACTCATTGAGCTTTTTAATTAGCCCAAAAATCAAATTTTTAAATAGAATTTATAAAAAATAATTATGAAGAGATTAATCGTTATTGGCTTATCAATAATTCAGCTTGGTGCATTTGCTCAAGCTACCCATAAATATACGGTAACTGGTAAATATGGCAACTATAATTCACCTGCGAAAGTGTATCTAGAGTATGTAGAAAACAGTAAACCAACACTTGATTCTGTAGCGTTGAAGAATGGATTTTTCAAATTCAGCGGTTACGTGACCACATCTCCGGTATCGGCAACGCTTATTTTTGATACGAAAAGCCTAGGGCATGCGAAAAGCAGGGAACGAAAAGAGTTCTTCCTGGAAGCTGGCGAGATTAAAGTTAAAACAAGTGATGTTGGGGTTAAAACTATGCGGGTAACAGGTACTCCTGCTAATAACGATTATGATGACCTTGATAAATTGGAAGGTGCGGAATACTCAAAAATGACTGGTGATGATAAAAAGTTTCTGGAGGGGAAGCTATTGCCGCAAAATACTCCAGATTATGAGACTAAGTTAGAAGGCTTTCGAAAAAGGTTCAGCGACATGAATGTGAGGGTATATACTTCATTTATTAAGTCACATCCTAATTCAGAATTAAGCCTTCAATTATTCCCTAAAGTAGCTTATTTTCGACCATACGATATAGTTAAGCCACTGTTTGATGGACTATCAACAGCGCTTAAAAGAACTGAGGAGGGAAAAAAAATAGAGGAAAAATTAAATAATATGGTTGTCGCAGCAATCGGTAAGGTCGCCCCGGATTTTGAGATTCCTGACACCGCGGGAAAGCTAGTTAAGCTTTCCTCATTAAGGGGGAAATATGTACTCCTTGACTTTTGGGCCTCCTGGTGCGGACCTTGTCGCGCAGAAAACCCTAACCTCGTTAAAGCCTATAATAAATTCAAGGATCATAATTTTACAGTGGTAGGTGTGGCACTGGATAAATTACAAGATAAGTCTGCATGGTTAGCAGCAATAAAGAAAGATGGCCTTTCCTGGCTACAGTTATCTGAATTGAAATTTTGGAATAGCGAGGCCGCAAAATCGTTCGGTGTTCAAGCAATTCCTCAGAATTTTTTAATTGATCCTAATGGAATTATTATTGGGAAAACTTTAAACGGTAGCGTGCTGGAAGCCAAATTGAATGAGGTTCTTAGTGCGGGTGCAAAGGACAAATAAAATCAGCGAAATTGATTTTTTTACTAATTTTTTTGCCATTCATCTAGCGGTTTTAATGCAGACTTCTGAACAGAGATGCTTTTTGATCCGGGAAGTAGCACAACATTGATTGCTGTTTTGGTGTTGGCAGGTATCGTAATTTCGAACCCGATTATGGTGCTCCCTATGTTGAGGGCATCGTAGTTGTTAGGGGGATCAGTTCGCCAGGTTTGCAATTTGACGTCTGCCAGCCCGGCGAGATATATGACCATTTTCTTACCCTTATAAGAAAGCAGTGCCTGGTTTCCGTCAATGGAAGCTATTGTGGCTCGGGTAAGCATGCTCCATCTGATGGTACATGGCTGGTTTCCGGTCTCCAGTTCATCACGGATGCTCAGGTATTCTTTATTCACAATGGCGATACCCCTCTTTGCTGTCGTCAACTGGTTCTTATATACGGAACTGAGGTCCATCACACAACTCTTGAACAGGGAATCCGGAGAGGAGGAGGTGATGGGCGCATTGCCGGCTACATTTTGAAGCTTTCCATTTGCGGTGATCGTACTGTGCGCGAAATTGGAATACCGGTACACCTGCCATCTTTGGGAGTTTTGTGCCATATTCCAGATATTTAACCCTTTAGATTCTAAAGATTCGTAGCCCTGCATTCCGAAGTCTTCAGACCAGCGTACGCCTTCAGCGTCGAGCACAAAAGAGCCGATGTCCATGTGGCCGTGTGAGGCGGATGGCGTACCGCCTTTAAAGCCCAGGTAAATGGCATTCGGATCATTCCATGCTGTTCTCAGTACGGCAATACTATTTTCACCTTTGCTGAACAGTGTGGTTGCTGAAGGTGGCTGGATCTGATCTGTACGGATGCCCTGCCCCCAAATGAGTGCGGCGGGAAGCAAGCGGTTGCCTTTGGCGTAGAAATTTAACTTGCTCAGGTTTTGCTTTTCAATATATAGTAGAGCAGGGTCTTTCAGTTTATTCGCAAACCAGAACATGGTAGGCTGAAGTGCATCCGGCCCACCGCTGTCTGAGTAATTAAAAGGCAGCCCTGAGGGCCCCATGAGGTTTTCGAAAAAAGTAGCGGTTTTTAGGAATCCGGGCCGCTGGCTCAGTCCGTAGTCGGTATCGAAGATGCTTTCAATGGCGCTGATGAGTAACACATTGAAGGATGTGCCATAACCCCAGTAGTTGTACCCTTCGGCGTAATTTCCGTCAGGAGCATAAGTCTTCATAGGGATGAGTACGCTGTTAAGCGCGCGGTTCACCAACGCGACAGACTGCTGTGGCTGGTTTTCAAATACAGCCAGGGCTCCGTAAGTCATGCCTGCGTTACATACCTGGTTCCAGTTGTTGCTACCCCTGAGCCAGCCGTTGTATTTTGGATCTAAGGAAGGACCGATGCCTTTGTCTATTATTGCCTTACTGATCAGCTGGCGCGACTTTATGCTGAGCTTGTCAAAGAGCCAGTCGTAGCCAATGGCCATTCCTATGGTCATTTCCGCAACATCGAGGAAGTGATCGGGGTTCCAGTCGGTAAAACTGGCGACTGCCAACATCTCCTCTTCACAGCGCTTAAAGTAACTTTTCTTGCCGGTCATGCGCCAGGCGTAAGCCAGATCAAATATCCTTCGGAAAGCTTCCCTGGACTGTTCTAGCAGACGACGGCCAATCAGGGTACGTTCTACCGGATTTTTAAGTAGCATCGCATCACATTCTGTGAGGATACTTTCATGGACATTGCGCCAAAGGGGATCTGCTTCAATTTCTTTTTTGATCAGGAATTCTTGACCCTTAAGCATCAGCAGTCTGGGATGGTCCCCGATTTTGGTACTGTCTATGCTGATCTGCGCGTGTAAAGCTGACCAGGTCACGAGCATTAGCGTAAGCATTACTGGAATTCTCATATCGGTTTTGAGTAATTTGTTGATCTTAAATTTCAATTCTTAACCGGGTCCTTGTGCTCAAGAATCAGGTTGTACCTGTTCAGTGCCTCCAGGAAATAGTAATCGGCATACACTAAAGGTACATCAATTTCAACACCATGGGGAATACTGCCAACACAATGCTCCAGGATAAAGCCTCCATTTTTGTCGGGCTCGGCCCGATAGGCTGGACTGGCTAGTGAACGCAATATGTGTGTGGCTGTATTCCTGTAGCTGTTATCTCCGCTTTTACTATAAGTGCTGAGTTCAAACAGTGCGGATGCGGTGATCGCGGCAGCAGAGGCATCCCGATACTTAACCGGTGTGGTCAACGCAGCGGATTTGATGGATGGCGTATAGCCTGTGTCATTGGCGTTGAAATCCCAGTAAGGTACTTTGTCGGAGGGAAGGTTTGAATTGTTGATGTAAAAATCAGCCATTTTCATAGCCGCATCCAAATACCGGCGATCTCCGGTTTCCCTGTAGGCCACCGTAAATCCATAGATGCCCCAGGATTGTCCACGTGCCCATACTGAGTTGTCCGCATAGCCCTGGGCTGTTTCCCGGCTGAGCACCTTGCCACTTTCCGGATCGTAACATACGACATGGTGGCAGCTGTAATCTGCCCGAAGCTGGTTTTTCAGTACATTATCCGCATGTCGTATCGCTATGTCTTTATAGGATGGGTTTCCCGTTGCTGCTGATGCGAAAAACAGGAGTTCCAGGTTCATCATGTTGTCAATGATGACCGGGAACTTATAGTTGTGCTGACCATCCCATGAGCCAAAGCCATCCCATGATTTAATACTTCCGGTTTTTTCGCTGAATCTTGTGCCCAGTGATTGAGCAGCCCGGATCAAAATCTGTTTGTATTTTTCATTTTTGGTTAGTCGGTAAGCATTGCCATAACTGCAATAGACCATGAAGCCTAAATCATGATGCTCGGTGAAATTTTGAAGTGCTTCTAGTTTTTCCGTCCATTTGACTGCCTCATTTTTGAGGGTTTCATTTTTAGTACCCTCGTAAGCATACCAAAGTGAACCGGCAAAGAAGCCGGAAGTCCACTCATATTTCCCGGTCAGCTTGAGCCGACCGTTTGGATCTGTCGTTCTTGGGAATAGGGTATCTCTTTTGTTGGCCTCAGCCAGCATGAACTTGAGCTGATGCACGGAAAAATTAAAGTTTTCGGTGACAAAGACTTTTTCTTCAGGTGCATTGATGAAAGACGCCAGTATAAGGGCTGTCAAAATGATGCCGTATGTTTTGATTCGGAATGACATAACAGGATTTTATGATTTTCTATTGCTTAAAAAATTGGATATCGTCAAAGCTGCAGTACTTGTTGTTGCCATCCGTGTAAAAGCCAATGGTGCATTGACCGTTGCTGACGTTTATATTGCTGATCTTTATTTTTTGCCAGCCCGCCGCCACCGGTATACTTGCGTTGATCTGGGCTGAACCAAAGTCTTTGGCGAACAATTGGTTCTGTGTCATCGCGTAGGGACTGATCACCCAGGCTTGAAAAGTGTAATTCCCGTTGGGTAATCCGGTGATGGTTTGACTGGTGCTCACATTGTATGCCGCATTTTTGTAGTGTGTTAAGCGATAAGTACCCGAGTGTGCGGTTGTTTCTACATAATTCGCTTCAGCATTGGTTCCGCCGCTCGTCCAGTTTATGGGGTTCTGGGTATTTGCATTATCCACTTCAAATCCCGGATTTTTAACTAGTGAAAATGCATCTATCGCTAGGGTGGGGTTAAAGGTCGTGGAACTGAACATACTTTTGTTTACCGGCGGACGGTCATAATACTGAGGTTCCCAATAGCATACGCCGATTCCCCGATTACCTGGCAGACTACTGACCTGTGTGAGCAGTGTGCTGATCATCAAACGACAGTTCACAGGGTCTGATTGCACATATCCGCATTCGGCAATCATGATGTCTTTGTTATAAGTGGCGACCAGATCCTGCATATTCGCATTGGTCTGGCTCAGGATGGTTGCGAAGTTTCCGCTCCATGGATAAACCGATAAGCCAATCACATCAAAGTCGGCACCGTTAGCTACGAGTCCATTTAGGACATTTTTGCAGGAATCGTTGTCAAAACCTTTAGAAAAGTGCACCATAACTTTGATGTCCGGGTTGATGGCTTTAACTGCGTCATAACCCGCTTTATATAGACCTGCAAAATTGGCTATATTCCCGGCAGGTATCTGGCCTGTGGGCCACAGCATCCCGTTGTCTACCTCATTGCCTACTTCTACAAAAGCTGGGGTAACCCCATTAGCAATCAGTGTGTTAATGGTGGTGGTGGTATGATTGCTAACTGCTGTTTTTAACTGAGCGTAAGAATAGCTGCTCCAGGTAGCTGGTTTCGTTTGGTTCCATGGATCTGCCCAGGTATCACTGTAATGGAAGTCTACAAATACTTTCAAGCCTGCGTTCTTAGCGCGTACAGCCTTTGCCACCACATCGGCTAAACTATTGTAGGCGAATGTACCTGTGGAATTTACCCAGACCCTGATCCGTATGGTATTGAGCCCGCGTTCTTTCATGATGATGAACAGGTCTTGCTGATCTGTAGTATTGTAGAACAGCTTTCCCGCATTCTCCATGCGGGTGACGTGGCTGATGTCAGCACCCTTTACAAAATCAGCGCTGCTGGTGGATAGGAGTGCGGGTTCGCTGAACGATGTACGCATGGATTGGGTGGGGATTAATTCTTCATTGTTGTTTTTATAGCAGCTGCTCATCCAAAATAGGAGCAGGATCCCAGCTGTCGCAAAGCGTATTTTTCTGAAAATTTGTAAGCATGAGCTTTTCATAGTCGTAGTGTTTAGTTGACTGTTATTTCAATTTTCTTTGATGAGTATTTACTGGCCTCAATGCTCACACTACCTCCTGAGAATGTCGCATTGAACGTCCCCTTTTGGGGATATTTGTAGGTGTATTTGATCGTGCTTGTTTTTTGTGCGACGGATTTTACGGGCTCCCCAACATCAGGTGTTACTTTTTTGAGGTCGATAGGTCCCATGATTGCCCATGCTTCGGAACGGTTGGCTGCTGCCTGGGCAGAGGAAGCACCATTGATGGCTAAAGAAGAGGTATTGAAAGTCCAGTTAAAAATGTTTTCCATAGGATATCCCACAAAGCCAGGGCTATAGGTGGTCACCCCATAATTAGTAAAGCCGACATTCGCAAAGTTGTGGTTCGCGATCTCATAGCTTGTGCCGTCGGCCAGCAGGTTTTTCAAAGAGAACAGGTCAATAAACCACCTGTTTTGTGTGGATCCGGCCAGGCCTGTGTATTTAAACGCCAGGTACACAGGTCTGTTCTGAGCAGCGTAGTCCGTCAGATCGATATTTCCTGAAGGCACAGCAGTAGGGCCCGTTGCTAAAGTGGCGCGAGTGGTAATGTCTGTCCACCCTGCAGTGCTGATGCGCTGCAGGGTCCCGGGGATGTCGTTAAAAATTACCCCCTGGAAATCCTGCGATATCATCAGTGCCAGTGAATTGGGCTGTGTGCCCCCGGTTAATCTTGCTGTGCGAAAACTCAGCTGCGAAGTTCCTTCAGCCGAAGTTCTTTCACGGTATTCGTACCTTTTGCCGACCAGGCCGGAATAAAAGGTAATCACGTCAGGATTTCCGGTGAAACTGAAACGGACCGTATCGCCCAGGGTAATCGTATTTTTATCGGCACTAACCGTAAAATCGGCTTCAGCCTGACTAAGGTCCTTTTTGCATCCGCAGATAACAACAGTTAAAGCGGCTATGATCATTAAATATTTAGACATCATTCTTTTTTATTTTATTTACCAGCCTGGGTTTTGTGTCATTGCATTATTGATATTGATTTCCAATGCAGGGATGGGTAACAGCAGATACCTTGGAGAGGAGGATGCGGTAAGGTAGCCAAGTCCCCAGGTAATTTTGTTTGTGCCCGAGGCATTTGAATTGTTGATCTCGGTCAGCATTGATATCATGGTGGAGGTGAATGTACCCCAGCGGATCAGATCGGCTTTCCGCAAACCTTCAAAAGCAAGTTCTCGTGTCCGCTCATCCATGATGCTCTGCCTGAACTGCGGTTTTGATAAGCCTGTGGTCAAATCTGCAACTGGACTGGCCATGGATACTGGCAGTCCGTACCCTCTTCTACGGACTTGATTAACCGCATTATAAGCAAGAGAGGTTGGGCCGTTTAGCTCGTTCTCCGCCTCCGCCTGCATGAGTAATACATCTGAATATCTGATTACCGGAAAGTTGGTACCGTTGTAATATTGTTGTTTTTTAGGGGTCAGTGGTTCGAAATACCTGCGCCACTTACCCATTTCGCGGTTGATAATGTTGCTGCTGGTATAATTTGTGCGAACGGCTGTTGTGGCATTGCTTGTGCTGAAATAAAATGGGGCAATGGTCCAATCCCGCCGCTGGTCACCATTGCCGTATAAATTGTAAAGCTTGATCGTCGTGCGCATGTTTGCACCTGCGAAGCCCGTATCCAGGTTGTTACAACCCAGATTTGCCGTGCCAAGCTTGCCATTTTCAAAGTAGCTGGCATTGTTGCTATTCGTGTTAAAATCTACTTCCCAAAGGGATTCTTTGATGTCGTAAATGTCCTGTGACTGATTGATAAAGATCTGGCTGAAAGGGGAACGTGTATAGGTTGGGTTTGCAGTCGTACGCAGTTCATGTTCACCACTGCTGATCACTTTTTCCGTCCATTTGAGCACTTCAGAATAGCGGCTTTCATCCTTTAAGGGGAATCCGGCCATATAAAGGTTTACCCTTGCCAGAATTGCTGCAATGGCAGTTTTAGAAACATGACTACTGTTGCCGATGGTACTTGCCTTGTATACTTTGGCTTCCGCCGTTTCCATATCATTAACAATTTGCGCGTATACATCTTTGGCAGGCCTGCGGGGTATGTCAACAGAGTTGACGTTTTCAGTTGGTGTGATCTTCAGCGGCACGTCTCCATAGTTGCTGACCAGCAGAAAATGATAGTAGGCCCTCAGGAACAAGGCTTCGCCCAGAATGACCTGACGTTTGGTTTCATCCATTTTAGCATTGTTGATGTTGGCGATCAGCAGGTTTGCACGTTCAATGCCAATATAACATTGCTGCCACAGTCCGGTAATGTAAGGATTGGTGTAGTCGAACTGATAGTACATGGGTGCGGAAAAAGCATTTGAACTGTAGCCATAAAAGCCCTCGTCGGTACATAAGCCCAGTTGCTGCCAGAGTCCACTGGCATAGAGGTACTCATTTCCCAAGGGATCATAGCTGGCGGCAAGTGCCAGGTTCAGGTCACTTTCGCTGTTGTAATAATTTGCGGGTTGTATAAAATCTGTCGGATCTTTATCTAGTATTTTTTTGCACGATGAAGTGAGCACTACAGCGGCAATCAGGATGAACATTAAACGTTTCATATTCGAATGTTTCTAAAATCTCAATTAAAGGTTGATTACTGCGCCCATGGTTACGGCAAAAGGACGCGGGTAGGCTGAAAAATCCACACCGGGTGTGAGTACGGAGTTGTATATGCTCACCTCGGGGTCAATACCCGAATAGTTGGTCAGTGTATACAGGTTCTGTGCAGAGAGATATACACGACAGTTTTTGATGCGTAGTTTTTTGATCAGTCCCGCTGGCAGGCTATAACCCAGGTTAACTGTTTTTAGCCGGATGAATGAACCGTCTTCGATCACCCTTGAATTTGTCCCGGTTGGCGTGGTGGGGCCGGACCCTCCGTTTCCTCCACGTGGGATAAGCGTGTTGGTATTGGTTGGCGACCATCTGTTTTCAAAACTTGCAAACTGGTTCAGGTTGCTGCGGGCCAGGATATTTCCTTCAAAAATATATCTGTTGGCATTGATGATGTCATTGCCGTAGGACCATTGCAGAAAGACGCCCAGATCAAAGTTTTTGTATTTAAAGTTGTTATTGAATCCCCCGGTATGGATAGGCAGACCTCTGCCGATGATGGCGTAATCACTGGCATCAACCTTGAGGTCACCGTTGATGTCCTTAAACTTGATGTCTCCAGGAGTGATGCTGCTTCTTAGGTTCCCGTTGGTGGGTATATTGTCTTTAAGTATATAACCTCCGCTGCTGGTTCTGTTAAAATCATCGTATTGGTAGAGACCTTCAAAAATATAGCCGTACATGGTACCCAGCTGGTTCCCAACTTTTGAAATGTAGGCGGGTATGCTCCTGAAATAAAAGTCAAATGGCGCACTTGAGGTGATCGCATCCTGGTTTTCGGTTAAACTCAGGATTTTATTTTGATTGAAGGAGATGTTAAAATTGCTTTCCCAGCTAAAGTCCCTTTTCTTCAAGATAGTTGCATTTAATGTCAGTTCCAAACCCTGATTGCGTACACTGCCCACATTTCTCAGTGCTTGTCCGTATCCTAAGGACAATGGGAGGTTGGCCAGGATCAGCAGATCGTTTGTGGTTTTTCGGTAGATATCCGCCGTAAAGCTGATCCTGTTTTTCAGGAAGCTGAGATCGGTACCGACATTTAGTGCAGAAGTGGTTTCCCATTTTAAGCCGCTGTTCCCCAAATTAGATGGAAAAGCACCTGGAGTCGTGACGTTACCAAAAGTATACCCTTGTGAATTGGTCGCAATTGCAATCGCAGATCGGTAGGCAAAATCACTGATCCGGTTATTACCTGTAACTCCATAACTCACACGCAATTTACCGTCTGAGAGCGGCTTGAATTTTTTCATGAAATTTTCCTCCGTAAAGCGCCAGGCAAGTGCTCCGGAAGGGAAGTAGCCCCAACGACTACCTTGAGCAAATTTTGAAGAGCCATCGGCCCTGAAGGTTAGCGTTAAAAGGTATTTGGATTTAAATTTGTAATCCGCCCTGGCCAGCCAGGATGCCAGACCCCAGGAAGAGGTAACCGCGGTTATACTTTGGGGTGTACCTTCGTTTAAACCACTCAGACCCAGTTGGGGATTCGGTAAATTGGTTCCCACACTGCCAAAAGTAGAAGTTTTGTAGCCGGACATAGCATATCCCCCAAGTAAGGTGACCTGATGAGCATTGCCGAAATTCTTGTTATAGGTAAGCGTATTCTCATTGATCCAGGTAGAATACTGTCCAAAGGTGACACTTCCATTGACGCCAACTAAAGATCCTACCAATGTGTGACGGCTGCCATATACAGTGGATGAATCGTTGAACTGGTTGTTCTGTCCGATGGTCCGGTTGATTCCGCCGGAGATTTTTAGTTTCAGGGAAGAAGCGATGTTGTACTCCAGATACGAATTGACTATGGTGTTGGTGTTGAGGTATTCTCTCAGCAAGTGCTGTTGATTGATCACCGGATTGATCCTGAAATCTATCGTAGGATCAATACCCGGATCAAAAAGCGCCTGCTCCAGATCGGGAATGCCGCTGATAGAGAAGTTGCGGTATCCCCACACACTGTACAGGGCAGCGGTGGTATTACTGGCATTGGCTACTGAAGAAGGTGACTGACCGGTTTGCTTGTTGTATGCATGATTGACATATATACCGCCCTTGAGTTTTTTATTGAAAGTTTGATCGAGTGATATGCTGCCCTGGTATCTTTTATAATCAGAATTGATAATGATTCCTCCCTGGTTGAACAGATTTCCAGAGATATAGTACTTGGTAGCAGCATTACCTCCGCTGATGGATATAGAATGGTTCTGTATGGAGGCATTCCTGAAAAATGCATCTTGCCAGTTCACCTCTTTGACATCTCGATAGGACTCCAGTGTTTTGCCGTCGGTAAGGTAGGTAAGCGCCGATTGCGTATAGTCTCTTTCCAACTGGTATTTCACAAATTCGTAGGGACTCATTAAGTCAACGGTTTTTGGGTTATGCTGGAGGCCATAGGAGGTATTGATGCTGACTGCCGGAGGACCGACTTTTCCCTTTTTGGAGGTGATCATGATCACGCCGTTGGCACCACGGGAACCGTAAATGGCAGTCGCTGATGCATCCTTGAGGATATCAATAGATTCGATGTCCTGTGGGTTGATGAAGTTATTGTTCGGATTCTCAATAGGAAAACCGTCTATGACGTATAAGGGTGAATTGTCTTGCGTGACCGATCCTGCACCCCGGATGGTGATGTTAATGGCTGATCCAGGCTGTCCATCAACAGAACTCACATTTACACCGGCGACACGACCAGCTAAGGCTTCATCAAAGGATCGGACAGGAGCTTTTTGCATATTTTCAACCGGAGCTTTGGCTACTGAACCTGTGACATCTGCCTTGGTGGTTGTGCCATAACCAATGACGAAAACCTCATCCAGGTTGTTCATTTTTGCTTTCAGCACAATGGTATAATCTGTTCTGCTGTCTATCTTTTGTTCCTGGGATTCATAGGATAATCCTGATAACACTAAGGTATCACCGGCGGTGGCATTGATGTTAAACTTCCCATTGGTATCGCTCACTGCACCGCCAGACTTATTCTTGACTTTTACGCCAATGGCGATGATTGGTTTTCCGTCTGTATCTTTGACTGTTCCGGTGATTTTTGCCTGGGCGAATGCCTTAACGGATACAAAGAGCAGCAAAACAATAGACAGCAACACAGCCCTGCTGTAAGTACTTTCTTTAATTTTAAGTAAGTAATGATTTCCCGTCATACGCGATAATTCATAAATTGGTTTATAATTGGTTAAAGGTTCATAATAGGAGTCGAGTTGTTCAGGACTTCTCTTTGATCCAAGACAAATATGGCGATACCACAAGAAGCCCTGGGGATAGAAAATGAAAATAATAGGGTGTATTTTTGAAAATATGCAGCTTTTTTTGGGCTTGACAGAAAGTAGATTGATTTTTAGATTGAAACTGTAATCATAAATTTTAAAATTTGATTAGTTTCGTTAAGATACCTCAATGGATCTGAAAACCAAATAATAATCAGCTATGAGATCGTTCGGTCCGATATATGTTTTCGTTGCTCTTTTGACTTTATGGCCTTTCGCCGGCAATGCCCGGCAGTTGAGGTTTAATAGTCTTAGCGTAGCTGAGGGCTTATCTCAAAATTCGGTACTTTCTATTGCTCAGGATAAAAAAGGGTTTATGTGGTTTGGGACACGTAGTGGACTAAATAGATATGATTCGCGCTCCTTAAAAGTATTCCGTGAAGGATCTGAAGAAGATAATTACATTACCGCATTGTTGTGTGACCGTGAGGGAAGACTATGGGTAGGCTCAAGAAACGGACTCAGGGTTTTTGATGTCAATAAAGAAAGTTTTGTAGATGTTCCGCTTGATTATAGCTATACCTCGGACGCCTTGAGTAGAACAGTAAATTCCATCTACCAGGACCGCAGGGGCAAACTATGGATTTGCACTCAATTTTCTTTAACTACAATTGAGACAGGGCCGAAAGGGAACACCATCAGATCGATTCCATTGACAAAAGATCGGAATGTTGTGCGTGCTGTGTTTGAGGATCATGCGGGTGTTTTCTGGGTCGCCACTTCGGCAGGTATCCTGAGGCTTTTTCCCCGGGCAAATGGCTATAAGCTGGCCGGTGTTATCGGAAATGTTGATTCCCGAAGTTTAGCGGATGAGCAGGTCATGACTTTTGCAGAAGATCATCAGCAAAATATGTGGATAGGTACTTTGAACGGAGGCTTGAAGCGATATAAAAAAGAAATTGACAAGGTGGTGGATTATGTGGCTAACAGTCCGGACAACAGGCTCGTCAGTAGTAAAATCAGGAAATTGGCCCTGGATAAATCAGGCAACCTGTGGATCGGCACGCAAGGCGGACTATCCATTCTGAATTTAAGCGCTGGCACGTTGAAAAGTTATGTCAATGATCCCTGGAATCCGTATAGTTTAAGCCAGAATTCTGTTCATAGTCTATACAGCGATAACATTGGCAACATGTGGGTAGGAACTTTTTTTGGAGGGGTGAATAGCTACTATTTCTATAATACACCTTTTAAGGCCTTCAGTAACCGGTCTGTTGAAAGCAGGCTGAACAACAATGTCATCAGTTCGGTGATAGAGGATGAACAATTAAACCTTTGGATTGGCACAGAAGGGGGCGGCGTAAATTACCTGAACCGACAAACAGGTAAGGTCAGTTATTATACGAATGATCCGAATAATCCAGAAAGCCTTGGCTCTAATCTGGTAAAACTCATCTTTAAAGACAAAGCGGGCAACATTTGGGTGGGTACTCATGGTGGTGGTTTAAATCTTTTTGATCCTGAGACAAACGGTTTTAGGAGATATTTATACTTCAATAACGAAACGCTGGGGTCGGAGGTGACTTGTATGCTGCAGGATGATTTAGGCCGCTATTGGATCGGTACCGAGATCGCGGGACTGAAGCTTTATCGTAAACAGAGGGAGCGCTTGGAGGCTATATCTGGCTTTTTTAAGGAAAAGATCTTTACCAGGGGCCATATTCTATCCATTATTCAGGCTCAGGATAAGTCGATCTGGTTTGGAGGGCGTAAAGGACTTTACCTCATCAGACAACCAGAGAAAAAGGAGGCAAGGCTAATCAGTCTTAATGTGAATGACATCATCAATTGCCTTTACCAGGATAGTCTCGGTTCTGTCTGGGTAGGAACAAATGACAATGGTTTGCTGGAATATAACAATAAAGGCCAGTTGAGGTCGTCCTATACCTATACGAAAGGTCTTTCAGACAATAAAGTACTGGGAATATGTGAAGATGAGGACCGTAACCTTTGGGTGAGTACAGGTAACGGTCTGTGCAAAATTGATTTCAGAAGAAAGGTGATCAATACCTATACCGAGGCAGATGGACTTTCGGCAAATATTTTTAATAACAATTCTTATTTCCGCAGTAGAACGGGTGAGATGTACTTTGGCGGTTTTGCAGGCTTGAACAGTTTTTATCCGAATCGAATACAGAAAAACCCAAAGGCTCCCCCTGTTTACATAAACGGCATCTACATTCAGGATCAAAAAGGGAAAACCAAAGGTGGCTATATCAGCGCATATCAGAAAAATAACCTGGTGCTTCCGTATGACCAGAATGTGTTTACTATTGATGTGGCGATCCTGAACTTTGTAAAAGCCAGTAAAAACAGGGTCAAATACAAATTGAACGGTTATGATAAGGATTGGGTGATTGCTCAGGATCAATCTATAAACTATACAAATGTTCCGCCAGGGAAATATCAGTTTGTTGTTATGGGGGCAAACAATGATAATGTTTGGAGTAAGGAGTCCAGTTTGAATATCAGTGTTTTGCCTCCCATATGGAGAACATGGTGGGCCTATATGCTTTATGGATTGGCATTTTCTGCTTTGATATTTCTGGTCATCAGGTATATTGTTCTGCGGGCCTTGTACCTTAAAGATAAAGAAGTAACGCAACTGAAACTTAATTTTTTCACCAATATATCTCATGAAATCAGGACACACCTTTCTCTAATCATCGCTCCGGTAGAGCGGTTAATCTCAAAGGGCAATAAAGATCATGTCGATAGAAAGCACCTGTTGACCATAAAAAGTAATTCCGAGAGTCTCCTGCAGCTGGTCAACGAACTGATGGACTTCAGGAAAGCAGAGACAGGCCACCTGCCGCTGCAAGTATCTAGCTGGAATATTGTACCTTTTGTTAAAGACATTTTTTTATCATTCGATGAATTGGCTGATTCGAAGCAGCTCATAACCGACTTTATCGCATCTACTGAAGTGCTTGAAGTTTACTTTGACAAAGAGCAATTGGAAAAGGTTTTTTATAACTTGTTTTCAAATGCAGTTAAGTTTAGTCCGGAAGGAGGTAGGGTACGGGTCAGCATTGATGAATCAGAGAAATCCTGCAGGATCAGGGTAAGCAATACAGGAAGAGGTATCTCAGTCGAAAACATCAAAAAATTGTTTGATAACTATTTTCAGGAAAATGAGGATGGTCGGAATAATACAGGCTACGGTATAGGTCTTGCGTTGACTAAAACAATCGTCGAACTGCATCATGGGGTTTTGGAGGTTGTCAGTGAACATGGATTTGCTGAGCAAAACAGAACGACTTTTACAGTAACGCTTAAAGGAGGAAAGGCACACTTTGATCCAGCTCAAATCATTCCCGTTTCTAATGCCTCAATGCTTCGACTGCCAGTCGTCCCATCCCCAAAGGATCCTAAGCCTGATCCTGGCGAAAAATATACTGCTGATCAAACGGTGATGATTGTTGAAGATAATGAAGAAATAAGAAGATTTATTGCCAATGAATTGACCGACAGGTTCCAGGTCATCGAATGTGTTAATGGCAGGGAGGGCTGGGATGGGGCCTTAAATCACATTCCTGATCTGATTATCAGTGATGTGATGATGCCCGAGATGGATGGCCTGGAACTCAGTAGAAGACTGAAATCGGATCAGCGGACAAGTCATATCCCGTTAATTTTGTTAACCGCTAAAAATGCTGTGGAACATCACATAGATGGTCTCCAGAATGGTGCAGATCTTTATCTAACTAAGCCATTTAGTATCGAAGTGCTCAATCTTCAGATTCATAATATTTTCAGATCACGCGAAATACTATGGTCACAGTTCAATCGGCGACTGAGTCCGGATGCTGAAGATGTAAATGAGAAAGTTGAGGATGCAATTGCTATGCATCCGCTTGATGTCGCTTTTATAGAAAAAGTTAATGCTATCGTTAACGAAAACCTTTTGGGACCCGAATTTGGCATTGCGATGCTTTCTAAAAAGCTTTCAATGAGTCAGCCAGTTATCAATAAAAAAATAAAAGCCATTACCGGACTCTCGGCAAATGATTACGTTAAATCACTGAGGTTGAAGAGGGCTGCCGAACTTCTGTTGGAGAAGAGATATACGGTATATGAGATTGCTTATATGGTCGGGTACGAAAACAGTAAGTACTTTAGTCGTGAATTCAAAAAACACTTTGGCATAACACCTAGTGAATACGGTGCGCTCAAAGAAATATAGTTTAAAGTTGAAGCGTTTTAAACTTCAGACTAGTCTACAAGAGATGACCTGTTTTTTTAGCATACTCTAGTTAAGATAAATGTGATTTTTTATACACATAAAAATATCCTAAAAGAGACTGCAGGTATACCATTTGAATTGAATTGTTTCCATCCGGATAGAGATCCAGTGGGTAATTTTCCCTATATGATTTATAACCGGGGCAATGTTAATGCTCACAGTGTAAGTCTTGCCCTCTTTGGTATAATTGATCAATTCAACATTGCAGGCCTGTTGGTTTTTCATAGCATGGTCAATTTGAACCATGGTGAGGTGTAAATTAACTGATTTCGCTATATTGTTCAAAAGGTAAAATGATACTAAAAACTGCTCCGTTATGGTTGGCAACATTAATGCTACCCCCATGGGCAGTAATACATTGTTTAACTATAGCCAACCCAAGCCCGGTACCATTAATGGTATCGGTGGTTATAAAAGGATCAAAAAGGGTGTTGATGATTTCTGTTGGGATACCGGGCCCATTATCTGCAACAGCGATTTGTACCTGGTTGCTTTTAACATCAAGACTGGCGCTTATCTGAATAGAGGGACCTTTTACTTTTTTAGCTTCCAGTACCACAATGGCATTGTTGATGAGGTTTAGGAAGGCCCGTTTTATTTTTCGTTCATCCAGTGAAACAAGCAGCTCTGAAGGAACAGACTGATGTATGGATATATGTTGCTTATCTGTACCGACAGCCATAGATACAGCCGTTTCTATCAGGTGCTGTAAATTAACTGGTGCTTTTAGAACAGGCTTTTCTTTGATAAAATCCAGGAAATCATCAAATATCTCTGATGCTTCCAATGCACATTCGTCCAGCAGGTGTGTCCATTCTGGTTCCTTATTTTCTTCTTTCATCATGCTGGTAATCACTTTCATGTTTTTGATGGGCGAACGCAGGTCGTGCATCACCATGCCAATAGCTTTACCTACTATAGAAAGTTTTTCTTTCTGAATGAGCTGTTCGGTCAGTTCTGCATTGCGAATGGCCTGGGCCGCATTTTGCACAAAAAGTTTAAGCAGGTACATTTTCTCGGTTTTCAGTTTCTCTTGCTTTTGAAGTACCGCAAAAACGGAATAGCTATCCATGCGGACAAGAACCAACTCATCCAGTTGCACCACTTCGTCTGCTGCAATGCTGATTTTTTTTATTCTGTTGATCAATTCATCAAGGTTAATCTTTGCTTCGATGGCCCCGATAGAAAGGATTTTTTCGTAGCTAAGATCATCATTCAATTTGCCAAGAAGGGCCATATCGGTGCCTATAGAGATAGCCAGCTGTTCAAGGATGTTTTTGAGCAGGGAATTCAACTGCCGTTCGCTTAAACCAATAGAGGATATGGATTCAATTAGTTTTTCGAGATTACGAAGGCGGTCGTAATCTGTAATGGCTTTTGTAGCCAACAGGATAATTTCTTCTGCGGCATAGGGTTTGCAATGATACCCTACATTTTGGCCAGCTTTGTCTACTATCTCTTCTACAGACTGGTCACTATAAGCAGTAATGAATATAATCTCGGCCTTGCTGTCGTATTTACGGATCTGCATGGCGGTTTCCAGTCCATCCCAACCGGGCATACGGATGTCCAGGAAAATAACAGCATAAGGCTTTCCGGCCTCAATCGCTTTTTTTACCATTTCAACGCCATCCATTCCGTTAGCCGCTTTTTTTACCGTAAAAATAGGAATCCGACTTGTGCGTGGGGTTAGGATTTCCTGGGGGGTATCAAACAAAATACTGGCAGCCGCAGAAATGCTGCTATCGACAAGAGCAGCCTTTCGGGGGACAAGTATCTCTTCAATGTTATCGCGTACCAGTTCTTCATCGTCAATTACCAATACAGCGGTATTTACTTGGTTCATAATTAGGTGGATTAGGGATGGATTATTTAAATTTTAGTAGCTAAACCTGATCAGGGTTGTAGTGCCAAGACCAGGCCCCTTGCTGTTCACCTCAATGGAGCCAGCATGACTTTCTACGATGGACTTGCAATTGGATAGACCTAGTCCCGTACCCGTATTTTTTGTCGTAAAGCCCCTTTCAAAAATACGGGCGGCAGTAGCAGTATCAAAACCCGTTCCGCTGTCCATTATTGTCAATTCCAATGTTTCATCTTTAGGCAGCAGTTCAATGGAAATGTTCTTTTTTTTGGCATCTAAATCGATGGCCTCAATGCTGTTTTTTAGCAGATTTAAAATTACCTGCATCAGCTTGGTACGGTCGCCCTTAATCAAGGGCACCTGCTCCGGAGCATTTAACCTGAAGGCAATTCCTTTTTTATCATAGGAGGCAAACAGCATAGATTGGCAATCGTGGATGATCTCTTTTAAACTGACCGGCTTGCGATCAGGCGTGCCCCTGCCTGTTACATAATGGCGCTGTATGTTCAGTATTTCCTGGATATGGCTCACTATATTCAGCTGTTCGGTAATCGTGCGGCGTATTTCGGCCTGGTTGACTTTTTCCGACCGGGCAATCCCATCAATGAGGTTTAACAAAGCTCCAGCCTTCTCTTCGCCCAGTACTGTGGCTAGTGCAGCTTGCTGGCTTTTTAAAAACAGGGAAGTGTTTTCCAGGTTTTTTACATTGTCAAGCTCCATAGCACGGCTAATACGCGTTAAGTACGAGCCAAAGCCTACCACCGCATTACCAATATCGTGCAATACCTCTGATGCGATCTCGAACTTGCCCTGGGCTACGGCGTTGTCCAGGTTGGCCTGCTGCATGGCCTTTTCTTCCAGGTATTTACTGGTCTGGTCGTCAAAGCCTACAATAATGCAGTCCTCAAACATTTTGCTAACGCTAAACTGGATATGCTTCTCTACCTGGTCATTGGGAGGAGGCAGTTTAAACTTGTGCAATTCGTTATAAATGATCTGGCCATTAGGTTTCCTGTAACTCTTAATCCTCGCTGTGATGCCTGGGAAGATCTTATCGAGAATGGGATAGAGGTTTTCGGTATCTAGTTCGTAGAACTCACATACAGGGTGCAACAAAGTTTTGCCAGCTAAATTTAGTAGTGTTATTTTACCGTCCTGTTTAATTTCGGCCAGGGCCAGGGGGGCATAAGTAAAAATGGCATTGAACTTATGTTCGGAAAGATCTGATTGCTCCATGGGATGATTGTTTTGATCTTTATATATCTATACTATAGCTAAACGTTAACACGAGCTTAATGTTTTTAATTCATAAATAAAATTTCCACTGGGGTCCTTTTACTCAAACCAAGGGTACTGGTTTGAAACTATGAAATAATATGGCGGCTTTTTTCCGTTACGCTCGTCCTGACCGGTGATAAAGCCTGGCAGGCCGGTTCTGCACACGTATAAGCCGACATTGTTAGTTTAATGAATTTTTAAGGCAATTGATTTTATACTTTCGTTTATAGTTTTCTGATGCGGGTAGGTGTTTCGACACAAAAGTTTGGAGCACTAGATAAAAATATGTTCAGCCATGGGGTGATTCTTTTTTTTTTACTGTTATACTGTTGATAGCCCAATTTAAATATCAAACTAAACAATCAATCAACATGACCAAAATTTTTACAAAGCCAATTTTTTACCTGTTGTTGTTCACTACACTTTGTAGCAGCTACAACGCCTTGTACGCTCAAGTAAGAAAGATAACCGTCGAATCGGCACTGGGTGCCATTTCGAAAAAGTACAAAACGAAATTCGCGTACAAGCACGGCATCATTGAAAATAAGTTTGCTGATGCAGAAAGCTTAAAAGCAAAAACACTCGATGAAGCCTTAAAACGTGTGTTGTATCCGAATGATCTTTTATTCCTCTATGTAAGCGAGGGAAATTATACGATCATCCCGAAGGATGAAGATCTAAAAACAAAGCAATCGGGTGCAGAAAATGCACTCCCAGAAACAAATGCCGTAACGAATGAAATGTTTATAACCGGGCAGGTTTCAGATGAAGCCGGCACGCCGATGCCTGGCGTAACTGTCAAGTCAAACGCTTCTAATAGGTCTGTAGCTACCGATGCGAAAGGAAATTTTTCGCTTTGGGTACCTGGCGAGGCCGATTACGTCAGCTTTTCTTATATAGGCTACGACCGTTACGAAGCGAAGCTAAATGGGAAATCACAACGCTTTGCTATTAGTTTGAATCCGGCTGCCGGTAATGCCCTAAAGGAAGTAGCGATTGTTTCTAATGGGTATCAAAACATTAGTCCAGAACGCGTAACGGGATCTACAGTCTCTATTACTGCCAAACAAATTGAGCAGGTCAAAACAGCCAACATCATCCAGCGTATTGAATCCATGGTTCCAGGACTTAAAGTGACAATCACCGCCGGTGACAATAGTTTTGCCTACGGCAACACGCAACCCAATCTCAATAGCGACGATTCGAGAAGCATTGGCGCTTCAGACTATAATATGGCCATTCGTGGAAGAAGTTCACTTAGGACAAAGGCCTTTCCGTTGGTTGTGGTGGATGGTGCGATTTCGGAAATGGACTTAGCTACACTAAACCCTAACGACGTAGAATCTATTACCTTTTTGAAAGATGCTTCTTCGGCGTCAATTTGGGGCGTACGTGCCGCAAATGGTGTGATCGTAGTTAAAACGAAATCGGGACAAAACAATCAAGCGCCTAATGTCAGCTTCTCAATGACAGGCGCTATAAATGCTAAGCCGAGGCTGGATTACCTGAAAATTATGACTGCGGCAGAGCAAATCAACTACGAGCAGGAACTTGTCGCAAAACGATTGATCACCAAACCAAATGCAATCGCAAACTTCGGTGCGCCGGTTGCAGAAGTAACTGATTTGTCATACCAATTAATTGACAATCCTGCTGGAAAGGCAGCATACGATGCCCGGATCACTGAGCTAAGCAGCAGAGACAGCCGCAGTCAGGTTGAACAATATTTGTTGCAGCCTGCAAATAACCAACAATATAACCTTTCTGTTTCTGGGGGCGGGGCGCTAAGTACTTATTTTTATTCCGCTTCTTATAGTCACGAAAGGCCAAGTACAGTAGGCAACGACGCCAAAAGACTTACCATAGGCTTAAACAATACTTTCAAACTTTTTAAAGTTGCTACCCTGAGTACCAACATCAGAGGTTCCTTCTTCAATTATAAAAATAATGGCATTTCGTTAAATAGGTTGTACGGAGCAACATCTTCAACGTTTATGCCCTACGATCAATTGGTGGATGACCAAGGAAATAGAACGAGTTTTTCTTCCCGTTACTATTCTGGATGGACTAACCGACTTCAAGGGCAAGGATACCTGAACTGGAACACCAGCTACCTGGATGAATTGGATAATGCCGATAATAAACAGGCTGTAAATAACTATTCATTTACCGCTAATTTGAATGTTCCGATTTTTAAGGGACTTTCAGCGAATGCTTTTTTTAGCAACGAGCGTACTTTCGGTCTGCAAACGAATTATTATAATGAAAATACGTTTTATTACAGGGATCTCGTAAATACTTTTACGCCGCTACCTGCTGCCGGAACAGCCGCTAAGAATTCAATTGGGCTAAACAGGGGTGCTGGCGGTATTTTACAGCAGGTGAATTCAACTGATAACAATTATACCGTTCGTGGACAGCTGAATTACGACAATACTTTTGCTGGCAAACATCAGCTTACCGTAATCGCAGGGTCTGAAATCAGACAAACCAATGCCGGTCAGGGTGGTAGTACCATGTATGGGTACAACACTGGAACAGGTCTTAGCAGACCAGTAAATTTCGCTACAGGTTACCCGGGGATTCAATACACTTCAAATCTTAGTGGCGCTGCAACCCGTCAGGATAAGATAAGAAGGTATCTTTCCTATTATAGTAATGCGGGATATACCTATAATGGCAAATATACGCTGTCTGCAAGCCTGCGTTATGACGATTACAACAACTTTGGTGTAGACAGGAAGTTCCGTGCAACACCACTTTGGTCTACGGGTTTAAGATGGGACCTTGCAAAGGAAGATTTCCTAAAGTCGCAGGACTGGATCAGTGGACTGGGCTTAAAAGCATCTTATGGAGTTAATGGAAACATCGCAACTTCTGTATATCCTTTTACTAACATTGCATTAAGCGAATCAGATTACCAAACGGGTTTACCTTATGCTTTTGTAGTAACACCGGCAAACCCAGAATTGAGATGGGAGAAAACTTATGTCACCAACATCGGGCTTGACCTATCTCTTTTCAAAGGACGTATCAATGCCACTGCAGATTTTTACCGCAAACATGGAAAAGATATATTCTATGAATTCCCTGTTAACGATACCTATGGGGTATCTTCTTTGCTAAGAAACGCTACTGAATTAAAAGGTAAGGGTGTAGATATTGGATTGAGTGGCGTAGCTTATAGAACAAAAGATTGGGACGTTACTACCGGACTTAACTTCTCTTACAACACCAATAAAATTGCAGATACCAGGTTTATTCAAACTTCCTCTCTGTTTTCAAACCCGGCCTACTCGAGCTATATCCAAGGCTATCCGACAGATAAATTGTTGGTCTATAAAAATGCTGGTCTTGACGCCCGTGGTTTAACCCAAATCTTTGATGAAAATGGGAATAAGGTTGCTGCAGAGCGCAACATCAACTCCATAGATGCGCTTAAAAATGCGGGACGAACTTCTGCTCCGTATTTTGGTGCGGTAAACCAAAGCGTAAAGTATAAAGCGTTTACCCTGATGGCCATTGCGACCTACCAATTCGGTAGTGTTTTCTTAAGGCCAACAATAACAGGATACTCGGGTGGAAGGACTGGTACACGTTATGATTTAAGTGAGGACGTTGCCAAAAGATGGCAAAAAGCAGGTGATGAAAATATCACAAATGTACCAGGAGTAGCAGGTGCTTACGCCGCGGTAAGCTTACAACGTTACCAGCAGTCGGATATCAATGTGCTCAAAGGAGACTATATTCGCTTGAGAGAGCTTTCCTTAACTTATGCACTGCCATTGGCACGTTTCACAAAGGTGGCGAAAACGGCCGACCTAAGCTTTGGGGTGCGTAACCTTGGGCTATTGTGGAAAGCGAATAAAGAAGGCATTGATCCGGATTTTGCCACTGGCTTAAACAGTACGACGTTGGGTCTCCCTGCTTCTGTATCCTACAATTTCTCCCTAAATGTTAACTTCTAATTCTGTAAACATGAAATCAATATATAAATATATCGCAATTTCTTTAAGCCTTGCATCTTTAGTTGGCTGTAAGAAATATGTGGACATTAAAACCCAGGGAAATCTGGTGCCCAACCAGACAATCAATTACCGGTATTTATTAAACAACAATTCGGCATTTGAACCAACAGCCAGTCTTGGTGACTACGCTTCGTCTGATATCGAAATCAATGATGCAAGTCAGGTCACAAGCCTGCTTGCCGGATCGTTTTACTTGCCTTTTGTGAAAGCTTATACCTGGCAAACCAATATTTTTCCATTGGGAAGTTCGGAGGAGACAGACCAGAATTGGCGTGCGCTATATGCGAACATTCTGGTTTGTAATACCATAATCAATGAGTTGCCGGCAAGTGATGGTACTGAAGCTGAAAAAGCAGCGCTTAGCGCAGAAGCCAAGGTGCACCGCGCAGATGCTTACCTTGCACTGGTAAATACTTACGCAAAACCATACAATGCCACTACGGCTGTCGCTGATCTTGGTGTACCATTATTATTGGAGCAAACGATTAGTCAGAAATTAAACCGTGCATCCGTTCGCGTGATTTATGATCAAATCCTTTCCGATTTAACGACGGCCATGGAATCGCTTCCAAATTCACAGGCCTTAAATAATCTTCCATCGAAAGCCTCTGCCTATGGAGAATTGGCCCGTTGTTATTTGTTAATGCACGATTATACAAATGCAGGAAGGTATGCGGATATGGCGCTGGCAATGAGGAACACCTTAGTGGATCTCTCGGCATATACTACCTCTACTATAAATACCTACCCAACACGTTTCCTGAATCCTGAAATTCTTTTGTCCAGGACTCCTCAAGACCGAGAGGCAGCATATCCACCTAGAATATTTAAGCTAAGCACCCAATATCGTAGTTTAGTGCTTCCAACCGATTTGCGCTATGCCTTATTTACAACTGCGGGAAATCTAGTATCCTCAGATTATGACCCCAATGGGCGATTTTTTACGAAAGAAAGTGCAATTGGACAACCACGTAACCAAGGGCCTTCCGTACCTGAGATGATGCTCATCAGAGCGGAAGTTTATGCCAGAAATGGTGATGCGACAAATGCGATGCTTTGGGTAAACAGATTGCGCCAAAAAAGATTTAGAGCTGCGGATTATGTTGCCTTAACAGCAACAAGCGCGAGTGATGCGCTTGTAAAAGTGATCAATGAGCGCCGCATAGAGTTCTATGGTACTTCGCTTCGCTGGTATGACATGCGCCGCTTGAAAGATGAGGAGCCATTTAGGATGACCTATACCAAAACCTTTAATAATGTGACCTACACTTTGGCGCCGAACAGTGATCGTTACGTATTCCCAATTGCCGAGGTCCTGCGAAAAACCAATCCAGAGCTGGAGCAAAACCCGTAAAATTTAACAACTTATGACACAAATGAAAAAACAATTCCTATTCCTGGTTTTTCTGTGCTATGCTTTAAATAGCATTGCACAGCAAAACGCCAACTTTACTTTTAGTCCCGAAAAGCCAACAAACGGCCAAACCATCCAAATCAATTACGATGCAAAAGGCACTCCTCTGGAAGGGATGCAAAAAGTCGCTGCGGTGGTTTATCAATACAAGAACTACAAATGGGTAGGCGCGGATTTGCCCTTCACTGGCTCGGCAAACCATTGGCAGGCAAAATTTGATATCCCGTTTGATTGTGGGCTTGTTGCATTGAAGTTCAAATCAGATACCTCGGTAGACAACAACCACGACATGGGTTATTTTATCTTGATGAACGATAAAGACCGGGCAGGAGCAATGGCTCCAGGGGCTTATGCCGGCTGGGGTTTGGCACGTTCTCCAAAGTACGGAAAAGATATTCCCGGATACATTAATTTTAAAGGGATCAGCGATACTGCAACCTATCATTGGTTAAGCCAGGAGATCTCTTTTAATCAAAATGCAAAACAAGTGCTGGCACTTGACTATGCGATAGCCTTGAAGGGATATATGGGCGATGCGGCAACTTCAAAGTTGACCAAAGTGTGCACATATCTAACCCGACCAGATGCAACAGAATCAGATCTCTTGAAAGCCAGATATATCTATCAAAACCTAATGGCAAAAAAGGAATCAGTAGATTCTGTAAACAAGGTTATAAATACCAGGTTCCCGAACGGAAGTTTGGCGCGACTGGCGGCTTTTAGGAAAGTATTTGCAGGCAGGGATGTGGATTCAATACTTACCGGTGCTATAAAATTTTTAGCCGATTTCCCGGAATATAAAACCAATGCCAACTTTGATTTTGAAAACCGGATTAACTATGGAATAGTTTATCAGAATGTAATGGTTTTTGGTACCATGAAAGGTTTGACTCCAGACTACGTCGTTAAATACGCGGACTCCATCTCTTACAATATGCTTACTTCAATTTACTACAAGCTTATTGGGATACCTTACCATAGAAAAGAGGGTGATTTACTTAAGCTAGCAAAATACTCAGACCTATTGGTTAGACGGTATGAATCTTTTAAAGAAAACCGTCCGGAATCCATGCAGTATTTGTCCCCTTCAGAATGGGAGACAGAATACAAGAGGGGATTTGTTTCGACGATTTCTGCAGACCACATTGGTTTGCTAAACCTCAGAGGTAAATATGAGCAGGCTTTAAAATATGTGGAAGACGCGCAGGCGTTGTTGAATTACAGCAAGGCCGAAATTAATAATGAGCATGCCTTGATCTTGAAAAAATTAAACAAGATGCAAGCACTTGAACAGTTGCTGGTAAAAAGTTTCTACAACAATCAAAGTTCTACCGAAATGATTGGAATGTTAAAGGAAATTTACGTCAAAAAGCACAAATCGGACAAAGGATATGATGCTTATCTAGAATCTCTGAAAAATCCCGCGGATAAACTTAAGAATTTAGCAGAGTTAAAGGACACGATGATAAAAGAGGAAATGCCAACCTGGAGCATGAAAGACTTGAACGGTAAAACGGTAAATTCTTCGGATCTGAAAGGAAAAATCGTTATTCTGGATTTTTGGGCAACCTGGTGTGTGCCCTGTAAAGCTTCATTCCCAGGCATGAAATTGGCAGTAGAAAAATACAAGAATGATCCTAACGTAGTCTTTTATTTCGTAGACACGGAGGAGCGCGGTGACACCTATAAAGCAGAGAACGCAAAATACATCAAGGACAATAATTATCCTTTCAACGTACTGTTTGACAATAAAGCTGAGGGCATGAAAACGAACTCTGAAGTGTTTAGTAGAATTTGTAAAGCTTTTAGTATCTCTGGGATACCGCAAAAGCTGATTATCGATAAGAATGGTTTGTTAAGGTTCATTTCCGTTGGCTTTAAGGGAAGTGCGACAGGCCTGGCAGATGAAATGTCGGATTTGATTGAAATGACTAAGAACGCAGAATAATGATGAAGAAAATAATATTGTTGCTTTTATGTACTCTGGGCTTGCTGCAGTTGGCCAGCGCCCAGAAGTTTGTAAATAAGGAGGTTACTTTTGCATCGTCTGATGGTAAAATTCAGTATGCTGGAATACTTTCAGTACCTGAGGGCAGCAAAAAAAAATATCCCGCCGTCGTGATTGTTTCCGGGAGCTATAAACAGGACAAGGATGGTATGATGGCGGGCCATCCGCTATTTAAACAAATTGCCGATGATCTCAGCAGTAGGGGCGTTGCCGTATTGCGATTAGATGACCGGGGGACAGGCAAAACCACTGGCGTTTATGAAACGTCCACCACTGGTGATTTTGCAGACGATGCCCTGCGGGCAATTCAATACCTTAAAGGGGTTAAAGGTATTAACACCAAGAAAATCGGGTTATTAGGTCATAGTGAAGGTGCGGCGGCCAGTGCAATTGCAGCGTCGAAGAGTAAGGATGTTGCATTTATTGTTAGTGTAGCCGGCTTAGCCACATCAGGCTACGAATCTTTGATCCAGCAAAATGAAGATATCGTAAATGCATCTCAGTTAACTGAAGTAGACAAAAAACGTTCTAACGAAATCAATGGACTTATGTTTAAGGTTGCATTTAAGTATGCAGACTCGGATAGTTTAGAAAATAAGCTGAACACCACATATAACGAATGGAAAGTAAAAGATGATGCCTACTTTAAAACATTGAATATTGAATTTGATCATTTCCGTTTTCCAGTGTATAGCTATGTAAATTATGCAATTGGTCCATGGTACAGGTATTTTATAAAATATAATGCACCTAAAACTGTCGGCTCGGTAAAGGTACCGATCCTCGCCTTAAACGGAGATAAAGATCTGATGGTCTCTGGCAAGAGCAACCTGGAGAACTGGAAAAAATATGCTGCTGCCGGAGGAAATCATAAAGTGGAAACCCACTTGCTTCCCGGGTTAAACCACTTATTTTTACCTTGCGTAACCTGCACAACACAGGAGTACGCGAGTATTAAAGCAAGCTTCTCAACAGAAGCATTACATATTATCGGTAACTGGATTCAGTCTATCTAGCGATTGTACCAGAGAGTATCATTAGAATGGCCCTACATGGCTGTTCTAATGATATAGTTTTTACTCAAAAAACTCGATATCACCTCTTTTCCCTAATTAACAACTCTTCATGCATAAATTCTCAACTAGCAATAACTTTCGTTTGAACGTCGCTCTTCGCTTCGTATTAATACTTTTGACACTAAATAACTTGTCTTGCAAAAGAGATGAGTTAGAGTCCGAAAATGAGACTAACCTTAAATATTTTTTCTACATGGGTAATGATGAAGATATTAAAGCCATAATAGAAGATTTTAAGCAACTGGATAAAAAGAAGAGTTTTACCAGCGCTTATCCAGTGAACGATAAAATCTCTTGGGATCATGCTTACCGTTTATACACGCTAAAGAAGTCTGATAGCGTGAAATATAAGGTCCCAATTATAGAAGTAGGAGGAGTAGTCAGAAATTTTATCACGATTTCAAAACGAAAAAATGAGCGTATACAAGCGCCTGCTTTACATGTATTCGATGTTGAGTTCTTAGATAATTTAAATATAGAACAGCGAGCTTTTATTGCAAATTCGCTTAACTGCTTTTCAGCTAGGGGACTGAAAGTCCCAAAAGAAGTTTTGGATTTTACTGAAAATTTCAATGAATTTAACCGTAATTTGATACGGAGCACAGAAGCAAGAATGGCTAACCAAATTGACGATTCTAACAAAGGCAACTTTCAGAGACTTAATGATCATGGAAATAATTCGGTTGCGACAAGTTCAACGAACAGTTGTTTTGTAAGTTTGGACTTTGAATGGTCTTTTTACAGGACTGATAATTGTCCATCCATAGCCGATGCCAACGCTTCGATCATAAACACTATCATTACGTACCTCGACCAAAGATTAGCAGGTGTCCCACAAGTTGAAAAAATAGAATATAATCCATTTTCTGGTATTATCATTACTGGAGAGGCTGGTTATATTTCCAATAACAAATCTTATTTCATGTCTTTAGTTGAACAAAGTAAGTACATATATTTCCATTGTGCTGTGGGCGGATCGCTTTATTTTACCAGAAATACTGTTTCAGATAATTGTCAAAACTCTCCGGGAGGCGGCGGGGGCAGTTCTCCTAACAATGTTATAGTAGATCAGACTGTCGTAAACAATGTTAAACTTAGTTGTGTGATGGGTAAGATATTGAATACGGCAAACAGTGGATATGTTAAGTTACTTCAAGGGTTCATCAATAGCTCGACATACAACGTAACTTTTAAGGTTGAACCTGTTATACCGACTCAGACAGGAACCGCAAATGGAAGTACGGTTCAGCCTATAGGTACTAAAAATGTGATTATTTATTTAAAAACCTCGTTCGTTGAGCAGAATTCGGTAGCTAACATAGCAAAAACGGTTGTGCACGAAATGGCACATGCATACCTAGCACAGAAACTGCTAACTATTGGAGGGGCTGGAAATCTTGCTCAAAATATGAATAACAAAGAGTTTAAAGATTTATTTGCTTACTATTCCAAGTATGTAAACCCAGCCACCGGTGCTTTTTCAGCTGTAGCAAATAATGACTTTGACCATGCAGCAATGGCCGGATTATTGATCAATGATATAGCAGGAGGTATTAAAGATTTTATTGAATCTAATTATCCGGCTGTAAAAACCGACGAATATGTATCATTTGACAACTACAAAGCTCTTGCTTGGATAGGTCTCAGAGATACTGAAGCATATGATAAGTTTAAGTCTTTGACTGGGGAGACTAACGAGTCACAAACGTTGAAAATTACTGTTTTGGAATCTTCAAGTACATATGACTGCAATTAATATGAAAAGTACACTGTTTTTATTAATAATAATATGCTCTTGGCAAACGTTGAATGCTCAGAGTAAAAAAGATATATATCATTTACTTTCTAAGGGATCTTATCAAACACAAAAAATTGTTAGAACTGTAAGATTTAAAACCGAACGACTTGACACAGTATATGCTTTCTCACTGACTTGCGATTGTAAGCCTGGTGCGCTTGGTTTTATTCACACTGTTAATCCAGAAAGGGGACCAGTGAATTTGCCAATACGATCGCTGACTAATAAAGAATTAAAAAACATTGAGTTTTTATCTCTTGATAGCCTTGTCAATCTCATGAAGGACAATGACAATACATTTAATTCAAAATTTAACTTATACTTAGTTGAGAAAGGCAAGGTAAATTTCGCCTACAATGTATTCAAGATCACTTCTTTCGGCGATTATGAAGACGGCTATTAAGGAATTATCTATCTAAATTTTTTCCGCTTACTTACTCATCATCAAAACCGTGTCGCCTTCTTTCACCATCCTCGTTTGGAGAATATTCGATAGTACAAACAAAACACTTTCTTTGCTCTTAAAGGAAACGCTGCCATCAATAGTTACATCAGCCATTTTTGGATCGCTCAACTTAACCCGTTGACCATATACGTCTTCAAGTTCTTGTAAAATCTCCCTCACCGTTGTTTTCTGCATGAACATGTTTCCCTCAATCCAGGCACGTTCGGACGCTATGTTAGTTTGAACAACTTTCAACCTTTCATTTGGCGTCTCTATGGCCATCTGACTAGGTTTTAAAATGAAACTGTTACCCGAGTTTACCGAAGCTACCTGTACGCTTCCATTACTCAGTACAACTTTTGATTGTTGGTTTCTGTCTTTGACGTTAAATTCTGTACCCAATACCTCAATTCGGAGATGTGCTGTACTTACACGAAAACGATCTGCTGCAGAGATGTTTTTGGGATCGTGGTTCAGGTGTACAACTTTAAAATAAGCTTCACCTTTTAATTGAACGGACCTTTTCTTTGTAAGGGTCCAAAGCATAGGATAGTCAATGGAAGAATTCGCATTTAGGACAACCTGACTGCCATCTGGAAGGGTAACCGTTTTCTTTTCGCCATAAGCAGTCTGTATAGTAACTGTAGCATTGAATAGCCAAAGGGATATTCCAAAAAGCGCAAGTATGGCAGCCGCGCTACTAATAGCGATGTATAATTTTCTTACGCTGGATTTTTTTCGCTCCTGCCTATCAATGGAAGCATCGATATCTGCAAGTATACCGGCTTCAAAACCGGCAGGTAGATCAATCCTTTTTGCCGTGTAAATGAATGCAAGTTCTTTTTTTGCGGTTTGATATGCACTGTTTTGCGCTGCGCCTTTTTCAAATTCTTCCCAGAATTCCAGCTCCTCACCATACCTTACAGATCTGATAAAGGCCGGGTCATTGAGGAAATCTTCAGTGCTGTAGTTGTGGTATTTCTGTTCTTGCATCTAATTAATTTTTCAGTAGAGGGCTCTCTTAGATAAACACGGAATTATGAAAAATCACCCCATTGTAAAATGTTTTTTTTTAAAATATCTGCGATTTATACTGAAATAGCATTAGTAAAACCATCGCAGCATCAACATCAAGAATAACTTTAAGTGCTTCCAGTGCTCTTGCCGAAAGTTTGTAGGCGCCTTTTACAGATATATTCATCAATTCCGAAATCTGTTCATAGTCCATCTCTTCAAAATATTTTAAATAAATAATTTCCTTTTGTCTTCCAGTCAACTGTTCCAGGGCCATGCGGATCTTTTGCGACTGTGCCATTGCCTCATCGTTCTGTATATGGACGGATTCCGCATTAAATTCAATAATGAAATCATCTGGCTTTAATTCTGCCTTCAAGAAACGGTCTTCTCTAGCTTTATAGGTCATGATGGTGTTGCGCAATGCCCCTAATAAATAAAGTCGTTCGTTGTCCGTCTGACCTAACGTTTTACGGTTCGCCCAAAGCTTAGTGAACAAGTCGTGGATACAATCTCTGGTTTGATCTTCATCTTTAAGAATTCGCATGCCATATTCAAAAAGACGGGCTACATGCGTATTATAAATCGTGGTAAAAGATTTTCTGTTTCCCCGGGTGAAATCAAGCCATAAATTTGAAGGTTCGCCGTAAGCTTTCAACACGCAATGATATTTTTTTTAAATATAGTATAAAAACCATTATTATAGTGACGCGATGGACCTTACGACTGTTTTAGAAAAATTCCACTTGCTGAAGATTTCCAATATTTCGCTTTGCCTGAAAACATTATTCGGGCTTGCTTTAAGCCCATAAATACAGCGACAAGAATGGATTTAAAATTCTATTTGTATATTGTTGTCGAATATACTATATTTACGACAACAATTAGAGTTTTAGAAAATGATACAATTGACATTTGCATCACTACAAGTGATAAATTTAGAAGCATCAAAAGACTTCTACACAAAAAAATTAGGCTTTGAAATTGACAACTCAAATCCGCAAGCCTGCGTTTTTAAGTATAATGAAGGACAAGCAAGTTTTGCTATCCGCACACCTCTTGAACCAATCGAAGGAAAAGAATTAGGAATTGGTGTGGCCCTTTGGTTTGCCGTTAACGAAAATGTGGACGAACTGAAAGAGAAATTCATTACAAATGGAGTAACTACTGCGGGACCAATTATTGAAACACCTTTTGGCAGAGCATTCCACGTAAAGGACATTGACGGCTATAAATTGACTTTCTTGCAAGCAGGATAATACCTCAAATATGAAAACATTAATTACAACGAACTCATTGTCTGAATTTTTAAAAGAAGTATATAGATAAAAGTCGTGGCTAAAAAAATAGAATTTAAGTTTAAAACCCCAAATGAAAGTCCAGGTTATCTTTTGGGACAATTGACACTGTTGTGGCAACGAAAACTGAAAAAGGTTTTAGACCCATTAAACCTGACACAGACACAATTTGTGCTTTTGGCCGCATTAGGCTGGCTTTCGAGAGAAAACAACAATGTAACACAGGTGGACATCGCTAATCAGGGAAACGCAGACAGAATGATGGTATCCAAAGTTCTACGAACATTGGAAGAAAAGGAATTTATCAGCAGGCAGGAACACCAAACGGACACAAGAGCCAAAGTAATTAAATTGACGGACAACGGTGCAAAAGTTCTGCAAAAAGCATTGACAGCGGTTGAAAATGCCGACATAGACTTCTTCTCAGTTTTGGGCGAAAACTTGACCTTGTTTAATCATCATATGATAAATTTGACCGAACAAAACAAAGACGATTAAAAGCGCTTACTGCTAAAGGGGGATTATGAACCGTTTACCATCACATCTTATTATCATCAGGTATGTTTTAATTGATGACAAAGGCAAATAATGTTTGTTATTTGCCTTTGTCAAAAGATAAGGATATTTTATCTTGTTGTGTAACCTCCATTTGCAAAAATGGTTTGTCCGGTAACCCACCATCCGTCCGTTACTAAGAATTCTACCAGTGGTGCGATGTCTTTAATGTCGGTCAATCCACCTAGTGCTGAGGCGGATTTGTGGTATGCGACTGCTTCTGGTGATTCTTGTCCGTAAAAAAATGGGGTGTCCATTGGGCCGGGTGCGACTGCTGTAACTGAAATGCCACGGGTACCAAATTCTTTTGATGCCATTCTGGTAAAATGTTCAACGGGTGCTTTTGCGCCTGCATAGGTAGAATACAGTCCGGTATAAGCTGCCAGTAAAGAGGTTACGATGGTATTTATTTTTCCGTTATCGTTTAAATGTTTGCCAGCTTCCTGGATAAAGAAATAAGCCACTTTGGAATTAATGTCGAACATGGTGTCGTATTCTGCTTCTGTGGTTTCCAGGAAGGGTTTTTTCAAGACCATTCCTACTGTGTTGATGGCAATATCGATGCTGCCAAATTTTTCTTTTGTTGCTTGAAAAAGTTTTGCAATGTTTTCTACTTTAGTTAAGTCTGCCTGAAACAGGAATGCTTCACCACCTGCATTGGTAATTTCTGCCAATGTTTGTTCTGCATCTGCCTTTGTACTGTTACTATTGTAGTGTATAGCTATTTTTGCTCCCTTCGATGCAAAGCTGCGGCTCAATAATCCGCCTAAGTTTTTTGCAGCTCCTGCAATTAAAACTACTTTTCCTTTTAAATCGTTTCTTGCCATTGTCTGTATGTTTATTATGATGTTATACAAAGGTCTGCAAGAGATTTATTTATATCATGGTGAACTTTTCGGGACTTTTGAGTTGTCTTGTTTTTGTTGCTTTCGGAATTCGCCTGCTGTTTGTCCAGTAAATTTCTTGAAGAATTTTGAGAAGTTAGAAGGGTCGTAGGTGAGTTGTTTAGCGATGAAGGCAATAGATAAATCGGTTTCTTTCAAAAGTGATTTTGCTTTTTCTACAATTTTGAGGTCGTAAAAATGGCAGGGATGATGTCCGGTTGATTTTTGTAAGGTGTCGGATAGATGGGAGTGAGAAATATGTAAGGCGTTTGCGATTTGGTTCAACTCCAGGAAGTCAGTGGCATTCCCGTTGGCTACATCTTCAACATGTTCGTCTAAAAAAGCAAAGTATTGTTCGGTTATTTCCGCGGCACGCTTGGTTTCGTTATGGCCCATATTACAGATAGTATAGAATTGATTTCTAAAGTTCGGTATTCTAGTACAAATAAACATGGTGAACTTTTCGGGTTTTTACTAAGGGGTTCTTGGCCAACCAACTCGCTAATTCGTGCAATTTTCCTTAAATCATCAATAAATTTTTTCTACTTCCGTTGAAGCTGAATTTCTCTAAGCCCAAAACTTACACGGTATAAAATATATTGCAGATGAGTATGTAAATAAATTTCTTTTGTCATATTGGAATGAACGCTGTGACTGCTATGTATGGCAAAGTCATGATTAGATGGAATAAGAATTAGATAGAATATGCTACGAAGAGTTAGTTTTATATGTTGTTCGTTGAGTTTTGTTGTTCCCATAATACTAAAAGCTCAGTCTCACTACCCCGGACAGCATAAAGGCAAGTTTGCAATTGAAGATCAATTAAAGCCTGCGGTTTACAGTTTTGACCTGGATGCCGTTAGGTTGCTGGACAGCCGCTTTAAGCAAAATATGGAACGCGAACAAAAATGGCTGGCAACTATTGATACAAAACGCTTACTACATAGTTTTAGAACTAATGCTGGCATCTATGATGCGAATGAAGGGGGATATTTTGAAATAAAGAAACTCGCAGGCTGGGAATCGTTGGACTGTGAGCTGCGTGGACATTCTACAGGACACATTTTATCCGCTTTGGCTTTAATGTATGCCTCAACAGGGGATAATCAGTACAAACTGAAAGCAGACAGTCTTGTCAGTGGTCTGGCAGAAGTGCAGCAGGTGTTAAACCAAAATGGCTATTTGAGCGCTTTCCCGCAGGAACTGATCAACAGGAACATGCAGGGAAAAAGGGTCTGGGCCCCTTGGTATACCTTACATAAAATCTATAGTGGATTGATTGATCAGTATTTGTATTGTAATAACAGATTGGCACTTGAAACAGTCAAGAAAATGGCATCCTGGGCTTACCAGAAACTACAAATTGTAACACCTCAACAACGTAGCCTTATGTTACGAAATGAATTCGGCGGGATCAATGAATCATTTTATAATCTTTACGCTATTACAGGTAATCCAGAGGATCAGTGGCTGGCTGAATTCTTTTACCATAACGAAATGCTGGATCCATTAAAAGAAGGAAAAGATATTCTTGAAAAGAAACATGCCAATACCTATATTCCTAAATTGATAGGGCTGAGCAGGGGTTACGAGATTGAAGGCAAGGGTGAGGGTGATAAAATTGCCAGGTTCTTTTGGGAAACGGTAAATGATCACCATTCCTTTGCTACGGGCAGCAACAGCGATAAAGAAAAATTCTTTAAACCAGACCATCAGTCGGCCCACTTAACCGGGTATACAGGTGAAAGCTGTAATGTTTACAATATGCTCAAATTGAGCCGGCACTTATTTTCGCATACTGCAGATGTTAAATACGCAGACTATTACGAAAAGGCATTATATAATCACATTTTAGGTCAGCAGGATCCAGAAACTGGAATGATTGCCTACTTTTTACCTATGCTTCCTGGGGCACATAAAGTTTACAGCACAGCTGATAGTTCTTTCTGGTGCTGTGTAGGTAGTGGTTTCGAAAACCAGGCGAAATACGGCGAAGCTATTTATTATCATACTGAAAAAGAGGTGTATGTAAATCTTTTTATAGCATCGGAGTTAGATTGGAAAGAAAAAGGCTTTAAATTGAAGCAGGAAACCACTTTTCCTGAAACAGGGAAAATGAAGTTTAGTATTTTACAAAGTCCCGGGCTGCAGATGGGTCTGCAGATCAGGTATCCTTCCTGGGCCCTTAATGGAGCCCTTCTGAAAGTGAACGGTAAAGTACTGCCAGTAAAGCAAAAACCTGGCAGCTACCTGCTGATCAGCAGAAAATGGAAAGTGGGTGACAACGTAGAAGTGGATTTTCCTATGTCTTTACGTACGGTGGCCACTAACGATGATCCTGATGTGGCCGCAATAGTATATGGACCTATTGTTTTGGCAGGGGAGATGGGAACGGTTGGTATGAAATCTCCCGCACCTTTTTCAGATCCTAAATTATACAACGATTATTACACCTATGATTATAAGGTGCCCTCAGGTATTGTCACCTCATTGACATTGAAAAAGGATAACTTAAACATAGCAGTTCAACCTGTGGCTGGAAAGCCGCTTACGTTTAGAACATTAAAAGAAGGAATTTTATTACGTCCGCTGTACGATATCCATCAGCAAAGATATGTCGTATATTGGAAGCTAAAATAACGCTGATATTTGACCTTTCTGAAAAAAAGGCAGTAAATATGAGTATGTAATTGTTTTTCTATTGTCATTAGGTTAAAACGTATTTGACCAATCATGACTATTTTTCGAAACCTGTTATTAACTGCTATATTCTTGTTTGTTTATGCTATTGCAAACGCCCAATTAAATGCTTCAAAAGCTATAGCCTATTGTGCAATTCAAGCTGATAAAACCCTTAAACTGATTCCAGCAGATCGCATAAATATTCCCCGTGGCATTGCCCATGGAAAAAGGGACTGGAAGTTCGTGGATTTTAAAGACTGGTGTAGCGGCTTCTGGCCAGGAATTTTATGGTATGCCTATGAAGGTACAGGTAATGTGAAATTTAAGATGCAGGCGGATAAATTTTCGCGTCAACTTACGCCACTTTCAATGATGAAAGCATTTGACCATGATCTGAGCTTTCAGATCTTCAACAGCTTTGGAAATGGTTACCGTTTAACAAAGAACCCTGAATATAAAAAAATCATCCTTGCTTCCGCTGATACCTTAGCAACCCTGTTCAATCCTACAGTAGGAACTATTTTATCCTGGCCACGTCCAGTACCAAATATGGATTGGCCACAACACAACACGATTATTGATAATATGATCAATCTGGAAATGCTGTTCTGGGCCTCAAAAAATGGAGGTAGGAAAAAGCTTTATGACATGGCGGTATCACATGCGAAGACGACTATGAAAAACCATTTCAGGTCGGACTACACATCCTACCATGCAGTGGTTTATAACAAGCAAACAGGACTGAAAATAAAAGCTGTTACCCATCAGGGATATGCTGATAATTCTATGTGGGCAAGGGGGCAGTCATGGGCTATATATGGCTATACCATGTGTTATAGAGAGACTAAAGATCCGGTATTTTTGGATTTTGCGCAAAAGGTTAGTGATGTGTATTTAAAAGAGCTACCCGCTGATCTGATCCCTTACTGGGATTTTAATGACCCAGCGATTCCAAATGCGCCACGTGACGCTTCTGCCGCCGCGGTGGTTGCTTCCGCATTACTTGAACTATCTACATTTACGGAGGACAAGACCAAAGCAAAAATATATCGGAAAAAAGCAGAGCAAATGTTAACGTCTTTGTCCTCTGCAAAATACCAGAGCCGCGAAAATAACAGTGCTTTTCTATTACACTCAACAGGACATAAACCCAATGGCTCAGAAATAGATGCGGCTATTATTTATGCTGATTATTATTACATTGAGGCTTTATTACGTCTAAAAAAACTTCAGAAAGGTACCAGTCTTTATTCCAACCTTAATTCGTAAACAGCCGAATTACTTGCCGTAATGGCCTATTTTTATTCACATAAACTAATTAGAAATGATGATCCGACTATTAAATTGCTTTTTTCTGATTTTAACCAGCTGTAACCTGTCATTTGCACAGGGTATTGTAAAAGGCACAGAAGCAACATTACTATCTCCAGATAAAAATACAATAATTAAGTTCTATCAGAAAAGCGATGCCGCCGGCAAAAAAACTTTTTATTATCAGGTTAACTATAAAAGTAAAATAGTAATAGCTGAATCCATAATGGAGCTTCAATTGGACAACCATTTATCCGAAAGTGCAATGGCACTTCCGGTGGATAAACATGAGCGATGGTTTGAAAACCTGAACGTGAAAAAGATCAGTGTTTCTACCAAAGATACCTCCTGGAAGCCTGTGTATGGCGAGAAGGAGCTTATCCGTGATCATTTTAATGCTGCGACAATAGAGGCGGTGAAGGACGATAACCCGATTTATTTAATGAACATTGAGTTAAGAGCTTATGATGAAGGAATCGCTTTCCGTTTCTTTTTCCCGGAGAATGAAAAAGGTACCTATTACCGTATCGTGGCCGAAAATACTGAGTTTAGTTTACCTGAGGGAACAAAAGCATGGGTAGCTGATTGGGCACAGGCACCTTACAAAAAACTACCGTTAAAGAATTGGGAAAGGGAAGCGGAACGCCCATTGACATTGGAATTGCCAAATGGGCTGCATGCCGTATTGGCTGAAGCTCAAATGGTAGACTATGCACGTACTAAGTTTAAGCTGAGTACAACAAAGTCAAATACGATTCAGACTGCTATGTTTACGCCAGCGGATCTGATTTCTCCCTTTGCCACACCCTGGCGGGCAATTATGGTAGCCGAAAGTCCAGCTCAACTTGCGGAAAATAATCACTTCATTCTGAATCTTAATGAACCTACGAAAATAAAAGACGAAAGCTGGATCAAACCAGGGAAAATAATGCGGGTAATGTCGCAAACAACTAAAGATGCCCTGGAGAATATTGATTTTGCAGTTGCTCGCAACCTCCAATATATCCTGTTCGACTGGAAATGGTATGGACCTGCCTTCAGCTTCAGTTCAGATGCGTCTAAAGTGGCCATTAAAGATTTTGACCTCCCTGCAATCATAAAATATGGGAAAGAGAAAGGAGTTGGCGTATGGTTGTATGTGAACCAACAAGCCTTATTGATGCAAAGTGACAGTCTGTTTTCTATTTATAAAAAATGGGGAGTAGCAGGTGTGAAGTTCGGTTTTGTGCAGTCTGGCTCACATCGTTGGACTACCTGGGTGGAGAAAGCGATACAGCAGGCCGCTGAAAATCAGATTATGGTCAATATTCACGATGACTGGCGGCCAACGGGAGAGCAACGAACCTGGCCAAATCTGATGACTTCAGAAGGCATTAGGGGTAATGAAGAAATGCCTGATGCTACCAATAATACAGTGATGCCTTTTACACGTTACTTAGCAGGAGCTGCGGATTATACCATTTGTTATTTTGATAAACGAATCAAAACGACGCATGGTCATCAGCTAGCGTTGGCGGCAATTTATTTTAGTCCGCTGCAGACCCTTTATTGGTACGATAAACCATCTTATTACCATAATGAGCCGGAATTGGAGTTCTGGGATAAAATTCCGGCCAGCTGGGATGAAACAAAAGTATTACAAGGGGCTCCGGGCGAATTTGTCAGTGTGGCAAGGCGAAGTGGAAACCAGTGGTTTATGGGAACCATTACCAATACAGAAGCGCGAATAGTAAAAATAAAATTTGATTTCTTGCCTAAGGGAAAAACTTATGTGGCTAAAATCTACAGTGATAACGACAACATAACTACAGCCACTAAGGTCGGTATAGAAACCAAACAGGTGAATGCCAAGACTGTACTTGAAATTGAATTAAAAGCTTCGGGTGGCCAGTCCATTTGGCTGCAACCGAAATAATAGACCAAACAAATAACCTGTTTAACCAATAAAATGAGCGAATCAACAACTAAAGCCAAATTTACCGACAAGAAATTTCTGGTTACCCTTGTCTTTGTCACCTCTCTTTTTATGTTCTGGGGTATTGCCATCACCATGGCCGACGTTCTGAACAAGCACTTTCAACATACCATGAATCTTTCCAAATCGCAATCGGCATTTGTACAGTTTGCTGTTTTCGGTGCTTATGCTGTAATGGGTATACCTGCGGGTTTATTTATGAAACGTTTCGGTTATAAAAAAGGGGTGCTATTAGGACTGTCACTTTTTGCTGTCGGGGCATTTCTTTTTGTACCAGCAGCGAATATCTCATCTTTTGCCTTTTTTGGTATTGCGCTTTTTATCGTCGGTTGTGGTCTTTCCACCCTGGAAACTGTCGCACACCCTTTTGTAGCCTCATTGGGCGATCAACGTACCAGTGATCAGCGTATTAATTTTGCGCAATCTTTTAATGCTGTCGGTGCAATGTTAGGTCCTGCAATTGGCAGTTACTTTTTATTGCGCAATAACGTAGAAGGGAGTACAGACCTAACCTCTGTAAAAGTATTGTATGCTGTAATTGGTGTGGTGATTTTGCTGGTAGCACTGTCATTCTCTTTTGTTAAAGTACCCTCAACAACGGATCCACATGCTGTTTTGGAAACAGATGCCGATGCGGTAAATATTGATGTGGCACCGGATAAAAAACTGTTTGACCATAAGCATTTTGTATGGGCTGTTGCTGCCCAGTTCTTTAACGTAGCGGCTCAGGCTGGAACATGGGCCTTTTTTATCAATTACGGTCATGAAAAAATGGGCTTTTCTGATGCGGAAGCTGGAAATTATATGGTTGCATTTATGGGCATGATGCTGGCCGGTCGCTTTATCGGAACCTTTTTAATGCGTATTATTCCTCCAAATAAATTGCTTGCTGCCTTTGCTTTTGGAAATATGCTAATGTGCATCATCGTAGCACAAAGTTTTGGGATAGTCTCGTTCATCGCCTTGCTGATGATCAATTTCTTTTTTAGCATTATGTTTCCAACTATATTTAGTTTAGGATTAAAAAACCTTGGCGCACGTACACAACAGGCAGCCTCATTTTTATCAATGGGCGTAGTAGGTGGTGCATTTTTTCCATTTATCATGGGTGCTATGGCCGACAGTTATGGCATTGCACATGCCTATTATGCACCAATCATATGTTATATCGTGATCTTTTTGTTTGGGTATAAATTTTATAAAGTAAAACACTAAATGAGTGATAAGAAAAGTCCGATTTTGTTGATTTGCATATTCCTGCTTTTAGGTCTGCCGCAGGTGCCATTAGTGGTATCTGCACAAAAAATGCGATCCCCTAAATACGATTTTGCTTATCTCGATCGCAAAATACAAGGCTGGGTAGATAGCGGTTATTACAAAGGATCATCCATCATTGTTGTCAAGGATAATCAGCTCATCCATCAAAAATTCTATGGTAATTACAGTGCCGGAACAGTAGCTTACATCGCTTCGGCAGGTAAATGGCTTGCGGCTGCAACTATTGCTGCTGTTGTGGATGAAGGAAAACTTTCCTGGGATGATCCGGTAAATAAATGGTTACCCGAATTTAAGGATGTAAAAGGGCAGGCTACTTTGCGCCAATTGCTTTCACATACAGCGGGCTATCCGGATTATCAGCCGAAAGCAAATCGAACTGATCATTACCAGACTTTGTCTGAATCTGTTGTTGCATTGTTAAATCTGCCGGCAGATACACTACCCGGTACTAAATTTAAATATGGTGGTTTGGCCATGCAGGTTGCGGGCCGTATGGCAGAACTGGCTACGGGGAAAGATTGGGAAATGATTTTTCAGGATAAAATAGCCAGACCTTTACAAATGAAGGCTACTCATTTTACGCCTGTAGATGCTACACCTGGACATAGCCCTATGCTGGGGGGTGGGGCAAGGACGACTTTACAGGATTATGCTAATTTTTTAAATATGATCAGTAACAACGGTCTGTTTAAAGGAAAACAGATTTTATCCTTTAAAGCGATTCAGGAAATGCAGGTTGATCAGGTCGGTAAGGCCTATGTTGCTTTGGCGGAATATGTGGCCAATGCAAGAGCAAGTGCAAGGAATGACATTTATGGTTTGGGTGAGTGGCGCGAAGAAGTGGATGGTCAGGGAAATGTAGAGTTGATCAGTAGCCCAAGCTGGGCAGGTGCTTATCCCTGGATTGATAAAAAGCATGGCGTTTATGGATTTTTTCTGGCTAGAGTTGACCAAATGAAAAATGGTTTTAACGCTTTTCTGGGTAGCCCCGTATTGCCTTATCTGGTCAGAGATGTGTTATTGCAGGCTGCGAATCCTGAACTGAAACATGGATATATAAGCACTCCTGATCGGGCACGTTTGTATTATGAGGAATTAGGGAAAGGAGAACCATTGGTACTCATTCATGGACATTCTTTTGATCGCAGCGAATGGGATCCCCAGTTTTTTGAGCTGTCAAAAAAATATAGGGTAATCCGGTACGATCTTCGGGGTTACGGCTGGTCATCTATGCCTTCAGAAGAACAAAAAGCTTTGCATGCCGATGATCTTGCCGCTTTACTAGATGCGTTAAAAATTAATAAAGCACATATTGTCGGACTTTCACTGGGCGGATTTATTGTTTCTGACTTCATCGCCCTTTATCAATCGCGAATTTTAACGGCCACGGCAGCCAGTGGCGATTTTTTTAAGGTAAAAGGACCATCTCAAGCCTGGACGAAGGAGGAATGGGATAAGCAAAGCGCTAAGATTAAAGCATGGCAGCTTAAGGGCGCAGATGCAATGAAGCGTGAATGGTTTAATGCGTTGACTAAACGAAACGGTCAGGTTATCGAAAATTTGAGAAAGCCGATTTGGGCGATGATCTATAAATGGGATGCCTGGCAACCACAACATCATGAACCCAGATTCCTGCTGGGTGATGACCTTTCTGCAAAATTGCAGGCGCTGAAAGTAACTGTTCCTGTAATGGTTTTAACCGGAGAGGCCGATGCCGGACATCAGAATAAATTGCTTGCAGCTATTCCCTCAGCAAAACAGGTTTTTATCACCAATGCCGGCCATGTCAGCAATTTGGAGAACCCCAAAGGTTTTAATGAAGCCTTGTTAAACTTTTTAAGTCGGTATAAAGAAGAGTAAAATAAGTTACACCATAAATATGAAGAAGATCCTTAATCCCCTGTTTATTTATTTAATATTTTTTGGCACTGGACTGCCTGTCTTTTCACAAGACATCAGCAAAGTTTGGATTGCTGACCAGGGTAATGGCACGTATAAAAATCCCATACTTCATGCAGATTATTCAGATCCAGATGCCATCAGGGTAGGTGATGATTATTACATGACCGCTTCCAGCTTTAATTGTATTCCAGGTCTGCCTATCTTGCATTCCAAAGATCTTGTAAATTGGAAACTAATCAATTATGCCTTAAAAAAGCAGGAACCTGAAACTTTGTACAATACTCCCCAGCACGGTAAAGGCGTATGGGCACCGAGTATTATTTTTCATCAGGGAGAATATCGGATTTATTATCCTGATCCGGATTTTGGGATTTTTATGGTGAGAACCAAAAATCCGGACGGAGATTGGAGTAAACCAGAACTAGTAATGGCTGGAAAGGGATTGATCGATCCGAGTGCTTTTTGGGATGATGATGGTAAAGCTTATCTGGCGCTTGCCTGGGCAGGCAGTCGGGCCGGAGTAAACAGCTTATTGACCATCTACCCTATGAATAATGCAGGTACGCAGGTGACGGGAAAAGGCAAGCATGTGTTTGATGGGCATGACCATCACCATACCGTAGAAGGGCCTAAATTTTACAAACGCAATGGGTACTATTATTTGTTTGCCCCGGCTGGTGGTGTGGCTACAGGCTGGCAGCTCGTATTGCGATCCAAAAATATTTATGGCCCATATGAGGAAAAGGTCGTGATGGACCAAGGAAAAACTGGAATTAATGGGCCGCATCAGGGAACATTAGTAGGCACACAGAAAGGAGAATATTGGTTTCTGCATTTCCAGGACAAGTTTGCTTACGGTCGTATTTTGCATCTTCAACCGGTAAAATGGGTAAACAATTGGCCGGTTATTGGAGCTGATCCTGATGGAGACGGTAAAGGAGAACCTGTGCCTTTCTTTAAGAAGCCGGATGTCGGCCGCGTATACCCCATGGCTACCCCAGCGGAAAATGATGAATTTAATCATGATGAACCTGGCCTGCAGTGGCAATGGCATGCCAATGAACAAATTCAATGGACTGCACAGATCCGGAATTCGGGCTATCTGCGTCTGTTTGCGTACCCAACGCCAAAAAATGCAACGAACTTATGGCCGGTACCTAACTTGTTGCTGCAAAAGTTACCTGCTTCGGATTTTACGGCGACTACTAAAGTTAAGTTTAGTACGGAATGGGATGTTTGGCAAAGTAAAAAAGCAGGCTTATTGGTCATGGGGAATGATTATGCTTACCTCTCGATATCAAAAGATGAAAAAGGGTATAAAGTAAGTCAGGTACTTTGCAAAGATGCTTTAAACGGCTCTTCCGAAAGCTTGATCGAAGAAAAGGCAATAGCTGGGGCTGAAATATATTTAAGCGTTCATTTATCGGCTCCTGATGCCGTATGTAAATTTAGCTATAGTGAAGATGGAGTTAATTTCACACCTATAGGCATTGCTTTTAAGGCACAGCCAGATAAATGGATTGGTGCTAAGGTCGGATTGTTTTGCATCAGCAAACCAGATGTTCGTACCGGGGGGTATGCAGATTTTGATTGGTTCAGGATAGATAAATAAGATTGGATAGAATGATGAAAATATTTAAGGGAATTGCGACCTATTTTGTTTTGCTTCTGTTTGTGAGTGATTCAATTTTTGCGCAGATTAAAGCAGATGTCGTCTGGCAATGGTCAACTACAGTAAATGCACTTACTTCTAAGGAGACCAATGATCATCCTACAGCTTTTTTATGGATTCCACCCAATTGTAAACAGGTTAAGGGAGTTGTAATTGGTCAGCACAATATGCTGGAAGAGGGGATTTTGGAGCACCCTGCATTTCGTGAGAATTTAGCAAAGCTTGGTTTTGCAGAAATATGGGTGACACCGGCTTTGGATATGGTATATGATTTTAATGCTACAACCAGCCTGAATGCTTTTAATGAAATGATAAATAGTTTTGCTGACATTTCAGGCTATTCTGAACTACAGTTTGCGCCAATCATTCCTATCGGACATTCGGCAGCAGCAAGTTACCCATGGAATTTTGCAGCGTCGAATCCTTCACGCACATTGGCGATAATTTCTGTACATGGGGATGCACCCCTTACAAATATGACCGGAAGTGGTAGGCCAAATCCAGATTGGGGAAACAGGAATATCGATGGTATACCCGGACTTTTTGTAATGGGTGAATATGAGTGGCTGGAGGGGCGTATTGCACCTGCTATAGCCTATCGTAAGGCACATCCAAAAGCGCCAATCGCCTATTTATGTGACGCCGGCTTTGGTCATTTTGATTATTCAGATGAACTGGTTGGGTTTTTAAATATGTTTATCGCTAAGTCGGCAAAAGCGAGACTTCCAGTCTCATTTGCAATGAATAGCCCAGTAGCTTTGAAAGCCGTAGATCCGGAAAAAGGCTGGCTCGTTGATCGATGGCGGGACAATAAACCTTCAGTGGCTTTGCCGGCTACTTTTGCAAATTACCAGGGCAATAAGGAAGACGCTGGCTGGGCATTTGATCGGGAAATGGCTTTGGCTACTGAAAGTTATTATGCCAGGGCAAAAGGGAAAATGCCCCAATATATTGGCTATGTGCAAGCTGGAAAACTATTGTCGCCATCAGGATTTTCTGGCTTCAATCCTAAGTTTATACCCCTCGCAGATGGACTGACATTTCATCTCCATACCAAATATCTGGATGCTGTGGTTGGCAAGCCTGCTGCAAAAGGACATTCAACTGCTAAGATTAATATTACGAGAATCTGTGGCCCCGTAGTTAAGGTAGATGATTCCACTTTTAAAATCTCCTTCAACAGACTTGGCTTTAATAATACAAAACGTTCAGGGGATGTATGGTTCATGGCCAGAAGTGATGGCGATGCGATTTATAAGTCGGCTGTTCAGCAAGCCAATATGAAAATACCGATAGTCAATAAGGAAGGAAAGGCACAACAGATCAATTTTCCACCAATTGAATTAACCAGGGAACAAAAAGAAATTAAGCTGAAGGCAAGTTCAGATTCAGGGGAACCTGTTCAATATTACATCAAAGCAGGGCCTGCAGAAATCAAAAACGATAAGTTATATCTGACCAGGATTCCGCCGAGAGCTAAATATCCTTTAAAAGTAACGGTGGCAGCCTGGCAATATGGAAGAGGTTTTTCACCACGGCTTCAGTCTGCATCACCTGTTGAACAAGTCTTTTATATTACAAGGAGGTAATTTTCAAGTTTTAATAAAAAAAAATCAACGTCATGAGTATAGGGATGACATTTAGTTGTCCTTAACATATAGTGTCAGTGGTTTGAGAGACTGCTGACACCAGATAAATTAAAATTAACCAAATATACATGGAAAAGAGTTTTACGAATTTATGTACGAAGAAATTTCGTGCTTCTGAAAGCTTAAGGAAGATAAAATATTGTACTTCCTCTGGTTTTCTGCTGCTTTTACTACAGTTTTTTTCGCTTGCGGTCTCTGCCCAGGAAAAAAGACTTTCGGGAACGGTTATCGATGCTCAGGGCGGGGGGCTGCCTGGTGTAAGCGTTCAGGTTAAAAATACAAAATCCGGTACAGTAACCTCGGCTGAAGGAAAGTTCAGTATTAGTGTTCCTTCAGGCACTAACAATCCGGTATTGGTATTCTCCTTCATCGGCTATACTAAAAAAGAAATTGAAGTTGGCAGTCAAACCACCTTTAATATTACCTTGCAGGCATCAGACAATGACCTGACTGAGGTTGTTGTAGTTGGGTATGGTACACAGAAAAAGGAAACTTTAACAGGTTCTGTTGCAGTAGTCAACGCAAAAGCATTTGAAAATAAAGGGGCATTGGCGAGTCCCTTGCAAGCCTTGCAGGGCCAGGTTCCCGGGGCTATAATTACCCGGGGCTCCGGAGCACCAGGTGATGAATCATGGGGCATAAAACTGAGGAGTGCTGTATCTGTTAAGTCTGTTGAGCCTTTAGTAATTATCGACGGTATCGCTTATGATAGCTTCCGGGAATTAAGACTGATTAATCCATCTGATATTGAAAGTATTTCTTTTTTAAAGGATGCTGCTGCTGCAATCTATGGATCTAGAGCTGCAGGTGGCGTGATGTTGGTAACCACAAAAAAAGGAAAATCCGGAAAAGCAGCGGTGGAATTCAGTTCCCTATATAGTTACAAGAAGCCAGGATTGCAGCCCCGTTTAATGAGCATGGATGAGTGGGCTAATGGTGTAATAACGGCCAGGACGAACGATGGTTTGGGTGAAAATGATGTATGGATCCGTTATGCAAATCTTGCGCTTCAAAATAAGGGCGGGTACATTGATGCTAGAGATCCAGCCGCCGCACCGATACCATCTGCCTTTACAGATGTAAAAGATTTCGTGTTCTTAGACAATAACTGGACTGATATCATGTGGGGAGGGGCAGCCTCAACTCAAAATGATTTAAGTATCTCGGGAAGGACAGAGAAAGCTGGTTATCGTTTGTCAGCCGGCTACTTATATGACGATGGTATTTTACGTTGGGGCAACAACACCAACAAGCGATATAATTTTCGTTTGAACAATGATTTTAAAGTATCGGACCGTTTTACCATTGAGTCCGTAATTAGTTACAGCAACCAAAATCAAGTCAGCCCTACAATGATAGGCAATAGTTTGGGACAAGGATATCCACAGCCAGGTTTCCCATCGGCTACCTTAAATGGTAAACCTTATGCATGGGGTGGACAATACACGCCGAACTGGTTTGCTGAGCTAGGAGGCGATAATCAACTTAATGTAAAGTCAACCAATATCAGTGAGAATTTTAAATTTAAGGTAACTAAGGAGTTGGAATGGGTAACCACATTAGGGATGAATATCAGTACTGCAATACGTGATGTTCAGCAGAATCCAATCGACTGGTATAACTATGAGGGTGATCTGCTTATACAGAGTAATCCGAACCAGGCCAGTAGCTATTATGAAAAGTCCACTGCGACCACGGATTTCTATTCTGCTTCCACTTACCTAAATTATTTGAAGAGCTTTAAAGGGGAGCATAACGTTTCCGCTACGTTAGGAGGCCAGTATGAGTTTAATGATTTTGATAGTTACAAAACAAAAACACTAGACATCAATAGCTCCTTGTCTACTATTAATGGTGCCGGTGTAGTAACTTCTAGTGGTACCCGTAATCAGTATGCAATAGGTTCTTACTTTTCAAGATTAAACTACAATTATAAAAGCAAATATCTGTTTGAGCTGAATGGGCGTTATGATGGTTCATCTAAATTTGCAAGACAAAATAGATGGAATCTCTTTTATGGTTTCTCCGGCGGATGGAGGCTTGGGGAAGAGCGCTTTGTAAAGGACCTTAATATTTTTGATGAATTAAAATTAAGGATCTCTTATGGTATTGTTGGTAATCAAACTGGTATAGATTTGTATGATGGTGTACAGTTATATAATCAGTCTTCTGGTACTGGTGCTTACCTTGGTAGTGGAAAAGTAACCTATGTAGCGACTAATGGAAAACTGGTTTCCTACGACCGTACCTGGGAACGTATTCATAATTATAATTTAGCCCTCGATTTTACGCTATTAAAAAATAGGCTTTCTGGTACCCTTGAATACTTCCTTAAGAAGAATAATAACATGTTCCTGGCAGCACAGTATTCTGCGGTGTTAGGTGCGACTGCACCTGAGGCCAATATTGGAAAATTTAGGGGAAATGGTTATGAGGCTACTTTGAACTGGAGTGATAGAAAGGGTGAATTTTCTTATAACATCGGTGGCGTATTCACATTCGCTGAAAATAAAATAGTTGATTTTGGAGGTGTTAATGTACTTTCTTCTGGGGGTAGAATTGCCGCATTGCAAGGATTTCCACTAAATTCCATTGTGGGATTGGAGTATGATGGCAAAATACAAAATGAAGACCAGCGTGCCGCTTATTTTGATAAGTATTTAGTAGGCAATACTATTGGGCTTACAAATGCTATCCGGGTTGGGGATAATATGTATAAGGACTCAAATGGTGATGGCAGGTTAACTTATGATGACCTGGTTTACCTGGGTACAGATGATCCTAAAATTTCTTACTCGTTTAATTTGGGAGGCTCGTACAAAGGTTTCGATTGCGCTGTTATTTTTCAAGGTGCTACTGAACGTACCATATTTAGGGATGATGTAAACTGGAGACAGCCCTTCAGATCCGTATATTTAAATACCACCAATCAATCGGTTAATAACAATTGGACTCCCGAAAATACCACGGCGTTTTTTCCAAAATATTCAACCAATGGCGTGATCAATGCCTATAACTACCAGGCTTCTTCCTGGTCTGTGGAAAATGGAGCTTACTTGCGTTTAAAGAATATTGTACTTGGCTATACCTTGCCAGAATCTGTAATTAAGAAAACAAAAGCATTTTCTAAACTGAGGGTGTATGTAGCCGGACAGGATTTATGGGAGACGACTAAAATTAATGATGGCTGGGATCCAGAAGCTACCAGGACGGTAAGTTCCGGCATACAGCGCTATCCTTTCAGTCGCTCGGTAACGGTGGGTCTTAATGCAGCATTTTAATTTAATCATCATGAAAACGAATTTCAAAAAATATACAATCGCGCTATTTTTGGCCACATCTCTTTTTGGAGGACTTGTGGGCTGTAATAAGATAACAGATCTTGATCCACTGGACCAGATTGCTGATGGAAACTACTGGAAAACGGCTAACCAATTTAAGTTGTTTGCCAATCAGTTTTATGGCTGGAGAGCTGATTTTAGGAGCGTGATAAATGATAATCCGCACAGTGATTACCGTTCTGATTTGATCACTAACCTCACACCCAATCAATATAGCAACGGGACCAATACCAACACAGGTACTGATGGTAACTTTTCAGGTGCCTTTTCAAAAATTAGGCTGGCTAATACATTGCTGTTGAACGCATCTAAATACGCCGCAGCTGGAGAAATTGCTCAATATGTTGCCGAAGCAAAATTTTTCAGAGCCTATCTTTATTTCGATTTATTGCAACTATTTGGCGATGCGCCAATTGTGGATGGGGTACTCGATGTTAATGATCCAATCTTAGTCGGCAAACGGAATAACAGGTCTGAAGTTGCAGATTTTATTATTGCGGATTTGCAGGCGGCCATCCCTAATCTACCTTTAGAGAATTCGATCCCTGCTGCAGATAAGGGAAGAGTTAGCCGTGGGGCTGCGCAAGCTTTTTTATCTAGGGTTGCCTTGTTCGAAGGTACCTGGCAAAAGTTCCGCAACAATACGACCCGTGCTACAGGACTTTTGGATATTGCCGTGAATGCGGCAAAAGGGGTGATGACCAGCACGCAATACGAATTGTTTAAACCTGCTATTTTGGGAGATTCTGCCCAGAAGTATATGTTTGTATTGGAAGATGCAAAATCAAATCCGGCGGGCATTACCAAAAGTGCGAATAAGGAATACATTTTTAGCAACAGGCATGATGAGACCTTAAACCCAATTGGAACAAATATCAGTCACGGGCAATTTGCGAACGTTGTACTGGTGGCACGGAAGTTTGCAAATCTGTATCTGACCCAAAACGGGTTGCCGATAACGAATGCGAATAACACCCAATTTCAGGGCTATAATACCATCACCTCAGAATACCAAAATAGAGATAACCGTATGAAGCATACACTTATGCCTCCCAGAAAAGCATACTGGTCTAATGACAATGGACGTGTAAACTGGTTGGGAGATGCCGCAGACTTAACCACTGCTGTATTTAAATCATATATTCCTTCCAATTCCGGTACAGGTTATAACAACCAAAAATGGAATGCTGAGCGGAAGGTAACAGATAACTTTGAGGGTTATGATTTTCCTATTATACGTTATGCGGAGGTTTTATTGAATTATGCTGAAGCAGTTTTTGAAAGAGATGGGGCAATCTCTGATACGGACTTAGATATTTCGCTAAATCTGGTTAGAAACCGCGTAAATACGACTATGCCAAAATTGAGCAACGCTTTTGCTACCACTAACAATTTAGACATGCGCACCGAGATAAGGAGGGAGAGAACGGTAGAACTTTACAACGAAGGCTTTAGGATAGATGATTTAAAGCGTTGGAAAACTGCTGAAACAGAGATGCCGCAGGATTTTTTAGGTATCAGGTATACCGGTACTGAATATGCAACAGCGGGAGTTTGGGGCACCACGCTTAACCGACCTAAGAATGCTGAGGGTGCGATCATTTTCGAATCAGGAAGGACTTGGGCTGACAAAAATTACCTGTATCCGATTCCCGCAGATCAGTTAAAACTTAATCCTAACCTGGGTCAAAACCCAAATTGGTAAAATTTAATATTTAAATATATGAAACGAATTAAATATATATATACTTTAAGCATTGGCCTGTGGCTTATGCTAGGGCTCGCCTTGATTTGCGGTATTTCGGGATGTAAGGAAAGTGGCTGGGTTGATGAAATTGCCAAAGAAAATACCTTGGTGAATGTGCTTTCCGTCAATCAGGATGCTAATGTTCCATTACTACTTGGTAAGGATACAACTTTAACCATATCATCCAGTCCACAATCACCTACCAATGGTAAGCTGCAATGGAGCAGTGCGGATGAAAGCGTTGCCAAAGTTAGCCAAAATGGTGTGGTAACTGCAGCCGGTTTGGGTACCACAACAATAACCGTGCAATCCACCGATGGAGGCTTACGTAAGGCAAGTGTAGAGATTACAGTGATTGACAAGGTGATTTATGCCACTAGTATTGTCGCTAATCCTGTAGCATTAAATATCTATCCAAAAGTGAAAACTACCATAACCACTACGGTGCTCCCAGTCAACACCACATATAAAAGGTTAGTCTGGTCCAGTAGCAATCCAAGTGTTGCTACGGTTGACCAGAGCGGAGCGGTAACCGGCGTTGCACGAGGCACGACTAATATAACTGTAAAGCCTGCCGATGGCAGCAGTGCAATGGCGACAGTTGCTGTTACAGTAATCGAAGTAGTGCCCATACAGACCATTAATATTAATACCGTATTAACTGATGGCATAGCAGTAGATGAAAGATTGGTTATAGATTACGGCGTATCTCCGGCAGCAGCAACCAAACAGCTAGTTAACTGGACCAGTAGTAACACGAACATCGCAACTGTAACTTCCACGGGTATTGTTACTGGTGTGGCTATCGGACAGGCGGTTATTACAGGAACCAGTACAGATGGAGGCAATGTAACTACTACGTTAACCATTAACGTTATGGAAGGCAAAATCAACGATACCTTTACGGATGGGGTAACTCCAAGATGGATTGCTTCTTCGAGCGGATCTACAGCTGCAGTTCAAAATAACGTGCTTTGGATGACAATGAATAATCCTACTGGACCAAATCGCAGAGGGGACTTTAGAAGGACAAATACTACGTTAAATATTGGTAAATATTCAGTTATCGCCTTTAAGTTCACACGTCCCTTGCCAGTAAATGGTAATGTGTTTTTTGACACCAACCAGGGGAGATGGAAACAGACTACAGGAGGAGGAAATAATGTGATGCCTGCTTTAACAGGTAAAGACGGCCTGACAGTTTACTATGCGGATATGGCTGCGAGCAATACTTTCGGCACAAGTGGCTTTGCCATGCCAACTACTTCAGCATACACTTTTAGTCAAATTAGTGTAGGTGTGGCTGACATGCCCATAGCACAAAACCCACTGTCGCCTTATCCGGTGTATTGGATAAAAACATTTAAATCGGTAGCAGAGCTACAAGCATATATCAATTAATAAGAAAACTAATTATTTTGTCATGATTAAAAATATTGTTAAAGTCGCTATTCCCGTTGTGTTTTTGGTTATGGTGGCAATGTCCTGCAAGAAGGACTTTTACAAACTGGTTAATCCCCAGACTGAACAGATTAATGAACCGGTCATTACAGGTAAATTAGCGATTATACATCCGGGAATGTTACATACAGCTGCAGACTTTACCTTTGTGAAATCGAAAGTGGATGCTGGGTTGGCTCCATGGAAAGATGGCTACGATAAACTGAACAGCAGTACTTTACTGAATCTAAGTTACACTGCAAGCCCCACGGTAAAACTGATCCGTGGGGGAGGATCTTTGGAGGAACCTGAAGCGGACAATTACGCAAATGCTATGCGTGATTCCCATGCGGCTTACCAGATGGGATTAAAATGGAAATTATCCGGTGATGACAGGTACGCAGCTAAAGCCGTAGAAATATTAAATGCCTGGGCACGTGTATGCAAGTCGATAAGTGGAGACAGCAACAAGGCCCTGGCCTCTGGGATTTATGGTTTAAGTTTTGCCAATGCAGCTGAACTCGTTAGAGGTTATAGTGGTTGGGCTGCTGCTGATTTTAATGCCTATAAGCAATGGATGCTGGATGTTTTTTATCCAGTAGCCTCAGATTTTCTGCAACGCCATAATGGTACCTGTCCCTCGCATTACTGGACCAACTGGGATGCGGCAAATATGTGTGCTGTTATGAGTATCGGGATTTTGACCGATGATAAGGCTAAGGTAGAATTTGCCATTACTTATTTTAAGAAAGGGGTGGGTAACGGCAATATAGATAATGCCATAACAGCTACTCACAATGTGAACGGGGAAATTCTTGGGCAGGGACAGGAAAGCGGCAGAGATCAGGGACACGGTGTTTTAGTGATCTCACTGTTGGGGTCGTTCTGCCAAATGGCATACAATGTTGGCGAAGATCTTTTTGCGTATAAGAACAACAAGTTTTTATCCTTGTGCGAGTACACGGCAAAATATAATTATACAGATGCAGGCGGTGCTTTTCCTTATACAGTTCCATTTAGCCCTTACGTAAGATATTTTAATGCGAACTGCGCGAGTTCTGAAACCCTTACTGAGGTTTCTGCGGTATCGCGTGGAGATGTAAGGCCTTCCTGGGAGCTTGTATATAACCACTATGCGAAGCTGAAAGGCGTCGGCGCTAAATACAGTCAGCTTTTTGCAGAGAAAGTTCGCCCTGAAGGGGGAGGTAGTCAATATGGCCCGAATAGTGGGGGATATGATCAGCTCGGCTTTGGAACTTTAATGTATTCTAAATAGTCTTTTTGAATTCTGCATATTCAAATGTAGCCATCTGTTGTAAAACAAGATGGCTACACTTATATACATAGTCCATCTCATAAAAAATAAACTATAGCAATGGCAAAGAGATTATCGATAAGCGATATTGCTGCTGAACTGAATATATCAAAAACCACCATTTCCTTTATCTTAAATGGTAAGGCAAAAGAGAAACGGATCAGTAACGGGCTTGCAGAAAGGGTGATGAAATATGTCAAGCAAAGGGATTATAAACCCAATCAGCTGGCCAAAAGTCTAAGTACAGGAAAAACGATGATGATTGGTCTGATGGTAGAAAATATCTCCGATTATTTCTTTGCACAGGTTGCTTATCACATAGAAGAATTAGCCTACCGTAATGGATACCGGATCATTTATTGCAGTACAGATAACGACTTGCAGAAAACTCAGGAGCTGATCAGGATGTTCAGGGAGCGACATGTCGATGGTTACATCATTACTGCTCCAGCAGGCCTTGGAAAAGATGTGCAGGGCTTAATGGATGATGGTTTGCCCGTAGTACTGTTCGATAGGTATTTGAAAGGTGTCGATACCAGTTATGTCATCCTTGACAACTATAAGGCAAGCTACGATGCTGCGAAATATCTAACGGGACAGGGGTTTGAAAATATTGCTTTTGTTGAACTGGATTCTGATCAGAGCCAGATGCATGATCGCCGCGAAGGCTATTTGCAGGCAATTGCCGACGCGCAGCTTGTGCCGCTAATTAAAAAGATCGCGTTCAGCAGTGATTTTGACCAAAAGGTAAAAGAGCTGGTAAAGTTTATCAGTAAGAACCAAGGGCTTGATGCCATTTTTTTTGCAACAAATTACCTGGCCTTCAGCGGTATTAAGGCACTAAACCAGTTGAAAATGCGTACTCCTGAAAATGTAGCTGTAGTGGCATTTGATGATCACGAGGTTTTTAATATTTATTCTCCAACAATAACGGCTGTGGCCCAGCCGATTAAAAAACTGGCACAGCAGTCTATCAATGCCTTATTAAAAATGCTGGACGCTAAAGCCAGTCCGCAAACTTTAGAAAAAATTGAGGTGGCTGCCGAATTGATCATTAGGGACTCTACTCAGGTGTAAGCTATGGATAAATTATTCAATTTTTTGAGTATAACTTTCCCATTGAGGTGTCTTAAGGGAAATAAATAATTACAGATGCTTCTTTTTGAAAAACGATTAATAGTTGGGATAGATATTGGCGGTTCACATATAACAGCAGCTTTAGTTGACCTTGAAAAACAATGTGTGCTGGAGGAATCAAGAGTCAGGAGCTGTGTAAATTCAAATGGTCCTGCGGAAGAAATTATCAATACCTGGGTTGAGGTATTAAAGGAGGTGATCTCTGGCGCTCCTTCTGAAATTGCAGGCTTAAGACTGGCTATGCCTGGTCCTTTTGATTATGAAAATGGTATTTCTTTGATCAAAGGAATGAATAAATATGATTCCCTTTATGGCCTGGACATCAGAACATGCCTGGCGGAACATCTCTCTATTCTCCCTCAGCATATTTTATTTCGCAATGATGCTGAAGCTTTCCTCCATGGGGAGGTTTTTTGTGGTGCTGCGAAGACAAATCGTATAGCAATTGGAATTACACTTGGTACAGGCTTGGGCTCAGCTGTCAGCATAGCTGGGATCACGAAGGATGCCTGTCTTGGTGTTTCTGCTTTCAAAGATGGTATAGCGGAAGACTATATTTCTACGCGATGGTTTGTGAAACGCTACCAGGAGCTGACCGGTGAAAAAATAGATGGAACGGAAGCCATGGTCGAATTATATCACCTTGAACCAGCGGTTAAAACAGTTTTTGCAGAATTTTCATTGAATTTGTCGACGTTTTTAGCGTCATTTATCCAGACTGAACAACCTGAAGTGGTGGTCATCGGAGGGAATATCGCTAAAACACATACCTTGTTTCTGGATGATGTAAAAAATCACTTGCAGCAGCATGGTCTGGCAACCCCGCTTAAAATTGCCGAGCTTTGGGAGGCAGGAGCCCTGCTTGGCGCTGCCTATTATTCCCCAGCTGAAAAAATGATAAATTAACATGAGGAAAAAAATATATACCCTGATCATTGCTGCACTGCTTACGAAGGTGACGATGGCGCAGCTCATCCCATTGCCTGCTGATTTACCTAAAACTCATCCCAGACTGATGACGACTGCAGCGGGTAAAGATAATGTACAGAAACAGATTAAAGAGGAGAAATGGGCCCAGGAGGTATTGAAAGGTATAAAAAGTCGCATCGATAAATACGTTGATCAGCATGTTACTGATCCAACCTGGATGCCTTCCAGATTAATGATGTATTGGAAAAGCAGAGCTACAAATGTATACATTAAAGGCGGGGTATATTCACATGCAGATGGAACGGCGCCTGTACCAACTGTTCGTTTTGGTAGTAGCAGGGGGCAGGCCAGCGTGTACAGCAGACCAAAGTTGGAAGACATCATTCCTTATATGGATGACACCAAAGGCGTATATTTTCACAACACAAAAAAGGCTGGTATGCCTTTAGAATGGGGCGAACAAGCTAATGCCTCAGGTATAGAAAGCATTAACGAACAGATTATGGGATTGGGGAAGGATGCTGCTTTTATATACTGGCTTTACGGTGATGAAAAGTACGCGAAATTTGCCTACGCTATTTTTGACACCTATATGATGGGGATGTATTACCGAAATGAGCCTGTTGATTTAAACAACAGCCACGCCCAAACATTGGTTGGTTTATCAACCTTTGAAGTGATCCAGGAACGCATTTTAAATGAGCTTGCCTATCTGTATGATTTCCTGTATCCATATGTAAGCTCAAAATATAAGGACAAAACAGATAAATATGAAGCTACATTAAAAAAGTGGATAGACATTACGATAAAAAATGGCGTTCCCCAGAATAACTGGAATTTGCATCAGGCCAAATTTATCCTGAAAGTAGCCATGGTTCTGGAGGAAAACAAAAAATATGCGGATGGCAAAGGGCGTGAGTATTACATTGATTATATCTTAAACAAAACTTCAGCCCGTCAATGGTCACTGACTAAATTTATGCAATATGGTTACGATGAAAATACTGGTGTCTGGGCCGAATCACCTGGTTATTCACAGGGGGTGACCAAAGACCTGACAAATTTTATCCGTGATTATGACAATACCTTTAACCAAAATTTGTTGCCTTATACACCTATCATGGTGAAAGCAGTCGAAATGCTGCCACAATACCTGTTTCCCAACGGAGATATTACCGCTTTTGGCGATACACATTATGGACCGATTTATACAGAAGCTTTTAGCGATATGGTCAGAATGGCCCAAAAGTATAAGCAAAAAGAAAATGAAACTACGTTTACCAGAATGTATCGTTTGTTTGATCCCAAAGCTGCTGAAGGAAAATCAGTTACCGGTAATCTTGCACCTCAGGTAGCTTCTTTTTTTACCAGCAAGCCGCTGAAGCTAGACAAACAAATCACATCGGGGAAAATCCAGGACTTCATCACGCAGACGTTTTATGCACCTAATGTAAGCTGGTTTGTGCAGCGAAGCGGTTATGACGACAAGAAGAATGGATTGATGATTTCGCAGAATGCATCGCTCGGGAACCACATGCACGCAAATGGGGTTTCCATAGAATTGTATGGCAAAGGCTTTGTACAGGGGGCAGAATCGGGTATCGGATCAACCTATTTCCAACCGGATTATAAAGAATACTATTCGCAGTTTCCTGCGCACAATACCGTGATGGTCGATGGCATATCCGCCTATCCGGAAATGTTAAGCAATCATGCATTTGATCTGCTAAGCTGTTACCCGAAGCCAATGCAAAAAGATGGCTACTTCGAAGATATCACGTTTTCTGATGTGTACTTTTTAGAACCGGAGAGCAGGAGCGATCAAAATCGTTTCTTAAGTATAGTGCGGACTAGTGGGGCAACTGGCTATTATGTGGATATTTTTCGTTCAAAAAAACAGCGGCAGGGTGATAAATTTCATGATTATTTTTACCACAATCTGGGTCAGGAAATGAAGGTGACAGATGTAAATAACCAAGCCCTGATGTTGAAGCCGAGTGAAGAAATGGCCTTTGCCGGTGGGCATCTGTTTGCATTGGATTACATGTGGGACAAAAAGTCGGTCACTACCGATAAAGATTTCAAGGCCGAATGGAAGATAAACATGCCCGATGGCGACCATGTCTATATGAATCTCTGGATGAAAGGGTACCCGGGAAGGGAAGTGTTTTCTATCAAATCGCCCCCTACCAAGGCCTTCCGGAAAGAAGGCCACGGACTTCCTTATGATGTGGAGAAGGCGCCGTTTTTAACGATTGGGGCACGTCAGCATGGTGAGGCATGGAATCATCCTTTTGTTTCTGTTTTTGAGCCAAGCACTGAAAAAGAAGGTAAATCTATTGAATCGATTTCTTCGTTTACACCCGATCATACATCAGCTGATTTTGTCGGCCTCATCGTAAAAGGTAAAACTGGCAGAACAGATTATATTTTCTCATCCGTAAAGGATGAAGCAGTAGTCTATAACGGCATGTCAGCTAATGCTACTTACGCAGTCGTAACTGAACAAAATAGAGATTACACGCTTTTCCTGGGAAATGGTATCGAGTTAAAGGGAAAAGGATTTACGATAAGCGCTGCGGAAAAAACTTCCGCGGTGCTTACTTGTGAAAATGGTTTTTTTTATTTCAGCTGTGAGGCCCCTGTTTCAGTTATTAATAGTAAAGGAAAGGTATTCAGGTTTAATCAAATGGCTTACCAGAAGATTGCAATAACCCCATAGTGAGGAAGGCTTTTGGAACGGGGGCTACAATACAGATAAAAATCTCCTATTGTCACAACGTTTGATTATTTTAGATGCCTAGAATTCGAACTGACGTGCATAAAGCCTTTATAACTTTTCTTTTACTTTTTTCTGTGTTATTTAAAAGCGCAGCACTTGATCCACCTACGGTGCGGCGTTTAGACATAGAAAATGGGCTTCCCAATAACTTTGTCAGATCGGTCTATCAGGATAAAAGAGGTTTCTTTTGGTTCGGAACCAAAGATGGGCTGAGCCGTTACGATGGTTATGGTTTTAAGGTATTCAGAAACCAGATCAACAATAAACTTTCACTGGTCCACAATATTATTCATAGCATTAACAGCGATTCGTACCATAATGTTTGGATTGGTACCAGGCGGGGAGTAAGCGTTTATAACGATTTGAAGGGAACGTTCAGAACGGCAGCGTTCCGTGACTTTACAACAGGTAAAGTGGCTTTAATCACCGACGTCATCAGGGAAATTAGTCCCGGTCCTCAAAATACCATGCTTATTGGCAGCGAAGGTCTGGGTTTATTGGTATGTAAAAAAGGCTCCGTTATTGCGGAGCAAATTCCCCTGGTTTTGAATGGCATCCCGACAACCTCCTATGGCGTTCAATCCGTAAAAGTAGACAAGGATGGGAAGGTGTGGGCGTTCGCCCAGAACCTTGGACTTTGTTACCTTGATCCGCAGAGCGGTAGGCTGATCCTTTGCGATAAAAAGGTAGGACTTGCCATCGCTATGGCCATCGCAGATCAACAGATTTTTATCGGGACTTTTAATGGACTATATCGTTACGACATTAAAAAAAAAGAAATGGTGGAAGCGCTTGGTCCGCACAATGAGCTCGCAGCCGTTACCATTTCAAGCATAACGCCACAAAAAGATGGGGAGCTTTATCTGGGGACCAACGGCGATGGAGTATATATTTATTCCCCTAAGAGAAATGCTGTCGAACGGCTTTCGGTAGGAAAAAATGATAACGGACTGAAAGGGGAACAAATATTTTCCATATTCATCGACAATGATTCCAGAAAATGGATCGGGACTTCTTTTAGTGGGGTAGCCATTGTGGATCCTCTTAAGAAGACCTTTAGAACCTGGTCGCAGAATCCAGGAAATAACGCAATATCTGCTTTTCTGGAAAGGCCGGATGGAAATTTGTATATTGGGACTGATGGAGCTGGTTTGAGTATTTGGGACAGGAAGACTGATCGCTTTACTAATTTCAGGAAGTCCACTGATCCCCGGTCAATTTCTTCTGATCTGGTCACGACGATGATTTCCGACCATCAGGGACAAATCTGGATGGGTACTTTCACTGAGGGGCCTAATCGTTTCGATCCGGTTACGAGAAAATTTACTCGGTATAAGCTGATCAATCCCCATAGCGGTGCCGAAATGAAGGTTGCCTTTACAGTTTTTGAAGATAGGGACAGGGACATTTGGGCAGGAACGCTTAGAAGGGGAAGTGTGTATGGAGCACTTTACAGACTAAACAGGTCAACGGATAGTTTTGAACTTTTTGATTTACGGCTGAGCGATCTATTTACCATGATGCAATCAAGGGACGGTACGATTTGGGGAGGTACCCTTACCCAGTTGGTTAAGATTGACAAAGTAAAAAAAGATCATGTTTTCTATGATGTCGGGTATACCGTTAGGGCTATCTATGAAGATGCGAATGGACTGCTTTGGGTTGCAACCGAAGGAGGCGGACTTATTTTATTCGATCCGGTAAAAGGTAAGGCTTTATCGCGGTTTACTACAGCTCAAGGGCTTAGTAACAATTCGATATTAACCCTTATAGGGGATAACCAGGGGAATCTTTGGATGAGTACTTATTACGGGATATCGGCTATGGATCTGAGGAAACGGACTTTCAGGAATTTTTATCAGAGTGACGGGCTGCAAAGTAACCAGTTCCAGGTTAATGCCGGCCTCAGGCTCAAATCAGGTGAGATTGTATTTGGTGGCATAAAAGGCTTCAGTATTTTTAATCCTCACCAGATTGTACCTCCCAGCCCCCAGCCAAATCTCTTTCTTACTGATATCACCATCAACAATGTTCCTCTGGAACAAAAACCAGATTTGATCCTGAAGACGGACAAGGAGAACATAAAGGAGATTAAGGTGCCTTACGACCAGGCCGTATTCTCATTTGGTTTTACCGCGCTGGAATATTCCTCGCCAGACAAAATCTCTTATCAGTATATAATGGAGGGCTGGGACCGTGGATGGAACAATTCAGGAACGGACAGGAAAGCAATCTATACCCACATTTCTGAAGGCAGTTATGTTTTTAGGGCCAAGTGTACGAACGCAGTTGGGAAATGGGGAGAAAAGGAGATTGCCCTGAAGATCACTGTGCTGCCCCCTTGGTATAGAACGTGGTGGGCCTATCTGGGATACTTCTCTGTCGTAGCTGCCCTTCTGTATATTTATCAGCGATACAGGACAGCCCAAACGAGGCTGGAATATGAAGTGAAACTGGAACGCATCGCCCATGAGAAGGAAAGACTAGTCAATGAGCAGGAAAAAGCGCTTACAGAAAAGCGCATGTCTTTTTTTACTAATATTTCGCACGAATTCCGGTCCCCACTCTCACTGATCATCAATCCGATTAGAGATCTTATCAAAAAGGACATTTCCAGCGGGCAGGGAAACGCTGATGAGCTCAACATGATACAACGTAACGCAAAAAGAATGCTAACCCTCGTGGATCAGCTACTGCTCTTTCGAAAGGTTGACGCTGGTTTTGACAACATCCAGGCTTCCAGATTGGATCTGAATAAATTATGCAGGGAAGTTTACCTTTGTTTTACCCAACAAGCGGCTTCAAATCAGATTGATTACACCTATGATTCTGTAGCCAGTGATGCGATGGTATACGCTGACAAGATTAAGATAGAGATCGTACTTTTTAATCTGCTATCTAATGCGCTCAAATACACTCCGCAAGGTGGTAAGATAGCGGTAAGACTTATGGATACTGATCAGGAGCTGATACTTGCTGTGGAGGATTCCGGGCCGGGTATTCCAGAGGCTGCCGGAGACAGAATATTTGAGCGTTTTTACCAGGCGGAGCGAAGCGAAGGAGGTTATAAGTCCGGTTTTGGAATAGGCCTTTATTTGGCTAAGCAGTTTATGGAGTCCCATCGCGGTAAGATCTCCTATGAGAATCTTAAGGATGGTGGAAGCCTTTTTCGCATCATTCTGCTTAAAGGAACGGCGCATCTCAATAATATAGTTACAGTAGATGATCAACCGGGATCTGAATTATTTACCGAGTTCGATGCTGCGGTCGAATACGAACAATTGGATAGTGAGATGGTCATCCTTGAAAGCAATGTGGTTAGCGACAGGCAGTCTATTTTAATCGTGGATGACGAACAGGATATCAGAAAATATATAACAGGCTTATTTAAGAGTTCTTATATTGTCTACGAAGCGGAAAACGGGGAGCAGGGACTTGAGCTTGCCAGTACAAAGCTTCCTGACCTGATCATAACTGATTACCGGATGCAGGGCATCGATGGGATTGAACTTTGTCAGAACATCAAATCCAATCCGCTGCTTTCTTATATCCCGGTGATCCTCCTTACGGCCAGTTCATCCCAGGAGATCAAGCTTAAAAGTGTTCATGAAGGCGCAGATGATTACATCAACAAGCCCTTCGAGCGTGAATACCTGATAGCAAGAGTTGCCAATCTCCTGAAGAACCGTAGCAATCTGCAGAATTATTTCTTTAATGAAATCACACTTCAGTCAAATTCAGTGGTGGTTTCTGAGGAATATAAGAAATTTCTGGATACCTGTATACAGGTTGTAGAAGTGCATCTGACGGATTCTGAATTTGGTATCAAAGCACTCGCAGAGGAGGTGGGAATGAGCCACTCTACTTTGTATAAACGTGTGAAATCCATTTCCGGACAATCGGTAAATTCGTTTATCAGATTCATCAGGCTGCGTAAGGCTGCAGAACTCATGATCAATTCAGATCATAATGTAACTGAGGTAGCCTTCAGGTCTGGATTCAATGATGCCAAATATTTTGGAAAACAGTTTTCTAAGCTGTTTGGGCTGACCCCCTCAGAGTTTATTAAAAGGCACAGGAAATCTTTTAATAACCGGTATAAAATGAAATAATAGCCTCAAAAAAATGGGTTTTTTTGCCATGCTAAACCGGTTAGTCGAAAATGCACTCCTATTGTATGAATTTATACCCCTCTTTTTTTTAGCTGGTCCGCATCTTCGTATCAACCAAATATTGATACGCTATGATGTCGGAGAAATTGATCGCTTTGTGGAACGGCTCGCTTGCCGGAAGTGAAAAGGATTATGCAGTTTTACATGCCAATCTTTATCCTAAACTGTTTATTCATGCATCCAGAATGCTCAATGATAATGATCTTATAAACGATCTTTTACAGGACCTTTTCACTAAATTTTGGGTAAACAAGGAAAAGATAGGACTAATAAAAAACGTTGAGGGTTATTTCTACAGGTCCACCCGATCAATTGTATTGAATCATATACGTTTGGAAAAGCAACGAGAATCAAAAATGGTGCGTATGCCAGAGCCTGGGATTGTTTCTTCTACGGAAGACATTATTGTTTCGGACGAGTCACAGCGGTTGACAAAACGCCTTGTACAATCTGCACTGAACAGGCTTCCCGCAAAACAAAAAGAGATACTCAATATGAGGTTCTATGATGAACTGACTTACCCGCAGATTGCCGCGTTACTTGGAATCCGTTATCAATCTGTTATCAACCATGTATATAGAGCCGTTCAATCTCTAAGACAAGTTTCTGAACTGTCTGCTAAGTACGCGGCCTAATGAGTATCCATAAACGATCTCTTTTTTGGAGGAAAAGCAAGTTGTCCTCGATTTTATTGAATTTTATCTAAAATGATAAACACCTCTGAACCTGCTCTTTGTGCAATACTGTTATAGCATTTTTCCATAGTCTTAATTTGAAAATAAGGGTTGAAAATAGCTCGGTATTCAGCACTGGAGCCACCAAATGGAGGGCCTTGTTGTTCAAAGATTTTATCAAAAAGTAATCCGATTATTTTTCCTTTTTCATGGAGTAACGATGCTGTCTTTTCAGCATATTCTTTTCTTCTGTTTGGTGAAATTGCACAAAAGAATGTTTGTTCGATGATGAGATCGTATTGTCCTTTATGCTGAAAAAAATCTTCAGCCAATACCTTTACTTGTGGATTGTGCTCAAATTTATGACGTATTTTTTTAACGGCTTCTGGTGATATATCGATTAAAGTAATGTTCGTGAATCCATTTTCTACTAGGTATTCCGCTTCATAGGCATTGCCACAACCAGGTATTAATAGGGCAGCGTTCTTATTGGGATATTGGTCAAGATATTGGCAAATGGCTGGTGAAGCATAACCAATATCCCAGCCAGTTGCATTGCTTAGCCATTTGGCGTCCCAATATTGCTTGCCGGATAGTTTATCTTGAGATTGTTCTGAATCCCGTTCTGTTGATATTTCCATGGTGTTTAAAGCTAAAGTTTCCATAATCAGGTTGCCAAGGTAAATACTGTTGCTTAAACTTCTTCTATCATCTGCAATAAAAGACATATAGACATGAAGTTTCATGCCTTTTACTTCTGCTGGTAATTCTAAAAAATCTGTCTCTTCTGTCATACGTGCACCGGAAAACAGGTAATATGATTTTCCCGTTTCTTCTGCATATACCAATAACATTGCTCGTGCGCTTCTGTCGCTCCAGTTTAATGCGGTATCGTAAGTCCAGTTAAAGCGAACACCATTGTTTTCGGCTGTTGCCTCTGGGTTTAATGGCAGCTCAATGGTTCCCTGAGTTAAACGCGCTGCTGAGTAGTTAATACTAATGTCTGGATATTCGCCCTGAACTGCATGTAAGAGTTGGTAGGATTTAGCTGCATTGTTGGGAGAAATGGGTTTGCCCTGGGCAGCTTCTTCAAAGCCTATTCGAACATAATCCGTCATACTGTTGACGAAATTATTCACGACTTCCATTCTTTTTCTTTGAATTTTCTCTTTTGGGCTTGGGGGACTCGTGCGCTTTCTTTTCTTTGCCCTAACATAGGCTACTCCATACCTTACATAACCCTCTACTGGACCGAGATTACCATTGAAGCCACCCAAAATACCGTTATTAATTCTTGCCATAGTTTTTTGTTTTTTTTCTAAAAGTATGCACTAAGTTGTTGATTGTCAACTGGCATCCTTTTGATCGCTTGCACTTTAAGGCAATTTAATTCACAATGTATTAACGGATGTTAAGCGGACGCTACTCGGCTCCAGTCGGGCAGTGTCCGAGTAATGTCCGGGTAAATGCTGGGTATAGGCCGGGTTTATAGGATTAACTGAAAGGAAACTTTTAGGCTAAAATCCTTAGTTGTAACATTCTGGTTGCGAAACAGAAAGTCTGTTTTTTTTAACAAATGTTAAAATATTTTGAATTTTTTGATCGGTTGACTCGCTGTTCTATACCCATGTTATTGAGAACAAAGCATATAATCCAACCATTAGCTGTTTCTGATCAGTGCTGAACTCGAAGGAACGCTCAGCCAGGAGCAGGCTATAGAACTTATTCCGTTAAGCGACCGCCAAAACGGAGTAGTGATTGGAACAGATCGTCTGGCTAAATGCCGATTCGAAGATTTCATTCGCCTAACATTTTAAAAATAGTACCCCTGAGGTGTTCTTAGCAGGAGAAGCATACTTTGAGGTGACTAAAGACAAGCGAACGAGATTTAAACTGTGTTAGGGTCTCTTGTCTGTGAGGCCTCTGACAGTCAAGGAATCATTTTACTCTTAGCATATAGCCCAATCCATACACATTTTCGATACTAACATTTGTTGAGGTCTTAAACAACCTTCTAAGCCTTGAAATAAAAACTTCAAGGCTTTTTCCATTAAAATAATCATCGTTTCCCCAAAGTGCGAGCAGCAAATCTTTTTTCTTGACCACCTTATTGATATTTCCAGCCAGCTGATCCAGTACTTCGGATTCTCTGACGGTTAACGATACTTCTTTGTTATTGGGCATTAAAACAAACAACTGATCTTTCTGGTATTTGATATCCCCGATATGGATCAATCCTGAGCGGGCTCCTGCTGGTCTTTGCGGGCTATTTGTAAACTTATTGATGACATTTCCGATCCTCAGTACCAGTTCTTCTATTTCGAAGGGTTTGGATATATAATCTATTGCTCCGATTGTGAGGCCACGAAGCCGGTCCTGTTTCTCATTATGCGCTGTTAAAAAGAAAAATGGCTGGTTTGGGTTGATCTTGACAATCTGTGAAGCCAGATCAAATCCATTCATGTCAGGTAATTGTATGTCAACGATGATTAGCTTATTGCCCAACTGGTTCAACTGGTAGTAATCCAAAGCCTCTGTCGCCGCCTTAAACCAGCATACACTAAAGCCCTTTAATTTCAGATATTCAGAAATTACGTTACCCAGGTCTATTTCATCTTCTATTATTACAATATCATAAAGCATATCAGGTGTTTGAGGTTAAAATTTACAGATCGGTATTGGTCTGATGTTTTGGGATGTGCACCATAAACTCAGTGCCTATGCCTAATTCTGTTTCCAGGCTGATCCCCCAGCCATGTATGTCGAGGCATTGCCTTACATAGTAAAGCCCCAGGCCAAGACCGGGAACTGTCGTATCCTTGTTGCTGCGGAAAAATTTATCGAAGATCTTTTGCTTAAGCGGAGCTTCAATACCCTTTCCATTGTCTTTGATGTGAAGTACATATTCGCCGGTTTGTTCGGTAATAAATATAGCCGTCTTTTTTACAGTACTGTCGTTGTGTTTGAAGGAATTATCGAGAATATTCTGTAGCATGGTTGTCAGCACAAAAGGATCGATAAGCATGAGTATCTCGTGAGTATGGGGGTCAAAGGTGAGGCTATCCGGTTCATGTACTATCTTATAATCATTTACGAGGGTCAATACCGCATAATTTAAATCGGTTTCTTCCAGATTGATATTTTTATTGATCTCTGAGATCTCCAACATTTGATTGATATGAGAATGCAGTCGTTTCGCCTGCCTTTCAACAATATGCACCAGCGCTTTCACACGCGTCCTGTCATTTAAGACTTCTTCCTCATCCAGGCTTTTGCTGGCAACCAGTATGGTGGTAATGGGCGTATTGAATTCGTGTTTTATACTATTGAGAAAGTCGGATTTTATTTCTGCCTCTTTTTTCTGGCGCATCCAGTTGATATAAGTATAGTAATTAATACCCACAATGATGATGATACACATGGCCACCAGTGAAAATGTGGGAAGCATCTCTATGGCCACCTTTAGCGGACGGTCGGGCGCATCGACAAATAGGTTAAAGGTAACCCGGTAACCGTAAATCAGTTTCCCGCTTACAGAAAGATACGTAACTCTGTTTTGGACATTTGGATCTGGGAGTGTACCCGCTATAACTATCCCGTAGGGAGTATTAGGGCCTGCTTTAACAGATGGATTACTTCTGCTGTCAAAAATATAGATGTTCCCAATTTTAGGATCAAAGTTAATTTCGATGGATTCGAAGGTGAGTAAGTACCTGAGGTTGCTATTTAGATTGTTGCGCTTCACAATGGAACGGAAAATGCTGTCCATTGTGCTCTTCTTTTGTAAAGTTGTGATCAGTGTATCACTGACGCGTTTACAAAGTTTGTTAAATTCTTGTTTGTTATAGAGGTAGGCCTGCTGAATAGCGGGCATATTTCTGGAAAGAATGGAATCGATGATCTTTCCACCCCCATGATATAACTTGTCATCTGGTATACTGCGTCCATATTCATCGTTAATCAGCTCTTTTTCTTTCAAACTATAGTCCCTATCCCGTAATACATAGGTGTTGTAAGTCAATCTTAATTGTACGAAGAACAAAATCAAAAAGCTGACCAGTACGACGGACTTATATATGCGATCTTTCATTTTATCCTTTAAAAATAACAGTATTATTTTTTAAATGCCAAGTTGTTAGGCTTTTGTTAGGCTTTTGTTAGGTTTCTGTTAGATAAATTTCTGCATTGTTGCCTTTAGCTTTGGATAAGCATGGTCGGGTTTATTACGACAAGCGAGACAACTATCAATTATATACTTAAAATAGAAAAAATGCCAATCAGAAGGATTGTAACTTTATTATTTATTATATCAGGGATCATATTTCAGAATTTTGCATTTGCTCAGCAGAAAACTGCCGGAAAACCGCTTGCTGATCTTCAACAGGATTTTGTTGATTTAGGACTGGGAATGTTCATCCATTACGGAATGCCAACTTTTATGGATCAGGACTGGTCGGACCCCGAAGCGCCTCTTTCACTATTTCAATCACCAAAGCTTGATGCTGACCAGTGGGCAAAGGCAGCAAAATCTGCGAACATGACCTATGGGTGCCTTACTACCAAACATCACAGCGGCTTCCCGATATGGAATACCAGGACTACACCTTATAATGTGATGAACACACCACTGAAGCGGGATGTGGTTAAGGAATATGCAGATGCATTCCGGAAGAATGGGTTAAAGGTGATGTTATATTATTCTATATTGGATACACACAACGGCATTCGTCCTAACCAGATTACCCAGACTGGTGTCCAGATGATTAAAGATCAGATTACTGAACTGCTTACCAACTATGGCGAAGTTACGGCTTTGGTTATTGATGGCTGGGATGCGCCCTGGTCTAGAATTTCTTATGATGATGTACCTTTTGAAGACATTTACTATCTGGTTAAATCCTTGCAGCCAAACTGTTTGGTTATGGACCTTAATGCGGCGAAATATCCTACAGAAGCACTTTTCTATACCGATATTAAGTCTTATGAACAGGGGGCCGGGCAGTTTATTTCGAAGGAAAACAATAAGCTCCCTGCTCTTGCCTGTTTGCCTTTGCAAGCCAGCTGGTTTTGGAAAAATTCCTTTCCCACAACGCCGGTTAAAAATATAGATGAGCTCGTCAATAAATTTATTGTTCCATATAACGGTGCCTACTGCAATTTTATACTTAATGTGGCGCCCAATAAGAATGGTTTGATAGATGATAATGCGATCGCGGCGCTAAAGGAAATTGGTAAGATCTATAAAAGGGTGGCAAATCCTCCAAAATTACCTCAGCATCCGGCTCCAATCGTTTCCAGCAATATTGCTAAACATGTGAAAAGCAACAGTAGCTGGAGTGATGATATGAATTTGATGGATTTTGCAAATGATGATAATTTCAGGTCCAGCTGGTCTTCTAATCCTACTGTAAAAACGCCTTGGTATGAATTGTCATTTGAAAAGGCTGTTCCTTGTAATATGGTCGTGTTAACTTGTGGAAATTCATCTACATCAAGCTTCAATTTGCAATATTATGCGAATGGTAAATGGAATCCTATTGTAGCGAAGCCTGAGGGTGAAAAAAAAGTGAGCATATTCAGATTTGATCGCATCTGGTGCGAAAAAATTAAAGTGATGATAACTGACTTTGACAGTCCTCCATCAATTGCTGAAATGGGCATATTCCATGAAAGAAGATAAATCTTAAATCCTAAACCTTAAACCAAACTTATGAACCAAACTTTTACTACTAAGCGAAGGCATGTGCCTGATCTCAGGAGTCTCTGGATACTGTTTGCAGTATTCGTTGTCATGAAATTAATTCCTAAATCACTAAAAAATGTAGGGACTCTTTTGGTGGTGCTATCACTGGCATTAACCAATTGTGTCCAGGCACAGGTATCTTCCATCACGGGCCGTATTACGAATGAAAAAGGGGAGGTTCTGGTAGGTACAGTTGTCTTAGAAAAGGGAACGCAAAACCGTTCCAAATCCGATGAGAAAGGCGCTTACCGAATCTCTCTAACAAATGAAAACTCTATTCTGGTATTTTCACACGTAGGATACAAAAACCAAGAGCAAAAACTGGTTAAACAAGGATTTCTGGACATTGTAATGGAGCAAGCGGTGGCTGAAATGGATGAGGCTGTAGTTGTCGGTTTTGGACAACAACGAAAAATTTCTGTCGTGGGCGCACAGTCTTCCCTGAACCTAAAGGATATAAAGATGCCCACTGGGAATCTTTCTTCAGCGATTTCTGGACGAATTGCGGGTGTGGTAGCTGTACAGCGTACGGGTGAACCCGGACATGATAATTCTGATATCTGGATCAGAGGGATATCAACACTCGTTGGACAGAGTTCTAGTCCGCTGATTTTGGTAGATGGGGTAGAACGCAGTTTTAACAATTTAGACCCTGAAGACATTGAATCATTTACAGTATTAAAAGATGCATCGGCCACAGCTGTATATGGTGTTCGTGGAGCAAATGGTGTAATCATTATTAAGACAAAACCAGGAAGAGTAGGTAAACCTGAGTTTAGTGTGGATTATTATAACAGTTTTACCCGGATGGCACAAAAGGTTAAAATGGCTGATGCATTTACTTATATGGATGTTCGAAACGCTGCCTATATCAATACGTATGGTACGCCACGATATAGCCCAGAGTATATAGAGGCAACTAAAAAAAGCCATGGATTACTACCAAACGATAACCCAAGACTATATAATGGCTACTTATACCCAGCGGTAGACTGGATGGACGAGCTTTTTAATGAATGGGGACATAATCAAAGATTGAACCTAAACATAAGGGGTGGTGCGCCCAATGCCAATTATTATGTGTCTTTAAGCCATTATGATGAAGATGGTTTAACAAAAAACTTTGAGTTGGAGAATTTCAATACGGCAATGAAATACCAACGTTATAACTTTACGTCAAACCTCAATCTTCGCCCAACCAATAGAACGACAGTGGATTTAGGCTTTTCGGGTTATTTGAGTTCGGGGCATTACCCGCAACAAAGCTCTGGATATTTGTATGGTGGCGCAATGGCTATCAATCCTGTGTACTATCCGCTCATGATGCCCAATGGTTCTTCTTCAGGACGTAATAAAGACGCATTACTCAATCCATATTCCTTACTTGCCAGAGGTGGATATAATAAAGAGTTCTCAAATCAATTGAACTCGAATATCCGGATTACCCAGGATCTGGGCTTTACCGATTGGAGTAAAGGGTTATCTGCATCGGCAACGATGGCATATGATGTTTTTAATTCACGATCACTGAACTATAGCAGGGGCGAAAGTTTGTATTTTTTTGGGGGAAAACAGAATGATAAAGGAATATGGATAGAAAATACACTGTATGACGAAGATGGCAATTATTACTACGATACCATTCGTGAATCGAGTAATGAACTGAACTTTTCCAGCGGAAATCGAATTAGCCGTACTTCATATTTAGAAAGTTCCTTAAATTATGATCGAACGTTTGGTGCCCACCGTTTTGGAGCCCTGTTGCTTTATAACCAGCGTGTGTACTGGAATTTATCTGCCGATGATATTGTTGGTTCCCTTCCTTATAAACAACGTGGTTATGCAGGAAGAATAACTTACTCTTGGAATGATCGGTATTTTTTAGAAGGAAACCTGGGCGTAAATGGTTCAGAGAACTTTACGCCTAACAAAAGATACGGTGTTTTCCCGGCATTCGGTGCCGGATGGGCAGTGTCGAATGAGAAATTCTGGGAGCCGATTCAACCGGTGATCTCCTTTTTGAAATTTAGGTATACCCTTGGATGGGTAGGTAGCGATGCAGCGACAGGTCGCCGTTTTATGTATCAGGGGATCATGGAAAACCAGGCTGGGTCTTTTTTCGGCGCTTACAATTATGCTGGTGGCTGGGGAATCTCAAAATATGGTGTTGATGTAACCTGGTCAAAGTCCAGAAAACAGGACTTAGGTATTGATGTTAAATTTTTCAATAACAGCCTTTCTTTTGTTGTTGATCTGTTCAAGGAAAGAAGAGATAATATCTTTTTGCAACGATCTACGATCCCTAACTATGCAGGTTTTATAGAGGCCCCGTATGCAAATCTGGGCATAGTGGAAAATAAGGGTATTGAAATACAAATGGAGTATAATAAGAGATTAGGAAATAATACGGTATTGACATTACGTGGTAATTTTACAACAAATGAAGATAAAATTGTAGAAAACGATAAGCCTGCTGTACGATACCCGTGGTTAGAGACGAGGGGTACCCCAGTATTGGCGAGATGGGGCTTGATTGCAGACGGTTTATTTACCAGCCAGGGCGAGATAGAGGATCATGCAACGCAATTTGGTAAAGTAAATATCGGCGATATCAAATATAGAGACTTAAATGGCGATGGTGTTATTGACGATAATGATTTGTCAGTTATTGGTAGAGGAGATGTTCCGAAGATCTACTATGGATTTGGTGGTGACTTACAAATCGGAGGATTCTCTTTTGGTGCAATTTTTCAGGGAACGGCTAAAGCAGATAGACAGTTAGGTGGCAGTTCTATCAATCCTTTCTCTTCAGACCTGGGAGAAGATAATCTATTTAGCAATATTACCGACCGCTGGAGTGCAGATAATCCGACAAACCAGGATGTATTTTACCCGCGTTTATATAATGGTAAGGCCCAAAATTCGAACAACTATAAAACAAGTACCTGGTGGCAGAAAGACATGAGCTTCGTGCGTCTTAAACAGGTAAATGTTTCTTACACACTGCCAAAAAAGTGGCTGGAAAAATCTTTTGTTAAGGATGCCAGGATTTACATGATGGGAACCAATCTATTTACTTTTTCAGAATTTAAACTGTGGGATCCGGAAGCGGATACGAATAACGGTACAAGGTATCCTAACGTATCAAGTTATTCTATTGGTGCGAAATTCAGTTTCTAAAAAAAATCACATGAAAAGATCATTTAACATATTATTATTAGCAACAGTCTTGAGCTTTACTACAATGGGCTGTAAAAAGTATTTCGACTCCATACCGGGGGTGCAGTACGATTTGGAATCTACTTTTACAAGTCGCATAAAAACCGAACAGTATTTAAATAATATCTATAGTTATGTACGGGACAATACGCGTGAGAGTAATCCAGATCAGATGGGCGGAATTTTTATTGCGGCTTCTATGGAGGGTGGCATCACCTTTAACGATAAGCCGAGTTGGGACTGGAATTTAGGAGCAACAAATGCATCTAGTGGTTGGGTAAATTGGTGGTTTGTTGACTACTACAGGGGGATCGCTAAAGCGAGTACATTTATTCAAAATGTAGACAAATGTAAGGAAGCTTCCCTAACTGAAAAAGGTAGGTGGAAAGCTGAGGCGCGCGCATTACGCGCTATGTTTTACTTTGAGCTGTTACGTTTATATGGGCCAATTCCCCTATTGGGTGAAGAACCCATACCTACCGATGCAAAGCTGGACGAATTATTGAAAGAGCGAAATTCATTTGATGAATGTGTAGCCTATATTGTTGAAGAGTTTGATAAAGCGGAGGCGGGTGATCTGCAGATGCAACAGAAAGGCTCTGGATTAGGCCGAATGGATAAGGCAACAGTTAAGGCTTTTAAAGCGAAATTATTGCTTTATGCGGCAAGTGATCTATTTAATGGTAACACCGATTATGTAAATGTTAGGAACCTGGACGGAAAACAGCTGTTCCCACAGAATTATGATGCTACCAAATGGGAGAAAGCAAAACAGGCCTATGAAGAGTTCTTCAGCAAATACGGTAGTTTATATAAGCTTCAGGAGGTTTTTAAAAATGGCAAATTGGATCATTATGAATCTTGTCGCACCGCTTCTTCAGGGTTTAAACCAGAAAATAACACCGAAATTATCTTTGTAAAGCTAGCCAGTCACTACACGTACAGGTATATTACCACGCCTAAACATTCTGGCATCAATGAAGGAGAGATTCAAGGTGGTATCGGATTATATGCTACACAGGAAAAAGTAGATATGTTCTATACAGACAAAGGATTGCGCATTGAAGAAGATCCTGATTATGTCCAATACACTGGTACACCTTCTTCTTCTTTTTATGGAGCAACAGATGACTATGTAGTGAATGATAGGCAGTACTTTAAAAAAGGAGCTCAGGTTTTGAAGCAGTGGATGAACAGGGAACCGAGGTTTTATGTGAATATTACATTTAATGGAGCGACATGGTTAAATACCGGAACGAATGCTGGCTTAGTCACAACTGAATATAATTATTCTGGCAATTCTGGGCGCCAGAAAAATGAACATGATTCCCCAAACACAGGTTATAGTGTGCGTAAGGGGGCATCGGCAAGTGGCGAGGCGAGTGACAATCATTTTGCTACCATACTGAGATTGGCAGATATGTATTTAGGTTATGCAGAAGCCCTGTGCGAAAGTTCAAATCCAGACTTAAATAAAGCAATTGAATATGTCAATAAAATTAGATATCGTGCAGGTGTACCTGAATACGGCTCCGGACAAGATAATAATGGATTTAACAGAATCGCAATTCAATTAACGAAAGAAAATGTTAGAGATAGGATACGTCGTGAACGTCTGATCGAATTGGCATTTGAATGGAACCACTTCTTTGATGTACGCAGATGGAAGGTTGCTCATAAAGATGGTGATGGCTGGGTATATCCAAGTTATCATAGAGGTGGTGAAGGTGGTGCAGTACACGGCTTAAGCGTTGGTAAGGATGCACCTCAGTTTTTTGAAAAAGTGGTTTCGGAAAATCGTGTCTTTGATAAAAAGTACTATTTCTTCCCTATTCCGAATGAAGATATATTGCGAAATCCTAAGCTAGTCCAAAATTTGGATTGGATGACAACGCAAGGCAAATAAAAAAAATCTTTTAAATAGTTAACAATTTGTGATCATATGTTTAAGATAGAAAAAATAATTTTATTTACTCTGTTGACAATGTTTTTTTTCGCTTGTAGCAGTAAAAAAACGGTTTTGGATATTCCAAAAGACGGCGGCCCGAAGGGCCCCGTATCTTCATCTGATTATGTTGCAGCTCCGGTAAAGGAAATCAATTATGATAACAATTTGAACGAATTGTATGTCGCATGGGATGGTGCAGATGCAAAGTGGGATACCAAATCGGAATACATCGGAGCAGAGTTTGAATTTTATACATTGCTTTCCAGTAAAAAAGTACAACGCAGGATGATTCCCAACTTAGGGTTTTTTGGCGCATTAACAGTAAGGAAACGAGATTATAATAATGAGCCCAGTACATTACGGTTGAGCAAATATAGAAGCGTATTGGTAACTCCGAACGCTGGTATTGATGAGGTACGTTATCGTAGTATTTACAAAAACACGAAAGGCGAAGAACAGCGGAGTAATTGGGTCTTGTTAAAAGATAGGGGAGTCGTGATCAATAAATCGTACTCTGCATCGGATTATTTTATGAAAAATGTCACTAATCCCGTCCAGATCAGTTTTACTTCGGCTTCTTCTAAGCCAGTAAATGCGCTTTGGGACCTGGTTGGTGGTGGTGACGAAGCAAAAGCAAAAAACGAATTCAAAAAATGGTATTATATGCAGGTCTCCGCCACATCTTTTGATCCATTTAATTTAGCTTTTGACCCCTATAGTAAACTGGATATTTTGATTGCTGACGATGTAGGTGTAGCAAATGCGATCGATTTTCCAAACCATTCCACAGGAAGAAGAATAAATTATGAGGCAAGTGTCAAGAATCCGAATTCTGATCTTTGGAAACTCTTTGACATGCAAGGTGTCATGCTTCATGAAATGGGACACTGTATACAATGGATGCCTAAAGGAGGAAAATATAAAAAAACATCGGGTACACAAACATTCGATTGCGATCGTCAGGGATATCAGGAAGGCTGGCCGGATGCAGGGAAAATCGCCAATAAAGGATATATCATGAGTACACAAGTGAGGGAGTATAAAACGGCAATGCAATTCCCATATGAAAATCCTACCGATGATAAAAGATATGTATGGCAGATCGATTATAATACTTCAGGGGCCTTTATGAGCTGGTTGAGACAATATAACGGTGACTTTGTGCGCTTGTTGCCTTGGACTGTATTAATGGATGAGTTGACCGATACCTGGAGTTTAGATGAAGCTGTTAAAGTTATTCTGGCTAACAGTTATCCTGACAAAACGATGAAAGACTTGTGGGAGGAATATAGGGAAGAGGTAAACAAATTTATTGTTGAGAATGGAGGCTAATTTACATCAATATCTTTTTTTAAACTTAAACTTAAAATTATGAAATATTTATTAGGCACTATGGCTTACATATGCTTATTCTTTACATCCTGCAATAAAATAGTATTACAAGAGGAAAGTGAAGATGGTAAGGCTCGGCTTAAAGCTTCTGAAGTGAAAGCTGTATTGTATGGTCAGTCAAATGGCCTTTGGCATGCTATTTATCAAGGTCATGAATTCTTTTTTCAATTTACGGGTTCTGATGGTAAAGTAAAGCTGGATTCAGATTTCCAGCAAGAAGAAAAGACAGCTACAGCATCATTTTCTACTAAGGGCAGTGCTGTGGGATTGGAATTTGTCGGTGAAAGCCATTTTTCGTATTTACCTCCAAACGAAGCAGACGAGGAGTTCGTGATTTCAACACTATCTGCTCAAAATAACCTAAATGAAGGTCTTATTTTTACCGGTGTGAATACAGGAAATACGCTGAAACTTATGCCGACGACTCAAGAATATATGCAGGCAAAAGTTAACACAAAATTAGAATTTATTAGTTTGTTGTCTAAAAACATGTTGGATAATAGTGTCATTACTGATGCTAATGGAAAGTTTATTGCTTATTATACGATGACTTTAGACTATAGAACTGCTGATTATCAAATTAAAGTAATTACTATTGAAAACAAAGATGGAAAAGATCCAAATGGGCACACACAGGTGTATGTATCAAGATTGACTAAAGAAGGTAACGTGTTTAAATTAAATACGCCTATCTCTTCGATTGAAGCAACTAATGGCGTACAGTATAGTTTTCAGAGTGTAAACTGTAATGATGTCCTTACTGTGACCGGAATGTCAAACGTGAAAATTACCTCTAATCGTACTGCTTTGGCTTCATTTGATTTTACTGCTGGTAAAAAATGGTCTTTCTGTAAAGCTCAAAATCAAGGGGCTGCCAGTGATGAAATCTGGAATGCAACTGCTGGTAATACCAATATAAACGGATTGGCGAATTTTCAATTGCTTGGATTGGATATTATGGATCCGGGAATGAATCCGAATGAAAGACCTTTGATTTTTTGGACTTCAGGATTCAAAACGCGTAAATTTTTGGGTAGTAATGCCGGGGCAACAATTAAGAAGACCGATGAAATGGATCGCGTTTACTTTGTGAATTCAAATCCCGAAGGCATTCAAGGGCCTTATGGAGATGAACACACTCCTGCTGAGTTGAATGCGTTGAAGCAATACTTTAAACCCCTATTTGATACTTGGTATAACAGCAATGGTTTGTATGTGATTCGAGTCCAACTACAAAATGGATCTTTGCGTACCTATCTGCTAAGTCCTGATGTGAAACTTACCGCTAAAGGCGGAAGTTGGATTCAATGTCAGTAGCTGAATTTAAGGCCGTCTCAAAATATTGAGATGGCTTTTTTGGCCCTAATTTTTCTTTATTTGATCCAGGATCAATTTCAAATCAACCTATTGCAATGCTGAGGAGCCGGGCTTGCAGTCTCTGCTGTTCAGAAGCAGCAATTATTGACTATAGCGCAGGGTACCTTAACCACAAGGGAGAAACCTGTGCTGATGCCATAAACGATGAAAATACGAGAGACGCGACTAAAAATAGTTTTTTCATTTCCTGTAAATTGAGTTTGTAATGCAACAAAGATGCTTTATGCATTTTAAACTGATCAAATTTTGGCTGAAATTATGTGCAACTTTGTTGCTAGGTAGGAATTGAAAACAGTTGTTTGAGCTTCGCTAAGCGGTGACAAAAATAACGTCGAAATTCCTTAAACATCTTCATTACCACCATCCAGATTTTTTACTGATATTGGCTGCGGAAAAAGTCTGATGGCATTAAAGCAGGAATATACCGAAGAATACTGGATGGAAGCATTTCAAAATGGTGACGAGAAATCCCTTGCCCATTTTTTTAAACTTCATAGTAAGTCACTAGCTTATTTCACAACCCGGATGCTCGAAGATAAAGCAGAGGCTGATGATATTGTGTCCAGGTGCTTTCTTAAACTCTGGCAGAAGCGCAAAGATTTTAAGACCGCGCAAAACATTAAGGCTTTTCTTTACATCAGTTGTCGCAATGCCTGTCTGGATTATCTGGCCAGTCTGAAAGTCAGAACGGTTGCACAGGAAAAATACATCTCCCATCTTCAGGAAGGGGAGGAAACTATTCTTTATGATGTGATTCAAACTGAGGTTTTGGATTTGGTAAATAAAGAGATCGAGGAACTACCCGATAAAATGAAGGTAATTTTTAAAATGCTTTACGTTGAAGGAAAAAGTACGGCCGAAATAGCATCGGAATTAGACCTTTCTATACAAACAGTGCGCAATCAAAAAACAAAAGCTATTGCTATCTTAAAAAATTCTTTGCTCAAAAAGGGAGTGTCCAATGCATTACAGCTCGCTTTTTTGCTGTTTATTAATAAATAACAAAAAAAAATGAATTTAAGATGGTTGCTTTAGTCAGTCGTCCCGTTTCTATATCATAAACATTTAAAAAATGTTAAATTGATAAAATGGCCGACATGTTAGAAAAGGAATTTTATATATCCACCTTGATTACTGCTGAACTCAATGGATCGCTTAGCCCGGAAGAGCGCAGGGAACTACAAGCCTGGAAAGATGATTCGCCTGAAAACCTTGCGTTTTACGATCGATTGATTGATGAAGAACAGTTTTTGGAGGGATTTATAAATTTTAATAGAATAGACACTGAAAATATCTGGGAGCTTACAGCAGCGGGGCTTAAGAAAAATGTTGTTCCTGATGAAGCGCTGACTGCTCGCACAAGCATTAAACTTTGGCCCCGCATTGCAGGCGTTGCTGCGGCCGTTGCCGTACTTGCCCTTTGTATTTATTTCTTCGGCATGCCTGATCGTTCTGAAAGTTCTTCGCAGATTGAATATGCTAAGGGACATCCCGATATCAAACCTGGGAAAAATGGGGCTACAATAACCCTGACCAGCGGTAAAGTCATCCAGTTAAGTGATCGTCAAAGCGGAGTGGTCATTGGAGAAGATCGTTTGGCTTATACTGATGGAAGCGCTATTGCTACAAGTGCTGAACGTATGCTGCAGGAGGAAAGACTTACAGCCACAACTACAAAAGGACAAACTTATATATTTACATTACCTGATGGTACGAAGGTCTGGCTAAATGCCGATTCTAAAATTTCATTTGCACAGCAGTTTATCAACAAAACTCGGAAAGTAATACTCGAAGGCGAAGCTTATTTTGAAGTTGCAAAGGATAAACGTCATCCTTTCATTGTGCAAACCGCTAAACAAGAAGTAGAAGTCTTAGGAACTCACTTTAATATAAATAGTTACAATGACGAGCCTGCGACCGCCACAACCTTATTTGAAGGTTCAGTGAAAGTTAAGGTGGGCAAGGTGTATAAGGTCATCAAGCCGGGCGAGCAAACGATTAATACAAACGGATCGATAGCTGTTCAGCAGGTTGATGTAGACAATATAGTGGATTGGAAAAATGGAGATTTTTATCTGAACCATATCGCATTTAAAACAGCCATGAGGAAGATCGCAAGATGGTACAATATGGAAGTAATTTATGATGAGACCGTGCCTGACAATATGGAGTCGGGCGGATGGATCTCGAGAGACAAGCCCTTGTCAGCAGTGTTGAAATCGATTGAATCCTCTGGCTTGGTAAAGTTTAAGGTAGCAGGCAAAAAAATCTACGTGATGCAATAATTTAAATTGGAAGATATGAAAAGATACATTTTATTGATTATGATTTGTCAAATGGCATTTTCTGCGTTTGCGCAGGATAACCATCCTGTTTCCTGGAAATTTAGCAGTGAAAAGATTGCACCTTTAACCTATCGTATAAAACTACATGCCACTGTAAAAGCGCCTTACCATATTTATCCTCAAGGTGCGGCAGGAGGGATGGGAATGCCTACTGAATTTTTGTTCGAGCCAAACGAAAATGTAGAATTTATTGGTGAGATGGAGGAAAAAGGCGAAGAACAGAAGGATGGAGAACATTTGTCTTACTATTCAAAAGGGGCGACTTTTACGCAGACCCTCAAATTGAAATCGGAGCAAAAAGCTACGTTGGCCTTTACCATTAAATTCATGGCTTGTACCAAACAAATGTGTCTTCCGCCATCGAAAAAGCAATTTACTTTAGACTTAGATGACCAAGGAGCGGGTGCTGTAGCTGCAAATACTGAGGAATCTGCCGGTTCATCAGGCAAACAGGCTGGTTCTTTTAAATATGAGGATTTTACGATGACGGACATGGAAGGCAAAATGGTGTCCTCCAAAGACATTACTTCCAAAAGCAAATATACCATCATCGACTTCTGGGCCAGTTGGTGTGCGCCATGCAGAGCACAAGGTCGTGAACTGATCCCGATGTATAAACGCTATAAGCCGAAGGGTTTCGAAGTCATCGCAGTTTCATTGGATACGGATGCCAAAGCCTGGAAGAAAGCAAATGAAGCGGATGGATATACATGGACAAATTTGAGCGACGGGAAGGGATTTGAATCTACGCTCAGCAAGAAATACAATATTATTGCCATTCCGAGAAATCTGCTGATTGATCAAAATGGGAACATTATTGCGATGGACTTGCATGGAAAAGAACTGGAAGCAAAACTCTCCGAATTATTTAAGAACTAAAAAATGATGTAATAAACCTAAGTTTTCACCTAAACCAACCAAACATGCAGAAAAATTTACCATAGCAACTGAAAGAAAGAACCAGTCCCAACCATGTTGGAACTGGAACAGCTTGGAATTAACTAAATGTCAACTACAGCAACCTGCCCGTCGAAAGTTAGGATTGCTGTAATCAACCAAACTAAACAAATGTATAAAATTTCTAACAGATACGGGTGGGCGTACAAATCCCTCTATTCTAAACTCATGCTGATTATGCGCTTAACCACCGTAATATTAATAGCATCTATTTTGCAGGTCAGTGCTTCTTCGTTCGGCCAGCAAATTACCATCAACCGTCAAAATGCTTCTTTAGAGTCTCTTTTAAAAGAGATCAGGTCGCAAAGCAGTTACGATTTCTTTTATGATGGGAAGATCATTGCTAAGAATAAGCTTGTTGATGTAAGTTTTAAAAACGTCGACATCAATGAGGCCATGAAAAAAGTCCTGGTTGGCTCTGGGCTTACCTACACGATCGAAGGTAAGATTGTCACGATTAAAAAACCAACTCAACCAACGATGATTGATCGGATTAAATCGGTTTTTGAGCAGATAGATATCCGCGGAAAGGTAGTGGATGAAAATGGATTACCTCTGGCCGGAGCTTCGGTGTATGTCCTGGGCTCCAATAACAGGACAGCTACCGATAAACAGGGTGAGTTCTATCTTCAAAACGTGAGCGATAATGCAAAAGTTATCATTGGTTATATAGGCTATCTGCCTTTGGAGCTAAATGCTGCACGTAACATGGGAACCATACAGATGAAACCGTCGACAGACAATCTTGAAGAAGTGAAAATCACCTTTAATACAGGTTATGAGCAAATAGAGCGGTCACGTAGTGCAGGATCATTCGCAAAACCCGATATGAAAGTGGTGATGCAGCGTTCAACCAGTACGAATCTACTTGATCGTCTGGAAGGATTGGTAGCTGGTTTTTCCAGTGGAAGAGCGCAGAGTGGCGGTCTTGCCATTCGTGGAACCACCACGATTGGCAGTGTTGATCCCACTCGTTCATCCTATGTTTCTTCGTCCCCATTGATTGTTGTTGATGGAATTGAAACCAGTTATGATGCCGATGGCGGAGATATTGGGAATGCGATCAGCAGGATCAATCCCCAGGATATTGAAGATGTTACTTTTTTGAAAGATGCTACTGCGGCTTCAATATGGGGCGCGAAAGCTGCGAATGGGGTAATCGTGATTACCACAAAACGCGGCAAAGCGGGTGATAAACTGAATATTGTATACGATGGATATTACGCATTTCAAGGTCGCCCAAAACGTAATTATTTACCTCAGCTGAACGCCAGGGAGTTTATCAACACAGAAAAAGAGATTTTCGCAGTGGATGCTGAAGCAACTACTTATGCGAGCGCAAATACCGGTGGAATTCTCACGCCTCACCGCCAGATCTTATGGGACCGCCAGCGAGGTGTGCTCACTGAAGCTCAGGCCAATTTCAAGTTAGACAGTCTGTCCAATCTGGATAACTGGGCCCAGCTGGATGACATCCTGATCAGGGACGCTGCTCAGTACAACCAGACGATTTCGATTTCCGGAGGTGGAAAGGTCCATACTTTTTATGGTTCAATCAATCACGTAGGTACACAAAGCAATACACCAGGGAACAGGGACAATCGCTTTAAACTGAACCTTCGTAATGATTTTACCTTAGGAAAAAGGTTTAAAGCCTATGTGACTGCAGACCTTACCAATGCTTTAACAAGAAGTCTTGGTGAAGTAAGTATGGATGTACCCCGTTATCAGCTTTATCAGGATGAAAATGGCAACCCGCTAACGATCAACTATGCCGCATCGTGGCCAACCAGCGTAAGTGCGGCACAACTGGCAGACTATCAAAGAAGAAGCCGGATCAATTTGCAATTCAGTCCATTATCAGATAGAGACACCGAATACCAAACGAGCAATAATTTTTCCGGCAGATTTGTGGGCGGAGGAACAATTGATATCTTAAAAGGCCTTAAGTTTATAGGTACTTATGGGTATAACATCACAAATAATGCAGGCCGGAGGGTATTAGACGAGTCGAATTTCATTGTAAGACGTGACGTTGCGAGATTTACTGTGGCACCAACGGTGACTTCGAACCCAGTATATAATCTACCCCAGTTTGGAGGAAGGTTTATCTCCTCAAATGCCCAGGATAGGGGTTGGACCATTCGAAATCAAATGGCATATAATTTAGACTGGAAGCAAAGTCAGCTTTCTGTTATGGCCGGACAAGAAGCAACACACAGGCAGGAATATAGCAGTAATGCCACATATTATGGCTGGGATGATCAATTGCAGATCTCACGCCCTGTAGATTTCCAGCGCTTGTCCACAACGGGTGTTGTTGGTGTAGGTGGTCGTACAAGACTTACAGGTAATGAGGTGAATAATGTGAGCGGCGGCGAAGGCGCAATTGTTAGGACCACATCTTATTACGCAACTGCCGGTTATACCTATTCCAGCAAGTACACATTGAATGCGAGCTGGAGGATAGATGAGAGTAATTTATTCGGCTTAGACAAATCTGCCCAGAATAGACCGGTATACAGTCTCGGTGCAAAATGGGCATTGGGAAATGAAGATTTTATGAAGCCGGCTACCTGGCTGAACGCCTTAGACGTTCGTTTAAGTTATGGCATCACCGGTAATGCACCTAATCCGGGTATTAGCTCCAGTCAGGATATTTTTCAATCAGAAGCAGAACCAACCTACGTATCTGGTGCAGGGCTTATTCTGTCGACACCCGCAAACAATAAACTGACCTGGGAACTTACCAAAGTTTATAACGGAGGCATAGATTTTTCTGTATTGAAAGGTATATTGAGTGGGTCAATAGATGCTTATCTGAAGAATACATCGGGCCTTATCGGTACGGTATTTACCTCCCCATTATCAGGTTATGAATCGGTTATTGGCAATTATGGTGATATGCAGAATAAGGGAATAGATCTGTCGCTGAATTCCCTGAATCTGAGCACCCAAAATTTCCAATGGAGTACGCGTCTCAGCCTTGGATACAATAAAAATAAACTCACTAAATTAAATAATACGCCACCAACAACCGGTGCCGACCTGGTAAGTGCAACGATGCTTGTTGGAAGACCGGTTTATTTACTACATGCCTATAACTATGCGGGCTTAAATGCACAGGGAGACCCTCAGGCAAGACGTGCTGACGGATCTTTGACCTCGCTCCGTAACGAAACGTTGCCCGAAGACATTTTATATGTTGGCGTTACCCAGGCACCCTGGAATGGCGGATTGAGCAACAATTTTCAGTACAAAAGCTTCAATTTGGGTGTAAATATGGTGTATAGTTTCGGACACAAAATGCGTGACCCGCTCAACGGCTTACGTACACCTCTTGAAAGAGTAGACAACATCAATGCTGAATTTCAGGACCGATGGAAAGGTATCGGAGATGAAAATAAGACCGATATTCCAAGGTATGTAGCTTCAGAAGAGGATGAAGAAGAACGTTTTACCGGCTATTATTCCAATGCACACACACGAATTCTTGATGCTTCGTACGCAAAAATCAGGGACATCACCTTAAGTTATGGCGTTCCACAAGCATTCGCTCGTAAGATCAATGTTCAGGGCATCAATTTCCGGATTCAAATGAATGATTTGCTGATCTGGACGGCCAATAAAAAGTTCTATGACCCGGAAAATGGCGCAAGCAGATCACGGGCCGCTCAGGGAACTGTAACGCTTGGTGCAAATATTACTTTTTAGGGACTGTATAATTGAAAACACATGAAAATTTTTAAAAAATATATGCTGGGATCAGCACTTTCTTTATTGCTGCTATCACATGTTGCATGTAAAAAGGAGTTTTTGGAGATCACACCCAAAGGCAGACAGATTGCTGTGACCACAAAAGATTACGAACTGATCCTCAATGCCAATTACCTGTCTACAAGCACTGCAGGGGCATTCATGGGAGACGATATTGCTGCATTGCGGCCATATTTTTCACAACTGACTATCCGCAAACAGCGTCTGTTTAAATATGAAAGCAGGATTTATGAATCGGATCAATTACCTGAAGAGCTTAGCGGAGGAGAAACTTACATCAACAGGCTTTATTTGTTTAATAAAATTATCAATGAGGTCATGGATTCAAAAGGTGGAACGGATGCGCAAAAACGTGCCCTACTGGCTGAAGCGCGTGCGGGAAGGGCGATATGTAACTTCATGTTTTTAAGCGACTTTACCACGCCTTACATGAAGAGCACCGCGGCGACAGATTTGGGTATTCCTAACCTTACGGAGGCTGATGTAACGCTAACCGAGTTTAAAAGATTAACGAAACAGGAGAGTTACGATTTGATCATTAAGGACCTCAAAGAAGCAATGCCTGATTTAGGGCCATTGGTGCACCGTCGTAAAATCTCAAAACTTGCTGCACAATCTTATCTAGCCCGTGTATATTTCGCGATGCGGGAATATGAGATCGCACAGCCCATCCTGGACGAGGCTGTCCTTGAAATATCGAAAGCCACTATTGAGCTTGGCCTGTATGATTACAACAGTGTCCTTGATCCCGATGACCCGGATACCTGGTTTCCGGTACTTTTTGGCTTGGTATTGTCGAATCAACCCCAGCCGATGGATAATATCCAGCAGATTTATGACATCAGCGTATCTGTCGGTGATTTTACTGGTGGCGGAGCCAATGCGTTTGTACTGTCGCCTAAAACCATGCAGTTGTTTGACCCGCTGGACAAGCGGCCAAACCTGTTTGATAATATGGAATGGGAAGGCGCAATAGAATTCCCGCTAAAAATGAGACGTTCACTAGGTTTTACTACACCCGTAGGGCCGAGTGTTGCAGATCTATACCTGATGCGCGCTGAATGCAGGGCGCGGGTAAATAATCTGACCGGTGCGGTTGCTGATGTTCAGTTGTTAAGAGCGAAGAGATCAGGCAATCCAAATGTGCCGGGATCAGTTGCGACCAGCAAGGATGCGCTGGTAAGGTACATTCTTGATGAACGGATCCGGGAATTTGCCTTCACCGGTTTGCGTTGGCTGGATATGCGCCGATTGTATCAGGAGCCAGTTTACGGTAGCCATGTGAAATTGACGCATGAAATTCGCAATAACACGAACGGTAACGTTTTAGAAAGTCATACCCTGAATCCTGAAAGATTCGCTTTAAAGTTTGGCGAACGCATGTTGAGGGAAAGTAAGGGATTGGAAGAGAACAATTAAATAAATCAGATACTGTGACTTGCCAACTAGGTGGCAAGTCATTATTACAAGAACAACATATATGAACAGATTAATTGCGATAACAGTTGCTTTACTGTTGCCTGCATTATCAAATGCACAAACAAGCTATAAGATAACCGGCAAAATTCCAGTTACGCATAAGGCTACACGTGCTGTGATGTCTTATCCACCGGACGATAAAGGTGGAAAATATAGCGCGGACACTGCATTCATCAAAGATGGCAAATTTGAATTCAGAGGAACGATCGGAAGACCACAATTGGCAGAGTTGAATTTAATCATCCCTCGTCCAGTGGGCGAAAGGGCACGTAGATCCGAGTCGGGCGAAGAAGGAGGAATGAAAAACGTAGCGCTGTTTTATTTGGATGGTAACATCGACATCACATTTAATACAGCAGGTATAGCTTCTTATGCCGGTGGTGGTAAGGAACAAAAAGCATGGGAATTTTATGCCAAAGAAGCCGCAGCCAGAAGTAAAGCACTAAATGGAGCGGACGGCGGAATGGAATTTTACGAAGTGTTGGTTTCAGATATGGTTAAACGCTTTCCGGATAACTATATGAGTGTTGATCTAATGGATTTATTTACACAAAGTGCAATAAATCCTAAGCTTATTGAGCCAATGTACAATGCGCTGAGCAAAAGAATGCAGCATTCAGAAAAGGTACTGGCCTGGAAACCGAAATTGGATGAGGCAAAACTGGCGGTTTCAGGCAACCTATCTGCGCCAGAGTTTACTTTAAATGATACAGAAGGCAAAGCTGTGTCATTGGCATCTTATAAAGGGGGGTATGTATTGGTAGATTTTTGGGCCAGCTGGTGTGTGCCATGCCGCGCGGAAAACCCGAATGTGCTGGCTGCTTATGAAAAATATAAAGACAAAAACTTTCAGATATTGGGCGTTTCGTTGGATGAGAAAAAAGAAGCCTGGTTGAAAGCGATTGCAGAAGATAAACTGCCTTGGAAACAAGTATGCGATTTTAAAGCCGCTGAAAGCCCGGTCACAAAAGCTTATAACGTTTCCAGTATCCCCGCTAATGTATTGATTGATCCAAATGGGAAGATTGTGGGCAAAGATTTAAGGGGTAAGGCTTTACATGACACGCTTGCCGAACTGATTAAATAGTTTTTAAGCATATAAATCATATAAAATGAAGAAAATACTATTGTTCCTGTTGATTTCCAGCTCAGCCTGGGCGCAGCAATCCGCGAAAAAAGCCAGGTATGGCATCAGCCAGTTTATGTTAATCGAGAAGGTTGAAGATCAGGAAAAGAAATACAATGAAGTGATTAAAGAGCCGGCTGCAAGTCTTGAGCCGACTGCGTTAAATGATCTTCGCGCCGAACTTGCCCTCCAATGGTTAGCCAAGGGTAATGTAGAGCGTTACAGATTTTATAAAGCGAGCAAGCCTAAATTTAATTTCCGACAAGCGCTGTTCCTTTCGTATGCGGTGGAGAAACTTTTTGACGAAAAGAAAGATTTTGCTAATGTAGAGAAAATTTCAAAAGAACTTTTAGCTGATTTAGCTAAAGGTACAATTGAGGCCGGGGCAATTAGACCAGCGGTTTTGTTAGAGATAAATGCCGGGGCAAACGCGAAGTTAGGAAATGTTGTTGTGGCAAAGGAAATGATCGAAAAATCTAATGCAGATGAGTCTAGTGCAGATCGGTTAACAAAATATTTTAAAGACGCACAAGCCAATTATCTCAATCGTCATGCTATAGTATTGCTTGCTGCCGGAGAAAATCAAAATGCTTTTGACATGTTGACTAAGGCATTTAAAGAAGCAGAATCCAACTCCTATATGGTTGATACCTATCAGGAGGCTTATAAAAAAGTGAAGGGTACGGATAAGGGATTTGAGGAGCATCTTAAATCATTGAAAACCGAAGCTTATCAGAAATATTATAAAGAAGTTGAGAAATCGTATGTTTCTTCTCCGAAACAGACACTTGACGGAACTTTTCCTGATCCAAGTGACGCAAAGAAACTGCTAATCACTTTCCGTGCAACGAAGCCTGTCAAAGAAGTAGCGATGAAAAATCTGGCGGGGGAAATGGTTAATCTTGGTGACTATAAGGGGAAGATATTGGCGATAGATTTTTGGACTACTGGCTGTACACCATGTGTAGCTGCTTTTGCCGGTTTCGAGAAGGTGGTTGCAGATTACAATAAAAATGAATTCCAGATGTTTGTCGTGAACATTTTTGAGGAGAATTCGACAGTTAAAGCATTTGCAGCACAGAAGCCCATTAAGCTTGATGTGTTACAAGATATGGAAAACAAAATGTATGATGTTCGGGCGACGCCTTCTAAAATTATTTTCGATCCGATGGGAAATATCAGGTTCTTCGCTACGGGTTATGCGGGTTCTACAGACAGGGAATACTATAAGTTAAAAGCTATGGTTGAAATTATAAAAGCACGCAGTTAATCAACAAATATGAAAAAGTTAATTTTATTATTGTTATTATTTGCTGGTTCAGCCTACGCCCAGCGGACACCACAGCAGATTGCTAAAGACTTTTACGCTATTGTAAATGTAGAGGATGAGGAACGGTTTTATAACGACTTGATCGCAAAAAGTCCTGCTGATCCTGCCAAGCCAGATCAATACAATGAATATCGTGCGCAGCTTGCAGTAGATTGGTTGATTAAAGGAAATATTGATAAATATAAATTCTATAAAAGTACCAACCCTAAGTTTAGCGCACTCCAGTTATTTGATTTGAGCAATCTGCTGGAATATTGGGTGGACGACAATAAGAATACCGCTTTGGTAGAGCAGATTTCAAAACAAATCTTAGCTGAGATACAAAAGAAAATGCACGACGATACGTTTGGACGCACCAGCGTTTTGCTGGAAGTAAACGCGATGGCTAATGCTGACCTCGGAAATATCGATATTGCCATGACAAACATTAAAAAGTCAGGCACAAACGCAATATTCAGAGATATTGCTTATTTCAGAAATACTAAGGCCAATTACCTCAATCGCCTTGGTGCAATCTTATCTGCAGCTGGTGAGCACCAACGTGCATTAGATACCTTATCCAATGCGGTGCGTACTGCCGACTCAACACCTAAGACAATAGGCACCTTGAAAGCAGTTTATCAAAAAGTCAAGGGTAATGATTCGGGTGTGGAAAAGTATATCACTGCATCGCAAGACGAAGCTTACCAGAAAATTGCAAAGGAGGTAGAGAAGGCATGGATTGCAGACACCAAACCTGCACCTGATGTTACTTTGACCGACATGAATGGCAAGGCCGTGAAGTTGTCTGATTACAAGGGTAAAATAGTCGTGATTGATTTTTGGAGTACAGTTTGTAAACCTTGTATCGCGGCATTTCCAGCGTTCGAACGGGCTAATGATTTTTATAAAGGTGAACCTTTTCAGCTATTTGTGATTAATGAGGGCGAAACGCCGGATGTTGCAAAGCCCTATATGGATAAGAAAGGCTATAAACTTAATGTATTATTTGATAATGATGAAGCCATTTTCAAAGCTTTGGGTGCTATCGGTACGCCTCAGAAATTTATCATTGATGCCAAAGGAAATATCAATCAAACAGGGATAGGTTACGCAGGGTCGGACGATAAGGAGTTTTATAAATTAAAAGCGATGGTAGAGCTTACTAAAGCACGTTCATCAGGCAAGTAGTGCTGACCAACTAACCAAAATTGAAATGAGGAATTTAAATCTGAGTTTACTCGTGGTGCTTTGCTTTAACTACTTAAATTGTTGCAGCCAGAATAAACCTGTTGCCAAACATATTGAAAAACTAATTGCCAATTGCGTGGATAAGGCAATGGCCACCAGTGTGTACATCATTGAATGGGATACGCTGCAGAATAAGGTTCAGGAAGGTATAGATGAAGCAGGCGGCTTCAGCGGGGTAATCGTTTCCGCTGAAGGTCATATCCTTACGGCATCACATGCGGCAATGCCTGATCAGGTGTATATGGTATCTTTTACGGACGGCAGTAAGCGCGTTGCAGTTGGACTGGGCCGGATCGGATTGCAGGACAAGACAAAAGATTATGATATGGCCATGGTTAAAATTCTGAAACCGGGAAAATGGGTATACGCTAAAATGGCACCCAGCAGGGAATTAAAATTGAATCAACCGGTGGTCAGCATTTCTTATCCGGGGGCATTCTTTAAGCAAACGCCAAATGTGCGTTTTGGAAGAATCTCAGATGTAGATTTATCAGATGGATTTATTGAATCATCTGCGAAAATGGAACCCGGAGATTCCGGAGGGCCTTTGTTCGATTTACTTGGTCGGGTAGTGGGTATACACAGCTGGATCAAAGAAAATGAAAATCAGAATTATGATGTTCCGGCTGATCACTTTTTAAAGTACTGGACTGCGCTTAATATCGCTAAGGATTACAAAGAATTTCCGGCAGCTGATCACTTGCCTGCTTTGGCAGCTCCCATAGCTATGGAAATTGTTCCGGAACTTGAAACGGTTACTGGCATTTCAGTCCAAAATAAAGCCTGTGTTGTTGCACTTAAGAGTAATCGCGGAGCGCATCAGCTTTCTATACTGGGTACTTTGATCGATTTTCAGGGTGCCAGTTATATCATCAGTAAAAGTTCAATGGTGGGCAGCAATCCGGTACTTAAAAGGGGTAATCATACTGTCGCTGTTAAAATTGTGAAGAGAGATAGGGGCAGTGACCTGGTTTTGTTAAAATCTGCTGAAAAATTGGAGGGTGGCATCCAGTTAAAATCTAACGCTGAAAATCCAGGTTTAACGCAAAAAGACCTCGGTAAGATCTTGATTTCTGCATTGGGGAAAGACTCCACTAAAGTTGGGGTACTGAGTGCTACTTATTCCGATATGCCGTTGAATACCAGTAGAGGATATTTGGGTGCAAATGCAGCTTATCAGGATGGTAAAATAACCCTTAGCAAAATCGGCAGGAATAGCGCTGTGGCTCCTTTGCTGAAGACAAAGGATCAGGTAGTTAAAATTAATGGCGTAACTGTGAATACGGCATCGGATTACGACAATGAATTTGGCAGATATATAGCAGGTGATTCCATTTCCCTGGACATTATCAGAGACGGGCATCCGATGCAATTTAGCTTATATCTTGACCCACAACCTACACTGAGACACGTTTCATTTGAATACCACGGAGGAAGAAGCCCTCGTTCTGATGGTTTTAAAAATGTGCTGGTCCATGATGCAGCTATTCATGCAAATGAATGTGGTAGCCCGGTGTTCGACATCGACGGACAATTTTACGGGATAAACATTGCCAGGCGAAGCAGAACTTCAAGTATAGTGATGCCTGTAGCTGTGCTGGGAAAATTTTTAAAGGAGAATATTAAATAACAGAAGTAAAATGAAAAAAATAATTCTTGCCATTTTGATGCTTGGTTCCTTAAGTCTCATGGCACAACAAAGAGAAGATGAGGCGGTTGATGCAAAGTTAAAGGCACTAACGAGTGAAAAAAATGTGACGGTTCGCCAGCAAAAGATAAAGGCCCTGGAAAACGGTACAGATGAAGACCTGATGTTGCTAATCCAGTACTATGATAAAAATGCAGCTAAAAAAGAAGCCGTAATTAAAATGCTGCAAAAAAAATACCCTCAAAGTCAAAATGCGAGAATGATGAGGATGGTGTCATTTTTAAAATTGAAAAGAATTCCAGAAATGGAAATACATCTCCAATCGTTGATAAAAGAATATCCAAATCTCAACCTTGACATGGAGAAGAGTTTGTTGTCCAGTGCATATGCTGAAGTTCCCGATGCAAAGAAAGTTCTTCAACACATCAATTCGATGAAAGATCCTGCATTTAAGTTGAGGGCCCTGGCAATGGCAATTGAACTTATGGCGGCAATTGATAACACTAAAGCATTAGAACTTGCGACTCATGAATTAGAAGAAGCCATAAAGATGAAAGGTAAGACTGCCTTAATAGCACCTTTAAAGGTTGACCCGAAAGCAGCCTATGACGATTACATTAACCTTTATGGTAAGTTACTTTTCAATGCGGGAAAATTTGATGAGGCCTATAAATATACCTCGGAAGCCTATAACAGTATAAAAAATAAAGATGGGGAACTGATCGAAAACTATGCTTTCTTATCCAGTATAAATGGCAAGTATGAAGAGGCTTTACCAATTTTAGCTAATTCAGTGAAAGAAGGTAAATTCGATCAAAAATATATTGAACAGGTAAGAAAGGGATACGCGACATTAAATCCAGGTAAGGATGTTGACGCTTATATCACAGCGTTGAAAAGCGTTTTTATTGACAAGATCAAAACGCAGGTTTCGAAATTAATGATCAGCAAAGCTGCACCCAATTTTACCGTAACAGATGTGAACGGAAAATTGGTCTCCCTGGCAGATTTCAAAGGCAAAACCATTGTTCTGGATTTCTGGGCTACCTGGTGCGGCCCTTGTGTGGCTTCTTTTCCTGCGATGCAAATGGCTGTAAACCGTTATGTCAATGACCCGAATGTTAAATTCCTATTCATCCACACCTGGGAAAATGATCCAAATCCCCTGGCCGATGCAAAAAACTTCCTGAGTAAGCGCGATTACAAGTTTGATCTCTATATGGATCCCAGAGATCCGGCTACTAAGCATAGCGCAGCCGCTGATGCCTTCAAAATAGATGGCATACCTGCTAAATTTATCATCGACGGTAATGGTAAAGTGCGTTTTGAGATAGCTGGCTTCGAAGGAAAAAATGAGGCTGCAGCGGAAGAAATAGTGCAAATGGTTGAGATGGCGCGAAAGAGGGCTTAATTTTTTTAATATAAGTTAAACCATTTTAGATTTCAGATTACTCAACCTGAGACTGCATTGCATCATTTGAATTAAATTTTTTGGTGTTTGATAAATCCCCCTTTCGTAATAAAAAAAACAAAGCTGACTTATTTAAATTTGTGAGCGCCTTTGAAAAATTGATATTTATAGTTTTTATGCTGATTTATTTTTTTTGAATTCGGTAGGGCTGAGGCCATATTTGCCTTTAAATACAGTGGAAAAGTAGTTGGGTGTTGAAAAGCCAACCATATAGGTGATCTCAGAAATGGAATAGCTTTCGTTGATCAAGAGGTAACTTGCTTTTTTTAGCCTTCTGCTAAGGATATAATCGGTGATGCTGCACCCGAGTAATGCTTTAACTTTACGGTATAGCTGTACACGGGAGATGCCTATTGATTTGGCAATGTCATCCACGTTGAAATTTTCATTTCCCAAATTTTCCTCTACAATTCCGGCGAAATCATTTAAAAACTTTTTGTCAAGGTTTCTTGATACTTGGGGCTTTCCGCCTGAGCTGATGTCACTCGTATAATGTGCTTTTAGCATTTCTCTGATTTTTAGTAAATTATTTACGTTTGCGATCAGGTAGTCATAATTAAAGGGTTTCACGATGTAAGTGTCTGCCATACTTTCCAGTCCGGAAATTTGCTGCTCGGTACTGCCTTGAGCGGTGAGTAAAATAACCGGAATGTGCGAAGTCCGTAAATCGGATTTCAGTTTTATAGTCAGTTCCCGGCCCGAGATGCCAGGTAAGACAATATCTGATATGATCAGATCGGGAACTTCTCTGAAGGCAGCAATGAGGCCTTGTTCTGCGTCACTGGCTGTAAATACTTCATAGTGGCTACTCAGTTTTTGGCTAAGGTAACTCAACAAATCTGGGTTGTCCTCAACAACGAGTATGGATTGCTCTCTCAAGGAATTCGATAGGTTTTGTTGCTGTTCAGTGGGCTCATCCAGATCTGTTGTATAGATCCGTGCCTGTTCATACAATTCAGATTTATCTAATTGTTGCTGTTGCCGTTCCGTTTCACTGAAGTGGGTATTCCCGGTAGGCAAACTTACCACAAAGCTGGTACTTTTGTTTTTGATACTTTCTACCTTAATATCTCCATGGTGTAGCCGCATCAGTTCTTTAGATAGGGATAGTCCAAGTCCCGAACCTTTGGTTGAGGAGCCTTCTGCCTGATAAAAATGTTCAAATACATGGAGTGCGTCATCCGAACTCATTCCTATACCATTGTCTTGCACAGATACGTAAATGAAATCGGATTCCTCCCATATATCTACGGTTATCGCGCCCTGATCCCGACTAAACTTTAAGGCATTGGATAGCAAATTAAAAATTACCTTATCTAACATATTGGCGTCAAACCAAGCTGTTATCTCCGTTTTTTTTGCAATCAGTCTGAGGTCTATATTTCTTTTCTGTGCATTGTGCTGAAAGCTCTCCGTAATCTCCTTGATAAACTCCACCAGGTTGTTTGGGGACGCCTTGATTTTCATTTGCTCGTATTCAATTTTACGGTACTCAATGAGTTGATTGATGAGCCGTAGTAATCGGTATACATTTTTGTGTATCAGCTTCAAGTTATGCCCTGCAATGGATTTGATCTTATCCAGGTTCAACAGATCCTCCAATGGGGAGAGGATCAGTGTCAGTGGTGTACGAAACTCATGGGACATATTGGTGAAAAAGTTCAGCTTAGCCTCTGTTGCCAATTTTGCTTTTTCGGACATTTCAATCAGTTGGTTTCGCTGCCTGAGTATTTCCTGATGATTGGCTTCGAGATTTTTATTGATCTTTCTGTTCTCTAGCAATGCATAAAAGGCTAGTCCCCCTAATACGATAGCCAGCACAAGGGTAATTATGGTGACATTTAATACCAATTGTTGATCTTTGAAAAGTACTTTTTGCTCGTCCAGTAAAGTTTGCTGACGTTCAATGTCTTTTTGCTGGCTACGAATTTTATTCCATTGCAGTTTCATTAATTCGACATTGGAGGGGTCAATCACAAGGGAGGTCAAGGTATTTTCTTTCAAGAAAGGCTCTTTATTTAATATCTTAAAAGCGGTGTTAATGGCCTCTTTACCGCCTGTTGGATATAAGATACTGGCATCAATAACTCCACTACTCACCATTTCCAGTCCGGCTCCTTTGCCGGGCAGGGCATCTACGCCAATAATTTTAATGTCGGGATTGAGGTTGAGCTTTTTTACAATCTCCCGGGCACCGGATGCCATCACATCATTGTGTGCAAAGATAACTGCTGCCGAATGGAGTTCCGGTTGTATTTTTATTAACTCTGCTGCTGCGTTGGGTTGTAGCCAGTCGCCATATATTTCTTTACTGATCTTTAATTCTTTAAAAGGCTTTAGTCCATCTGCAAAGCCTCTTTGTCTTTCAATGGTAGGCGAGGAGCCCGGAAGGCCCATCACTTCAATCACATTTCCCTTTTCTTTCCATGCGGCACCGATGTATGCTGCGGCCATTTTACCAATCTGGTAATTGTCTGCCCCGACATAGGCGGTGTATAAACTGGATGCCGTTTTCCGGTCAATTACGATCACAGGAATTCCCTTTTTATAGGCTTCTTCTACTACCTGGGTTAAGGGTTGGGCCTCATTGGGAGAAATGATCAGCAGGTCAAGATGTTGTTCCAGCATCTTTTTAACCTGGCTCACCTGTTTTTGGCTATTGCCATCGGCATCGGCATAAATGAAGTTTGCATCGGGATGCAGTGACAGCTCCATGCGCATTTCTTCCAGCATACCCTTACGCCATAAATCAGATCCTATACACTGGGAAAATCCAATCGTAAACTCCTGATGTTTCTTTTTTTCAGTACAGCCAGTCGATAGCATGGCCAGTAGTAGGAAAAATACCAGGTAGCGAAGAAAGAGAAGTCTGGGCTTAATCACGAATATGATAGTATTTATATTGGCTTGATGCAGCACCTATTGCCGCTTGGAAAGTAAATGTAAAGAAAAATGTACGCTAAGTCAAAACTGCACCATAGGTGTAGGGTTAAGGTGTATACTAAGGAGGTATCAAAACTGTAAGTCTGGTGTTCAAATATTGAAGTTTTCTGGTTTTTAATGTTGTTTGTTTTATTTAATGTACTGATTTTTAGTTAATTAAAGAATGTTTTAAAATTGTACGCTTTTGAAACGATATTGATTATCAGTAACTGACAATTCGGCTAATTTGCGTTTCGTTAACCATAATATAACATAAACGTATGAGCAAACATTCCGTCCTGGCCTGGTCCACGGTCGTAGCCCTTGGCGGCTTTTTATTCGGATTCGACACCGCAGTAATTTCCGGAGCTGAAAAATCAATCCAACAATACTGGAATCTTTCTGTATTTGAGCATGGGCTAACCATATCTATTGCCTTAATAGGAACTGTCATCGGATCGTTGATCGGATCGCAGCCTTCAGATCGCTTCGGACGTAAAAATACGCTGTACTTTGTAGCTATCGCTTACTTGTTATCTTCCTTAGGAACCGCACTTGCTGACAATTGGTATGTGTTTTTGATGTTTCGTTTGTTAGGTGGATTGGGAGTTGGCATATCGTCTGTAGTTGCGCCGATTTATATTTCAGAAGTATCTCCAGCCAACAGACGTGGTCGTTTGGTTGGTTTGTTCCAGTTCAATGTGGTATTGGGCATCCTGATTTCTTACCTTTCCAATTACCTGATCAGTCAGGGTGGCGAGGCGTCCTGGCGTTGGATGCTGGGGGTACAGGCTTTTCCGTCCCTGATATTTTTAATCTTGATTTATTTCATTCCTGAAAGTCCACGCTGGCTTATTCTTAAACAAGCTGCATATGATAAGGCCTTGGAAATCCTCCGGATCATTAATCCACTGAATTGCGAAGAGGAATTAGCTGCTATCAAAAACTCGGCATTAGAAATGGATAAGCATAAAGAAAAAAGTGAAAGTCTGTTTTCGGCACAATATAAAAAACCAGTCATGCTGGCCATGCTATTTGCCTTTTTTAACCAGGTATCCGGGATCAATGCCATCATTTATTATGCGCCGCGTATTTTTGAGATGGCGGGTTTAGGGGCACATTCCTCTCTTTTGTCTACAGTGGGTATTGGTTTGATCAATTTCATCTTTACGTTGATTGCTATTAATTTCATTGATAAGATTGGACGACGGGTGTTGATGCTGGTCGGTTCATTTGGTTTAATCGCAGCGTTGTTTTTGGTAGCTTATACGTTTTATAGCGAAAATTATAGCGGTTTTGCCATTCCTGCCTACATGATGATGTTTATCGCATTCTTTGCCTTTTCACAAGGCGCGGTCATCTGGGTATTCATCTCAGAAATATTTCCCAATTCAGTTCGGGCTAAAGGTCAAACCCTCGGTAGCTCTACACATTGGGTGATGGCGGCTATTATTGCTTTTTGCTTTCCCTATCTGGCAGAAACCTTTGGAGGTGCCGTTACTTTTTCCTTTTTTGGAAGTATGATGGTCTTGCAGCTGCTATTTGTATGGCGTTTTATGCCCGAAACAAAAGGTCAGTCCCTGGAACAAATTGGAACTCATTTAACCATGCATTAACAGTAAGAATATGAAGAGTCAATCGAATAAATCAGTCGTGTGTTTCGGTGAAGTACTTTGGGATTTACTCCCTGGCGGTAAGAAACCCGGAGGCGCGCCTATGAATGTAGCATACCATTTGCATAAACTTGGTCTAAAAAGCCACATGATCAGTAGTGTAGGTCAAGATGAAGCTGGGTTGGAATTGTTAGATTTTCTGAAATCCATAGAACTGCCCTTGACTTATATCCAACAAGATGCTTTGCATCAAACCAGTGCCGTTCAGGCTACTGTGGGTGACAACCACGAGGTCAGTTATGATATTCTTTTTCCGGTAGCCTGGGATTTCATTCGCTGGGAACCGGCGCATGAGCAATTGATCAGCAATGCTGATGCCTTCATTTTTGGAAGTCTAGGTTCAAGAAATGAGACTTCAAGAGAGGCTTTGTTAAAAATGCTCGATTATGCAAAGTATAGGGTGTTTGATGTGAATATTCGCGAGCCGCATTATACGCAGGATTTTGTAATCAAATTGTTGGATAAATGCGACCTGGTTAAATTGAACCTTGCAGAGCTGGAAATGATTGCGGGCTGGTTCAATCCGGCCTGCATCAATGAACTGGAAAGGATTGAACTCCTTTTTGAGCGGTTTAATTTCCAGGAAGTCATCATTACCAAGGGAGGAAAGGGTGCTACTTATTATACAGAAACTATACGTTATGATTACCCGGCTTATCCGGTTGATGTACAGGATACAGTCGGTAGCGGTGATTCTTTTTTAGCGGCTTTTTTGGCCATGAAGTTAAGTGATGAGCCTTTAGAAGAGGTGTTGAATTATGCAGTAGCGATGGGGGCATTTGTGACAGCTCAGTCTGGAGCTTGTCCTGAATATTCTAAGTTTGATTTCGACAGATTTATCTGGAAAAGAAGTCTGACTAATCTTCATTTTTAATTAGTAACAAACCAATATAAACCAATATAAACTTAAGCGTATGAGCAAATATGTTCTACTAATTCTTGCTATGTCCTGTTGTTTTCAGTTCAGCAGGGCGCAGCAAAAAAGCACCGTCAGCGGTAGAGTTACCGATGGAAAGGGCGAAACCTTAATTGGTGTGAATGTACTCCTTAAAGGAACACGAATAGGAACTGCGACAGATGCAAATGGGAAGTATAGCCTTGATGTGTCTGGAAACGAGCCTGTTTTAGTGATTTCTTATATGGGCTTTCTAACCCGGGAAGTGCCAGTTGCTAACCGTAAAAACTTGGATGTAATTTTGGAAACTGATGCCAAAGCACTGACTGAGGTTGTGGTAACAGGTTATCAAAGTGAACGGAAAAAAGATTTGACCGGCTCGGTTGCGGTGGTCGACGTGGATGAAATGAAAAAGCAGTCCGTAGCCAATCCCATCAAAGCCTTGCAGGGACAAGTGGCGGGTATGTACATTACAGGGAATGGTGCGCCAAGTGCCCCGGCCACTGTCCGCATTCGTGGAATTGGAACGTTAAATAACAACGATCCATTGTACATCATTGATGGTGTACCCACCAAAGCTGGAATGCATGAATTGAATTCGGCCGATATCGAATCCATCCAGGTGCTTAAAGATGCTTCTTCAGCTAGTATTTATGGCTCCAGAGCAGCAAATGGGGTAATCATCGTGACCACGAAGCATGGTAAAACCGGGGGTACACAAGCCAGTCTGAATGCTTATACCTCCTTGTCGACCTATGTAAATAAACTCAAAATGCTGGATGCAGAAGGTTATGGCCGTGTACTTTGGCAGGCCAGTGTAAACAGTGGCTTTGATCCAAACAGCAATGGAATACAGTATCAGTACGACTGGAAGGTTGATCCCTCAACCAATTTGCCCGTATTAAATAAAGTGATGGTACCTGAATATTTAAATGTGTCGCAGACTTTGAAATCGACCAATACAGACTGGTTTGGCGAAATTTCCCAATTGGGAGTCATTCAAAACTATGATGCGCAATTGTCAAATGGTACAGAAAACGGTAGTTATCTATTGTCATTGGGGTATTTTGATAATAAAGGCATTGTGAAGACTACCGATTTCAACAGGATCTCTGCCCGCATGAATTCCGATTATAAATTGTGGAATGGCGCAGTCACAATCGGACAAAACCTGAGCCTGACCAAGACCAAAGAAGTGGCCGCAGATATCATCAACTCTGCGCTGCAGGCATTACCTATTATTCCGGTGCATACGGTAGACGGCAAAGGTTGGGGCGGACCTGTAGCTGGCATGAACGACCGCCAAAACCCGGCAAGGGTATTGGAAGACAATAAACAAAATGGTTACGACTACATGCGGTTATTTGGTAATTTCTTTGCAGATGTGAAGCTGATGCCAGGACTGGTATTTCGTTCCAACTTTGGTATAGATTATGGAAATTACAGTTCAAGAAACTGGCAAAAGAAATACCAGAGTGGTTACCTCGTCAATGATGTGAACAAAGTCATCAATAACCAGACCCACAATACTAAAACTACCTGGACAAACACATTGAACTATAAACTGGAAAAGGATAAACACCGCCTTGATGTGATTGCCGGTACCGAATATTACCGTGAAAAGAGCACTTCTTTTATGGCTTCTAGGGAAGGTTTTGTTTTGGAAGATCCAGATTATATGTACCTGGATGCAGGAACTGGTGCCAAAGACAATAGTGGCAGCGGAGCAGAAAGTGTGTTGTTCTCCTATCTGGCTAAAGCCAATTATTCCTATCTGGACCGGTATTTATTGAGTGCTACGCTACGTTATGACGGTTCTTCCAGATTCGGAGAAAATAATCGCTTTGGAACTTTTCCGGCATTTTCTGCAGGTTGGAGGTTAAGCGAAGAATCATTTGTCAAAAATAACACAACTATTTTCGACGATTTAAAATTACGCTTCGGCTGGGGCAGGACCGGTAATCAGGAAATCAACAACAATGCCATCTACAACATTTACCTGACCAACTATAACACGACAGCATACGACATCAATGGCAATAAAAGTGGGGTATTGCCATCTGGTTTTTACCTTTCGCAAAATGCCAACCCGGACCTGAAATGGGAAGCTACTCAAATGACAGATATGGGGCTTGATTTCTCTATGTTCAACCAAAAGATTTATGGAAGTATCGGTTATTACATCAAAAAAACTTCAGATATTTTGTTGCTTCCGCCCTATATAGGGGTATTGGGAGAAGGGGGGAATACCTGGGTTAACGGCGCATCTATGCAGAATAAAGGTTTTGAACTGAGCCTGGGACACCGAAGTCAGATTGGCCGCGATTTAAAACTAGACCTTAGCGGCAATTTTGATGTGGTTAGAAATCAAGTTACCCACTTGCCTGCTGAAGTGATCAATGCCTATGGTGGAGATGGCAGAGGGCAGAATATCCTGGGCAGGGCTTATGGTTCCCACTTTGGTTACATTGCTGATGGGCTTTTCAAAACACAGGCCGACCTGGATGCGCATGCAGCACAACCAGGTAAAGGTTTGGGCAGGATTCGTTACCGCGATTTGAATGGAGACGGTGTTATTAATGATTACGACCGCAGCTGGATTGGGGTGCCCTTACCCAAATTCACTTATGGCTTCAATGTGGCCATCAATTATAAAAACTTTGACCTTTCGTTTTTGCTGCAGGGTATCGGATCTATTGATGTAAAGAATGATGCCAAATACTTCACTGATTTCTGGAGTGCGGTAGAATCTTCTTCTAACAAAGGTGCACGTTTATTGAATGCCTGGACGCCTTCGAACTTCAATTCTAACATTCCTGCTGCGGCCTTAACGGATGACAATTTTGAAGCTCGTTTCTCTACTTATTTTATTGAAAACGGTTCTTACCTGAAATTGAGAAATGCCCAGATCGGGTATACTTTCAATACCAGGCTGATCAGCAAGCTGAAACTGAAATCACTGCGGCTGTATGTTGGCGGAGATAACCTGGCGATCTTGTTGAAATCAAAGTCCTTTACCGGTCTTGATCCCGAGAATCCAGGTTTTGGTTACCCGAATCCTATTGTCATTACCGGCGGTATTAACATTAAACTTTAAAATCATGAAAAGATATTTATATATCACGCTATTGGCCGTTCTGGCATTGTGCTCCTGTAAAAAAGCATTGGATGTCGGGCCTAAAGGTTCTTTAAATGAAGATCAGGTCGCTACACCTGAGCAGGCCGAAGGCTTTGTGATTGCTGCCTATTCCCAACTGGGAAATGATGAGATCAACCGTGCTTTTAGCATGTATCAATATGGTAATATACGTGCCGATGATGCCTATAAAGGTGGAGGTGGGATCAATGACGGTGATGTTTTTCATGCCATGGAAACCTTTGTCAATTCGCGTCCGGATCAATGGAATTATGACGTGATGTGGTTTAACATCTATGTGGGCACCAGAAGAGCCAATGAAGGTCTTCGCGTGATCAGTAAGTTTACATCGGATGAATACCCATTAGTGAAAGAACGCAGTGCAGAATTGCGCTTTCTGCGTGGTTACTGGTATCTCATGCTGGAAAATTTGTTTAAGAATATCCCCTATATTGATGAGAAACTGCCTTCGCAGGATTATAAAAATGTAAGGAACGATGAGTTTACACGAGATCAGATTTTAGAAAAAATAGCTACCGATTTCCAGTTTGCCGCAGAAAATCTGCCCGCTGAACAAACACAGGTTGGCCGCGCTAATAAATACGCTGCCTATGCTTTTCTGGCCAAAACCAGGTTGTTTCAAGCCTACCAGCAAAATGAAAAGCATGCAGTAATCAATATTGATCCTGCCAAATTACAACAAGTGGTTCAGGCCGCAGACATGATAGCTGCTTCCAGCTATAAACTGCAACCTGATTTTGCCAATAACTTTTTATCCGGCAGTTTTGAAAACGGTATGGAAGCGATCATGTCGGTCCAGTTTTCTACAAATGATGGCGCTGGCCGGGGACGGGTAAACTTTGGCGACATGCTGACCGTGCCACAAGGTATCGGCTGCTGCGATTTCCAAAAACCTTCTCAAACCCTGATGAATGCTTTTAAAACGGATGCTGCAGGTTTGCCCTTGCTGGATACTTACAACCAGCAGAATGTAGATTTCGCTTTGAACACAGTTGATCCAAGGGTTGACCATACCATTTCCAGACCAGGTGCACCTTGGAAATATGATCCAAACCGTGTGGTGACCACCGCCTGGAGCCGGAACATTCCGATTTATGGTACCTACAATTCTATGAAAGAGAATGTTTCTCCGGATTGCGACTGCTTCATTAACCTTGCGCCATTTTTTGGCAATACCAAGGCCAGAATTATGATCCGATATGCCGATGTGCTGTTGTTTAAAGCAGAAGCACTGATCGAACTGGGTCGTCAAAATGAGGCCTTACCTTTGATCAACGAGATACGCGATCGGGCTGCTAAAAGTACGGCCCGTTTGGTGATGGCCAATGGGCAACCTACGTCCAGATACGCTGTCAAACCTTATACGCCTGGTGTAAATATTATCTGGAACCAGGAAAATGCACGTAAAGCTTTGCGTTTTGAAAGACGCCTGGAAATGGCATTGGAGGGTGAGCGCTTTTTCGATCTGATACGCTGGGGCATTGCCGATCAGGAAATGAATGCATTTTTCAATGCAGAAAAGTCCACCAGAAGTATTTATCAGAATGCCCGGTTTACCAAGGGAAGGGACGAGTATTTACCTATTCCGCAAAATCAGATCTTCTGGAGCGAGAACCGCTATGTGCAAAACCCAGGCTATAATTAATCCGACAGCTAAATCAGAATAAAATGACCAGCAATTTCAAACCAATATCCATTCTTTGCCTGTTGATCGCAGCAGCATTGCTGTGGGGCAGTTGTAAAAAAGATAAAAATACAGGCTTTAATGTTAATGCCCCGGTTCAGTTTACCGCATTTAACATCAATAATATCGCCGCCGAGATCAATCAGCAAACCGGACAGATTCTGGTAAGCCTGCCTTTTGGAACTGATCTTACAGGCCTGACACCTGTGTTTAATTTACCTGAACAGGCCAGCGTAACACCTGCAGCCGGGCAAAAGCTAAACATGACCGGCGCTGTAACTTACCGTATTACCAATGGCAACGTATATAAGGATTATACCGTGCTGGCTAAAATTGTTCCACCATTGGTGTCATTTAGCATCAATGGCGTAGCGGGAGTAATAGATCAGGAAAGTAAAAGCATTTCGCTGATACTTCCAGATGGTACCGACCTCAGGAACCTTAAGCCTGTAATTGAATTGCAAGGCGGCATTCAGGTTGCACCGGCAGCAAGCCTTGCTCAGGATTTTTCCAAACCGGTAGCCTATACTGTAACTAAAGGTGATTTAAGTGTGGTTTATCAAGTTAACGTGATCAGTAATTCCATTAGCGAATATGCTTTCCTTGGGTTGGCTACATCCAGGGCAGCGATCAGCAATCCCGATGAGAAAGCGGCGGCCGATTGGTTCTTTACGAATTATCCAACAGCTGATTATGTGTCTTTTCAAAGTATTGAAGGCGGCAGGCGTTTGTCTAACTACCGAGTAATCTGGTGGCATTTTGATTCGGCGCAAGATTTACCAGCTGCTGCATTAAGTACAAGCGTTGTCACTGCGCTTAAAGCTTATCGTGCAGGTGGTGGTGCTTTATTGTTGACTACCTATGCTGCACGTTATGTAGAAGCCCTCGGGATAGTTCCGGCAGGAAAAGGGCCTAATAATGTATTTGGTGATTTTGGCGATACCGCTGGCTTTGTTGAGGCCAACAGCAATTGGGGGATTTCATTCCGTACGCAGGAGCAACATCCCATCTTTCAAGGTCTGGAAACGTACGAACCTGGAAAAGCCTGGCTGTTGCAAAAAGGGACGTTTAGGAAAAACCATACCGCATGGTGGTATGTCAATGAATGGGGCGGTTATGGTGATGGTGCAGGTTGGCGTGCGCAAACAGGGGGTGTAAACCTGGCTTCAGAGAATTGGGATGATGCCCTGAACGGAAGAGTAGGTATTGCCGAATGGCCATCCACTACCGCAGGCAATGTGGTTATTGTAGCCTTTGGCGCTTACGATTGGTACTCTGAGCCGCTTGGTGGTGGCAGTACAACCAACCTTTACCTGGGTAACATTAAAAAGATCACTAAAAATGCCATTGACTATTTAAAAAAATAAGCAGCCATTAACGACATCAAAGATTTGAAATATGATTTTTAGAAAAATTATTTTAACAGGCACGCTTGCGATAGCACTGCTGGCTTGCAGTAAAGAAAAAGGAATTGGACAGGCAGAACCTTTTAAAGAAGAAACATTTCATATATTCCCTAAGCCGGTGATCAGTCCGGCTGCTTCAAATGGACAGCAAACAGGTTGGGTCGGTGATGTGATGCCTTATTTTGTCAATGGGCAGTTTGAAATCTTTTTTCTGCATGATGCGCCCGATCAGGTTAAACAAAGCAGTGCGGGACAGCATCCCATTCATAAATTCAGTTCTAAAAACCTGCTGGATTTTAGTTACGATGGTGAGGTGATCTCCTATGGAAATAAAAATACGCAGGATCATCTGATTGGAACCGGATCTATGGTTAAAGCCGGTGACCTGAACTATTTTTACTATACCGGCCACAATAATAATAGCAGTTGGTTGCAGAACAATAATCCTGGATGGGCGGATGTTAATTCCCGTGAAGCGATATTGTACGCAACCAGTAAGGATATGGGCAGCTGGACAAAAAAGAATGGTTTTGCGTTGAAAGCACCTGATGGATACTCCCGGAACGATTTCAGGGATCCTTATGTTTTTTACAATTTCGAATTTTCGCAATATTGGATGTTGGTGAGCACGCAAAGTGCAGGCAAAGGCGTTATCCTGGTGTATACCAGTTCAGATCCGGCAACAGACCAGTGGACTTTAAAAGGGCCTCTGAATGTAGACAGCGATTATCTGATGCTGGAGTGTGCCGATATCTTTAAATTGGACGACAAGTATTACCTGTTGTTTGCTGAGGATTGGAGTAATACCCCCGGAACGCATTACCGGGTAGCCAATTCAACGGCAGGGCCTTGGTTGAAGCCTGAAGATGGCAATGATATGTTTGACGGATACCAGTTTTATGCGGGACGCTCTGCTTCTAATGGTACTCAACGTTTTGCCTTTGGCTGGGCACATCGTAGGAATCCTGAAAATGATGGCGGCACTAAAACCTGGGGTGGGAATCTGATCAGTCATCAGATTTTTAAGTCTGGTGCAGACAAATTAGGTGTTAAAAGTCCGGATGCAGTCGGTGCTTATTTTACCAAATCAACTGATCCGATAGTCAGCAATACATCCGGTACAGTAAGTCAGGCTGCAGGTGTATATGTACTGACCGGCAGTTCAGCTAAAGCGCAATATACATTTGGCAGCATCAATGGTACAACCCAGATTAAAGGTAGCCTGAGTTTAGTCAATCTGACAGGTACCGCAGGTTTTGGTTTCAATACTCAGAAAGATAGCAACAGCAGCTACTTCATTAAATTTGAACCCGCAGCCAAACGAATTGCGGCGTACAATAATGGCGTTGAAATTACCCGTGTTCCTTTCAATTGGGAAGCAGGGAAGCAATATGCTTTTAATTTGGTAATTGATGGTTCTGTGGCTGTGCTTTACCTGAATGATCAGGTGGCTTTGAGTAACAGGGTCTATAGCATGCAGTCAAAACCCTGGAGCTTATTTGCCGAAAATAATACCATAACCATCAGTAGTTTTAAAGTCGTAACCCATTAATTTATATTTACTTGTAATACAATCATAATATGATGAAACTAACTAGAATATTTTATACGGTAGGTGTATTGGTCTGTTCAACTCTGTTCCAGGCCAATCTATCGAAAGCTCAGCATAATGTGGTAGAAATTTACCGCCCTCAATTTCACTTTTCGCCCAAAAAGGGCTGGATGAACGATCCCAATGGTATGGTCTATTTCAATGGTCAATACCACCTATTTTATCAGCATAGTCCAAACACGACCATATGGGGGCCTATGCATTGGGGGCATGCCATTAGCAAAGACCTGATGCACTGGGAGGAGCAAGCCATTGCACTGTATCCGGATAGCCTGGGAACCATATTTTCAGGAAGCGCCGTGGTGGACCGCGACAATACTGCTGGTTTTGGTAAAAATGCCCTGGTAGCGATATTTACCCATCATAACCACAAAATAGAAGAAGCTAAAACAGGTCTGCACCAATATCAGAGTCTGGCTTACAGTTTAGATGAGGGGAAAACCTGGACTAAGTATAAAGGTAATCCGGTATTGCCGAATCCGGGTATCTGGGATTTCAGGGATCCGAAAGTGATGTGGCACGAGGCCACGAAACAATGGGTCATGACTTTGGCTACCAAACAATCCATCACCTTTTATGGATCTAAAGATTTAAAGTCCTGGAATCGTTTGAGCGAATTTGGCGAAGGCGTTGGTGCACATGGTGGTGTTTGGGAATGTCCGGATTTGTTTAAGCTAAGCGTAAATGGAATCACCAAATGGGTTTTGTTGGTGAGCATCAATCCGGGTTCACCGAGTGGTGGATCTGGGACGCAGTATTTTATCGGGCAGTTTGACGGTCAATCTTTTGTCGCCGATCATACCGATACGCGCTGGGTAGATTATGGAGCTGATGATTATGCGGGAATTACCTGGTCAAACACTGGCGACCGGAAGATTTTTCTAGGCTGGATGAACAATTGGAACTATGCCAATCTGGTGCCTACACAAACCTGGCGGGGTGCCATGACCATTCCACGAGAATTGACACTTAAGCCGGTCGGGAAAGCGTTTTATCTGAGTTCAGCGCCCGTAAAGGAATTTGCTGCGATTACAAGCAAAGCTGGTGTATTGGGCAATGTAAAAGTAAAGGGCAAGTATAATTTATCAGGTAAAATTGCGGCCTTTAAAGGAAAGTACAAACTGGATTTAACGACCACCAGCGATGCCGATTTTGCCTTGCAGCTCGGTAATGCTAAAGGTGATAAATTGATCGTTGGTTATGATCAGGCCAGTCGTTCGTTTTATGTTGATCGTACCAAATCCGGATTGGTCAATTTTGAAAAAAGCTTTCCACGTAGGACAATCGCGCCACGCATTTCAAAAAATGGAAACATTGCTTTAACCGTGATTTTAGATGTTGCTTCAGTTGAGGTATTTGCAGATGGTGGTTTAAGTGTTTTAACCGATACTTTTTTCAGTAATGGGGTTTTAGACCAACTTCAAATTCAGACCTCTGGGGCGGTAACATTCCGAAAAATACAAATTGCTAATATCCAATCTACTATATGCCGATGAGTATTTGGGATCGAGCCTCGTCAAAATGCTGACTTCAATTACAAGTAAACTGGTACAGGATTCCAAAAAACTTGCTAGAGAAATAGAAGGGGGGGTAACATTTTTATTGGAATGTTGATATACTATTAAACTAAGCAACATTCAACATGAAAAAGTTATTCACACTCTTCTTTTCCACTATCTGTTTTTGCGCTACCGCACAAACACCTGGTCAGCCGATTAAAGGTGTAATAGTAAAAGGTGGTAAAAATCCAGGCGGGAATACACAATTGTCTGTAAGTGGAGGAATAAATAACCCGGGCAGTTCAATCAAAACAAAAACAAACCTTGTTAAAGGCTATACTTTAGGTGCAAATGTATATGTACCCTTGTTTGAGAAAGAAGGAAATGGAAATTTGGCGGGTCATACAGAGCACTTCTTTACTATTGGTCTTAATGCCGGGGGCGAGTATTTTGCTGGTACCGGAGATTATAATCTAGCTGAGCTTCCGTCTTACAATATTTCCGGACAGTCTGTTGGACCTGATATAAGGGTAAACAATGATGGAAATAAACAAAATGGCTTTAGAGCTGAGGCCGGTGTACAGGCTAATTTTTCGTTTGGGAAGGTTACCTTGTCACCTGTTTTAAACGCAGCTTATATGAGTTTAAAGCAAAATGCGATTAGTGTAGTGCAAGATGGTACTGTGAACGGTGTAAGCTATAGTAAAGAAATCTATGCGCAACAAGCTGCTAAAACTACAGGGATTACTTTTATTCCTAAACTGCGTATCGCTTTCTTTCCGGGAAAAATTGGTCTTTATGTAGAAGGTAATTACACCAGTGGCCCGGAAATTATAAGTCAGACTGAGTTATTTAAACCTCAGGGCAAAGCCAACGATATGGGGTTTTATAGCCAGGATCAAATGGCTATGGGTAGCAGTAAGGCTATCAGTCAAAGTGTTAAGTATAATGCTTTTGGTTTAAATTTTGGTATCAGTGTTCCACTGGGAAAAAGTGTGAGCAACAGGCGTTTAAAAGGTAAAGTGATCAAAACAGGTGATAACGGTGTAAATCTGGTAAATCCAGTATTCGAGCAGGGTGGTAATTCAGCAGAGAATCCTATGCAAGAACCATCTGCTTTGGCAAAACCTGGTAACCCGATTGGAGGTATTATTGTCAAAGGTGGTAAAAATCCTGGCCCGCGGGATATGATTGCAGTTACAAATGAAAATGGGGAAGTAACGCTCACCCTGACAGCAATAGGAGAATATACATTGCAATTAACCACGCCCGAGACCCCTGGAAAAAGCATCAGTGAGAAAGGCCTAAGCGGTACGCCATCTGAGAACCATAAAAGAAAGGGAAGGACTTACACTGGAGGACGTAAAAATGAAATTTCAGCCGAAAATAGGATGGCCCGTCCTGGTCAGCCGATTAAAGGTGTAATCGTAAAAGGCGGAAAAAATCCTGGGGGAAATTCAATAAATTTGATCACAAATGAAAATGGTGAATTGACTTTTACTGTGCAGGAACCAGGTGAATATAAATTACAGATAACTACTCCTGAGGCCCCTGGAAAAAGCATCAGTGAGTAGCGTAAAATTGTCGATTTAATGAAAAATAAATAATGGCGAAGCATGTACAACATGAGGGGTTTTTAGAAAAACAACGGCAGATCCTTTTAGATCTTGGCAATGACATCACCCGTGTAAGGGAAAAAAATGACCTCATTAAGCTGTTTTCAAAGCGTATAAAGGGGCTGTTTTATTTTACCCACACCTTTATCACCCTTATTGATGCGCTGGACGATACCTACAAGCCCTTTCTTTTAGACCATGAATCCTCGCCCATAAGGACGCATCAGGATTATGGATTGCTGGTCAATGCCAGATTTTCACTGGATGAACCTTTTATTAAATCGGTACTGGAGGCGGATGGTCCCCTGGTTTTCCAATTGAAAGATATAATGGCACACCCTCAAAGCCCTGTATTTCTCCGTGCCAATTATGAAAAAGGCGTAAAAGAAGTGCTGATGATGAAACTGATGAATGCTGATAAGCCAATCGGATTCATTCATATTTATTCAGATCGGACAGACAGCTTTACCCAGGAGTTTAAGGATATCATTAAGCGCATATCTTCGCAGCTTTCAAGTGCGGTATCCAACATCATTAAAAACGAAGAGATTAAGAAAAAGGAAGAGGAAAAATCATTCCTGCTCGATTTCAGTAATGACATGACCTCTGTCCGCACAAAGGAAGATCTGGCCGTTATTGTACGTACGGCATTGCGCAAACTTACCCCTCAGGGTGGTTATGTGATCAGAAAGATAAATGAAGATGGCCTTACCATGAGCGCCTATCTATACGATCCGGGAACTGCAACAGGCGACCAGTCTTTACTAGAGGAAGTGCTAGCCGCTAAATTTCCTATAGACGATGGCCTGCAGAACAGGGTCCTGGATAGTTATATCCCCTTGCTTTTCAGTGTTAGCAGGGAGGCCCAGCGCGGGATTAAATCAAAATACCTGGATCTTTGGCAAGACATGGGTTTTAAGACTATGGTCGGTATTGCGCTGCGCAATGGAAATGTGAACATCGGGCTTTTGTGGCTGAGTATTGATGAGATCAATATCCCCATTTTGAAGGGCATATGCGCCCAGATTGCCGTGGCCATGAGCAATATTATGGCCAATGAGGAGCTGCTTCGGAAGCAGCAAGAGCAGTGCTTTTTGCTTGATTTCTCCAGTGATATTGCCGGTGTTATGACAAAGGCTGATCTGGAAACAGCTGTCTTTAAAGTGCTGGATCGGCTGCTGAATACTAAACTGGCCATGCTGCGGCTCATCGACGATGACGGGCATCACCTGAGTCCGTATATGTTTGATCGAAGTCTGTTTGAAGGTCTGGTCAGTGATTTTGACAGGCTTTCTGAACAAAAGATTACCGCCGATGAATATTATACCGCGTTGGTGCTGAAAAGTGGAGAGGTGCTTGTCCTGAATGTTGAAGAACAGCTACAGACAGACAATAAACAATATGCGGTACTCTGGGAAAAGACAGGGTTTAAGAACATGTATGCAGCAGTGCTGAAAGTTGGTGACCAACTACTGGGCACTATCTGGATGCTTGCGGATCACATTAGCATGCCCCTGTTCAAAGGCATTTGTGCGCAGATTTCTACGGCTATCTCGAATATAAAGGCCAGTGAAAAGATATTGGAATACAGAAAGCGTCTGGAAGATGAGAATGACTACCTGAAAGAACAGATCAGGACTATTTATAACTTTTCAGAGATCATTGGCAGTGGCGGGCAAATGCAGGAGATATACCGTTTGATTTCACTTGTTGCGGAAAGCAATTCTACGGTACTGATCCTTGGGGAAACAGGCACGGGAAAGGAACTAGTAGCGCGTGCTGTACACAATGCATCGCTACGCAAAGACAAGCTGATGATCAAGCTAAATTGTGCAGCAATGCCTGCAAACCTGATTGAAAGTGAATTGTTTGGCCATGAGCGTGGGGCCTTTACCGGAGCTGTCGAGCGCCGGATCGGTAAATTTGAGCTCGCCAACAACAGTACATTGTTTCTTGATGAAATCGGGGAAATGCCAATGGATGCGCAGGTTAAATTGCTGAGGGTGTTGCAGGAAAGAGAAATGGAAAGGGTAGGTGGCAAGACGACCATTAAGTTGAATGTAAGGTTGATTGCCGCTACCAACCGCAATCTGGAGGAGGAAGTAAAGGCGGGTCGTTTCAGGGCTGATCTTTTTTATCGCCTCAATGTGTTTCCGGTTACAATTCCGCCTTTAAGGGAGCGGATAGAGGATATTGAAGCCTTGACGGCGTTTTTCCTGACCAAATACGGTAAGAATACAGGCAGGAAAGTAACGAGGGTATCAGCGAAGGTGTTGCAGCAATTGCGGGGGTATCTGTGGCCCGGTAATGTAAGAGAATTGGAGCATGTGCTGGAGCGCAGTGTATTATTGGCTGCTGATCATACGGTACGTGAAGTTTATTTGCCGAATGAGCCTGCTGGTGGCGTTCAGATTTCCGAATTTCCCGACAACCGTTCATTGGAAGAAGTGGAAAGGTCTTATATTATTGAAGTATTGAAACGCTGCAACGGAAAGATTTCTGGTATGGGTGGTGCAGCAGAAATACTTGGAATACCGGGCAATACACTTCATTCTAAAATGAAGAAACTGCAAATCCACAAAGCAGATTATTTTAGCAATTGACCTTTTCCCTTAGTAAAGGGACAGATCAAGTGATTTCACTAAATACAGTGAAAAATGTTTTTGATTTAAATAGATAAAAGACTGTACTTCAGTTTTTTAATGTCTTGGCACTGAAAATGGTGTTTGTTGATCAGTTGACATTAAAATAAATCATTTAAAACTAAAGACATGAAAATTGTAATCATTGGCGGTACAGGACTTATAGGAACAAAAGTTGCAGGCAAGCTTCGCCAGCTTGGTCATAGTGTTATTGCAGGCTCACCATCTACAGGCTTGAATTCCATTACAGGAGAAGGACTAGCGGAGGCAATGAACGAAACAGATGTCGTGATAGATCTTTCCAATTCACCTTCTTTTGAAGACGGACCTGTACTGGAGTTTTTTGAAACATCAGGTCGCAACCTGATGGCAGCAGAAACAAATGCTGGTGTTAAACATCACCTTGCTGTGTCTATTGTGGGGGTAGACCGCATGCAGGATCTAGGTTACATGCGTGCTAAAATGGCACAGGAAAACCTGATCAGACAGTCAGAATTACCTTATACCATCATCAGGAGCACCCAGTTTTTGGAATTTATTCCAGCTTTGGTGGGGGGCGCTACGAAAGACAATGAAGTCCATGTTTCAGATGTTGAATTTCAGCCGATTGCCGCTGAAGATGTTGCTTCATTTGTTACTGAACTGGCACTTTCTTCGCCGGCTAATGGTATTGTGGAGATCGCCGGACCTGAGCGTCATTCACTGAGTGAATTTTTTGCGGTATATCTAAGGGAAAAGGACGGCAGTAAGCAGGTGATCACCAATAAAAAGAGTGAATACTTTGGTGGACCTGTTCCGCATGATGGTCTGGTACCTCAGGGTGAAGCAAAGCTAGGTGGTACTGATTTGAAACAATGGCTATCTGCACAGTAAATCAGCAATAAATTTTTTTGAGCTCAGGTAGAAGGGGAGCACAGAGAAAAGCCTTAGAAAAATCTAAGGCTTTTACCATTGTAATTCTATTTTGTATTTTTATACCAATGGATAAGATGAAGACCTTTTCACTTTCAAGGCACAGTCGGCTTTTTTCTGTACCGGATAACAACAAAGAATATCTTTTTGTAAGCTCTGGGGATCGTCCGTATCATGAGGAACCGTACCGCGCAGAAAGTTATGCGATCGCTTATATTAAAGAGGGTGGCGTAAGGCTGAACGTTGGCCTTGCCTCTTGGGATGTTGATGCTCCGGCGATAATTACACTGGGCCCATCTGTTATCCGGTATTTCAGTAAACGAAGCGATCTGCTGAAAATGGATGTGATATTCTTTAAGGACACTTTTTTAATGGAGCGCTATGCTGATCTGTTTTTTCTTTTCAAATATGACTTTTTTGACAATAGCGATCGGATTGTTTTACCCCTTATAGAATCCTATTTTATTAAGATCAACAAAATATTTGAACTCATCCAGTTGACGCAGGCCTCGGGTGGCTTTCACCAGGAGGAACTGATCAGGAGCTATATTTTTGCCCTGGTCTATGAGATTGATGCTTACTACCGGAAGGATATGCTCAATACGCCAGCTCAGCTAAAGGGGCACCCCTTGTTTACAAAGTTCAGACAGCTACTGGCTAAAAATTATATGAACGAACGTAAGCTCGATTTTTATGCTGCTCAACTTTACCTTTTGCCCAAATCGCTTTCTGCCGCCATAAAAAAGCACACGGGGAAGTCTGCGGGTAAATGGATAGATGATGCAGTTATGCTGGAAGCCAAGGTTTTATTGCAGAATAAAACGTTAACCGTATCGCAGGTCAGCGGTATGTTGAACTTTTCGGAGCCCTCTGTTTTTGGCAAGTTCTTCCGGGCCAATTCCGGGATGTCTCCGGTCGAATACCGGAAACAGTTTAGCTGATACCCACCTCCTGAAGCTTTACGCTATTTCGACTAATACTGAGGTGATCTGACCTAACGAATCCCTATGTTTTATGGCAATTTTGTCTAATCAAAAGACAATGAGCCATGTATATATATGCTTGTGGCGCCAGAAGGCGATTTTTATGGGTTGGCCTTTTATCGCTAACTATTTTTTTATCAAATCCTATAAGTGTAACCGGGCAGGGGAAGGGAGGGAGTAGTTACAGGCTTAGTCTCGCCGAAGTTATAGCGTTTGCAAAAAGTCAGAACAAATTGGTGTTGGCTGCCAACATTGGAGAGGAACTTGTAGCTGAAGATCGTAAAGATGCATACCATAATGCCTTGCCCACAGTTAATGCCAGCGGCTCCTATCAACGTTTTTCCAGACTGACACTTTTTACAGATGGGCTTGCTCATTCCACCACTGGGGCGAGGAAGCCTGGTTCCATCAGTGCTGCTTTAGGTGTCGATGCTTTGTTTAGTATTTATGGTGGGGGAAAGCAACGGGCATTGGAGCGGGAGCAGGATTCGAGGTTGAACCTTGCCAGGTTGAACACTAGGGAGCAGTCGGGAAATACCGCTTTGCAGACAGCCAGTCAGTATCTGGATCTGATCAGACTGAACGAGCTCAAGAAATTTATTCTGGACCAGCTTAAAAGGGCGCAGACGCGCTTAAGCAACATCAATTCATTTTACAAAAACCAGAAAGTCACCCGAAGCGATGTTCTGCGTGCGGAGGTAGCATTTTCTAATGTTGAACTTGCGCTGGAGCAGAATGAAAACGACATTACAATCGCTAACCATAAACTGAACATTCTGATGAATGTGCCTGATTCGGTGGTCATATCTCCCGCCGATTCAGCTGGAATGCGCAAGCCTGAAATTGCTTCACTCTTGCAGCTCGTCGAGGCAGGAACACAATCCTCTTACACTGTACAAAAAGCAGCTGAAACGGTTGAACGGCAGAAGGCAAAGCTTAGGGGAATACAGAGCAATAATTTGCCTGGCCTTGGATTGTATGCGGCATATGGGTTGAATTATCCGAACTACCTTTTTTTTCCACCAGTGGACCAGGCCTATTCGATAGGTTTTGTGGGTCTGAAAATGCAGTACAGTATCTCGTCCATATATCATAACAAAAGTAAGGTGGCAGCGGGAAAAATGCGGGTGAAAGAACTTGAACTGCAACAAGAGGCTTATAGTGATCAGGTGCGGATAGAGATCAGGTCTTATTACATCAGGTATACCGAAGCACTCAGGAGGATTTCCGTGAATGAACGCTCAGTAACGCAGGCACAAGCCAATTACCGGATAGTAAACACGAAGTACTTAAACCAGTTATCACTATTAACCGATTTGCTGGATGCAGATAATCTATATCAGGAATCAAGGTTAAATCTGGTAAAGGCGCAAACTGACGCACTTGCTGTTTATTATCAAATACTTTATAACACTGGAAATTTATAAATAAAGCACAAAAAACATGAAAACAGAGCATCATAAAATACATCCGGGAAATATTGTAATCACCATTGCGGGGGTAGTGATGGTACTTGCAGGCGCAGTATATTTTTTTCGGTATTGGCAATATAGTAAGGAATATGAAGAAACGAACGATGCGCAGGTCGAATCGTATATAAACCCGGTTTCGGCCAGGGCGGGAGGGTATATCCGACAAGTGCGATTTAATGAGCATCAGATGGTGAAACAAGGTGATACACTGGTTGTTTTGGACGATAGTGAGTATCGTGCCCAGCTCCAGGCAGCAGAAGCGGCAATGGAGGATGCAGAGGCTCAGCTTACAGTACTTAGCGCGGGGATCAGTTCGGCAGAAACAGCAACACATGTCAATAGGGATCAGATCAGGGCTGCGAAGGCGAAATTTGTGCAGCAGGAGCAAGACATCAGAAGATATGTAAACCTGGTAAAGGAAGAAGCCGCAACGGGTGCGGATCTTGAACAGGTTAAAGCACGTTATGATGTAGCGGAAAGTGATTATAGTGCGGCACAAAACGGACTTAGGAGCAGCGATGCCCGGATTGCAGAACTTAAAACGCATTTCGGTTTAATACAGGCTGATATCAAAAGAAAACAGGCGGCCCTGGAACTGGCGAAGCTTAACTTATCTTACACCATTATCCGTGCGCCCTACGGTGGCAGACTTGGACGGAAAAACATTATGGAAGGCCAGCAGATACAGAGTGGACAACCATTGGTGAGTATAATTAACGAAGGAGAGAAATGGATCACAGCGAACTATAAGGAAACGCAGGTTGGTGGGATGTATATAGGACAACCGGTGGAGATAAGGGTAGATGCCATAGACGGTCGGGTATTTAAAGGTCGGATTATGGCTATCGCTGGTTCTACAGGTGCTCGCTTTACGTTGTTGCCTCCTGATAACTCGACGGGGAATTTCGTGAAGATCATCCAAAGGATACCGGTGAAAATTGGGTTTGAGGATGGCGGGGAAGGAAAAGTAATTGCTGGTATGAGCGTAAATGTTGCTGTTAAAAAAAGACCACAGTCATGAAGCCGGTATATTTTAAAGATTGGATAATAGGTTGGCACTGGGGTGTGCGTATTGCGCTGTTCGTTTTGTTGCTATCTTCGTTATCACAACTGGGCATGTTTGTGCTGACCCAAAATTATATGGTTGGCTATCTTGGCGCTCAACCTGAGGATATCTCCTTTGCGGTGATGTCGACCTATGCAGGGATCATTACAGTGATTCCATTGCAATTTCGTTTTTTTAGATATTTTCAGGCCAGAGGCTATTTACTAGTTAACCTGATGCTGGCAATATTGCTGAATACACTTTGTATCCATTGTAAGGATATAAACTTTTTTTTGATCATCAGGTTTTTTCAAGGCATTTTAACAGGAAACGTACTCGTATTTACATTGCTGCTGATCTTTACCAGGCTGCCTGCAGAACGCGTGAAGACTATTGCTCCCGCTGTATTTTATGGAACAATACTGAGCAATACGGTGCTGGTCGGTCTGGTTGTAGGAGTTGTGGTGGAATCTGCAGACTGGAAAGTCAGCTATGACTACCTGATCCTGTCCCAGTTGTTAACGATGGTGATTATCCTGCTGATGTTAAAACCGTCGTCGGGGCATAAGCCTTATCCATTATATCAGATTGATTGGAGTGGAATGGTAATTTTCGCTTGTACTGCCCTGGCCCTTGCTTACACAATTATTTATGGATCGAAATATTATTGGTTTACTGATGAGCGGATAGCTTACAGTACCATAGCCACTGTAATCGGAGCAGCGATGTTTCTGTACAGACAGCATATTGTTAAAAGGCCGGTGGTGCATCTAAAGGTATTCAGAGCACCTGCTTTTGTGACTGGGATTTGTCTTTTAGCTATATATTACGGAAGTAAAGATAGTGTTAACCTGATCTATAATTATGCGGCTGGAGTACTTAAATGGAGTACCCTGGAGGTAATAGAGTTGGGATTGTCTAATATAGTAGGAATGGTGATGTTGCTGGTTATTAGTATTCGCCTTATCCTTGCGAAAAGGGTCGGGTTTAAAGTGCTTTTTATAACTGGATTTGGATTGATGGGTGCTGTTAATCTATGGATGAGCTTTTTTCTGACGCCTGATTTGTCTTTCGGAGATCTGTTGATCCCGGTATTTATACAAGGTGCTGCCTCCGGGTTATTGTTTGTGCCACTGATGATATATGTGTTGTCTTCGGCTCCATCGGATAGTGCTGCAACTGGTCTAATCATCGCTGCCTGTACACGTTTTACGGCTACGCTGAATTCTTTTGCCGGGTTTTATAACCTGCAATTGTACTTTAATCAGAAGTTTAAGGAAGGGTTCTTAGGCTATTTGAGTCCGGAAAATCAGAACATGGTTGAGCGTTTGAACTTTTATCGCGGCTTATATACGTCAAAGGGCTTTGCTGCTGATCAGGCATCTTCTTTGGCAAATTCTGCAATCTGGCAGCATCTTAATCAACAGAGCCAATTGCTAACCAACCGTGCGGTATTTATGTTTTTTGGCCTGATGTTAATCTCCATTGCAATCCTGATTGTTCTGGTACCAGCTATGATAAAAACATATACCCGGACGATGAAGGCTTTCGTTTCGTAATCTGTACCAGGCTATGAGGGAATAGCCCGGTACAGTTCACTGTAATGAATTACAAGGTCGTTGAGTGTGAATCCACGGTTTAGACCACTTGGATTAGGCAATATCCAGACAAATGCTCCTCAGAATTTTTCTGTCTGAAGGCCCCAGGTTAGCTCCTTTTTTCCAGAAAAGCCCATATAAGCTGCTTTGCCGAGAAAGGCGATGTATTGGGGCTGATAATGAACCATCTTATTTTCAAATTCTTCAATTGCGCTGCTGAACTCATGCTTAGAAAGTTCGTCTGCACGCGATGTTGCCCTGGCCACAGCGGTAGTCAGGCCGTAGCCAAAATTGAGGAGGCTCGCATCATTTATGGGCTCAATTTCGTACGGTGTAAAGCCCGCCAGCTGAAGTGTCTTCCAGAAACGGTTACTGCGTCCAGAAAAATGATGCCCATCTGATGCCGATTTTAGTCCGGGATTAATTCCACAAAAAATGGTCTTTAGCTTCTTGTCGATAATGTCGGTTAGCATATTTGCTTTGTTTTATGGATACGCGCGTCGTTGCTTTACGCTTAATTACCTTTTGCGATGAAGCCCGGAACGCCAGTGTTGACCACCTGATTAAATCTTTGTCTGGTCTGAATGCCGTTGATTTCCCCAAATGCATCTTCGGGCAGAGGCGAGATGTCAAAATTTTCTCTTGCGCGAATCGCAGTTTTCGGCGTAGTGAGTAAAGCGGTTCCTCGTTGGATGGCCCAGGCTAACAGTACTTGTGCCGGTGTCTTCCCAATCGATGCGGCTATTTTCAAAATGATCGGATCTTCAATGAGTCCAGGCCTTATTCCATGTCCCAGCGGAGCGAAGGCTAAAAATACAATATCCTTCTCTTTGCAGAATTCCAAAAGTTCAGTTTCAGGCAAATAGGGGTGTGCTTCTACCTGAACCACTGATGGTTTGATTCTCGCTGATTCGTAGATCGGCAACAGTTCCTTCAAACTAATATCAGAGAGTCCGATCGCCCTGCATTTGCCGCCGTCCACCAGATCTTCCATCGCCCTCCAGGTGTCCATTAAACTAACCCCGCGGTCGTAAATTACGTTTCCATTTTCGTCCCGCGGATCCTGCTCTTCGCCCGGTTGAAAAGCAAAGGGAGTGTGGATGAGGTAGAGATCGATGTAGCTCAGCTGGAGTCTGTCCAGACTGGCCTCGAATGCCGCTTCCACACGCTCGGGACGATGATTGGTGTTCCACAACTTTGTGGTAACAAAGAGCTCTTGCCTTGTAATACCTCCGGCAGCCATGCCTGCCTTTAAGGCTTCGCCTACCTCAATTTCGTTTCGGTATCGTTCAGCGCAATCGAAATGTCGAAATCCCGCTTCCAGCGCATGCCTGGTAGCACTTATTGTTGTCGCTGCGTCCGGAATCAACGTGCCAAACCCGAGGGTTGGCATATTGCCAATTTTATTTCTTAGATTCATTTTATGCTATTTTAATGTTCCCGGTGCTATCATACTTCTGCACCATTTTAAACTTTGTGTAAAGTAAATTACTGAATAAAGTGCGATTAAAAATAGGCGCAATTGCCCCAATGCTCGTCAAAATGGCCCTTAATCGATATTTCACTATAATCAACAAGATGAAATGGTATTATTGCAGAATAATAAGTCATATATGTCATCTGCTCAATGAGGCCAAACGGAATGGATCGCTTTAAGTTCTTTTGTTTAAATCTTAGAAATATGAAACAGAAAAAACTTTTAAGCCTTGCAGTAATTATGTTGCTCGCGCTTTCACAACTCTTCGCTCAAAAACAGAGCTCTACATTAACGCTGAAATCAGGAGATTGGTTTGAAACAGGTATTCGAATTACTAGTGTAGCTCATACCTTCGACTATAACTTTAATGTTAGGTATGAGCTCTCCAATAAAATGCCAAATGGAAATTTGGTTTTTAAAGTATCTTTTGAACGAATGCAATTAAAATATGCTGATGCAAAAAATATTTGGTTTGGTTATGATTCATACTACCCTCCTTATCTAGAGAACCGTAAAAAAAATCTAACTAAACAGATTTATGAAATAACGGCTGATAACCATGGGAAAATATCAAAACTGAAGTCATTGTCGACAGCTCAGAAAATTAACTTCTCATTAACAAGTGTTAAAACAAGTTCTTTTGGTCCAAAAACAGAATTCACACCTGATAGTCTTTTCCCAACTGCACATTTAAAGCAAATTTCTGAGACAATAATAAGTTCCCTGCTCGTTGGTAAGGATCTGGCTAAAACATTAGCCTTGTCGAACTCCACTGGTGGGGATAAAATTACTAGTGCAGTTTTAAAATTAGCCTCTTTCAAATTGCCAAAAAATGCATTGATCAAAGGAAATATTGCTAACCTACCTAAGATCGATAGTCTTTACGAGATTAATCATGAACTTTTTAGGTTTAACAAAGATGGTTCTTTTAGTGCTAATGTGTCAGTCGGTTTAAATTCAAGAAGTAGATGGATTTTTGGTCAATTTGATGAATACAAAACCTTCAGTATCCTTTTGGAACCCTTAGACACACTTATCGTTAAAGCAGATGCGCTAAATTTTGACAACAGCCTTTCTTTTGCAGGAAATGCAGCAGCGAAAGCCTCACTAAGTAAAGATTTGGTATCTGTTTTTAACCACCAATGGGTTAATGAAAGTAATTACCGTTCTAAATCACTAAAAGAATTTTTGTCTTTTCAGAAACAGGGGCAAAATGAATTTGACGGTATCTTAAATAAGTATGCTGATCGGGTATCATCAGAGATTTTAAACTATTGCAGAACTGATTTTAAATATGTGCAGGCTGGAACGAAATTGATGTACCTTTCTCACTATCGTAATGATATAAAACCGAATACATCTTTTGATGAGTTCCCTAAAGGCTTCTTTCTAAGTATTGATACACTACCTGTTGCAATGAGTGGTCTGGAAGGTGGTCTTTATTATGGTGCTTACCTAAGGTGGTTACTTTCCTATAAGCAAACAAAATTAGGTATGATAAATGCCAACCAGTACGGCTTCTTTGCTGATTATGCAACCGCTATGGCATCTTTCGATGGATATCCCTTATATTTTTCCATTTATGAATCTTTAAGAAAAGAGCTCCATAAAAGCGAAGTGGAAAGTACAGAAAGGCTGAAGAATTATTATGAAGACTTCATCAATAATTGTGGCGATACTACATTTACAAATCGGGTAAAAGAGGAATGGACCCAAGCAAGGCTTTGGTTCCCCGGGAATCCAAGCCCGGTTAAGAAACTTTTGTTACAAGATGGAAGCACCCTTGATCTTGCCAAATTCAAAGGAAAGCCTTTGGTATTAATTGTGAATTATAATAATCCCGATGTTTTAAAAAGCTACATTGATCTTATAAAAAAGCAAAATCGTAGTCAGGTTCATTTTGTTATCGCACAGAGCCTGGCCTCAGCGGAGAAAAGTACCATTGATCAGCAACTGAGGGATCTGCCTAACGTCACCTACGTGGAGTTAGCTAAAGACTTAAGCAAACAAAATAACATTAATCTTTATTATCAGCAGACCAAGGTATTTACATTTACTCCAGATTTTAAAGTCATATCCAGTTACTTGATTGATGAATACCCCAATATAGAAAAGGTAATTAAGGAGCCGATTGTAGATCATCAGGCAATACAGGAGCTGATAAAAAATGCAATAGATTCGGGTGTGATGACCAAGGAGCAAAAGGCATCATTGCTGAAAACAATAGGGTGGAGCATTTGCTCCGCCCTGCTTACTGCAGTTGTCATATTTTCTGTGTATAGAGCAAGAATTGCCGGCTTAAAGAAGAAAACACTATTAAAGAACAAAATCAAGGATTTGGAGATCAAAGCTATACGTTCACAGATGAACCCGCATTTTATGTTCAATGCTTTGAATTCTATACAATCTCTGATCAATAATAATCAGTATAAAGAAGCAAATGTTTATCTGGAGAAGTTCTCATTGTTGATGCGAAGGGTTCTGAATAATTCGGAGAAAACCTTCGTGACACTTTCAGATGAGCTAGATGCCATCACACTCTATTGTGAGCTGGAGCAGCTGCGCTTTAACTTTAAATTTGAAATTGAAGTTTCTCCCCAAGTGAACACCCAATTAATGGAAATTCCAGGTATGATCATCCAGCCGCTTGTAGAAAATTCAATCCTACATGGTTTGGCTCAAAAGGGAGACACAGGACGGCTTGTTATACATATTAGTTGTGATCAGAGATACCTTAAGATTGTAATTAAAGACAATGGTACCGGCTTAAAAGAAAATATAGCTAACGGGAATAAGAGCTTTGGATTAAAGCTGGTAAGAGAACGACTAATCTTGCTAAATGCTGGCAAAAGTGTAGGGGAATTACATTTAAGTAGTAATTTAGGCAAAAATGAAAGTGGCGTTACTGCTGTATTAACTATACCAATAGATTAATGGGGGTCTTAAAAGCGATATTAATTGACGATGAATTGAAAAGCAGGAGTAATTTGCGTCAGTTGTTGTTGGAATATTGCCCAAATGTAGCAATCGTTGCTGAAGCAGGCTCTGCTCTTGAAGCATTTAAATTAATTAGGGAATTAAATCCCGATTTACTTTTTCTGGACATAGAAATGGGAGAAGTTTCGGGGTTCGACTTGTTAAAATTATTAACTGGTCAGCAGAATTTTGAAGTTATTTTTGTTACCGCTTTTGACAAATATGGGATACAGGCGGTTAAAGCATGTGCTATAGATTACCTGCTTAAGCCGATTAATATTTTGGAATTGAGCAATGCAGTTGAAAAAGCAACAATCCAAATTAATCCTAAAAAAGAAAATGAAAGGTTAAAGGAATTGGTTGCCAATATAGATAGAGGAGATGATGAGCAAAAGATCGCTATCCCTTTATCGGATAAAATAGAGTTCTTAGCGATCAACAAAATCATAAGGCTCGAGGCTGAGGGTAATTACACGCATATTTATTTAGATAATAAGAAACAATTTCTGGTCTGTAAAACATTAAAGGAATATCAGGAATTGCTCGAAAATCATAATTTCATTAGGACACACCAGTCTCATCTGATTAACTTCCGAAAAATCTCTGCTTATGTAAAAACCGATGGAGGATACATTGCCATGGAAGATGGCAGTCAGGTTCCCATCTCAAGACAAAAAAGAGATGAAGTTTTATTCAGAATCATGAAAGGAAAATTTTAAACTTAATCCAACGAATAGGGAAGATAGATTTACTTTACAATTATTGGGATAGATACAATTATTTCAGTGCCTTCGGCGTTTGAATTTATTTTAATGTCACCATTTAGATATTGAACACGGCGGCGAATGGACTGCAAGCCTATTGTTGACCTTCCAATGTCAGCTTTCTTTTCATCTAAGCCTATTCCATCATCATTGATGGTTAATAATAAGTTATCATCCTCTTCATAAATCAGAATACCTACATTTTTAGCTCTGGCATGTTTGATAATATTGGTGATGGCCTCTTGAATTATGCGGAGTAATGCTATTCGTGTGTCCATATCAATACCCGATAATGCGCTATTGTCTATGTGAATATTCTTGTTGTATCTGCTATTAGGCAGAGAATTATCTGTCAGTAATATAATTTGCTTTTCAAAAGACTGTTCTTGCTGTTCATCAGCGGCACTGAACCATTCATGACTTTTGTTTCGAGCTACTTTATAAGCCTTTTCCGTTTCCTTTTGGAGCATATCCAATTTTCTTTTCAGGTCAATATCACTGGTATCCATCTTTAGTGTTTCTAATTGATATCTGATAGCGGCGATGGACGATGAAAGGCCGTCATGAAGGTCTTGTCCAAGCCGTTGTTGCTCCTCCTTTACCGCCTGGTGTTTAGCCTCTTCCATAGTCATGATTTGCATATTTGCCATATCATTGAGGGCTTCTATCCGTGCTTTCGCTTTTCGGTCCCGACGGAGCATCATTAGATAGATGCCCAGTACAATCATAACTGAGGAAAATGAAATGACCAGCAACCATATGGTTCGTTGCGCATTTTTTTCGCTTAGTAACTTATTGTAGTCCTGCACAGCATTATAGGCAACATAATCATTGATAAATTTTTTTGATTTTTCCCATTCCGCTGTGATCGACTTGTCGAGCTCGAAATAAACTTTGATGATTTCATCTTTATCCCCGAGTTGTCTTGCCGTTTCTAATGCATTGTGTAAAATGTAAATTTCTATGGAGCTGTCTCCATTTTTTTGTGCCACCTCATAAGCCTGGTAATAATATTCAAGCTGTTTTTTAGGATTTTTATCATGAAATTCTGTCATTAAGAAGAGTGCGTTGATCACTAGGTCTATGTTGCCAATACGCCTTGCATCAAGTAACGACTGTTTTGCAAGTGTTAAAGCTTCTTGTAACTGGCCTTTTGAAACCAACAAACGTGCCTGCCATAATCTATTGTAAATCAGTATATTTTCATCTTTATAGCGGCTTGCAATTTCTTCGGATTTGCTCAGGTAGTAATGAACACTATCCTGCGGAAGATTCGAATTTCGGAGACCATAGTTTGCATATACCCTGGACATAATACTATCTTTTTTCAACTTTTTCCCGATTTCGAAAGTCTTTTGCAAAATTGAAATAATCTTTGCCCTATCGGACACACCCTTGTTCATAACACTGGTCATATCCAGGTATACCGTAATGATTTTTTCGGTATCGTTAAGTTGCTGATACTGGGATAATATCTTTCCAAGCAGTTCCAATGATTCCGCATATAACCCTCTTTTATAAAAAGCGAAGGCAATTGAATGGCTTGCCTCTATTTGCCCCCTCTGGTAACGTATATTGGCAGCCATACCTTTGGCCTTAACCCCATAATAAAAACAGCTGTCTGTATTTCTGGTTCGGTAAAGTGTCCCGAGTCTGTTTAAGCTGTTGATCAGGGCAACACTGTCTTTGATTAAAGATAATCCTTGTAATTCCTGCTCGATTTGCTGGATTTGGCCTTGGGCGGAGTTGCTACAAACATAAATAAATAAAATCAGGAGCAAAGATCGTTTCATAAGTTTTGTCTAATGTAGCAAAAGTATAGACTTAGAATCATCATTATAGCATTTTAGACAAGTGTTATGCTATCAGCGTTACTTTTAAGCAAAAGAATAGCTAAATATTTTTAGATGCGCCTGACTATAAAAAATATTGGATGAGCTGTTAATACATCTAGATATGGTGAATAGTTAGGGAAATATGCAGTTAAAATAAATTTCTTCTACTACTTTTGGGGCAGTTAATAGACCTATGCGTATGAATAATTAGCTGCCAAACCAATCAGCTTTCTGAACGATTTAGGTTATACTAAAGTAATTTATTGTATTAACCCAAACAGTCTAAATTGTGAATTTAACTTCATGCAGGAAAGTTTTTCTCAGGAATAAGCTCTTCTCATCTAGTATTTTGTTAGCAACGAAGCTAACAGTACTTATGTCATTTATTGGATCCCTTCGGGTTTCGGCTGAGGAATTTGCCAAGCGAATTAACCTATCTCAGAATTATACCTCTCATAGCCATATTTTTAATGAGATACGTGGTCTTGTTACAGATGCAGAGGGGCGGCCATTATCAGGTGCTTCCATTCAAATCAAAGAAACCAAGCGTGTTACTGTAAGCAATGCCTCTGGTCAATTTACTATTGATGCCAAAGTAGGTGATATCCTTATTGTCAAATATATGGGTTATGTAAATAAAGAACTTACTGTAACCAACGCTTTTGATGTCTTGAAAATTGTTTTGGAAGCCACTAAAGAAGACTTGAAAGAAGTTGTGGTAACTGCATTAGGGATAAAACGGGCAGAAAAGTCTTTGGGTTATGCCGTACAAAAAGTTTCAGGAAATACAATTCAGACTGTTAAAGGTGTTGATTTGGGAACCTCATTAACTGGACGAGTAGCTGGTATGGTGATAAAAAATTCGACTGAATTTAATGTTAGACCTACTTTGGAACTACGCGGCGAAGATGCGTTGTTGGTAATTGATGGAGTACCTTATCAAAACATCACTTTAAGGGATGTTCCTACTGATGACATCGAGAGTGTGGATATACTTAAAGGATCAACCGCTTCGGCATTGTATGGATCAAGGGCAGCAGGGGGCGTTTTATTAATTACCACTAAAAAAGGCGCTTCAAGTAAAGGGCTTTCGGTTGAGCTCAACAGCAACACCATGTTCCGACTGGGCTATTTGGCTATCCCAAAAGTTCAGTCCTCTTATGGACGTGGACAAAATGGAGAAATCGACAATGATTATGTATGGGGACCGAAGTTGGATGTTGGTAACATTGCGAGAGATTGGAATCCGGTTACAATGCAATTTGAAGAGAACAGACCCTTGGTTTCTTTGGGAAAAGATAACCTGAAGAATTTTATGAATACAGGTTTAATTACCAATAATAATATTTCATTGGCACAAACCGGAGAAAATGGCAGTTTCAGGATTGGTCTTAATCATGTTTATAATAAAGGGCAATTTCCCAATCAGAACCTCAATATCATGAACTTTACTTCTGGTGGAGAACTTAAAATCAGTGATAAGTTCAAAATTGAAAGTAGATTTGGACTAAGCAGACGTACTGCAGCGCAAATTTGGGGCGGAGGATATGGTACTCAGGGTTATTTATATCAACTCATCATGTGGACAGGTACAGAGTACGACATCCGAGATTATAAAAATTACTGGAAAGAACCCAATAAAACTCAGAATTGGATGTACACCAATTGGTACGATAACCCTTACCTGATTGCCTACGAGAAATTGGATGGGATTGTCCAAAATACGGTAAATGTGAATGTAACTGCTAATTATGAGTTTAGTCGGGATTTTAATTTGATGCTGCGTTTGGGCTATGATAATTATAACAATCAGGAAACCATGACCAATCCTACTGCAAACATCTTTTCTACTCGCGGTGCAGATATCGGTGGATGGGATGCAAAAGGTTTGTACCGCTTGTATAGCAAGACAGGATTCAGTACGAATGACGATTTGATATTAACTTATCATAAGAAAGTTAGTGAGTGGTCATTTGACGGCTTAGCAGGGGGGACATTGTACTACTATTTAAATGAAAGCTTAAATATGGCGACTAAAGGAGGATTAATTTCTCCCAGATTCTTTTCATTGAAAGGTTCTGTGGAGCCTCCTACAATTGACCAGGGTAAAGATGGCTCTTCGCAACAAATTAATAGCCTCTATGGCCGGGCTTCTGTGGGCTGGAATGATGCTGTTTTCTTTGATTTTACAGGGAGGAACGACTGGAATTCTGCACAGCCTAAGGCGTCCAGATCATTTTTCTATCCTTCTGTTGGTTCTAGTTTGGTACTTTCTGAATTGATAAAAATGCCGGATCTGGTAGACATGTTTAAATTGCGTGGATCATGGACACTGTTTAAATACGCGTCTGATCCTTATCACATCAATAGTCCTTACACCACAACTGCTTCGGCATGGAATAACTTGAATTCGGCAGATTATTCATCCTACCTGGTTGCAAATAATGTTTTACCAACTTCGGCCCGTACCTGGGAAATTGGTGCTGCAGCTTATTTATTGAAAAAGCGTCTGCATTTTGATGTGACCTACTTCAATAAATATTATTACAACCGCCAAACAGATTTAAATGATAAAGGGAATACAGCCTTTCTACCTCCTTCAACAGGTTTTAAATGGGTCATCGTAAATACCAAAGAAACTTTTGAAAGAAAAGGATTGGAAATTGTCCTGGATGGATCACCAATCAAAACGAATGATTTTGAATGGCAAAGTATCATCAACTGGTCTACTCAGCACCGTTATTATGTGGATACGGATCCGGTTTATACGCCAGACAACCTTTGGGCAAAAAAAGGAGAAAGAATGGATGCTTATACCGCATCCTATTGGCTTAGAGATCCGGAAGGGAATGTTATTTATCATAATGGATTTCCGGTGGAGAGTGATTACAACAGACAATATGGTTATGAAGACCCCGATTTCAGTTTTGGTTTTATCAATAACTTCAGGTACAAGAACTGGAACCTGGGCATCAATATAGATGGTCGCATAGGTGGTTTAATGTACAATTACATGTATGATAAGATGTGGGATACGGGGACAAATCCCGAGACAGATAATCAGTACCGTTACGATCAGGCGGTTAAGGGATTGAATAATTATGTAGGTAAGGGTGTTAAAGTGATTTCAGGTGAGGTTATTTATGATAAATATGGCATTATTACCAATGATACGCGTAAGTATGCGAAAAATGATGTGGAGATAGGATACCAAAGTTTTGCACAGGAGTTTAGAGGCGGAGATATGGGGATCCAAAGCCAATCTTTTGTCAAACTTCGTGAAGTTTCCTTGTCCTATTCTTTTCCTGCCAATGTTGCTACTAAGTTTGGGCTAAAAAGAGCTTCGGTTGCTTTGACTGGACAAAATTTATTTCTCTGGACCAATTTTAAACTCTCGGATCCAGATGTAGGTACCGAAGACCTCAATTCACCCTCACAGCGTATGCTGGGTTTTGACATCAAAATAGGTTTTTAAATACATTTAATTATGAAAAGTAAAACGCTAATATATATAGTGATATTACCAGTACTGGCCACGCTGATTAATGGTTGCAGGAAATTTGATGACATCAATACCAATCCGAATACAACAACGGAAGTAACCTCTGGCTTGTTGGCTACTTCTTTGATTCTGAACATAACAAAAACAGATATTGGCAATACAAAAGACTTTACGCAGCCTTTTCTTTTAGGAAAATACCTGACCTGGGGAGAAGGGCAGGAAGCTTTTCAATACAATGTATTGGGTCGTTCAGATTTTGATAGATTGACCATCTTGAGAAATATTGGGCCAATGGAAAATTATGCAACAAGCGATGCGCTTAAGAAATCTTATCAGGCATTAGGCCATTTTATAAGAGCCTGGCAATTCTTTATCTGTACGATGCAAGTGGGAGATATTCCATATACTGATGCGGGAAAAGGCTTGAGTGATCAGGTACTTCAACCCAAATATGATACACAAAGGACAGTTTTTTTAGGAATATTAAATGAATTGGATCAGGCTGATTTGTTGTTTTCGCAGGGAAGCGATTTTGAGGGGGATCCGATTTATGGAGGAAAAGTAGACAATTGGAGAAGGCTAACTAATAGCTTTGAACTGCATGTATTGATGAACCTATTTAAGAAAACTAATGATATAGAACTGAATGTGGTCGAGCGGTTTAAGAATATTGTTTCCGGTCGACCGCTGATGAGGGATTATAAGGACAACTTCGCTTTGGCCTATAACAAAGTTGCTGGTCAGAACTACCCTTGGTCTGATGTGCCTGCCGGATCAAGAAATTCCTTTGTGAAATCTAATTATACCATGCTTACCAACACGCTCATAGTTCCATTAAAAGCCATGAGCGATAAACGTTTGTTTTATTATGCCCGCCCTTCGCCCGTTAAAATCAGCGCAGGAATCTTGCAATCAGACTATGCGGCCTACCCGGGTGTTGAACCTTCAAATGCTTTTGCGACCTTACAGACTATCAGGTTAACTAAGGACTATGCAGATATCAACTACCGTTATGTGCAGCTTGTTGATGCAGAGCCAGTAAGTGTTTTTAGTTATTGGGACTTACAGTTTATTTTGGCAGAGGCCAGGGTAAGAGGCTGGATTACCGAAAGCCCTGCGCAAAAGTATTACGCGTCTGGGATTTCAAGTTCAATGAATTTCGTTGCTGCGTATACTCCAGATCTTCCTGATTATCATCATAATGTGAAAATGGATGCTGATTATATTGATACTTATCCATCCACAGCTACCGTGGCATTAGCCGGAACAAATGAGCAGCAGATTGCTCAGATTATCACTCAAAAGTATCTTGCCAATTTCTTACAAGGTAGTAGATATCAATCCTGGTTTGAAAACCGCAGAACGGGTTACCCGGTATTTATCTTAAATACTTCAACAAACCTGAATTCCTCATCTTCCAATTTTCCTTTGCGCTGGCTTTATCCATCAAATGAACTGGACTATAACGCTGAAAATGTGACAAAAGCTATTAAAAGCCAATATGGGGGGAGTGACGATACCAATCAAGTTATGTGGATTTTAAAAAATTAAGACTCAGTTGAGGCAATAGATTTTGAGCGGATAGGAGGTGCTAAAATTGGAAAATTTGTAATTAGCCATAGTTCGCCAGGCCTGTTTGTTGTTGTAACGATTAAAGTGATTGTCTTTTGATAACTTTTGTAGGATTCCTCGTAATCACGATTTTTTCATCCAGAATGGCCTCTGCCACTGTTTTTCCCATTGCCTCAAAATCAGTTGAAATGACGGTAATTCCGTTTTCAAGGACTTCTTTCACAAGTGTATCATTATAAGAGATTAGGCCTATGTCCTTACCTAATTTAAGTTTCTTTTTACGCGCAAGCTTAATTAGCATCACATCATCAGTATCATATCTGCTAAAGGTTACGTATGCATTACCTTTTTGGAAAGTCTTTTCATCAATGTCAGATTGGATCAGGTAGGGGTACTCAACTTCTGTACAATAATGTAAGAAACCTTCAATTACAAGCTTGGCATGTATAGCTTCGGGATGAGCCACCAGTATCAGGCGATCGTATTTTTTCAATTCATCCTTTAGCTGATGAAGGCTATTATAGATGTCATAACCATAATCCTGGTATATACAGCTGTAGTTGCCTGATAGGCCCTGCTCGTTTAAATCGATGATTATTCGTTTTTTATCCGGAATTAAGTCCAGGATTGGAACAACGTCTTCTTTTAAAAAAGTGGCAATAACATAATGTGTATATGCCCCAAGGTTTTCTTTGATCAATTTTTCGAATACCTGATAATTGTGATGGTGAAAATAAATGTCTATATCCGCTCGATTTGCCAGTTGATTAAAAAGGGTTCTGTAAAACTGTTCACGCAGAATATTCATTTTATCGAGGAGCAAAAAAACACGGGAAGAGCGATCAAGAGTAGTTCTGCGTACATAATACCCTTTTCTATATACGGATTCTACAATGCCTTTTTCAACAAGTTCATTCAGGCCTTTGAGTAGAGTTTCTTTACTCATTTTTAATTGTAGTTGGAGTTGCTTGAGAGAGGGCAGTTGATCTCCAATGTGAAGCTGATCTATTTCTATCAATGACATAATGTGATCGGCAAGTTGCTTGTATTTCATTTTGCCTTGAATGCCATTCTGTGGGGTATTTTCTGATGTCATAGATATTTGGTTTAAGCAAATGTAATTAATAGACCATACAAACCAAACCAGTCTATCTAACAATTTATTCAATAACCACCCCCATTCCGTATCAGATGTTTTTTGTTTTTTTATTTGTTTAATCGAAATAAATTATATTATATTTGTTTAGTAAACCAGTCCAGACCAGACTAACTATATTGCACACGTAAGGATGCTATTTACTTTAATTGCTGTTGATAAGAGGTGCGTAATCTGGATGGGCTTTAAAATGCTTTAACGAGTCATTTAAAAATGTACGACAGATATATTGATGTCTGTCGTAACAATACAACCAAATATAAATAATGAATATGAAACCAAACTTACTCTTAACGATGTTATTGGTCCTGGGTATTCAGCTGGCTGGGCTGGCCCAGGCGGTAAAAACCATTACCGGAACAGTAATAGATGAAAACGGAGCACCTCTACCGGGCGTAGTAGTGACCATCCGGGGGAAAACTGCTTCTGGTGTAACGAATGGCCAGGGCCACTTTAGCCTTTCCAATGCAAAAGAAAGCGACATGCTTGTGCTCTCGATGGTTGGCTATACAAGCAAAACGATAGTTGTAACCAGCCAGAACCAGTATAAAGTAAAACTGGAGCCTAGCAACACGGCCTTAGATGACGTAGTAGTTGTTGGTTATGGTCAGGTAAAACGAAAGGACCTTACTGGTTCGGTCGGTTCTGTAGTCATGAAAGACATGGAAAAGGCACCGGTGGTTTCCTTTGAAGATGCTTTGGCGGGAAGGGTTGCAGGGGTGCAGGTTGGTTCTAGTGATGGACAGCCAGGTAGTATTAGTAACATCACCATTCGGGGCGGGAATTCCATTACCCAATCAAACTCACCACTTTATGTAATTGATGGCTTTCCTTTGGAAAGTCCAGATAACAATACCATTAATCCAGATGATATCGAATCAATAGATATATTGAAAGACGCATCTTCTACAGCGATTTATGGCGCCAGAGGGGCCAATGGGGTAATCATGATCAAAACCAAGGAGGGTAAGGTAGGCGCGCCGGTGGTTACCTATAACAATTGGCTGGGCTATCAGTACCCAGGAAAACAAATTGAGGTGATGAGCCCTTATGAATTTGTGAAATACCAGCTGGAGTTGAATAAGACTTCCGCTACCGCTTTGTATCTTAACGGCAAAACTTTGGATACCTATCGTGAAGTGCAGGGAATAAACTGGCAGGATCATGTAATGCAGAAGGCATTTATGCAAAACCATAGCTTCTCTATGAGAGGTGGGACTGCGGCTACAAAGTATTCGGTAAGCAGCTCTTATTTAAATCAAAATGGAATTGTTATTAATGGTGGATATAAAAGATACCAGGGCCGGTTTCAGATAGATCAACGTGTAGGACAGAATATAAGAATTGGCCTTAATACCAATTATACATACGGAATCAAAAAAGGTCAGATTGCCAATTTAACCAGTGATAACCTAAACAGCAGCTCGGCTGGAAATGCCAGCTCATATTTGATGTACAGCACCTGGGGATACAGGCCGATTACAGGTAATGCGAATGACGAAAATTTCTTTGATCAGCCTTTTGATGACGATGTGGCCGGTAATACAGATTTAAGGATAAACCCTGTCGTAAACTCCAACAACTTGTATCAGTATGCTTTTAATAAATCGCTTAGTACCAATGCTTTTGTGGAGTATTCTTTCCTGAAGTATTTTAAGTTCAAGCTGAGTGGCGGGATGACGGATACCCGTCTGACTTTTGAGCGTTTTAACAACTCTAATACAGCGGCTGGAAATCCGCGGACCGTTTATGGGCAAAACTACGGCATTAACGGTTACATCGACAATCAAAATATACGTAGTCTACTGAATGAGAACGTACTCTCATTTAACAGAACATTTAACAAGAAGCACCGTTTAGACGCAGTTGCTGGTTTTACCATGCAGAGAAATAGTACGGAGGGGGATGGATTTACATCTATTTTATTGCCAAACGAGTCATTGGGTGTCAGGGGACTTGACCAGGGGACTATCCTGGCAAAAACAACTTCAGGTACTTATTCAACGATGGTATCATTCCTCGGACGTGTTAACTATACTTTTAATTCTCGCTATATATTCACCGCTTCTTTCCGTAGTGACGGATCTTCAAAGTTTGCCCCGGATAACAGAGTGGGTTATTTCCCTTCCGGAGCTTTTGCCTGGAATATCGGGGAAGAAAATTTCCTGAAATCTGTTAAAGCTATTTCTTCCGCAAAACTAAGAACTTCTTATGGAATTACCGGAAACAACCGGGTTTCAGACTTTGCGTACCTGAGTGTTTTGGACCAGGAAGTAGGGGCAAACACTGGAAATACCAGAAGCGGCTATTATTTTAACGGACAATACATTAAAGGAACTGTGCCCGTTGGCGTAGGAAATGAAAACCTTAAATGGGAACGAACCGCAAACCTTGACCTTGGACTAGACTTAGGTTTCTTTAATCAACGCATCAGTTTAACTACCGATTATTATTATAAAAGAACCACAGATTTATTGCTCAATGCTTCATTAGCAACATCAACTGGGTACCTTACCGCATTTAAGAATATAGGTGTTGTAGTAAATAGGGGTTTGGAGTTTACGTTGAATACCATAAACGTGAGTACAAAGAAGTTTAACTGGACATCCAATTTCAACATCGCCTTTAACAATAACAAGATAGAAGAGTTGAATGGTGATCAGCCTAGCTTAATTACACGTGTTTCGAACTGGAATGCCAATTTTAATAACTCGTTACCTTATATTGCCTTACCAGGACGCCCTGTGGCCTTGTTCTACGGCTATGTTTTCGACGGAGTGTATCCTTTAAGCGATTTCAATGTACTGTCTAACGGCAGTTATGAGCTGAAATCTGACGTGCCAAATAATGGGGGCGCTCGCTCGCTCATTAAGCCGGGCTTCATCAAATACAAAGACATTAACGGAGATGGGGTAGTAGATGCAAATGACCAGACGATTGTTGGTAATCCTAATCCCAAACACATTGGGGGCCTTTCTAATAATTTCCGATATGGACAGTTTGACCTCAATGTTTTCTTACAATGGTCTTACGGAAATGACATTTTAAATGCAAACCGGATTGTATTTGAAGGTGCGGAAGCCAGACAAAGCTTGAATATGTTTAAAACCTATGAGAACAGGTGGTCTCTTGAAAATCAGAATAGCGATTTGCCTGTTGCTGGTGGTTATGGTCCTAATGTATTCTCTGACAGGAATATTGAAGATGGTTCCTTCCTTCGCTTAAAGACAGTCTCATTGGGCTATAATCTTTCTTCTGCGGTAACGAAAAAGCTGAAAATACAATCAGCTCGCTTTAATGTTTCGGCACAAAATCTGGTAACCTGGACCAACTATTCTGGTCTGGACCCTGAAGTTTCGGTACGAAATTCTGCACTTACACCAGGTTTCGACTGGAGTCCTTATCCAAGGGCGCGCGTTATCACCTTTGGTATGAACCTAACTTTTTAACGATAAATGTTTTTAAAAATGAAAACAACTTTATTATATATCGCGATGATGCTGGCACTGGTTGTTAGCTCATGTTCAAAGATCCTGGATACAACCCCACAGGATTTTGTATCGCCAGTAAATTATTACAATACAGAAAGTGAACTGCAATCTGCATTGGCCGGAGTATACGACCGTTTGGGTGATAACAGGGTTTATTCACAAGGTATGTCTTGCTATATGGTGTTTAGTGACGAGTTTTTCATGAAAAACCAAACTTCGGGAATGAATGCCAATATTGTAGATGCTTCGACCCTGGAAGTAAACAGGCATTGGGAAGCGCTGTACACTGGTATCGAGCGAGCAAACATGTTGCTCGAAAACATAGATAAGGCCGTTAAGGTGACCGAGGATAAGCGTAACGAAATAAAAGGACAGGCGCTATTTTTAAGGGCTTACTATTACTTTCTGCTAACAGATGAGTTTGGAGGTGTGCCTTTAAAGCTACAATCTAGCAAATCACCTGAAGAACCGCCTCTCCCTGGTACTCCGGTAAAGGACCTTTACGAACGTATCGTTTCTGATATGAAACTGGCAGAAGGCCTGGTGAAGTCCATTGCTGATTATGGTTATAATACACGTATTACAAAAACTACAGTACAGGGTATACTGGCGAGGGTTTATCTGACCATGGCGGGCTCCCCATTAAAGGATGTAGCAAAATATGCTGATGCCAGAACTTACGCAGAAAAAGTAATCCTGTCGGGATCGCACAACCTTAATCCCGATTTCAAACAAATCTATATCAACCATGTTCAGGAAATCTTCGAGACAAAAGAAAGCATGTGGGAAGTAGAATTTAAAGGCGTAAACCAAGGCGAAATACAGGAGGGCGGCATGATTGGCAGTTATAACGGCATTACTTCTGGAAATATTGAAATGGGATATGGTTATGATTACGTTCATGCTACTGCGAAGCTTTACAATGCTTATGCTACTGGCGACCTGAGAAAAGACTGGACAGTTGCTCCTTACCGATATGTGACAAGCGGACAAACTGCTGTAAAGACCAATTGGGCCGCGGATCAGATATACGACCGCAGCAACGGGAAATGGAGACGCGAGTATGAACTTGTTTTACCAAGAAATCAAAATTATACCGGTACCAACTGGCCACTGTTAAGGTATGCCGATGTATTGCTGATGTTTGCAGAAGCTGATAATTATACCAATAACGGGCCCTCTGCAGATGCCTATAAAGCGATTAATATGGTGAGGCGAAGAGGATACGGAAAAGATGTGCTTGTACCTGATGTACAAGCAGACGCTGCTGCTAATTTGTCGCAGCAGGACTTCCTGGACCTGATCAGGAATGAACGGTTACGTGAGCTTGCTTTCGAGGGCCTTCGGAAACATGATCTTGTGCGATGGGGTATTTATCCATCCGTTATGCAGGCACAGGCAAGGGAATACCAAGCCAACATGCCGACCGCTTTAAAAGATGCGGCTATTGCACAGGCACAACGGGTAACTGATCGTGCTGTTTTATTCCCAATCCCTAACAGTGAACTGGCCGTTAACCCTAATATCAAACAAAATACAGGATGGTAACTACAAAATTGTATAAGATGAAAAAGCTATTAATTGCATCTGTTATATTATTTTCCCTGGCTTCCTGCCAGAAGACCTACGAGCTGGCTACCCCGGATGATTTTTCTGTTGAATTAGAAAAAAGCAGTTATAAAGTTGGAGAGCCTGTTAGGTTTATTATTAATGGTAAGCCCGAGAATATTGTATTCTGGTCGGGGGAAGCTGGACGCAAATATGAGTTCAGAAAAAGAACGGTTGTGGAAGGAAATGCTATTTCCCTCAATTTTAAAACTTTTGCCCAGTTCTTACTGCCTGTTGATCAATCGGTGATCAAACTGTATGTTTCCACCAATTTCAGCGGAATATATGATGCTACAAATGTAAGGGCTGCTACCTGGGAAGATATTACAGATAAAGCCGTTTTATCTTCTGGAGTGGATCAGACACCCTCAGGAAATATCAGCTTGAATACTTTTGCAGAGCGTAATAAAAATATGGCGCTGGCTTTGGTCTATAAGACCGCTGTTATCAAGCCGGAAACACAGCAAAACCGTTGGGTAGTCCGTTCTTTCGATCTTAGGAGTACCAACCAGCAGGGGGAAGAAACTGTACTGGCTACTATGGCAACAGCCGGTTGGACTGCTTTTAATTTTAGTGGTCCTGCAACCAATTGGAGTATTACCTCAGCACAGTTGCTTACGGTAAGGAACAGTACTGATCTGGATGATGACTGGGTAATAACCAAACAATTTAATCCTAATAGTATTTTACCTGATCTAGGGGAACCCATCAAGAATATTTCCCAGAATCTAAAAGATTATACCAGGGTTTATACCAAAGCAGGTGTATATAAAGTTTCATTTGTAGCAACCAATGCCAATTTAGAACAATCAATTACTGTTGTAAAAGAAATAGAATTAACCATTACCCAATGAGATTTAACCGTGTAATCCTATTGCTGCTTGCTTTTGCAAGTAGCAGTTATGCCCAGCTAGCTCCCAAAGCCCGATTGACAAATGATGTGCTTCGCCTGAATTGGGAAGATACAGGTAAGGGATATAAAATAAAACAGCTGTCGGTAAAAGGACAAAACGGATGGCATTCCCTGTCTGCCACATTGGGGCAATATACCCTGCTTTACAGTGCAGATCAACCTAAGATGGATTCGGAAGTTAAGGACAAAGATGGGAAAGAAATCCAGTTTCCTGAGCCAGAATACCGCTATATCATCCCTACCTGGAAGGCAAATACCTCTGCGGTTTCCTTAAATAAGGAAGGGCGTGCCATTTCATTTTATCCGCAACAGTATAAACAGGTTGGCAATACGCTCGTTTTTAAGCAAAAAACAGATGTTTCTACTGTAGAGGCCATCTGGAAATTAGATCCTGTTTATAAAAATGATCTACAGGTTTCCATCCGGTTAACAGCAGATAAGGATGGATATTATTCCATAGCAAGTCCGGCATTAAATACAAACGACAAAAAAAGCTTTGAATGGGGCTGCATTCCTGGTGTGTTTCAGGGCAGTACCATCAACAGTGATTTTACAGATGCCTATGCATATGGGCACGGAATTCCGGATAGACCGGTTGTGGTGAGAGAAAGAACAGCAGCTGCATTGACTGCTATGCTCACGAATAAAGATGGAATTACACTCGCAGTTACGGCTGAGCCGGGAACAGCCAGAGACCCATGGGAATCTGATAAATCTACCCAGTCGAACTGGCTGTTGGGCTTGTCATTGATCAACAGGCAGGAGCAATTGAGCCCCACCTTATATCACCCGGTACTGGGACAGGACAAGTCATATTTAAAAAAGGGAGAAAGCATCTCCTTTGATTTCAGGTACAGCATTAATACTTCTAACTGGTATCAGACCTATCAGCATGTCGTGAATGATGTTTACCGCTTTGATGAGCTGTTGCATCTAAAGCAGACCAAGCTTTCCTTATCTGATCGCATGGAACAGCTTTTAGACTATGTGAAAAAGGACAGTACTTCCCGCTGGCGGACTTTCGACTATCAAGGTCGAACCATTGGCGCCCAGGAATATTTGGGTGGGGTACATGGCTCGGAAAAAGATGCCGTAAAAAATGCCGATTACGGAGCCATGTGGATGTTGGCGAATATAACACAGGACCCGATCCTTGTTCAGAAACGTCTTAAAGATGCATTGAACTTTAAATTGGCGCAGCAAAATACCGCTGGTGGCTTCTTTCATGGAGCAGCAGCAGGTCAATATTACCTTTACAAATCAAAACGGTTTGCCGAAGAGTGGGGACCTTATACGGAGCCGATTGCAACTACCTACTATGTTTTGCTGGATATGGGGAATGTGTTCTTATTTGAGCCCGATAATCAGCAGCTTAAATCGGGTATACGTATGGCGGCCGATTGGCTTTTGGCCAAAATGAAACCAGAAGGTTATTGGGAAGTAGCTTATCATAACGATACGCAAAAGCCGATGTTTGAAGACCTGAAAGATTACAGACCTACTTTTTACGGGCTGTTGGTTGCATACCAGGTGCTTCGGGATAAAAAATATCTGGAGGCGGCTGTAAAAGCTGCAGACTGGTATATCAAAAATGCGGTAGATAAAGGATACTTTTTAGGTGTTTGCGGAGATGCCAGATTTGCACCTGATTTTGCAACAGGACAAAGTGCACAGGCTTTGCTTGATCTGTATGAAATTACAAAAGATGTAAGATTTAAACAGGCTGCGATTAAAACTGCGCAATTCTATACCACCTCCATCTATTCTCATCCAATTCCGAATAAAGAAAGCAAAAAAGTAGGGGATAGACAATTGGAAGATTGGCAAATAAGCCAGGTGGGGCTAAGTTTTGAACATGGAGGAATTTTAGGTTCTGCAAACAACAGCGGTCCCATCATGCTCGCGAGCCATGCTGGTATGTTTGTAAGGTTATTTCAACTGACCAAAGATTCTCTATACCTCAAAATGGCAAGAACTGCAGCTTTAAGTAAAGATGCTTTTGTAGACCCGGCCACGGGAGTAGCCTCCTATTATTGGAGTGCAATGAATAAGGGGGCGGGGCCTTTTCCGCACCACGCCTGGTGGCAGGTGGGTTGGATCACCGACTACCTGATGGCAGAGCTTTCCTTACGTTCGCAGGGCCGGATTGATTTTCCTTCAGGCTTTCTTACCCCTAAGGTTGGTCCGCACAAAACCTTTGGCTTCAGGCAGGGAAAAATATTTGATAAGCAGGGCGACCTGACATTGATGGAAAAATTGGTTTCATTGAACAATCCAAATATGGACTATGTATGCGCCCTCAATAAGCAGGAGAAAGTGTTTTACTTGTTTGTATTGAACAACGATGACGAAATACAGGAAAGTACCTTCAAGCTAGACATGTCCCATTTTATTCCAGGACAGAGTCTGGATATGAAAACTGCCCAATGCTTTTCTGCATCAGGTTCAAAGATTCCTTTTTCTGCAGGAGATCCTATAAAAATAGCACCTTATGGCCTCCAGGTTTATGCATTTACATACAAATAAATTAAAATATGTACCAGAAAACCAGCCTATGTTTATTGTTAACAGCATTCTTGTTTTTAACAACGGGAAGGGCAATTGCCCAGCAAGAAAAAAGCCTACTGCTAGGAACTGATTTTCAGTTTAAAGGCAAATGGTTTAATGAAGTAAATAAAGACGGGATCAGTGGTAACATTTTAAGGTTTTTAGAAGGAGAACAGGACAGTACATCTGATGCATTAACCGTGATGAATATCGGAAAAGCTGGTCGCTATGCCATCTGGATAAGGACCCCCGATTTTGATACACGCCCCCGTACGCGCTTGTTCCAGCTTTCGGTTGGAAATGCCAGGTTAAAAAAAGCAGGTGGACATGGAAAACCAGGTTATGCCTGGGAGCGTCTCGGAAGTGCTGACCTGAAGGGGACTGATGTGCTGTTGCGCCTCCATAATTTTAATTTTGGCCGTTGCGATGCTATTCTTTTTGTGCAGGACAGCACCATCAATCCAAATGATATAGATAAGAAAACGCTTTTATCCTGGAAAAAGCTTCCTGTTATGCAGGAAGCGCTTACGGAGGAAAAAAAGAACACAAGTCCCTCACTTCAACTGAGCAAGACCGATAAGGTCATTGCAGGAATTGAAAACGAGGCTGTACGTGTGCAGTTTGTAAGAACGGGAGCTGACCATAAGGCTATCGCTTGTAAAACAGAAATAAAAAAAGATGGGGCCTGGCAACAGGTCAGTACTGCAAACCTGGAAGACCATAGGATTTTCTTAATCAGTACTGATGTTACCGCCATCCAGTTTAATAAGTATTATCCGGGCTGGGAAAGCCAAAAACCAACAGCATATTTTGTTTTTAATGGTCATAAATATGCAGTTCACAAGCCGGGAGCTGATCTCAATCCTTTTGAGGCCGGTAACCTCAGTGAAGCCATTCCTATTGCTGCAGAAGCTGTAGATAAGCAAACCATAAAAGTTCAATATGTGACCAGGAATGGTTCGACCATAACTGGTTTGTGGACCTTACATCCAGGGCAGCAACATATCGATTTGCGGTTAATCTGCAAAACTGCCCAGCCGGGGTATTACAGTATGGGGATCGAAGCCTTTCAGCCTGTTTCTGATCAGGACCTGGAAAGTGTAATGATGGCCCCCATGTTTCAGTATAAGCGGCTTTCTGATGGCCCGCAAATGATGATTACTTCTATGATGCAGCAACCCCTGGCTATTGTTTCTTCGAAAACAGGGCAAGGTATTGTTTCAAGTTATGTAGCAACAAGTCCCGAATTGTTTAAAAAGGATTGGGGCTCGGTAGATTATGCGCCTGCGGGTTTTACATTGAAGAACCACAATAACCAGATACAGCCGGTTATGTTTTCTCCTGTTCTGGGAATGAATGATTCTAAATACCGTGCAGGGGAGTTGATTGACAGGCGATTTATTATTGGTGTAAAGTCGGGCAATTGGGATTCGGCCATGGATTATGTATCGAATGAAGTGTTTGAGGTAAAGGATTACCGGAAACAAGAAAAAGCTTCGCTTACCGATGCGGTATTCAACATGATTGAGCTGGTGAAAAACGACAATGCTGGGGGATGGTCGCCCAAGCTAAAAGGGTTTTATGATATTGAGGGCGATCCTAAAACAGCACCTACCGTTGTAAATGCTACGCCATTGGCTAATATCGCACTCTCTGTCCTGCAGAATGATGAAGAATTTTACATCAGCAGGTCGCTACCGACCATAGAATTTACGCTTTCCAGAAGTGGGTACCGCTGGGCGACCGACATTGTTCCGACAGCGTATAATGCTACACGAAAAACGCTTGAATTTAATCCACTTACCTCTCAGTTCACCACATCTTATTACGTAGGATTGGATCGCTTACTGGGCGGACTGAATCCCTGGCTGAAAAACATAGCACTCCCGGGAGATAGCCTGAGGGTAGCAAAAGGCTACTCAACAGATTTCCATTCATGGAACCAGGCGCTTTGGGCATACCAACTAACCGGGCAGGCAAAATGGCTGCAACAGGCAAAAAAAGATGCCGATCTTTTTATTCAGCAAAAAATATATCACAATACCAGTAAAGTACTGAGTCATGTACCTTTTTACAATGCCAGTTTTTATGCACCCTGGTGGGACCTGCTGGATCTCTACGAAACGACAAAAGATAAAAAATACCTGAAAGCCGCAGCATATGGTGCCCATTTCACCATTGCAGGAATACGCAGCTATCCAAAAGTGGAAGATAGCCTGCAAACGATTCACAAGAATAATCGTTATGATGGCGTCACACATATCTGGTGGAAAGGCAATCAGCCTTATCGCTTAGGCTTTCCGCGGAAAAACGGCGATGTACAGGAAAAGAAAGTGCCCGAATGGCTGGTGTCTCCAGTAGGCCTTGGCCTGGAGCAGCCGAGTACCTATTTTACCCGGGTAAAAGATCTAACGGTCCGTCCGGTATTTATGAGCAGCTGGGCGCCTCATTTGTTGCGCTTGTTCCAATACGAGAACAAACCTATCTACGAAACTTATGCCCGCAATGCAGTAATCGGTCGTTATACAAACTATCCAGGGTATTACGGTACTGGTTTTACGGATATACCCATGTCGGTTGATTTCCCTTATAAAGGACCAGATGTGAGTTCCATTTACTATCATCATATCCCACCACATATCGCTTTTAGCCTCGATTACCTGATCTCAGAAAGCATACAGCGTTCGAACGGAAATGTAGTGTTTCCTTATAGTAAACAGGAGGGATTTGTCTGGTTTAACAATCGGGTATATGGAGGCGGAAAAGGAAAGATATTTGGAGATCAGGAAGCAACACTGTGGATGCATAAAGGCTTAGTAAATATTCAGAATCCAGGAATCAATTATGTTACCGCAGTTTCGGATAAGAACTTCTGGATCCTGCTTTCCTCGGAAGCGGAGTCAGCGCAAAAAGTATCTGTACAATGGACTGATGCTACAGCTGCGTTAAAGGATGGGAGAGCCCTGGTTTATGCGCAAACCGACCAGTCAGTGTCTCAGGATTTTAAATCGGCTAAGATTGATGTTATTGTCCCTGCAAAAGGATTTAAGGCAATTTCTATTCCCTTAAAGGCGAGTCCGGTAGCAAAGAAATACCAGCCGGTAAAAGATGGAATGAAGGTGATTGACCTGGGCGCTCCCTGGGGACGTGTATTCTTGTTCCGTATCCGCTCGCCCTTTGGTTGGGATACCTGCTATGGATTTGCAGAAACGGCTCCTTTAAATGGATATTCCGTAACCGTTAATTGTAACAATCAGACTCAGGAAATAAAGCAGTACCCTTACGAATGGAGTTTTAATAAACTGGCGATGGGCGAGAGTGCAAAACTGGAACTCATTTTTAAGAGCAATGATGGGAAAACAAAATCGAAAAAAATTGTAGTCAATGGTAATGAATAAAAAAGGTGTAAAAACTGCACTGTTTGCTTGTTTATTGATGTCTGCAACTGCATTTTCTCAAAACAGGACTGACAGTGATAAGATTGCGGCCTCCCAGGCAGGGGCTTCAGCCCTTTATTTTGATGTTTCCGCAGCTAATATCCCCGTAATTGAAGCCAGTAATTTCAATAATGAGCAGGAATGCAATGTCAGGGGAGGCCTCCCGGCTTTCTTTGAAAAAGTAAAAGCGGGTAAAAAGGTGGTGGTCGCCTTTATCGGAGGGAGCATCACCCAGGCAAATTTTGGTTATCGCCTTCAAACGGCTCGTTATCTGGAGCAGACTTATCCCCAGGCTAGCTTTCAATGGATCAACGCAGGTGTATCTGGTACGGGAACGGAGCTGGGTGCATTCAGGATCAATGAACAGGTACTCAACCATCAACCCGATCTTATTTTTATAGAATTTGCCGTTAACGGCGCTTATGCCGCCGGGATGGAGGGGATGATCCGTCAAACCATCAAGAAGAACCCTAATACAGCTATTTGTTTGCTGTATACGATTTTAACTGGGCAAACTGCCTTTTATCAAAAAAATGACCTTCCTCCAAATATCAAAGGGCTCGAGCAAATTGCGGCCTACTACGACCTGCCTTCTGTGAATTTAGGCATGGAGCCTGCAAGTCTGGAAGCAGAAGGAAAATTGATCTGGAAGGGAAACCCGGCTGATCAACAGAAGATTTTGTTTTCTGAGGATGGAATCCATCCGACTACAGCAGGAGGAAATCTCTATGCAGCAGCCATTGCCCGAGCCTTCAAAAAAATGGAGTCAGCAAAGCCTTTAAAAAAGAAGGAGCTGCCAAAACCATTGATTACTGCTGCGTGGGACGAAGCAACGATGGTAGATCCATCAACTTTGCCGGTTCCTGATAAGGGCTGGCAGGTGATAGCAACAGACACCGACCCAAATCTTAAAAAATTCAGCCCCTGGTTTTCTAATGTGCTTTCTGCAAATAAGCCCGGGGCCACATTTAGTTTCCGTTTTAAGGGAGATATGCTGGGCGTATTTGATATTGGCGGACCAGAGGTTGGACAACTCGAATGGACCATAGATGGAAAAGCTGTGAAACTTAGCAGAGAAAAGGAGGGAAATTTTATTTATTACCAGGCTAAGGATACAACAGCAGCTGATGTATTGAATAGGTTCAATAACTATTGCTACAACCGTTACCGTGGACAGTTTGATGTAATTAAAGTACCTTATGGGGAGCACTTGGTAAAAGTAACCCTGTCTGGCCAGAAGGCAGATAAACTCATGATACTGCCAGAAGATAAGCATGCGGATATCGTTCAACATCCTGAAAAATATGATCAGACAGTCATTTACTTAGGTCGGATTTTATTAAGAGGAACATTATTGAAATGAAAAGGGTACTTAAGAAAATAAGTGGGCGCTTTTTAATGACTTTTGGTCTTGTATTAGGGCTAACGGGGAGTTTTATAAATGCTGGCCAATGCGCTGAAAAGCCCCTGGTGCTTAAAAGTCCATCTTCATCTTTAACTGTACGTGTTTTTAGGGAAGGGGATAAGGGTTTTTATTATATGCTTTCTTTGAACAACCGGACCTTAATACATCCTTCCAATATAGGTTTAAGCATTGCTGGAAAGCCCCTGCTAAACCCTGCAGCTAAATTAAAACTGATCAGCAGCAATAACGTAACGGAATCCTTTTCTTTGCTCCGTCACAACTTTCAGGTCAGGAATGCTTCCTACAAAAAATACCAGATTGGTATTGGCAAAAGCCTGATCGAGTTTGCTGTATTTGATGATGGTTGTGCCATCCGTTATCAGTTGCCTCCTAAGCAGGCATACATTACCGCAGAGCAAACTAGTTTTGTTTTAGATGGAAATGCGCGTGCATGGTTCTTTGAACGTACGAATAACTGGAAGCTTAAGTCTTACGCTGGCTTGTGGACTGAAACCCGGGTTGACAGTCTTGATCAGATCAGCCCAACTGGCCCCGTACAGGGAAAGCCGATTGTGGCCCAATTGGCAGATAAAAGCTACCTGTTTATTACCGAAGCCGCATTACAGGGTTACAGCGGCATGCGGTTGAAGGCAAATAAAAATAGCCTAAATGTAGATTTTACCGAGGGTGAAAAAGGTTTTGATGTACAGTTTGACCAGCTCTCTTATACACCCTGGCGCGTTATTGGCTTGGCGAAGAACCTCAATGAGCTCGTTAACCAGTCTATCGTTGAAGCACTAAATGCGGCGCCTGATCGTGCTTTATTTAAGAATACAGATTACATAAAGCCTGGGAAAAGTGCCTGGAGCTGGATCACAAGGAATGAGAATTACCTGGACCCAGTTGCAGAAAAAAAGATCATCGATGCCGCCGCCCAGTTAAATTACACTTATACCTTAATTGATGATGGCTGGGAGGAGAAATGGAAACAAAAATGGGAGGTACTGAAAGATCTGGTGGCGTATGGACAGAAAAAAAAGATCGGGGTCTGGGTATGGAAGGATTCTAAATTTTTGAGGGATGCAGCTTATCGGGACGCTTTTCTGGATACATTGAGCCGTTTTGGGGTTGCAGGAATTAAAATAGACTTCATGAACAGTGAAGCAAAGGACCTGATAGATTTTGAGCTCGACTTTTTAAAAGCTGCGGCAAAAAAAAGACTGATGGTTAACTTTCATGGCTGCCAGACCTCTACCGGGGAATACCGTACCTATCCAAATGAAATGACCAGGGAAGGTGTGCGGGGAATGGAACTGAATATCATGAATGAGCCGATTCCTGCATGGCACAATGCGGCATTGCCCTTTACAAGGTTTATGATGGGACCCGCAGATTATACGCCAGGGCTTTTTTCCAAACGGGCATCGACAACCCTTACTCATCAACTGGCCTTGCTTTATTTATTTGATTCAGCTTTTCAATGCATTGCCGAAAATCCTTTGACGCTTTTAAATGATACGTTGTATCGCCCTATACTTCCACTGATAAAGGATTTACCAACAACCTGGGACAACACACTGGTCCTGAATGGAAGCGAAATAGGCCGTTGTGCTATTTTAGCCAAAAGGAAAGGGAATGACTGGTATCTGGCGGCAATTAACGGACTTGCTTCAGAAAATATCATCATGCTGGACTTGTCCTTTATTAAAGATCTTTCAGCTTATAGCGCAACTGTGATATGTGATGCTAAGGAGGCATTTTCCGCCTCGGCAGCAGTCCCTGAACAGTTAAATAAAAAGAAAATATCCATTCCTCCTATGGGAGGTTTTGTAGTCCATTTGAAACCGAGAGCTAAATAGTATTTTATGAAAATAGTACAGCGTAAGATAAAAGAGTATATTCAATTCATTTGCTTTTTTGTTGCCTTTGGTTTGTGTATGAAATCGAATGCGCAAATTGTAACAGATAGTAAGGGCGTTAAAATTATCTCCAAGGACAAAACTTATCTGTTTAAGCCAGATTTTGTGGTGATCTGTAACGAAAAGGATCCTGAACTTGCGTTGAAACCTTCAGGATTAAAAAAAGTATCTTACAATATTCCCACCTGGAAAACTGATGACAGTAGTCTGGCTGATTATCATCAGCAAATTGTTAACGCCAGTGTTGCCGGAGATGGATTTGATGACAAGATATTAAGAAGTGCGAAACAAGATAGAACAGCCAATATCTATCACGCAGGAGTAAGCTATTTTCTTAGCGCCACCAAAACAGTTAGTGCTGGAGATTCCATTTACTTTATCTTTCCGGAGCATGCTTTGTTTACGCTAAAAGCCTGGCTGGTTAAAAGCAGTTTGCCTTATCCCAAAATAGAGTTTCTGTTTACACCGAAAAAAAATGGCTTTTATAGTGTGGGCTATATCGGGGCACCTTCTTTTAAAAGCGATCATGTTGATGAAGTATGGCAACCGCTGATCTGGACGGAAAAACGGGTTCCTTTGCAGCCTTACCTTACGCCATCGTTTATGGCGACAATACCCACTACCTTGGTGAATGATGGATATAATTCAATAGGCGTATTGGCTGATTCCAGGTATTTGCCTTTTCAACCTTTGCCACTATTAACCAACAGTCAGTTCGGGATCGCGCTTTTAAATAACAAATCAGAATTGCAACCCCAGATTTTCGCCCCTATGCCGGGTGGCTTCAATTCCCAGATGAAGGCAGGACATTCTTTTGAGTTCTCGATGAACCTTATTGTTGAACCCTTGAGCATTACTAAAACATATGAACAAATAGCGACAACTGTATTTGGATTTAAGGATTATCGCAGCAACGCTACCGTTTCTATGAATACAACTCTGGATAACCTGATTGATTATTCCAAGACCCGTTATGCCTGGTTTATTGATAGCTTAAAAGGCTTTGCTTATGCTACGGATGTGCCTGGTGCAGTAAAAAATGTTTCGAGTCTGAACCCACTTGAATTGGCTATTGTTAGGGATGATAAAGAAATGTTTGATAAAAGGGCCTACCCTTTAATGGAATTTATGTTATCGCGCGAAAAGTTCCTTTTTGCGATTGACAGTAATCAGAAAATTCAATCCCCTTCCAGGAAATTGAGAGGCCCCATTGCTCCATTATCAGAATTACAGGTATTGTCGGATGTTTTTGGCAAGAATAACTCCTTTTATGCCACGATGGCAAAAAAGGAGTTTGGAACCGCGCGTGTCAGAAATCTTGATGAAGAGCAGAAAGGCCGCAACTGGGTCAACGCCATGTTTATGTTTAAGCTGACATCCGATTCCGCTTATTTACGTTTAAGCAAGACCCTGGCAGATAAATATTTGAAAGAAAGAGTAGATACACGCTTAAAGCAGTTTGGTGATCCCTTGTTTAGTTCCAACTTCTTCTGGCCAACCTTTACCAATAACTGGTCCGCTCTTTTAGAGTTATATGAACTTACTGCTGATCGTCGGTATCTGGAAGCAGCACAGGATGGAGCCAGACATTATACTTTGTTTACCTGGATGGCGCCAGCTATACCAAATGATCTGGTTACTGTAAATAAAGGTGGAAAAGCGCCTATGTATTGGTACCTCAAATCAAAAGGACATCATCAAATGTATTATCCCGAAGAAAAAGTTCCTGCATGGAGACTTTCTGAAATGGGACTTACACCTGAATCATCAGGAACTTCGACCGGACACCGGGCTATTTTTATGTCTACCTATGCACCCTGGTTGTTAAGGATAGGCTATCAAACAAAGGACCCATTTTTAATGAAAGTTGCTAAAGCTTCGATTGTTGGCCGTTCTGAAAGTTTTCCGGGATATCATATCAATACGGAAAGAACTACAGCCTATGAAAAGGCCGATTTTCCGCTCCATGAGCATAAGGATCAGAGCGTAAACTCCTTTCATTACAACCATATCCTGCCAATGGCTTCTATGTTTGTTGATTATCTGGTTTCAGATGCTTATGTAAAAAGTGGGGGCAAGATTGACTTTCCAAGTGATTATATCGAAGGATATGCCTATTTGCAGAATAAGTTCTACGGGGCTAAGAAAGGTCGGTTCTTTCAGTTCAATAATGTGCAACTCTGGATGCCTTCCCGCTTGCTGAACACAGCTAATGTTGCTTTAAACTATGTCAGTGCAAAAAAAGGAGATACACTTTTACTTGCCTTTATGAACCAATCCGGAGCGGATATCAGCACTCGTGTTTCTGTCGATGCTTCCCGGGTAGATTTTTCAGGTAGTACGGGAGTTCAGACTTTATATCCATCGGCGAAAGTTTTGAATTTAAAAGACGGTACTTTTCAGATCAGTGTTCCAGCTGGTGGCATTACTGCCCTGGCTATCCCGGGCGTAAAAATCAGCAGTGGTTTTCAGGACCAGATTCTGAATGTGAAAAAAGATCAAAGAAGTGATTATATCAGTATCCCGGAAGGAGATACAAAGGCATTATTGTTTAAGCTTGGTGCTTATGCGCAAAAGCTTTATGTATTTCTTCAGGAAGATGATACAAAATGGAAGAAGGCCAGGTTGGTCTACAAGATCAAGGGAAACAAGGAAAAGACTATTGATAAAAATGAATACCCATTTGAATTCACGGTGCCGGTTGATCTAGATAAAGCAGTTCGTTTTCACCTGGAATTAACGGATAGGAATGGGAAATTGACCAGATCTAAAGAAACGGAATTGGGCAAATAATAATATATTTCGGATATTACGTTTGTAAACTCCTAAATATTAAATATCATGTATGGCATAGAGAACATTTCTGCCTTTATTTTTGCAGCTACTATTGTTGTAATCAGTCCTGGTGTTGACACCATCATGGTGCTAACAAGAAGTATTTCCAATGGAAAAATTGCTGGATTTTATTCAGTAATTGGTGTATGTCTGGGTTTGATGGTTCATACCTGTGCAGCTACTTTTGGATTATCAATTATCCTGGCAAAGTCGGCGTTTATCTACAGCCTGGTCAAGTATATTGGTGCTGCTTATCTCATTTATCTAGGCTATAAATCCTTCACTGCTAAAACCTCGCAAGACGACTTGCCGTTTTCTGCAAAGCCAATAGGAAACCGTATGATGTTTTATACGGCATTTATTAGCGACGTGCTAAACCCTAAAATTGCCATTTTCTTTTTAGCATTTTTACCCCAATTCATAAACGTAGCTGCTGTAAATAGTCCAATGCCATATTTTTTATTAGGCGCAATAATTTTATCCATCACCTTTATATGGTGTTCTTTACTCGTTATATTGGGAAGCAAGGCGACCAGCTTTTTTAACAGAAGTAAGAAGGCCGAAAGCCTTATGAATAAACTATCAGGGATCGTCTTTATATTACTGGGATTAAAAGTCGCACTAACGAAAAGATAATGTACAAAATGGGCACAATCAAAATCGTGCCCATTTATATTTACATAATCTTTTAGGTCAATTTAGGAAAATGGTCTGAGAACAAAACAATTTTTGAAACAGAAAGGTATTGAATACAGATCAGGGATAAAATTGATAATCTTAAATAAAAAGAAATGGAATACAGACAATTAGGCGCATCTGGATTACAGGTGCCAGTGCTTAGTTTTGGGACTGCTACTTTTGGTGGTGGTAATGAGTTTTTCAAAGCATGGGGGAGCACACAGACTGAAGAAGCCAAAAGGCTTATTGATATTTGCCTTGATGCTGGTGTAAACCTTTTTGATACTGCAGATATTTATTCGGATGGTATGGCTGAAGAAGTATTGGGTAGGGCAATCGCCGGTAAACAAAGAGATAAACTCTTGCTTTCCACAAAAGCAACTTTCACCTTTGGGGACGGTCCTAACAACCAGGGCTCATCCCGTTTTCATATTTTAAAACAGATAGAAGGTAGCCTCAAACGTCTCGGAACGGACTATATAGATATTTATCATATGCACGGCTTTGATGGCAATACGCCAGTCGAAGAAACCCTGCGCAGCCTTGATGACCTGATACAAAGTGGGAAAGTACGCTATATTGCCGCATCTAATTTTTCTGGATGGCATTTGATGAAATCACTAGGGGTGTCAGAAAAATATGGATGGAACCGTTACATTGCACATCAGGTGTATTATTCCCTGGCTAACAGAGAGTATGAATGGGAACTTATGCCATTAGGACTCGATCAGAAAGTAGGTGCGATTATCTGGTCGCCACTTTCCGCTGGAAGACTGGGTGGAAAATACGGCCGAGATAAACCCGTTCCAGCAGAAAGTCGTGTAGCTCAAGGCGGTAGTCCGGTACCAGAAATGGTGGTAAAAGAGGACGTATTTTACAATACAATAGATGCTCTGGGCGAAGTGGCGGAAGAAACCGGCAAAAGTATGGCGCAAGTGGCCCTGAACTGGTTACTTCAAAGGCCGACGGTTTCAAGTATCATTATCGGAGCCAGAAACGAAGAACAACTGAAGCAAAACCTAGGCGCAGTGGGTTGGAATCTTAGCACAGAGCAGGTCAAAAGATTAGACGAAGCAAGTACTGTTCCACCAATTTATCCTTATTGGCACCAGTGGCAAAACAAAACCCTGAATCCAACCCCAGACTTTTATAGAGAAAGATGATGAGTAGTTAAACTACTCATACATATACTCCGTAAGCGTTTTTCGGATTTGTGGAATGGATATCTATAATTATTTGATGATTTTTATTTGTTCCTCCAAACATTTTTTCATCTTTGAATATTCTTCCTTAAATCTTTTGTAAATAGCAAATTATAATATGACCAGTGAACAAAAGGCCTGGGATGAGTTTAGGTATGGGGATGAGGATGCGTTAAAGGTCATATTCAATGCCTATTATAATCTTCTCTTTAACTACGGACATAAGTTTACACCGGATGACCACATTATAGAAGATGTGATTCAGGACCTGTTTGTCAAACTTTGGGTAGATAGGGAAAATATCAATCCGACAAATTCTGTAAAGAACTATATCTACAAAGCTTTTAGACGGCGTTTAATTAGAAAATTGGATTATTCGCCAAGGATTATGGCTTTTCCTGCTACGGAAGAACGAATCGGATTTAACATTGAGCTTGGTCATGATCACCGTATGATCAGTGCAGAACGAACAAAAAAGATCCAGCACAATCTCGCTATCGCACTTGATAAAATGACTCCCCGCCAGCGGGAGGTTATTCACTTGCGCTATTTTGAAGAAATGGACTTCAACGAAATTGCCGATGTGATGCAACTTTCGACAAAAGCCACTTATAAACTGCTCTACAGAGCAATCGATGCCCTAAAGCAACATCTTCCAAGGTTTGATTACCTGGTGATACTTTATCTGCTGGATCTCTCCAGGAAGTAACCCGTTTACGATCATAATTTACCGCCCTCAAAAAAAATAAAATTGATTGGGGTAAAATGTGAATCTCGTGTGTATATAACATTAACAAATCATGAACAACTTGAAAGCAACTGATTACAGCAGCTATGGTACGCTGGATTTTTTTGACGATGAAAACTTTATCCGTTACGTTTTGCATCCCGAAGAAGCCAGTAAAACGCATTGGCAGAACGTATTGTCGGAGTATCCGGATAAGGCCCAGGCGATGGAAGAAGCGGAAGGGTGGATACTGATGCTGCGTGCTCAGAAAGTGTATACGCCTAAAAATAGTGCCGAACCCACTTGGGAGCAGATTAGTAAACGGATTGCAAGACATGAACATATCGCACATACCTATAAACTTCCGCTTAAACGTGTCGGTAGATGGGCTTCTGCAATAGCTGCGATGATGGTAATTTACTTTACTGTTGGAGAACTGATGCAACAAGGCAAGCAGGTTATCCAATCCGGTTATGGGCAATTGCGCAGTATCACACTTCCCGATGCGTCAGTTGCAACACTGAACGGCAACAGTCGGATTCATTATATCCGTGACTGGCGTTCTGATAGACCACGGGAGATATGGCTGGAGGGCGAGGCTTCATTTGCAGTAAAACATGTAGCCCTTAAAAACAGATTTCAGGAAGCAGATTCATTTAAGGTACATGTTAATGGCATTGAGTTGACTGTACTTGGTACGAAGTTTAACATTAAAGACAGGCGCGGGCAGACGGAAATTGCATTGCTGGAAGGAAGCCTGAGAATTGAGAAAAAAGGTTTGTCTCCTTTTTCCAGGATCATGAAGCCGGGAGATGTTTTTGTCTACGATGGCACACAGATCCAAAAGGAAGCGCAGAAAATTGCGGCTGCAAGCCAGTCATGGACAAAGAAAGAACTCAATGTGGAGGGATATACATTAAAAGATATTGCTGAGATACTGGAGGATACTTACGGTTACAAGGTAACACTCCATGTGGATGATCTGACTGGAAAGCGACTTTCCGGTACCGTGCCTTCTGGAAGTGCAGAAGATATTCTGTTTGTCGTAGAAAAAGTATTCAACGTAAAAATTATAAAAGATAAGAACCAATTGCTGATTACCCATTGATATAGATGACCTAACGCTCAGTAATTTTTTTAACAACCAACAAAACCCAAACTAAATGAAAAGAAAACTACTAATGATTCTGGGACTGTTCCTCACAGTAACCTTTGCGCAGCCTGCATGGGCACAAGAGCAGATCACACTGCAAAAGGCGCTGGCTGAAATCCAGAAAACTTACGGTACCAAATTTTCTTACCAGGCAGGTCTGGTCAATAACGTAAAGGTAGGGCTCAACCTGCCCCTCACCAAGTCTGAACCCGTAGAGAATGTATTGAAAAAGATATTGTATCCCAATAAAATGCTTTTCCTGTATGTGCAGGAAAACTATTACACCATCATTAGGGATACGCGCGAAGACGAAAAGCAGCTTGAAGCAGCCCGGCAAAATACACCCGAGCCCAATTACAGAACCGTTACAGGGAAAGTCACTGACGAAAAAGGCAATCCACTGGTTGGTGTTACCGTATTTCCGGAGGGAACGAATGTGAGGCAAGGTGTAATTAGTAGCAGTGATGGCAGTTATACCCTGCGTTTGCTGGGGACTGCAGATGCCATTGTATTTACTTACGTAGGTATGCAACCAAAAAAGTTAGCCTTGGGTAAAAGCAATGTAGTAAATGCTACGCTTTATAATGAGCAGAATGTGCTGAATGAAGTTCAGGTGGTCTCTACCGGATATGCCAAAATATCGAAAGAGCGTGCAACGGGCTCTTTTGACTTGATTACAAAAGAAGACATTAAGGAAGTACCTTCAGTAAATCTATTGGAAAAGCTGGAAGGGGAAACTCCCGGTTTGCAGGTGAATCTTCGAAACAATACCATTTCCATCCGTGGAAGAAATAGCTTCGGTAGTGGATATAATCCAAGTCCCCTTATTGTGATCGACGGATTTCCGGTAATGGATAACGAAGATGGACGCGCTGTTTTATCTAAGACCGCTTCTGGTAACGGTACCAGCGGGAGTGCCATTTTAAGCAGGTTTAATCCTGATGATATTGAAAGCATAACCGTGCTAAAAGATGCTGCCGCCGCTTCTATATGGGGTGCGCAAGCTGCGAACGGGGTTATTGTAATTGAAACAAAGAAAGGAAGAAACACACCTCCAATGATCAATTTCGGTACCAACCTGAGCATTTCTGCACCCTCAGATCTAAACAACATTAAGACAATGAACAGCGCACAGTACATTGACCTGGAGCGTGAACTCAAGGATCTGGGCTTCATCACCGATCCGGCCGTAAAACCGAGTTGGGCAGCTTTCAACACTAACCGCCCTCAGAGTGAGGCCTTGGAATGGATGTTTAAAGTGGATCGTGGTACAGCTACAATAGCAGAACGCGACGCTGCACTGGCAGCCTTGGGTCAGATTGATAACAGAAGCCAGATCAAGGACCTTCTTTTGCAGAATGCCGTTTCACAACAGTATAACCTATCTTTATCCGGAGGTGCAAATAAAAGTACTTATTATCTGTCTACCAACTATACCAAAGATATTCCCGTGTTTCGTGGTAACAAGGCGGAGAGTTTCTTTGTCAATTCTAATCTGAATAGTAAATTGTTCAATGACCGGGTAAACCTGAGTTTTGGCCTGAATTATAACTATTCGAACAGCGTTAACAACCCTGCGGCACTGGATGCCATGGGCACAGGACAAAGGGGCTTGCGGCCCTATGAGCTGTTGCAGGATGCCAATGGAAACAACATTTCCAGGGCTATCCGTTACAGAGAAGAGGTAGTACAGGATTTCATGAACAAAGGCTACCTATCATGGCGCTATTCACCGCTTGATGAACTGGACCAAACAGACTACAATACACAGTCTAACCGTCTGCGCTTCAACATGGGGGTAGATACTAAAATTATCGAGGGCGTTAATTTCGTAGTTTCCGGAATGTTGCAGCGTAATATTGAAGAAACCAACAATGTGGATAGGGTAGGCAGCTATAGTGTGAGGGATATGCTGAACTATGCCACAACGGTAAATACCGCCGGAAAATTGGTGACTGGTATACCTTATGGAGGTATCCTGGGACTTAGCAATTATAATGGATGGGAATACTCCCTGAGGTCTCAGGTAAACGTTGACCGCAATGTAGGCGGGCTGTTAAATATTGCCTTCCTTGCTGGTGCGGAGATTCGCCAGAACAGGTACCAGTCTTCTACTCAGCAACGCTACGGTTTCAACGAAGATATTTATCAGGATAAAACTGTGAACCCTACAGTACCTTATAATAATGTTGATGGCTGGCAATCAACGATATCCTATAATAATACATTAAGGAAAAATATCAATCGCGCAATGTCTTATTATTCTAATATTGGCTTATCTTTTCTAAGTGGAAAATATGTAGCCTCCGGAAGTATACGTTTTGACGATTTCACTATAACAGGTGCTTCACGTAACCAGCGTGCCCAACCACTTTGGTCTGCAGGTTTAAAATGGAATGCTAAATTGGAACCACTGGTGAAAGACATCAACTGGCTGAACGCACTTAACTTCAGGCTTACCTATGGGGTAAGTGGAACGCTACCCACAGGATCGGGAAATGTGGTTACACTCAACACGAGTGTAGACAATCTGACAAACGAAACTACAGCGCAGATTGCAAGTCCTGCAAACAACCAGATCTCCTGGGAAAAAGTGAAATCATTCAACTTCGGAGTAGATTTTGCCATACTGAATAACCGTTTGGCATTTAATATAGATGCTTATGATAAAAGGACCGCTGATATTTTATACACATTTCCTTATAATTCAACCTATGGATGGAACAGTTTAATGTTCAACAGCGCGAGCATGAAAAGCCATGGTTTTGAGCTGGGAATGCGCGCAAATGTAATCGGGCATAAAGATTATTCATGGAGTTCGGTCTTTAATTTTTCTTACAATACAAACGAAGTTACAGACAGCAGGCTTAAGAAAAATACTACCAGCAATATCATCGGTTCATCATTGCCTACGGTAGGTCTGCCAGTAGATTATATATATGCATACAGATGGGCCGGACTGGATGATAAAGGCCAGTCGCAGGTATACAATAAAAACGGGGATATTCTCAATTCAAGCGTAGGTAACAATCAGCTGACTGCGGATGACCTGGTATACATGGGAAGAGCTACGGCACCTTACTTTGGTGGTTTTAATAATGATTTCAGGTACAAACAATTCACTATGGGAGTTAGAATTTCTTACTCCATGGGCAATGTGATCAGAAAACCGTCGGTAGAGAGCTATCCGGATTACTCTCCTTACCAGGGCGCCATCGGGATGCATTCTGACCTTGCCCAGCGTTGGAAGCAAGCTGGTGATGAGGATTTTACCAACGTACCCGGCCTGAAAAACATTACTTTTAATAGTTTAAACAGGTATAAAAATGCTGATATATTAATGATCAGTGGTAGTTATGTGCGCCTGCAGCAAATCTCACTGGGCTATATAGCAACCAATGAACTATTGAAACGCACGCCGTTTAAGTCGGCTTCCATTAACGCCAGCGTGAGAAACCTTGGACTGCTTTGGGTAAAAAATAAATACGGGATAGACCCTCAATATATGGCCAGCAGCAGTTACAATAACCTGGCTCCAGCTAAAACATTTTTTATCAGTATTAACACATCGTTCTAACCAGACGTATTTAAAGATATTTTAAAATGAAAAAATTAACCTATAAAATTTGCTTTGGCCTGTTCGTTCTGGCTTTCAGCTCTTCCTGCAGAAAATACGTAGAGGTAGATCAGTTTGGTACGCGTACTTTGAAATATACAGAAGACTTTCAGTACCTGGTTAATAACCGGTCGAACTTTGAAGGTACCTATATTCTTCCTTTGGTAACTAATGACGACATGGGCACTACAGATGTAAATCATCAGAATTCTATGGCGGCAGAAATAAAAGCTGCTTATGTATGGGGAGCAACCTTTTATGGTGATACACAGTCTGATATAGGGTGGAATAACCTTTACAAAAGCATTTACACCTGTAATGAGATCCTTTTTAGCGTAATGGAAAGCCAGAATGGTACCGATGCGCAGAAAAAAGAAATTTATGCAGAAGCGCTGGTGCAAAGAGCCTATGCTTACCTGATGCTGGCCAATCAATATGGCGAAATTTATGATCCGGGCAAAGCACAAAACCAGATCGGTATCCCATTACTAACTACTCCGGATTTGTATCAGAAACTGGACCGCAGTAATCTGAAGAAGGTTTATGATCAGGTGATTTCAGATCTGGAGCAAGCGATTCCTTTTTTACCAAATACTGGAACCAATAACGGGCATGCGGCCAAGGTTTCTGCTTATGCGTTGTTGTCCAGAACCTACCTGTATATGAGAAACTTTGCACTTGCGGGAGAATATGCGGATAAATCACTGGCGATAAACAGCGCATTAAAAACGTTGGAAACTTATATTGGTAAGACAGCAACTTTTCCGAGAAGAGATGAGGATCCAGAGGTTCTTTTGTCAAGGCTTTCTGCTGGAAGGTTCATCTCACAGCTAAACCCTGAGTTGATCGACTTGTTTACTACCGGAGATGTACGGTTGGAACTGTTCACCGGTACGACTGCTGGAGTGCCCGGCAGGGCATACATCCGCCCGCAATTTAACGAATTTGCCAGCCACACGGGACTGTCAGTGCCAGAAATGATATTGATCAGGGCAGAGGTATACGCACGTGCGGGAGAGGTGTCTAAAACATTGGAATTGCTGAACAAACTTAGAAAAACAAGAATCAAAGCAGCCAACTACCAGGATCTGGCCATTTCCAATCCTGCAGATCTGCTTCCTGCTGTCATCAATGAGCGAAGAAGGGAGTTTATGGGAACCGGTTTACGTTGGTTCGATCAACGCAGGTTGAACTTAGATCCTGAATTCGCAAAGCCTTATGTGCGGACGTTCCTCGGACAGCAATATACTTTAAGTCCAGGCAGTAACAGGTATATCTACCCTGTGGCACCTGCTGTACTAGACCTTAATCCAGAAATACAACAAAGCCCAAGATAAATGAGAAAAATATGCTTAATCATCTTTTTTGCCCTTCTGTCCATATTTACCTATGGACAGGATGGTAAAAAACGACTTAACCTCAACCCTGCATTGCCCATAGCTGGAAAGCAGATTTCCCTTCAATATAACGCTAAGGGAACTGACCTCGAATTTAGTGATGAAGTATCAGGAATGGCTACGCTTTTCCACAAGGCTGCTGCCGAATGGGAAGTGCAGCCAGTCAAACTGAAGAAAGTTAATGGAAACTGGACGGCTAACCTTACACCGCCGGCAGACGTATCCTTTATAGCTTTTAGGTTTTTTCAAGGAAGTGCTGAACGTCCTGAAGCAGCTGATAATAATGAAGGGAAAGGATTTTACAGCCAGGTATTGGGTGCTAAAAATAGACCTGTTCCAGGTAATTACCTGGGAGAAGCATTACTGTTTATCGGATCTCAGGAATTAAAACCATTCGCTACCGTTGAAAAAGATGGGGCAAGGGTGGCTGCATTGCTCAAAAAAGAAGCACAGATATCGGGTGCTGTCCTTAACGAAGACCAGTTGTCTGAAATTCAACGTTATTATCAGTTTACTATTAAAGATAGTCAGCAGGCTGAGGCTTTGAAATCAGAAATCCTTAACCGTTTCCCCAAAGGAAACACCGCCAGGTTCATCAGTTTTCAAAAGGCGCAGCAGGAAAAAGATCCGGCAAAATTTGCTTCTGCGATGGAGCAGTTTCTGGTTTCATTTCCAATAGCGGAATGGCGTAAAAATAAAGGTTCCCAGGCTTATATTTATTATACTGTTTATCGGGCACTGGGCACTGCTTATTTTGAGAGAAAGGCTTACGATAAGTTTTTGGCTTTGTTCAACGATTTTGATTTTAAAACGGCCAATGAAGTTTACCGCTGGAACCTAACCAGGACCGAGATGATGGGGTCTGAAGAAGAAAAGAAGGCCCTTTTGCCTTTAAGCCGGAAGATCATGCCATATTTATTGAAATTGAAAAATGATGGTTCTTACAGAGAAGATTTTGGTGGTAATGATTCACTGGAAAATAACAATGTTGACCAGCAACTGAGCGACCGGATCTTTACCCACGTTTCTTTATGTAAAGCTGGTGGGGCTTACCAGGAGGCCGTAGATTATATACAGCAGTTATCTAAACAAAAGAAGTATGCGAATGCAGAACTGAATGAGTTGCATTTATATATGCTGCAGAAACTTGGAGCGGTTAAAGACATACAGCCATTACTGGAGGCAAGCGTTAAAAATAGTGCGGTAACCCCATTGATGTTCGATAAGCTGAAGGAAATTTACCTTTCCGCACACAAGGGTGATTCAGCAGGTTACGAAAAATATTTGGCCTCATTGAAATCTTCGGATGTCTTAAGTGCCTTGCGCCACCATGTAATGGAAAATATGGTCAGACATCCGTTGATCCCTTTTTCTTTGGAAAATGCAGAGGGAAAAATGGTTAATTCTGCAGATTGGAAAGACAAGATTGTGGTGATTGACTTTTGGGCCACCTGGTGCAGACCTTGTATCATGGCTTTTCCGGGGATGCAACTATTGATAGACAAGTATGCTAATGATTCTTCGGTAGGAGTTTACATGATCGGTACAATGCAGTTTGGCGACTATAAGAAAAAATCAGTTGACTATGTAAAGAGCAAAGGTTTCCGTTTCAATTTGTTGCATGATGCCATTGGAGAAAAAGGTGAGCAGAATAAAGTGTTTAAAAGCCTGATTCCCTTGTTCCAGTCTTCGGGTATCCCTCGTAAGATTATTGTGAAAAATGGTGAGGTAAGGTATAGCTCTGAAGGGTATTCAGGTAGTCCAAGTCAGCTTATGGATGAGTTGTCGATGGCCATTGAGATCATAAGGTCAGAAAATTAAGCAGATGAAAAAGAGTTATAAATTGTTATTAGCCGCAATGTCGCCAATATGGATATTGTCGGCACAGGCGCAGATGAACCCAAAGGTGAAGCTGCAGGAAGCATTGAAATTGATCCAGGATAATTACGTGGATCCCGTGCAGGATGAGAAAATTGTGGATGTGGCCATCAAAGCAATGATCAGCGATCTGGATCCGCATTCCAGCTATGTGAGCAGGGAAGAGGCAGAAGCAATGAATAGCGCGATGCGCGGTAGTTTTGCAGGAATTGGGATCAGCTTTGCAATGATCAATGACAGTACTTTCGTGACTTCGGTAAATCCAGATGGGCCCGCTGTACGGGCAGGATTACGCCAAGGCGACCGTATCACGGGTATTGATGGTCAGTCTATAGTAGGAAAAGGCTTAAAGAATCAGGAAGTGATGAAGATGCTTCGTGGGGAGAAGGGTAAAGAAGTGAGCCTGCAGCTGATGCGTGGCGAAATGACCGAGCCCATTTTGCTCAAAGTAATGCGCGAGCAGATAGCAGATCTGTCCATCCGCGCTAGTTACATGGCCAGCAAAGAAATTGGCTACATCTCGCTGGGCATCTTCAGTGAATCCACACGTAGGGAAATGGATGCTGCTCTCAAAGCGTTAAAAGCGCAAGGCATGAAAAAACTGATCCTGGACCTACAGGGTAACGGTGGCGGATATGTACAGGCGGCTATAGGGGTAGCAGACGAGTTTTTACCTAAGGAAAGTACTGTGTTTTATTCGGTAGGACACGATGGAGGTAAGGATTATTATGGTACGGGTGGTTTTGGACAGTTCATGACAGGCGATTTGGTGGTGCTGATTGACGAATCTACAGCTTCATCGAGTGAGATTGTAACTGGCGCATTGCAGGACTGGGATCGTGCAGTTGTTATCGGCCGCCGCAGTTTTGGCAAAGGATTGATGCAAAAGCCGGTAACAATGACTGACGGCTCGGTATTACACTTGACAGGCGCAAGGTATTATACCCCTTCAGGAAGATCAATTCAGAAGCCCTATACAAAGGGGAAGGCTGATTATTTTGAGGACTTTAACCGTAGAATGGCTTCTGGTGAATTGAAAGAACCGGGACATTTTAACTTTCCGGATTCGCTGAAGTTTAGTACGCTGAACAATAAAAAAACGGTTTATGGTGGCGGTGGTATCATGCCAGACCGCTTTATTCCAATCGACACCAATTTATACAGTAATTGGATGGCCCGAATCATGAACAGTGGGCTGACTACTAAAGCGGGATTCGATTTTGTGCAGCAGCATAGAACTGCTTTGTTACAGAAATACCCAGATTTTCAGGCTTTTAATACGGGTTTTAACGTGGATGACTTGATGCTGGACAGGATCATGGAACAGGCCAATGCACGTTATAAGGGGATGCCGGAAAAATCTGATGTAGCAGCTCGGAATAGCCTGTCAGTAGAATTGAAGTCGGACATCGCTACCCTGCTGTATACAGGACGGGACTATCAGTTGCGTGTGCGTAACGAAGCCAACGAGAGTTTTCTGGCTGCCGTTGAAGTATTGAACGACCAGTCTTTATATAACCGCATGCTGAAGGGCAATGGCAAAGCCAAAAGCCTGAACAAAAAGAAATAACACAGTAAAATAAGAATGAAAAAAATGAGAAAGACAATTTTATGTTTATTGGCGGGAATGGCACCTTTATGTCTTGCTGCACAGACCGGATATACCATTAAAGGACAGATAGGTAAGTTGAACAAGCCCGCAAAAGCTTTTTTATTGGTTAGATATACAGATCGGGTTGATCTTGATTCTACACAGATTGTAAACGGGAAATTTGAGTTTAAAGGGAAGATGGATTCGCCAATGGAGGCTCATTTACGTGTGAGACACGATGCTACACCGGATCATCCTTCAAAGATGTCGACTTATGATGTAAAACCTTTACTATTGTCCAATGAGGCAATTAGCGTTACAGCTAAAGATTCGATCTCAAAGGCGGTGATTACTGGTTCAGCTCTGAATGCGGAAAATGATAAGGTAACGGCATATCTTAAGCCTATCTATGGGAAATATGAAGCATTGAACAATGAGTATAGAGAACAGCCGGAAGCAAAAAAGCAGGATCAGGCCTATATTCAAAGCTTAGAGGTACGTGCAAAAGCGATTGAAAAGGAAATACTGGATGCTAAACTATCTTATATTGAGAAGAATCCGAATCAACATATGGCCTTGATGGCTTTTAGTTCTTTACTGGGCCCTGAGTTTGATGTATTGGCCATGGAAAAGATTTTTCTTAGCCTTAATGAGAATATAAGAACTTCTTACCTGGGAAAACAGGTAGGTGCCAAGATTGCTACTGCGAAAAAAACATTGGAAGGTGTAGAAGCTGCTGATTTTGCCCAGCCGGATGTGGATGGGAAAATGGTGAAACTATCAGATTACCGTGGTAAATATGTGTTGATTGATTTTTGGGCTTCCTGGTGTGCACCTTGTAGAAGGGAAAACCCTAACTTGGTGAAGGCATACGATCAATATAAATCAAAGGGTTTTGAGATCCTTGGGGTGTCGATGGACAAAGCAAGTGACAAAGCAAAATGGTTGAAGGCAATCGAAGATGATAAATTGACCTGGAAACAGGTGGCTGATCTGAAAGGATGGGACAATGAGGCCGGAATGCTTTATGAAGTAAAAGCAATACCAATGAATTTTCTGATTAATCCGGAAGGTAAGATCATTGCGAAATACCTTCGCGGAGAGGAACTTTCAAAGAAACTCGAAGAGATTTTTAAAGGGAAGCCTTAATCTCAGATTTGCTGTTTTCTTCAAAACATAAATATTTTTTTATTTAGTTTGACGGGGAGCATACTACCGGAGTAAAATTTTCTAGAGATTTTTCTCCGGTTTTTTTATGCCTTAATCTCTTGTTAATGGGGTCAAAAAAACACTTTTCTGGATAGGCCGGACTTACAATTTCCCTTAATATAAAGTTAATATATAACGGCTTGCTTAATTGCGGAATTTTTCTGCAACTTTATCTTTATAGTATTAAGCGAGATATAAGACCCATGGCTACCTACGGCAAATTTACTGATGAGGAATTGACTGCCTTGCTTAAAGAGGGAGACCATGCTGCATTTACCGAGATTTATCATCGGTATTGGAAAAAACTGTTTTACATTGCCGGAAAAAAGCTGGGCAATCTGGAAGAAGCAGAGGAAGTGGTGCAGAATATTTTTATGTCGCTCTGGAACAGAAGAGCGGTAATCATCATCACTACTACTTTGGGTGCCTATCTTACTACCTCTGTAAAATACTGGATCATTAAAATACTGGATAAACAGTATCATCAACAGAAATATACGCAAAGTATTGCCAGTAATGTGTTGGACGATTCGACCCAGCAATGGCTGGAGTTCCTGGACCTGAAAGAAATTCTGGACAGGTACATCTCTGAACTGCCCGAAAAGTGCCAGCTCGTGTTTAGCATGAGCAGAAACCTAAACATGTCCCAGAAACAAATTGCCGAAGAACTCAATATTTCTGAAAAGACAGTTGAAGCGCATATGGGAAAGGCGATAAAAACTTTACGAACAAGGTTTAATCAGTTCTTTTTGACCTTATTATAATTTTTTTTTGAATGTAACTAAGGGATTTTCATTTTAGGATGGATACTATAAATACAGGCCCCTAAGAAATGGAACATTCGGAAGAACTACAAAGATATAGATACCTAGCCTCGAAATGGCTGGACCATACCATTACCGAAGACGAGCTCAAAGAGTTTAATAATTGGTATACTGCAAATCTTGATGCACCATTAAACATTCCGGGTTCTTTTGCCGCAACTGAATCGGTGCTGGAAGCAAGGATACTCAAAAAATTAAACGATAAATTTGGAGTAGTAGCGGAAAGCAATAGACACAAGTTACATGGCGGGGCAAAAATCAGCTGGCTAGTGCGTATTGCAGTAGCTGCTTCCATCCTGATTGCCATGGCTGCGGGATTATGGTTTTATCAGAATCGAACAATAGAGGCCCAGTTACAGATTGTAACCCAAACAGACATTCCTCCTGGTAAAAATACGGCTATGTTAACCTTCTCAAATGGAACAGTCGTACAACTCAGCGACGCCAGGAAAGCAGTCTTCATCAACCAGGAAAAATTAAAATACAATGATGGCACTGTAGTGGGGATGGGGACCGAAGCCAAGGGCATTGCAGCCAGTGAACTGATCACAGCAGCTACTCCAAAAGGGGGGACTTACCAGGTAATTTTATCTGACGGAACCCATGTCTGGTTAAATGCTGATAGCAAATTGTCATTCCCCTCACAGTTTACCGGAAATAGCCGCACAGTGACCCTCAGCGGAGAAGCGTATTTCGAAGTCGCTAAAAATAAGGCAAAGCCATTTGTTGTGAATTATGGTAAATCAGCGGTAGAGGTTTTGGGCACCCATTTCAACATTATGGCCTATAAAGACGAAGCAGCTAGTAAAGTTACTTTACTTGAAGGGGCGGTTAAAGTAAACAATGGAGCAGAAAAAGTTGTGCTGAAGCCGGGGCAACAAGCCGAAATTTTGGAACAGAAGGGGTCAGCAATTGCACTAAATAATGATATAGATACGGAGCAGGTCATAGCCTGGAAGAACGGATATTTTATGTTTGCCAATGAACCTGTTGAGAGCATTATGCGTAAAATATCCCGCTGGTACGATGTAACGGTTGTTTATGAGGATAACCAGCAGGATAAGGCCTTATGGGGTACCGTGTCACGTTTCAAAAATGTATCAGAGGTTTTAAGACGCCTGGAACTCACCGGAGTGGTACGCTTTAAAATGGAGAATCTGAATAGTAAAGGAAAAGAAAGGAGGATAATTGTTATGAAATAGCGATACACCATTTCAGCATAATTATCTAAAAAACCAGGAGCGATTGCAGCGCCCCCGGTTTACCCGCATAAATGCGGTTTAGGTGATCATTGCCTTTAGAGACATTATAATAAGATCGAACAAATTATTAAACCAACCTAATATTCAAAGATATGGAAATTTATCCTTATGAACTCTGTAATATAAAATGTTACAGGGGTTATAAACTAATCTTGATCATGAAACTAATAGTTTTTTTTCTCCTCACTAGTTTGCTGCAGGTAAGCGCCAGTGGCTTTGCCCAGCGGGTAACATTGTCAGAAAAAAATGCGAAGCTTGAGCAGGTTTTCAGTAAAATACGAAAGCAAACCGGTTTTGATTTTTTATGTGATGCAGATATTATCAAGCAAACCAAACGGATTACCTTAGATGTTAAAAACAGTCCACTGACAGCTGTGCTGGAGAAGTGCTTTGAAGGACAAAAGGTGTCTTTCAGTTTTATAGATAACATGATTGTAGTCAGGAAAATCACAGGCGCCCAACTCGCTGAATTAAAAATTGTGACTATAAAAGGGATCGTAACGGATACCAAAGGACAGCCATTGCCCGGGGTGTCGGTTAAGCTGAAAGGTGCTTCTTCCGGAGCTGCAAGCACGAACCGGGAAGGGCAGTATACCATAACTATACCGGAGTTATCCGGCACGCTAGTTTTTTCTTTTATGGGTTTTACCACAAGGGAGGTTCCAGTTGAAGGAAGGACCAATATAGATGTACAACTAACAGAGTCGAACACCGCATTGAACGAGGTGGTAGTAGTGGCTTATGGAACACAGACGGCCAGGAACCTGGTGGGATCTGTTGCAAGTCTGTCAGCCTCAGATATCAAAGACCAGCCAACCGGAACATTTGCCGAACGGCTCAGTGGAAAGCTGCCTGGCGCCCAGGTAGCACAAACAACGGGTCGCCCCGGGCAGGGTATGGACCTGCGTGTACGTGGCGCAGCGTCATTAGGTACCAATGTAAGGCCTTTAATTGTAGTAGATGGGCAGCCCATGCCGGCAAATCCCGATAATATCAATAACATCAACGCTGATGAGATAGAGTCGTTTACGATTCTGAAGGATGCCTCATCAACTGCTTTATATGGCTCAAGGGCGGCAAATGGTGTAATCATCATTACTACAAAAAGAGGAAAAGCTGGCGCTACGCAAATCAATTTTAATTCTTATTATGGGGTTGCTTCCCTCATGAAAGAACTCATCCCTCCTGTAATGAATGCGAACCAGCTGGCCACCTACATGAAGGGCTTTTATGAGGACAAGATCAAATATGAAGGTTTTACGGGTGCCGTACCTGCAGTATATCAAAACCCTGAACAATATGGCGTAGGCACAGACTGGTTTGATGTATTGACCAGGAATGCCCCCGTCCAAAACTATAGCCTTTCCATCAATACGGGTAATGAAAAATCGTCTTTTAGTTTGATAGGCGGCTATTTCAATCAGCAGGGCATACTTAAAAATACAGGTTACAAGCGGTTTTCTTTAAGGGCCAATGGTGATATCAATTTAAACAAAAGCATCAAAATCGGTTTTGGTGTAGCACCATCTATCCAGCTGGAACACAACATCAGGCAGGGAACCGGATTTAATGTTGACGGCCAGCGGAATATATTTGCGGCCGCTTCGATGATGCCTACTATGGGGTCGCCCTATAATCCAGATGGCTCACTGGCATTGGGTATCTCAGGTTTTACCAATCAGTTTGTTTGGGCAAATCCACTCCGGCAGTTGCTGGAAGTAAAGGATGATGCCAACAGGATCCGTGTACTGGCTAATGTATTTACAGAAATAAAACTTACTAATGATTTTACTTTTAGGGCATCAGGAAGCGCCGATATTGGAAATATGGCCCGCAACAGGTTTATCCCATCTACCTCTATAGGTGGTTTTAATGCTCTGCCTATTGAAAACCCTCCGCCAGGTAACAATACGGCACTGGGGGAGACATTGAGCAATAGCGACTATACCTGGCTTAATGAAAACACGCTTACTTATCAAAAGCGTTTTGGACAACATTCATTGCAATTACTGGGTGGTCTTAGTCTTCAACGCTCAACCGGTTTGGCAAGCGACATGGTAGGCCGTGACTTTCCGGACGATAAGATCCCCTACTTAAGTGCAGCCACACGTTTTACGACCAACACTTCAAGCTTTAACGCCTGGTCTCTGATGTCTGTATTGAGCCGGTTAAACTACAGTTATAAAGATCGTTATATCTTACAGGCCACCTTAAGAAGAGACGGGTCCTCCCGTTTCGGCGACAATTACAAATGGGGTACTTTTCCGTCGGTTGGTGCCGCCTGGATTGTGAGTGACGAAAATTTCCTGAAGAATGTACCAAAAATAAGTTTTCTGAAATTAAGGGCTAGTTATGGATTAACCGGAATGAATGAAATCGGTAATTATACTACTGCAGCTAGTATAGGTAACGCCAATTATGTTTTTTCAGGTGGCCTGGCCCCGGGAAAAGTACAAAACAGCCTGGGCAATCAGGATCTAGCCTGGGAACGTAATAAGCAGTTTGATGCAGGGCTTGACCTGGGACTGTTCGATGACCGCATCAGTTTCACTTACGACTACTACAATAAGCTGACATCGGGTTTATTGTTTTCTGTTCCTGTGCCACAATCTTCTGGTTTTGCCACAGTGCAGGATAACCTGGGCGATATTAGCCAGTGGGGGCATGAATTCGTGTTGAGCACTAAAAACATGACCGGTAGTTTTAAATGGAACACAAGTGTCAATATTTCCCTTAACAGGAACACGGTTAAACGGATTGGATTGAACAATATTTCGTTTGCAGATTCGCCTACAACTACGCTCAACGAATTTACGGATTATCGGACGCTGGTTGGTAAGCCTGTTGGTCAGTTCTATGGTTATATATTTGACGGGATCTTTAAGAACCAGGCCGAAGCTGATGCGGGCCCTAAATATTATGGTACGGGTACAACAACGCTTTCCCGCGCCGGAACAGTCAGATTTAAGGATTTAAACGGCGATGGAAAGATTACTTATCCGGAAGATCAGACAGTGATTGGTGATCCCAACCCGAAATTTATTTTTGGCTTGAGCAATAACTTTCAATACAAAAACTTTGATTTGAGCATAGCTATCTCGGGTACCTATGGAAACAAATTGAAAAACGGTATGCAGGAAAGTACTTACAACCTGGATGGGGTATTTAACGGGCCTCCGGAACTGCTCGACCGCTGGCGGTCGGAAGAAAATCCTGGAAATGGCAGGGTTGCACGAACTTTAGCGGGTACCACAGGAGCTTACCGTACAGACAATACCTTGTTTATTTACGATGCCTCGCACCTCACCATCAATAACGTTGCACTTGGTTATAGCTTTAAAAAGTGGAGGACACCATACATCAAAAACCTGCGGATATATACCTCTGTGCAGAATGCCTACATTTTTACCAGTTACCCTGGCAACCCGGAGGTAAGTGCCGGAGGTCTTGCATTTGTAACCCAGCAGGGGCAGGACCTGGGGGCCTATCCACTTCAACGGACCTTTACGTTTGGTTTAAACCTGGACCTTTAAAAACCGATTAAAATGAAAAAGATTACTTACTTCATCATAATAGTGTTGAGTTTTATGGAACTATCGTGTAAAAAGTTCCTTGACGAAACCAACCCCAACAACATCACATTGGGTAACTATTTTAAAAGCGAAAATGACTTTACTCTGGCTGTCAATGGCGCTTACAATCAACTGCGTGGGCTTTACAATAGCAAAAGTGCCTGGACTATGGGCGAAATGCGATCTGATAACACACATTACGATTATAAGTCATCAGATCAGGCCGTTGCTACCGTTAACCGTTGTGCTGTTGCTGATTTTCTGGACGATAAATTTAACAACCAGACCCCGCCCAAATGGAATGCAGGTTTCAATACGATTTCGGCAGCAAATGTAATTATAGACCATATTGATGACATTACTTTGCCCGAGGCCAGCCGCAATGCTATCCTTGGCCAGGCTAAATTTATCCGTGCCTTAGCCTATTTTGATCTGGTGCGATACTATGGCGCATTGCCTATTTATTCGCGTGCACCCCTTACACGAGCAGAAACCTATGTTCCCCGTTCCTCAGTTCAGGAAGTGTATAACCTGATTATTGCTGATGCCACCGATGCTGCGACGATGTTGGCAGGCCCGACTTTTCCTCAAACAGGTCGTGCAACAAAAGGCGCGGCTTTGACATTGCTTGGTGATGTTTACATCAACTTAAAAAAGTATGACCTGGCAGAACTGGCCTTAAAACAGGTAACGACAATGGGTTATAGCCTGTTCTCGAATTATAGCGATGCCTTTCAGCTAGCCAATAAAAATGGAAAGGAATCTGTTTTTGAGATACAGTTCAATACAGCTCTGGCAGTGCCGCAGGCTAACGTAGATGCTTCCATTTATAATTTTTTACCGCGGATGGTTAACTCTACAGTGGTGACAGGGGTAAATTACAACAACGTCACTACGGTTGGAGGCTACAATACACCTACCCAGGATCTGATCAGTTCTTATGAGTCTGGCGACCTGCGGTTGGACGCCAGCATAGCTATTGCAGAGGGTACTTTCAATGCAACGGATGATTTTACGGCAACCGCGGTAAAATCAGTAGTGGGGTATACCGCACCGGTAGGCAAAGTGGGCCGTCCCTTTCCGAAGAAATTTCTGCATGCCCATACCATTGGCGGGCAAACGAATGACAACTGGCCCGTTTATCGTTACGCTGAAACTTTACTGTTGCTAGCCGAAAGCCTGATCGAGCAAAATAAAGGCGGCGAAGCCTTACCTTATCTGAATGCTGTAAGAAGCCGGGCTTTCGGTAATGCTACGGCTAATATTACAAGCACTGACCAGACCGTATTGAGGGCAGTTATCCTGAAAGAAAGAAGGGTAGAGCTGGCCTTCGAAAATAAACGCTGGCTGGATTTGGTGCGAACAGGAAATGCCATTACAGTAATGAATGCTTTTGGTGTTAAGCAAAAGTTGCTATACAGTTACCTGCAGTCCGGAAGTTACAATGTCGTTCAAGAACGTCTGCTCTTTCCGATACCTAATGCAGAAATATTGCTAAATGATAAACTAACGCAAAATGAAGGATACGGACAATAACTATGTTAGTATGAAAAGAAACCTGATCTTATGTGCCATTTTTACCGCAGGACTAATCTGGTCCTGCGGTAAAAATAATACTACAGAACCACCAGTTGTTACGCCTCCTTTTGTGAGCAAGCCGCCTGAGGCTTTTGCAGGATTTCTGACGGTACTGACCAATGATGCCAGTAGAAAAATTGAGATCTATGATCCTACAGTGGAAAACTGGAATTCAGCCGAAGCAAAGAAATGGTCCTGGACCCCTACGGTTTCACTTGGTTTTGTGACTGCCGATGTCAATACTTTTGGCGGAGGTACGGATTTTAAACTCAGAAAAGTACCGGTATGGAACAATGCCGAATATGCAGCTATTACAGATAACAGTTTTGCCGCTATTGTTGAATACCCTTCCGGTCAGCGGAAATGGTCAAAGCGCCTTAGCGGGAACCTTCATTCGGCAGAATTGCTTCCAAATGGCAATATAGCCATTGCAGCATCCGATGGAGGCTGGGTAAGGCTTTATGCCTCCTCACAAGGTCCTGATCAGGAATATTATGCTGAGTATCCCTTGATTTCTGCACATGCGGTTTTGTGGGATCCCACTACGAATGTACTTTGGGTTACAGGTCAGCATGCCACAACCAAAGCACATATCCTCACTGCTCTTGCCATTAGCGGTACAGATGCCATGCCTGAACTTACGGAAATTGCTTCCTGGAGAACAACGATTCCATCATCCTGGGGGCACGAAATATCTCCATATTTTGGCGATAACAATCTGCTTTGGGTAACCAGCAATGGTGGAGAATATGTGTACAACAAAAGCACAAAGACCTTTTCGGTTGCACCAACAGCAGGCCTCACTTTTGTAAAAGGGATGGCTAACCAGCTTAGTGGACAAATTGTGTTGACCCGACCGGACTACAATAAAAATCCGCGACCCATTATGAATTGCGGTTTGAATGACTGGAGTACGAGTACGGTGGATTTTTATTCTTCCAAAGGGCAGTTAGATGGGACAAGGGTGGTAAATGGAGCCTGTTTTTATAAAGTTAAGCTGCTGAACAGCAATTATCAGTAACTGATCTTTATTCTGGCCTATCCATTCATAGTAAATTAAACCTTATCAAGATGAAAACATTGAATGCTAAAATTATGTTCTTTTTTTGCTGCTCAGTCCTATTTGTCGCATGTAAAAAAGAAGGAGTAAAACAGGAAGCTAAGCGGGAAGTCCCGGCAAAAACGCAGTTGAATGCTGAAACCAATGCGGTGCTGGCCACTTGTTGCTGGATTGGTACCACAAATCAGGCCAACGACAAGATGGAGGCTTACGACCCTGCTGTAACCAGCTGGGCTACACCTAAATGGTCCTTTAAGCCAACAACCACCTTGGGCTTTAACGCAACTTCAGAACTACCCTTATGGGGAGATGTAAACGACGTGAAAGTCAGGAACAACAATCATTGGGGTTCAACGCAGGTTATTGTGGCCCATGGTGGAAGATTATCCGTAATTGCGAAATATCCGGGAGGGCAGCGGATATGGGCAACAGGATTCCCTACTGATGCGGGGATTCACGGTATTGAAATCCTTCCGGATGGAAATTGTGTGGTTGCGGCTGCAGGCACAAGCGCTGGTACAGGCGGCAATTACATCCGGATTTATTCTTCTTCGCAAGCTGCCCCCAATCAGTATGTGAATACGATATACCCACTTACCTCTGCTCATCAGGTACTGTGGGACCCTTCCAACAATTGTCTCTGGGCCATTGGGGCTACTCTCAATAAGTACGCATACAATACTGCTGCAAATGGTGGAACGGTTTCCGGTCCTAAGTTGACTTTATTGGCCAGTTATTCGCTTACTACCGTTACTCCTTGGGGGCACGATATTGCCACATATGATGGGGATACCAATAAGCTGCTGGTTACTGCCAATGGGGGCGTTTATGTATTCAGTAAATCTGCTGGTGCATTTATTCCAGGAGCAATAACCGGAGCTGCACAACGCGCTTTTGTAAATGCGGTAAGCACCCTTCCAGGCCAGAACATTATGGTGCAGACTTACAAAGATCCGGGTTGTACCTTTAACGGCTGGTGCGCTAACCATGTAGACTTTTACAATCTGGCTACGGGTGCATTTCTGTATTCGCGCACTGTAGGTACTGCAGCTTTTTACAGGGGGAAATCATTCGATCCGAATTATTAAAATTATCCGTATATGAAATTAAAAATAAAAGCCATTTTTCTGTTATTTCTGTTTTGTGTTACAGGTACAAAGGCGCAGGATGTAGGGTTGCGGAGCTCCATCATTCCGGCACCGGCAAAGATTGAAAAACATGAGGGGCAATTTGTATTTAATGACCAGACGGTCATCACAACAGATGATATGGTTGCACAACCCATTGTTCGGATTTTTAAAGCATATCTTTCTGCTCGGAGCAAATCTGGCAGGGTACAAAGTAAGCGGAACAGCATACGGTTTACCAGCAAAGGGGCTGATGATTTGCCTGATGAAGGCTACAAGCTAAACATTACACCAGAAGCTATAGTGATAACGGGAAAAAAGGTGGGGCTGTTTTATGGGATGCAATCACTGATTCAGTTGCTTCCCATTGAAGCTGCCGAAACCCTAAGATTGCCCTGCATGAACATTACAGACTACCCAAGGTTTGCTTATCGGGGCTTGATGCTTGATGTATCGCGTCATTTTTTTTCCGTGGCTCAGATTAAAGAGCTGCTCGATATGATGTCGCAATATAAGTTAAATCGTTTTCATTGGCATTTAACCGACGACCAGGGCTGGAGGATAGAGATTAAAAGCCTTCCAAAACTTACAGAGGTGGGGGCCTTTAGGGTGCCACGTAATGGTGATTTTGGTGCCATGGAAGCCCCCAGACCAGGGGAAAAGGCAACCGATGGAGGTTTTTATACCCAGGATGAGGTACGGGAGATCATCAGGTATGCAGCAGAAAGAAACATCCAGGTGATGCCCGAAATAGACGTTCCGGGCCATTCTATGGCTGCAATTGCGGCCTATCCACATCTTTCCTGCACACAGGACACCAGCATCAAGGTAAGCCCGGGCAGCAGTTTTGCCAAATGGTTCCCTGATAGGAAATTTGAAATGTATATAGACAATACACTTAACCCCACAAGTGAAGAAACTTATGTGTTTTTGGATAAAGTTTTTACAGAAGTAGCAGCCCTGTTCCCTTATGAATACATACATATAGGCGGCGATGAGTGCTATAAGGGTTTTTGGGAGAGAGATGCAGGTGTACAGGCCTTCATGAAAAAAATGAACATCGGCAGTACCCATGAACTGCAGGACTATTTTACCAGCAGATTGAACAAGATCATCCGTTCAAAAAACAAAAAACTAATTGGCTGGGATGAGATATTGGATGGAGGACTGAATGACCAGGTTGCCATAATGAACCGTTTTGGAGAGAAAGGGGCAATAACCCAGTTAAAGAAAAAGCTGAACATTGTTCTGGCACCGGGAAATAATGGTTTGTATTTTGATTATGCGCAGAGTCGTTCGGATATGGAACCCATCAACCACGGCGGTTTTTCACCGGTTTGGAAAGCCTATGGCTACAATCCTGAATATGAAGGACTGAACGAAGAAGATAAAAAGCACATCATGGGTGTTTCCGGTTGTATATGGACTGAAAATATCCCTTCTATTTCCAAACTGCAATACATGATATTTCCAAGAATGTTTGCGCTGGCAGAGACCGCATGGAGCCAGGAATACAATAAAGATTATAAAGGTTTTGCTGAAGTTACCTTGCCGAAGCATCTTGAAAAACTGGATAAAGCGGGCTACAATTACCGGGTGCCCACACCTTTTGTCTATACCGACACTACCTTTACCGGAAAGCATTTTCACTTTGACTTGAAGGTGCCAATGGCCGGGGCGAAAATATATTACACCTTGAACAACCGCTTGCCCGGCGATGCAGATCATGAATATCAGGGACCAGTAACCTTTGATATTCCGGAGGGAAAGAAAAGGATATTGAAAATAATTGTGATTTCGCCCTCAGGCAGAAGGAGCGTAGTCACCAACATTACATTGGATAATAGCAATTAAAGAAAACACACAAATGAAATTAAAACAACTATTAACCCTTATTCTGGCTGTGGGCCTGTTTCTTCTACTCGGCTTTCAGCTAAGAGATGAACAGACCAACCCCAGCAGTTTTGAAGTCTTGAAAAAGACCTTTAAAAACCCTGTTGAAGCATATGGTACAACGCCTTTTTGGGTTTGGAATGCTAAGGTAAGCAGGAAGCTTATAGATTCGATGATGCTCGACTATAAGAAAAACGACTTTGGCGGAGTAATCGTTCATCCAAGACCCGGGCTGATCACCGAATATTTGTCAGAAGAATGGTTTAGCCTATTTGATTACACCATGCAATTGGGTAAAAAGCTGGGACTGAAGGTATGGATCTATGACGAGAACTCGTATCCTACTGGTTTTGGCGGCGGCTTGGTCCCAGATCAGATGCCGGAATCGTACAACCAGGGACAGATGCTTTATATGAGCGAGGTTGACCAGCTTCCGGATAGCCACACAGATATTTTCATCGCGTTAAAAGCAGTAAACGGAGCATATATCGATGTAACGTCAAGCCTGCCGGCAGAGAAAGAAAAAAAGGGAAAGTATCGGATTTTCAAAAAAGTGAATTACGAAAAGTCAAACCGAGGTACAGTAGCAGGTCCTATTGGGTCCTCGTATGTAGATCTGATGGCCAAAGGTGTAACCCAAAAGTTTATGGATGTTACCTTCAAAGGATATGAAAAAGTTGCAGGTCATGAGTTTGGCAAAACTGTTCCGGGTATTTTTTCTGATGAGCCGACCATTATTAATGAGGGGAAGGATTGTGTGCGTTGGACCCCGGATCTGTTTGCCCATTTCAAAGAAAAATGGGGTTACGACCTGAGCCTCCACCTGCCATCGCTGTTTGAGGAAACAGGGGACTGGAGAAAAGTTAGGCACAACTATTATCAGACGCTGTTACAGTTGTTTATAGATCGCTGGTCTAAACCGATGTTTAATTATACACAGCGGTACAACCTGATCTGGACAGGACATTACTGGGAACATGGCTGGCCCAGTCCATATCATGGTCCCGACAATATGGCCATGTACGCCTGGCACCAGATGCCGGGAATAGATATGTTGTTTAACCAGTATAATGAAGAAAAGCCGGTTCAGTTTGGTAACATCAGGGCTGTTAAAGAGTTAGGGAGTGTTGCCAATCAGTTGGGTAAGCAACGTACACTCTCTGAAACATATGGTGGTGGAGGTTGGGAACTTACATTTAAAGACATGAAGCGCCTGGCCGACTGGGAGTTTGTATTGGGGGTGAATTTTATGAACCAGCACCTTTCGTTCATGACCATTACCGGGGCCAGAAAATACGATTATCCGCCAAGTTTTTCTTATCATGAACCCTGGTGGCCATTTTACAAATCGCTGAACCAGTATTTTGCACGCTTGTCGCTATGCCTGGCTAGTGGTCAGCAAAAAAATGAAGTGCTGGTTATGGAACCTACAACTTCTGCCTGGATGTATTATTTCAGGGGCAAGGAAAACAAGCGCTTCTTTGAAATCGGGAAAAGTTTCAATGATTTTGTAACCAACTTACAAAAGGAACATATAGAGTATGACCTTGGTTGCGAAAATATCATCAAAGATCAGGGGAAAGTTGAAAATGGAAAGTTCATTATCGGGCAGCGTGCCTACAATACCGTAATTATCCCCCCGGGTATGGACAATATTGATGCCCCTACGTTTAACCTGTTAAAAGCATACGTTAGCCAGGGTGGTAAAGTAATTCTGTTTGAAAAACCTGCCTTTGTGGATGGGAATTCCGGTGTTGCGGATGAGTTTTTTGCGACTGATAAAGCAAATGTGCTGCGGGTTAGGGATGCAGCGCAAAAGCAGATCATCAGGGAACATCTGTTGCCTGCAGATTTCAAAATATCTGCTACCAGCAGCCAGGGGATAGGCGGTAACCTTTACTATCAGCGCAGGCACTTATCTGATGGACAGCTCGTCTTTCTTTCTAATGCAAGTATGGATGGGATATCTAAAGGTAAGGTGGTGCTTAAGGGTAAAGATGCACTGGTTATGGACCTGTTTAGCGGAGAAATACGAAATTATCCTGACAAAGAGGATAAAGGTAAGCTGGAGTTCGACTTTGATATCCCGCCAGCAGGGAGCCTGATGGTCTTTGTGTCAGATAAGAAACAGGCAGGTTTTAAAGTAATGGATCCGGTACTTCCTAAAACTCTTGTAAAAACAAACCCCGCCAAAGTTATCCGTCCTGCTGAGAATTCGCTGATGATAGACTTTTGCGACCTGGAATTAAAACGGCCCGATACCGCATACCGGGATCTGCATGTTGGCGTAGCTTCTAATACCGCTTTTAAACATTTCGGGTTTAAAGATGGTGTGGGCAACCCCTGGAATAATCGTACGCAGTTTAAAAATAAGATAGTTGACCGAGACACTTTTTCTGTAGGAACTGGATATACGGCGACCTATCATTTTGAACTTGCAGGAAATGTTAACCTGAAACATTGCCGTGCTGTGGTAGAACAACCTGGCCTTTGGCAGAGTGTATCGGTAAACGGAGTAAAGGTAAATGCCTTGAAAGGTGAATGGTGGCTCGACCGCTCTTTTGGTGTTTTTGAAATCGGTAAATACCTCAAACCCGGTAGAAACAGTCTGGCCTTGTCGGTTTCGCCTATGCGTGTATATGCTGAGATAGAACCCGTATATATTCTAGGCGATTTTAATCTCGCTCCTGCTGCCAAAGGCTGGAAACTGGTGCCCCCGCAAGCGCTTGGATTCGGTCCATGGAATAAACAGGGGCTACCGTTATATGGGCAAGGCATTAAATACGTAAAGAAATTCCAGGTTCAAAAAGCAGGAATGGAGTATATTCTCAGACTGAAAAAGTGGAACGGTACAGTTGCTGCGGTAAAAGTTAATGGTGTGCTGGCTGGAATTATCAGCTCAGAACCCAATGAGCTAAAGATAAGCCCCTATCTTAAAAAGGGTGACAACCGTATTGAGGTAGAAGTGATCGGAAGCCTGAAAAATTTACTGGGACCGCACCACAATAAGCCTTTGCCGGGACTGGTAGATCCGGGTAAATGGTACAATGTTAAAGTCTATCCTTCAGGAAATGATTATCAGACCTATAGTTATGGCCTGGAAGAGGATTTTGAGTTGTTGACGCAGGTTAAATAGCTTACAAAAAGCCTTAGAGAGAGAAAAATCTAAGGCTTTTTGTTTTTTTTTACCAGAAAATAGTGTAAAGTGCGGTCAGGATTCCCATGATCAGAAGAGAACCCAATGCAAAGCTGGTACTGATTTTAAACATCGAGGTATCCACTTCAATAGAATGGGGATCAGCTTCATCTTTGGGCTTCATCAGACTAATGACGATCATTACAAGTACAATAACCACAAAATCAATCGCCATTCTGTCTAAAAATGGATAATCCGGAAAAGCGCCATTTGTCCAGACCGGAAGGAACTTAAGTACTGTTGAAAGCGGAATGGTTAACAATGCACCCGTCATGGCGGCAGTTGTTGTGGTGCGTTTCCAGTAAAATCCTAGCAAGAAAATAGCCAATACACCCGGGGAAATGAAACCTACATACTCCTGGATAAACTGATAAGCCTGATCAAGTGATTTTAAAGATGGGGTTACTATAGCTGCGATAGTCATAGAAATGGCCACTGCCCAACGTCCAACAAGAACCATCTTTCTATCGGAAGCTTCCTTGTTAAAATACTTTTTATAAATATCAAGTGAAAAAATAGTAGATATACTATTGGCTTTACCTGCAAGTGAAGCTACAATAGCTGCTGTAAGCGCGGCAAAAGCAATTCCCTTTAATCCCGGCGGCAATAAATTCATTAGGGTAGGATAAGCATGATCGGGTTTGAGGACACCAGCCGCTGACATTTCTGCCTGAAATAAGCCTTTGTTATGTAGTACATACATCACAATCCCCGGAAGCACAGCGATGACCGGTACTAATAGTTTTAAAAATGCAGCAAACAAAATTCCTTTACGGGCGGTATTCAGATCTGCACCCAATGCCCGCTGTACAATGTACTGATTGCAACCCCAGTAAGCCAGGTTGTTGATCAGCATTCCGCCGATTAATACCGATAGGCCGGGGAGTTCTTTGTAATACTTATTTGACGAATCAAATATCATGTTAAAGTGATCCGGAGCTTCAGTTCTTAAGATCGAAAGGCCTTTAAAAATATCATTGCCGAATCCATATTCGTTGGAAAGAAGCGAGAGTGCAAGATAGGTGGTAATTAGCCCACCAATAATCAACACCAGCACTTGTATAACATCGGTATAACCGATTACTTTCATCCCACCTAATGTTACGATCATAGAGAATACACTCAGCCCTACAATGCACCATTCAAAACTGATGTTAGATATCGATGAAATGGCCAGCGCCCCCAGGTATATGATAGAGGTTAGGTTGACAAATACATACACCAGTAACCAGAATACCGCCATAATGGTGCTTACCTTGTCGTTGTATCGCTTTGATAAAAACTGCGGCATGGTAAAAATCTTATTCTTTAAATAGACTGGGATGATAAAGATGGCGACAATGATCAGCGTTGCTGCTGCCATCCACTCATAGGAAGCAATAGCCAGACCTAAGGCAAAGCCTGAACCCGACATGCCTATAAAATGTTCTGCCGAAATGTTAGAGGCGATTAATGAGGCGCCAATTGCCCACCAGGTTAGTGATCCCTCTGCTAAAAAAAAATCTTTTGAGCTGATGTTCTTGGTTTTCTTTTTGTGATAGATATAGTAACCGTAAGCAGAAACTGCAATCAAATAAACAAAAAAGACGATATAATCTGCGGTTTGTAAGTGGTTCATTCTTTGGTTTGATTTAAATTTGATTAATGCGCGTTGGCTATAAGCTTACGATATTTTGTATGTATTTTGAGGGCTGTTTTTATCGGCTCCCCGGTTGTTTGGACAGGATAGTCTTTTCTTGAATTTACCCATTTCCATTCCCATTGCATAATTTGTTTTTCAAATGCGCTAAAATCAATTTTCTGATTAGTTTGTAACGCAGTCTGCGCTTTTAGAAAAAACTGCTGCCACCTGGGTTTATAGAAATCGCTCAGCAATCCACTCCATTGTCTGCAGGCATACTCATGAAGTGGGTTGCTCGCATTACCCCATAAAGTAATCAGGTCTTTCGCGTTCATTTCATACAGTGATTTTTCGGACTCATTGTTACCCCATTTTCTGGCATCTTCTACCCATGGGCCCAGCAGGAAGTCTTTTCTTGTAGCCAAGAGCTTATCCATATCATCAATGATCTGGATAAATTTTGCGCTTTCTGTTTTGAATAGTGGAAGATTACCCGCTTTATAAGCATTCACAAAGTTTCTTTGCACAGGCAACGCATAGTTGGCCATCACCTGTCTGGTTAAATCAACCAAATCGTATTGGAAGCCATCACTTGTTTTACACAATGGGATTGCTTTTATGAGTTCATCCCAGGCCGGCAGTAGGTCTTTAGCATCATAGTTTAAAGATGTTTTTGTCCACCTCGTCATAGAATCCAGTGTTGGCCGGGCTTGAATGATTGATTCTGCGCCGTCACGTATGTATTTGTTGGCAGGCACATTGTAAACGGTTTTTCTCAGGATGTCCCATGCTTTTAAGGCATGAGGATCTTTTTTTCCATAGCGATTGGTCACAAATTTGGGTAGCCAGGTTGTTAAATCGATCACTTCAGTGCGCCATATATTGGCTGTCATTAGTTCATATAGTACCGGGTTTTGCTCAATGCCTTCCATCGTTAGCCCGATTCCTCTCATGTTGCCTCTCTTTGGATCATGAAGTGCCTCAGCCGGTGCTTTAGCGATCACATCCATTCTGCCAAATAAGTTGGTGTTTCCGCCAAAATTATGTAGCATGTTCCAGATCCATGGCTTACCATAAAAGGCTTCTGTACGTTTCCATACCGGTTCAATTTCTGTAGCCAGATCAAGCAAGATCATTTTGTCATTAGGTACGGCCTTAAGTAGTGCTTCAGTCTGAGCATCTCTCCAGAATTTTCTGTCACTATAAAAAAGCCAGCCTTGCATTACCCATATTGCATCTGGATCAGCCAGTTTCATCCCATCGTATACTTTCTTGCTCAATCTACCCAGAAATTCAGGATCATCCGATGGCGGTTCATTTTCATTAAAGGTATCTGCAGAGTAAAGATGGTCAGTTCCCAGCAATTCGGTTTGTTTTTCCAGAAACCGTTTACCGATGCTTGCAAACATTGGGTCTTCGGCGTCTAATATGTAAGTATCGGCAAAACCATTGGTCCAATTGGTGGCTTTAAGCTTTGCGTTGGGGAACTTATTCTTGAATGCGGCGGGTACATGACCTGTGAAAGCAGGTAATACGGGTTTCATACCTAATGCGCGCTGACGTGCCAGAATCTGCTTTTGCAGTTTAAAATGGCTTTCCATCCAGGAGAGGGGAAGAGGGCCACCCCAGCCATCTATATTGCCCATCCAAAACCAACCAAAGTACGCAGGACCGGTAAAAAAATCTTTCAGATCATGGTCACTAAAACCCATCTCTTTATATAGAAGATACCAGGTATATTCTTCTCCAGTTATGGCCAGAGGCATGTTAATGCCATGTAAGGCCATCCAGTCAATTTCCTTTTCCCATCGCTTCCAGTCCCACCAACTCATGCTATAATTGAAGGTGCAATAATTCAGGTAATACCTGTACTCGTAAGGCGTGTTTTTCCTGATTTTTTTTTGAAGCAGTGGAAGCTTTGTGGGTAAGTTCAGGTTGCTGCCATTCCAGGTGATCTGACAATGGCCATATTCAGTTAGATAATGATATAAGGCAGAAGCAATAGCAACTCCACTACTACCTCTCAAAATGATCTTTGTACCCTTACTTTCAATTTCGAAAACATCAGTGCCGTTTTCAGCAGGAATATTTTCTGTAACAAATGATTTGTAATGATTGGGCAATGTTCTGACGATCAGCTCATTCGAAGCCTTCAAATCTGTCTGTGCATTTACCTTAGCTGCCGTTAAGGTAATGATGGCAGCTATTAAATATATTGTCGACTTCATTCTAAATTGTTTAAATCTTTAAAAACCATTTTTTATCGTAAAGTACTTGCAGCAGCTTAAGCTGTATAATCAGTACGCCGATCCATAATAAAACTGGCTGCCAATCCGGAATTACCATATTGATGATGCCCCCGAACAAAAAATGGGAACTAGACTCGAAATTTACGAGACCATGGGCTGCCATGTAAATGAGTATAGAATTGGTACCAATCCAAACAAAGGGTAGGGACCAGCGTTTGTATCCAGACACATCAATGATGTAATAGAATAATGCAAATAGTAAAACACTCCATCCGCCGGCAAATAAGACAAAAGAACTTGTCCACATGCTCTTGTTGATGGGAAAAAATGTGCCCCAGGCGATTCCGGTAAGTAACAATAGTACGCCTGCAATCGATAGTGCCAAGGTCTTTTTCAAGGGGCCGAATGAGGTGGATTCCCATTTTAAAAACTGACCGCTGAATACACCAAGCAACGCAGATGCAATAGCCGGTAGGGTAGACAACAGGCCTTCGGGATCATAAATGGTCCGGTGTAATTTTCCAGGTAAAAATTGTCGGTCGATATAAGCAGAAAGATTTCCTTCAGGAGATAAAACTCCTGCCCCATAGCCCGGCACGGGAATGAGCAGCATAATTGCACAATAACCCAAAAGGATGCCGGCAAACCATAATAGTTGCTTCGGTAGCGAACAGTTGAGGTAGATGAGGGCTGCAAAAAATGTAGCTAGCGCAATTCTACCAAGTACACTGGCAAATCTGGTGTTTTCATATCCTTGCCACTGAAGTAATCCGTTTACGACCATACCAAGTAAAATCAGCAGGAGCGTCCTTTTGACTAAAGCCAGATATAGCTTCTTTTTTGTCTTAGCCTTATCGGCCGGATTGGTGTCGTTAAAGTACTTATGATAAGAAAAAGGCATAGATACCCCGGAGATGAAAATAAATAGCGGGAAGACCATATCGTAGAATGTAAATCCATTCCAGGGGCTATGGTGCAACTGGTTACTGATAATGATCATGAAGCGTTCCAGGTAAGAAAGGCTGTTATTCGGGGATATTGTCCAGTCCTGTGCATTGCGAGTAAGTCCATGTTTGTTCATTACTACATTGGCTAAACTGTGAAAAATTCCTTCTCCACTGATGATCCAGAACATGTCAAAGCCTCGTAAAGCATCGAGAGATAGCAAACGCTTACTTATCGCTGTCATTTATTTTTTAATTAATGTTGAGTAAATGATTTCCCCCTCGTCATTGATGGTCTGCATTTGTAACTCATTTTTACAGATAGAGATCGCCATAAAACCATATGTCGAGGCAGCCATTTCCATATCATCTATCAGCCTGACCGGTGTTTTTTCCGATGCTGCACCGGAGATAAAATAGTGTGTTTTTCCGGAAGGTTTAATGTATTGAAGGCTATGTTCATGTCCTGAAAGATAAACATCAACGCCATATTTATCAAGAATTGGTTTCAATGAATTACGAATGGCTTTTGTATCATAAGTATTTGTCCGACTGCCACCTGTAAACATAGGGTGATGTCCCACAACTATTTTCCATTTGATGTCAGGAGAGGTATCGCTCAATACTTTATTGAGCCATTTTTTTTGTAGCGTAGTATCTTGCCCCTGCACGTTTGGTCCGTATTCAGAATTTTTGTAGAATTCAGGTATGAGCGGATTGGTATCCATGAAAACAATCAGTACCTGTTGTGACTGATCTCCGTTTATAGGAAATTTCTTTGCATAGTAACGTGCTGGCATTTTCCATCTTCGGCTAATTTTAGAATAAGCCACCTGTGCATCTGGATTTGATTTATAATCGTGGTTTCCTAAAACGGGGTACCAATCCCATTGTAATGAAAAAGCTGTATAAATATCTTCAAAAGAATATTTAAAGAGCGGGTCATGTTCGCTGATTACACCGCTCGGGTAAAAGTTATCCCCTGTAGAGATGATGAACTGAGCTTTTAGATCAGCTGCGGTAATTCCCATTTGCGCTGCTACTTGTTTCTGGTGATCTGCTCCATTGCGCCCCCAATCTCCCATAGCGATAAAATTGAGACTGGAATCTTTTTTGATCAGCACTTTTGTACTGTTGCTGGTCTTTGTAGGATCTTTTAGCAGCATTTGCCCATTAACAGCAGTATGTAGTAAACTGTATTGAAAAGCAAGGAGTAAAAGTATTTTTATTCTCATACCGAAGGGATTTTGTTTTTATGAGTGAGTTTAAGTAATAAAATTCCCCGGAAGGATTGCTCCCGGGGAATTAACTCATTGAATAAAGTTTAAAACCTTAGTTGTAACCGTCGTTTTGTTTCAGTTTTGTATTGAGTATTCTGGCTCCGGCCGGTATAGGCATCAGTCGTCTTCTCGGATCACTGTTTGTCTTGAAGCCCCAGGTACCCTCATACTTTCCAAAACGGATCATATCGTTCCTGTGCCAGCATTCCCATGAAAATTCTCTGCAACGCTCTTTGTAAAGATCTTCCAAGGTCACAGTAGCCCATGGAGCGCTCGTTGTTCTTACTGCACGCAACTGGTTGACTAAGCTCAAAGCTGTTTGACCTAAGGTTGGCGTTGCTCCACGTAAGATAGCTTCAGCTTTCATTAACAAAATATCTGCATATCTAAACATCGGGAAATCATTGTTCTGATTTCTGTTAGCTGAGGTACTGTCACAATAGAATTTGTTGTTACGGTAACCCATGTTCCAGGCAATTTCATCGTTTCCTGCATCAAAAGGACGTGTTGCATCACGTAAGGTAACTGTGGGGGTGATGTCGACCTGATAAGTGATTGGCGTAGATCCATCAGCACCTGTATAGAATTGATCATAGCCTTTTTTCGTAGTAGCTACCGTTACGGCTGCACCACTAAAAAGGGACTGAGGTCCTTTTATCCACTGGTTATTACGCTTGTCATTCGGATCATTGAAATTAGCATAAAACTCTGGAAGTGTACTCATTGGTGCACTTGGTGTAAAATTCAGGCTATATTTTTTTTGCAAAGACCTTGGTAATGAATACCTGGCTGGGATGAAGTTTCCAGTAGTGAAACTGGGGTTAAAAGGAATCGCGAAAATGAATTCTTTGATCTGAGGTCCATTGTCTATGAAAAATATTTTTTTGAAATCTGACTCTAAGGCGAATGGCGTTCCAGGTGCACTAATGATCGCGTCACACTGTGCTACCGCATCATTGTATCTTGGCGTACCGGTATAAACCTCTGCGTTCAGGTACATTTTAGCCAATATGGCATTAGCAGTATATTTGGTTGGTCGGCCATACGTAGCTACACCCACTACCGTACTCAAGTTTGGTAAAATTTCCTTAAGTTCGGTTTCCAAAAAGTTGAATACCTCTGCTCTTGTTTTTTGTTCTGGTGATTCCGTTTGTCCAAAACTTGTTACCACTGGAATGTTACCCCATAAGTCCATCATCATAAACAAAGCCAGGGCGCGTGTAGCTCTCAACTCAGCTAATGTCGTTGTTTTAGCAGGTGATTCAGCAGCGTCCTTTAAAAGGAACAAGCTTTGGTTGGCTTTACTGATCGTACTGGAAAGCCAACTCCATCCACTTCCTACGTGTCCATTATCCTGAGTCCAAGTATGTTTATGGTGTTGCTCATAAGTACCACCATCATACCAGTTTCCTCCTCTTGCAGGCATAATTGCTTCATCCGTACTTAATGTTTGCATGAAAAAATAGTCTGTGGAGATTCCCTGACGCAATTGGACGTATACTTGTCCGGTCAACTGCACATAATGTTGATCTGTCTGAGGAAATGTCTCGGGGGTAAGTTGAGTTGCTACTTCCAAATCCAATTTATGGCAGGAAGTAAAGGCTGTTAAAGACAAAATTGCTCCTGCAGCTATGTTGATAAGATTTTTCATCATCTTCTTTTTTAATTGAATGATACATTAAGACCGAACAAGAATGTCCTGGTTTTTGGATAAAAATTGTTGGTGTCTACACCTGGCGCAATACCGCCTTGGTTGATTTCTGGATCAATACCTTTGTATCCGGTAATTATGAAAAGATTATTTGCAGTAGTATACAAACGTAAGCTGCGGACGCCTGGAATCAGGTTTTTCTTGAAAGTATAACCTAAAGTAGCATTATCCAATCTAAGGTAACTTCCATTTTCCAAAAAGCGGGAAGAATATCTATAAGAGTTGAAATCTGCTGTCGATTCATTTTCCACTTCTACAGGTATGTTGGTAAATTGCGCAGTACTAGGGCGAAAAAGGTCTGCTCTGGTTACATTCATAATTTTATTGCCTAATACAGCCCTCATGAAAACACTCAGATCGAAATTTTTATAATTTACACTGTTTGTCCATCCAATTAATGCTTTAGGTTGTGCGCTTCCAAGGTTGTAATAATCTGTTTTATTCTGTGGTACTGTTGTTAAGTTTCCGGCAGCATCATAATATTGAGACACTCCATTTGCATTTTTACCGGCATATTTGAAGGTGAAAAAGGTTCCTATCGACTCTCCAGGACGAAGAATCTGTAACGAAGCACCACTTTGTCCGGCACCATCCGGAGTGATGATCAGTCTATCGTCAATGTTAAATTTGTTATCAGAAAGCGTTAGTATTTTATTAACATTGTGTGCAAGGTTGATTCCGGTAGTCCAGGTGAAGTTTGAATTGGTTACAGGTGTGCCGTTCAAAACAATTTCCACCCCTTTGTTGCTCAGCTTGCCTACGTTAGCAGTTAACTGTCCTGCAGGATACAAATTTTGGTCAACATCGAAAGAAAGGATCAGATCCGTGGTTCGTTTGTTGTACCAATCTACCGAACCTCCAAGTCTGCCATTTAAGATCCTGAAATCTAAACCAGCATTTAAAGTAGCTGTTTTTTCCCAACGCAGGTCTGGGTTTTCATTCTGAATTGCTCCATACGCTCCTTCTTCCTGAGTACCATTATAATAAAATTGTCCAGATGCACCATATATTAATTTAGTAGTCAGAGGTGCAAAACCAAGCGAGTTTCCTGCAATCCCATAACTTCCACGTAATTTTAAGGTGCTGATCAATGTCTGGTTTTTCAGGAAATTCTCCTGATCAATGTTCCAGCCCGCACCTACTGAAGGGAAGTATCCCCATTTCTCGTTCTTGCCGAATACATTTGAGCCATCCCTACGGATAGATCCTTGCAATAAATATTTATTTTTATAGTTGTAGTTCAGCCTTGCAAAATCAGAGATCAAAAGTATCTCTTGGTAGTCACCAGACCCATAATTTACCCTGAAATTTGGAACTGCATATGGATTACCTATACTTAAGTTATTGTAGCCAATCTGATTAATTGGAAAGTTCGTAGAAGAGGTCTGCAGGCCATCATTGTTCAATGATTGCTGATAAGAATAGCCTACTACGGCATTAAAATCATGATCTCCAAACGTTTTGTTCCAGGTCAAATAAGTCTCCACTATTTTAGCTGTATTTTGATAGGCATTTCTTAACGCCACACCATCTTTACCGACTAAAGATACAAATGTAGGACTTGCAGGTGGATCGGGAGTATTCCTTACGTTATTATACCTTGAAGTGTAAATGCTGTTCCAAAATGCACCATATACTGTCTGTGTATTTTGATAAGATGCTACAACATCATAGGTAAAACCAAATGGCAACTTAAGATTCGCAGTAAAAGTTCCCAGAATATTTTTGGTCTTTAAGTTTTCATTGGCATTTTCCAACATAGAAACAGGGTTGTAATAACTGGTCTGGACCAGATTGTCAAAATAACTGCCGTCAGGATTTTTTACTGGTGATGTTGGTAAGTAGGTAAGCATTTGTGCAAGCACCGTATTGCGATAAGGAACCAAATCGGCATTGCTAATAGAATTGCTCAGGTTTAATCCAATTTTTAACTTATCGTTCAGCGCTTTTTGCTCCAAGCCGATACGTCCAATGAAACGGTCTAATCCACTTCTTCTGATGATACCTTGTTGTTTGAAGTAGTTCACACTGGCATTATAAGTGGTCTTTTCTGTACCTCCGCTCAAGGAAATGTTATGGTTATACGACATTGCATTTTCCCGCTGTACTTCATTCTGCCAGTTTGTATTGGCGCCCTGGTCATTAGCTGGAGTTAATGCAGAGTTATTTTTGGCCAGGAAAGCTTTCAGTTGGTTGGCATCCATCATATCATATCTGTTGGATACGTTTTCCACACCAAAATAGGAACTGTAAGTCAACTGAGTCTGACCAGCTGTTCCTTTTTTTGTAGTGACCATGATGACACCATTGGCGGCCCTGTTACCATAGATAGCGGCAGCTGCAGCATCCTTCAAGACATCGATTGAGGCGATGTCGTCTGGTGCAAGCAATGAGATATCTGCACCTGGTACCCCATCAATTACGAATAATGGCGATTGTGCACCTTCACGCAAGGTAGATGCACCACGCATAATAATTGCGGCGTTGCGGTTCGGGTCACCACTTCTGCTGATGTTAAGCCCCGGTACTTTACCTTGAAGCATCTGACCCACATCGCTGATCGCACCTTTGTTCAGGTCATCCCCCTTTACACTTGAAATGGAGCTTACTAATGCTTTTTTGGTACTCGTACCATAACCTACCACAACAACGTCGGATAGGTTGGTACTGGCTTGGGCCAGTTTAATCGTATAGGAAGCGGCATCTCCAACTGTGATTTCCTTTGTTTCGAATCCGATAGATTTAACAGCAAGTACATCACCTTTTTTTGCTGTGATACTGAAAGAACCATCTGTTCCGGTTGCAGTTGCTTTACTAGTTCCTTTTACGGAGACCGAAGTGCCTGGCAGTGGGAGATTCTGTTCGTCAACCACCTTCCCGGTGATTTTTCGTTCATTTTGTGCCAGCGCTACATTGAAGGACTGGCAAATTAACAACAGTAGCATGCACAGGCAGCTACGTTGAAAAAGTGCATAATTAAATCTCATGGCGTAGTAAATTTAGTTTCATATTTGGTTAGTTTATAGTGATTTGTTTTTTTGATGCTTAACTGCATGGGTAAAGGGATAGCCCTTAGAATTTTAGTGTAACCGGTAGGTATTTACCCACAAGTTCTTGGTAATAAGGCTTCAATTCTTCCCAGCTTTTTTGATTGGGATTTTTTGAATACAGATCATAAGGATTAAAGAGGTTAACCCATTTAAACATTTCATGATCTTTTTCATTCATGAGGTGATTATAGGCATTTTCCCGGTGTTGGGAATAAAAAGAATGATAACGCAGCATATATAAGCCTGGTTCAGGAATATAGTCTTTCATCATGTGGTACACATATTCATCATGTCCCCAGGACATGTGTATATTGTCCAGACCGCAGTTTTCGGTATAAACGCCCAATTTATCCTGGTAAAGTTTATTCTGGAAATCCGGGTTATCCTTAAAAAACTCAGGATAAACAATCTTATCAGAATAGGCGCAGCCCACAGGGAAGGTATCGCCGACAACTGCCCATTGTGGTTCACCGAACAAACACAATACTTTACCCATATCATGGATCAAACCCACTAATACCATCCAATCCGGATGCCCGTCGTTCCTGATCGCCTCAGAAGTCTGCAGGAGGTGTTGCATCTGATCCAGATCTGTATCGGGATCGGAGTCATCAACCAGTTCATTTAAGAAATCGAATGCCTGCCAGATGGGCATTTCTTTTTTGTCAAACTTAAGATAGTCTGCTTTTTTCTGCATTACGAAATCATAGGTCTGGTACTTATGGTTTAGCCTGTAAAATTCTTTTACCCCATCTTTTGCCGTTTCCTCATAATTTCGGAATTCTTCTTCTTTTTTATCCTGATTGATAGTCGAAGGATCAGGATAGCGCTTCAGAACATCGTTTTCCCATTCATCCAGATTGTGTAATGGACTGTTGTTCTCTTCTGCAGGATTTATTTGGTTAGCATTCATTTGATTTTCAATTAATATTAATTGTCCTGTCAACATTTATTATGATTAAAGTTGTAGTTTTGATTTGTTAGATTTTCATATTTAACACGATTTATTTACTTAATCGGTTAAGTAAATAGTTTAAGCCGGAACAAAATTATATCTTGTAGAATGGGCGTTGTTACAATTAAAATGCTAGCTAAAGAGCTAAACCTATCTACTGCTGCTGTTTCAAAGGCATTGCGAGATAGTCATGAAATTAGCACTGCTACTAAACAAAGAGTACTTGATCTGGCTGCGTCATTACATTATGTTCCCCATCCCTACGCCGGAAGTTTAAGAGAAAAAAGAAGCAAGACAATTGCTGTCGTGATTCCCGAAGTGGCAGATAGTTTTTTTTCGCTTGCTTTGAATGGTATTGAAGCTGTAGCGATAGAAAAAGGGTACCACGCACTCATTTATCTTACGCATGAGAACCAGGAACGTGAAATAGAGATTTTAAAAGATCTGGAATCTGGAAGGGTGGATGGTGTGATCATGTCAGTCGCAATGAAAACGAATACTTTTGATCACATCAAATTATTGCATAAAGTGGTACCTCTGGTATTTTTCGATCGGGTATGCGAAGAAATTGATACAGCTAAAATTACGACCAATGATTATGAATGTGGTTACCTGGCTACCAAGCACCTGATTGAAGCTGGTTGTAAAAAGATAGTGCTTTTATCTGTTTCAGAATCACTCTCTATCAGTTCCAAAAGGATGCAGGGCTATAAACAGGCATTAGTGGACTATCAGATGGATGAAACTTTATGCCGGGTTATTGATTACAATGAGGATCTGACTAGAAACTACGACTTGCTTATTGAGTTGTTGAAAAGTAAGGACAGACCTGATGGGATTGTGGCTACTGTTAGTAAAATGACGACAGAGATCTATCTGGCCTGTATGGAACTGGGGATTAAAATTCCAAATGATATTAAAGTGGTCTGTTTTTCCAATGATTCTAATGCTCCGATATTCAATCCTTCGCTAACTACAATTACACAGCCCGCGTTTGAGATGGGTAAACTTGCCGCCACTATTTTGTTTAAGGCATTGAAAAGAAATACACAGGTTTTAAGCGACGAGAGTGCTGTAATTCCTTCGGATCTTTTAATTAGAGCATCCACAACTGGATCATTATAGTCCAAGGATCTAATTACGTAATCGATTAAGTAAATAAATGTGGACGATATTGCCTGATTAAAAGGTAAAATGCAGATTTTGGGTAACGATAAACTGAATTAAGATTCAATTATTGATTATGGCCAAATATTTACTCGGGTGTCTTTTATGCATTTGTTCGCTAGAAATAGCTGCGCAACAACAAACTTATAACGTGCTTAATTATCAAACTACTGATTTGGTAAAGTATGTGCAGCCTTTATCAGGGACAGCAGCCAGTACCACAATTTCTGCGTTAAAGCATGGGGAAGATGGATCTGAGAAATTTGCAAATACCATTCCTGCAGTAGGTTTACCCTTTGGTATGACGCAGTGGACACCGCAGACCAGGACAACAGAAGTGAAGTGCCTTCCACCTTATTTTTACAGTGATAGCCTATTAAGTGGGTTTAGGGCAACACATTGGATCAGTGGTTCTTGTACACAAGATTATGGAAGCTTTACTTTCATGCCCATTACTGGTAAACTGCAAACAAAAGCTTCGGATTACGCTACACGTTTTTCCCATAAAGATGAAATTAGCACGCCAGCCTATTATAGTCTGAAATTGCCGGAATATAACCTAAAGACAGAAATGACGGCTACTTTACGTAGTGCAATGCTGCGTGTTACTGCGACAAAAACGGATAGTTTGTATTTTCTGATTACTTCAAACAGTGATGAAAAACAAGGCTTTATAAAAGTTGATAGGAAGCGGGGCGAAGTTTACGGATTTAATCCCGTGCATCGAATTTACCAGGGACGGGGGAAGCCTGCAGGTTTTAGTGGCTATTTTGTGCTGAGGCTGGAAAAAATTGCTGCCCAAACGGGGACTTTTAGTAACGGGAATTTATTGCCTTCCGATAGCGTCATCAATCAGAAAGATATCGGCGCTTATCTTGGCTTTGAGCTGCAAAAAGGGGAACAATTATGTATTAAAGTCGGCACCTCTTTTAGCAGCATTGAAGGAGCCAGGAAAAATCTGGATGCAGAAATTCAGGGATGGGACTTTAATGCGCTTGCAGAAAAAAATAGACAGGTATGGGAAAAGGCTTTAGGACAGACCAGCATACGGACTTCAAACGAAAAGGATAAAAGAATTTTTTATACGGCACTTTATCACGTAATGCAGCATCCAAGGCTATACAATGATATCGACGGTACCTATCCTCGCTTTGCTGGTAATTATCAATTGAATAAATTGAGCAAGGGAAACTATTACGATGATTTCTCTATGTGGGACATATATAGAGCACATTTGCCGTTAATGGAGATCCTGCAACCCGGATTGGTAAATGATTGGGCACAGTCTATGGTATTAAAGGGTACACAAGGAGGATGGTTACCTATTTTTCCATGCTGGAACAATTATACCTCCGCAATGGTAGGTGATCATGGAACTGCCTTCATTGCATCGGCATATAACAAGGGTATAAGGGATTATGATGTGGAGGAGGCGTACAGGCTGATGCGTCAGAATGCCTTTAAGGTTGCCGGTGATGTCGATTATAAAAATGGGATGGGACGTAGGGCGCTCAGTTCCTACCTGAAGTATGGCTATATCCCTATGCAGGATAGTGTACAGGAGGCATTTCATAAAAAAGAACAGGTTAGTCGTACTTTGGAATATGCCTATGATGATTATGCGTTAGCTGAAGTTGCTAAAGGATTGGGCAAAACCGGTGATTATCATACGCTGATAAAAAGGGCTAAGAATTATAAAAACGTTTTCGATCCTGCTGTAAAGATGATGAGGGGGCGAAATACTGATGGAACCTGGTATCAACCATTTAAACCAGATTCAAGAGAACCTTATATTACTGAGGGAACACCCAGACAATACACTTTTTATGTGCCCCAGGATGTACCCGGACTGGCTAGTTTAATGGGAGGAAGACCCCAACTCGAAAAAGCACTAGATTCTTTGTTTGCTAAAAAGGAATACTGGCATGGCAATGAACCCGGACATCAGATTCCATTTATGTACAATTATACTTCTTCACCTTGGAAAACTTCAAAACATGTCCACCAGATTTTAACTGAAGAATATAGCGATGGTCCAGGAGGTTTAAGTGGCAATGATGATGCGGGACAAATGTCGGCATGGTATGTTTTTGCTGCAATGGGTTTTTATCCCTTAAATCCTGTTTCTGATCAATATCTTTTATCAGTTCCGTTATTTAATAAGGTTAAGATCAAGTTGGCAAATAATCGATTTTTTGAAATCGTTAGACATCAGAAAAATCCACACGCTACTTTTATCAAAAGTTTAATGCTAAATGGTAAACCTTATTCAAAAACATTTATCAGGTATGCCGATATCACAAAAGGAGGGAAGTTGGAATTCTTTATGGACGAGCAGCCCTCCGTATGGGGTAGAGCAGTAAAAGATCAGCCGGCAGGCCTCGGTACCCGATAATTTTAACGTGTTAATCATTGTTTTTACCAAATAAAATATGAAATTATGAATGTTGCAAAGAGATCTGCACTTATTTTAAATGTTCTTTTGATGTGCTTTGTACCAGTGTTTGCGCTGGCCATCAATCCTGCTGGATTTGGCAAGGATTATAATATTGTTGCTTACGGCGCAATTGGTGATGGACGTAAGGATGATGCCGCCGCAATTCAAAAGGCTATTGATGCCTGTTCTGCTGCGGGAGGTGGCCGTGTAGTTGTGCCTTCGGGGAAAACATATCTTGCCGGACCCTTTAAGTTAAAGTCTTTCGTAGAATTTTATGTGGAAACAAACGCTAAGGTGTTGGCTAACCCTGATGAGCGGGTATATATAGAAAGTGCATTCCGTGCCAATAAGGCTGAGGGAACAATATGGATTGGCGGAGAAAACCTGGTGAATGTAACCATTCGTGGGAATGGAACTATTGATGGCAATGGAATCTCATTTATGGGGGCGGAGCTGGAAGATTCTTATGTGTTAAAACCATTCCATGTTATAGATCCCAGGCCACACATATTGACTATCGTAGGTGGTAGAAATATCAGAATTCATGACCTTACCATTCAGAACTCGGCCTACTGGACGGTTCATTTGATTGGCTGCGATGATGTGGTGATTGATAATATTACGCTTTTGAATAGCTTAAAGGTGAGGAATAGTGACGGGATCGATCTTGACCATAGTAAAAATGTCCGCATCAGTAATTGCTATATCGAGTCCGGTGATGATTGTATTTGTTTAAAAAACAGGCGTGAATACGAAGAATTCGGGGCCTGTGAAAACATTACAGTGACCAATTGTACCATGAGTTCGCGTTCATGTGCGATAAAGATAGGCTCTGAAAATATGGATAGCATCAATAATGTTATTATCAATAATTGTATCATATCAAAAAGCAACAGAGGTATTGGTATTCAGAATAGGGATGAAGGAACGGTTTCCAACGTGATATTCTCTAATATCATTATTGGTGCTCAGCTGTTCTCTGACGTGTGGTGGGGCAAAGCAGAACCTATTTACGTTACGGCGTATCCACGAGCCAAGGGCAACCACAAAGATGCTGGCTGGCGCTTTCCAAAGGGACAAACAGAGGGAAAAGTAGGGGCGGTGACAAATATCTATTTCAGCAACATCAAATCGATCAGTGAGAATGGGATTTATGTTGGGGCAGAATCGGCCGATAAGGTTTCAGGAATTGTTTTTGATAACATTGACATGCTTTTGCATAAAACCACCTCATTACCGGGCGGGGTTTACGACCGCCGTCCGAGTAATGTTGAAGGACTATTAAAAGCACCTACTTCTGCATTTTTCCTGGATAAAGTAAGCAACATTACTATTCGGAACAGTGCAGTAACCTGGGGTAAAAATCTACCTGATTATTTTGCACACGTATTAGAAAGTAATGGTGTTACTGGTTTAAAAATGATTAACCTGGAAGGAGATTCTGCATTCCCTGGTAAAATACAGGCCATCAATGAACAATAGCTTTATAGACTGATCAGCTATCAGAAAAGATAAAAGCTTTAAAGTAAAAAACTAATTACCTAATAACTTACAGATAGGCCAAGGTTAACTGCTGTCCCTCTGCCTTTGGAATAAAAACCCGGTTGCATAAACCATTGTGCTCTAGCTGGAAAATAGTCTTCGTTAAGCAGGTTTTCCACCCCTAAAGTAATGCGAGTGTTTTTATTAGCTCTGTAGCTCCCTGCAAAACTGAATAGGTTATATGCCTTAACGGCTCCTTCATTACCATTGTAAATGCCTGTTGCGTTTTTCTCGAAGCGGTTACGTGATGCTATTCCGGTATAGTTAAGTGTTAGATCTATTATGCTCAATGGACTATAAGTAACTGTTCCGGTAATTTTAGGCGCTGAAATTCGGCGGCCATTCATATACATGTCTACATCGTCATCAAACTTGCTATTGTTATCAATGTCACGTTTACCTTCGGTGTAACTATAACTTGCACCAAATTCTAATGATGGCATCAACTTATAATTGGCAGCGAGTTCAAATCCATATATTTCTTCCGGACTCCTTGCAGTATTAAACAATCCTGTAGTCGCGTCGTATACAACTTCAATACCCAATTTCGATGTGCTTCTGTACACAGATGCAAGAACAGTTAGGTTCTCATAAGTACTTTGAAAACCGGCCTCATAATTATTCACTTTTACCGCATCAGTATTGATTTTAGCAATGCTATTCACTTTAGCGTCACGCAGCGCAAGACCAATATCCATCACCGAAAAGCCCTGAGAGAAATTGATAAAAGGACTGAACAATGCAAAACGGTTGTATTTTAATCCTGCATTATATAGATAAGTATTGTACTTTAATTTGCCACCAGTAACATCAAAAGAAGGTGTTAATGTTGCTCCTGCTGCATTTGTAGTGCGCAATGTTTTGTAGTCATCAACATCAATATTGACATGTTCCAGGCGTATTCCTGTAGTAAATATCAAGTCTTTTAACGCGGTTACATTTACCTGTGCAAATGGAGCCATGTTGGTCATATCCATTGTAGGAACCCAGGTTCTACCATCAACCAAAGGCTGTGCTGTTTTGTCCTTTAAAAAATCTGCGCCATAAGCTACTGTTGCTTTTAGAGCTGAAGTTTGTAGAATAGGTGTTTCCAAAAATAAACGAGCACCCTTTTTTTCGTTTGTAGCTAGCGATTGACCATCACCACCATCAAAACGACCTAAAGAAACATAAAATACATCTTTGCGTTTTTCAAAGTAAGTATCAATAGTTAGACTGCTGTTTAATAGTACGCTGTCTATTTTATATGAGAGATTAATATTGTGATTGTATTTAACGCCTGTTGGTATACCTAGCGGCTTGCCTAAAACGCCGGTAGCCTTTTGACCCGTGGAAAGATTACCGTTCACTAATGTGAAATTACTGTTCTGTAAGCTGCTGTACAAATTGTATACGAGCTGCAAACGTTGGTTTTTAGTAGGCTGATAGCCAATTTTGAAGAAGGTGTTGTAACTGTCAGTTTCGCCTAAACTATAGTTTGGACCAACTACATCACCCTTAGCATCTTTATATTCACCGGTTTGTTCATAAGTTCCACTAGCTACGTAATCAATTTTTCCAACCTTGCCGTAAAACATTTGATTGATACGCCCACCAGCGGAGTTTTTTGGGTTGACCAATGATCCGTTTAAGTTTACAGATGTTTTTCCGGCAAACTTTGCAGCAGTATCAGGAACAAGTGTAATGTAGTTGACCAATCCGCCAGCTGCACCATTTCCGTAAATTGCAGTTGCACCTTTTACAACTTCTATTCGTTGTAAAACTGCAGGGTCGATAGAACGTAGGTCTACCTCTGCATTTCTTAAAGGTGAGGATTGGCTTACTCCATCAATCATAACTAGCATTGGTCGTCCACGAAGATTTTGTCCCACGTTATTTCCTGTTTGCGCGGTAGGGGCAAATCCTGAAACCTGATTGGCTAAGATTGAACTTAAATCAGGATTAATGGTCATTTCTGTTTCCAGCTTCTTTTTTGAGACAACGCCTACTGAGGCAGCGATGTTCCTTATATTTTCAGGTTTACGTGTTGCAGAGATAATCACATCTTCCAAAGTGTTGTTTTCTTGTTTCAGTACCAAGTTTAGGACTGTATCACGTTGCAAAGATCCTAGTTCTATATTTAGGCTTTTATAGCCTATAGCTTTTGTTTTTAACACTACTGGTTTTCCAGCTTCAACAAATAATGTAAAGTGTCCTTTAGTGTCGGTTTGTGTTTTTAGCGATTTATTAGCTTCGATGGTTACAAATGGAAGCCCAGAGTTTTTATCAGTAACCAGACCATGAATTTTAATATTCTGCCCATAGGTCTGAGTAAAGGAAACCAGCAGAAATGAGAGCAGAAAAAGTAAGTTTTTAATCATCGTATTTATTTTTTGCCGAAAGTAAGCAAAAGTATCTTAATTATAATAAATCTAAATAAAGTAATAGAATCGTTTACTAGCTTTCGCTTTTCCTGTAACCATTCAAATACTCAGTAAAGAGCGTTAACTATTAATTAAGTGTGCTGTAAGAGGTAGGGCTTAGGTCAAGAAGCGACGTCATAGGTACATGATAGGTACCTGTTTGTTATTGGCTACCAGCCACCTCCGCCACCGCCACCGCCGCCTCCACCAGAAGAACCGCCTCCGCTACTCCCAGAGCTCCAGCTTGAACTTCCTGATGATCCTGAGGAAGAGCCTGTATCTGGTTTACTATCACTAACCGCGCTGCTAAATGGTACGATAAAACCTTTTGCAATTTTAGGATAATAAAACTTGTCGCCCTCGTACCAATCAGGACTATAATCTGCCTGATTGAGTAGCTCTTCAAATTTGGCTCCCCAGGCATTTTCTACATCAAGCGCGAGTGCGTAAGGTAAAAATTTCTCGAACAATTCTGGTGTGTGTTCTGGCGGATTCAATAAGTTTAAGCGATGTTCTTCTGCTGTTTCCAGATATAGTTTAAATCCTTTAATCTTACTTATAACATCAGTTCCGGATGCTGTAGGGGCCCTAATCAGGTAGACATATAAAGCATACATGATGGTACTGGTTACAATGAATACAAGTGAAATTATAGGTAGTTTGTTCAAGTTAGAAAGAAGCATATACAGCGGCCCCCCCCCGAACCCGGCTCCCCAAATGATCAGGAAAATTCCTACTGGTACAGATTCCCGTATCATTGCGAATCCTGCAAAGAAGCAAAATCCCCCAATCACGACGAAAGGACTAAGGAAAAGCATCATCAAAGGCGTACCAGTTTCTACAAAAACCATGAATACAACAAATACAGCCAGCGTAATCAGGGTGGATTTGATTAAATGCTTTTTGTGACTCATGAAAAAAGCTTTTAAGTCAAGCTGCGGTTTCAAGCTGTCCTGATGCGCATTTTTTGCCGCATTTATAGTCGAACCATTCGATTTATTGACGTATATTCTATTTCTTTTGTTGAAGAAGCGGGTGTAAATGGCATCTTCTTCTTTCGATAGCAGATTTGTTAAATCCGCTGATTTTTCAACGGCATAGTCTTCTTTTTTAAGGCCTGCTCCTTTGGTGATTTTTATGACTTTTTTAACAGCCATATTGATGATGGAGATGGCAAAGGACTTGTCATCTATTTTTTTTATGTAAAAATAGCGGAGTAGGGCTGGCGACCAGTTATTTGGAATATTAAAGCTGGGTATGATGACTGGTTCTTGCGGATCACGTCCATAACGCGACCAGCTGATGTAATACCAGGTGCCGAGACCAATCAGCAACAGAAGGGTTAGTGTTATTTTCAGATAGTCCTGGTAAAAAAGTTCGAAATTAGATGGTCTGTGTATAATCCCTTTAGTGAAAGCTGTGGCCACCGTAAATCCACTTCCCGATGGCAGACTTTCGGTAGTTTGAAAGCTAACAGACTGGTCGGGATTGATGTTGATGCTACAGTTTTTACTGGTTGAACCACTAGGACCAGTATAACAGGCTGTATTACCAGCTAAGGCTCCTGGAGGGAGTACAATGGTAGCGGAGGCTTTTTCTATTTCAAAATTCCACTCACTGCCAGTGACATTCCAGTAAATTTCATCGTAGCTTTTAAAGAAACCAATCTGTCCTTTTGTTTGGTAATTGATTTCATACGTGTAGACTCCTGGATTAAGAATAATATCTTCGTTTCCCATGTATATACTGCGGATGCTACCATCGTTTTTGGTCTTGTAGTTTTCTTTCTCTCCATTCTTTAAAATACTCGTGATTTTAAAATCTACAGGTTTTCTGTCGCCAAATATATCTTTACGATACACAGGGATGCTCCGAACAATACCGCGTTTAATTTGATCGCCAGATACATAAACCTTAATTTTTTCAGATAGATACATCATACCTGAGGTATCAATTCTGATGTCGGTATGAAAAGAAATAATTCTCTCGGATTGGTTCTCCTGTGGGCTTTGTTTTGTAAGCGGTTCTTGCGCTAGGGTTTTTGTGAACAAACAAGGAATGAATAGTACGATCAGGGATACCCTAAGCAGCGCAAATAAATATTTAAGTTTCATTTTTGTTGATTTAAAAGGAAACCTTTACCGGTTCGCGTTCTGTAGAATTGTTTATTTCGAAGAAAATGCCATTTTCAAATCCAAAGATGGATGCAATAAGGTTGGAAGGGAAGGATTGAACCTGAATGTTATTTTCCCTTACGGTCCCATTGTAATATCTTCTGGAGAGTTCAATTTCAGTTTCTATGGTTTCCAGTTGAGTTTGGAGCTGTTGGAAATTGGTATTAGCTTTCAAATCAGGATAACTTTCAGCAATGAGCATCAATCTGCTGATGTTTTCTGAAAGATGGTTTTCTGTATTGATTTTCTCCTGATTTTGTTGGGACTGAATTGCCTCATTACGCAATCGAACCAGATCTTGCATCAGTTTTTGTTCATGATTTGCATAACCCTTCACCGTTTCAATGAGGTTCGGGATTAATTCATACCGTTTCTTCAAATACACATCGATTCCGCTCCAGGCTTCTTTCATCCTGTTTTTCTTGTTCACAAGTGCATTGTAATAAAATATGCTGCCAACTATTAGCAAGCAAATTAGGGCGATTAAGATGTATAACATAGGTAGGAGAAAGATAGAAAAAAATCTAAATATTTAGCAAACCTTAATTACATCCATATTTAGTAATTGCCCCAACTTATCAATTTTTGAACTGATATGACCAATACCTACAGCGCAATGGTGTGCAGGGCCATAACTGTTCCAGCGGTTTACAAAATTACGTGCGCCAATTGGAAATTTATAACGACTGTTTGTATTTCCAATCTGTAATATTTCGCCAGGTACAGATTCGGCTTCAGCGACCAAAAGCATTAGCTTCCCACCTTTTTGTTCAACTACCGACAGCAAGGTTACCGGTCCATTTTTTACTGACATCTCCACAGATACCCCTTTGCCTACTTTGCCATGATAAACCCCTAAAGGCCTTACTTTTGTTTTACCCTCGGCAATGGCAATATGTCCGGGCCCATCATGGCCCATCAATACTACATCATCATTAAAATCCATGGCATAATACTCGGTAAAAGAACCTCCAGCTCCAAAACAATCCATGATTTTCATGGCCTGGGCATTCTTGATTTCGTATTCACCCGCAACAGGTATACCCTGAGCCGTTAATAAAGAGTTGCCTAAAATGATTGAGCTAATGGCTTCCTCATTATCCATATTACCCGTTCCTTTATAGTAATAAGCCATTGAACCCAGTTGATAATGTGCTACTAACTTATCTAACGCAACAGATGTAATCGCGGACTTTTCAAGTTCTTCTGCCGGACAATCAGGTTGTACATCGAAGGTGCTGCTGAACAATTGAAGTCTGTCGTTCATTTCCTGTTTTGTCACCTGCTTACGAAAGGCAGCCAGCTCTTCTACCTCAATGAGCTCAATATGGCCGCCAAAATGGGCATATTGCTGAGTGAGGTCAGAATAAATATCCAGCATGCCACTGTAATAATGTCCCATGCAACCCATGCGATTATAGAACATGGTATTGGCTACTTTTGCCGCTTCAACCCACTCTGTAATTTCATTCCAGCATTCCGGATCGTTTTTTAGCATTCCTGTAATCTGCTGAAACTTGATGCCGACTCTGTTGAAAACGTTAGCTATTTCGGGTACGGGACAGGCTGAACAATAAGAAAGCCATTCGCCAGTCATTTTGGTTCGATCGGTCATAGCATTAAAAGAGGTGTAATCAATGGCCGCATCTGGGCTTAAATTAAGAATGATTACAGGAACCTTCGCACGCTGTACCACAGGTAAAACCGTGGAGGAAAGTGCGTAGGTAGTAACATATAAAAAGATCAGATCAACATCGGCGGTTTTAAAAAGTTTACCTGCAGCAAAAGCTTTGTCCGTATTGTCGACCAACCCCGCATTAACGATTTGAGGATGAATATTGGAGATATTTTGCTCAACTACGTTCAGATAACCTTCAAGTCGTTCTTTTAAACCCTCAAATTGAGGCCAATAGGTGTCGAGACCAATGCCAAATAAACCTATTTTTAGGGTCGAATTTGATTTTTTAGTTAAAAATGATTGTTTTGCCGAACTTGGTGCTATATTATTCATATCAGGTTTTATATTAATGGTTAAGCAAACTTTGCCATTTAACTTTGATTAATCAATGTACAATCTGATAAACAAGATATACTTATTGAGAAACCTTAATCTATATGACCAACTACTTTAAATACCTTCCGGTAAGTGATGAGGATATCAATTGGGGACTACATGTATTAAATACTGGTTGCAACAGGATTGAGCATAATGTAAGTTATCCGGCTCCCGGACATCCCGATGATCATTATTTCAACTGGGACAACGGTAGGGTATTGAATGAATATCAGATAGTATACATTTCGAGGGGTAGAGGGATTTTTGAGTCAGAAGGTTGTCGGGAGACTAGCATACAAGAAGGCACTGTTATATTGCTATTTCCAGGAGAATGGCATCGTTTTAAGCCAGATGCAGAAACTGGATGGGATGAATTTTGGGTTGGCTTTAAAGGTGAAATTGTGGAGAATATTGTGAAAAAACATTTCCTGACAGCTAAACAATGTATTTTACATATGGGTGTTGATCATCAGATCATTCATCTTTTTATGGAGATTATAGGTCATACAAAAAATGAGCAGCCCGGGTATCAGCCACTCATTTCCGGTATAGTACTTCATCTGCTTGGCGAAATATACACCAGAACCAAGCAGGAAGCGATCAAACAGAAAGATATATCTGAAATGTTGATCGAGAAAGCCAGGGTAATATTAAGAACAAATGTAAATACAAACATTCCTATAGAAAAAGTTGCTGAAGAGCTTCAGGTAAGCTATTCCTGGTTTAGGAAAGTATTTAAAGCTTTTACCGGTATGGCACCACATCAGTATCTTTTGCAGCTTAAAATTGAAAAGGCAAGACTGTTATTGACAGGCACTACAAAACCGATTAAAGAAATTGCTTTCGAACTTGGTTTTGAATCCTCATTTTACTTCTCCAGGATCTTTAAAGTTAAAATGGGTGAATCTCCGGATTCCTATCGGAAAACCAAACGACCGTAGTTCTGAGTTATAAAAATGGAGCCTACTACTTTATGTGTGAAGCTCCAGTATTTATTGTAATGATTTGGAAATGATAAGAAGGGGAGACCCCGTATTAAAATAGTTTTTCCTGTGGCGGTTTCACTCCTGCCAATCGAAGATATACGGTTGTTTGCCCCCTGTGATGCGTCTGGTGTTCAAAGTCCTTAGCCAAAGCCGTTCCTTTAGTCATATCGAAGCGCCCAAACAATTTGATGGGTTCATCTAATTGTGCATCTGTCATCTTTTTTATATTATCGATCACAAAATCATAGCTTGCCAGCACTAAGGTGCTCACATTAGCTTTCGATTTATCAGTAGTTTTTTCCAATTCTCCCTGACCATACGGACTTTTTACACCTGTAGCTGCCGAAACAAAACCATAGTTGGCATCCGCCAGATGTAATACTTGTTCCGCAAAAGATCGCATCTCTGGGGTAGGCTTTAACGCATAGCCACTTTCTGGCATTGCATCCAGATATTCCTTAGTATAAGCTTTCGCTCTTTCCCACTCTTTTACCTGATCAGCTACTTTGGCTTGCGCCATTGCTAATTGACCGCCCATGATTAAACATAGTGTCACTACTAAACTTTTAAGTTTCATATTTTTAGATTTTTAAATGAATATTTAGATTTTTCCTTTTGCTTATGTTAATTTACTGTTTTTCTTATTGTTATGAGGTTCTATTTTTGCCATTAACAAATTTACAGAGAAATTGTGTTTTCAGGATGGGGCGAAATAGACATTATAGCAGGGAGATTTGGACATATAAACTTTATCTTTTGCAAGAAAAACAATGGACCTAATGGAATATATTTCCCTTACGAAATCGCAATCACGGAAAATCATCCTTGATGCCGCTGGGCTTGCCAGGAAAGCGCAGTTCGGGTTTGGAATCGAGGCTGTTTATCAAGTGATTGATCATTTGGGGTTCGTACAATTGGATACGAATTATGTAGTGGAACGTGCGCATCACCACGTCATGGCCGCGCGTGTACCGGACTATCAAACGGAATGGCTGGCTGACCTTTGCGAAGATGGCCGCATTTATGAGTACTTCAGTTCGGATGCGGGCTATCTCCCCATGCCTGATTTCCGCTTCTCACTACCTGTGAAAAAAGCTTTTGAAACGCAGGGGAAACCGCTCACTAAACCAGAGGTCAATTTAATGAAGCATATTCTGGATCGGGTGGAACGCGAAGGCCCATTAATGGTTGGGGATTTTGATAATGACCGATTGGAGGCTAGTTCAGGTTGGTGGGACTGGCGACCCGCCAAGGTTGCGCTTGAAAGACTTTATCTTGATGGAAAACTGATGATTAGCCGTACCAAAGCCTTCCAGAAAGTCTACGACTTGCCGCTCAATTTAGTGCCGCAGGAAACAGACCTAACCATGCCCACAGAGGAGGAATACGCCTGCTTTGTCATATCTCGGACTTTAAGAGCACTCGGTATTGCCTCTGCCAAGGAAATGGCTTGGCGTGCTCGTCGTGTGAAAGGTAATCTTATTAAAAAGGAATTGGAAAAGATGGTTCAGAGCGGCAAAGTAAAAACGGTAGTTGTCGAAGGGCTGAAAGGTCCGCTTTATATGCTTCCCAATCAAAAAATTAACATTAAACTATCCAATGAAGTCTTCATTCTTTCACCTTTCGATGTTCTCAATGTCTTCCGTCATCGCCTAAAGGATTTCTTCAATTTTGATTACCAGATCGAGTGCTTTGTGCCTGCCCCTAAACGGCTGTATGGTTATTTTTCACTACCGATACTTGCAGGTGAAACTTTTATCGCAAGAATGGATGCCAAAGCAGATCGTAAACAAAAAATACTGATTGTCCATAATATCCATTTTGAACCCGTTGATCTTGGGCAAATCATTATCGAAAAGTTTATTCAAGGCTTAAAAGCATACGCTCAATTCAACCAATGCCAGGATATTATCTTTAAGCGATCCAATAATGAAGCCTATTTGGAAGCGATCAGGATTCATTTCGATTAGGGGCTAATGTCTAATCTTCTTCTTCCATAAATAATACACCTCTTTCATAGAAAAGTAACGGGTTACTATTTGGTTTCGATCTGAGTTTGGTTAAAAGAAATTTAATTCACAGTGTATTAACGGATGTTAACCGGACACTACTCGGCTCCACCCGGGTAGTATCCGAGTAATGTCCGGGTAATGTCCGGGAATATGCCGGGTTTGTAGTATTACCTTTAAGGAGTTAAGCCGGCATTTTTAGATAGGATTTAAGTTGTTTGATAATATTTTTATAATTATGATTTGTCTTCAAGAGGTAGAATAAGTTAGAAATATTTAAATTTGGTCGCTTCCATTAGCTGAATATAAAATATGAATAAATTAAAGATAGGTTGGGCCGGGCTGGGTAATATGGGTACGGCAATGGCTTTTAATATACTCAACTCTGGATACGAGCTAACGGTTTTTAACCGCAGTAAGGACAAGGAACAGGTACTGATTGCTGCCGGGGCGATATCAGCAAAAAGCCTTCAGGACTTAGCATCACATTGCGATGTAGTCTTTACGATGCTTTCTGATGATATGGCAGTGAAATCGGTTTATAATGAAACTGATGGTCTGCTTTCTGGAGGAGAGAGCGGAAAGTTATTTATAGATATGAGCACGGTTGCGCCAGAGACCTCTCGTCATCTTTCTACACTTTGTAAAACCAAACAAGTGTCGTTCTTGGATGCTCCTGTTTCGGGTAGTGTACAACCTGCCAGGGATGGTAAATTAATCATCCTTGTTGGCGGTGATGAGCAAGATTTTGAAAAGGCTAAGCCGATTTTAGATGTGCTGGGCAAACTTGCTTTGCATTTAGGCGATTCAGGTGCGGGGAGTTCAGCTAAGTTGGCGATTAATTATTTGTTAGGCATCAACATTCAGGCACTGGCTGAAACCGTTCTTTTTGCCGAGCAAAATGGGATCAGTAAAGAAAATATGCTAACCATTATCAACGAAGGTGCTTGTGGAAATGGAATCATTAAATTGAAAACCCCTTCTGTATTGGCTGACAGTTTTCCACCGGCATTTGCTTTGAAATACATCGTTAAAGATTTAAGGCTGGCAAAAGGAGCCGGGTTAAATTCGCCGCTTTCAAATCCATTATTGACTACGTTTGAAGCTGCGGCAGCAGATGGGCTTGGAGAGGAAGATTTGATGGCGGTAATTAAACATTTGAGGGGGAGCTAATTTCCCCCCTAAATAATTCTTGTATTTAATAGTTTACTCTATTATTGGCTTGATTAGGTCGATACTTCCATCTTTTTGGTGTATCAACTCGGTCACTTTTATGTTTCTCAAGTGCGTCTTATTTGACAATTGCGTATCATGATAATAAATATACCATTTGCCATTATGTTCAATAATGGAGTGGTGTGTAGTCCATCCCTGAACAGGATCCATAAATGTTCCCTGGTAGGTGAATGGACCGTATGGGGTATCTCCAATCGCATAGGCAAGGAAATGTGTGTCACCTGTTGAATAAGTGAAATAGTACTTTCCCTTGTATTTGTGTAGCCAGGCTCCCTCAAAAAATCTTCTGTCATGATCTTTGGTCAAAAGTGGTTTGCCTTCCTTGTCTAATAGCTCTACATCTTTTACCGGACCATCAAAACTTAGCATATCTGAACTCATTTTTGCTACTTTAGCATTAAGAGCCGGTTCATTCTCTTTCCCAGAGTCGGTTTTGGAGCCATTAGCGTCATACTTTCCATTATTCCACCGTTGGAGCTGTCCACCCCAAATCCCACCAAAATACATATAGGAACTACCATCCGTATCGGTGAAAACTGCAGGATCTATACTATAACTTCCTTCAATTGGTTTTGGCTCTGCTTTAAATGGTCCAGCCGGAGTTTTAGCCGTTGCAACGCCAATTCTGAACACATCTTGTTTATCCTTAACAGGAAAATAGAGATAATAAGTACCATTCTTAAATGCCGCATCAGGAGCCCAAAGTTGTCGGCCAGCCCATGGAATATCTTTTATACTTAAAGCAACACCATGATCGGTTACTTTGCCATTAACGCTGTCCATACTTAAAATATGATAATCACGCATGTCGAAATGATCTCCGCTGTCGTTTTCCTGCGTTCCACCTTCAATATCATGAGAAGGATAGATATATATTTTTCCCTCAAAAATATGGGCGGAGGGGTCTGCTGTATAAATTTCCGAGATCAAAGGTTGGGAAAGAAATTTTGATTTTTTTATGCTGTCTGCAACTGCTACTTTTGCGGCTTTGCCATTTTGCTGACAAGCACTTGCAACCAACGTTGCTATAGTAATTGCCAGAACAGAAGGCAGTTTTAATTTGTTCATAGTTTTATTTTAAGGTTATTATGATTGTTATTTGGTTTTAACTGTTTCGGGTGGACCCAGGAAACTTGGTTTTAAGCCCCCCAGGTCAAGTACGAGTTTCTGCAAAACTACACCGGGGTTAACCATCCAGTATTTTATGGTATGTTTTCCTACTTTATCAAAATTTAAAGGCGTTTTAAAAATCTTAATGGAATTTGCCACTGATCTTCCCCATGTATCTTCAGTTTTATAATCAATACTGGTATTAACGATCGTTGCTGGCTGGTTATCCACAGAAACTGCATATTTCAAGCCACCAGTATTGCTGAAGTCTATAGTAGGGGATACGTAGGTATGCAAGGTGTAAATGCCGACACTATCCAAATAAACATCATATGCTAAATGTGCTGCGTTTTTATCCAGGTTTTGTGTGGGGGCAGTTACCGGCACAGGAATCACACCGCTTAATGTTTTCCCATAGTTTGGAATGGTCTTCCAGGAAATCGCTTTGCTGTTAATTGCTTTTGAATAATTTGATGCTTCGATAGAAATGTATCCATTTTGTGAAACAAACAAATTTGTTTCAACCTTATTGAGCAGCTTATTGTGCTTAGTTTGGAGATTAAATGTGATTTTGCTACCGTCACTTCCATTTATCTCAATCAGACAGGTTTTAGTCCCCAATGGCGCTTTTGCCCAATCAACTTTGATTTTAATTCGTTTTTCAGTTTCAAAGGAAGCTTTTTGTTGATCTATTATGATATAGTCTGGAGCCTTAATTTCGTATTTCAATATCCCCTTTCCAGTATTAAAAAGTTCGATGTAATGGCTTTGGTTACTTAGGTTATCTATCAAGGGAAAACCTTTACTGACATGACTTTTATCCGTCCAGATACTATCTGTACCCTCAATTGCAAGGGCTAATTTAGATTTTGCATACTCAATTTTATAAGTTTTAGGTATGGTATTCTGTTCCGGTTGCTGCCAATTGGTATAGCCAATATGGGTTTGATCCATCATGTGATCCCATTTGCCACCCGCCAATATTTTATTATAAAAGTGACTGATGTCTGCGTCTCGCTTAAACAGGGAATCGGCTTTTTTACTTAGTTCGTTTGTTAATATGCGGCCTTGTTTAGCATAAAGCCTATTTTTAGCTACCGTATAGTAAAGTTCGTAAAGATTGGCACTTGCTTCAACAGGGTGCATAATCAGTTGATAATAGGCATCCCTCAGTTGTTCGGGAATTTTGCTGTAAATGATTCTAGCCTGGCCTTCCAGGCTTTTATAGTCATTTACTACGGTCTCAAATTCTTTATAATTGACCAGACTGTACGTGTTTTCATTTAACAATTCTGGCTTTATCCTGCCATTATATTTGGCATAATGATCTAAAATATTGGCTATTTGTGCTGCATATGTTGTCCCGAATTGTTTAATGCACCAGTTGATGGTGTATTGCTTCAGCTTTTCTGCAGAAATGTCATCGGGGGCCCAGGCATAATCCAGGAAAAACTCAATAGGAAATTCCATAGGTTTCAAATCACCTACATTTACAATCCAGATTTGGTTGGCATTGTATTCGTAAGCGAGGTTCATTTGCTCCCATACCTTCTGAATGGGATTCGTATTGATCCATTTATAGTTTCTTGGGCCTCCTACATAATCAAAGTGATAATAAACACCGTAGCCACCTGTTCTGGAGGCTTCATTTAAAGCCGGGAGTTTTCTAATGTTTCCCCAGTTATCATCGCACAGTAAAAGCGTTACATCATCAGGTACACGCATACCTTTATCATAATATTCCTGAACTTCTTTATATAATGCCCAGAGTTGTGGGGTTTGAGCCGCTGGCTTTTTTGTAACCTTTGTAATAATTTCGCGCTGATCTTTAACAATTTTCTCCAGTAATGCAGTGGCTGTTCCTTCAGTCATCGGCTCATCGCCATCTCCCCGCATACCGACTGTTATTATTTTTTCTTTATCGGCGACGCGACTTAAGCCACTTTCCCAAAATGACTTTAACTGGTTGGGATTTTTCTCATAGTTCCATTTTCCCCCGTTATATCTTCTCCATTCGTCGTGGGCACGGGTTAAAGGTTCGTGATGCGATGTTCCTATCACGACTCCATATTCATCAGCCAAAACGGGGTTCATTTTATCATCATCGTTAAATGCACTTCCCCACATGGCTGGCCACAAATAATTACCTTTCAACCGAAGGATCAATTCGAATACTTTTTCGTAGAATTTGTGATTAAATCCACCGAATTCTTTTTTAGACCAGCCCGATAGTGCTGGTGCCTCGTCATTTAGAAATATACCCCGGTATTTTACAGCTGGAGCAGCATTTACATAGCGGCCCGGGATGGCATAAAGCGCATTGCTTTTTTTTGGTGGGACATCGGCCCAGTAATACCAGGGGGAAACACCAATCTGGTAAGAAAGTTCATATATTCCATATATTGTTCCCCGTTTATCACTGCCCGCAATAACCAGTGCTTTATCCACACCAGGTAGGGGGTTCTTCACGATCTCTATTAATGTTGTTTCCCAACTTCCAGAAATTCCTTTTACGTTGATTTTGTTTGTTTTTATCAATTGATCGATGATTTTACTGCTGCCAATGGTGCCAATTATGATGGCCATCGGCGTAGTTTGATCGATGTTTAATTCAGGAGCTCTGCCAGTTACTTTTCTAATGTCATCTTGCAAATCTTTGGCCGCTCTGATTACACCAGGCCACTCGTTTTTACTAACCAACAGCGTTGCACTTTTTTGCTTTTCGGAAATACAAAAACTTCCATTAATAGGTTTTTTAGAAATAAATGGTTTGATACCGGCAAAAACACAGTAGTTATTTAATCCAGTAATGAGTATTAAAAGAAATATCCTTTTCATCATAATTTTTTCTTTTATCATCAATTTATGGACTGGTTTAATTTGGTTAATAATGTTGTGGATAAAAGTATAGACATAGCGTGTGTACAGGGTGTTCGTTTGTTATTAATAATAGAACAAATGTTTAGCATTACAGAAATACAAACATTTATACCTTTAATTTCAACAAATGACGACACTTTCCTTTTTTTTGCCAGGTAGTTTTGGAGGATTAATTTATCCGATATGCAAAAAAAGTTTAATTTCCTTTCCTATCTAATTTTATTGGTGTTTTTATGCTCGAATGCCAGGGCACAAATGACTTTGAAAAATCCGATACTTCCTGGCTTTTACCCTGATCCCGCGATCTGTAGGGTTGGAGCCGATTACTACATGGTAACTTCAACTTTTGTGTATTTCCCAGGAATACCGGTATTCCACAGTAAAGATCTTAAGAACTGGAAACAGATTGGGAGTGCAATTGATCGTACTTCACAGATGGATTTTGTGGGAGAGCAAATATCCAGAGGTTTGTTTGCGCCAGCAATAAACTATAATAAAGGGACTTTTTATATTACTTGTACTGATATCGACAATGGGGGGAATTTTATAATTACCGCCAAAAGCCCTTCAGGTCCATGGAGTGATCCAATATATATTAAAGAAGCAAGAGGTATCGATCCTTCTTTATTTTTCGATGGGGATAAAGCGTTTATTTTATATAATAGTGACCCACCTGAAAATAAATCATTATACAGCGGGCACAGAACGGTGAGAATGTATGAGCTTAACCTGAGCAATCTTAAAGTAGTTGGATCGGAGAAAATACTTGTAAACGGTGGGGTAGACATCAGCAAAAAACCAGTTTGGATTGAAGCGCCTCATATTTACAAAAGAAATGGCTTTTATTATTTAATGGCAGCCGAGGGGGGCACAAGTGTGAACCATTCTGAAGTCATCCTAAGAGGTAATAATGTTTGGGGCCCTTATATACCATACGAAAAAAATCCAATTTTAACGCAAAGACATCTGGATCCTAAAAGGAAAAATCCAATATCTTCCGTTGGTCATGCAGATCTGGTAGATGGGCCAGATGGAAATACCTATGCTGTTTTTCTGGGCGTAAGACCATATGAAGGTGATTTTTACAATACGGGTCGTGAAACTTTCATCGCGCCAGTTAAATGGATAGACAACTGGCCAGTTATAAATCCAGATCATGAAGAAGTGCAGTATGAATATCAGGTAAGTTGGAATGAAGAGAAACATAAAGACCAACTGCCACTCAGTGGGAATTTCGATTTTAAGTTTCCATTTAAGGATAGTCTAAACACCCAGTTTTTATTTTTACGTACCCATAACCCATCATGGTATAGTTTTAAGGAAAATAAAAATGCACTCACAGTTAACCTGCTTCCTGAAACGATTTTGGGAAAAGGCAATCCAGCTTTTATTGCAAGAAGGCAGCAGCATTTGGTAAGTTCGGCTTCAACCGAAATGTCGTTTTCTACCAAAAAAAGTAATGAGAAATCGGGAATGGTGATATTCCAAAACGAGAATCATTTCTATTATCTATGTAAATCATATGAAAATGGTAAAAATGTTATTCAGTTGTTTAAAGGAAGTCCGACATCCGAAAAGATGGATTTACTTAAACAGATGGAATTACCAGGCGCTCAAAAGAGTGTGTACCTTAAAATAAGTTCCGAAAAGGACACTTATTCTTTCTGGTTTGGCTTAAAAGAAAATGAATGGAAGCTTTTGGCTGATCAAGTTGACGGAAAGTACTTGAGTACAGTTGTTGCCAAAGGGTTTGTAGGTTCATTGTACGGTATTTACGCTACATCTGAGGGACAAAAAACGGAGAATAAAGCCATTTATAAATGGTTTGGATATAGTGGAAACGACAGTACTTATGAATAGAATTTTATTGAGGAATTTTCTATATCTCCTTGTAATCGTCCTGTGTTCCTCAGGTTGCAAATCACGCTCGCAAAATACAACTGCATTGAAGGGATTGAAAGATTACTATAATGATTATTTTCCAATTGGTGTTGCCGTTAGTACCAGAACATTAAAAGGAGATGAAGCTGAGCTGCTTTTAAGGGAGTTCTGCAGCATTACACCTGAAAATGCCATGAAAATGGAAGCGATACATCCCCGTGAGGATTACTATTTCTGGAGGGATGCTGACTCCATAGTGAAATTTGCTGAAAATCATAATTTGAAAATTCGTGGGCATAATTTGTGCTGGCATGAACAAGTTCCCAACTGGATATTTACTGACGAGTCTGGTCAGCTTGTTTCAAAGGAAGTACTCCTTAAACGGCTCAAGGATCACATTACAACGGTAGTTAAACGATATAAGGGTAAAATCTACGCATGGGATGTGGTTAATGAAGTGATTGGCGACACAGACGAAGAATTTATAAGGAATTCTTTATGGTATAAGATATGCGGTGACGAATATATTGCGAAAGCATTTGAGTACGCTCATGCCGCTGATCCGGAGGCATTGCTTTTTTATAATGACTACAACACAGAGCGGCCAGTTAAGCGGGATAAGATTTACCGTTTACTTAAAAAGCTTCTGGAAGAAAAGGTTCCTATCCACGGTATAGGACTGCAAGCCCATTGGTCAATTTTTGAACCGTCTGAGCGGGACTTGCGTGATGCGATCGAATTGTATTCATCGTTGGGTCTACAAATACATTTTACGGAACTTGATATGTCTATCTATCCCTGGGAGAAAAACAAAAGGGAGAAACAGCCAGATGATATCGATCGTTTGACCCCAGAGCTGGAGTTGAAGCAAATTGATCAGTACGCTAAGATTTTTAAAATTTTTAGGGAATACAAAAAGAACATCACCAGCGTAACTTTCTGGAATGTTTCAGATCGGTATACCTGGTTAGATGGCTATCCGGTACGTGGTAGAAAAAATTATCCATTATTGTTTGATCAAAAACTACAACGGAAAAAGGCTTATCAAGAAGTCGTGAATTTTAAAAAGTAATTCCTCTCTCCATCTTTCATCTAGCTCTTTTGAACTTATGTAGCAGAAAAAAATACATTTGTTGCTGCCTGATGCTTAATTTGTGGCTACTTTCGTTAAAACCAAATATACTACTTGTACCTATTTTTTAAAATATAGCATTTGTTGTATATAGGAACACTGCACAGTAAATAAAATGGAATCTTCCAGGTTTATACTGTCATCTGTCCTTATTTATTAACTTTAGGTAACCAAAAAAATATGCTGAACCGGGCCATTTTAAAGCGATTTTATCTTTGTTTTTTACATACTATTCTGGTATTATCACCGGGGTATGCGCAAAATCAAAAAATCAATTTTACTTCCTTAAAAACAAAAGATGGGCTTTCTTCTAATACGATTAATGCGATTTTGAAGGATCGATATGGAATCATGTGGTTTGGAACAGAGGATGGATTGAATAAATTTGATGGAACTAATTTCACTGTTTACCAGCATAAATCTGACGATCCGACTGGAATTCAGGCTAATGATATTCGAGCAATCCATGAAGATAAGTCTGGTAATTTATGGATTGGAAGCTCTGGCGGTTCGTTGAGTTTATATGACCGCAAGAAAAATTCTTTTATAAATTTTTCTGCAAATACAGGTGAAGGTTTAAGCAGTGATGTTATACGTACCGTTTCGAGTGATTATACAGGAAAGATATGGGTTGCGACCTTCAGTGGCTTAGATTTGCTTGATCCTAAAACTAGAACGGTAAAAAAACTCTCTCTGCAGGTCGGTCCTAAAAGAGCATTTCCTGCTATGACATTCAATTGTCTTTATGAGGACAGCAGACATAGAATGTGGATCGGATCTAACAATGGAATCTATTTATACGAAAGAGAAACAAACTCATTTAAGAATTTTACGAATTCTGTTTCAGATCCATCAAGTCTCTGTGATAATGCTGTATCATCAATTGTTGAAGATCAGGCGGGGAATTTATGGTTTGGTACTCGAAATGGGCTTAGTCTCCTCCTTCCAGATGGTACAAGCTTTAAAAATTTTTGGCATGACAGCAAGAATCCCAATACCCTAACCAATAATATGATTCTAAGTCTTGCGGCAAGTACCAATAATCAGTTATGGATTGGTACAGAGGATGGTTTAAATATTCTTAATATTAAGACGGGTGATATCACAAGATATAAGCCTGATTCAAGAGATATATATTCTTTAACAGGCAAGTCTATAAGTTATATTTATATAGATAACCAGGGTATTTATTGGCTTGGAGTTTACCATGGAGGCATCAATAAATATGACACTAATTTAAATCTGTTTCAACTAAAACAAGGTAATGTTTTTGACCAGAATGGACTAAATACTTCTGTTGTAACTTCATTCGCCAAATATCGGGATGATGAGATTTTTGTTGGTACAGACGGTGGTGGGCTTAATTTGTTCAATCGCAAAACAGAGTTGTTTAAAAGGTTTAATGTGCCTTTAGCAAATGGAAGCACGCTGAGTAACATCTCGATAATGAGTATGGAAATCGCCAGGTCAAAGCAGTTATATCTTGGGACATACTCAAATGGGTTGGTCGTTATGGATTTAAAAACCGGGCAGTTTCGCCAGATTACACATCATAATAGTCCCGATGCGCTAAATTCAAATGATATATTTTGCGTTAAGGAAGATAAAGGAGGTAAAATCTGGGTCGGAACAAACGGAGGCGGAGTAAACGTGTTAAATTCTAAGGATAAAGTTCTGGTAAAATATTGTAAAAATCCGAAAGCAATAAATGAACGGGATTATCCAGGAAATAACTTCGTAAGGTTTATTGAAGAGGACAATGCGGGAAACATTTGGATCGGCTCTTACGGTTCTGGAATTGCCGTTTTTAATCCGCATAGTAACAAATTTATAGTTTATAGTAAGGCCAACAGCAAACTGCCAAACGACCTTACCATGTCGATATTAAAAGACCGTTTAGGGAACATATGGGTTGGAACATTTAGCGGTGGCCTAAGCCTGTTTGACGATAAGACTGGTCAGTTCATTACTTTTTCTGAAAAAGATGGATTGAATAATGCAACAGTTTATGCCATAGTTGAGGATAAGCAAGGTAAAATATGGCTGAGTACCAATAAAGGTATCAGCAGCTTTGATCGTAAAACAAAGAAATTTACCAATTATACCATTTACAATGGGGTTCAAAATAATAATTTTGTTCTAGGTGCTGGCTTCAGTTCTTCTGACGGAGAAATCTATTTTGGGGGTGCCGATGGTTTCAATTATTTTAACCCGCAGTATTTCAAGAAGAATAAAAATGTGTCAAGGGTTCTTTTTACTGATCTGAAAATAGCCAATACTTCAATCTTTGCTTCCGCAGATGGACCTATAAAAGAGCATATCTCTGTCGTTAAAGATATTTATTTAGATTATAAGCAGAATTTTACCCTTAGTTATGTTAGTGTAAATTATACTGCACCTGAGCAGAACAGGTATTCATATCGTTTGGAAGGTTTTGATAATGAATGGATCAATGCCGGAAATTCTAAGTCTGTGTCTTATACCAATCTTGATCCGGGTGAATATGTGTTTCACGTTAAGGCAAGCAATAATGATGGACTTTGGAATGGAGCAGAAACTGCGATAAGAATACATGTATTGCCTCCCTTCTGGCGTACAATATATGCTTATGTTTTATATGTATTGGTTATTGTGGGTACGCTTCTCTATATCCGACATAGAGGGATTCAAAAGTTGAAGCTGAAATTTGCTCAGGTTCAGGAGAAAATGAAGGCAGAACAGTTGATTGAAGAAGAGCGAAAAGAGGCTGAGCGATTGAGAGAGTTAGATAAGCTGAAAATTAAATTTCTGACAAATCTGAGTCATGAGTTTCGCACTCCGCTGTCGTTGATTATGGGCCCTGTTGATAAATTACTGACGGAAAGGAGGGATATAGAGATTGCGGGTCCTTTAGCCATGATCAAACGAAATACGAGAAGATTGCTGAACCTGGTGAACCAAATCCTGGATTTCAGAAAGATGGAGGATCAGGAACTGAGATTAAATCCTTCAGAAGTCGATATCGTTGCCTTTATTAAGGAAGTTCTGGAGTCGTTTAATGACCTCAGCGAACGTAAGCAAATTCAATTGGTATTTAAAAGCCAGATGAGATGCTTTTATACCTTGTTTGACCAGGATAAAATAGAACGTGTATTGTTCAACTTGCTGTCTAATGCATTTAAATTTACACCTGTTGGTGGCATAATTTCATTAGAAGTGGAAAAGAGTGATCGCTTAAATGATGGTCAGGAATCTTCGTTGATCATCAAAGTTTCCGATACGGGTATTGGTATGTCAGCTGAAGACAAAGAAAAAATATTTGATCGCTTTTTTCAGGCTGAAACTTCAGCGCCTATTTTAAATCAGGGAAGCGGTATTGGTTTGTCAATTGCAAAGGAATTTGTCAAGATGCATGGGGGGGATATAGCTGTTCAAACTGAACTTGGGAAGGGGAGTAGTTTCATCATTGAGCTTCCTTTTTCGACGACCGAAACCGCAGATGAACTAACCATAGATTTTTCTGGTTCCATTAACTCCGAACCAGAAATTGTTACCGACGCCGATGAAAACGTAAATGGCATAGAGATTCCTTCAGTTTTATTGGTGGAAGACAATGAGGATTTTAGATTTTATCTTAAGGACAGTTTAAAGTCGTTTTATAGGATTTATGAAGCATGTAATGGGCAGGAGGGCTGGCAAAAGGCCTTGGCTCATCATCCTCAAGTTATTGTAAGTGATATCAATATGCCTTATATGAATGGCATCGAACTATGCTGTAAAGTAAAGTCTGATAAACGGACGAATCACATTCCAATTATATTGTTGACCGCGTTAACCGGAGAGGAGGAGCAGCTCCGGGGATTGGAGACAGGTGCAAATGACTATTTAACCAAGCCTTTTAATTTTGAAATTCTTAACGCAAAAATTAAAAATCTTCTGACCTTAAATAAAACGCTTAAAGATACTTATACTAAACAAATAAAGGTTCAAACACCAGAAGTTGTTATCGAATCACATAGCGACAGATTATTAAATAAAGTTTTATTATACATTGAAGAAAATCTTAATAATCCTAAACTTTCTGTTGAAGATTTAAGCAGGCATGTAGGAATGAGCAGGGGCTCTTTATATCATAAAATTTTGGAATTAACAGGCGAATCACCTGTTGAGTATATCAGGTCGGTAAAGCTGGATAAAGCTACCGTTTTGCTCGAAAAGAGCGATTTAAATGTGTCGCAGATCGCTTATATGGTTGGCTTTGCTACACCCAATTATTTTGCAAAATCATTTAAGGCGAAATTTAATGTTCAACCCTCAGAATTTATGAATTTAAAGCGCAAAACCGATGTTAATTTAGTTTAAACATTTATGACATCATTTTATACAAATCTGCTCGATACTTTTTTTGGTTTGGAGTACGTTTGAGATGCCAACCAATTGAAATTTCAAGATAGATGTATGAGCCAAATTAAATTGTTTTCGTTTTTTTTATGCTTAAGCTTTTGCTTTGTTTTGCAAGGTTATACACAGATCAGGCTACCGCATTTGGTAGGGGACAGTATGGTGCTGCAGCGAGAAGTGCCGCTTAAAATCTGGGGATGGGCTTCTCCGGGTGAAAGAGTGGATGTTAATTTCAATGGTAAAAAAGTAACAACTGTTGCTGGACCTGACGGAAAATGGCTCACAAAACTTCCGGCTATGAAAGTCGGTGGTCCTTACAATATGGTGCTTAAGGGAAAAAATACCATCGTATTGAAGGATGTTTTAATAGGTGATGTATGGTTGTGCGCCGGGCAATCTAATATGGTTCATCAAATGAGGCTGCACAACATTACATACGCTGATGATATTGCATCGGCCAATTATTCTAAAATCAGGCAATACTGGGTGCCTACCGCCACCAGCTTAATTGGTCCTTCAGAAGATCTGCCGCCAGGCAATTGGAAGTCTGCTAATTCAAAGGATATTAATGATTTTTCTGTCGTAGCCTACTTCTTTGCCAAACAAATTTTTGCAAAATATGGGATTCCCATTGGAATCATCAATGCAAGTGTTGGTGGTACATCAATAGAATCATGGACAAGTGAAGAAGGATTAATGGATGTTGGGGGACTGCGCGAAATAATTATACGGAACAAAGACACCGCATACGTGAATGGCGTTAATCGGAAGGCCGTTTTTAACCAGCTTAAGAAGGCTGTAAGCGCTGATAAAGGCTTGAATGGGGATATTAAATGGTACGATCCTGAATATCTACCCAAGGGATGGAGGAATATTAATATTCCGGGATATTGGGAGGACCAGGGGATTCGCGATTTGGACGGGATTGTCTGGTATCGTAGGGTGTTTGATGTGCCCGCTACTATGGTTGGAATACCCGCGCTCATCCATATGGGAAGGATTATTGATGCTGACAGATTTTATGTAAATGGCCACCAGGTAGGTAATACGGGGTATCAATATCCTCAGAGGAGGTATCATCTGGGCCCAGGTATATTGAAAACAGGAAAAAATATTTTTGTAATTAGGGTAGAAAATTCGGCTGGAAAGGGCGGTTTTGTACCTGATAAACCTTATCTTATTGAAGCGGGAAATCAATCCATTGATTTAAAAGGAGATTGGCAATATAAAGTTGGGGAGGTTTATACACCAGTAGTTAAGACGGGGTCCTATGGTATTTCGGAACAAGCTCAGCCTACTGCGCTTTACAACGCGATGATAGCCCCATTAGCCAATTATGGTTTGAAAGGCATACTTTGGTATCAGGGCGAAAGTAACATTGGAAATGCCATGGCTTATAAAAAATTATTGCCAGCCATGATCAACGACTGGAGAAATAAGTTCGACAGACCTGATTTGCCGTTCTTTTATGTTCAGTTGCCTAACCATGGAGATATGTGTTATCAACCTGCAGAAAGTGGTTTGGCTTTAATGAGAGAGGCTGCATTACAAACGCTAAAGGTTCCATTTACAGGAATGGCCGTTACAATTGATCTTGGAGAATGGAACGACCTTCATCCTGATAATAAGAGGGATGTGGGGGAGAGACTGGCGCTAATTGCCAGGCATTTTACCTATGGAGAAAGGAGTCTGATTTATTCTGGCCCAATTTTTCAGTCTTCAAAAGTTTCCGGAAATGAGATTGTTGTCAGTTTTAATCATGTTGGGAGTGGTTTGGTAGCGGTCGACGGAGAACCGCTTTCACAATTTGAAATTGCAGGCGAAGACAAAAAGTTTGTGTGGGCCAGTGCAAAAATTGAAAATGATAAAGTTGTGGTCTGGTCAGATCAAATTAGGAGTCCTAAGTACGTTCGTTACGCATGGGCAGATAATCCTGTAAACCCAAATTTATATAATCTGGAAAAATTACCGGCCTCACCCTTTCGTACTGATGAATAATTTCCAGTTCAAACAATAAAATTTAAAGCCATATCTGATGATCTGCAACAAGCCGCTATTTTATTAAATGCGCTGAATTAGGAATAAGTTAAGTTATATATGTAAACAACCCCAATTAATGAAACATAGAATAAATGAATTAGAAGATATCGCTGCTCAAGTAAGAAGGGATATTGTTAGAATGGTACATGCCTGCCAAT